>Ga0182737_1000085_pt1 | contig 188085 bp, 174 predicted proteins | sample eDN5th30CBELigOP_FD_128878 | JGI IMG/M metagenome (GOLD analysis project Ga0182737, IMG submission 128878) | Enriched Organic Plus compost microbial communities from Emeryville, California, USA - eDNA 5th pass 30_C BE-Lig OP (version 2) (version 2) ... | reverse complement strand
CAAGCTGCACTTCTGGTCCACGCTGATCTCGTTCAACGTCACGTTCTTCCCGATGCACTTCCTGGGCCTGGCAGGCATGCCGCGCCGCTACGCCGACTACGCCGCGCAGTTCACCACCTTCCACCAGGTGGCCACCATCGGCGCGTTCTGGTTCGGCCTCTCGCAGTTGCTGTTCCTGTACGTCATCCTGCAGTGCTATCGCGGCAAGGGCGCAACGGCGGCCGCCAAGCCATGGGAAGGGGCCGAAGGGCTGGAATGGACCCTGCCATCGCCGGCGCCGCATCACACCTTCGTGGTGCCGCCTGATATCCGGTGAAAAATCATGCATATGCGCGGCGCCCATGCGTTTCCGGGTGCGCAGCCGCCGCTGCCGCCGGCGCTGATTCCGCCCTGTGACGCGGCCCCTGCTTGCACGGCCGACGCCCGGGTCGAACGGCGGTGGGTGCTCAAGCGCAACTGCTGCGTCACGCCGCGCCAGTTCCTGCTGGGCATGGGCGGCGCCGCGGCCATCGCCCTCGTCGTCAGCCTGGTTTTCGCCATGCGCGGGCTGTGGCCGGTGGCCGTCTATGGCGCCATCGAAATCGCGCTGCTCGCGGGGGCCAGCCTGTCGTTCGCCCGCCATGTGCGCGACGGCGAAACGGTAACGCTGCTCGACGACGGCCGCATGATCGTGGAGGTGCACATGGGGCGGTCCACGACGCGTCACATATTCAACCGCAACTGGGCACGGCTCGTGCGACAGGCCGATTCGGCCGAAACACTCTGGCTGCATTACGGCGCCGTCCACCTGCGCCTGGCTCGCTACGTGCCGGAGCAGCGGCGCCGCCGCATCGAAGCCGAACTGCGCCATTCGCTGCCCTGGCGGGGCCCCGTATAGGACCGCCCGCCCGGCGGATGCGTCCTACACGGGAGATCATCATGCATGTCCGACTGAAAAAATTGCACGACCAAGTCATTGTCATTACCGGCGCGGGCAGCGGCATCGGCCTGGCCACGGCGCGGCTGGCGTCGCGCCAGGGCGCCAGGGTGGTGCTGGCCTGCCGCAGCCAGCAGTCGCTGGACGACGCCGTGGCAGCCATCCGCGCCGAAGGCGGCGAGGCCCTGGCCGTGCGCGCCGATGTCGGCGTGGCGGCCGACCACGACCGCATCCTGGGCGCGGCAATCGACCACTACGGCCGCATCGATACGTGGGTGAACAACGCCGGGGTATCGATTTTCGGCCGTCTGGAAGACGTGCCCATCGAAGACCAGCGGAAACTATTCGACACCAACTATTGGGGCGTGGTGTACGGATCGACCACCGCCGTCGCTTATCTGAAACAACATGGCGGCGCCCTGATCAACGTGGGCAGCGAAGTATCCGACCGGGCGATTCCCCTGCAAGGCGCCTATTCCGCCTCGAAGCATGCCGTCAAGGGTTATACCGACGCGTTGCGCATGGAACTCGAGGCCGAAGGCGCGCCGGTGTCGGTCACGTTGATCAAGCCGGCCTCGATTGCCACCGGTTACTCCGAGCACGCCCGCAACTACATGGACGTAGAGCCGCGCCTGCCGCCGCCCGTATACGCGGCCGACACCGTCGCGCGGGCCATTCTGTATGCCGCCCAGCATCCGCGCCGCGACATTTTCGTGGGTGGCGCCGCCAAAGCCATTTCGTCCGTGGGCCTGCGCATGCCCGCTTTGGCCGATCGCATGGCAGGTTGGCTGATCCGCCACCAGCGCAGCGACACCGCCGCCCGCGAGCGGGCCGACGCCTTGTACGACGCCGGCGCCCCGGCACCCGGCGATACTGCCCGCGATGGCGCCGGGCCGCCGCACGTGCGCAAGACCAGCCTGTACACCCAACTGGCCACAGGCGGACGCGGCCTGCTGTGGGCCGGCGCGGCCGTGCTGGTCTGCGGCACGGTCATCGGCGCCGCGCGCGGCCGGCGCTGGCACTAACAACCGTGCCGTTCACCGGGGCCAGCCGCCCCGGCGGCCAGGTGCGGCTGCCGGGGCGGCATTGCATTACTTGTATGATGGTCATCGTGCCGCCGCGGCGGCGTCCAATTTCCAAATTTCAGCGCGAATCCATCTCATGACTACCGGGAAAGACACAATCGGCATGATTGGCGTAGGCCTGATGGGCCACGGCATTGCCAGCAACATCGTCAAACACGGATATCCCCTGGTGCTGCTCGACCACCCCGGCAACCAGCCGGTCGATGGCCTGCTGGCGGCCGGCGCGGCCAAAGTGGCCAGCCCCGCGCAGGTGGCGCGCCAGGCCAACGTGGTGATCTTGTGCGTCACCGGCACGCCCCAGGTCGAAGACGTGCTGTTCAGTCCCGACGGCCTGCTGCAAGGGCTGCGGCCGGGCACAGTGGTCATCGATTGCTCCACCGCCATCCCGTCCTCGACCGTGCGCATCGCGCAAGCCGTGGCCGAGGCCGGCGGCCAATTCCTCGATGCCCCCATGACCCGCACGCCCAAAGAAGCCGCCGAGGGCCGCCTGAACCTGCTCGTGGGCGGCGACCGCGCCCTGTACGAGCGCTGCCAGCCGCTGCTGCGCTGCTACGCCGAGAACATCACCTACGCCGGGCCGGTGGGATCGGGCCATCGCATGAAGCTTATCCACAACTATGTCTCGCTGGGTTGCGCCGCCATCATTGCCGAGGCGGCCGCCTGCGCAAAACGCGCCGGCATCGAGGCGCAAGTGCTGGTGGATATTCTGGCCAAGGGTGGCGGCGGCGGCGCAGCCCTGGAACGCATGCGCCCCTTCCTGGAGTCGGGCGACGACTCGGGCCTGCGGTTCTCGCTGTCCAACGCCCGCAAAGACCTCGACTACTACACCACCATGGCGCACGAAGCCGGGGCGGCGCACGGCGCGGCCGACGCCATCGAGCAGCTGTTCGAGCGCGGCGCGCAGGCCGCCCCGCCCCAGACCACGGTGCCGCACCTGGTCACGCTGCTGGCGGCCAACGGCGCCTTGTGACGCGCGGGCGCAGGCACTACCATGGATACCAGGGCTCGCATGCGGGCCCGTCTCCAGGAGCGCCGCCATGCCGCATTCCGGGTCACGCCACCTGCCGTGCGCCAGCCGTTGTGCCGGGTTGCTGTGCGCGATAGCCTGGCTGTGGCTGGCCATGGCCGCTTTCATGTCCGCGCCAGCCCGCGCCCAGGCAACCTCCGCGCCGCCAGGCCAGTCTGCGCCGGTGGTGGTGTTGCAATTGCAGGGCGCGGTAGGGCCCGCCACCACCGAATACCTGCAGCACGGCCTTGCCGACGCCAATGCGCGCCGCGCCGCCGCCGTGGTGCTGCGCATCGATACGCCGGGCGGCCTGGCCTCGTCCATGCGCGATATCGTGCGCGCCATCATCGCCTCGCCGGTGCCCGTCATCGGCTATGTCGCGCCCGGCGGCGCGCGGGCGGCCAGCGCGGGCACCTACATTCTTTATGCCTGCCACCTGGCCGCGATGGCGCCCGGTACTAACCTGGGCGCAGCCACCCCCATCCCCCTGGGGCCTGACAGCCGGCCTCGGGACGAAGACCACGGCAAGGCCGAAGCCGACTCCGGCGGCAAGCCTGCCGATGCCACGCCCGACGCCCATGACAGCAAGGCCGTCAACGATGCCGCGGCGCTTATCCGCAGCCTGGCCGACATGCGCGGCCGCAATGCGGAATGGGCCGAACAGGCCGTGCGCGGCGCCGCCAGCCTGGCGGCCCGCGAGGCCTTGCAGCAAAAGGTGATCGACCTGGTCGCCGACGACCTGCACGACCTGCTGCGCCGGGCCGATGGCCGCGAATTACGCATTAATGCATCGGTCATCACATTGGCCACGCGCGACGCCGCTGTGCTCGAGCTACAACCCGACTGGCGCACGCGCGTGCTGGCCGTGATCACCGATCCCAACATCGCGTACGTCCTGCTGCTGCTGGGCATCTACGGGATACTGTTCGAGATGATGAACCCCGGCGCCATTCTGCCCGGCGCGCTGGGCGCCATGGCCCTGGTCACCGCCCTGTTTGCCTTGAACATGCTGCCAGTCAGCTACGCAGGCCTGGGCCTGGTATTGCTGGGCATCGCGCTGATGGCGGCCGAGGCGTTCACGCCCACGCTCGGCCTGCTGGGAGCGGCCGGCCTGGCCTTGTTCGCGTTCGGTTCGCTGTTTCTGTATGACACGCACGGCGCCGGGTTCGCCTTGTCGGTGCCGCTGGTGGCGACGGCGGCGGCCGCCAGCGCCCTGCTGCTCTTCCTGATCTTCTTTGTCGCGCTGCGCGCCCAGCGCCGGCGCGTGGCGTCAGGCGGCAGCACGCAAGCCGGCCAGGCGGTGCAAGTGCTGTCCTGGCATGGGCACGGCGGCCTGGTGCGCGCCGGCGCGGAAACCTGGGAAGCGCGCGCCGATGCGCCCCTGAGGCCCGGCGAACAGGCCATCATCGAATCGCGCCATGGCCTGGTGCTGCACGTGCGCCCCGTCTCGTCCATCCCAAAGGAACCGACATGACCCTGATCGCCTATTCCATCGCCGCGGCACTGGTCGTGCTGCTGGCCATTTCCATGATCCGCGTGCTGCGCGAATACCAGCGGGGCGTGGTGTTCACCCTGGGGCGCTACACCGGCGTAAAGGGCCCGGGGCTGATCATCCTGATTCCCGTGGTGCAGCAGATGGTGCGCGTCGACCTGCGCACCGTGGTCCTGGACATTCCCACCCAGGACATCATCTCGCGCGACAACGTATCCGTGAAAGTGAACGCGGTGCTGTACTTCAGGGTGGTGGACGCCGACCGCGCGGTGATCCAGGTAGAACAGTACATGGATGCCACCAGCCAGCTGGCGCAGACCACGCTACGCTCGGTGCTGGGCAAGCATGACCTCGACGAGATGCTGTCGGAGCGCGACAAACTCAATGCCGACCTGCGCGAGATACTGGACCGGCAGACCGAAGACTGGGGCATCAAGGTAGCCGCGGTCGAGATCAAGCACGTCGACATCGACGAAAGCATGGTGCGCGCCATTGCCCGCCAGGCTGAGGCCGAACGCAACCGGCGCGCGCGCATCATCAACGCCGAAGGCGAACAGCAGGCCGCCGAAAAACTGGTCGATGCCGCCCGCACGCTGGCCAGCACGCCGGAAGCCATGCAGCTGCGCTATCTGTCCACGCTGTACGACATTGCCGGCGACAAGAGCTCGACCATCGTATTTCCCGTGCCCATCGACCTGCTGCGGCGCGTGTTCGACCGCTCATAGAGGCGTGCCAAGGGCGCCGCTCGCGGGCGCCCGGCGCTCGCTGAGCTACAGCGGCCCATCCGCGCTGGCCAGCATGCTCGGACTGGCGCCCGGCCATTGCAGCCGCGCCTGCAGTCGGCGCGCCTCGTCGAGATGGCGCTGCAGCATGGGCAGCACGCGGGCCGCGTAGGCCTGGATCTCCGGATCGTCGCTGTCGCGCACCGTACGCTCGAACAGCCGCACCACGGACGCCTGGCCCTGCACCGCGACCTTCTGCAAGTACAGATCGTCGAACGCGGTTTGCGGCGCATTCTGCAGCCTGCCCAGCAAGGCATGCTGGTCGGCGCCCACGGCGGTGGGCACGGCGCGCGACTTGGCCGCGGCCAGGGCCAGCAGGCTGGCGCGGGCTTGCGCCTGGTCCCGCAACACCGTTTGGGCATACGTCCGCACCTCGTCGCTCGAAGCGCGCTGCAAGGCCAGGTCGCCCGCCCTCAGCTCGAACAGGCCGGCGCGCGTGGCAGCCTCCATGAACAGGCGGTCCTGGTGATCCAGCGCCGCCGAAGACGCGTATGCCTGTATTCCCATGATGACCGCGGCGGCAGCCGCCGCGGCAAGCCAGCTCATCTTCCAAGGACTCATTTCGTTCCCCCGGGAAACCCGCCGCTCGCGGGCAGCAAGACATAGCAACCCGCGTGCCCGGCCTGCTCACGGCTCCCGCGTCATGAGCGGTTGTCGACGGACTCCATGACAGTAAAAGCCGCTGCTTGCCGCAATCCCTGTTCGCGCCCAGACGCCCGGCACGAAACTTGCAGGGCACGCTGCGGCGCGCGCGTGGCGCGCCGCAGCCGACTACGGAGTTCACCATGGACTTGTCATTTTTTCGCGTTTCGCCCTTTCCCATCCAAGCCGTGCCACGCGAGCCCGGCCTGGGCCCCAGCGATTCATCCGACTCGGGCAGCGACCTGCCCGGCACCGCCGGCGAGCACGATACCGACTCGCAAGGCACGGGCGAACGCGAAAGCGTGGAGCCCTCGCTGCAAGACGACACCGGCAGCGACATCGAGGCCGACCGCATCGTCGACGAAGACGACGCCGGCCTGGCGCATTCCCGTCCCGACCCGGTGCGCAACGGCGGCAGGCCGCGCTAGCGTGCCGGCGCGGGTCGGCAGGCGATGTTGGGTTCAACCACGAGGAGTACGACCATGGATGTCAATTGGCCAGATTTGTTCCGGCTGACCGTGCCGCCGCTGGAATTGATCGTGCGCGGATCGCTCATGTACTGGTGCATACTGATATTGCTGCGCGTGGCCGGGCGACGTGACGTCGGGTCCTTGGGCGTGGCCGACATGCTGGTGCTGGTGCTGATCGCCGACGCCGCGCAGAATGGCATGGCGGGCCAGTACCAGTCGATCACCGACGGCGCCATCCTGGTCGCCGTCATCGTGGGCTGGGTGGCGCTGATAGATCGGCTGACCTATTTCCTGCCGTGGCTCGGCCGCCTGCTCGAATCGGACAAGGTGTGCCTGGTGCGCGACGGCCAGATGCTACGGCGCAGCATGCGGCGAGAATACATCACCCCGGAAGAACTGATGAGCGAGCTGCGGCAGCACGGCGTCGATAAGCTGTCGGACATCCGCCGGGCCTATATCGAGCCCGATGGCAATATCAGCGTGCTGAAGTAACCCGCGCCGCAACCGCGCCACGCGCCAGCGACATGCCAGGTGTCTGACTCCCCCAGGATGTCAGACACCGTAAAACTGGAACGCCGGTGTCAGACACCGTAAACCCCGGAACACCAGCGGCGCACAGCGGCGGCCGGCACCTGCGGAGCCTGACGCCTGACGCGATAGCTGCTCACGCCACGGACGCCCAGAACCAAGATGTACCTGCCAGGTGTCTGACTCCCGTAGGGTGTCAGACACCGTAAAACCGGAACGCCGGTGTCAGACACCGTAAAACCGGAACACCAGCGGCGCACAGCGGCGGCCGGCACCTGCGGAGCCTGACGCCTGACGCGATAGCTGCTCACGCCACGGACGCCCAGAACCAAGGTGTACCTGCCAGGTGTCTGACTCCCGTAGGGTGTCAGACACCGTAAAACCGGAACGCCGGTGTCAGACACCGTAGACCCGGAACACCAGCGGCGCACAGCGGTGTCCGGCACCTGCGGAGCCTGACGCCTGACGCGATGTTCACACCTGCCGCACTCGCGCATCAGGCGGCCAGCACCTGCGGCCGCGCCTGGAAGGCATCCAGGGCTTGCACAGGCGACAGCTCATCGTAGGCGGCCAGCAGGTCATTTCCTACTTGCCGCCACGTAAACCGGCGGCGCGCCCGGCGCGCGCCGGCCAGACCCATCTGGCGGCGCAGGCCGGGATCGTCGGCCAGGCGCGCCAGCCGCGCGGCCAGGGCTTCGGGATCGCGCGCCGGCACGAGGAACCCGGTCTTGCCGTCCTTGATGGTGCTGCGTATGCCGCCGGTGTCCGAACCCACCACCGGCCGCCCGCAGGCCATGGCCTCGACCGGCGTAATGCCGAACGGCTCGTACCACGGCGTGGTCACGAATACGTCGCTGGCGCAGTAATAGCAGCACAGATCCTGCCTGTCGCGCCGCCCGGCGAACTCTACGAACGGCGTTACGCCGGCCCGTTCCGCCACGGCACGCAAGCGCGCCAGCTCGGGGCTGTCGCGCCGGTCGCCCCCGACGACGCAAAGGCGGGCAGCCACGCCATGCCGGCGATGCAGCACGCCCAGCGCCTCGATGACGTTGTCAACGCCCTTGCGCGGCACCATTCTGCCCAGCTGCAGAATCCGGAATTCATCCGGCCGCCACGCCAGCCGGCGGCGCGCCTCGGCGGTGTCCACGACCGACATTTCCTGCGGATCGTAGCCGCAGGGCACCACCCTGATACGGCGTGGGTCGGCATCGTACAGGTTGAGCAGGTCGCGCCGGTCCTGCGGGCATTCGGCAATGATCATGTCGGCCTCGCGCACGATATCGCTTTCGATCTGGAACCGGCTGTCTGGAAAGCGGTCGGCCTCGCGCTGGTGCAGGCGCCGCACCCTCCCCAGCGCATGGAAGGTTACCGCCAGCGGCACGCCATGGCGCCGCGCCGCGGGCAGGCTGGCCAGCGCCGACATGAAGAAATTGGCATGCACCACGTCGTATGGCCGTGCCTGCAAGCCGAAATACCGCGACAGGAAAGCGCCGAAGTCGTCCATATACGGCAAAAGCTCTTCCTTGGGAACATAGCGGGCCGGCCCGGCCGGCACATGAATCACGCGAATGCCAGGGTGCCAGGCGACTTCCGCGGGCAGGCAGGCATTGTCCCGGCGCGTGAAGATATCCACCTGATGCCCCGCGGCCGCGAACCGGCGCGCCGTCTGCGCCACATAGATGTTCTGGCCGCCGCTGTCCACGCTGCCTGGCGAGGCCAACGGCGACGCGTGTTCACTGACTATCGCGATTTTTTTCATGGGGAATCTCCATACGGAAGCTGCCCGGCCCTGCCCGGCGTTGCCGTCCATAAGCAAGCGGTATGCCGTCTCCCGATCCGTCGCCCCCAGAACCGGTATAGCGGCGCCCGCGGCTTTGCACTTCTTACATGACACCGTAAGAAAGGCTGCGGGCCAGCTCGCCAAGCCAGGTCCGCTCCTGCGGGAAGGCAACTGGCATGGTTTTTGCATAACCAGGGAAGTGCCCTTTGCCACACCCGTTGCAAGAAAGGAGATAACTTTGATTCACGCCGCCCATGAGTTGCGCCTGCACCAGCAAACCGCGCTGACGCCCCGCCTGCAGCAGTCCGTCAAGCTGCTGCAGATGTCAGCCCTGGAATTCAACCAGGAGGTGCGGCAGGCGCTAGTCGAAAATCCCTTCCTCGAAGAAGACGAAGAAGCCGCCGCGTCGGCGCCCCAGGCGCCGGATGGCGCGGGTGCCGACGCCCCCATCGCGCAGGCAGCCGCGCCAACGTCGTCGGGTGCGTTGGGCGACGAGCACGGCCCGGCCGCGTACTCTGGCGATTACCCCAGCGCGCGCCGCGCCAACGACGGGGCGCCGATGGACATGGGCCTATGGGTGGGCGCCTCGGTGTCGCTGCAGGAGCGCCTGGACCAGGAGTTGCGCACCTACCGCCTGTCGCCACGCGACCGGCTGCTGGCGCAATACATCGTGCAGGCGCTCGACGAAGACGGCTACCTGCGTCAGCCGCTGCACGAGCTGGCCGAGCCGGGCGTGTTCGGCACCCCGCCCGACGAAAGCGAATGGCGCGCGGCGCTGCGCCTGGTGCAACAGCTGGATGCCCCGGGATTGGCCGCGCGCGATCTGCAGGAATGCCTGGCGCTGCAACTGCAGGCGCTCGACGGGCAACGCCCGGAGGTCGCCCTGGCGCGCCGCATTGTCGAGCAGCACCTGGATATCCTGGCCCGCCACGATTACGAAGCCCTGCAGAACGCCCTGGGCTGCGACGAAAGCAGCCTGCGGCAGGCCTGCGATACCGTGCGCTCGCTCGATCCGCGGCCCGGCCGGCGCTACGACGAAGCCCCGCCCGCCTACATCGTGCCGGACGTCATCGTGCGTAAAGAAAGCGGGCAATGGCGCGTGTACTGCAATCGCGGCGCGGTGCCCCAACCGCGCCTGCACCGCGTCTACGCCGACCTGTTCCGCACCACGCGCTATCGCGACCGCGGCCCCATGGCCCAGGAATTGCAAGAGGCGCGCTGGCTGGTGCGCAACGTCGAGCAGCGCTACAGCACGATCCAGCGCGTGGCCGAAGCCATCGTGCGCCTGCAGCACATGTTCTTCGAATACGGCCCGGTTGCGCTGCGGCCGCTCATGCTGCGCGAAGTGTCGGCCGAGCTCGACATCCACGAATCGACCGTGTCGCGCGCCACGGCCAACAAGTACATGGCCACGCCCATGGGCATCCTGGAGTTCAAGTATTTCTTTTCGCGCGAGCTGGCCACCGACACGGGCGGCTCTTGCTCGGCAGGCGCCGTGCGGGCGCTGATCGCCGAACTGATCGACAACGAAGATCCGCGCATGCCGCTGTCGGACGTGGCGCTGGCCAGCAAGCTGGCCGCCGACGGCATCGTGGTGGCGCGTCGCACCGTGTCGAAATACCGCGCGCAGATCAAGCGGCCGCCCGCCGACCTGCGCCGGCAGTATTGAACCCGCCATTCCATCACCGACCCACATGCCAGCGGCGCCCCTCGGGGCGCCGCCTTGGCATCGGCATGGCTTATTTGCCGCCGGTATTGGGCATCTGCGGCTCGGTCGATCCGGGCTCGTTGCGATCGGGAACCTGGTTGCGGTCCTGCGGCATGCCGGTCTCGCTGCCGGGCGAACCCATCTGACCGGTACCGGCGCCTGTGCCGGCATCCATGCTGCCCTGTGAACCCATCGAGCCCTCGCTGCGTTGCGCGGGGGAGGTTTCGCCGGCAGGCGGAATCTGTCCAGCAGGCACCGGCGTATTGGGCGGCACAGCCGACCCATCGTTGGGCGTGGTCGAAGGCGAGGTGCTCGAAGGCGCGCCGGTATCGGGCGTGGACTGCGCCTGCGCGCCGCCAGCCATCGCGCCCATCACGGTCATCGCCGCGGCCCAGGAAAGTAATTCACGCTTCATGTCGATTCTCCAAACGGTGTGAGAGCAGTGCACACCGCAATCGCCATGCCCGCCATGGCCCGCCTCCGCTAGCCATTGACGATCTGGCCGCCGTTCGGATGCAGCACCTGGCCCGACATATAACTGGCGTCGTCGCTGGCCAGAAACACGAAGCACGGCGCCACTTCGTCCGGCTGCCCAGGCCGCTCCATGGGAGTGTTCTTGCCGAACGACGGCAAGCTGTCCTCGGGGAACGTCGACGGAATCAGCGGCGTCCAGATCGGTCCCGGCGCCACCGCATTCACGCGAATGCCACGCCCGGCCAGCGCGGTGGACAACGAGCGCGTGAACGACACGATGGCGCCCTTGGTGGCCGAATAGTCAATAAGCTTCGGGTTGCCATGATAAGCGGTCACCGACGCCGTGTTCACGATGGCGCCGCCCTTTTCCATCAGCGGCAGCACTTCCTGCGTCAGGCGAAACATCGCGAAGAAGTTGGTGCGGAACGTGCGCTCCAGCTGCTCGCGCGTGATGTGCTCGAACGACTCCATCACATGCTGTTCGGCCGCGTTGTTCACCAGCACGTCAATGGCGCCGAACTCGCTGCGCGCCAGCTCCGCCACCCGTAGCAAGTGCGCCTCGTCGCCCAGGTCGCCGGCGACCGATACGCAACGCCGGCCTGTCTGGCCGACGAGCCACTCGGTTTCGCGCGCGTCTTCGTGCTCTTGCAGGTACGTGAAGAGCACATCGGCGCCTTCCTTGGCGAACGCCACCGCCACGGCCCGGCCGATGCCGCTGTCGCCGCCGGTGATCAGCGCACGCCGGCCGCGCAGCTTGCCGGCAGCCAGGTAATCGCGCTCCTCGCCTTCGGGCGGGGGCGCCATGCGGTCTTGCCGGCCGGGCTGGGCCTGCTGACGCGGCTTGCCATCGTCGCTGGCCTGGGGAGTGCGGGAATCGGACATGGAGGTCTCCTTGTGGATGAAAACCCCGGCGCGATATGCGCCGCGATGCGCTTCGGACCGCAAGCCCTGTGCCGACCTATGGTTTTCCCCAGTGGGACGCCCTGCCGCTCTCCTGTAGAGTCACTGGCCTGACCACTAGGCCACCAGGCATCCAGGCACTATGAGCACCTTCCAAGCCGTCGCCGTCACCCGCCTGTACCGCATGATTGCCGACCAGATCGCCGGCCGCATCCGGGCGGGCGACTTCCCGGCCGGTACCCGCCTGCCGGCCGAGCGCGACCTGGCCGAGCAACTGCAGGTCAGCCGCGCCTCCATACGCGAGGCGCTCATTGCGCTGGAAATCGAAGGCTATGTCGAGGTGCGGGTAGGCACCGGCGTTTTCGTGGCCATGCCGCGCGAAGACGGCAAGTACGGGTTGCCGCCGTCGGGCGACGCCCCTGCCGCCGAGCCCACCGACATCGGCCCGTTCGACCTGCTCGAAACGCGGCTGCTGCTCGAACCCGAGTGCGTGTCGCTGGCCGCGCAGCGCGGCTCGCCCGCCCAGATCGCCGCCATCCAGGCCGCGCACGCCGGCATGTCGCTGACCGATTCGCCCGGCGCCCACGACCGGGCCTTCCACGGCGCCATCGCCGACGCCTGCGGCAATGCCGCGCTGGCAGCCGCCATTTCGCACATCTGGCAGCTCAGTATCGCCAGCCCGGTATTCAGCCGGCTGGAAAAGCACTTCGTCACCACGCAGGTCTGGCAGACCGCCCAGCAAGAGCACGATCGCATCCTGGCCGCCATCGTCGACCGCGATCCCATCCGCGCGCGCCACGCCATGCATGACCACCTGGTCGGCATCCTGGCCCGGCTGCGCGAAGACTTCGGCAGTGGCGGCATCAGGTAGCCGCTGCCAGGCATCCCCCAAGGGCATTCATTCCAACATCGACATTACAAGGTGAAAACATGCAGCTGACCCGTACTCTCGCCGCCCTGCTGGCCACCGCCAGCCTGGCGCTGGCCGCCCCCGCCGCCCATGCGCTGGACATCAAGCTGGGCCACGTGCTGGCCCCCAGCCACAGCTGGAACAAGGCAGCCGAAGGGTTTGCCGCCGAGGTCAAGCAGAAGACCGACGGGCGCGTGAACTTCGTGCTGTTCCCCAGCGGCCAGCTGGGCAACGAAAAAACCATGCTCGAAGGCCTGCAGATCGGCAGCCAGGGCGCGGCCATCATCGGCTCGGGCTCGCTGCAGCCCATCGAACCCAAGTTCGGCATCGTCGAGCTGCCCTACACGTGGAGCAACGCACAGCAGGCCTACGCCGCCTACGACGGCGAACTGGGCGCGGCGCTGGCCAAGCTGGCCGCCGCCAAGAACCTGGTGATCGTGTCGTGGTGGGAAAACGGCTTTCGCCACCTGACCAACAACCGCGGCCCCATCAATACGCCAGCCGACCTGCAGGGCCTGAAGACGCGCGTCACGCCCGACAAAATGCGCCTGGACACCTTTACCGCGCTGGGCGCCAACCCCGCGCCGCTGGCATTCGGCGAACTGTACTCGGCCCTGCAGCAGAAGGTGTTCGACGCGCAGGAAAACCCGCTGTCCATCATCTATACCTCGTCGTTCTTCGAAGTACAGAAATACCTGTCGCTGACCGGCCACGTATGGGGCCCTGCCAGCCTGATCGTGGCCAAGCACACCTGGAACCGCATTTCGCCCGAAGACCAGAAGATCGTGCAGGCGGCCGCCAACAAGTGGCGCGATGAGCAACGCAAGATGATCACCCAGGGCGATGACGACTTCGTGGCCAGGCTGAAAGAAAAAGGCATGCAGGTCAACACAGTCGACAAGGCTCCCTTCATCGCCGCCGTGGCGCCCGTATGGAAAACCTACGAACCCATCTACGGCGCCGAACTGATGGCAATCCTGCAGAAGTACCGCAAGGGCCAATGATGCTGCAGCGCCTTGCCGACCTGCTGTCGTGGGCCAGCAAGGCCATCGCCGCCGTGGCGGTGGCCTTGCTGGCCGCGCTGATCACCTATGTGGTGTTCCAGCGCTTCGTCACGCATGACACCCCGCACTGGGCGGAAGAACTGCCGCGCCTGGTGCTGGTATGGGCCGCCTTCGTGGGCGGCATCACCTGCAGCCACGAGCGCAGCCACCTGATGGCCGGCCTGCTGCCGTTCTTCGTGCGCGGGCCGCGCGCGCTGGCCTGCATTGAGCGCCTGAACCAGTTGCTCATCATCGTGGGGCTGGCCGTGCTGGGCTACGCCGGCTGGCAGCTGGCGCAACTCACCATGGACCAGACCCTGCCCGCCATCGATGTATCGGCCGGCGTCGTCTACCTGGCCCTGCCCGTGGCCTGCGCGGCCGCCGTGCTGGTGCACCTTGCTCAATTGTTCGCGGCCGCGCCGGCCGCGCCGAAGGAATAAATAGATGTCTACGGGTGCCCTCTTTCTCATGGGCGTGTTCACCGTCACGGTGCTGATCGACATGCCCATCGCCTTCGGGCTGGTGCTGTCGTGCCTGGCCTACCTGGCCGTCTACGACACCGCGCCCATGATGCTGGCCGCGCAGCAGTACGTGTCGGGGCTGGACAGCTTCACGCTGCTGGCCATTCCGCTGTTCATCCTGGCCGCCCAGCTCATGAACGGCGCCGGCCTCACCCAGCGCATCGTGCGCCTGTGCGCCGCCATCGTCGGCGACATACGCGGCGGGCTCGCGGTGGTGGCGGTGCTGGCCTGCCTGATGTTCGGCGCCTTATCCGGTTCGGGCGTGGCCGACGTGATCGCCATCGGCAGCCTGCTGTTGCCCGCCATGGCCCGCAGCGGCTACGACAAGGGCTTCAGCTGCGCCCTGGTGGGCAGCGCCGGGGCGGCGTCCACCATCATCCCGCCCAGCATCGTGCTGATCGTCTATGGCACCATCACTGATACCTCGGTCGGCAAGCTGTTCCTGGCTGGCATCATCCCCGGCATCCTGCTGGGCGGCTCGCTGATCGTGGTGGCCATCTGGCAGGCCCGCAAGCACAACTGGGCTGGCGGCGCGCCCTTCAGCTGGGCCGAGCTGCGCGCCGCCCTGGCCGACGCCATACCGGCGCTGATGGTGCCGGTGCTGATCATCGGCGGCATCCGCCTGGGTATTTTCACCGCCACCGAGGCCGCCTCCAGCGCCATCGTCTACGCCTTGCTGATCGGCTTCTTCTGGTATCGCACGCTGAGCCTGCGCGCGGTGTGGGAAAGCCTCAAATCCACCGGCGAAGGCAGTGCGTCCATTCTGCTGCTGATCGGCGCCTCGGCGCTGTTCGCCTGGATACTCGTGGCCGAGCAAGTGCCGCAGGCGCTGTCCCAGCTGCTGGTCAACTGGACCGACAGCAAGACCGCCGTGCTGCTGGTGCTTACCGTGGTGCTGCTCCTGCTGGGCACCTTCATGGAAGCCATTCCGGTCATCATCATCGTGGCGCCCGTGGTCATGCCGGTGCTGGCGCACTACCACATCGACCCGGTGCATTTCGGCATTCTGCTGTCCATCAACATGGCCATCGGGGCCAATACGCCGCCGGTGGGCGTGGACTTGATGGCGGCCTGCAAGATCGGCGGCATCAACATGATGCAGACCCTGCGTCCGCTGACCTGGATGATGCTCGCCATGACCACGGTCATGCTGCTGCTCACCTTCATCCCCGAACTGGTCCTGTACCTGCCCAGGCACGTCCAATGAAGCCCGTCGCTATCCCCTCTCGCCCCCCGCGGCTGCGCCGCAGCTGGATGTTCGTGCCCGGCCTGGATGCCTCGGCCCAACAGGCCGGCCTGGACAGCGGCGCCGACGCGCTGGTCGCCGACCTGGAAGAGTTCACCGCGCCGGCCGACCGGCCCGCCGCGCGCCGCCGCATCGTGGAACTGATCGCGCTGTGCCGCACGCGCGGCACGGTGGCGGCCGTGCGCATCAACACGCTATCCGGCGACGGGCTGGAAGACCTGCGCGGCGTCATGCCGGGCGCGCCCGACGCGATTTTCCTTCCGCACGCCGAAAACGCCGCGCAGATCGTGGCGCTGGACCAGGCCATCTCGGCCTGCGAAGCCGAGCTGGGCCTGCCTGCCGGCCGCACCGAAATCGTGCCCACGCTCGAATCCGCGCGCGGCGTCAGCCGGGCGCTGGATATCCTGGGCGCCAGCCCGCGCATCAGCGCCTGCCTGCTGGCCGCCGAAGACCTCACCGCCGACCTGGGCGCCGAACGCGGCCCCGACGGCATCGAGCTGCATGCCCTGCGCAGCCGCTTCCTGGTCGACTGCACGGCCGCCGGCTGCGTGGCCATCGACTGCCCCTTCAATTACCGCGACCCGCGCGCGCTGGCGGCCGACCTGCGCTGGGCGCGCCGCATCGGCCTGAAATCCAAGTGCGCGGTGTTTGCCGAACAAGTGCCGGACATCCACGCCGTGTTTACCCCCAACGCGGCCGAGGTGCGGTCGGCCCAGGCCCTGACGCTGGCCTACGAGGCGCAGCAACGCGGCGAGCCCGACGCCGGCGCCCGCATCGATCCGCCCGACTACAACACGGCCCGCCGCCTGCTGGCGCGCCATGCCGAATTCGAAAACTGGCACGCCGCCCCGCAGGCGGCGCCCGAACCAGGAGACTCAATATGACCCGCGCAACTCCGCCCGTGCGCAACGGCGGCCAGATCCTGGTGCAGCAACTGCGCATCCACGGCGTGCGCCGCCTGTTCATGGTGGCAGGCGAAAGCTACCTGCCCTGCATCGACGCCCTGAACGAACACACCGGCGCCATCCAGCCCATTGTGTGCCGCCAGGAAAGCGGCGCCTCCTACATGGCCGAGGCCTACGGCAAGCTGACGGGCGAGCCTGGCATCTGCTTCGTGACGCGCGGCCCCGGCGCCACCAACGCCAGCATCGGGGTGCACACCGCGTTCCAGGACTCGACGCCGATGATCCTGTTCGTGGGCCAGGTCGGCAATGACTTCTGCGAACGCGAAGCCTTCCAGGAAATCGACTACCGCCGCATGTTCGGCCAGATGGCCAAATGGGTGGCGCAGATCGACCGCACCGAGCGCATTCCCGAATACGTGGCGCGCGCTTTCAGCGTGGCCACCAGCGGGCGCCCCGGCCCCGTGGTGCTGGCCCTGCCCGAAGACACGCTGTGGGGCACGGCCAGCGTGCCCGACCTGCCGCGCTATGCCCGCAGCCAGATTCATCCCGGCGTCGGCGACCTGGCGCGCATGGTCGAACTGCTGGACCAGGCGCGCCGCCCCTTCCTGATGCTGGGCGGCAGCGGCTGGACCCGCCAGGCCATCGAGCAGATGGCCGCGTTTGCCGAGCGTTTCGAGCTGCCGGTGGGTACGGCCTGGCGCCGCCTGGAATGCTACGACCAGCGCCACCCCAATGCGGCCGGCCAGGTGGGATGGGCCATGACGCCCGAGCTGCGCCGGCGCGTGCACGACGCCGACCTGGTGCTGGCGGTAGGCACCCGCCTGGGCGAAGCCACCACCGAAGGCTATACCCTGATCGAAAGCCCGCTGCCGCGCCAGCAACTGGTGCATGTGTATCCCGACCCCGCCGAACTGGGCCGCGTGTTCACGCCCACCCTGGGCATCGCCAGCAGCGTGACCGCCTTCGCGGGCGCGCTCGACGCGCTGCGGCCCGGCCATGCCGTTGCGCGCGGCGAGGCGGTGCGCGAAGCTCACGCCGAATACCTGGACAGTCTGCGGCCGCTGCCCGCCCCCGGGGCGCTGAGCCTGGACGAGGCTGCCGCGCACGTCAATGCGCAACTGCCGCCCGATGCCTGCGTCACCGTAGGCGCCGGCAACTACGCGCTGTACCCACACCGCTACCGCCAGTTCGCCGGCCCCGCCACCAGCCTGGCGCCCACGGTGGGCTCGATGGGCTACGGACTGCCCGCCGCCATCTCGGCCAAGCTCGAAAACCCGCAGCAAACGGTAGTGTGCTACGCGGGGGACGGCTGCTTCCAGATGAACATGCAGGAGCTCGGCGTGGCCATGCAATACCGGCTGGGCATCGTCATCCTGGTGTTCAACAACGGCATGTGGGGCACCATCCGCGCCCACCAGGAACGCGAGTTTCCCGCCCGCCCCATCGCGCTGGGCTTCGACAACCCCGATTTCACGCAGATCATCAAGGGTTACGGCGGCTATGGCGAGGCAGTGGAGCACACTGCCGATTTCGGGCCGGCCTTCGAGCGGGCCCGCGCCTTTGCCGACCGCGAACGCCTGCCCGCCCTGCTGGAACTGCGCTACGACCCCGACGGCATCGCTCCCGGGCAACTGCTGTCAGCCATCCGCCAGAACGCGCTGGCGGCCCACTCTTGAGAAGGACATGCTCGATGACGACTCGCACGATCTCTATTGATGGCCAGCGGCTCTGGCAGTCGCTGATGGACCTGGCGAAGATCGGTGCCACCCCCAAGGGCGGCAACTGCCGGCTGGCCCTCACCGCGCTCGACGGCCAAGGCCGCGACCTGGTCGTGGGCTGGATGAAAGAAGCCGGCCTGTCGGTGCGGGTGGACCAGGTGGGCAACATCTTCGCCCGCCGCGCCGGCCGCAACGACGCCCTGCCCCCGGTCATGACCGGCAGCCATATCGACACCCAGCCCACCGGCGGCAAGTTCGACGGCTGCTATGGCGTGCTGGCCGGGCTGGAGGTCATGCGCACCTTGAACGACGCCGGCGTGCAGACCGAAGCGCCGCTGGAGCTGGCGATCTGGACCAACGAAGAAGGTTCGCGCTTCGTGCCCGTCATGATGGGCTCGGGCGTGTTCGCTCGCAAATTTTCACTGGAAACCGCCCTGAACGCCCGCGATGCCGACGGCAAGGCGGTGCGCGACGAGCTGCAGGCCATTGGCTATGCAGGCGCCGATCCGGTCGGCGGCCGGTCGGTGGACGCCTACTTTGAAGCGCACATCGAGCAAGGCCCCATCCTGGAACACGAGAACAAGGTCATCGGCGTGGTCACCGGCTCGCTGGGGCTGCGCTGGTACGACGTCGTGGTCACCGGCATGGAAATGCATGCCGGCCCCACGCCCATGGGCATCCGCAAAGACGCGCTGCTGGCCGCCAGCTACCTGGTGCAGGCGGTGATCGACATCGCGAACGCCAACCAGCCGCACGGCCGTGGCACCGTCGGCGAAATCCACGCCCACCCCGGCTCGCGCAACGTCATTCCGGGCCAGGTGCGCCTCACAGTAGACTTGCGCCACGAGGACGAAGCCACGCTCACGCGCATGCACGACGCCTGGCGGCAGGCCGCGCAAGACGTGGCCCGGCGCCATGGCGTCACGGTCGAGGTCAAAGACGTGCAGTACTTCCCGCCCACGCCGTTCGACCCCGACCTGGTGGGCAAGATCCGCGATGGCGCCGCCGCGCGCGATCTGCCGCGCATGGACATCGTGACCGGCGCCGGCCATGACGCCGTCTACATGGCCGCCGTGGCGCCCACGGCAATGATCTTCGTGCCCTGCAAAGACGGCATCAGCCACAACGAAATCGAAGACGCCCGGCCCGATCACCTGGAGGCGGGCTGCAACGTGCTGCTCGACGCCATGCTGGCCCGCGCCGGCGCCGCGCGCCCGTAACCCGCAGCGCGCACGAGACCGATCAACGCAGGCGCCTGACCCCCCCCTGCGAGGCAGGTGTCTGAACCCACAGGAGCTCCCGCCATGTCCCTGCACGATACCGACTACTGGCGCCGCAAGGCCGCCGCCCTGCAATTGCGCGGCCAGGCGTACATCGACGGCGCATATGTCGACGCCGCCGACGGCGCCACTTTCGCCGCGCACAGCCCCATCGACGGCCGCAAACTGACCGACGTAGCCGCCTGCGGCGCGGCCGACGTGGACCACGCCGTGCGGGCGGCGCGCCGCGCCTTCGAGGCCGGCAGTTGGCGCGACCTGCCGCCGCGCGAACGCAAAACCCGCCTGCAGCGCCTGGCGGCCCTGATCACCGAACACACCGAGACACTGGCCCTGGTCGAGACTCTGGACATGGGCAAGCCCATCCGCGACGCCCTGGCGTTCGACCTGCCCGAAACCGCGCATTGCTATGCCTGGTACGGCGAGGCCATCGACAAGATCTACGACGAAATCGCGCCCACCGGCGGCCAGGCCCTGGCCACCATCACGCGCGAACCGCTGGGCGTGGTGGCGGCCGTGGTGCCGTGGAACTACCCGCTGATGATGGCGGCCTGGAAAGTGGCCCCTGCCCTGGCCGCCGGCAACAGCGTCATCCTGAAACCCGCCGAGCAGTCGTCGCTCAGCGCCATCATGCTGGCCGACCTGGCGGCGCAGGCCGGTATTCCGCCCGGCGTCTTCAACGTGGTGCCGGGCCTGGGCGCCCAGGCCGGCCAGGCGCTCGGCCTGCATCCCGACGTGGATTGCGTGGCCTTCACCGGATCCACCGCCACCGGCAAGCGTTTCATGCAGTATGCCGGCCAGTCGAATCTCAAGCGCGTCTGGCTGGAATGCGGCGGCAAGTCGCCGCACATCGTGTTCGACGACTGCCCCGACCTGGAACGCGCCGCCACGGCCGCCGCGGCCGCCATCTTCGTGAACCAGGGCGAAGTGTGCATCGCCGGGTCGCGCCTGTATGTGCAGGACGGCATCTACGACGAGTTCATGGAACGCGTGGCTGCCCATGCCCGCGCCATGCAGCCCGGCGATCCGCTCGACCCCGCCACCGCGATGGGCGCCATGGTCGACGAACGGCAGATGCAGGCCGTGCTGGCGCGCATAGAGGCCGGCCAGCGCGAGGGCGCCTCGCTGCGTCTGGGCGGCGGGCGCGCGCGTAACGACAGCGGCGGCTACTACATCGAACCCACCATCTTCGACTGCGCCGACCAGAACAACTCGCTGGTGCGCGAAGAAATCTTCGGGCCCGTGCTGGCGGCCCAGCGCTTCGGCACCGAAGACCAGGCCATCGCCCTGGCCAATGACTCGGTATACGGCCTGGGCGCCGGGCTCTGGACGGCCGACCTGTGCCGGGCCCACCGACTGTCGCGCCGCCTGCGCGCCGGGCTGGTGTGGGTGAACTGCTATGCCGACGGCGACATCACCGTGCCGTTCGGCGGCGTCAAGCAGTCTGGTTTCGGGCGCGACAAGTCGCTGCATGCGCTGGACAAGTACAGCGACCTGAAAACCACCTGGATCAGCCTGGCCACATGAACACGGCGGGCGGGCCGGTACGCTAGAATCGGCGCTTCGCGTCTATTCCCGTGCCGCCCATGCCCGATTCCGCCGTCGATACTCCGCTTACCGTGCTGCTCTACACCGAAGAGCAGCGCGGCAGCCTGCTCGTCGAATCGCAGGTAATAGGCATGATTTCCGACGTGTCCGGGGCCGACAAGCTCATCGCCATCCGCGACCCGTACAACCAGATCACATTCCTGTACCGCATCGACCACGGCACCAACAACCTGGATGCCGTCGCCATCACCGACCAGGACCCCGCTACCTTCGACGGCAAGCACAGCATCACCATCAACGATACCGGGTACCGGCTGGGCACCCCGGAAAACGCCATCAGGCTGCTGCGCGGCAAGACACGCTGGATACAAGACAAGGGCTCGATCCTGTCGGTGCTGTTGCGCAACGCGGCCAGCCGCCATACCGGCTTCGCCTCGCGCCAGATCCAGCGCGAGCGCGTGCGGCAAATTCCCGAAGGCGTGCCCATCGAGCCGCTGCCGCGCTAGGCGGGCCATGGACCAGGTCCCGCGCGCCCTGGCGCCGGGCCTCCATAACAAGTAACATTCTTAGCCCCGCGCAGCGCCACGCCTTCCACGACCCACATGCTCTTCAAAGACCAGCTCTTTCTTGCCAGCCAGTATGCCGCGCCCCATCACCTGGTGTCGCGTCTCATGGGGCTGGCGGCCGACTGCCGCACGCCCGCCATCAAGAACTGGATGATCTCGCGGTTCGTGCGCCGCTACGGCGTCGACATGAGCGAAGCGCTGGTGCAAGACCCGCTGGCCTACGACACGTTCAACCAGTTCTTCACCCGCAAGCTCAGGGCCGACGCGCGCCCGCTCGACACCGAGCCGGGCGCCGTGCTGTGTCCGGCCGACGGCGCCATCAGCCAGCTGGGGCCCATAGAACATGGCCGCATCTTCCAGGCCAAGGGCCACTCGTACAGCCTGACCAGCCTGCTGGGCGGCGACCCCGCCCGCGCCGAGCCTTTCATGGGCGGCGACTTCGCCACCATCTACTTGTCGCCGCGCGACTACCATCGCGTGCACATGCCTTGCGCCGGCACGCTGCGCGAAATGGTGCACGTGCCGGGCCGGCTGTTTTCGGTCAACCCGCTTACCGCCACCCACGTCCCCGAGCTGTTCGCCCGCAACGAGCGGGTGGCCTGCCTGTTCGACACCGAATACGGTCCCATGGCCATGGTGCTGGTCGGCGCCATGATCGTGGCCTCCATCGAAACCGCCTGGGCCGGCCTGGTCACGCCGCACAAGCGGCAGATCCGTGCGCAGCGCTACGACGAAGCCGCGCGGGCGCCCATCCACCTGGACAAGGGCGCCGAAATGGGCCTGTTCAAGCTGGGCTCGACCGTCATCGTGCTGTTCGGCCCCGGCCGCGTGCGCTGGACCGACACCCCCTCCGTGCGCGGCCCCGTGCGCATGGGCGAACTGCTCGCCCTGCCCAAGGCCTAGACAGAAGACGCCCGACAGAAGAACCGACGCAGAAAGCCCCAGGCATAAAAGCCCAGGCAGAAAAACCCAGGCAGGTGTCTGACTCCCGCAGGGTGTCAGACACCGAAGTGTGCAGTGACTGCCCCAATCGCACAGTGTCTGACACCCTACGGGAGTCAGACACTTGGCCACTTCCTCAAAGTACACAGCAACTGCCACACCCACCGCGTCCGACACCCCGCGACAATCAGACACCTGGCCCGCGTCCTTGAAGGACGCAGCGGCTTCCTCACCACGGAAAATCGATCAGGTCGCCATATAGCTGCCGCAGCTTGGCCTTGACCTCGGGCGATTGCTGGTAAATGCGGATGAACTGCAGTAAACGCGGATCTTGCGCGCGCTCGGGGGTGGTAACCCAGCGGATCGCATAGCGCCGCACATTTTCCGGATCGGTATTGTCGAACGCCAGGCCGTTTTTTTCGTCGATACCGGCATGCTTGGCGAACGTGGTGTAAGTAACCGATGCCGTGACGTCATCAAAGGTGCGCGCCGACTGCGAGCCCTCGACTTGAATCAACGCCAGCTGCTTCGGGTTCGACACAATGTCCTGCATGCTGGCGTGCGGGTCGTCGCCGCGGCGCAGCACCAGCAGGCCCATTTTCTGCAGCAACAGCAAGGCTCGCCCGGTATTGACCGGATCGTTCGGTATGGCGATGCGCGCCCCCTGCGGCACCGGATCGCCGCGCTTCAAGCGCTTCGAGAACAACCCTATCGTGGTGGAATACCCATACGCGATGGGCTCCAGGTTGGTGTTGCGGCTGCGGTTGAACAATTGCAGGAACGGCTCGTGCTGGAAGAAGTTGGCGTCCACCGAACCTTCGGCCACGGCAATGTTGGGCATCACCCAATCGCTGAACTCCACCAGCTCGACCCGCAGGCCCTGCTTGCGCGCCTGGGCGATGGCGATCTCGGTGGCCTCGTTCGCCACGCTGGGAATCACGGCAATGCGCAAGGGCTTGTCTTGCGCGGCGCTGGCCGCGCCGGCGGCGGCCAGCATCAGCAGGCACAGGCCCGCCCGGCGCATTCTGGAAAAACGCAACATAGATAGACGGCCGCCCTGGGAAAGCGGCAAGAAGGAAAACCCCCATTGTGCCGCAGCGGGCCGGGCAGCCCTGCCATGCCCATGCGGCCGACCCGGACACCGCCGGCGCCGCTTGCGTCGCGGCCGCACATCGATAAAGATACCTGTACCCCAGCAAGCGGCCCCGGCCGCCAAGGAGCCCGCCGTGCCTGCCACCGCCGCCACCGCCGCGCCGCGCGGCCTGACCCTGATCGGCGCCCCCACCGACATCGGCGCGGGCTCGCGCGGCGCCTCGATGGGGCCCGAAGCGCTACGCGTGGCCGGCCTGGGGCCCGCCCTGCAGGCCCTGGGCCATGACGTCGAAGACGCCGGCAACCTGACCGGCCCGCCCAATCCCGGCCTGCCGCCCCAGAATGGTTACCGCCATCTGGCCGAAGTCGCGGCCTGGAACCTGGCGGTGCACGATGCGGCGCATGCCGAACTCGAACGCGGCCGCCTGCCCATCTTGCTGGGGGGCGACCACTGCCTGGGCATCGGCTCGATCAGCGCCGTGGCTCGCCACTGCCGGTTTGCCGGCAAGCCACTGCGCGTGCTGTGGCTGGACGCGCACGCCGATTTCAACACCCAGGCGCTCACCCCTTCGGGCAACCTGCACGGCATGCCCGTGGCCTGCCTGTGCGGCAACGGCCCCGGGCCGCTCGTCGGGTTGGCCGGCCATGTGCCGGCGCTGCAGCCCAACTGGATACGCCAGATCGGCATCCGCAGCGTCGACGAAGGAGAAAAATCCCTTATCGACGCGGCTGGCGTCGAGGTCTACGACATGCGCATCATCGACGAAATCGGCATGCGCGCCGCCATGGAAGCCGCGCTGGCAGACCTCGCCCCCGACACGCATTTGCATGTCAGCTTCGACGTCGACTTCCTCGATCCCGAAATCGCGCCCGCTGTCGCCACCAGCATTCCAGGCGGCCCCACCTACCGCGAGGCGCAACTCTGCATGGAAATGATCGCCGATACTGGCCGGCTGGGCTCGCTGGACATTGTCGAACTGAACCCGGCGCTCGACGTGCGCAACAAGACGGCGGTACTGGCCACCGAGCTGGTGCAAAGCCTGTTCGGCAAATCGACGCTCATCCGGCGTCCGGCGCGCGGCGCCTGACGCATTACGCGCCGGGCGGCATAATGCCGTCGACGCGGGCGCGGCCCCGCATTCTTGCAAAGGACACCCCATGACCGACCGACAGCTGGCCATCCTGGCCGCTCTGAACATGATCGCCGCGGTGGGCGCCGGCGCATTCGGCGCCCATGGACTCAAGCGCATGCTGGCTCCCGACCTGCTGGCGGTGTGGCAAACCGGCGTGCTGTATCACCTGGTCCATGCGCTGGGCCTATTCGTGATCGCCCTGCTGGGCGCGCGCTTCGGCTCGACCCCGCTGTCGACGGCGGGGCTGGTCATGTTCGCGGGCATCGTACTGTTCAGCGGCAGCCTGTACCTGCTGGCCGTCACCGGCACGCGCTGGCTGGGCGCCATTACGCCGATCGGCGGCGTGGCGTTTCTGGTGGCGTGGGCGCTGGTGGCCTGGGCCGCCTGGCGCTCCGCCTGAGCGCACCGGCACCGGATCAGGTGTGAGGCTGCGCAGGTGCCTGATTCCAGGCGCCTACTCCAGGGGCGGGTCGAAATGGCGCGCCAGCACCTGGCCCACGTCGGGCTGGCCGGCCGCCTGCTGCGCCGCGGCATACAGGGCGGGACAGCACGACTTGAACCACTGCGGCCCCGGCCGCCAGCGGATCATCACCGCCACGTACAAGTCCAGCGCGCTGAAGCGCCGCCCCAGCACGTGCGGCGCGCCGACGTGCCGGTCGAGCTCCTGCCACAGCTCCGCGCGGCGGCCATGCACGCGCGTGCGCAGCAGTTCGGCCGGCTCGCCCGCCGTGGTCCACTTGGGCGGATCATCCGCATACGTGAACGTCGGGTACACCGCGCCGATCAGGCGCATCAGCAGATGCCAGAACCTGGCGCGCTCGGGGCTATCGGCCGGCGGCGCCAGGCCCGCGGCCGGCGCGACATCGTTCAAGTGCATGATCATGGCCGCGCTTTCGGTCATGACCTCGCCGCCGGGCAGCACCAGCGTCGGCACCTGCCCGGTGACGTTCAGCCGCAGCAACCGGTCGCGTCCAGGCCCAGGCTTGAGATACGGCAGGTCCGTCACAGTGTAGGGCACGTTGGCCAGCTCCAGCGCCATTTCCACGATCGCCGAACCGCAGCCGCGCGACCCTATCAGTTCGTACGCACTCATTTGTCCTCTCCTTCGCCGCGGGCCGGCGTCAGCCGCAGCAGCATTCCGTCATCCGAGTCCGTCAATACATACACTGCGCCATCCGGGCCTTGCCGCACATCGCGGATGCGCGCTCCGCGCTCGCCCAGCAGGCGCTCCTCGGCCACCACCTTCCTGCCGTCCTCCAGTTGCAGCCGGATAAGCGCCTGCCCGGCCAGCGCGCCGATGAACAGCGACCCTTGCCATTGCGGATATCGGCCTGAATCGTAGAACGCCATGCCGCTGATCGCGGGCGATTTTTTCCACCAGTACAACGGCCCCTGGCCCGATGCCAGCGTTTCGCCCTGGGCCTCGGGAATGGCAAAACCCGAATAGTTGATGCCGTAGGTGGCCAGCGGCCAGCCATAGTTCTGGCCTGCGCGAATGATGTTGACCTCGTCGCCGCCGCGCGGGCCGTGCTCGTGTTCCCACAGTTCTCCCGTCCAGGGGTTCAGCGCCATGCCCTGCGGATTGCGCATGCCGTAGGTCCAGATCTCGGCGCGCGCGTCCGGCCGGCCGGCGAACGGGTTTCCGTCGGGCACGCCGCCATCGGGCTTGATGCGGACGATCTTGCCTTGCAGCTTGTCCAGGTCTTGCGCGGTGGGACGGCGGTTGTTCTCGCCCAGCGAGACGAACAGCAAGCCGTCGTGGCCGAACACCATGCGCCCGCCATAATGCTGCCCGCTGGACAGCTTGGGCTGTTGCCGGAAGATGACCCTGAAATCGTCCAGCCGCCCGCCATCTTCCGACAACCGGCCGCGCCCCACGGCCGTGCCGCTGCGCTCGCCCGCGGCGTCAGCCTCGGCATACGACAAATACACCAGGCGGTCGCGTGGGAAATCCGGCGAAAGCACGACGTCGAGCAAGCCGCCCTGACCCTGGGCATGCACCCGGGGCACGCCTTGCAGCGGAGCCGACAAGGCGCCCTGCGCGTCCAGCCGGCGCAGCCGGCCGGGCCGCTCGGTAATCAGCATGCTGCCGTCAGGCAAGAAGGCCAGCGACCAGGGATGCTCGAGCCCGCGGGCCACCTCGGCAACCCGGGCCTTGCCCTGCGCGGCGGGCGCCGCCTGGGTCTGCGCGCGGGACGCGGCAGGCAGACTGCCTGCCAGCAGCCCGGCCAGCGCGGTAGCAGCCGCCGCGCGCATGAATGAACGCGATCGCAATCTCGGCATGAAGCACCTCCGGCAGCGTCGATGAACGGGTTGTCGGCAAGGGGGCGGCCGGTCGCCGGTACGCAACTGGCGTACCATGAAGGCGTCAGACCGTCTTGTTCTTCTGGAGAATACGTGCAATGAAACTGTACTACATGCCCGGCGCCTGCTCACTGGCCTCGCACATCGTCCTCGAATGGATAGGCAAGCCCTACCAGGCCCACAAGCTGTCCCGCGAGGAACTCAAGCAGCCCGAATTCCTGCAGATCAACGCGCTGGGCGCGGTGCCCGCCCTGGTCGACGGCGACCTGAAGCTGACGCAGAACGCCGCCATCCTGGAATACCTGGCCGAGCAGGCCCCGCAAAGCCGGCTGTTGGGCGACGGCAGCGCCGCATCGCGGGCGCAGGTGCGCCGCTGGCTGGGCTTGATCAATTCCGACGTGCACCGCACGTTCTCGCTGATCTTCGGCGCGCAACGCTACCTGCCCGACGACGAAGCCGCGCAGGCCAGGCTGGCGGCCTCGGCGGCCGCCCAGCTGCGCACCCTGTTCGGACACCTGGACCAGCAACTGGCGGGCCAGCCCTACCTGGCCGGCACGGCGCCGTCGATTGCCGACCCGTACCTGTACGTGGCGCTGCGCTGGGCGCGCGGCAAGAACATCGACCTGTCCGGCATGGACAACCTGGCCGCCTTCTTCCAGCGCATGGAGGCCGACCCCGCCGTGCAGGCCGCGCTGCGCGCCGAAGGACTGAATTAACGCCCGCTCCCCCGAAGCGGCGCGCACTTCAGGACGTCAGCGCTTCAGGACGTCAGGTGTCTGACACCCTGCGGGAGTCAGACACCTGAGGCGACACCTTGGGGAAGGCTCGCACCTGATCTGAGGCTTGCCAGGTGTCTGACTCCCGCAGGGAGTCAGACACCGAAGTGGGCAACAGCCCCCCAATCGCGCCGACGAAGTGGGCAGCAGTCCCTCAATAGCACCGAACCCGACGCTTCGCAGAACCCGCACACCCGCAAGCCTCAATCCCGCGGCAAAGGGTCGCCGGGACCCGTGCGTTCGACAATCAGGCGGTAATGTTCCGGGCGCCGGTGCCGTGCGAAATCGAAGACGTGGCGGCGGAAAGTCTCGGCCAGGCCCAGATCCGCGCTCACCGTGATCACCTCGTCGTCTTCGGTGCTGGCCTGCGCGGCGATCTCGCCAGTGGGCGCCACGACCACCGAACCGCCTATCATGTGGTGCCCGTCTTCGGCGCCGCATTTGGCCGCCGCCGCCGCCCAGACGCAGTTCTGGTAGGCGCTGGCCTGCAGCGTGATCAAGTGATGGTGCATGCGCAAATGCACCGGTTCCGGCCAATGGATATTCACCGACGGCGTGTTGTACCCCAGCACCACCAACTCGGCGCTTTGCAGCGACATCACACGCCAGGTCTCGGGCCAGCGCCGGTCGTTGCACAGGCACATGCCGATCTTCGTGCCCATGGTGTCCCACACGCCGAACGGCTGGTCGCCGACCTGGAAGAACTTCTTCTCCAGGTGCTGGAACGGCGCCTGCGGCTTGTGGTCGTCGTGCCCGGGCAGGTGCACCTTGCGGTACTTGCCCACGATGCGCGCGCCGCGGTCAACCAGAATGGCGGTGTTGTACGGCACGCCTTCCGGGGTAAGTTCCGCGTATCCCAAGTAGAAGCCCACGCCGAGCCGGCGCGCTTCGTCAAACAGCGGCTGAACCTCGGCATTGGGCATTTGCGCCTCGAAGAAGCGAGCCTGAGCTTCTTCATCGCTCATCCAGTAGCGCGGAAAAAACGTGGTCAATGCCAGCTCCGGAAACACCACCAGTTCGGCTCCGCGGGCGTGCGCCTCGCGCAACATCTCCACCAGCCGCGCCACCACGGCCTTGCGCGTATCGGCCAGGTGCACGGGCCCCATCTGCGCCACGGCCAAGCCGATTTTCCGTTGCCCCTTGGTCATATTTGCTCCTTTCTGCCGTTCGAAAAGGTGCAAGCATGCCGCCACCGAGCGGCCGCGTAAACCGGTCCGGGCGCGCCGCCCGGATCGCCCCGCCCCACGCCGAAAGCCGCGCCAAACAAGGCTTTGCGCGCAGCGCCGCGCGCCGGCGGCGCACGCTCGATAGCGCCAGGTTATGCCTGGCCGACAAAATTCGATGATTCGGCCAGCACTTCTTGCAGCGCCGCCAGGAAGCGCCGCCCCAGCAAAGGCAACGGCGCCAGGTTGGAATGCGTAGCCCAGATCTCGACGTGCGCCGCGGGTTCTATGGGCCGCTGCGCCACGGTGGATTGCGGGGGAATGCACCAGCGGTCCAGCAGCGCCGGCCCCATGCCCTGCTGCACGAACGCATGCGCCGTCACGGGTGAATGCACTTCGATCGCCGCCGGCGACACCGGGCCCGCGCCGAAGAAACCTTCCAGGGCCAGGTCCAGCGGCGTGCCCGCGGGGTAGCCGATCCAGGCCGCCGAGGAAAAGTCCTCCGCGCGTATCACTTCGCGGGCCGCCAACGGGTGGTCCGCCGGCAACGCGCAGACAATCGAGTCCTGGCCCACCCGCGTGGAGCTCAGGTTGGGATGGTCGGGCGCAGTCATCGAAATGCCGACGTCGGCGCGATCGCTCAAGAAATAACCCACCAGCTCGTCGAAGGTCACCGTCCGGAAATCCACCCGCGCCGACCGATTGCGCGCCCGGAAACGCTCCATCGCCCGCGGAATCAGCCGTTGTCCGAAGCTGGCGCTGGCCACCACCCGCAGCATGCCTGCGCCGCGGCGGCCCAGGCTGGCCGCCAGGTCATTGACGCGCTGGATGCCGCCATACACTTGCTCGACCTCCAGATACAGGCGCCGCGCCTCCGGCGTGGGCAGCAGGCGGCTCTTGGCGCGCTCGAACAAGGGATAGCCCAGGCGGCTTTCCGTCAGGGCCAGCACCCGGCTGACGGCCGGCTGCGACACATGCAGCACGCGCCCCGCGCCGCTGATCGACCCCGCCATCATGATGGCGCGGAACACTTCGATCTGGCGCAGGCTGAGCGGCGGCGCGCCTCGCGCATCCCTGGCCGGCACCGCGTCCGGCGTGTCTTCATGCTGCTGCCCGACCATGATTTTTCTCCCCCGCTCGATAACGGCGGATTATAGGACGGGGACATTTTTCGATAGGGATCCGCGCCCGGCCCGGTGATAACCTGCCCGGGCATTATCGACACAGGGGAATATCATGCACAAAATCGTGGCTCGCGGCCTCGCCGCCTTGTCGCTGACCGCCGGGCTCGCCGGCGCTGCCCATGCCTGGCCAGACCAGCCCATCAACTTCGTGGTGCCCTCGGCGGCCGGCGGCTCGCCCGACGTGCTGTCGCGCCTGGTCACCAACCAGCTGGCGCAAGAACTGGACACGCCCATCGTGGTTGAAAACCGTCCGGGCGCGGCCGGCAATATCGGCATCATCCAGATCAAGCGCGCCGCCGCCGACGGCTACACCATCGGCTACGGCAACATCAACACGCTGGCGGTGAATCGTGCGCTGTTCAAGAAACTGCCTTATGACGTCGACGCCGACCTGGCGCCTGTCGCCCATCTGTTCAACCTGTACAACGTGTTGATCGTGCCGGCCGATTCGCCCGACAAATCAGTGCAGGACCTGGTCACTCGCGCGCGCGGCAACCCCGGCAAGCTGTCGTATGGCGCCTCGGGCGTGGGCACCAGCGGCCACATGGGCGCCGAGCTGTTCAAGAACATGGCCAAGATCGACGTCACGTTCATTCCCTACAATGGCGGCCCGGCAGCCTTGCAGGATCTGATGGGCGGCCGCCTGGACTTCATTTTCATCAATTCGTCGGAAGCCGCGCCCCTGGTCCAGAGCGGCCGCGTGCGCGCGCTGGGGGTCAGCAGCATGAAGCGCCTGGCCTTGCTGCCCGATGTGCCCACGCTCGACGAACAAGGCCTCAAAGGCTACGAAACCATTTCCTGGGGCGGGGTGGTAGCGCCCAAGGGCACGCCGCCGCAAACCATCGCCACGCTCAATACGGCCTTGAACAAGGCGCTGACCGCGCCCGCGGTGCGCGAAGGGCTGGCCAAGCTGGGCGCCGAACCCGGCCAGGGTACGCCCGCCGATTTCCAGGCCTTCATCGATCGCGAATCCGCCAAGTGGCGGCAGATCATCGATGACGCCGGGATCCAGAAACTCGACTGACCGCATACTGGATTCACCCGCATGCACGCCGATTTTGTTTTGCAGAACGCCACCATCGTCGATGGTAGCGGCGCGGCCCGCCGCCACGGCCACATTGCCGTGGCCGGGCAGCACATCGTCCAGGTGGGCGATTTTGACGTTCCGGCCGGCATCCCGGTCATCGATGCAGCGGGCCTGGCCGTGGCGCCGGGGTTCATCGATTCGCACACCCACGACGACGGCTACCTGCTGGCGCATCCGGACATGACGCCCAAGGTATCGCAGGGCATCACCACCGTGGTCACGGGCAATTGCGGCATCAGCCTGGCGCCTCTGGCGGGCCATGACATCCCGCAGCCGCTCGACCTGCTGGGGCCGCAGGCGTTGTTCCGCTACGGCACCTTCGCGGCCTGGCTTGATGCCTTGCGCGCCGCGCCAGCGGCGGTCAATGTAGTGCCGCTGGTGGGCCACACCACCCTGCGCGTGGCCACCATGGAAGACACCACCCGCGCGGCCAATCCGGACGAAGTGGCGCGCATGCGGACGCTGCTGTCCGAGGCGCTGGACGCGGGCGCGTTCGGCGTATCCACCGGCACCTTCTATCCGCCGGCCGCGGCCGCCACCACAGGGGAAATCATTGCCGTATGCCAGCCGCTGCGCGGACGTGCCGGCGTGTACGCCACGCACTTGCGCGACGAGGCCGACCATATCGTGCCCGCCATGCACGAAGCGCTGGAAATCGGCCGCGCCGTGGATTGCCGCGTGGTGTTCTCGCATCACAAGCTGGCCGGCGCGCGCAACCACGGAAGGTCCCGCGAAACGCTGGACTTGATCACCCGGGCCGCCGCCGCCCAGCCGGTATGCCTGGACTGCCATCCGTATCCGGCTACGTCGACCATGCTGCGGCTCGACCGCGTGCTGCTGGCGCAACGCACCCTGGTGACCTGGTCCAAGGGCTATCCGGAGGCCACCGGCCGCGATTTCGCCGACGTGATGGCCGAACTGGGGTTGGACGAAGCCGCAACCCTGGAGCGCCTGGCCCCCGCCGGGGCTATTTATTTCTTGATGTCGCCCGATGACGTGCAACGCATTTTCCGCCATCCGCTGACCATGGTGGGATCGGACGGGCTGCCCTTCGACCCGCACCCGCACCCCCGCCAATGGGGCACGTTCACCAACGTGCTGCGCACCATGGTGCGCGAACAGAACCTGCTGACGCTGGAAGAAGCCATTCACAAGATGACTGGCCTGGCCGCCGCCCAATACGGCCTGCCGCAACGCGGGCTGCTGCAGCCCGGCTGCTACGCGGACCTGGTGCTGTTCGATCCCGACACCGTTACCGACGCGGCCACGTTCGAGCAGCCACTGCAGTTAAGCCGCGGCATCGAAGCGGTATGGGTAAACGGCGCCCAGGTATGGGACGGACACCAGGCCGTCGGCGTCCGCCCCGGCCAGGTGCTGGCGCCCGTGCGGCCATGACGCCCGACACGACCGGCTATCTGGGAATATTGGGCGGCATGGGGCCGCTAGCGGGCGCGGCCTTCGCCCTGCGCCTGGCCGCGCTGACGCCAGCCGCCATCGACCAGCAGCACATCCCCACCCTGCTGCGCAACGATCCGCGCATTCCCGACCGCAGCGATGCGCGCATGCGCGGCGGCGAAGATCCGCTGCCCTACATGGTCGAAGGCCTGCGCTTCCTGCATGCCGCGGGCGCGCGCGTGATCGCCATTCCGTGCAACACGGCCCATCTGTGGTACGACCAGTTGTGCGCGGCTACGCCGCTGCCCATCTTGCACATCATTGATGCGGTGGCACAAGACCTGCGGCGGCTGGGCCTGGCGCACGGGCGCATCGGACTGATGGGCACGCCCGCCACGCTGGCGCTGGGCCTGTACCAGACGCGACTGGAGCGGCACGGCTATCAGTGCATCGTCCCCGACGCCGACGAAATCGAGCGCTATTGCGTCGCGCCGATACGTGCGGTCAAGGCCGGCGACCTGCCCGCGGCAGTCGAGCCCGCCATGCAAGGCGTGCGCCTGCTGCGAGCTCGCGGCGCCGATGCGGTGGTGCTGGGCTGTACCGAACTGCCACTGGCCATTCCCCACGCCCAGCGCGCGGCCCTGGGCGTGCCGCTGACCGACTCCATCGACGCCCTGGCCCGTGCCGCCATCGACTACTGGCTACAAACCCCGGAACACCGCCAGGCCGCCTGAACGCCCAGCCCGAACCCAGACGTCTCAGGCCAGCCGTCACGCCAGGTGTCACCCAGGTGCCTGACTCCCGCCAGCCAAGCGTCACGCCAGGTGTCTGACTCCCACAGGGTGTCAGACACCGTACTACCGCACTCCAGGTGTCTGACTCCCGTCAGGGTGTCAGACACCGTACTACCGAGAAACCGCTGCCCACTTCGGTGTCCGACACCCTACGGGAGTCGGACACCTGAAATCAACTCACGACAGCGGTCGACCCCGGCCTCGCAAAACCGGGCTCAGCCGCCCAGATACGCCTTGCGCACGTCGTCGTTCACCAGCAGGTTGGCGCCCGTATCCTGCAGCACCACCTTGCCGTTTTCCAGCACATAGCCACGGTCGGCCACTTGCAGCGCCTTGTTGGCGTTCTGCTCGACCAGGAACACCGTGACGCCCTGTTCGCGAATCGTGCGGATGATGTCGAAGATCTGCGCAATGATCAGCGGCGCAAGGCCCAGCGTGGGCTCGTCCAGCAACAACAGCTTGGGCCGGGTCATCAGCGCGCGGCCGATGGCCAGCATCTGCTGTTCGCCGCCGGACATCGTGCCGGCGCGCTGCACCGCCCGCTCTTTCAGACGCGGGAACAGCGTGTACACGTGCTCCAGCCCCTCCTGGATCGCTTCGCGGCTGGCGAAAAACCCGCCCATCATCAGGTTTTCTGCCACGGTCAGATCCTTGAACACGCGCCGCCCTTCGGGAGAGATGGCGATGCCCGAACGCATGATCTGGTGCGTATCGTGCCGGGTGATGTCTTCGCCCAGGAAGGTAATAGTACCCTCGCGCGCGCGCGGATTGCCGCAGACAGTCATCAGCAGCGTGGTCTTGCCGGCGCCGTTGGCGCCGATCAGGGTCACGATCTCGCCCTGGTTCACCTCGACCGAGACGCCGTTCAGGGCCTGGATGGCGCCGTAGTAAGTATGGATATTGTCCAGCTTCAGCATCATTCTTCCCCCAGGTACGCCTTGATGACGCGCTCGTCGCTGCGCACCTGCTCGGGTGTGCCGGTGGTGATGGGCTTGCCGTGCTCCATGACCAGGATGCGATCGGAAATGCCCATGATCAGGCTCATGTCGTGCTCGATCAGCAGCACCGCCACGCCGAACTCGCGGCGCAACTGGTCGATCAGTTGCTGCAGGTCGCGCTTTTCCTGCGGGTTCAGGCCGGCGGCCGGCTCGTCGAGCATCAGCAGGCGCGGCTTGGTGATCATGCAGCGCGCGATCTCCAACCGCCGCTGGTGCCCATAGGCCAGGTTGCCGGCCTCGCGGTTGGCGTACTGGCGCAGGCCCATGAAATCAAGCCATTGCGCCGCGCGCGACAGCGCCTCGGCCTCGGACTGCCGGTAGCCCTTGAGCTTCAGCAGGCCCGGCAGCAGCCGGGCTTCCACCTGGGTATGCTGGGCCACCAGCAGGTTTTCCAGCACCGTCAGTTGCTTGAACAGGCGCACGTTCTGGAAGGTGCGCACCAGGCCATGGCGCGCCACCTTGTGGCTGGGCAGGCCGGTAATCGGCTTGCCGTCCATGATGATGTCGCCCGCCGTGGGCTTGTAGAAGCCGCCCACGCAGTTGAACACCGTGGTCTTGCCGGCGCCGTTGGGGCCGATGATGGCGAACACTTCGTCGCGCTGCACCTCGAAGCCCACGCTGTCGACGGCCAGCAGGCCGCCAAAGCGCATGGTCAGCCCGGATACTTTCAATAGTGCTTCGCTCATTTGGCCAGCTCCACGTGGGGACGCTTCATGGGCAGCAGCCCCTGTGGACGCCACATCATCATCAACACCATCACCAGGCCGAATATCAGCATGCGGTACTCGGCAAACTCGCGCGCCACCTCGGGCAACACAGTCAGCAAAATGGCGGCCAAAATCACGCCCACCTGCGAACCCATGCCGCCCAGCACCACGATGGCCAGGATGAGGGCCGATTCGATGAACGTGAACGACTCGGGGTTGACCATGCCCTGGCGCGCCGCGAAGAATGCGCCGCCGAACCCGGCGAACATGGCACCCAGCGTGAACGCCGACAACTTGATGCGGGTGGGGTTCAGGCCCAGCGAGCGGCACGCGATTTCGTCTTCGCGCAGCGCTTCCCAGGCGCGGCCCACCGGCATGCGGATCAGGCGCGTGGACACGAACAAGGTCACCAGCGCCAGCGCCAGCGCCATCAGGTACAGGTAGTTCACCATGTGCTGGTTGTCGAACGTCCAGCCCATGATCTCGTGGAACGTGCGTGCGCCCTCTACGCTGGAGCGCCGCGCCATTTCCATGCCGAACACCGTGGGCTTGGGTATGCCCGAAATGCCGTCGGGGCCGCCGGTGATGAAGTTCAGGTTGATGAGCAGCAGGCGGATGATCTCGCCGAAACCCAGCGTGACGATAGCCAGGTAGTCGCCGCGCAGACGCAGCACCGGAAAGCCCAGGACGAACCCGAACAGCGCCGACATCGCGCCAGCGAACGGCAACGCTTCCCAGAAGCCCCAGCCTGCCCAGTGATACAGCAGCGCGTAGGTATAGGCGCCCACCGCGTAGAAGCCCACGAAGCCCAGGTCGAGCAGGCCGGCGAAGCCCACCACGATGTTCAGGCCCAGGCCCAGCATCACGTAGATGAGCACCAGCGTGGCAATGTCGACCGAGCTGCGGCCGCTGAAAAACGGCCAGATCACCGCGGCCAGGATCAGCAGCGCGATGATCCATTTGTTGCCCTTGGCCGGCGCCGAGGGCAACATCGGGATGCTGGTCTTCAGCTGCTGGAAGGGCCGCGCCAGCCAGGGGCGCAGCAACTGGAACACGAACACTACCGCGGCGGCCAGGGCCACCAGGTCCCAGTGGGTTTCCATATTGGTGCGGGCGCCCTGGCGAACCAGCTGCAGCCCGAACACCGGCGTGACGATGACGGCCGTCAGCACGGCCGCCATCGTGGCGTTTTTAAGGGTGTTGTTGGCCATCAGACTTTTTCCACCTCAGGTTTGCCGAGCAGCCCGGTGGGGCGGAACAGCAGAATCAGCACCAGCAGCGCGAAGGCCACAATGTCTTTGTACTGGGACGAGATATAGGCGGCGGCCAGCGTTTCGGCCAGGCCCAGCAGCACGCCGCCCAGCATGGCGCCGGGAATGCTGCCGATGCCGCCCAGCACGGCGGCGGTAAACGCCTTGATGCCCGCCAGGAACCCGATGAACGGATTGAGCTTGCCAATGGTGATGGCGATCAGCACGCCGCCCACGGCCGCCAGCATGGCGCCCAGCACGAAGGTGAAAGAAATGACCCGGTTGGTGTCGATGCCCAGCAGGTTCGCCATGTGCATATCCTGCGAGCAGGCGCGCGAGGCGCGGCCCATGCGCGAATACTTGATGAACAGCGACAGCGCGACCATCAGCAGCACGGTGACCACGATGATCATGATGCGGGAATATGGCAACGTAACGTCGAATTGCGAGCCCATGTTGAACTGCAGCGAGCCCGAGATCAGCGATGGCACGGCCATGTCGCGCGCGCCCTGCCCCAGGGCAACCCAGTTCTGCAGGAAAATGGACATGCCGATGGCCGAGATCAACGCCACCAGCCGCTGGCTGCCGCGCACCGGCCGGTAAGCCACGCGCTCGACGCTGAAACCGTACACGCCGGTCACGACGATGGCCACCAGCAGCATGGCCGCAATGATGAAAGGCAGCGGCAGGCCGCTGTTGGTGCCGATGGCGGTCAGGGTGACCAGGCCCACGTACGCGCCGATCATGTAGATCTCGCCGTGGGCGAAGTTGATCATACCGATGATGCCGTAGACCATTGTGTAGCCAATGGCGATCAGCGCGTAGATCGCGCCCAGCGAAAGGCCGTTGAAGACCTGCTGGGTAAGTTGGGGGATAAGGTCTGACATGGATGGGTACCTATGCTCCAAATGGTTCCGGCTCCGGTAGGACGACCCGGAGCCGGAAACCTGGGCGTGCGTTCAAGCCCTGGCGGATGGCCGGGGCGGCGCGTGGTTACAGCTGGGTCTTCTTGCCGCTCTTGTCCCACTTGAAGACGGCGAACTCGAAGTCCTTCAGATCGCCCTTGGCGTCGTACTCAACCTTGCCGATGGCCGTGTCGAACGCGGTCTTGTGCATGTAGTCGGCCACCTTGGCGGGATCTTCGCCCACGGCGTCGATGCTCTTGGCCAGGATCTGCACCGCCGCGTAGGCGGGCATCTGGAAGGCGCCGTCGGGGTCGCGCTTGGCGTCGTGGAACGCCTTCACGATGCCCTCGTTGCCGGGCAGCTTGGTGAAGTCGGAAGGCAGCGTCACCAGCAAGCCTTCGATGGCCGGGCCGGCAATGGCCACCAGGTCCTGGTTGGCCGTGCCTTCGGGGCCCATGAACTGCACGTCCAGGCCCTGTTCACGCGACTGGCGCAGCAGCAGGCCGAGTTCGGGGTGGTAGCCGCCGAAATAGACCAGGTCCACGCCCGCCGTCTTCAGCTTGGTGATGACCGCCGAGTAATCGCTGTCGCCAACGTTGATGCCCTCGAACATCACCACGTTGACCTTGTTCTTTTCCAGCGTTTCTTTTACCTGGGTGGCCACGCCCGAGCCGTAGGTCTGCTTGTCGTGCAGCACGGCCACTTTCTCGGGCTTGAGCGTATTGGCGATGTAGCGCGCGGCAAACGGACCCTGCTGGTCGTCGCGGCCGATGGTGCGGAAGAAGAAGTGCGGCTTGGTGGTGTCGGTGACCAGCGGCGAAGTCGCGCCCGGGGTGATGGCGACGATGCCTTCTTGTTCATACACGTTCACGGCCGGCACGGTAACGCCCGAGCAGGCATGCGCCACGGCGAACTTGGCGCCCGAGTTGACCACGCGGTTGGCGGCGGGCACGGCCTGCTTGGGCTCGCAGCCGTCGTCAATGAGAATGGGCTCGAGCTTCTTGCCCTTGACGCCGCCTTGGGCGTTGATGGTTTCGATGGCGGTCAGCGCGCCTGCCTGGATCTGCGTGCCATATTGAGTGTTGGGCCCGGTCATGGGCTGGGGGATGCCGATCTTGATAGTGTCGGCCGCCTGTGCGGCGCCAGCCAGGAGCAGCGCCCCAAATGCCATGGCGACAGGGGTAACGCGGTGCAGAAGCTTCATTCGGAATTCTCCGGCGAAAGGGATAGGCAGCTTTGGAGGCGCCGGCATTGCCAGGGGATACCCGGCAGCCCGATGCGACCATTGCCGGCTTCTTGGGCAAAAGTACAGCGTGGGCGGTATTCTGAAAGCAGCACCTCGCGGTGTCACTGCGTGTAATCCCCAATATTTTTGAGCCTTATAAAAAAGGGGACGCATGTCTGACTCCGTAGCGGGTAGCTACGGGCCAGGTTTCAGGTGCCACCCAGGTTGTGCCAGGACAGCCAACGCGCAGTGTTGCCTGGGTGCAACCAAGGTATAACCATGGCGCCCCGGGTCGCTCGCGCGCCCGCAGTATCTGCCAACATACTTACACCGCGCTTGCGCCAGGTCAGTCCCGCGGCAGCTACAATCGCGCCCTATGGATACCCAGCTTTCTATCGCCTTCATCGGCGGCGGCAACATGGCCTCGGCCCTGGCCAGCGGCCTGGCGGGCAAGACTTGTCCGGCCGGCAACCTGCACGCCATCGACCCCACCCCCGCGGTGCAAGACGCCTGGCGCGCCCGCGGCGCCAGCGCGGCCGGCGCGGCCGATGCCGCCCTGCAGGCATGCCGCGTCTGGATCTACGCCGTCAAGCCGCAACAACTGCGCGAGGCTGTCGCGGCCACTCGCGCCTGGCTGCAACCCGGCACGCTGGTCATCAGCGTCGCCGCCGGCATCCGCGCCGACACCCTGTCAGTCTGGCTGGGCGAACCTGGCTCGCCGTGGCAGAACCTGGTGCGTTGCATGCCCAACACCCCTGCCCTGGTCGGCGCCGGCGTCACGGGCCTGGCCGCGCTGCCAGGCGTGGACCGCGCTGGCCGCGAGCTGGCCGAACGCCTGCTGGGCTCGGTCGGCCAGGTGGTGTGGGTAGACGACGATGCCGCGCTCGATGCGGTCACCGCTTTGTCGGGCAGCGGCCCGGCTTATGTATTCTTGTTTCTGGAAGCCCTGATCGCCGGCGGCGTCGCCGTCGGCCTCAGCCCCGAACAGGCCCGCCAACTGGCGCTGGGCACGCTCGACGGGGCCACGCGCCTGGCTGCGCAGTCCGACGACCCGCCCTCCGTGCTGCGCGAACGGGTCACCTCCAAGGGCGGCACCACGGCCGCCGCGCTGCAGGTTTTCCAGCAGGCCGACCTCGCGGCCATCGTGCGCCAGGCCGTCGAGGCCGCCGCCCAACGCTCGCGCGAGCTGGCCAGCGAGTTCGGCAAATGAGCACGGCTCGACGCTTCCAGCCCATGACGGCGCGGCAGTTCGCCGTGGCGGTGTTCTGCATGGGCCTGATCGTGGTGGGCTCGAACATCCTGGTCCAGGTGCCGCTGAACGACTGGCTGACCTGGGGCGGCCTGTCGTACCCGGTGGCATTCCTGGTTACCGACGTGCTGAACCGCCGCTTCGGCCCGGCCGCCGCGCGGCGCGTGGCCTGGGTAGGCTTCGCCGCCGCCCTGGCAGTGTCGGTGTGGGTGGCGTCGCCGCGCATCGCCCTGGCTTCCGGCCTGGCCTACATCTGCGCGCAACTGGCCGATATCCAGGTCTTCGACCGCCTGCGCGACCAGCGCTGGTGGCGCGCGCCGCTGCTGTCGGGCACCGTTGGCGCGGTGCTCGACACCGCGGTGTTCTTCAGCGTGGCCTTCGCCGCCACCGGGCTGCCCTGGGTCACCTGGATGTTCGGCGACCTGGCCATCAAGCTGGCGGTCAACCTGAGCATGCTCGCCCCCTTCCGCGCCCTGATGTGGAACCTGGCCCGCCCCGCCGCCATCGAGCAACCGGCGCGCTGACACGCCAGCCATTCGTGCCCCATTCGCCCAAGCAAGCGTTCCTGGCGTACGCTATTTGATATTTGACAGCGCTGGCGGCTGGTGTAAAAGTCACGTCTCTGTCACAAACCGTACATAAGGTGTCGTGTTCTCTGGGGCCGGACACCCCGCGCCCCAGCAACGCAACCAAGGAGGACCTTCCATGCGATCTCACCGCCTCGCCTTCACCGTCGCCGCCCTGCTGACGGCCTTCGCCGGATCTTCGGCGCACGCAGCCACCGAAATCCAGTTTTGGCACTCCATGGAAGGCGCGCTGGGAGAACGCGTCAATGAGCTGGTCCAGGAATTCAACAAGAAAAACCCCGACTACAAAGTCAACGCCGTCTACAAAGGCAACTACGGCGAATCCATGAACGCCGGCATCGCGGCGTTCCGCGCGGGCAATGCGCCCGACATCCTGCAGGTTTTCGAAGTAGGCACGGCCACCATGATGTACGCCAAGGGCGCCGTCAAGCCGGTGCAGCAAATGTCCGAAGAAGCCGGCGATCCGCTCGATCCCAAGGCATTCATCGGCGCGGTGGCGGGCTACTACTCGTCGCAGGAAGGCAAGCTGATCTCGATGCCGTTCAACAGTTCCACGGTCGTCTTCTACTACAACAAAGACGCCTTCAAGAAAGCCGGCCTCGACCCCGAACAACCGCCCAAGACCTGGGAAGAACTGGCCGCCGCCGGCCAGAAGCTGAAAGCCGCGGGACAAGAATGCGGCTACACGACGTCCTGGCCGTCGTGGGTGCAGCTTGAAACCTTCTCAGCCTGGCACAACGTGCCCTACGCCACCCAGGACAACGGCTTCGGCGGCCTGGATGCCCGCCTTGCCATCGATACCCCGCTGCACGTGCGTCACCTGGACAACCTGGCCAAGCTCGCCAAAGAAGGCATCTTCATGTACGGCGGACGCGGCGACCAGCCCAACTCGCTGTTCATCGGCGGCAAGTGCGCCATGATCACCGGCTCCAGCGGCCTGCGCGCCAACATCTCGAAGAACGCCAAGTTCGAATTCGGCACGTCCACCCTGCCCTACTACGCCAACGTGAAGGGCGCGCCGCAGAACACCATCATCGGCGGCGCGTCGCTGTGGGTGTTCGCGAACAAGTCGCCCGAGACCTACAAGGGCGTGACCAAGTTCTTCCACTTCCTGGCCAGCCCCGAAATCGCCGCCCGCTGGCACCAGCAGACCGGCTACGTGCCCGTGACCAAGGCCGCGTACGAGCTGACCAAGAAGCAAGGCTTCTACGACAAGAACCCCGGCACCGAAGTCGGCGTCAAGCAACTCAACGTCGAAACCACCGCGCAATCGCGCGGCCTGCGCCTGGGCTTCCTGCCGCAGATCCGCGAGATCGAAGACCAGGAAATGGAACGCATCATGTCCGGCAAGGCCTCTGCCCAGGACGGCATCAAGGTCATGGTCACCCGCGGCAACGAGCTGCTCGAAAAGTTCGAGAAAAGCGTCAAGTAAACCGCCGGGCCCCGCTGTCCGCCCTGCGCGGGCCGGCGGCGGGGTCCGCGCGGCATTCCCCGCCGGCTGGCCAGCCGCCGGTTCATGATTTCCCACGGGCGTGCATCCATGGAAAAACGCGTCGTCTTCCGACACAAGACCCTGCCGTACCTGTTGCTGGCCCCCCAGATCGCCGTCACGCTGATCTTCTTCTTCCTGCCCGCTGGCCAGGCCATGTGGCAGTCCATGCAGTTGCAGGACGCCTTCGGGCTGTCTTCCGAATTCGTCGGCCTGGCCAATTTCGTCGACCTGTTCCGCCAACCTGATTATCTGGACTCGTTCCGCGTCACCGCCGTGTTCTCGGCGCTGGTGGCCTTCGTGGGCCTGGCCGTATCGCTGCTGCTGGCGGTAATGGCCGACCGCGTCATGCGCGGCGCCGGCCTGTACAAGACACTGCTGATCTGGCCGTATGCCGTGGCGCCCGCCGTGGTGGGCGTGCTGTGGCTGTTCCTGTTCTCGCCCTCGGTGGGCATCCTGGCCGTGGCCCTGTATGACCTGGGCGTGAGCTGGAACCCGCGCCTGAACGGCAACCAGGCCCTGACACTGGTGCTGATTGCCGCCGTCTGGAAACAGATCTCGTACAACTTCCTGTTTTTCCTGGCCGGCCTGCAATCCATTCCGCGCTCGCTGATCGAGGCGGCCGCCATCGATGGCGCCTCGCCTGTGCGACGCTTCTGGACCATCGTGTTCCCGTTGCTGTCGCCCACCACGTTCTTCCTGCTGGTGGTCAACATCATCTACGCGTTCTTCGACACTTTCGCCGTCATCGACACCACCACCCAGGGCGGCCCGGGCACGGCCACCTCCATCCTGGTCTACAAGGTGTACAGCGACGCCTTCCACGGCCTGGACCTGGGCTCGTCGGCCGCCCAATCGGTGGTGCTGATGGCCATCGTGGTAACGCTGACCGTGGTGCAGTTCCGCTACATCGACCGCAAAGTGCAGTACTGATTCATAAGGCTACGACACCATGGTTGAACGCCGTCCCTGGCTCGACATACTGGCCCACCTGATCCTGCTATGCGGCGTGGCGCTGGTGGCCTTCCCGCTTTACGTCACCTTTGTTGCGTCGACGCAAACCGCGCAGGAAGTCGCCGCCGCGCCCATGTCGCTGCTGCCCGGCCCGCATTTCGTCGACAACTACGCCCGTGCCCTGGCCAGCGCCGGCGTGGGCCGCATGCTGTACGTCAGCCTCATCATGGCGCTGGTCATCTCGCTGGGCAAGATCGCCATTTCGCTGCTGTCGGCCTTCGCGGTGGTGTACTTCCGCTTTCCCGGCCGGATGTTCTTCTTCTGGATGATCTTCGTCACGCTGATGCTGCCGGTCGAAGTGCGCATCGCGCCCACTTACAAGGTCGTGGCCGACCTGGGACTGCTCAACAGCTACGCCGGCCTGACCCTGCCGCTGATCGCGTCGGCCACCGCCACATTCCTGTTCCGCCAGTTCTTCCTGACGGTGCCCGATGAGCTCGTCGAAGCCGCCCGCATCGACGGCGCCGGTCCGCTGCGTTTTTTCCGCGACGTGCTGTTACCGCTGTCGCGCACCAGCATCGCCGCGCTGTTCGTCATCCAGTTCATCTACGGATGGAACCAGTACCTGTGGCCGCTGCTGATCACCACGCAGGAAAACATGTACCCCGTGGTCATCGGCATCAAGCGCATGATCAGCGGCGGCGACAGCGTCACTGAATGGAACATCACCATGGCCACCGCCATGCTGGCCATGGTGCCGCCTGCCCTGGTGGTGATCCTGATGCAGAAATGGTTCGTCAAGGGCCTGGTCGACACCGAGAAATAACCGGGCTGTCCGCAGCCGTCCACGCAAAGAACACTCCATGGCTACCCTGAGCTTTCGCAACGTCAAGAAAACCTATGCCGGCAACGTCGCCGTCATCCACGGCATCGACGTCGACGTGCAAGACGGCGAGTTCATCGTCATCGTCGGCCCGTCGGGCTGCGGCAAATCCACCTTGATGCGCATGGTGGCTGGACTGGAAACGGTTACCGACGGCGAGATCCTCATCGACGACAAAGTCGTCAACGAACTCGAGCCGGCCGAACGCGACATCGCCATGGTGTTCCAGAACTACGCCCTGTATCCGCACATGAGCGTGTTCGACAACATGGCCTACGGCCTGAAGATCCGCAAGTTTTCCAAAGACGAGATCCGCAAGCGCGTGGAAGCGGCCGCGCAGATCCTGGAACTGGATAAGCTGCTGGACCGCCGGCCGCGCCAGCTCTCGGGCGGGCAGCGCCAGCGCGTGGCCATGGGCCGCGCCATCGTGCGCGAACCCAAGGTATTCCTGTTCGACGAACCGCTGTCGAACCTGGACGCCAAGCTGCGCGTGGCCATGCGCCTGGAAATCATGAAGCTGCACCGCCGGTTGCGCACCACCAGCCTGTACGTCACGCACGACCAGGTCGAGGCGATGACCCTGGCGCACCGCATGATCGTGATGCACCAGGGCGTGCCCGAACAGATCGGAACGCCCATGGAAGTGTTCGAAAAACCAGCATCCACTTTCGTGGCCGGCTTCATCGGCTCGCCGCCCATGAACCTGATGCCGGTCAACGTGTCGGGCGACGGTACCCTGCAAACGTCTGACGGCCATGCGCTCGACATCTCGCCGCTGCAGGTGCCTGCCGCCGTGCGCGGCCGCGCGGTCACCATGGGCATGCGGCCTGAACACATGCTGCTCAACGCCCAGGGCCTGACGGCCGAAGTCGAAATGGTGGAAACACTGGGGTCGGAACAACTGGTGCACTGCCGCTGCGGCCAGAATGCCGTGGTGGTGCGCTGCGCCACCCGCCAACTGGCCGACACTCCCGCCCGCCCCGGGGACCAGCTGAACGTAGGCCCCGACGGCCGCCACGCCCTGCACTGGTTCGAAACCGACACCGGCCGCCGCGTCGAAAACACCTGACCACCGGGCAGCCGGACGCAGGTTGGCCAAGCGTAGCCAGCCGCCCGGCTCCCGGCTGCGGCAGCCAATCTCCTCAGGTGTCTGACTCCCGCAGGGTGTCAGACACCGATTGCGCCCAGACAGTCTCACCTCATCGGTGTCAGGCACCCTACGGGAGCCTGACACCTGGCTACGGCAGCCAACCTCTTCCAGGTGTCTGACTCCTGGCTACGGCTGCCAACCTCTCCACGTGCCTGACTCCTGGCTACGGCTGCCAACCTCTCCACGTGCCTGACTCCTGGCTACGGCTGCCAACCTCTCCCAGGTGTCTGACTCCCGCAGGGTGTCAGACACCGATTGCGTCACACAACCCGGCCCGCCCCTAAACTGTTTCCGTTTCCCCCAAGACAAATCCGTCCCTGGCATGCGCCGGCTGCCTTGCCAGGCGCTATCGTCGGCATTGCTTCGTTCCGCACCTGCAGCCATGCCCCGATCACGCCGCATTCTTCTTGCACACCACCCTCACCACATCGTCCAGCGCGGACATCGGCAACAAGTGGTGTTCGAGCGCGCACATGACTATCGCGTCTACCTACAGGGCCTGCACCATCACACCCGACAGTTGGCGGTGGCGCTACATGCCTGGTGCTTGATGCCCAATCATGTCCATCTGCTGTTGACACCCACAGAGAATCCCGCTTCGCTGTCCACATTAATGCAGCACCTGGCGCGCGGCGCGACGCGGCGCTGGAACGCACGCAAACAAACCATGGGATCGATCTGGGAAGCCCGCTTCAAATCGCGGGTCATCGATGAAGAACGATATCTGCTGGAATGCTGCCGGTATATCGAACTCAATCCCGTACGCGCACGGCTCGCGCAGGCGGCATGCGATTATCCCTGGTCCAGCTATCGTGAGCGCGTGGGATTGGCTCAGGCACAGATGCTCGACTTGCACCCGCTTTATATGGCCATGGGTCACGACGACGCGGCACGCCGCGCCGCCTACGCTGGCTTCGTGCAGGCTGGGACGTTCGACGCGTGACAGCGGGCAGCAGTCAAGGTGCCTAGACAGCCTCAACTCGTCGGTGTCAGGCACCTGCGGAGCCAGACACCTGGGCGCGGCACCCACTCTTTCCAGACACCAGGCATCCAGGCTGCGCCAACCACTCTTTCCAGGCTGCGACAACCCCTCTTTTCAGGTGTCTGACTCCCGCAGGGTGTCAGACACCGGCCGTGCCCAGACGGCCCGACGCCCAACCCATGCACTAAACCCGGCTATCCCGCCGCCTGGGTTTTCACATCGGCCGACATGGGTACGGGGGAAACGCGCGGCAATGGCGCCGCCACGCGCCAGATGGCGCGGCGCCGCAGGGCCGACAACAGCTTCAACCCTTGCGGCCATTCGCCAAACCCGCTGTCTGCGTTGATATGTCCGCCTTGCGGAATGACTTCCAGCCGGCTGCCCCAGGCCGCCGCAAACTGGCGAGCCCGTTCCAGGCGGCAATACGGGTCGTTGTCACCCGCCACCACCACCGACTGGAACGGCAGCGACTGCGCCGGCACCGGCGCAAACGCGCGCAGGCACTCGGGCATGCCAGGCTGTTCGACATCGGCGGGCGCCACCAGCAGCGCGCCCGCCACCTTGGCGCGCAGCGGCACCGGCAGGCTGACCGCCGCCAGGCAGCCCAGGCTGTGCGCAATCAGCAAAACCGGGCATGCAGCCGCGTCGACGCAGGCAGCCACCGTGGCGTTCCAGACTGCGGGATCGGGGTTTTCCCAATCGGGTTGCCGTACGCGCTGCACATGCGGCACGCACTGTTCCCAACGAGTTTGCCAGTGGCCGGGGCCGGAGTCTTTCCAGCCCGGGACGATGATCGGTTGGAATCTCATGGCGTCAATAATGCCCCGCCAGCTTATGAACGCAAACGAATAAATCGTCTTTTGCATATACGTCCCAGGGAATAAGGACAACGCCGCCGGATCTGGCCCGATTGTCTATCCGACCGGCGCAAATCCGCCGGGCTTTCAGGTATGCTTGCCTGCACAAGCCTGCGTGCCTGCCTGGCCGGCCCGGCTTATATAACGACGCAAAGGAGATTCCCCATGAAACACCCGTTCCGCCTCACCCCGGTTCTGGCCGCCATTGGCCTGGCCGCCGGGCTGGCTGTCTCGGCCGGCGCGCAGGCGCAAACCATCAAGATCGCCGTGGTCGGCCCCACCACCGGCCCGGTCACCCAGTACGGCGCCATGGTGCGCGAAGGCGTGGATACCGCGGTCGAACGCATCAATGCCGCCGGCGGCATCGACGGCAAAAAGCTCGAAACGGTCGTCATCGACGACGGCTGCGAACCCAAGCAGGGGCCGGTGGCCGCCAACCGCGTGGTCAACGATGAAATCGGCTTCGTGGTGGGCCACGTGTGCTCGGGCGCCACCATCGCGGCTGCCGACATCTACAACAACGAAGGCGTGGTCATGATCACCCCCTCGGCCACCTCGCCCGCCCTCACCGACGGCAAGAACTACGAGTTCATTTTCCGCACCATCGGCCGCGACGACCAGCAAGGGCCCGCAGCCGCCAAGTTCATTCTCGACAAAATCAAGCCCAAAACGGTCGCCGTGCTGCACGACAAGCAGTCGTACGGCCAGGGCATCGCCACCGCGGTCAAAGACAATCTTGAAAAAGGCGGCGTCAAGGTCGTGATGTTCGAAGGCATCAATGCCGGCGACAGCGATTATTCCGCCGTCATCACCAAGCTGAAATCCAACAACGTCGATTTCGTCTATTACGGCGGCTACCACCCTGAAATGGGCCTGCTGCTGCGCCAGGCGCACGAACAGGGCGTCAGCGCCAAGTTCATGGGCCCCGAGGGCGTGGGCAACCCCGACATCAACGCCATCGCGGGCGACGCCGCCGAAGGCATGCTGCTCACCCTGCCGGCCGACTTCACCCAGAACCCGGCCAACGCCGAAGTGGTCAAGGCCTTCCAGAGCAAGAAGCGCAACGCCAGCGGCGCCTTCCAGCTCACCGCCTATGCCGCCACCCAGGTCATCGCCGAAGGCATCAAGGGCTCGGGCAGCACTGATCCCACCAAGGTAGCCGAATACCTGCATGCCAATTCGTTCGACACCCCCATCGGCAAGACCTCGTGGAACAAACAAGGCGACCTGAACGACTTTGAATTCCAGGTCTTCACCTGGCACAAAGACGGCAGCAAGACCGCCTTCAAGTAAGTCCCGGCCGGCACCCAGCCTACAAGCCCCGCGGCGCCACTGCCGCGGGGCTTTATTTTTGGCCGCGCGCCCGGACGGGGCTGGCGAAACGACCGATCTTCAGCCAGGGGCGCCCGGCGCCGCCGTAGACAAACTGCCTGCCGCATACCGGCGCGCCGGACGCTTAAGACTTGATATCAGGCGAAAACGGGCTACAGGGAATAAATAGCCACGCCTTGACAATTGCTTAATTCAAAATCAGCCGATTTCCTCCCAGATTTAGCAACGGAGGAAACTAAATTTTGCATAACAGAAGATAATCGGCCTAATACACGCATTTTGTTACTAATAGGTGAATTTCCCCGCGTAAGAATGGTCTTGGCACAGTCGGAAATATCCGCAAAAACATATAAAGGATGCAGAAAACTGCGGTTATCTGCACGGAAGTCCCGCATTGCGAAGCGTTTTGTATCTGCGTTTTGCGATGCGCCACGAAAAGCCTGAATTACCACAATAAACTGTAAAATCTGGCCTCTCGAAATACATCGTGAACCCGACCATAATGGTCAAACCGCTTCCGCCCAGGCCGGGATCGCAACTCTTTTTCTTAAATCGTGGCAGCCCAGACTAAACAAGGAACATCCCGATTTCCACTTCGCCGATACGGCCGCTCGCGGCCACCCCGTTGATCATTGCCTGTTAGACACAGCCTGCCGCTGCCTCGGCAACCGGCTCCTGCGTCGTCTATCCGCAGAAGAAAACCAAGAAAAGCTCTCGAAAGCTGTTTGTTCGAAGGAAGATATACATGGCGAAGCGTGTTGCCGTTGTGGGGCTTTCGTTCCGGTTTCCGCAAACCGACGCCGAACGATACTGGACCGACCTGCTGGCCGGCCGCGACCTGGTCACCCAGGTAGACGCCGATCGCTGGCATCAGGATGCCTACCTGCATCCCACCAAAGAGCACCCCGGTACTGCATACACCTTCGCCGCCGGCTCGATCGGCGACGTCTCGGGCTTCGACGCGCATTTTTTCGGCATTTCGCCGCGCGAAGCCGCGCTGATGGACCCGCAACAACGCCTGCTGCTGGAAATGTGCTGGGAAGCCATCGAACACGCCGGCATGCGGCCCTCGGCGCTGCGCGGCAGCGACTGCGGCGTGTATATCGGCATCGCCAGCGCCGACTATTCCTACCGCCTGTCCGATGACGTCGGGGCTGTCGATGCCTCGATGGCCACCGGCAACACCTCCAGCATCGCCGCCAACCGTCTGTCGTACCTGTTCGACCTGCATGGGCCCAGCATGGCGGTCGACACCGCCTGCTCGTCCTCGCTGGTGGCCGTGCATCAGGCCTGCCGCGCCATCGTCACCGGCGAAGCCAGCATGGCCATCGCCGGCGGCGTCAGCCTGCACCTGCACCCCTACGGCTTCATCACCTTTTCCAAGGCCTCGATGCTGTCGCCCGGCGGCCGCTGCAAAGTCTTCGATGCCTCGGGCGACGGCTACGTGCGCTCGGAAGGCGGGGGCCTGTTCCTGCTGAAAGACTACGACCAGGCCATGGCCGACGGCGACCATATCCTGGCCGTGATCGCCGGCAGCGCCGTGAACACCGACGGCCGCAAATCAGGCCTCACCGTGCCCAACGCCGACGCCCAGATCGCCCTGATGCGGCAAGTGTACGAACGCGCCGGCATCCCGGTCACCGACATCGACTACCTGGAAGCCCACGGCACCGGCACCGCCGTCGGCGATCCCATCGAAACGCGAGCCATCGGCGCCGCGCTGGGCCAGCCGCGCGGGCCTGGCAACCCATTGCTGATTGGTTCGGTCAAGAGCAACCTGGGCCACCTCGAGGCCGCCTCCGGCGCGGCCGGGCTGGTCAAGGCGATCTACTGTTTGCAGCACCGCGTGGTGCCGGCCACGATCGGCATCCAGACACTTAATCCGGCCATTGAGTTCGATAACTGGAACATCGCGGTCGCCACGCAGAACCATCCCCTGCCCCGTGCCAAACCGCTGACCATCGGCGTGAACTCTTTCGGGTTCGGCGGCGCCAACGCGCACGTCATCCTGCAAAGCCCGCCTGCGGCCGACGACAACGAGGCTGACAAGCTGGCCAATACCGCGGCGGTGCCCGTCGTGATCTCGGGCAAGACCCCCGAAGCGCTGAAGGCAGCCGCCCACAACCTGGCACGGGTGCTGCAAGGCCAACCCGCGCGCGCGCTATACGACGTCGCGTACCACGCCGCCATGCGCCGCGAATGGCACGCCGAGCGCGCCGTGGCCTACGGCACCGACAGCGAAGCCGTCGCTCAGGCTCTTATCCAGTTTTCGGAAGGCGAGGCGCCGCGCTACAGCGTATCCACGGGCAGCGCGGTCCCCCACGCGCAAGGTCCGGTATTCGTATATTCGGGCAATGGCTCGCAGTGGGCCGGCATGGGCCGCCAGTTGCTGGCCGAACCCGTGTTCGCCGAGGCCGTGCACGAAATCGACAATCTCTTCGCACCGTTGGCCGGCTACCGCCTGGCCGATGAACTGGCGCGCACCGACAACGCCAACCAGTACGAACGCACTGAAGTCGCACAGCCCGCGCTGTTCGCCATCCAGATCGGCATTACACGCATGCTCGCCCAGCGCGGCATCCTGCCCACCGCGGTGGTCGGCCACAGCGTGGGCGAAGTTGCCGCGGCGTGGGCCTGCGGCGCGCTGTCGCTAGCCGATGCGGTTCACGTCATCTTCCATCGCAGCCGGCTGCAGGGCACCACCAAAGGCCAGGGCTGCATGACGGCAGTCGGTATCGACGGCGGCACTGCCGCCGCCCTGCTGGCCGAACTGCAGCTGACCGACGCACTGTGCGTGGCCGGCTACAACAGCGAGCGTGGCGCCACCCTGGCCGGCGACCCGGCCGCCATGGCCACCGTCGAGGCCGTACTGGCCGAGCGCCAGGTGTTTCACAAACGTCTGGACCTGGACTACGCCTTCCACAGCGCCGCCATGGACCCCATCCAGGCTGGCCTGCAACAAACGCTGGACAGCCTGGCTCCGCAGCCAGGTCACGTGCCGTTCTATTCCACCATTACCGGCGGCCTGCTCGACGGCCGCGAACTCGGCGCCAATTATTGGTGGCGTAACGTGCGCGAACCCGTGCGCTTCCAGCACGCCGTCGACACGCTGGTGGCTGACGGCGAGAACCTCTTCATCGAGATCGGCCCCCATCCGGTGCTACGCTCGTACGTCAACGACAGCCTGGCGGCGGCCGAACGCAAGGGCCGTGTGCTGCTCACCGCCAGCCGCGGCAACGACGAGCCGGCCAAAATCCGCGACACCGCCGGCCAGGCCGTGTGCAGCGGCGCGCAGGTCGACTGGCAAGATCTCTTCCCCTGGGAAGGCCGCCACGTCGCGCTGCCCGCCTATCCATGGCAACGCGAGCGCCATTGGCATCCCGTCACCCCCGAATCGCTCGGGCAACTGCAGCGCGCAAAAGTGCACCCGCTGCTGGGCTACCCGCTGCAACAACACGAGGGCATTTGGGAAAACCAGCTCGACACGGCCCTGTACCCCTGGCTGGCCGATCACGTAGTGGGCGAAGCCGTGGTGTTCCCCGGCACGGGCTTCGCCGAAATCGCCTTGGCCGCCGCCGCGCAATGGCAACCTGGCAACTGGGCGGAAATCGAAGAGCTCGAAATCCGCGCGCCGCTGCTGCTGGCCGCGGCCCCGTCCAAGCGCCTGCGCGTCAGCCTCGATGCCGCTGACGGCGGCTTGCGCATCCAGGCCAAAGACGTCGGCAGCACCGAACCCTGGACCCTGCACGCGGCCGCCCGCATCCTGCGCGAGGCGGGCTCGGCCCTGCTTACCGATGCCCCGGTGCAATGCCCCGACCGCGCCGCCGATTTCACCGGCGAGTCTCATGCGTTGTTGACCCATGCCGTCGGACTGGCGTACGGCGACGCCTTCCGGGCCGTCAAGCATGGCTGGGCCGAATCCCCCGACACCGTGCTGGCAGTGCTTGAACCGCACCCGGCGCTGCAAGACAGCCTGACGCACAGTCTGCTGCATCCGGCGTTGCTCGACTGCACATTCCAACTCATCATCCAGCTGCTGCGCGATGACCCGGCAATGGGGCGCGGCGTGGCTTTTGTGCCGGCCAAGATCGGCCGGCTGGCGCTGCGCACCGACGCCGGCCTGCCGCGCTACGCGCGCGCGCGCCTGCTGCGCCGCGGCCCACACTCGCTGACGGCAGAGTTCTTCCTGTACAACGAAACGGGCGAGCAGATCGCCACCGTGCGCGAAGCACGCTTCCGTAGCATCCGCCTGTCCAAGGCCAGCGCTGGCGCGCTGGATTTTCTGGCCGATAGCGGCGTGCCCAGCCCGCATGCGCACGACCCGCTAAGCCGCCAAAGCACACTGGATTCCGCTGCCGCGGCCGATGCACTGGCTGGCGCCGCCGCCAGCGCCGCCCAAGACGGTAAGCACGCGCGCTACGCTCACGAAATCGAGCCGCTGCTCGACAGCCTGTGCGACCGATTTGTATTGCGGGCGCTACGCGCGCTGGCTCCCCAAACCCAGCACCTGTACGACGACGTGCTCGAACGCTGCCGCCAGGCTTCTCCCGACACCGCCGTGCTGCTCGACCAATTGCTGGCCCGCGCGGCCGATGCCGGCTTGCTTGAGCGCACCCCGTCGGGCTGGACATTCCAGGCCCAAGACGATGGCGCGCCAGATGTCATCGACATCTGGAACAGCCTGGTGCGCGAATACCCCGACTACGCCCACATCGTGCATGCCGTAGGGCGCGTCGGCCTGCACTTGGCGGAACTGCTGCAAGGGCGCATCGCACTGGATGCAATATGCCCGCCCGAGGCCTCGCCCGGCGCACTGACCCGCCAGATTCTCGGCGCCGAGGCGTGCGAGCGGGTGGGCGCCGCGCTGCGAGGCATCCTGGCCAACGCCCAGGCCGCCCTGCCCGCCGGCGCGCGCCTGAGCGTGCTTGAAATCAGCGCCCATGCGCCGGCCTTTGCACTGAACTGCTGCACGGCGCTGGACTTCAGCGTGGCCGACTACCGCTACGCGTCGCCCGATGCCAGCGGCTGCGAGCGCGCGCAACGCCTGCTGGATGCGTATCCCGATGCAAGTTGCGGGCCAATCGACCTCGACATCGCCGAAGCCGATGCCCCGGCCCACGACCTGGTGATCCTGCACGCCGACGCCGCCAGCGCCGAGCACACCCAGCAGATGCTGGATTACGCGCGCGCCAGCCTGAAAACCGGCGGCACCCTGCTGCTGCTGGGCACACACCCCGTGGCGTGGCTGGATTTCGTCGCCGGCGCGCGGCCTGGCTGGTGGAGCGCACTGGCCGACGACGGCACGCCGGCTTCATGCCAGTACCCGGTCAGTTTCTGGCAAGGCGCCCTGGCCCAACAAGGCTACGCATGCGGGCCGCTGGCCGAATTCACGCCCGACACCCTCTCAGGGCCCTACTTGCTGGCCGCCACGGCCCAAGCTCAGGCTCAGACCCCGGCCGATCACAGCCAGCCCGCCTCGCGGCTGCAGGCAACACCGGCCGTGCAGCGTGGTTGGCTACTATTGGCCGGCGCGCATGACGCCGATGCCGCCCTGGCCGAGGCCCTGGCCGCGCGGCTCTCCGCCGCCGGCTGCCGCACCAGCATCCAGCGCGATACCGACCCCGCAAAGTTCGACGCAATGCTGGCTCAGGCCAAGAGCCGTTTGGTTCAGATCGACGGCATCATCCACCTGGACGGCCTGGCGCAAGCGCAAGACATTACCGACCCTGCCGCCCTGCTGCAGGCCCAGGTGCGCCGCTGCGCACTGGCCGCCGCCGCCGCGCAAGCGCTGGAACGCGCCAATAGCAGCGCTACCCTGTGGCTGCTGACCGCCAACGCCGCCCAATACCTGACGCGCGACGGCGACGCCGACGCCATCGGCGACGCCACGCTGTGGGGCTACGGCCGCACCATGATGAACGAAGCCGCCCAATTCGGCGTGCGGCTGCTCGACCTGCCCGGCGCCGCCCCGGACGACACCGTGTTGGACGCTGTTGAGCGTGAACTGCGCTGGCCCGACGCCGAACAAGAAGCCATCATCACCGTGCAAGGCCGGCGCTATGCGCCACGCCTGCACAGCATGCCCGACCCTGCCCACGTCCAGGCTGCCGCTCCCGCCTCCGGGCATTTGCGCCTGGGTTTCGAATTCCCCGGCCAATTGCGCAACCTGCGCTGGGAAGCCTGCCCGGCCCGCGAACTGGCCGGCGACGAGCTGGAAATCGAAGTGCGCGCCACCGGCCTGAATTTCCGCGACGTCATGTATGCGTTGGGCCTGCTGTCCGACGAAGCCATCGAAAACGGCTTCGCCGGCCCCACCCTGGGCCTGGAATTCGCGGGCACCGTGCTGCGCGCGGGCCCTGACGCCGGCGCCGACTACCGGCCCGGCGATGCCGTGGTGGGGTTCGGGCCCGCCAGCTTCGCCAACCGCGTATTCACCAAGGCCAGCGCCATTGCCCACATTCCCGAGGGCATCTCGTTCGAAGCCGCAGCCACCATACCCAGCACCTTCTTCACCGTGTACTACGCCCTGCACCACCTGGCGCAGCTCGAAGAAGGCGAAAAAGTACTCATCCACGGCGCGGCCGGGGGCGTGGGCATCGCCGCCATCCAGTTCGCCCAATGGCGCGGCGCTGAAATCTACGCCACGGCCGGGTCCGACGAAAAGCGCGACTTCCTGCGCCTGCTGGGCGTGCAGCACATCTACGACTCGCGTTCGCTGGCTTATGCCGATGAAATCCTGGCCGACACTGACGGGCAAGGCGTTGACGTCGTGCTGAACTCGCTGGCGGGCGAAGCGATCAATCGCAACCTGCGCGTGCTCAAGCCCTTTGGCCGCTTCCTGGAACTGGGCAAGCGCGACTTCTACGAAAACACCCGCATCGGACTGCGCCCCTTCCGCAACAACATCAGCTACTTCGGCATCGACGCCGACCAGCTGATGCACGAGCGCCCCGCCCTGACGCGGCGGCTGTTCGGCGAGATGATGGCCCTGTTCGCCCAGGGCGTGCTGCGTCCGCTGCCGTACCAGGAGTTCGATGCCAACGAAATCGTCGGCGCATTCCGCTACATGCAACAAGCGCGCCAGATTGGCAAAATCGTCATCACCTACCGCAACGGCATCCGTGGCGCCCACGCCCAAACCGACACCGCCGCGCAGCGGGCCGCGCTGGCCCTGCCCGAAAACGCCACCTACCTGGTCACCGGCGGCCTCAGCGGCTTCGGCCTGCGCACCGCTCAGTGGCTGGCCGACAAGGGCGCCCGCCACCTGGCGCTGGTCAGCCGCAGCGGCCCCACGTCCGACACCGCCCGGCAAGCCATCGCCGCGCTGCAGTCGCGCGGCGTCACGGTGCATGCCGCTGCCTGCGACGTCACCAACGCCCAGGCAGTCGACGCCCTGCTGCAAGACATCAGCGGCGCCATGCCGCCACTCAAAGGGGTCGTACACGCCGCCATGGTGATCGACGACGGCCTCGTGCGCAGCGCCACGGCCGAACAGATCCAGCGCGTGCTCGCTCCGAAGGTGCTGGGCGCCCTGCACCTGGACGCCGCCACGCGCCAACTGCCACTGGACTTCTTCATTACGTTCTCGTCGGCCACCACCCTGTTCGGCAACCCCGGGCAGGCCAACTACGTGGCGGCCAACGCCTGGCTGGAGGGCCTGTCGCGGCGCCGCCGCGCCCTGGGGCTACCGGCCACGTGCGTACGCTGGGGCGCCATTGACGACGTCGGCTACCTGGCGCGCAACAAGAAAATCAAGGACGCCCTGCAAAGCCGCATGGGCGGGGCGGCGCTGGCTTCCGAAACCGCGCTGCAAGCGCTGGAAGCCATGCTGCAGGCCGACGCCAGCGGCCTGGGCGTACTCGAGCTCGACTGGCGCGCCCTGCGCCGCTTCCTGCCCAGCGCCACCACGCCCAAGTTCAGCCTGCTGGCCCGCCGAGCCAGCGACAGTGGCGACGACGATGGCGACGCACGCGACATCAGCCACCTGCTGGCCACCCTGGACGACGAAGCTCTGCATCCCGTGTTGGTCGAGATGCTGAAAACGGAAATCGGCGAAATCCTGCGCGTGCCCGCCGACAAAATCAACCCCGACGTCTCGGTGTACGACATGGGGCTCGATTCGCTGATGGGCGTCGAGCTCGTCGTAGCCCTGGAAAACCGTTTCGGCATTCGTCTGCCCGTCATGGCGCTAAACGAAAGCCCCACCCTGGACAAGCTGGCTGGCCGGCTGATCCAACTACTGCGCAACGACGGCGAGTCCGCGGGGCAAGACACCTTGCTGGCCCAGGTTGAACAGGTGGTCTCGCAACACACCGACGAAGTGCCCGCCGAAGCCATGGCCAAGTTCGCCGACGACCTGAAATCGGGCAGCGTCGACGCCAAACAACGCATGATTCACTGAACACTGTGAGCAACACCAAAAAAGGGCTGCCGGGCCTGTCCGCCAGCATCAAGGACAAGCTTATCCAACAGGCCCTGGAGCGCAAGCTGCGGCAGGCCGGACAGGAACACGGCCAGCGCGCAATGCCCCAGGCCTTGACGCGTAAAAGCGCCATTCCAGAAGAGTTCTACCGCTTCGACATGCATCCCGGCTACCGCCAGCTGCGCATCATGAACGAAGGCGCCGCCCGCATGGGCGTGCGCAGCCCGTTCTTCAAGCTGCACGAAGGCACCGCCGGCGCCGAAACCAAGATCGGCGGCAAGACCTACGTCAACTACGCCAGCTACAACTACCTGGGCATGTCGGACGACCCGGTCGTACAGGCGGCGGCCCGGCAGGCCATGGAACGCTATGGCACGTCCGTATCGGCCAGCCGACTGGTGTCGGGCGAGCGCCCGATCCACCGCGAACTGGAACGCGCCCTGGCCGAGGTGTACGAAGTGGAAGACGCTATTACGTTCGTCAGCGGCCACGCCACCAACGTGTCCACCATCGGTTACCTGTTCGGCCCACGCGACCTGATCCTGCACGACGAGTTCATCCACAACAGCGTGCTGCAGGGCACGCAACTATCGGGCGCGCGGCGCCTGCCCTTCCCTCACAACGACTGGGCAGCCCTGGACGCAATCCTGGAAGACCAGCGCCATCAGTTCGAGCGCGTACTGATCGTGCTGGAAGGCATTTACAGCATGGACGGCGATTTCCCCGACCTGCCCCGCTTCGTCGACATCAAGCGACGCCATAAGGCATTCCTGATGGTGGACGAGGCCCATTCGCTGGGCGTAATGGGCAAGCGCGGGTACGGCATCCGCGAGCACTTCGGGCTGGCCGGCAAAGATGTCGACATCTGGATGGGAACCCTGAGCAAGACGCTGGCAGGATGCGGCGGCTATATCGCGGGCGAGACGGCACTGGTGGAACACCTGAAATTCCTGGCGCCCGGGTTCCTGTACAGCGTGGGAATGCCGCCCAGCGTGGCCGCGGCGTCGCTGGCGGCGTTGAGGAGGATGCAGGAATTGCCGGAGCGGGTGGCGACGCTGCAGGCGCGGGGGAAGTATTTTCTGGAGCTGGCGCAAGCAGCGGGGATTGATACGGGGAGCAGTTCGGGATTGGCTGTGGTGCCGGCGATCATTCAAAGCTCGCTGAAGGCGGCACGGTTATCAGCCGCGCTGTTCCGGCAGGGCATCAACGTGCAGCCCATCCTGTACCCTGCAGTGCCAGAGAAGTCAGCGCGGCTACGCTTTTTTATTTCATGCTGCCATACGGAAGAACAGCTGCGCAGCACGGTAAACATACTCAGCCGAGAATTGTAGTCGCGCCAGCCTCGGCATCAGCTGAGTGGGTGCAGCTGCTACGCATTTCCGGTCAACCGTGCGACTGCATGTTGCGTGGCCAACGCGATCCCATCTGTCGAATAAAAGCCGCCATTCAGTTGTGTATGGTGAATCACCACATTGCGGAACGCCGAAAACAGCTTATTGTCCGGGACGTAGTGCTCCCGCCAAAACGTCTGTAAGGGATCCTGGAATGTCAATCCAGGCATATCGTATATGGCCTTGCCCAGCGCGATCGTGCTGCGGCCATGTAGTATCGCCGAAGCTCCAGTCGTGCTGTTAATAGTAACAACTCCGCGCGTGCGATCCAGCAGCGGAGGCAAAACGCCGCTCTCAATGTAGAAAAGCCGGTCAGCCAAGCCCAGCTGTTTGCTCAAGGCAGCAATCATCTTATGGTAGTTCACCAGCCCGGGGTCCAGGGGGTGCGCCTTGACCAGCAACCGGCAAGGCTGAGGGGCATGCGCCGCGAATGACTCGACGACGTATCGCAACGCATCTGCCACGCAGCTAAACGGCGAATGAAATCTCACCTGCGCATCAGTGTTGATCTGCAGCGGGAACAAGAAGAATGGCCGCTTCTCGGCCTCGGTCATAATCCGCTGCAAGATGGATGCATCACGTCTTGCCCTGGTTTGCAAGCGCATGCCGCGACGCACATACGACAGGTATTCAACTGCCGGGTTGTACGGCACATGGCTGGATACGCCGCGATGCAACACCGGGTTCAATCCGGCCCAAATGTTATAGCCCACGTCATAAACAGCCCGACGCCAGAATGATGCGGTAAACGGCTCGCCGTTGCCGTAAGAAGGCAAAGCGCGTGCGTGCTCCCGGTACCACTTTGGGTCGCGCGGCAGCGCGGAATTGCCATTCACGCCGTCGCGCTCTAGCGTGACCCAATAGGGACGAAAGTAACCTTCTTCAAATACATGTACGTGGATGCCCATCTGCTTAGCTAGAGCGATGGCCGGTTGATGTACCGGACGGCAATCACCGAATAGCACAATGTCAGTGGTTCCATGGCGTTCGTACTCGTCGGCATAGAACTGCGGCAGCGCACGCATCGGCCCCCGGTACGAAACTGTATTGCCCAGCCCCCAATAGACGCGATCGCCCACCGTGAAATTGACCTTGCGTACGTCATGACCATGTTGACGCAGCGCTCGTCCCAAGCTGGCAAAGAATGGCGAGCACACGCCCTGAAGAAAAAGGTAATTGCGCGCCGACATCTTAGAACTTCACGATAAAACCGCACTGCAGCCACAACCATACTTTGCGCCATAATCGATAAGCCGCGCTCATCAAGAGCGCGTGCTCGCCGCGTGCGGCGATAATGGCGTTGCGCTGGCGGACCAGCTGATTGATGGTGGCCTCACAAGTGGTGTAGCCTTTCAGTACCGGGTCCCAGTACAAGGGGTAGTGCAGAAGCGTACCGGCCACTAACTCATCCAAGTTCAGTGTGCGGGTGCGGCGGGCCATGGGCAGCTTGTCTATGGTCAGCCCCCAGCCCGCATAGAACGGGCGACCATACACCACCACCCGCTTATTCCTTAGCAGCGCGTCAAAACCCGTCAGCGAAGTCATGGTGTGCACTTCATCGCAAGCCTCGATGCAACTCACCACGGAGCAAGACAGCTCGACCTCGTCTGCGTATTGCATGGCCCGGCTCAGATGCATTCGGCCGGCTCGATTACGGGCTCGCACATCGGGATGCGGCTTATACACGATATATGCCTCAGGATGTTCTGCGCGAGTCGCCTGAAGCAAACCCAGATTGCTACGCACTTCGCCACAACCGTAGCGAATCGAGGCATCGTCTTCCACTTGCCCTGGCACCAGGATGATGCGTTTGCCCTTCGCTCGCCATTCCGGTGCACGGCGTTGCTCAATGTTGTACTTCGTCAGCCCCAGGTCGGTAATCGACTGCCGAATGGCGCGAGCCCTGCACAGGTCGGCAACACTGAACGCGTGCTGATTCAGGAGGTTTTCGAGATCGCTGGGCTCACGCGGATCGAAATACATGCCGCTGCCGTCCAACACCAGTGACAAAGGCGGCACGAAATCGGACCCCAAGCCCACAGAACGCAAGAAACCATCTTCCATACGCAGCAACTTGGCCCCTACTCGCCGGGCCAGACATCGCACCTGATCGACAGAATCGTTCCCCCAGACCACCAGGCGATCCTGCGGACCGGGCGCCAGCCGCGCGGCCGCGCGAGCATTGCGCACAAAATGCACCCGGCTAGCATCCAGTCCCAAAAATTCGCGCACATGCCGTGCCTTCCAACGGCGGAAGCCGACTGCGATGGAGCGACCCTGCATATGCTCAGCCATGAGCTTCTGGCGTGTCAGCCAATCGATGGCATGGAAAATACTGCCCTCGCCGTGCGTGGTCGGATCCAGATAGCGGCTGTAGTGGAAATACGCCGCGGCAAACAATTCCTGCACAGAGCGGCGGCGCATGCGGTGCGCACAAGCCTGGCGATCTTCGGTAACTCCCCAACCCGCATACCATGGAGTGCCGAAGCAGGTGACAGGCTTCCCAGCCAGCAATGCCTCGAAACCCAGGTGAGACGTGGCGACATAGACCCGGTCCATGTGTGACACCAGGCTCATGGGACTAACGGGTTCGGTTATCAGAACCACCCGAGCCATGGGAGCCAATGATGAATAGTAGCCCTGCTTCGCTCCGCCACCGACCTCCGGATGCGTCTTGATGTAGACCGTGGCGCCGGGATTCTCGTTCAGAGCAGCGGCGAGCATACGTTCGAACGTCGCGGCGTTGGCGCCACCATGCACAATTGCTGCGTCACCAACTGTCTGATCAACTACCAGCACCCGGCCTCGGTCTCCGGCGCCCAACATTCCGGCTGGCAACGACGGCGCAGCGTTGTACTTGCCCAACTGCGCCCGGCAAATTAAATCACGCGCTCGAGCGCACGCATCTTCGATGCCGTGCAGCAAGTCAGCATCGGAATTCAGCAGAGTTTCTAGAGAACTGCCGCTACCGGCCGCATAGTAAATGCCGTCGCCGTCCACCACCAACGACAATGACGGCGCGCGTTGGCCCGGCGCATAAGAACGCAGGAAGCCGTCCTCAAGCGCAACGTACGGCAAGGACTTCCGCATGGCGTAAGCGCGCGGCCAGCGCGTGGTAGGTCGCAAGCCCCAGCCGGCAATCGCATCCACATCGCGTGCAGGCACCAGCCAGTGCCACACGTGCAGGCGGCGCACATCCGCCCGCAACAAAACCCGTACGCACAATTGGGCAGCCATGCGCCTGGAGAAGATCCCGATCATAGGTCCGAGGACGTCGGAGGCACGGACTTCAGCATATTGCCGAGCTAATCCCGCAAATCTTGCGCACGCACAGGGGTATTGGCCGCGATATCACGGCCTACCTTGCGCCCGACGACGTCATCCAATTGCTTGGGTGGCAACCCAAAGCCGGGGCGCACGCTACGCACGGCATCCTCAGTGATAGTTTCACCCGCTTGTAGCGGTTTGACGAAATACAGCGAACGACGAAACTGCGCATTGCCCTGTTCGCTGGACTTGCGGCCATAATCAACCTTACCCAGTGCCTGCCATGCCGTCCGACTGTCCCGGCAAAGTGCCGCCAGGTCCGCCGGCTCCAGAGAAAAACTATCATCCGGTCCGCCACCACTGCGATCCAAAGTGAAATGCTTTTCGATCAGCGATGCACCCAGCGCCACGCTGGTTACAGCAGTGGTATTGTCCAGCGTATGGTCCGACAACCCGGTCACCAGACCGAAACGCTGGATCATGTCGGGCACCGTTCGCAAGTTGTAATCCTGGGCCGGCGCGGGATAGCCGCTGACGCAGTGCAAGATGGCAAGCTGTGTGCAACCGCCGGAACGGGCGGCGTCGATGGCTTCCTGGATCTCTTCATCATCTGCCATGCCGGTGGAAATGATCATGGGCTTGCCCTTGCCGGCCACATAGCGGATCAGCGGCAAGTCCACCGCCTCGAACGACGCAATCTTGAATGCCGGAGCATTCAGGCTGTCCAACAAATCGGCAGCTGTACGATCGAACGGCGAACTGAAAATCGGTATGCCGACTTTACGCGCATGCTCGAAGAGAGGCTCGTGCCATTCCCAGGGCATGTGCGCTTCTTGGTATAGCTGATATAGCGTCTTGCCGTCCCACAGCCCGCCACGGATCTGAAAATCCTCCGTATCGGCGTCCAGGGTAATGGTGTCGGCAGTGTAAGTCTGCAACTTCACCGCATCGGCGCCCGCCTTCTTTGCTTCGTCGATCAGGCGCAGGGCCACATCGAGACGGCCGTTATGGTTGGCGGATACCTCCGCAATCACATAAGGCGGGTCTTCCTGGGAAATTCTTCTACCGGCAATGGAAATATGGGGAATGCTCATAGTTTCACTCACAAAGGCTTCCATTCATGGCTCAACAGGCCGAACACCACAATTGAGCAATACGTTTCACCATCGAAGTGCTGATCACGCAGCACCCCTTCCTGGCGAAACCCCAGGCGGCCATGGAAATTGATAGACCGTTCATTGAATTCCAGCGCTTCCCCGCAGACCTTATGCAGGCCCAGCGGGCCGAATGCATGGGCGAGCACGGTACGCCCCAGGCGCATGCCGGTGCCGCGCGGCGCGTCGGGCGCAACGTAGAAGCCCCACTCGGCAATTGCCCCGGCGGTGGCGACGTTCAAGTTGGCGAACCCCATAGGCACGCCGTCGGCTTCGAATATCAGCAAATGTTTGCGGGCGTCCGCCGAAGCGCGCTGGAACCAGGCGGCATGCTCCTCCAGGCTGATTTCGTGCGTTGTGTACATGAAGCGCCGAATCTGGGGATGATTGCGCCAGGCCAGCACCCGCGCCAAGTCGTCCGCCCGCATCCGGCGCACGCTATCGCCGTGGCAGATTTCGCTATTCACGAACGCTCCTTCATCAAATCAGCCACACGGCCAGCGCCCGCGCCATCGCACACACGGCTAGCCATATCGCTGGCCGCGTGCAAGACTCGCATGTCAGAAAACTCGGCCAGAATGCCGGGCAGGCGTTGGGCGATGTCCTGCGGGCCGCCAATCAGCCGCACGGCCCCGGCTTCGCCCAGAGCGCGCGCGCTAGGCTGCTGATTCTCGGCCAGCACAAGCAAAGCCGTAGGCAGTCCCAGGCAGCACCGCTCCCAAGAGGTGCTGCCTGCCGCGCCAATCGCCAGGTCGCTATCCACCATGCGGCGTGCCATGTCTCGCACATTCAAGACGACCTCGGTCGGCCTGCGCATCAACGACGCCCGGGCCTTGACCGCATCGAGCCAAGGCGCGGCAGCTCCCATGACTACGGTAATCTGGAATGTATCGGGCAACGCGCCTTCGCCATCCAGCACATTCAGTACGGCTTCCGTGGCATTGTGCTGGTCGACGCCGCCCAAGGTGACCAGCACACGGCCGATAGCGCGGGCCGTGCGACGCCGCCGCAGACTGTCCCGCCGCGCCTGCGCGAACTCCGGACGCAGCAGCGCATACTTGGGCCCCGCCAACACCATACAACCTGCCGGAACCAGCGATTGATAGTCGTCTGGATTGCGCCCGAGCGTCTGATCCAACAACAGATTGCACACATGCTGCCTGTCAGCGAGATCATCGATCACCAACAGACGTGCCGCAGAAGATTGCAATCGCCGTTCCCATTCCTGATCCAGGCCATAATGGTCGACCACCAGCCAGTCTGCGGAAAAATCACATAATTGCTCGCCCGTCTGAGCAGCATCATCCTCTTGGGTGGAACCCAACCAATGTGCGTGCGCCAATGCTGGAAGCGTAGACGGCTTGCCAATACTGACCGGCAGGCTACGAACATCAAACCCCTCTGCGCGGATGTAGTCGACGAGGTGGCCGTCATGGGGCCGGCAGATGAAACGGCATTGGGCGCCACCCGCGGCCAGCAGACGAGCCAGAGTCAGACATCTCATCACATGGCCTGTACCAATGCTGAGCGATGCGTCCGTGCGGAATGCGACTTTCATGCCCATCTTTCTTGCTCACGCATGGCCCTGAACAACCACTCGGCGCGCGTCCAGTCTTCAGGCGTGTCGATATCCTGGACGCGATGCCGGGGCAGCAACACAGGTGCCGCGGCGGGGCTGAAAATCACTTTTCCCTGCAGCCAGGACTCTGCCTGCCCCCAATAGAATTGGCCAGCGTCATGGAATGCTTCTTCCAGATCTTGGGAACGAGTAGTGAAATGCTCCGGACTGAACATCTCGACGCGGCCACCAGGGGACATACGCAGCGCCCGCTGTATGGGAAATGCGTAACTGGTGGCCGAAAAGGCGTAATCCGCGCCAGTCTCCAGCAACACCTGCAGACCGTGCTGAAGATCTGCCGCCCGCACGAACGGTGCAGTGGCATATAGGCAGCACACCTGCTCTACCGACTCGCCCTGATCGAGGAACCATTGAATAGCATGGCGTACCACCGGAATAGTGCCAGTATGATCGTCCGACAAGTCGGCTGGCCGCAAGAACGGCACGAACGCCCCGCTAGCCTGCGCCACCGAAGCGATTTCCGGATCGTCGGTCGAAACCACCACCGAGTGGAAGCATCCACTATGCAGTGCGGCTTCGACTGACCAGGCCAGCATGGGTTTTCCACAGAATTCTCTAATGTTCTTGCGTGGAATACGCTTGCTGCCCCCTCTTGCCGGAATGACGGCCAGCCTCACAATTGCACCGCCTTGCGCACAGCATCAACCACTTCATCCTGCTGGGCGAACGTCATGGTCTGAAACATCGGCAGACTGATCGCCTCCGCATAATAGCGCTCGGCTTCAACAAAATCGCCGCGTTTAAAACCCATCTTTTGATAGTAGGGCTGCAAATGGACGGGGATGTAGTGCAGGTTCACGCCAATGCCTTGCTCTCTCAAGGAATCGAACACCTGCCGATGCGTAGCCTGGATCTTGCCGAGCGCGAGTCGAATCACATACAGATGCAAGCCCGAATACCCATCGCCGTGCTGCCAGGGCGTGGTCAGTGGCAAGCCGGCGAGCAGCTCGTCATAGCGACGTGCCAACTCATGGCGCCGAGCGACGTATGCATCCAGGCGCTGCATCTGGCTAACACCAAGCGCGGCCTGGAGCTCGGTCATGCGGTAATTGAAACCGAGCTCAATTTGTTGATAGTACCAGCCCCCGTCAGGCACATGCGTCATCAGTGCTGGATCGCGTGTAATGCCATGACTGCGCAGCAACGCCATCGCATCGGCCAGGTCCTTGTTATTGGTCAGCGCCATGCCGCCTTCAGCAGTGGTGATGATCTTCACCGGATGAAAGCTGAATACGGTGATGTCGCTATATCGGCAATTACCGATAAACTCACCCTTGTACTTCCCGCCGATGGCATGGGAAGCATCTTCAATAATCTTGAACCCGTACTCCTGGCCTAAAGCATGAATGGCCGCCATGTCGCAGGGTTGGCCGCACAGATGCACCGGCACAACCACCTTGGGCAACCGGCCGGCCTGCCGAGCAGTTTCCAGTTTTACCTTAAGCGCTTCGACGCTGATGTTATACGTGCGCGGGTCAATGTCGACGAAATCGACCTCAGCGCCGCAATACAGCGCGCAATTAGCCGACGCCACAAAGGTGACAGGTGTAGTCCACAAGCGATCGCCCGGCCCCAGGCCCAGCGCCAAGCACGCGATGTGTAGCGCCGATGTGGCGCTATTCACCGCATAGGCGTATTCGGCGCCAACATGCTCAGCCACCAGTTTTTCAAACTGAGGCACTTTCGGCCCCTGAGTCAGAAAATCCGATTTCAGCACGCCAACAACCGTATCAATATCCGCCTGGGTAATGTCCTGCCGGCCGTACGGAATCATGGTCAGATACTCCCGATCTTCTCGCGATTGACCTCGATCCAGTTCTGCAGCTGCTGATCGCTCATCCAATCGGAATTATTGTCGCTCGCGTACACAAAGCCTTCCGGCACACGCTTGCCGTCCTTGATGCGTTCGGGCGACGTCGACCAGCCATTGATGGCGGGCAGGATTTTGTAGTGCTCGGGGTACTCGTACGTATGGAAGGAATCCTCGGCGCCGATCATCTGCTCGTGCAGTTTTTCGCCAGGGCGAATGCCCACGACTTCTTGCCTGGCCTCCGGCGCAACGACACGCGCCAGGTCGGTGACCTTCATCGACGGGATCTTCTTCACGTAGATTTCGCCTCCCACCATATCTTCGAAAGCGTGCCAGACCAGTTCAACGCCCTGCTCCAGCGAAATCATGAAACGCGTCATGCGCTCGTCGGTGATGGGCAGCACACCCTTGTCTTTGATCGACATGAAAAACGGGATCACCGAGCCACGCGAGCCCATCACGTTGCCGTACCGCACCACGGCAAAGCGCGTGCCATGTTCGCCGGAATACGCATTGCCCGCGACGAACAACTTGTCCGATGCCAGCTTGGTGGCGCCGTACAGATTGATGGGGCTGCTGGCCTTGTCTGTAGACAGCGCCACCACGCGCTTGACGCCCTTGTCGATGCACGCGTCGATGAGATTCATCGCGCCATCGACGTTGGTCTTTACGCACTCGAAGGGGTTGTACTCGGCGGTCGGAACGATCTTGGTCGCGGCTGCGTGTACAACGTAATCCACCCCGTCCAAGGCTCGATAGAGACGTTCCCGATCGCGCACGTCGCCGATGAAAAAACGAACCCTGGGATCGTCATGGAACTTCTTGGCCATATCCCACTGCTTCATTTCATCGCGGGAAAAGATGATAATTTTCTTAGGACCATATTTCTTCAGAGTCATCGGTACGAAAGTATTGCCAAACGACCCAGTACCGCCAGTGACCAAAATGGTCTTATTACTTAACATGCCATTCTCCAAGTAAATCATACTACGCACCAATTATTAATTGCTACGCACTAATTCGAGCTTTTCTACCATCTGCCGGGCAATCTTTTTCATAGCCGGATCTCCCTCCTGCAGAAATTTCGCAATTTTTTCCTCTCTCCATTCGGGCACGCCAACATTGTCATTCGTCAACTGGCGCTTAGAATACTGATTAATAGTAGAAATCTCTTCAGTTCCCAAGTAACACATAAGGAACGCCGCTTTCTTCCGAATAATCGGGTCTGGCTCAGGATAGTCGAGGCTGAGCAGAAAGGCTTCATAATCATCGCGGCTCTTCGGATATACCAAATCAACCGGGTAATCGTGCCGACCAAAATCGGACGTCATGATCACGGGAATACCTTGCGCAGTAAGCTCCAAACTGCTGGATCCGTTATATAGAATCGCCAAATCCAAATACGGAGCAAGCGCGTGTCCATTTATATCTTTATGTCCTAGTATCCGCACATTATCCGGAACATCCACAACAATCAAATCACTTAGCTTCTCGACCAAGTCTAAAGCAATTTCTGGGCGCAACTCATGAGGATGAGGCTTAACAAGCAAGAAAATATCCTCGCTGCGACCACAAATCTCAATTGTATGATTCAACCAATCTGCCATGTCCTCATGCGCGGGGCCTCCGTCATATGGGACGTTAAGATCCACGGGCACTTTCCCAAAGGCACAAACAATCTTTTTCCCTTGGCTTTTGAGCGACTTAAGCTGTTCGATAATTTCTAACTCGCTGCTATCGTCCGTTGAGCCGACGCGATTAACATTAATAAGCGCAGCCGCCTTCTCAAGATATACAGGAAGATCGTTATTTTTCAAAAACCAAGCTTCAAAATTCGCCTTTTTCGCCATAAACGGCGCACGAACATTGGGATGTAATGTCATGTCGGTGACACACATGGTATTGGCGAATTTGCTCCCCAAATTCGAGAAATAGGCCTCATAAGCGACATTACAATTAATAAATCCCATCAGGGGATGATTTTTATGACGAGCAAAATCCCGAAAAATAGAAAATGGTGTGACATGCGTATTCCCCGAAACGAACGTGAAGGGAACTCCTCGACTGCCGAGCGCCGAGAAAATGCGTTTCGCAACAGTCAAGCACGCATCAGCTCGCTGCAACGCCTGCCGAAACTCTCGCTCGACAAAAGGCATATTTATATCTACATGAAATCGACGACAAAAAGTCGACAACCGCTCATAAAAACCCTGATAAAAATTGATACCGTCAGCCTTCACAATTTTCTTCTCCCAATCTATCTCCCATTGATTGACGAGACGAGGATATGAAAGATCAAGCGGAATGACGCCAGCAAACTGATCGATAAAGTCTAGTCCTGTGGGTTCTGCGGCGGTCATCCCCTCAGTGAGATTAATTACAGCATAACCGAGCCGTTTTGCCTCCACCAAACTGGGCACCATCATTGCAAGCGTATTAAAGCAAGTTTGGGATGACAGAAAAATCACCCCGCGCGGCAATTTCGGTTGAGGGACGGAACTCAGTATTCTGCTCGACTCCTCACAGAACCTCAATTTCTTTATCTCGGTTTCGAGGCTCGCACGCTTTGCCACTGTTTTGGCCAAGCGAGCCAAGTCCTCATACACCATCCGAGCTCTGTTAAATAACCCCATTTCACGCAATACGCGCGCATAAGCCCCCAACGCCTTCTCACTACGCTGAAACTCTACCGGCGAGCGCTGATACAAGGCCAAAAATTCATTAGTCTTCTTTTCTGCACGCAATAAAAAGAGCTGTAGCAATGTGCTCGTATTATCGTCAATCCAGCCAGCGAAGACCGAAAATATATTGCGCGCAGCTTCGAGTTCTCGGCATCGAATAAAGTACCGCAATAGCGCAATAATTTCGCCGACACGATAACCTTTCGATGCCCCCCCTTTCCCGATCTGTTTATGAAGATCACTGAACTCGTCATATGACTTTAATACAGCATATTTGTCGTCTACCACTATTCCGTATTGAATGCGATTGAAGACAGCATCTACTGGGGCAGGATACTTTAGATCCAATCCTTTCAGATACTCTTCGGCAGCACTCAAACGAAGCCGATATCGAAAATCACTATCTCGTTCCGAGCGGCTTGGTTTCAGGTGCAGGACTTGCGCTAAAGCTCGAAAATGAAGGCGATCAAATCCACACCGCTGTGACTCATGAACATGATCACGGAATCTCTTGTGCCTTTCATGGACATATAACTGCGGCCGTTCGCGCAACGCCTTCAACCGCTCCATGAGCAGAGATATCTCCCGATACTGCAAATTGAACGACAAAACTTTCGTGTAATTCTTTACGATCCCCGTAAAATTATCGTCCCGCTCAGGGATTTCAACTATATACTCAGATATCTCCGGAGCATGCGCAATAACTCGGCCATTTGATTTTAGAAGCGCTTGCGTCACACTGTAGAGAAAAACTTCCAGCATTCGCGTATCTTTGCTTATTTTATCCGCATTTTCAGCGAGCAATCTTAAGCATTGATTAGTATATGATATTAAGGCATCGTAGTTAGCGCTCGAAATAAGCAAAAAGCTAATCTGTGCGTAATCCTCGAGGCGCATATCCTCCCCGATGCACTCTAGTATTTTTGCTGTTTCTCCCGCAGCAGGGTCGCCAGTACTTACCAAATAGTCCAACAGCCGCATCGGCGCAGACAAGCGCTTCATGTGCAATCTGCTTTTCTTGAAAAGCAGATCCTCACTCAGCTCAAAAATGTCTTTATGCTTCAGAACTTCAACAATAAAATAGCTGGCGATCTCTTCAAACGAAGAATGCACATTACCTAGCGGATGGATATACTTCGGGTATTCTAAATATGCGCCCGCGAAAAGTTGCGGCAAGGATAATTTACGGCCGCGACGCCCGGCAGATACCTTCGCATGGTCATTGGTGAGCCCCCAATTTGAATAAAAGGAGACGCCAAACGTAGAGACTTTTTTTCCAAAAACGAGCGCCTCAAAGCCAACCAGAGAGGAAATCGTATACACTTCATCTACGATATTGAACATCTCGTAGACACTGACCTCGGGCGGAACAACGGCGCATATTTCTTCAAACGCGAATTGCCGTTTCTTTTTTCGAATTCCGACCCAATAATCGGGGTGCGGCCGAAAATATATGTCGGCTTCAGGATGGTCTTTTCGTGCTTCGCGAACCAAGTCCAGATTTGTCTTGATTACCGCTTTAGATTTCTTAATGGACGCATCGTCCTCCACTTGCCCAACCACCAAAATGGCATAGCGACCACTTGTGGTAAACGGAAGAGTGGATTTATAGGGATCCAAATCGTAATACTTAGTCAGGCGAGCATCCCGCATGAGTTGCAAGCCTGCTTCCGCGCGTGCCATTAGCTCTGGAGCCGAATCAAAATCGAATGTATTTAACAGACGCTCCAATCCCGATGGCCGCTCGCCGTTGAAGTAAATGCCTACGGGGTCAACACAAATAGATGCAGGCCTCGTATGCAGTAGCCCTCCACCCATTGAACGGAGAAATCCATCCTCTATGGTAAGGAGCGGAATTTGAGGCAACTGCGGAATAGGAATAAAACCGAAAAGCCGGGCCTTAGCATAGGCATGCGCACGCCGCGGCAATTTTATGCCCCAGCCAACGAACCCTCCGATTTCCTCCCTTGGCACCTGCCGCAGCAAGTCCCGTTTTACACGGTAAAAAGACGCTTTGCCCCTGACAAACGCCGTTCGATATTCAGAAAAAAAATCACTGTAAAATTGGCGCTTCCACGGATTGAACCCAAAAAAAACAAGAATGGGCAGAGATTCGTTGTCGCGCCAATTTCTACCAATATATTCTACAGACGACCTACCCCATAGCCTGTACCAATGTAGGTAGAGCCTTGCCCCTAATGATACATATTTCTTCTTGAGAAGCTCAAATATAGCCATTTATTGTTTATCCGTTACTTGAAAATATGAGAATAGCCAAGGCATCAGAGAGCTAGATATGCTTGTATGCCGGCTTCCACATCTTCATAGGGGATAAGCTTCCCTCCCTCAACGAGAATAAGGAAATCGCACAACTTACGAATCTGGTTCATACCATGAGTTACCAAGATAATTTTGGCTCCGTCCACACGTTTCTTGAACGCCTCCGTAGCTTTATTACGGAAATGAGCATCACCTACAGACAACGCCTCGTCCACCAAGTAATAATCAAAATCGAAGGCGAGGCTCAAACCAAATCCGACCCTCGCTTTCATTCCCGACGAGTATGTTTTTACGGGGCGATCGAAATGTGCACCAATCTCAGCGAAATCCTCTACTAGTCGAACTTTCTCTTTTATTTCCTTCGCTGATTTTCCATATACTCGGCAGATAAATTTGACATTATCGCGGCCGCTAAGCGATCCTTGAAAACCGCCACTCAAGCCAACCGGCCAAGATATGCTAGCCTTACTGTAAATCCGGCCGGAATCTGGCATATCCAAGCCACCGAGGAGCCGCATAAGCGTAGACTTGCCGGCTCCGTTCCTTCCTATTATTCCAATATTTTTTCCACTTGGAATAACGAAATCTATATCCTTGAAAACATAATAACGACCATCATTGGTTCGATATGATTTCGTTACATTTTCAATCGCGATCATATGGCCACCAAACGGTCCCGCTTCAGCCGCAGAAGCATCAAGCCTGAAAACAGTAGCACTAGCGCGATCTTGAGCGGATAAGTTATTTCAACGCCTGGAACAAACGGATAGTTTTCAAAGACGTGCTGCCTCAGTATGTCTATAATATGCAGGTATGGATTCCATAATAACCATCCCAGTATTTCGGGAGGAAGAATCCAAATGGGAAATATGACACCAGACAGCAAATACATCGGGAAAAACATCAATCTGATAAAGTACTTTATATCCGGAAATAGCTCGGCTAATACGCAGAGATTCAAACCGATCCCGAAGGACAGCAATATCCCGACAACCATTGTCCCGCCCCAACCCAAAGGGGCAACAATCCCGACGTCATAATTCCAAAAAAAACCGAGGAAAAACATCATGAGGACATAGAGGCACGCTGAAATTATCACCTCAACGACGGCGCGGGAGAGGATAGTATCAAGCGGCTTTATTTGTTTATACGAAAACAATGCCCGATTGGAAGCGATCGCCTCCATGCCCTTGAAGTATATGTTTCTAAACAGGAGAAACGGGATAATTCCAGAAGCAAGGAAAACAGCCGCCTCAATACCTGGAATGTGCTTCCCCCGAATGTAAACACTGATCAATAGCAATATAGAAACATGGGCGAAAGGTTCAAACAAAATCCAAAATGCGCCAAACCGCTTAATACTTAGTCGCGTTCGCATCTCACGCAACACCAGCGCCAACAAAACAGAACGAACGATCTGAAAGGAGGTTCTCTTCTGCATTGCGGTAATTTAGAGATTATCAAGAGTGCGACCAAGCACTAGAACTTGTACGATGGGCGAAATAATCTTTTGCCATTCGTACACGGCGGCATTCGTTACGTAAATCGCATCTTCCGGCTGCACCAAAAATTGCCTTGCCAAAAACATTGCCTGTGGTTCTTTCAGATTCAGCCGAAACACTTCGGCCTTGGGTTTACCCAATCCACCCACGTTCTCGTCGATTAAGCGAAAAACAAAGACTCCGGCGGCATCCGCCTTTGCCTCGTTTAATCCTTTGACGCTTCCTAGAACTTCCAACAAACTCGGGTTATTGGAAGGCAGATCATGCAGACCTGGGTCTCCTACCGCGCCCATCGCTACAAATCGCTTGCGAGCCCGCTCCAACACTACTTCAGCACCGGGCGGAACAACTTGATTTTTTCCGGACAGTAAATCCTGATAATTGAATGCATACGACTTCTTGCCTGTCCGGACTACTACTCGAATCAAATGGGGCTCAAGCACTGGCCCGCCAGCACGGTTAATGGCGTCCAGTAGAGTTAAGGGTCCTTCCAGGGCCGAAAACCGGCCGGGCGCCTTTACGGCCCCTGCCACGAGCACGGATCCAGACAAATCTCCCGTCAGCCCGACCTGCACCTGCACGTCAGTAGTAATGCCTTTTAGCTTATTGCGTATAAGTAGCTCGACCTCTGCAAGCGTTTTACCACTAACGCGTTCATGCCCCACATAGGGCAGCGAGATCAGTCCTTTGCTATCCACCCGAACATTCTCAAAGATAGTGCCGCCGGCGGCCAGAGGAGCAAACAATGCTCCTTCCATGGCGCTGTCTGCAATCATGATGCGCATGACATCTCCCGGCACCAGGCGAATTTCTGGCACGGTAGGCAGTGCAACCGAGACATCCGGGTCCTGCTCTTGCGGGCGCATATAAGGAGCGATAGTCTCGGCACTTAAGTCAATAAGCTTATAATCTTGATCGCCTTCATTGTTCATTACCGCGTAACGCGAAGGGCCTGCAGACGATAGCAAACTGCCGCATCCGGAAATTAGCAAGGGTACGGATATCGCAGAAATTAGCAGAATACCGCGAAAATTCATGGTGGCGTTCATAGTTTTGCACAATAATTAATCGCGATGATCTTCGATAGCGGCAATTACGAATCGTGCGATGCCATACACGAGTAAAAGCGCAATCAATAACGTGATCAGATTGTAGATTCGTTGCGGATAAATTGCCTCATCAGGAAGATTTGGCGACACCACAGTCACAAGACTACGTAACTTCTTGCTAGCTTCTATACGCGCCGACTCTACAGAACTTACTGCAAACTTATAGGCCTCCTCCGCAATAGCGGAGTCAATAGTAAGGTTACGATATTGGGACGCAACCACATTTAATTTGCCTTCCCCTTTCTCAGATACGAGGCGCCGAGTCTCAGCGGTCAATTGCTGCTCTATTGCTTCAATTCGATTACGTTGCTGACGCACTTGTGGGGTGTTCGCGTTCAGCGTTGCTAGCAGGCCTTTCAACGTTGTACGTTCTTTCGTTAATCTTGCTTCCAACTCCGAAATAACCTCAGCGCGGGCACGGGCGGAGGCCTCGGCATCTAGCAGATGGTTTGCACTTTGAAATGTCAGCAATGCTTCACGACGCTCTTCGTACACTTTACGGGCGTTGGCGAGCTCGCTCTTAGCAAAAGCCATCTGTTCCCGCGCCATCCGATGTGAAAGTTCGTTTACGAAACGCTCGCTTTCTCGCAGCATGATATTGAGGGTTTGCTCTGCAAACTCAGGATCAAACGCTTCAACATTAATACTTAATAGACCTGTCTGCTCATCAAAATGTGCAGTTACGACGCGCTGGTAATATTTCAGTACGTCTTCTCGCGGAGCGTCTCCCATCAGCCAGTACAACGGGTCGCGCCAACGGGCAGCATAGTGAGCCGACCAATTTAGCTTCTCCTGAAGTACGTTAAGCATATCTTGCGAGGTCAGGAACTCCCTCAAATACAGCGTTTCTTCCCGAGAAGTGGGATTCAAGCCGCTGAGCATTACCGCCAGACCGGGAATCTGCGGAGTTTCATTGTTGCCGACCTGACGCACCGCCACCTGCGCCACGCTGACATATCGATCTAGCGCAAAGAAACTGTAATAAATAAGCGCAACTGCCATCGGAATACCGACAACCCAGACCATCAGGCGCTTGGATTTCAATTTCTGAAAATTTATCATCTTATATACCAGAACCCTACAAATTCCAGCGTTTTTGGTAGCGTTATCGGCGGCGGCCCTGCATCGCCATTGATTATGAGCGAGGCCGGAATTGTACCGACATTAATCTCTTTAGCCATTACGGCGCCGGGCAAAAAATAGACAATTTTTCTTCATATATTTCTATATGTATTTTTTGCCCCCACAATTGAAAACTATTCGGCTCTGAACAGCTTGCAGGTGCCAACTGCCTAGGGGGCCATCAGCCCCGCCACCCTCAAATACGCAAATGCAAGATCGCTAATGTCACACACTTGATCTCGCGCCAATCCAGGCCCATCTGACCGCCACAAGATGTAGTTAGTCTCACCCGATGGGGCCCCCAACTTGCTGTACACGGCAGGCATGATGGGGACGTGATCACCGTATAGGCAAAGCGCGGTCATGCGTGCTCGGTCTTTTAGGCCCTGTGCGAGTCCACCCAACATAAAGTCGGCATTGCGCAGGTGGCGGGCATATGCCACCAAGTCCTCGCAACCGGGAGGGATGGGCATGCGAAGCAATGCCTCGCTGTCTGCTTCGGTTACAGTTTCCCAATGTAACGGCCCATGATTTTCCATAGTGATGACGTGGACATATAGGGGTTTACCCTCTCCGCCGCCGAGTAGCCCCAATACATGTTTGCCCAGCGCCTGGTCTCCGACGTACGGACCATCGCGCACGGCGTCCTGGAACGCCTCGATACCAATAAACTGGTCGAACCCCAGTAATGGCATGACCGTATTGCGGCGGTAAAAACTGCGATGATATGGATGCACACAGACCGTACGATAGCCTAGGGTTTTTAGGTGCGACGGCAAAGTCGGAAAGCTCTGCTGTGCCAACCGGCGATAAGGGTTGTACTGATGTATGCCAAGGTCCGCGGCCGCCATTCCAGACAAAAAACTGAACTCGGTTCGTACCGTATTAGCGCCCCGAGCAGTGACGTTCAACGCGCCATATTGAACGGATTCTGCCTTCAGCCGATCGAAATTGCTCAGGATGTCTTCCCTCAGTTGAGAGTATGTATGACGGGCATCGAAGAACGATTCGCTCTGGATCACCACCATATCAGGCAGTGATTTCGGCAAAATTGCAGGGAATGCCATACGAGCAAAAGGCGCGCCTTGGCGTATCGTGCTGGTCGCCTGCCTTTCGGCGCGTCCATACACCCATAGCGTGGCGGCCAATCCCAATTGCTTTAAATTTTCGGCGGGATTGAACACCTCCATGCTGCGGCGTCCTGCTAACAAGGCGGCCGCAAATCCCGCCGCTACGATAGACAGAGTGAATAGCACGAAAGCTGTCGCGGAATTCCATGGATTGCTGATTGCAATTCCGGCCATGGAGGGCTCCCAGGACAGACCTACCCACAGAGCCAGAGCGTAGCCGGCAGAGGCCACCAGCGCGCGCGTCAGCCCGAAAAATGGCAAATACAATCTGGGGTGCTTGACGGCGTCGAGGAAATACTCGAAATCTTGGAAGATGAAGGGTTCTCTGAGGGCTTGATATTTGGCGTTGCTGACGAGAATGATCAACGCCTGAATGGCCAGTACGTTGGTGGCGCCAAAGTACGGCCGACGAAAAAGGGCCACCTCCAACCCGAACATTAGTGTCCATATACCGACGTGAACGCCCAGCGTCCAAGCCGGCCGCTGCCAAGGCAGAACCGGCCGAGGCGTCAGAAACCGCTCGGCCAGCAAGGAAAGCACCAGGCCGAACAGATATGCGGGTAGTATTGCGAGCCAGTAATCCTTAAACACGGTAGCCCAGCCTGCGCAATATCCACCCAGATACGGACGGGTGAATGACAGACAGCAGAAAGCAACCCAGATTCAGCGGAAATGGGAAACTGATTCGGGCTCGATTGGCATGCAAACCCCGCCGAATCGCATGAGCGGCCCGCGCTGCCGTCCACAGAAACGGTTTAGGCCCGGGCATGTCGAAACACATCGGAGATTCAACATAGCCTGGCATGATGACGTTGAAGCGTATGCCTTCCGCGGCCAGACCGTCTCGCATGGCCTCACCATAGACCTTGATGGCCGCCTTGCTGGCGCTGTAGCTCGGTGTTTCAGGCAGCCCCCGCCACGCAGCTAGAGAGCTCACCAGTGCAATCTGCCCTTGGCCACGCTTCCGCATGAATGGCAGCACACCGTGCACGGTAGCAAAAGCGGCTTTGACGTTGACGTCCAGTAATTCGTGTACATCTTGCCAAATCTCGCCTTGCCGGTCAGAACCAACATTAATGTTGATACCTGCATTCACAATGACGAGATCCGGAGCATGAACCTCACATATCTGCGTCAACCACGCTATTAGGGAGGCATGATCGCGCACATCGAGAGCATGCGTCTCTACTTGGGCCCCCTCACGACGGCACAGTTGCGCCAGTTCCGTCAAGCGTTCAGTTCTGCGGCCTTGGAGAATTAGCGTATCGACCCCGGCTTTGGCGTACTCCAAAGCCAGCGCACCGCCAATGCTGCCGGTAGCGCCTGTAATCAACACACAATTTGGTTGTTGTTTATCGCGGAATTCGGTGGCTATGATCAGTCTCCGGTACGGGCGGCATCCGACGCCATGGATTGCGCCTCCAGCCCAATTTTTCCATCATGTCCAGAATCCCCCAGTAAATGGGTGTCGCGCGATCCTGCACCCCGGGCAGCCCCCGTATGTCGCAACCTGTCCAGGGCAGAAATGGGTTAGTGCGTCCGTACCCCCAGATTTCGACACGAGTGCAAGGATAGCGACTTTGGCCGCGCGCATGGAAACCACTGGTATCCGCAACAATCAGGGTATTTTTCGTGGCAACCAGTGCTCGAGGTTCTGCGTATCCCAATCTAGCCAACTCGTTCGGCGTAATGCGCAAAGAGCCACGAGAACTCATTCGATCTTGTGGCGTCGGCATTTGTAACGACTTACGGCGCATCCAGGCGAGGCGGCGAAGATTGAGCTTGTGGGATCCAGGCACATAGATCAGCGGACAATCGTCTCGCCCGACGTCGGTAAGAAGCAACCACGCCTTTACCGTAGGGTGGAAGGTGTCGGAATGCAGCACCGTTTGAGGATCGCCCCGCCCCTGGCGCACTTGTGTATATATCGACTGCACATAATTCATCGGATAACAGCGGGATGCCGCTACGTAACTCAACAGATCGCGCCATAAATGACTTTTCAGAAAATGACGAGTAGCTGGCATCTGTTTGAGAATACGGCGATCCAATGGCAGGCGTCGAGTAATGGTGTGGCCCTGTTGCATTTGGCGAGCCCCGCCTTCTGTCATCGTAATCTCGTTATATATGGCCTCGAATACCTCCGTTGGAAGAAAGTCCGGCTTTAGTATGTACCCTTGTCGATCGAAATCCCGTCTATCCTGATCACTAATTAAATGTGCCAGTTTGCGCCGCCGAAGGCCCGCCATGAAATGGGCAAACCTGGCCCGTGCTACAAATAGCCCCCTTTTGTTCAAGGCCCGGCTACCTATCAGGGGATTGCCTTCGAAAGATTTTGCTCCCGTAGCCAGCGCCAGCACCCAAAGCGGCGCCATGAGCCATCGCCAAGCCTGGTGGCCGGGAAATTGCATGCCGAGCTGCGAAAAATTGATTTTTTTCACAATACAAAATGCGCGGCCGCCCTACGGCGGCCGGCAATGAGTTGACTTCTTCGCTATCGTGCGCCCGGTGCGCCAGGCTTATTCAAGCAGGCTGCGCAGCATCCAGGCGTTTTTCTCGTGGATGTCCATGCGCTGGGTAAGCAGATCGGCGGTGGGCTGATCGTTGGCGCTGTCGGCCTTGTCGAAGGCGGCGCGGGCAGTCTTGGAGACCGCTTCGTTGCCCTTGACCAGCAGCCGCACCATTTCCATGGCATCAGGCACTGCGCCCGGCTCGGAAATGGAGGAAAGCTTGGAAAACTCACGATACGTGCCCGGGGCATGCACGCCCAGCGCGCGGATACGTTCGGCAATGTCATCCAGGGCGGCCCATTCTTCGGAATACTGGGTCATGAACATCTGGTGCAGCGTATTGAACAGCGGACCAGTGACGTTCCAGTGGAAATTGTGGGTCATCAGGTACAGCGTGTAGGAATCCGCCAGCACCTTGGAAAGTTCGCCCGCGATCGCGGTACGGTCTTTGTCGGAAATGCCGATGTTGATGCGAAGCCCAGCGTTACCGGCTGCTTTGGACGATTTGGCCATTTAGTTCTCCTTTATTTAAGGATAAAGACGATACAAGAATACCATCGGAACAAGATAAAAATCGGGTTCGGCTGGCGGGATTATCAGGCTGGTATTGCTTGGATACAAAACATTCCTCAAATGGGCACCGCCTCCTTATCCAGCATCTTCACCCCGGGCAGCCCGCATTCATAAACGGCCTGCGCCAGGGCCTCGATGGCCGCCAGGCGCGGAAAGCTGCGGCGCCAGGCCAGCACGACGCGGCGCTCGGGCGGCACGCCTTCGAACGGCAGGTAGCGCAGCAGCGATTTGGGCTGCGGCGACTCGGGAACGGCGGTAACCGGCAGCACGGTCACGCCGATACCGGCGGCCACCATGTGCCGAATGGTTTCCAGCGACGAGCCTTCGAAGGTGCGTTGGATGCCGTCGCTGGCCGCTGAAAAGCGCGACAGTTCGGGACACACTTCCAGCACCTGGTCGCGGAAGCAATGGCCGGTGCCCAGCAGCAGCATGGTCTGCTGTTTCAGGTCTTCGGAGCTGATGGCCTGGCGTTCGGCCCACTCATGGTCGCGCGGCACGGCCACGACGAATGGCTCGTCGTACAGGGGCTGGGTGACCAGGCCGGCCTCGGGCAGGGGCAACGCCATGATGGCGCAATCGATTTCGCCCTGGCGCAACAGTTCCACCAGGCGCAAGGTGAAGTTTTCCTGCAATAGCAGCGGCATTTGCGGGGTGCGGGCGATCTGCATGGGCACCAGCCGCGGCAGCAGGTAGGGGCCGATGGTGTGGATGACGCCCACGCGCAGCGGGCCGGCCAGCGGGTCGTGCCCCTGGCGGGCAATTTCTTTGATGCTGGCGCTTTCTTCCAACACTTTTTGCGCCTGCGTGACGATGCGCTGGCCGATGGCGGTAACGCCCACTTCGGCGCCGCCGCGCTCGAACAGAGTTACGCCCAGTTCGTCTTCCAGCTTGCGAATGGCGACCGACAGCGTGGGTTGGCTGACAAAACAGGCTTCGGCCGCACGGCCGAAGTGCCGCTCGCGCGCGACTGCGACGATGTATTTAAGTTCGGTCAGAGTCATGGCGATACATACCTTGCTAAGCGGCCGCGGAAAGCGGAGTGATGGAAGGGTTTCATGTGCGCAGGAAGTCTTCGCGGCCGCGCATCCAGCGCGCCAGGTGGGCCTCGACTGCGGCGGGGTATTCGTTTCGCAGCCAGGCCGCGGCCTCGCGCGCCTGTTCTGCGATGCCTACGTCGGACTCCAGGTCGGCAAAGCGCAGCAGCGTTACGCCAGACTGGCGCGTGCCCAGGAACTCGCCGGGACCGCGTTGTTCCAGGTCGCGGCGCGCGATCTCGAAGCCGTCTGAGGTTTCGAACATGGCGCGCAGCCGCTGGCGCGCCACCTGCGATAGTGGCGTCTGGTACAGCAGCACACACACGGATTCGGCGCTGCCCCGCCCTACCCGGCCGCGCAATTGGTGCAGTTGGGCCAGGCCGAAGCGTTCGGCGTGCTCGATGACCATGAGCGAAGCGTTGGGCACGTCGACACCGACTTCGATGACGGTGGTGGCCACCAGCAGGTCGATGTCGCCGTCGCGAAATGCCTGCATTACCGCGGCTTTGTCGGTTTGCGGCAGGCGGCCATGTACCAGGCCCAGCCGCAGGTCGGGTAGTTCGGCCTGCATGGTCTCGTAGGTATCTACCGCGGTTTGCAGCTGCAGGGCCTCGCTTTCTTCGACCAGCGGGCATACCCAGTAGGCCTGCCTGCCTTCCCGCACGGCGTGGGCGATGTGGGCGATGACCTCGTCGCGCCGGCCATCCGACACCAGCTTGGTGACCACGGGAGTGCGCCCGGGCGGAAGTTCGTCGATGACCGAGACGTCCAGGTCGGCGAAGAACGTCATGGCCAAGGTGCGGGGGATGGGCGTGGCGCTCATGTTCAGCTGGTGCGGCACGGTGTGACCCTGCGGCGCTTCGCCCTTGCGCGTGAGCGCCAGCCGCTGGCCCACGCCAAAGCGGTGCTGCTCGTCGACGATGGACAGGCCCAGGCGGTGGAATTCGACGTGGTCCTGGATAAGCGCCTGGGTGCCTACCACTAGTTGCACGCTGCCGTCGGCGGCGCTGGCCGCCGCCTGGCGGCGCGCCTTCGCGGTCAGGCTGCCGCTTAGCCAGGCGACGTTCACGCCTAGCGGCTGCAGCCACGACACCAGCTTGCGGAAATGCTGTTCGGCCAGGATCTCGGTAGGCGCCATCAGGGCCACCTGTGCGCCACAGGCAATAGCCTGCGCGGCCGCGATGGCGGCGACCACGGTTTTGCCGCTGCCCACGTCGCCTTGCAGCAGGCGGTGCATGGGATACGGTTTGGCCAGGTCGGCGGCAATTTCTTGCACGACGCGTTGCTGCGCTCCAGTTAACTGGAAAGGCAGGGCTGCGTACAGGCGCGCCACCAGGCCGCCCGGACCGCCCTGCGCCGGCAATGGTTCGGCGCGGATGCTGCGGCGGGCCGCGCGCGCAGCCGCCAGCGACAGCTGCTGGGCCAGCAGTTCGTCGAACTTGATGCGGCGCCAGGCCGGGTGGCCGCGTTCGATCAGGTCTTGTTCGGAAACGCCCGGTGGCGGCGCATGCAACAGGCGGATGGCGGGCGCGAACGGCATCAGGTCGTAGCGCTCAAGCGCCGCCGGCGGCAGCGTGTCGTCCAGATTGGCCTGCTGCAGGGCCTGGCCAATGGCCTTGCGCAGCGATGGCTGCGGCAGCCCGTCGGTGCTGGGATATACGGGGGTCAGCGCATCTGGCAGCGGCGTTTCGGCGCTGCTCATGCGCGGGTGCACGATTTCGCGGCCGAACAGCCCGCCACGCACTTCGCCGCGCGCGCGCAGGCGGCGGCCGATGGCCAATTGCTTCTGCTGGCTGGGGTAGAAATTCAGCCAGCGCAATTGCAGTTCGCCGCTGTCGTCCGCCATGACCGCGGTTAGTTGGCGGCGCGGCCGGTACAGCACTTCGCTGCGCAGGATTTCGCCCTCGACCTGGGCGGTGGCGCCGGGGCGCAGCGAGCCGATGGGCACGATGCGGGTTTCGTCTTCGTAGCGCAGCGGCAAGTGCAGGATGCAGTCTTCGGCCGTGACCAGCCCCAGGCTGTGCAGCTTGCGCTGTACATCCGTCAGCGCACGCCCGGCGCCGATGGCGGCGCCGGAAGTCTTGCGTGCGGCGGCTGTGGCTGCTGGCATGGCGGGGCCCGGTGCAGGCGCAGGGCCGCCGCTTACAGCACCAAAATGGCCTCGACCTCGAACTGCGCGCCCTTCGGCAGGCTGGCCACGCCCACCGTGGAGCGCGCCGGGAACGGCTGGGGAATGAGTTCGGCCATGATGGCGTTGGCGGCCGTGAATTTGTTGAGGTCGGTCAGGAACAGGGTCAGCTTGACGATGTCGTTCAAGGTGCCACCGGCCTCTTTGATGACGGCCGTCATGTTGGCGAAGGCCTGTCGCACCTGGGCGTCGAAGTTTTCAGACACCAGGTCGCCGGTGCCGGGCTCGAGGCCGATCTGGCCGGATAGATAGACCGTCTTGCCGCCGGTAGCGGCAACTGCTTGCGAGTACGGGCCGACCGCGGCGGGAGCCTCGTCGGTATGAATGATTTGCTTGCTCATGGGCCGTATCCTGGAAGATCAGTCGGAACAGACTGGACTATTGAAGTGTAAACAGCAATAGGCAATTGCGAAAGCGAGGAGTTCCCGGGATAAGGGCGAAAACAGTGTTCCGTTTCTGTGTCTGATGGCGTGGCGGCGGGGGCTGGCTCCGTACGTACCAGACACCTGTCCGACGGCCCACACCATTACTCCACGCCGATCCGCTCCCGGTGCTCCATCAGCAAGTCATATAAGGTCTGTGCAGCCACCGACAGGCTGCGGCCTTGGCGCCGCACCAGGTACAGCGGCCGCGTCAAGGGTTTGCCGGCCAGGGGTTTGATGGCGAGTTCGTCGCGCTGGAAGTGGAACAGGGTCATGGCCGGCACCACGCTGATGCCCAGGCCGGCCGACACCAGGCCGGTGACGGTGGCCAGGTGCTCGACTTCCAGCAGCGCCTGGGCCGGCGCGGCGCCCAGGGCTTCGTCCAGATGGCGCCGTACGCTGCTGCCGCGGGCCAGTTGAATCAACGGCCAGCGGCCGAGATCGCGCAGGCGCACCTGGGCGCGCGCGGCCAGGGGGTGGTCTTTGCGGCACACCAGGAAAAAGCGGTCGGCGTGCAGGAATTCGCTTTCCAGGTCTGTCATGTCGGCGCGCTGGGCGGCCACGGCGAAATCGGCGGCGCCCGCCTGCACCATGTCCAGGCAGGGGTCGAGCAGCGCATCGCGCAGTTGCAGCGTGATGCCCGGGTAGTCTTGATGAAAGCGGGCCAGCAGGCCGGGCAGCCACCCGGCTGCCAGCGAAGGCAGGGCCGCGACGGTAACGCGGCCACGACGCCGCGCGGCGTGATCGCGCAGATCTTCCACCACCAGCTCGAAGTCGCCCAGCAGCCGGCGCGCCGAGGCGTCGAGTATCCGGCCTTCGGCGGTGAGCTCGACATTGCGCGTATTGCGGTCGAAAAGCCGCACGCCCGCGCTGTCTTCCAGCGCGCGGATCAGCGCGCTGAAGGCCGGCTGTGTCAGGTGGCAGCGCTGGGCAGCGCGCGTGAAGTGCTTTTCGTCGGCCAGGGCCACGAAAGCACGCAATTGGCGGGCGGATAAATTCATACAAACTCTGGATGAATTGATCTTATATTTCTATTTCACTTATGAAGCAAGCCTGCCTATAGTGGCCGCAATACAAGGCGCCGCCGGGCGCCGTGCTGACGGACCCATGATGGCTGCTTCTCCTTTTCTGATTGGCTGCGCAACAGGTTTTTCGGGCGACCGCACCGATGGCGCCCAGGCGGTGGTGCAGTCGCTGGCCGCTCGCGGCGGCGGCACGCTGATCTTCGAAACCCTGGCCGAGCGCACCCTGGCCCTGGCGCAGTTGGCGCGCAACGCCGATCCGGAAGGCGGGTACGAACCCCTGCTGCAAGAACTGCTGGCGCCGGTGCTGGCCGACTGCCTGCGCCAGGGCATCGACATCGTGGGCAATTTCGGCGCCGCCAATCCGCCGGCCGCCGCGCGCTGCATTGCCGGCCTGGCGCGCACGCAAGGCCTGCCGGCGCCGCGCATCGCGGTGGTGCACGGCGATGCGCTGACTACGCCTGCACAGCGCGCGCTGCTGCGCGAACGCCTGGGGCCGCGCCTGGACGACATGGATGTGGTTAGCGCCAACGTATACCTGGGCGCGGGCGAGATCGCCGACGCGCTGACTGCCGGCGCGCAGATCGTGGTGGCGGGCCGCGTGGCGGACCCCTCGCTGACCGTCGGGCCGGCGTTGGCGCATTATGGCTGGGCGCGGGACGATTGGACGCGCCTGGGCCGCGCCACCATGGCCGGCCACATGCTGGAATGCGGCACCCAGGTCACAGGCGGTTATTTCTGTGTGCCGGGCCTGAAAGAGGTGCCCGACGTGCACGCGGCGGGTTACCCCATTGCCGAGATAGACGCCGACGGCGGCTTCGTGATCGGCAAGGCCGACGACACGGGCGGCGCGGTGGATGCGCGCACGGTTAAGGAACAACTGCTGTACGAAGTGCACGACCCGGCGCGCTATCTGACGCCTGACGTCGTGGCCGATCTCAGCCGGGCGTCGGTGCAAGTGCTGGGCCCCGACCGGGTTGCGGTGCAGGGCATCGAGGGCCATGCTCGGCCCGACGAACTGAAAGTCAATGTCTGCCATCGCGGCGGCTGGCTGGCCGAGGCCGAGATCTCGTATGCCGGCGTGCAGGCCGAGGCGCGCGCGCGCCTGGCGGCGGATATCGTGCGCCGGCGGCTGGGCGGGGCGCTGACCCTGCGGGTGGATCTGATTGGCGTGCTCAGCATCCTGGGCGACGACGATGGCGCCATGCTGGATGCGCGCCCGGCGGGCGCCGGCCGCGACGTCAGGTTGCGCCTGGCCGCCGAGCACCCCGATGCGCGTGTGGCCGAGCGGCTGCTGCGTGAAGTAACTGCCCTGTATACCTGCGGCCCGGCCGGCGGCGGCGGCGTACGCACCGCCCTGCGGCCCCGCCTGAACATGGTGTCGTGCACGATTCCCCGCGACGCCGTGCACAGCGGCTGGACCATGATGGAGACCGCGTGATGAATGCCCGCGACGACACGCTGCGCGTGCCCCTGTACCGCCTGGCGCACAGCCGTTCGGGCGACAAGGGCGATATTTCCAACCTGAGCCTGATCGCCTGGGACCCGGACTGCTACGCGGTACTGGCCGAGCAGGTTACCGAGGCACGCGTGGCCGAGTGGTTTGCGTATCGCCGCCCTGCCCGCGTCACGCGCTACCTGATCCCTACCCTGCACGCCATGAATTTCGTGCTCGAAGGCGTGCTGGACGGCGGCGTGAACGACGCCCTGAACCTGGACACGCACGGCAAGAGCCTGTCGTTCCATCTGCTGGATCTGCGGGTGGACGTCGCCCCAGAACTGGGCCGGCGCCTGCCGGACATTCCGGGCGACCAGCCCGCCGCCGACGTGCCGCCGGCACGGTAACCCGGCATTTTTCGCATTTTCTACAACAACACCAGGAGACTCCCTATGCGCATCACCCCGCTACGATTGCTTGCCGCCCTGTGCGCCGCGCTGCCGCTGGCCGCCGCCGCGCAAGACTTCCCCAGCAAGCCCATCACGTTCATCGTGCCGTTCGCGGCCGGCAGCGCCACCGACCAACTGGGCCGGGCCATCGGCCAGGGCGTGGCCGAGCAGACCGGCCAGTCGGTGGTCATCGAGAACAAACCGGGCGCCAGCGCCATGATCGGCGCGCAAGCCGCGGCCCGCGCGCCGGCCGACGGCTACACGGTGCTGATCACCACCAACACCACGCAGGCGGCCAACGAGCATTTGTACAAGAGCCTGCCCTACGACCCCGTGAAGGATTTCGCGCCGCTGACCCTGCTTGGCAAGGGCGGGCAGTTCATGGTGGTGAATCCGTCATCGCCGGCCAAGAGCGTGACCGAATTCCTGGCCCTGGCCAAGAAGTCGCCCGGCAAGCTCAGCTTCGGCAGCGGCAGCTCCAGCAGCCGCATTGCAGGCGAACTGCTGCAGCAGATGACCGGCATCACGCTGCTGCACGTGCCCTACAAGAGCAACCCGCTGGCAATCACCGACTTGCTGGGCGGGCAGATTGACATGATGGTTACCGATAGCGCCACGGGCCTGCCTCAAGTAGAAGCCGGCAAACTGCGCGCGCTGGGCTTTACCGGCAGCGAGCGTTCGCCGCTGGCGCCCAAGCTGCCCACCATTGCGGAAGCCGGCGTGCCCGGGTACGAAATGGGCTATTGGTTCGGCGCCTACGTACCGGCCGGCACGCCCGACGCCATCGTTACCAAGCTGAACGACTTGCTGATCAAGGCCACCCAGGCCAAGGCCGCCCAGCACTTCTACAACTCCACGGGCACGACCCCCGCGACGTCCACCCCGCAGGAACTGGCTGCCTTCCAGCGTAGCGAATCGCAGAAGTGGGGCGACATCATCAAGAAGGCGGGCATCAAGGCGGAATGAGCCGTTTACTGAGTTCGGCACGGCCATGAGCACTTGGCAAAGTACTTGCCGAATACTTGCCAAGTACCGCCTGGCCAGTTGCTTGCCAGGTGCTGCTGCACGTGTCTGGCTACCGTCAGGGCGCCAGACACGGCTTGACTGAAGCGTACGTGGCGCACGGCGGTGTCAGGCACCTGCGGGAGCCTGACACCTGGCAGGGTGCACTCCCGGCAGGGTCCACTCCTGGCAGGGCTGCGGATATTACGCGTTTCTCCCTGGTACCCGTGGCGCTGCCGCGGTGCTAAAAATCGAAGGGTCATCACACTAAGCCCTGGGGGAATCGCACATGTACCTTCAACGACGTCATGCCGCCGTGGCCGCCGCCCTGTGCGCCGCGCTGGCCGCTCCGCAGGCGTGGTCCAAGGCCACGCTGCAGCTGATCAACGAATATCCTGCCACATCGATAACCGCCGCGGCGGATCTGCAATTTGCCGAGGCGGTCAAGCAGGCGTCAAAGGGCGACATTGACGTCCAGACGCTGCAGGAAAAGCAAAACCCCTACAAGGGCAACGAACAGGTCAGTGCCGTGCTGGACGGCAAGGCCCAGATGGGCACGCTGTTCGGCGGCGTGCTGGGCAATAAAGATTCACTGTTCCTGCTGTCGTCGCTGCCTTTCGCCGCCAAGGATTTCAAGCAAGCTCACGCCCTGTACGCCTGCGCTCGCCCCGCGCTGGAACAACGTCTGCAGGCGCTGGGCGCGCGCCTGCTGTACGTGACGCCGTGGCCGCCGTCTGGCATTTGGTCGGTTGAACCGCTGCGCACCGAAGCCGACGTCAAGGCCCTGAAGATCCGTACCTACGACGCCACCAGCAAGTCGGTATTCGAGCGGGTGGGCGCGCAAAGCGTGCAAATGCCCTACTCGGCGCTGGCGGCCAAGCTGGCGGCTGGCGAAGTGAATGCGGTGCTGACCTCGGGCGATGGCGGCGCGGGCCGCAGCCTGTGGAATCACTTGCCGAATTTCACCGCGGTCAGCTATTCGATTCCGCTGAGCTACACCATCATCAACAATGATGCCTGGAACGCCCTGGACAAGGCCCAGCAAGCTATTTTGACCAAGGCCGCGCAGGACGTGTCGGCGGCATCGTGGGCTGGCGTCGAGCAACGCATCCAGGCCAACTACACCCGCATGCGTGAAAACAAGATGACGCTCGACACTACGCCTTCGGAGCCGATCATGGCTGCGCTGAAGAAGGCCGGCGCCGAAGAAACGCAAACCTGGCTGAAGGCGAACAAGCTGTCAGACAAAGACGCGGCGTGCCTGTCGGCGCAGGGAAAATAGCGGCGGCAGGCGCGGTTGCGCCGAGGATGTTGGCCGGCCCGGGGTGGGATGCCGCGGTTGCAGGTGATGTAGCTGGTGTCTGACTCCCGCCAGGGTGTCAGACACCGTTGGGGTTGAGATAGTCGCTGCACACTTCGGTGTCTGACACCCTGCGGGAGTCAGACACCTGGCTTGGCGCGGGGCGCAAATCGGCTGGTGTCTGACACCCTGAGGGAGTCAGACACCTGGCTAAAAATGTTGGCCGGCCCGGGGTGGGATGCCGCGGTTGCAGGTGATGTGGCTGGTGTCTGACTCCCGCCAGGGTGTCAGACACCGTTGGGGTTGAGAGAGTCGCTGCACACTTCGGTGTCCGACACCCTGCGGGAGTCAGACACCTGGCTTGGCGCGGGGCGGCGCCGGGGGCTTCGGGAGTCGGACGCCTGGCTTGGCGTAGGGCGGAAATCAGGCGCGCATGAAAAAGCCCGTCCGGTTCACATCGGACAGGCTTTTGGGCAAACAACGAACCGGGCTTATTTTTCGACGAACGCGCGTTCGACCACGTAGTCGCCCGGCTCGCCGACTCCGGGCGAGACCTGGAAGCCGCGGCTGTCGAGCATGGCGCTGATGTCGGCCAGCATGTGCGGGCTGCCGCAAAGCATGGCGCGATCGGTTTCGGGGTTGATTTGCGGCAAGCCGATATCTTGGCAGAGCTTGCCGTTTTCGATCAGTTCCGTGATGCGGCCCTGGTTGCGGAAGGGTTCGCGCGTGACGGTGGGGTAGTAGATGAGTTTTTCGCGCACCACGTCGCCGAAGAACTCGTTGTTGGGGAGTTCTTTTTCGATGAAGTCGGCATAGGCCAGTTCGCTGACCCAGCGCACACCGTGCACCAGCACGACTTTTTCGAAGCGCTCGTAGACGTCGGGATCTTTGATGATGCTCATGAAGGGCGCCAGGCCCGTGCCGGTGCCGAACAGGAACAGGTGCTTGCCGGGCTTGAGGTCGTCGACCACCAGGGTGCCCACGGGCTTGCGGCTGACCAGGATGGTGTCGCCTTCTTTCAAGTGCTGCAGGCGCGAGGTCAGCGGCCCGTTTTGCACCTTGATGCTGAGGAATTCGAGGTTTTCTTCGTAATTGGCGCTGGCAATGCTATAGGCCCGCATCAGGGGCTTGCCTTCGACTTCGAGGCCGATCATGACGAAATGGCCGTTGTGGAACCGCAGGGCCGCGTCACGCGTGGTGGTGAAGGAAAAAAGCGTATCGTTCCAGTGGCGCACGCTGAGTACGCGCTCGGTGTTGAAAGCTGCCATGTCGTTGAAAAAGGTACAACGCACCAGGTGCGCCGGATGGAATGCCACGCCGTGCAAAAGACGGGCGCGGGGCTAAGGGTTATCCCTATTTTACCGTGACTGCTTGATAACTTGTCTCATTAATCAGTAATGCCCTTATAACTCTTTGATAGAAATCACGGCGCCAACCTTCAGTCTGACACCAAGTTGAACGTCTCGCGTCTTCCTGGTATTGTCGCACCTACTTGATAATCATTTTCGTTAACGGATGCGCTACGCTGCCCTTCCGGCGCGGCTTCGTGTCTGTTATTCATGCAACGCACCGGAGCCCCTCATGTCGATCCGACGCCTATCCCTGACCCCGCTGCTGGGCGCGCTGGCGCTGGCTGGCAGCGTGCTGGCCAGCCCGACGCTGGCCGCTGGCGAAGTCAGCCTGTACACCACTCGCGAGCCCAAGCTGATCCAGCCCATGCTGGACGCTTTTACCAAGGAAAGCGGCATCAAGGTCAATACGGTTTTCATCAAGGACGGCCTGCTTGAGCGGGTAAAGGCCGAAGGCGCGCAATCGCCCGCCGACGTACTGATGACCGTGGACATCGGCAACCTGGTCGACCTGGTCGATGGCGGCGTCACGCAGCCTGTTAAATCGGACGCCCTGAATTCGGTGATTCCCGCCAATCTGCGCGGCGCCGATGGCCAGTGGTATGCCTTGTCGCTGCGCGACCGCGTGCTGTACGTGGCCAACGACGTGAAACTGGACAGCTTCCACTACGAAGACCTGGCCGATCCGCAATGGAAAAACAAGGTCTGCATCCGTTCTGGCCAGCACCCATACAACACCGGGCTGGTGGCGGCCATGATCGCGCATGACGGCGCGCAGGCCACCGAACAATGGCTGCGCGGCGTCAAGGCCAACCTGGCCCGCAAGGCGGCCGGCGGCGACCGCGACGTGGCGCGCGACATCCTGGGCGGCATCTGCGACATCGGTATCGCCAACGCCTACTATGTGGGCCACATGAAGAACGCCGAGCCCGGTACCGACGCCCGCAAGTGGGGCGACGCCATCAAGGTGGTGCGTCCCACGTTCAAGAACGGCGGCACCGGCACGCATGTGAACATCAGCGGCGCCGCCGTGGCCGCGCACGCGCCCAACAAAGACAACGCCATCAAGCTGCTGGAATTCCTGGTTTCCGAGCCGGCCCAGACGCTGTACGCCCGCGCCAACTATGAATACCCCATCCGCCCTGGCGTGAAGCTGGATCCGGTGGTGGCCAGCTTCGGCGAATTGAAGGTCGATTCGCTGCCGGTGGCCGAGATCGCCAAGTACCGCAAGCAGGCCAGCGAGCTGGTCGACAAGGTGGGTTTCGATAATTAAACCTGGCGCCGCAAGGCGTGGCTGATAACGAGGTGTGCATAATCAGGTGTCTGACTCCCTCGGGGTGTCAGACACCTGCCTTTTACACCTGTTTTTACGGAACAGCATCGTCTGCCCCCGATGTCCGGCCCTCCCGCGAGGGCCAGGCACCGGGCCGATCTGGCCGCATCTGAAGCATGCACATTCGAACTATGCCCCGCCCATGGCGGCTGCGCGGCCCTGAACGCGGCGCGGGCTGGCTGGCGGGCGCCGCGCTGATCGCGCTGGCCGTGTTGTTGCCGCTGGCGGCACTGGCGTGGCAAGCCGTGCACGCCGACCTGTCGCACTGGTCGCACCTGGCCCGCTATGTGCTGCCGCAGGCCCTGGCCAATACGGCCATGCTGCTGGCCGGCGTGGGAGTGCTGGTAACGCTGCTGGGTACCGGCGCGGCCTGGCTGGTGACGGCGTACGAGTTTCCCAGCCGCCGCATCCTGACCTGGGCGCTGCTGCTGCCCCTGGCGGTGCCCACGTACATTATTGCGTTTGCCTACCTGGACCTGCTGCATCCTATCGGGCCCATCCAGACTGCCATCCGCGCCCTGCTGGGCTACGACAGCCCGCGCCAGTTCCGCCTGCCCGACCTGCGCTCGATCTACGGCGCCGTTTTCGTGCTGGGTTTTGTGCTGTACCCGTATGTGTACTTGAGCACCCGCGTCATGTTCATGACCCAGGCCGCCAGCCTGCTCGAAGCGGCGCGCACCCTGGGCGCCGGCCGCGTGGGCGTATTCGTGCGCGTGGCGCTGCCGCTGGCCCGGCCGGCGATTGCGGTGGGCGCGAGCCTGGCGCTGCTTGAAACGCTGAACGACATCGGCGCCTCGGAATTCCTGGGGGTGCAGACCCTGACCGTGTCGGTCTACACCACCTGGATCACGCGTTCCGACCTGGCCAGCGCGGCGCAGATCGCGCTGACCATGCTGGCCATCGTGGTCGGGCTGATTCTGCTGGAGCGGCATGGCCGCAAGCGCCAGCGCTATGCCAACACGCAGCGCATGCGGCCGATGCAGCCGCGGCGCCTGCGGGGCGGCGCGGCATGGCTGGCCGTGGCGCTGGGCTGGATTCCGGTGGTGCTGGGGTTCGTGGCGCCGGCTTGCTATCTGATCGTCGAGACCTATAAGCGCCTGCACCTGGTGGGCGGGGTGTCGGACCAGTTGATCAATGGCCTGTCGAATACGCTGATCGTGGCGTTCACGGCCACGATCGTGACGCTGGGCTGCGGCCTGGTGGTAGCGTGGGCGGGACGCACGCTGCGGGAAAGCGCGCGGCTGAACCCCGGCCGGGCCTGCGCCCGCATTGCCAGCCTGGGCTATGCGGTGCCGGGCACCGTGCTGGCGATCGGCCTGCTTATGCCGTTTACCTGGATCGACCGCCACCTGGGCGCGGTGTTCGGCAACCAGGGCCTGCTGCTGATGGGGTCGATGGGGGCCCTGGTCTGCGCGTACACCATGCGCTTTCTGGCGGTGTCCGTGGGCGGCATCGAAGCCGGCCTGGCGCGCATTCCGCCGTCGCTGGAACAGGCCTCGCGCCTGCTGGGCGAAACCGCTGGCGGCACATTGCGCCGCGTGCACCTGCCGCTGCTGCGCCCGGCGCTGGCCGCCGGCGCGCTGCTGGTGTTCGTCGACGCCATGAAAGAATTGCCCGCCACGCTGCTGTTGCGGCCGCTCAACTTCGAGACGCTGGCCACCTGGCTTTATGCCGAGGCCGCGCGCGGCACCTACGAAGAAGGCGCCGTGGCGGCCCTGGCCATCGTGCTGGCCGGCCTGTTGCCGGTTATTCTGCTGGCGCGCACTAATCTGAAGATGGGACATTGACATCGTGCCCGACCTGCTTGAACTGGACCATATCCACCTTGCCTACGACACGCCGCAAGGCCTGCGACCCGTGGTGCAAGACCTGTCGCTGGCGCTGCCGGCCGGCCACATCGGCTGCCTGCTGGGCGAATCGGGTTGCGGCAAGACCACCATCCTGCGCGCGATCGCCGGCTTCGAGCCGGTGCGCGCCGGGCAGATATCGCTGGACGGCACGGTGATTTCATCGCCGACCGTGCAAGTGGCGCCCGAATTGCGCCGGGTGGGCATGATGTTCCAGGACTACGCGCTGTTTCCGCACCTGACGGCCGCGCAGAATGTCGCGTTCGGCCTGCGCAAACTGGGCAAGACCGAGCGCGCGGCGCGCGTGCGCGAAATGCTCGACATGGTGGGCCTGAGCGCCGCGGCCGATAATTATCCGCACGAGATCTCCGGCGGCCAGCAGCAGCGCGTGGCGCTGGCCCGCGCGCTGGCGCCCTCGCCCGACCTGCTGCTGCTGGATGAGCCGTTTTCCAACCTGGATGTAGACACTCGCGAGCGGCTGGCTTTCGAAGTGCGCGATATTCTCAAATCGACCGGGCACACCGCCATCCTGGTAACCCACAACCAGGCTGAAGCCTTCGCCATCGCCGACCGCATCGGCGTCATGAGCGAGGGCAAGATCGTGCAGTGGGATACCCCGTACAACCTGCACCACCACCCCGCCGACGGCTTCGTGCGCGACTTCGTGCGGCGCGAGACCCTGGTCGCGCAACGTCAGCAGGCGTACGCGCGAGGCATGTAGCTGACGGCCCGCAGAGGTGGGCGGGTCGGACGCCTGGCTGAGGCGGGCGTGTCGGGAGCCTGGCTGCGCCTGGGCATATGCGGCTGCAGGACAGGTGTCAGGCTCCGAAGTGAAGTGACCCCACGAAGGTGCCTGACACCGCGGTGTGCTACGGGTAGCTCAGTCGTACGGTGTCTGACACCCTGCGGGAGTCAGACACCTGGCTGAGATGGCCGTGTCAGACACCTGGCTGAGATGGCCGTGTCGGACACCTGGCTGAGATGGCCGTGTCGGACACCTGGCTGAGGTCGTCGGGTCGGGCGCCTGGCCATACGCGGCTGCAGGACAGGGGTCAGGCTCCGAAGGTGCCTGACACCGCGGTGTGCTACAGGTAGCTCAGTCGTACGGTGTCTGACACCCTGCGGGAGTCAGACACCTGGCTGAGATGGTCGGGTCGGGCACCTGGCTGAGGTGGTCGGGTCGGACGCCTGGGTACCTGCCCTGCGAGGCCTGGATATCCGTCAGGCGCGCGGGGCGGGTAGCGGGATGTATTCGGTTTCGTCGCCCGGCACTACCTGGTTGAAGCGGTCGTGCTGCCAGTCGTGCTTGGCCTGCTCGATGCGCTCTTTGCTGCTGGACACGAAGTTCCACCAGACGAAGCGTGGTCCGTCCAGCGGCTCGCCGCCCAGTATTGCCAGGCGTGCGGCATCGAGCGCGCGCACCGTTACCGGCTGGCCCGCGGCGAACACCAGCAACTGGCCCGGCTGATAGACCTGGCCGTCGATTTCCACCGCGCCGCTGGTCAGGTAGGCGGCACGCTCTTCGTATTCGGCCGGCACGACCAACGTGGCGCCGGGCTGCAGGGTGATGTCGCCAAAGAACAGCGGCGACAGGGTCTGCACGGCCGACGTGCGGCCGAACAGTGAACCGGCCACGACTTGGGCGCGCACGCCCTCGCCTTCGATCACCGGCTGGGCGTCCAGCCCATAGTGCACGAACCCGGGGTCGGTTTCTTCATGGCGGCTGGGCAGGCCCACCCACAATTGCAGCCCGGACAGGCGGTGACCCGCGCCGCGCTGCACGTCTGGCGTGCGCTCGGAATGCACGATGCCGCGCCCCGCCGTCATCCAGTTGAGCTCGCCAGGGCGGATCTCCTGGGTATGGCCGGCGCTGTCGCGATGCATCATCGCGCCTTCATACAGGTACGTGACCGTGGACAGGCCAATGTGCGGATGCGGGCGCACGTCGACGCCCTTGCCCGGTTCGAACATGGCCGGGCCCATGTTGTCCAGGAAAACAAAGGGGCCGACGGTGCGCCGCTGCGCGGAAGGCAGGGCCCGGCGGACCTGCAGGCCGCCGCCCAGGTCGCTGGAGCGCGGGACGATCAGTGTTTCGACGGCGGACATAAGGTGTTCTCCTTGGTGGTGTTGTGCATGGAAGATCTGTGTCCAGGCGCCTGCCCCCTGCCGGGAGTCAGGCTGCCTGCATGCTGCATGCTGCCAAGATACCGCTCAAGGCAGGTCGAAGACCAGCACGTCGGCCTGTTCGCCGCCGCTGATGCGCACGGCGGTCTCGTCAGTCAGCGCCACCGCGTCGCCGGCCGACAGGGCCTGGCCGTTGACCGAGACCTTGCCGCGCGCCACATGCACCCACGCGCGGCGGCCGGCGGCCAGCGGTAATTCAGCCTGCTCGGCGCCGTCGAACAGTCCCACATACAGCCGCGCGTCCTGGTGTATGCGCATCGAACCGTCGGCGCCGTCGGGCGACACCACCTGACGCAGGCGCCCGCGCTTGTCGGCTTCTGGCACGCGCTGTTCTTCGTATTCGGGCTCGATGCCGGTCACGTCGGGCTCGATCCAGATCTGCAGCAGATGGGTCTGCGCGTCGTCCAGTGGATTGAACTCGGAATGCAGCACGCCGCGCCCGGCGCTCATGCGTTGCACGTCGCCCGGCCGGATCGTCGAGCCGCTGCCCATGCTGTCTTTGTGGGCCACGGCGCCCTCGAGCACATAGGTGATGATTTCCATGTCGCGATGACCGTGGGTGCCGAAGCCGCGGCTGGGGGCGATGCGGTCGTCGTTGATCACGCGCAACGGGCCGAACCCCATGTGGTCCGGGTCGTAGTAGTTGGCGAAGGAGAAGGTGTGGTAGCTATCCAGCCAGCCATGGTTGGCGTGGCCGCGTTCGTTGCTACGGCGCAGGGTCAGCATGATGAGCTCCTTTCAAATTTCATGAATTTGCAGTGGCGGCACGCGAGGCGTTTTTCACTGCGGATGAAGAGCATTGTGCGCCCTGCTGCAGGCCTTGAGGCTGAAGCGCTTTGATGAGATCATTCAACTTATTTGAATGATCTCGGCATTTGAATGGTTCCGATATGCAAGCCATTACACCCGAACTGCTATTCATGGTTGACGCCATCGCGCGCCACGGCAGCTTTGCGCAGGCCGCGCGCGAACTGGGCAAGGTGCCGTCGGCCGTCACCTATGCCGTGCGCAAGCTCGAAGACGCGCTGGACGTACTGCTGTTCGACCGCAGCGGCCATCGGGCCCAATTGACCCCGGCCGGTGAAACCCTGCTGCACGACGGACGCCAGGTACTGCAGTCGCTGGATGCCCTGGCCGGCCGGGTCAAGCGCGTAGCCACCGGCTGGGAACTGGAATTGCGCGTGGCCGTCAATGCCGTGCTGCCCCTGTCGCCGCTATACGACGTGATGCGGGAATTCCGCGAACTGGCATCAGTGACGACACTGCGCCTGTCCACCGAAGTGCTCAGCGGCAACTGGGATGCGCTTGCAACCGGGCGTGCCGACCTGGTAATCGGCGCCGATGCCAATGGCGCCGCGCCGGGCGCGTACCGGTCCCAACCGATGGGCGAAGTGCAGTTCGGTTTCTGCGTGGCGCCGCGGCACCCGCTGGCGGCACTGGGCCGGCCGCTGGGGGCGGACGACATTTCGGCCTATTGCGCGATAGTGGTGGCCGATACCTCGCGCCATCTGCCGCCGCTGACGCGTGGCCTGCTGAGCAAGCAGCCCCTGATCGTGATGCCGACCATGCAGGCCAAGATCGATGCCCAGGTGCGCGGCCTGGGCTGCGGATACCTGCCGCTGACACTGGCCGCGCCATACATCGTGCGCGGCGAACTGGTGCAATGCGCCATCGCCGATGGCGTGCCCATGACCGAGCAACTGGTCTACGCCTGGCGCGAACAGGCGCCCGGCGCGGCGCTGAAATGGTGGCTGCAGAAGCTGCGCTCGCCGCGTCTGTGCGAAAGCCTGCTGGGCTTCTGAAAACCAGGCGCCCGCCGGCCTTTACTCTTCGATGCCCAGCTCGCGCAGCTTGCGGGTGATGGTGTTGCGACCTATGCCCAGGCGCGATGCGGCTTCGACGCGACGGCCACGGCTGGCGTCCAGCGCGCTTTGCAGCAGAATGCGTTCGAACTGGCGCGTCAGCGTGGCCATGACAGCCGGTTCGCCACGCTCCAGACGCTGCTGGGCTTCGCGCAACAACGCGGCCTGCCAGTCGGCGGGGCCCGTATCGGTGCGGCCGGACGTCATGCCGACCGTCGCGGGCGCGGCGGGCGTCGGAAAACCGCCCCGCACCGCGGTCATGCCGCTGGCCGCGGCCTGCGGTTGCAATTCCATGGCGCGGATTTCGGGCGGCAGGTCGGCGCGCTCGATGGTCTGGCCAGGCGCCATGACGGTCAGCCAATGGCAGAAGTTTTCCAGCTGCCGCACGTTGCCCGGGAAATCGAAGCGCGTCAGCACCGCCACGGCGTCGGGCGTCAGCCGCTTGACCGGCACGCCCAGCGAACGCGCGCTGGCGGCCAGGAAATGATTGGCCAGCGCGGGAATGTCTTCGACCCGCTCGCGCAGCGGCGGCAGCCGCAGGCGGATCACGTTAAGCCTGTGGAACAGATCTTCGCGGAACAACCCCTGTTCGACACGCTGCTCCAAAGGCTGGTGGGTGGCCGCCACGATGCGCACGTCGACCCGCACCGGCTGGGCACCGCCCACGCGATAGAAGCTGCCTTCGGCCAGCACCCGCAGCAGGCGGGTTTGCAGTTCGATCGGCATGTCGCCGATTTCGTCCAGGAACAGCGTGCCGCCGTGGGCTTCTTCGAAACGGCCCCGGCGCAGCGTATTGGCGCCCGTGAAGGCGCCGCGCTCATGGCCGAACAGCTCGGCCTCGAGCAGGTCGCGCGGGATGGCCGCCGCGTTCAGCGCCACGAACGGGCCGCCGGCACGCGCGCCGTGGCCGTGCAAGGCGCGCGCCACGAGTTCTTTGCCGGTGCCGGATTCGCCGGTGATCAGCACCGTCACCTTGGACTGCGCCAGGCGGCCGATGGCGCGAAAGACTTCCTGCATGGCGGTGGAAGACGACTGGGTCATCATCCACCGCTCGTTGCCTTGCCCGGTCTCGCCGCCCTGGCTTTCGCCGGCCCGCTCATCGGCGGGCGCCGTTTCGTGCACGGCGCGCTCAATGAGCGAAATGGCCTCGTTCACGTCGAACGGCTTGGCCAGGTAATCGAACGCCCCGCCCTGGAAAGCCGACACCGTGCTGTCGAGGTCGGCGAAGGCGGTCATGACGATGACCGGCAGGTGCGGATGGCGCTCCTTGATCTGGCGCAGCAGGTCCAGGCCGTTGCCGCCGGGCATGCGGATATCGGACACCAGCGCCGCGGGAGTTTCGACATCCAGCGCCGCCAGCACGTCCGCGGCCTGCGCAAAGCTGCGCGTGGGGATGCCGGCTCGCGCCAGGGCTTTTTCCAGGACCCAGCGTATGGCCTGGTCATCGTCGACAATCCAAACGGGTTTGCTCACAGCGGCTGCTCCATCGGCAAGACCAGACGGAATTCAGTGTGCCTGGGGCGGGATTCGAATTCGATAATGCCTCCGTGCTGCTGCACGAAATCCTGGGCCAGGCTCAAGCCCAGGCCGGTGCCGCCCGGCCGCGCCGTGACCAGGGGGTGGAAGATGCGGTCGCGGATCGAGTCAGGCACGCCGGGCCCGTTGTCGATAATGGCCAGCACCAGCGCCAGCCGGTGCTGCCGGTGCGCCAGCATGACTTGCCGCGCCACCCGTGTGCGCAGGATGATCTGCGCGGGCGGCACGTCGCCCCCCTGCGGTTGCAGCGACAGTTCCTGCGCGGCGTTGCGCGTCACGTTCAGTACGGCCTGGATCAGGCGGGCGGCGTCGCCCTGCAGATCCGGCACCGATGCGTCATAGTCGCGCACCAGCGTGACCTTGTCGCGGAATTCAGCCTGGATCAGCGCGCACACGCGCTCACAGACTTCGTGAATATTCACGGCCCGCGCGTTCAGCGGCACGCGCTGGGGGCCGCTGAGGCGGTCAACCAGCACCTGCAGGCGATCGGCCTCGGAAATAATGACCTGGGTGTACTCGGCCAGCGCCGCGCTGGGCAGCTCGGCTTCGAGCAACTGCGCGGCTCCGCGCAGGCCGCCCAGGGGGTTCTTGACTTCATGCGCCAGGTTGCGCAGCAATTCGCGGTGCGCCTCGATTTCTTCCACCAACCGGTGGTTGCGATCGGCCAGCACGCGCTGTTCGATTTCGCGCGCCTCGATCAGCACCGGCCAGGTCTGGCCGGCCAGCGAGACGGTGGTGACGGACACCTCGACCGATTCGCCGGCGCGCCGCACGGACGACAACTGGCGCACATCGGCAAACTGGCCAGCCACGGCGCGATCGATAGACGACTGCAGGGCCTCGGGGTGGCCGAACAGCGTGGCGGCCGACAGGCCGCGCAACTGCTTGCGGGACCGGCCGAACAGGTCTTCGGCCGCGGCATTGGCATGTTCGACATGCCCCCGCTCATTCAGCAGCAGGACAGCAGTAGCCAGGAGATCAAACGCATCGACATTCATCATTGCGGCACCAGGGCAAAATGGGCCGACACAGCCAGGTATCTGACTCCCGGCAGGGTGTCAGACACCGAAGTGGGCCATATCTTCTGCACGCAGCGGTGTCGGGCGCCTTCGGAGCCCGACACCCTATTACGCCCAGGCCAGAGACATCACAGGCTGTAGTACATGTCGAACTCGACCGGATGCGTGGTCATGCGCAGGCGCTGGACCTCGCCTTCCTTCAGGGCCAGGTAGGCATCGATCATGTCGTTGCTGAACACGCCGCCGCGGGTCAGGAACTCGCGGTCCTGATCCAGGGCTTCGAGCGCCTGGTCGAGCGACGCGCACACGGTCGGGATCTTCGCGTCTTCTTCCGGCGGCAGGTCGTACAGGTTCTTGTCGGCCGGATCGCCCGGGTGGATCTTGTTCTGGACGCCGTCCAGGCCGGCCATCATCAGGGCCGAGAAAGCCAGGTACGGGTTGGCCAGGGGATCCGGGAAGCGCGTTTCGACGCGGCGAGCCTTGGGGTTGCCCACGTACGGGATGCGGATCGAGGCCGAGCGGTTGCGGGCCGAGTAGGCCAGCTTGACCGGGGCTTCGAAGTGCGGCACCAGGCGCTTGTACGAGTTGGTGCCCGGGTTGGTAATGGCGTTGAGCGCGCGGGCGTGCTTGATGATGCCGCCGATGTAGTACATGGCGAACTCGGACAGCCCGGCGTAGCCGTTGCCGGCGAACAGGTTCTGGCCGTCTTTCCAGATGGACTGGTGCACGTGCATGCCGGAACCGTTGTCGCCGACGACGGGCTTGGGCATGAAGGTGGCGGTCTTGCCGTAGGCGTGCGCCACGTTGTGCACGACGTACTTCAGGATCTGGGTCCAGTCGGCGCGCTTGACCAGCGTGCTGAACTTGGTGCCGATTTCCAGCTGGCCGGGGCCGGCCACTTCGTGGTGGTGCACTTCAACCGGCACGCCCATCTGCTCGAGCAGCAGGCACATTTCGGAACGCAGGTCCTGGAACGAATCGACCGGCGGCACGGGGAAGTAGCCACCCTTGACGGCCGGGCGGTGGCCCATGTTGCCGCCTTCGAACTCGGTGCCGGTCGACCACGAGGCTTCTTCGGACTTGATCTTCACGAAGGTGCCCGACATGTCGGTGTTCCAGGTGACGCCGTCGAACACGAAGAATTCGGGTTCGGGACCGAAGTAGGCGGTGTCGCCCAGGCCCGACGACTTCAGGTAGGCTTCGGCGCGCTTGGCCAGCGAGCGCGGATCGCGGTCGTAACCCTTCAGGTCGGAAGGTTCGACCACGTCGCAGCTCAGGATCAGCGTGGGTTCTTCGCGGAAAGGATCCAGGTTGGCGGTGTCCAGGTCGGGGATGAGCAGCATGTCGGAAGCCTCGATGCCCTTCCAGCCCGGAATGGACGAACCGTCGAACGCCTGGCCGCTTTCCAGCTTGTCTTCATCAACGGCCGAGGTGGGAACGGACACGTGGTGCTCGCGGCCCACCGTGTCGGTGAAGCGGAAGTCCACGAACTTCACTTCGTTGTCGGCGATCTGCTTCAGGATGTCTTTCGGGCTTGCCATGTCATCTCCATGTGATAAAAGCGCCGGGGGCTGAGCCCAGGTCCGGCTGGCATGAAAAGAGGAAAGCAATATGCGTGCCAAGACCCAACCCGGGGCATGCCCGCCCAGAATCATCCATGGAGGGGCACATTGGCACCATAATAGTGCAAAATGTGGGGCATGCAAGCACCGATATGGTGCTTTTTAATGGGCGAGCCGGGTGGTTCTGTCCCCGTTCCTGTTCTGCTGGGCGGCTCGCGGATTACGGCGGTGTCTGACACCCTCCGGGAGTCAGACACCTGTGGAGGCCTGCCTGTGGAGGCCCACCTGTGAAAGCCCACCTGGGAGGCCCACCTGCGGAGGCCCACCTGTCTCCTCGCCGGCTATTTTCCTGGCCCGCCCGTTTACAGGAACATTTCCTGCAGGTCGTTCAGGAACCGCCAGCCCAGCGGGGTGGCGCGCAGCCGGGTGGGGTCGGGATCGAGCAGGCCCCGTTTGGCGGCGGCTTGCAGGGGCTGGGCAATGGCCGCCAGCGACAGCCCCGTGCGTTCCTGGAACGACGAGGCCGCCACGCCGTCTTTCAGGCGCAGGGCATTCAGCATGAATTCGAACGGCAGCTCGTCCGGGCCGACCGTGCGGGCCTCGGCGATGTGGCCGCCGTCGCGGGCGACGGCAGCAGCCATCCAGCTATCAGGGTTGCGCAGGCGCGCCTCGCGCACGATGCGGTCGTGGAACGACAGCTTGCCATGCGCGCCCGGCCCCAGGCCGAGGTAGTCGCCGAATTCCCAGTAATTGAGGTTATGGCGGCAACGGGCGCCCGGCCGGGCGTAGGCCGACACCTCGTAGCGCAGCAGGCCGGCAGCCTGTAGAGCGGCCTCGACGGCGTCTTGCATGGCGGCGCTGGCATCGTCATCGGGCAGCTCGGGCGGGTACTTGGCGAAGACGGTATTCGGTTCCAGCGTCAGGTGGTACAGCGACAGGTGCTCGGTGCCGAACGACAGCGCCTGCCGCACGTCGTCCAGGCAGGCGGCCATGTCCTGTCCGGGCAAGGCAAACATCAGGTCCAGGTTGACCCGGTCCACGGCACGCTGCGCCATCTCGATGGCGGCGCGGGCCTGGCTGGCGTCGTGGATGCGCCCCAGCTTCTTCAACTGGGCGTCGTCAAAGCTCTGGATGCCCAGCGACAGGCGGTTCACTCCGCTGGCCGCGTAATCGCGGAAGCGCCCCGCTTCCGCCGTGCCGGGGTTGGCTTCCATGGTGATTTCGGCGTCGGGCAGTACGTTCAGACAGGCGCGCAGCATGGCCAGCAGCTCATCCAGGCCCGCGGCCGACAGCAGGCTGGGCGTGCCGCCGCCCAGGAATACCGACACCACCTGCCGGCCCCATACCGACGGCAGAGCCTGTTCCAGGTCGGCGCGCAAGGCGTCGAGATAGGCGCGCTCGGGCAGCTCGGCCGGCGCCGCATGCGAGTTGAAGTCGCAGTACGGGCACTTGCGCACGCACCAGGGCACGTGCACGTATACCGACAGCGGCGGCAGGCTGGTCAGGCTGGCCCCGGCGGGCGTCACGACGCGTGCGCGGGCGCCGGAGCCGGCCTGCTGGATGGGAATGGTGATGGCCACGATTTCGAAACAACGGCGGCGCGCGGTTCAGCGCGGCGCGAGCTTGTCCAGTAATTGCGCCAGCGCGCGGGCACGATGGCTGACACGGTTTTTCTCGGCCGGGTCGAGCTCGGCGGCGGTGCGGCCCAGCTCGGGCAGCAGGAAATGCGGATCGTAGCCGAAGCCGTTGCCGCCGCGCGGCGTCTCGACGATTTCGCCGTGCCACAGGCCTTCGCCGATGAGTGGCTGCGGGTCGTCATGGACGCGCACCAGCACCAGCAGCGCCACGTACCAGGCGCGGCGATCGGCCACGCCGGCCAGCTTGCTGACCAGCAAGGCATTGTTGGCGGCGTCGCTGCGCACGGCGGCAGGGTTGGCCAGCTGCGCATAGCGGGCCGAATGCACGCCGGGGGCGCCCGCCAGCGCCGCCACGCACAGGCCGGAATCGTCGGCCAGGGCCGGCAGGCCGGTCAGGCGGCTGGCATGGCGCGCCTTGGCCAGCGCGTTCTCGACGAACGTGACGTGCGGCTCTTCGGCCTCGGGCACGCCCAGCTCGCCCTGGGGAACCAGTTCGATGCCCAGGGGGGCGAACAGGGCGGAAAACTCGCGCAGCTTGCCCGGGTTGTTCGAGGCCAGCACGACCCGGGACAGGGAAATTTCGGTATTCGTCGACGTCATGCCGCCATTGTAGTCGGGCGCCATGCGGGGCGCGCCTGGCCGGTTGCCGGCGCTCAACCGGTCGCCGGCGGCACGTGCTTGCCCTCGCCCTCCCCCTCGCGCTCATGCTCGGGCACATCGGCCACCAACATGTCGACCAGTTCACGCGCGAAAGCGGGCAGCGCGTCGCGGTCGCGCACGCAGATCTGCAGCTCGCGCAGCGCCCAGTCGTCGGTCAGCGGCACGAGGGCGATATTAAGAGTGCGCGCGAAGCGCAGCGCAACCGATTCGGGAATCACGCCAATGCCCACGCCGGTTTCGATCATGCGGCAAACGGCCTCGAAGTTGCCCACCTCGATGCGGAACTTGAAGGTGCGCCCCAGCGCCGCGGCCGCCTGCACCAGGAACGGGTGAATGGCGCTCCATTCGGACAGGCCGACGTAATCGTTGCCCAGCGTGTCGGCGAAGGCCACGGCGGGCTCGCGGGCCAGCGGATGGCTGGCCGCGGCCACCATCACCAGCCGGTCTTTGCGGTAGGGAATGAACTGCAGACCCTGGTCGGCCGTACAGCCGGCCACGATGCCCAGGTCGGCCGAACCTTCGGCCACCGCCCGCACGATCAGGTAGCTGAGCCGTTCGCGCAGCTCGACGTTGACGTCGGGATGGGCGGCCAGGAAGCGCCCCAGCACCGCCGGCATGAATTCGGTCATGGCGGTCGTGTTGGCCAGCACCCGCACGTGGCCTTTGACCCCGCGGGCGAATTCCTGCATGTCGCCGCGCAGTTGCTCGACCTGGCGCATGACGGTGCGGGCATGGCGCGTCAGGGCTTCGCCCGACGGCGTCAGCGTGACCCCCTGGCTGGTGCGGTACAACAGCTGGGTGCCGAAGTGCTCTTCCAGGTTCTTGATGCGCGTGCTGGCCGCCGGCAGCGACAAATGAGTTTTCTCGGCACCGCGGGTCAGGCTGTGCCAGTCGCCGATGTGCACGATCAGTTGCAGGTCGGTCAGATCGAAGTGCCCCGCCATGAATTCCTCTGTTCTTCGGCAATTGCTAACCCGGTATTAAGCAATCATAAATTGGCAAGCCAGCCCGGGTTGCGGCAAAGTGCCGGGATTATCTGTAAGCCTCATCATAGAACCCCGCCATGCCCGACACCAATCACGCCTTCCAGGACATCCGCGAAGCCGTCCGCGACCTGTGCGCCCAGTTTTCCGGCGAGTACTTCCGCAAAATCGACGAAGAACGCGGCTACCCCGAAGAATTCGTGAACGCCCTGACCGAAGCCGGCTGGCTGGCCGCGCTCATTCCTCAAGAATACGGCGGCTCGGGCCTGGGCCTGACCGAAGCCTCGGTCATCATGGAAGAAATCAACCGCAGCGGCGGCAACTCGGGCGCCTGCCATGGCCAGATGTACAACATGGGCACCCTGCTTCGCCATGGCTCCGAAGCGCAAAAGCGCGAGTACCTGCCCCGCATCGCCAACGGCGAACTGCGCCTGCAGTCCATGGGCGTCACCGAGCCCACCACCGGCACCGACACCACCAAGATCAAGACCACCGCCGTGCGGCGCGGCGACCGCTACGTCATCAACGGCCAGAAGGTCTGGATCTCGCGCGTGCAGCATTCCGACCTGATGATCCTGCTGGCGCGCACCACGCCGCTGGACCAGGTCACGCGCAAGTCCGAAGGCATGTCGATCTTCCTGGTCGACCTGCACCACGCGGTCAAGCATGGCATGCAGATCCGCCCCATTCCCAACATGGTCAACCACGAGACCAACGAGCTGTTCTTCGACAACCTCGAAATTCCCGCTGAAAACCTCATCGGCGAAGAAGGCAAGGGCTTCAAGTACATTCTCGACGGCCTGAATGCCGAGCGCACCCTGATTGCCGCCGAATGCATCGGCGACGGCTACTGGTTCGTGGACAAGGTGGCCGCCTACGCCAAGGAACGCGTCGTGTTCGGCCGCCCCATCGGCCAGAACCAGGGCGTGCAGTTCCCCATCGCGCGGGCGCACATCAACGTGGAGGCCGCCAGCCTCATGCGCTACGAAGCCTGCCGCCTGTTCGATGCGCACCAGCCCTGCGGCGCGCAGGCCAACATGGCCAAGCTGCTGGCGGCCGACGCATCCTGGGAAGCGGCCAACGCCTGCCTGCAGTTCCATGGGGGCTTCGGCTTCGCCACCGAATACGACGTAGAGCGCAAGTTCCGCGAAACGCGCCTGTACCAGGTGGCGCCGATTTCCACCAATCTCATCCTTTCCTACGTGGCCGAGCACGTGCTGGGCCTGCCCCGTTCGTTCTGATTCCCATGACCGCCAACCACCCCCACCCCAGCGCCGCGCTGGCCGAGTTCGCCGCCAACCTGCGCTTCGAAGACATTCCCGCGCCGGTGCTGCGCCGTGCCGAAGACCTGCTGCTCGACTGCCTGGCCTCCATCCTGGCGGGCGCCAACGCACGCGCGGTGCAGGCCATCGAACGCTACGCGGCCGCCATGGGTCCGGCCAGCGGCCCCGCCCAGGTGCTGATCACGCGCCGCCAGACCACGCCGCTGTTCGCGGCAATGGTCAACGCCGCCGCCGCCCACGTGGTCGAGCAAGACGACGTACACAACGGGTCGGTGTTCCACCCGGCCGCGGTGGTGTTCCCGCCCGCGCTGGCGGTGGCCCAGGCGCTGGGCCGGTCGGGCAAAGACCTGCTGGTGGCGGCGGTGGCCGGCTACGAAGTGGGCATCCGCGTCGGCGAATACCTGGGGCGCTCGCACTACAAGATCTTCCACACCACCGGCACGGTGGGCACCTTGGCCGCGGCGGTCACCGTGGGCCGGCTGCTGAACCTGAACCCCGAGCAGATGCTGCACGCCCTGGGATCGGCGGGCACGCAGGCGGCGGGACTGTGGGAATTCCTGCGCGATGCGGCCGATTCCAAGCAACTGCACACCGCCAAGGCGGCCGCCGACGGCCTGACCGCGGCATACCTGGCGCAAGAAGGCTTCACCGGCGCGCGCCGCATCCTGGAAGGCGCTCAGGGCATGGCGGCCGGCATGTCCACCGACGCCGACCCGGCCCGCCTGCTCGACCGCCTGGGCCAACGCTGGGCGCTGGCCGAAACCTCGTTCAAATATCACGCCTCGTGCCGCCATACGCATCCGGCCGCCGACGCCCTGCAGCAGGCCATGCGCGAATACAAGCTGCGCGACAGTGACCTGGCCGAAGTGGTGGCGCACGTACACCAAGGCGCCATCGACGTGCTGGGTCCCGTGGTCGACCCCAAGACCGTCCACCAGTCCAAGTTCTCAATGGGCACGGTGCTGGCGCTCATCGCGCGCAGCGGCCGGGCCGGCCTGGCCGAGTTCGACGCCGCACTGGGCGACCAGGATGTCGCCGGCCTGCGCGGCAAGTTCCGCATGGAGCTCGACCCGGAAGTCGACAGCGCCTACCCCGAACGCTGGATCGGCAAGGTTACCGTGCGCACCACCGACGGCCGCGTGCTGCACGCGCGCGTCGACGAGCCCAAGGGCGATCCGGGCAACACGCTCAGCCGCCCCGAAATCGAAGAAAAAGCGCTACAGCTGGGCGTTTACGCGCAAGCCGCCACCGAAGCCGAAATACGCGGCCTGATCGACGCCATCTGGAACCTGGAAAACCTGGCCCAGGTCGGCGCGTTGCTGCCCGCCAAATAAGCGGCCCGGCAACTCAACGGCCCGGCGGGCGCCGGGCCTGGCGGCCATGCGCGGCGCGGCGAACCGCTTACGCCAGCGCCTCGCGCTGCGCCCGCACGAGTTGCGCGATGCCCTGCTCGGCCAGGCCCAGCATGGCATCGAGTTCGCTGCGCGCGAAGGTGGCGCCTTCGCCCGTGCCTTGCACTTCCACGAACGCGCCCGCACCCGTCATGACCACGTTCACGTCCGCATCGCAGGCGGAGTCTTCCTGGTAGTCCAGGTCGAGCACCGGACGGCCGGCCACCATGCCCACCGAGACGGCGGCCACCGCGTCGCGGATCGGGTTGGCCGCCAGGTCGCCGCGCTGCATCAGCAGCGCCACCGCATCGGCAGCCGCCACCCAGGCGCCCGTGATGCTCGCGCAGCGGGTGCCGCCGTCGGCCTGCAGCACGTCGCAGTCCAGGTGCAGCGTGCGCTCGCCCAAGGCCTTCATGTCGAACACCGCGCGCAGGCTGCGGCCGATCAGGCGCTGGATTTCCTGAGTGCGGCCGCTTTGCTTGCCGCGCGCGGCCTCGCGGTCGCCGCGCGTGTGCGTGGCGCGCGGCAGCATGCCGTATTCGGCGGTCACCCAGCCCTCGCCCCGCCCTTTCAGGAACGGCGGCACCTTGTCGAGCACGCTGGCGGTGCACAGTACGTGCGTGTCGCCGGCGCGCACCAGCACCGAGCCCTCGGCGTAGCGGGTGTAGCCGCGCTGCAGGCTGAAGGGGCGCAATTGATCGACAGCGCGGCCGGACGGGCGCGCCACGGCAGAGGCGGTGGAAGAAGACACGGGACAGGCTCCGGACATGGACATTGCGCTGCATTGTACGTGGGGCCGCGCCAGGGGGCGGCGCCTGAAGTATCTTGAGGTATCCTGCTGCAAAAGATGCAAAGGGCCGCCTGGCGGCCCGCCTTATTTCCGGATTTTCTTCAGGACACCCCCCATGATTCGCAGCATGACGGCCTTCGGCAACGCCCGCGCCGACCTCGAACAAGGCTCCCTGGCGTTGGAGCTGCGCAGCGTGAATAGCCGCTACCTGGACCTGTACTTTCGCCTGCCCGATGAATTACGCCACGCCGAGACACCGCTGCGCGAGCTGCTTACCGCCAGCCTGAGCCGCGGCAAAGTCGAAGTGCGGGCCTCTTACACCCGCAATGCCGGCAACGAGCTGGCCCGGCTCGACCCCGCCTGGCTGCAGCACCTGGCCGAGCAACTTCAGGCCGCGCGCAGCGTGCTGCCCGAAGTGGCGCCGCCCCGCCTGGCCGAACTGTTCAACTGGCCCGGGCAGCGCGGCAACGACGCGCTCGATCCGCAGGTCTGGGGCGCCGCCTGCCTGCAGGCCGCCAAAGAAGCCCTGGCCCAGTTGCAAGAAGGCCGCGAACGCGAGGGCCAGCGCCTGGCCGCCACCATGCTGGAATGCGCCGACGGAGTGGCGCGCATTGTCGAATCCGTCGAAACCCACCTGCCCCAATTACTTGCCGATCATCGCGAAAAACTGGCGACCAAACTGCGCGAGTCGGTCGAGGCGGCCTTTCCCGGCGGCTTCACCCATATCTCGGGCCCGGAACTTTCCGAGCGGCTGGCCCAAGAGGCCAACCTGTTCGCGCTGCGTATCGACGTGGCCGAAGAGCTGGCCCGGCTGCGCTCGCACCTGGAAGAACTGCGGCATCTGCTGGGCGGCGGCGGCAAGGGCAAAGCCAAGTCGGACAGCAAGCGTGGCGGCGGCAGCGCCGGCAAGCGGCTGGACTTCCTGTTCCAGGAAATGAACCGCGAAGCCAATACGCTGGGATCGAAAGCCGGCAGCATGGACGTCACCCGCGCCGCCATGGACCTGAAGCTGCTGATCGAGCAGATGCGCGAGCAGGCGCAGAATATAGAGTGATGCTTCAGGCAGGTTCGCCAAGGCCGAACGCAACGTTTCGGCCGTCCTGATCCTGACCTGAGCCCACGCACAGCCTCGCTACAACGCCTCGACCTGCGGGTACAGGTCGCTGTCTTCGCGCAGCATGCGCTCGCGCACTCTCCTGAGCACGATGTTGGCGTCGGCCTTGAAACCGGCTTCGTCTTGCGCAAGCGCCTGGGCATTGCTCCAGCGATGCGCGAACGCGGCATAGGCTTGGGCGATATAACCCATTTCGTCCTGGAAGCTGCGCCCTTTGTCGGCCAGCGCCGTGTCGGGATTGCGTGCCAACACGGGATACAGCATGCGGTCTTCGATGGCCAGGTGCAGCTTGATGGTGGAGCTCATGGCGATGATGCGGCGCGCGATGGCGGCCGCGTTGCGCGCCACTCCCGCATGAGACAGGCGCCGCAACGCGGCGATGCCTTCCAGGATGTCCAGGTGCTGCTGCTTGAATTTGTCGATGTTCATGGTGGCGGTTTCCGCTGGCGGGTTCAGGCGGGCCGGCCGGCCAATGCGTTGGGAAACAGCACGGTGTTCTCCAGGCGGATGTGATCGACCAGGTCTTGCTGGAACGCGCGCAGTTGCGCGTACAGCTCGCGCCAGGTGTTGCAGGCGTCTTGCGGCAGTTCTAGCCGGGAGGTCAGCTTGTCCAGTTGCGCCAGGTCCTGGGCATGCTGGTCGTGTTCCATGCGCATCATGGTGATGGGCCCGCCAGTCATGGCGCCGCTGCCCTGCGCGATCAGCGGAAACAGCACCTGCTCTTCTTTGCGCATGTGGCTGTCCAGCTCTTGCAGCATGCTGTGCAGATGCTCGGCCAGGCCATGGGGACAACTGGCATGGCTGGCATGCACCTGCTCGACCTTGATCGCCAGCCGGATCGCCTCGGGCAATTGCTGCCGGTGGCGCTCGTGGTAGCGCTGCAGGATGTGGTCGATCAGCTGTGACAGGGGCGCCTCGTGCCAGTCTGCAGGCGCATTGGGGGTGGCCGCTTGGGTAGGTGCTGCTTGCGGGCTCATGAAAAGTCTCCGGTGAAAGTATGCACCTGCACTAAAGCGAACCGCATGCCAGAAAATTGTTCTTTTAAATCAAGGCCACACCGTTAACCATGGTCATATCCACCCCAGCATTCAGGGTGAATATGACCATATACGGGTAAAATCCACCCCATGGAAACCTTTTTGATGGCCGATCTGGTGGCCGATCTTCCCCCGGCGGTGCGGCTGCAGCGCCTGGTGTCCGGCCTGCGCACGCATTTTCGCTGCGGCGCGGTGGCGCTGCTGCAGCTCGAAGAAGATCACCTGCGCCCTATCGCGGTCGATGGCCTGGTGCAAGATGCGCTGGGCCGCCGCTTTGCCGTGGGCCAGCATCCTCGCCTGGCGGCCATTCTGGGGCGGCGCGGCATTACCTGCTTTCATCACGACAGCACCCTGCCCGACCCGTACGATGGCCTGATCGACGAACACGCCGGCCAGCCGCTGCCCGTGCATGACTGCATGGGCGCCAGCCTGCATGTAGAAGGCCAGCCGTGGGGCGTGCTGACGCTGGACGCCCTGCAGGTCGGCACCTTCGATGCCGAGGCGCGCGCCGAATTACAGCGCGTGACCCTGCTGGTCGAGGCCGCGGTGCGCACCACGCGCCTCGAAGCCGAGATCCGCGCGTTGCGCGCGGTGCGCGGCGCGGCCGCCACCGATGCGGCTGAGGTGGGCACGGGCGGCGAGGTGCTGGGGCAGAGCCCGGCCATCGCGCACTTGCTGCACGAATTGCAGGTGGTGGCCGATTCCGAACTTCCCGTGCTGCTGCTGGGTGAAACCGGCGTGGGCAAGGAGCTGTTCGCCCATCGCCTGCAGCAGTTGTCGCGCCGCCGCGCCAAGCCGCTGGTGCATGTGAATTGCGCGGCGCTGCCCGAGTCGCTGGCCGAAAGCGAACTGTTCGGCCACGCCAAGGGCGCCTTTTCCGGCGCTATCAGCGAGCGGCCCGGGCGCTTCGACGCGGCCAACCATGGCACGCTGTTCCTGGACGAAGTGGGTGAACTGCCGCTGGCGGTGCAGGCCAAGCTGTTGCGCACCCTGCAGAACGGCGAAATCCAGCGCCTGGGCGATGACCGCCCGCGCCATGTCGATGTGCGCATCATCGCCGCCACCAACCGCAACCTGCGCGACCTGGTGCGCGACGGCGCTTTTCGCGCCGATCTGTACCACCGGCTATCGGTCTACCCCATTCCCATTCCGCCGCTGCGCGAGCGCGGCGATGACGTCCTGTTGTTGGCCGGGCGCTTCCTGGAAATCAACCGCGCCCGCCTAGGCCTGCGCAGCCTGAGGCTGTCGGCCGATGCGCAGGATGCGCTGCGCCGCTATCGCTGGCCGGGCAATGTGCGCGAACTTGAGCACGTGCTGAGCCGCGCGGCCATCAAGGCGGTGGGGCGCGGGGTACGAACCAATGAAATCGTCACCCTGGAAGCAGCGCTGCTGGACCTGGACGGACTGCCGGCGGCCTCCGGTCCTGCGGCGCCAGCCGTGACGGCGCCCCTGCCCGCTTCTGTGCCGCTGCGCACTGCCGTAGAGACCAGCCAGCGCGACGCCATTCGCGCGGCGTTGGCCGCGCATGACGGTAATTGGGCGCGCGCGGCGCGCGCCCTGGAAATCGACCCCAGCAATCTGCACAAGCTGGCGCGTCGGCTGGGGTTGAAAGCGCTTGCCCCCAGCGCGTAGGCCCAGGCAGCTTTCTTGCTGCCTGAACGCCTTGGCCGCAAGGTGTCAGGCACCCTGACGGGAGCCCGACACCCGCACGTGAAAGACAAACACGCCAGCTAGGCCAGGTCGATGCTGTCGGGCGAGGACGGGTTCGGCCCCTGGGGCGTGCCCGGCACACTATCAGGATCGAACGGCGGCCGATGGGGATCCGGGGTAGGCTCTTCCGGCCTTGGCTCGCGCGGCCATTCGGGGTCGTCGGGCGGAACGCCGGGCGGTCCGGCCGGCTGGCGATGATTCGACATTGTCATGATGCGCTCCGTTGCAAGATGAGCTGTGCGCAAGCAAGCCGCATGCCCGTCCGCGGGCATCACCGCCCGTAGCCGTGCTTGTGGCCGCCAGAACCGGCCCGCCCCGCGGGGGGCGATTGTGTCTGCGGCATGGCGTCGGAACGCTGCGGCTCGACAGTGCCCTGCCCGCGCGGCATGGGGCCCGGGGGCTGGCCAGCCGTGGCGCCCTCGTCGGTATCCGGCGCCGGGCGCGGCGCGCGCTCTCCCGGACTGGCGCTGGGGCGGTCGGGATTGGAGTCGGTCTGGCCACGCGTCGTGGACGCGCCGTCCGGTGCGCGGCTGCTGTCCGGCGCCGGCCGCGACCCCGGTTCGGCCGCCGCGGGCTCGGATGCCCCGGAGGATTGGGCCTGCAATGGGTCTACCGCGGCCAGCAGACAGAGCGCCAGCACGGCGTGGCGGGCACGGGCAAGGAATGGGTGAGGCATGGCGGTCTCCGGCATAACAATGCCGGCGATCCAGCAATTGCCGTACCACGCTATTTCGGCGGCGTCCGTCCGCGCGCGGCCGTGGCCATGCGGCGGTACCGGTCGGCGATTTCGTTGAGCTCGTCTTCTTCCAGGTCTTCGATGTCAACCAGTTTTTCGCTGGCCCCTTTCAAGGCCACCAGCAACTCGTCCAGTTTTACGTGCAGGGCACGGCTGTCTTTGTTCTGGTTCTGCTGGATCAAGAAGACCATCAGGAAGGTGATGATGGTGGTGCCCGTGTTGACCACCAGTTGCCATACCTCCGAAAAACCGGCCCATGGCCCGGCCGCGGCCCACAGCACGATGACCAGCGCCGCGCAGCCGAAGGCGATGGGCGAGCCCGTGGCGCGGGCCACGGCGCTGGCGAAGTGATCGAACATACGTGCCACCGTCGAACGTTGGCGCGGCTCGGCGCTTTGGGGCGACGCCTCGGGCCGGGGGTGAACTCCGCTGCTGGACTGTTGGGGTTCGCCGGTGTGGGTCTGGTGTGTCATTGTGTACTCCTGAGTGGCGGCGTAATGGCGGCAGATGGCCGCCGGCCTGTGCTACAGGCCCAGTATGGAAAGCATCACGAACGTGGCAAACAGCACGAAGTGGGTCATGCCTTCGATGGCGTTGGTCTGGCCGTCATTCACGTTGATGGCCGCGACGATCAGCGTGACCAGCACCATCATGGTCTGGATGGGCGTCATCGCCATCTCGAACGGCTGGCCGGTATAAAGCGCCAGGGCTTCCATCAGCGGCACCGTCAGGATGACGGTAGACAGCGACGCGCCCAGGGCAATATTCACCACCGACTGCATGCGGTTTGCCAGCGCCGCGCGCAAGGCCGTCAGTATCTCGGGGCTGGCGGAAATCAGCGCCACTACGATGGCCGGCAGCGCCGGCGGCACTTGCACGTGCTCGAGCGATACGTTCAGCGTCTTGGCCATGACCTCTGACAAGGCGCCGATGATGACCACGCCAGCCACCAGCAGCCCCACCGACAGCAGCGTGGAAGGGCCGCGCGCCGGCTGCGCCGCACGCGGCCGCCGCTTGTCGGGATAGCTGTAACTGAAAAAATAGCTGTGCGGGCCGGTCTGCATGCGCAGGAACACGGCATACAGCATCACCATGATGACAATGGTAAAGGCCGAATAAATATGCCAGTGCTCGCGCGCGATGAACTCGGGCACGATCATGGAAATGGCCATAGCCGTCAGGATCATCACGGTGTATACGCGGCCCGAATCGTCGTTGTAGGCCTGCTCGCCATGCTTGAGCCCGCCCATCAGGGCCGCCAGCCCCAGGATGCCGTTGATGTCGAGCATGACCGCCGCGTAAATGGTGTCGCGCACCAGCGTGGGCGAAGGGTCGTGCGACAACACCATACCCAGCACCACCACTTCGACCAGCACCGCGGACAAGGTCAGCACCATGGTGCCGTACGGGTCGCCCAGCCGGTGCGCCAGCTGCTCGGCATGGAAGGCCACGCGCTGCGAAGCGCAGATGATGGCGGCCACCAGCAGCACGGTGGCCGCGATAGCCGTCGACGCGCCGCTGCCGGTCAGGCGGCCGCCCGCGGCATACGCCACCACGGCCGACGCAATGGCCAACAGCAACAGTTTTTCCTGCCTGATTAGCGCTTGCATGCGGTTTTCCCGGGATCGTACGGCAGCTTACCCCCGGCGCGGCCTCGGCCTCAATCATCGCCCGCCAGCACCGCGTCTTGTTCGCGGGAAACGCCCAGGCCGTGATACTTGCGCCCAAGTTCCATGGTGGCCTCGAAAAACCCCACCTTGCTGCCGCAGTCGTAGCGCACGCCGTCGTACTGGTAGCCGTGCACCGGGCGCTCGCGCAATAACCGGGCAATGCCGTCGGTCAGCTGGATCTCGCCCCCTACTCCGGCCTGGGTGGCGCGCAACAGGTCGAAGATGCGGGGTTCGAGCACATAGCGGCCCACCACCGCCAGCGTGGTCGGCGCTTCGGCCGGCAGCGGCTTTTCGACTATGCCCTGCAGCCGTGCGGTGCGCGCGTCAACGCGATGCCCCGAGATGATGCCGTACTGGTCGGTCTGGGCGCGCGGCACGTTCTGGATGGCGAGCATGCTGCTGTCGTGGCGGCATGCCGCATCGATGAGCTGCCCGATGGCGGGAGTACCCGCATCGATCAGGTCGTCGGCGAGCAGCACGGCGAAGGGTTCGTCGCCCACCAGCGGGGCGGCGCACAGCACCGCGTGCCCCAGCCCCAGCGGCGCGGATTGCCGGGTGTACAGGCAGGCCACATGCGGCGGAATGACGTGGCGCACGGCTTCCAGCAAGGCTGTCTTGTGCTTGGCCTGCAGGCCGGCCTCGAGCTCCGGCATGCTGTCGAAGTGGTCCTCGATGGCGCGCTTGTGGCGCCCCGTGACGAAGATCAGCTCGGTGATTCCCGCCTCGACGGCCTCTTCGACCGCATACTGGATCAGCGGCTTGTCGACGATCGGCAGCATCTCTTTGGGCATGGCCTTGGTGGCGGGCAGGAAACGGGTGCCCTGGCCCGCGACGGGAAATACGGCTTTGCGGATCGGCTTCATGACGTTCTCGGCAGTGGATGGCGCCATCGCTAAGCAAACGGCGTGCCTGCCCGTTATGCCAAAAATGGCGAGGCTGGTATGTCGTGCCCGTGGACGCTTGTTGCGGTGCTCATGGCTAGTATCGGGATCACCCGGCCGGCGCCCAGGCGCGGGGCGGTTGATGCAAGAAACGGGCCATGCCCGCACGCCTAGAACCAAGGAGACAAGACATGTTGCGATTCTTTGCCGGCTGCATGGCCGCCTTGCTGCTGTCGGGGCAGGCCGTTGCGCAGGAATTCCCCGCCAAGCCCATCACCATCATCGTGGGCGTGGCGCCCGGCGGCACACTGGACACGCTGGCCCGGCTGATCGGCAATTCGCTGTCCAAGACGCTGAAGCAGCCGGTGGTGGTAGAAAACACCACCGGCGCGGGCGGCCTGATCGGCATGCAGCGCTTGCTGAAGTCGGAGCCCGACGGCTATACGCTGATGTTCAGCAACCTGTCGATGGCCATCATTCCGCTGCTGCACCCGGACGCCGGCGTAGACCCGGTGCGCGACCTGGCCACCGTGGGCACGGTCGCCACGGTGCCGATGGTGCTGTCGGTCAGCAATAAAAGCGGCATCAAGACTCTGCCCGAACTGCTGTCGCGCATGAAATCCCCGCCCAAGCTGAACTTCGGTTCGGGCGGCCCCGGCACCACGGCCCACTTGGCTGAAGGCATGTTCCTGCATCTTTCCAAGACGCAGGGCGAGCTGATCCAGTATCGCGGCTCGGGCCCCGCGCTGGCTGACCTGATGGCCGGGGTGATCGACGGCGTGATCGACCAGACCGTCACCATGATGCCGCTGCACAAAGACGGCCGTATCCGCGCGCTGGCGGTGTCCACGCCGCAACGCCTGCCGCAGATGCAGGACGTGCCCACCTTCGCCGAGGGCGGCCTGCCGCAGTTCGACCTGGCAATCTGGAACGGCGTGGTCGCACCCAAGGGCACGCCGCGCCCGGTAATCGACAAACTGGCCCAGGCGCTTTCGGTCGTGATCGACAGCCCCGAATTTAAAGGCCGCCTGGAGCAGCTCGCCGCCCAGGCGCCCAGCCCGGCCGAGCGCGGCCCCGATCCGTTCGCCAGGCTGCTGGCCCAGGACTCCAAGCGAGTGGCAGACCTGGCCAGGCAGATCGGCCTGCAACCGCGCTAAAGCCCCTATTCAACCCAAAGGAACAGTCATGCCTGAAGAGACTTACGGATTCATCGGCCTGGGCAACATGGGCGGCCCGATGGCCGGCCGCCTGCTCGATGCCGGCTACGCGCTGGCCGTCTACGACAGCAACCAGGACGCCGTGGCGCGCCTGCAGGCGCGCGGCGCCACCGCCTGCGCCAGCCTGCGCGACGTGGCCGATGCCGCCGACACGATATTCCTGAGCCTGCCCACCCCGGAAATCGTGCAGCAGGTCACCATCGGCGCCGACGGCCTGATCGGCGGCGCCCGGGCCAAGCGCGTGGTCGACCTGTCGACCATCGGGCCGCGCGTGGCGGCGCTGGTGGCCCAGGCGCTGGCGGCGCGCGGCATCCTGTACGTGGATGCGCCCGTCAGCGGCGGCGTGGGCGGGGCGGTGCGCGGCACGCTGGCGGTAATGGCCGCCTGCCCGCGCGACCATTACGATGCCCTGGAACCCACGCTGAAGCACTTTGGCCCGGTGTTCTACCTGGGCGACGAGGCCGGCATGGGCCAGACCATGAAACTGGCTAACAACCTGCTGTCGGCGGCGGCCGTGGCCGTCACGTCCGAAGCCATGGCCATGGGCGTGAAGGCCGGCCTGGACCCGGCAGTGATGCTGGACGTGATCAATGCCGGCTCGGGCCGCAATTCTGCTACGCAGGACAAATTCCCCAAGGCCGTGCTGCCAGGCACGTTCGACATCGGCTTTGCCGCGCGGCTGGCGTACAAAGACGTGCGGCTGTGCGTCGACGAGGCCGAAGCCATCGGGGTGCCCATGATCGTAGGCGCGGCCGTGCGGGAAATGCTGGTGCTGACCACCGCGCTATGCGGCGAACAGGCCGATTTCACCCACATCGCCAAGGTGGTCGAGACCTGGGGCGGCGTGCCGATCCGCCAGCGCGGCGGCGCGTAGCCGCCCCGCTTGAAGCGTTGCGCGCCGCGCCATCAGGAAAATACCGATGCGTCCGGCGCCCAACGTCCCTGGTCGACGAGGTCCTGAATCTGGCGCCGCAGCAGCGTGCCCAATGCGCGCACGGCATGCGTCGACGGGCGCTGCGTGGAGGTGGCGATGACCAGCGTGCGGGTGATGGTGGGGTGCACGATGCGCCAGATACGCATGCGCCGTTGAGCGATCTGCGCAGCCACGCACGAATACGACAAGACGGCGTAGCCCAGCCCGCTTTCGACCAGGCGCAGCATCGAATGCATGGCGTCGATTTCCATTTCCACGTTCGGCGCCAACCCGATGCTGTCCAGCGATTCGTCGACCAGCACGCGAATGCCGTGCGGCCGGCTGGGCAGGATCATGGGAATGCGGCTCAGGCGCGCTGCCGGCACCGGCCCGCGCCCTACCCCGGCCGGGTCGCTGGCCGGCCCCAGCAGGAACAATTCGTCGGTGAGCAAGGCCTCGGTGGGCAGCGCCGGAATGCTCAGGCGCGGGGCGTCGTACAGCACGGCGATGTCGGTGCGGCCCGCGGCCAGCCATTCGAGCACGTGGCCGCTGTAGCCTTCCATGAACTTCAGCGACATGCCCGGATATGCGCGGCGGAATGCCTCGATCAGCGATACCGACAGCACCGTGGATATCGAGGCCGGCATGCCCACCACCACCGGCCCGCTGGGCGCCCCGCCGATCGCCTTGACGGCCGTGGCGGCGCTGCGCGCCGTCTCGACCAGGCCGCGCGCGTATTGCTCCAGCAGCGCGCCCGCCTCAGTCAGGGTGACCCCGCGGCCGGTGCGATGGAACAGCGCTACGCCCAGTTCGTCTTCCAGCGCCTTGATCTGCCGGCTAAGGATGGGTTGGCTGATCGACAGCCGCATGGCCGCGCGCGAATACGCCCCCGACTCGGCAATGCCGATGAACAATTCCAGCTGCCGCAATTCCATGATGCGCCCCAGTCTTGGAAAGACGTCATCTTAGAGTAGCCACGCCGTCTTGCGCGCACCCGACCGGCTGCCCCCCTTGATGCTTTACGATGGCTGCATGTTGTTGCGCGGGCGGCCCGGGGGCCGCGCCGCGGCTCGGCATCCCGGGATTTCCTTATGACTCCGTTCGACGTGCTGATGGCCGGCTACTACCTGGCGATCGACCCGCTGCTGGTACGCCTGCGCAAGCGGCCGCGCCTGCGCGACTGGCCGGCCGGACCGCAACTGTCGTCCAGGCCGCTGGCCATACATGCGGCGCTGGCCCAGGGCCCGGGGGCCAGCCAGGCGCTGCGGCGCTTCACGCGCATTGCGCGGCGGTACGACATGCGCGCCCCGGGCGAAACCGGCCACGCAGCCAGCCGCCGCGCCACGCCCATGATGCTGGACTTGGCGCAATGCGTGGATGGCGCGGGCTTCGAGGCCCTGCTGCGCCGTCATTCCCGCCGCACCCTGCCGAAAATTCGCCAGGCGCAGCGACAGGGTTATTGCGTCGAACGCTTCGCGTTGCCCATGCATGTGCACGACGTGCACGCGGTCAAAACGTCGATGGCGCTGCGCAGTGGCGGGCCGGTACTGGCGCGCTGGCTGCTCAAGCCGCGCCACGTCGGCACGCCGGCCCGCATGCCGGTCGCATGGCGGCCTCCGGGCTGCGCCACCCACTGGACCATGTGGTGGGGCGTGTTCCTGCCCGAACCCGGGCACTGCAATGGCGCGCTGCAAACCGACCGCCGCCTGGTCGCCTACGTGAAGCTCACGCGCTGCGGCGATGTGGTGCATTACCTGGACCTGATGGGCCATAAAGACCATCTGGGCCATGGCGTGATGCCGCTGATGCATGCCGCGATCGTGCGCTGGCTGCTCGATGCGGCCGAACCCTGCGCGGCCGGCGTGCAGGCCGTCTGGTACGGCGCGCTCGAACACGGCGGCCCGGGCCTGCTGACCTGGAAAAAACGCGCCGGCTTCGAACCCGTGCGCGTGATTCTGCAGGCCTGACGCAAATGCAGGCGGTTGCGTGGCTCCCGCAGAGCATCAAGGTGTCTGACTCCCGTAGGGTGTCAGACACCGCATGGCTGAAACACCGGTGTCACGCACGGCTGAAATACCGGAGTCACGCACGGCTGGAACATCGGTGCCACGCACGACTGGAACACCGGAGCCACGCACGGCTGAAATACCGAAGCCACGCACGGCTGGAACACCGGAGCCACGCAACGGTATCAGGCACCTTCGGAGCCTGACACCTGACGACGCAAGCGCTGTCGGTTGCCTAGCTCCCGCAGCGCATCAAGGTCGTAGCCAGGTGTCTGACTCCCGTAGGGTGTCAGACACCGCATGGCTGAAACACCGGTGTCACGCACGGCTGAAATACCGGAGTCACGCACGGCTGGAACACCGGTGCCACGCAACGGTATCAGGCACCTTCGGAGCCTGATTCTTGACGAGGCCTGACGCAAGCCAAGGCGGGAGCCTGGCGTCTATCGCACCGATTTCACCATTGGGTGCGCGTGGAAATGCGCCAGCAGATTCTGCTGTTGGCGCGCGGTCAGGGATGACGCAGCGATCAGGGCGGGCCATTGCGCGTGCGCGGCCTTGACGCAGTCGGCCACCACCCTGGCCGCCGGTTTTTCGGGAATGCCCAGGCCGGCGCAAAACGCCCGCAGCATGGCCGGCGACAGGCCGGGCTTGGCGCCGGCGTCCTGCCCCTTGCGGCGCGGCTGCATGGCCGGCGGCACGATATGCAGCGCGTGGCCCTGGCAGGCATGGTAGGCCGCATAGCCCACGATGTCATACGCCGGCGCAAGGCGCGGCGTCTTGCCATCGGGATACACCAGGCCCAGGTTCTTCAGGTGCATGTCGGGGTTGCCCAGCATTTCGTTGACCACCATGCGGCGCAGCAACTCGTGCACGGCAGGCTCGCCCAGCGAATCGAACGCCAGCAGCACCGCCGCCACGTCCAGGTAAGTGGCGGCCCGGTATTTTTCTTCGGGCATGGCGCCCAGGATCTGGGCAAAATCTTCGCAATGGACGCGGCGCCCCGGCTCGCGGTCGTAGCGCACCACCGCCAGGAAGCGGGTGCGCGCATCGGCGTCGCCCAGGTCGTAGCCGTGCTCGGCCGCCAGGTTTTCCAGCGGCTCGAGATAGGCGTGGCAGATATCGACGCCGGCGGCCTGGGCCAGCCGCAGCGACAGGTCTTCGAGTTCCGGCAGCAATGGCTGGCCCACCACCGGCAGTTTTGCGATGATGTGGGTGTCGTGGTCGCGCGTTCGCCCCACATACCTTTCACCCTGCTTGATGACGCCCAGCTTGGGCTGCACGCCCGACAGCGAAACGCCCTGCTCCATGGGGTCGGCGGTGACCGTCATTTCGAGCGCGTCCTGGTCTTGCGTGACGTAATGCGCCAGCGCGTCGCGCGACAGTTCCACCGGCCGCGCATAGACGTTGCCCGGCAAGTCGGCGCCGCAAGCCGCCAGCATTTCGAAGTGGTCTTTCGGGTCGCAGCCGCGGATGCGCGCCACATGGTCGCGGAACACCCCTTCAGGCAACAGGTTCTGGAAGAATGCCGGCAGCAGCCAGCCGTTTTGCGGCGAGTAGCGGCCGTTGAGCGGCTCGCTGCGCACGTCGGCCCAGAACGCCGCCTGGTCGGCGGGCGAGTCGGCCAGGTAAGCCGCCGACACGACCGGCGCATCGGCCCGGCGGGCGAAGGCATCGTCAGCCACGAACCGGGTAACGACCTCGGCCCCCGGCATGCTGTAGCGAAACAGCACGCCTACGCGCAAGGCGCCGATGAAAATAGCCAGGGCCTGGACGTTCATTCGGCTGCCTCTCTGGCAAGACGGCGCGCCACATCGATGCGCGTGGGCACCTTGGGCTTGACGGTGGCCCCGGCATCGACGGCCGCGGCGGCGCCCTTGGGCACCAGGATCATTTCCAGGCCCAGGCGGTCGGCCAGTGCCAGCAACGTGCTGACCTTGAAGTCTTGCTCGCCGCTGAGCACATTGGTCAGCGTGCGCTGCGCGATGCCCGCGGCATCGCGCAGGCTGGCCTGGGTCATGCCCTGCTCGCGCAGACGGTTGCGCAGGGTCTCGGCAATGGCAGGCAGGGTTTTCATAGTAATAAAGTAGTTTTTAACAAAAACACACTACTATATTGCCATCAACCCATCTGGATGGCAACGCATTAAAGTAGCATTAACATAAAATTTACTACTTTAATGCCTATTGAAACGCCGTTTCCATAAAGGTGCGCAGCTTGCGCGAATGCAGCCGCTCCGGTGGCATGTCGCGCAGGCGTTCCAGCGCCCGGATGCCGATTTCCAGGTGCTGGTTGACCTGGTCGCGATAAAAGGCGCTAGCCATGCCGGGCAGCTTCAGTTCGCCGTGCAGAGGTTTGTCGGACACGCACAGCAAGGTTCCGTAGGGCACGCGAAAACGAAAGCCGTTTGCCGCGATGGTGGCCGACTCCATGTCGAGCGCAATGGCGCGCGACTGGGTAAAGCGCTGCACCAGTTCGTTATGGTCGCGCAGTTCCCAGTTGCGGTTGTCGATGCTGGCGACCGTGCCGGTGCGCATGATGCGCTTGAGTTCCCAGCCCGACAGCCCGGCCACCTCTTCCACGGCCTGCTCCAGCGCCACCTGCACCTCGGCCAGCGGCGGCACGGGCACCCAGGTGGGCAAATCGTCATCCAGCACATGGTCTTCACGCACGTAGCCATGCGCCAGCACGTAGTCGCCCAGCCGCTGCGAGTCGCGCAGGCCAGCGCAATGGCCCAGCATCAGCCAGGCATGGGGGCGCAGCACGGCAATGTGATCGGTAATGGTCTTGGCGTTGGAGGGCCCCACGCCGATATTCACCAGCGTAATGCCGGAATGATTCGGCCGCACCAGGTGGTAGGCCGGCATCTGCGGCAGGCGCAGCCCTCCGGCCGGCACCGGCGGCGGCGCATTGTCGCCGCGGCGGGTGACGCGATTGCCAGGCTCGACCAGCGCGTCGTAGTCGCCGCTGCCGCTGGCCATCAGGGCCCGGGCCCGCGCGCAGAATTCATCGACATAGAACTGGTAGTTGGTGAACAGCACGAAGTTCTGGAAATACGCCGGCGCCGTGGCTGTGTAGTGCTGCAGGCGATGCAGCGAATAATCAACCCGCGGCGCCGTGAACGGCGCCAGAGGGCGCGGCTCGCCCTCGCGCCCGCGCCACGAGCCGTTGACGATGGCATCGTCGGTTACGGCCAGGTCGGGCACGTCGAACAAATCGCGCAGCGGCCGGCGCATGCCTTCCAGCCGCTCGCCCTCGACATAGGCGCCCTCGGGAAAGGCGAAATGCAGCGGAATAGGCGATTCAGATTCCCCCACCTCGACCGCCACGCCGTGGTTCTGCAGCAGCAGCCCGATCTGTTCCAGGTAATAGTCGCGAAACAGCGCCGGCTGGGTCACGGTGGTCTGGTAGATGCCCGGCTCGGCCACATGGCCGAACGACAGGCGGGTGTCGATGGGGTCGTAGGTGTCGACGGCGATGCGGATAGCCGGGTAACACGCCCGTACCGGCCCCGGCAGGTCGCGCCCATTGACCACGTCCTGGAACGCGGCGCGGATATACGCGGTGTTGCGCCCGTAGATTTCGGTCAGCCGCTCAACCGCCGCCTGGGCCTGGTCGAATCGCTCGAAGCCCAGCGGCTCGGGGCTATGTATAGAAGCGGCCAAAAAGTCAACTGTCATATTGCGATTCCGGTAGGACGGCATGCCGGCGGCAGGCTGCTTCCGATTATGCCGCAAGGCCATGACGCCCTTTGTGACCCGTCAAGCCGGCGACATTTTCAGTCATCGCCTAGTAATAACCCGTAAGTGCAAAGAAACGTCAATCCTGTAGAATGCCGTGTGGCCTCGTTGTATTGGCGCCACATTTTCGCCGGCTCGACGCAGTCAGCCATCCCGCCCGCTCCGAATTCTGAAGTGTCGCAATGACTCCACCGACGCGAAAAGTCCGTCCTGCCCTGTCCGCTTTATCCGCATTCCTGGCCGCGCCTCTACTGGCAGCCGGCCTGTCCTGGTCCCCTCCCGCTCACGCCACCATTGCCACCGACGCCCTGGCGTCGCTGAAGGGCCTGCGCCTCATCGATCCGCTTACCGTTCCGTCCCTGCCCGAAATGGTGGTGCGCGCCGGTCTGGATGCCCTGGGCACCCCCTATGTCTGGGGCGGCGAAGATCCCGACGGCGGATTCGATTGCAGCGGCCTTACCCAATTCGTATACCGTGAAATCGCCGGTGTCGAACTGCCTCGCACGGCGCGCGCGCAGCGCCAGGCCGGCAGCGCGGTCAGCAAGAAACACCTCAAGCCGGGCGACCTGGTATTTTTCGCCACGCGGCGGCGCGGCGGCGTATCGCACGTGGGCATTTATATCGGCCAGGGCCAATTCGTGCATGCCCCCACGCGCGGATCCAGCGTACGCATCGACAACCTCGACAACGTCTACTGGTCGCGCCACTACGTTACCGCGCGCCGCTACCTGGACACCGCCCCCTCGGGGCCGCAGGGCCACCTGGTGGCCTCGGCCGACACCGCGCAATAACCAGCGCTGCCGTTCCAACAAAAAAGCGCCCTCGGGGCGCTTTTTTGTTTCGCGGTGATTGCAGTACCGCAGTTCACCGGACTACGCCAGGGCTCGATGCCGCAAGGTTGGTCAGGTACTCAGTGGGAGTCAGGCATGAGTTTGCTGCGCTCGACCATCGCCAGAATGGTTTGCGCCAACTCGTCCCGCGCCTGCTCTACGCTGAGGTCGCCCACTACCGCCGCCTGCGACAGCGCCTCGGCCGCGCCCAGCATCGCCCACAGGCTTGCCATCGGCACGCCCCGCGCACCGGCGAAGGGTTCCAGGATTTGCCGGCACTTCTCGATGAACGCCTGCTGGTACTGCCGCTTGATCACCGCCAGTTCGGGCGAGCCACTGAGCGCGGCCAATACGCCGGGCATCTCCCGCCCCTGGGTCAGCACGCATTCGACATAGCTGCCGGCAATGACGCGGGCCTTGTCCTGCAAGGTGGCCTTGCTGGCAGCGATGGCTGCGTCGATCACCGCTGTCTGGCGCACATCGAAATCCTGGTAGAGCGCTGCCAGCAGTCCATTGCGCGTGCCGAAGTGGTCATAGACAACCGGCTTGGTGACACCAGCTTGGTCGGCCAGCCGCCCCAGGGTCAACGCATCCGTGCCTTCAGTCCGGATCAATTGCCAGGACACATCGAGCAGTTGGCGCAGCCGTTCGTCCCTGGAGAGGCGGCGACGGGAAGAGCCCTTGGAGGCGGCGGGAATTTTCGACAGGGTTGACATCGCTATGTACCAAAGGTAACTTACCATCCGTAAGTTACCTTTAGTATATTGGATCGCGGCCCGGTAGGCAACCGAGTGGCGTCCACACCCGGACCACGACTATGAACTCCCATACGCTTTCACCTCCACAACCCGCCAGCCGCAAGGCCTGGATGGGTCTTTTGACCGTTCTTGCCCTGGTGTTGCTGGTGGCGATGGACGGCTCCGTCCTGTACCTGGCGATGCCGCGCGTGACCGCCGCGATTCTGCCAACGGCGGACCAGGCGCTCTGGATTCTGGACATCTACGGGTTTGTCGTCGGCGCTTTGCTCATCACTTTCGGCAACATCGGCGACCGCTATGGACGGCTGAAGTTGATCATGAGCGGGGCTGTGATCTTCGGGCTGGGCTCTTTGGGCGTGGCGTATTCCACTACACCCGGCGGCATGATCGGCTTTCGCGCGCTGATGGGGCTGGGCGGCGCCACCCTGCTGCCGTCGGGGCTGGCCATCGTCAGCGCCTTGTTTCCTGATCCGCGGCAGCGGGCACAGGCCATCGGCATCTTCGCGGCCACGTTCGCGGCGGGATTTGCCATTGGGCCGATCATTGGCGGGCTGCTGCTGCGGCGCTTCGACTGGGGCGCGGTGTTCCTGATCAACGTGCCCGTGGTGCTGGTCTTCCTGCTGGCCGCGCCAGTGCTGCTGCGCGAAGTGCGCACCACCACCTACGGCCGCATCGACGCGCCGAGCCTGCTGCTGTCCTTCGCCGGAATCCTGCTGTTCACCTATTCAATCAAAAGCGCGGCGGCTGAGGGCTTTACACCGATGCAGTCCATCGCAGGGGTCGCGGGCCTGCTCGCCCTGGCGGCTTTCCTGCGCCGGCAGACGAAGATCGCCTTTCCGCTGCTGGATCTGAGCTTGTTCAGGGACCGGATCTTCTCGATCGCCATCTTGACCGGGCTGTTGTCACTGGTGGTCTGGTCGGCGGCAGGCTACCTGTCGGGCATCTACCTGCAATCGGTGTTGGGTTATGAGGTCTTCACGGCAGCGCTGATGGCCTTGCCCGGAGCCGTGGTGCTGACGGCCACCTGCGTAGGAGCCAGCCGCATCGCCGAACGCATCGGGCGCAAAGCCGCCTTGGTCGGCACGCACGCCCTGATCGGCGTGGGCGTGTTCCTGCTGCTGTTCACCACCACCGAGGCCGGAGTCGTCGCATTTATGACTTCGACGGTGATCGCGGGAGTGGGCTATGGTTTGTCATTCAGCCTCGTTGCTGAAATCGCCGTGTCGGCAGTGCCGAGCGAGCGCGCCGGGGCGGCAGGCTCGATCGCGGAAACCAGCAATGAGATCGGCAATGCCTTGGGCATTACCTTGCTGGGTTCGTTGGCGGCACTGGTATTTCGGCTGTCCGGCCCGGATGTGGCGGGAACCTTGAGCGAGACCTTGGGCCATCCCGGAATCACAGACGCAGCCGCGATGCAGGCCAAGGAAGCCTTTCTTTCGGGGCTGCATCTGGCCTGTGGCGCAGGCGGCATGCTGATGCTCCTGCTCGGACTGGCTGCCTGGGTATGGCTGCCGCGAAAATTGCCCGAATAGGAGTTTTTGTCGCCGTGGGAAAACGGCCTCAGCCGCGACCCACGAACGGCATGTTGGTCGCCATGATGGTCATGAACTGCACGTTGGCATCCAGCGGCAGGTTGGCCATGGATACCACCGCGTGCGCAACGTGCGCGACGTCCATGCGGGGCTCGACGCGCTTGGTACCGTCAGCCTGCAGAATGCCGGCCGCCATGCGCTGCGTCATGTCGGTGGCGGCGTTGCCGATGTCGATCTGCCCGCAGGCAATGCCATAGCTGCGGCAATCGAGCGAAATCGACTTGGTCAGCCCCGTGACCGCGTGCTTGGTGGCCGTATAGGCAATGGACAATGGCCGTGGCGCGTGCGCCGAGATCGAACCGTTGTTGATGATGCGGCCGCCGCCGGGCTGCTGCGCTTTCATCAGCCGGATGGCGGCCTGGGCGCACAGGAACATGCCGGTCAGGTTGACGTCGACCACTTCGCGCCAGGTCTCGACCGGCAGGTCTTCGATCGGCACGGCCGGCGCATTGCGGCCGGCATTGTTGAACAGCACGTCCAGGCGGCCATAGGCGCGCTGGGTTTCGTCGAAGAGCTCGCGCACGGCCTGCTCATCGCTGACGTCGGTGGGCACCACCAGCGCCCGCGCGCCGTCTTCGCCCGCCGCGGTGCGGGTTTGCTCCAGCATGTCGCGGCGGCGCCCGGCCAGCACCACGCGGTAGCCCTGGGCCAGGAATTCCAGCGCCACGGCGCGTCCGATGCCGGTACCGGCCCCGGTGACCAGGGCGACTTTCGCGCCGGATTGCTCATTCGAATGCATCGGGTTTCTCCCAGTGAAACTGAACCGCGAAATCCTAACGCAATCACACGCGAAACGTTGCAAGCACGCATGACGAAACAGGGTCCCCGGCCATCTTTGCCCGCAAGATCCGCAACCATTCGTCATATATTAATTTCTTATTTACTTATTCCTTTAAGGAATTAGATTTTCCCCTACCCTGACACGCCCCGCAGGCCGCCTGCGCCCATCGTGGCGGCCGATTTGCTATTCTTCGCGTCTTACCTGTTTGTCTGTCCGCGCCATGTCCGAACGTCCCGGCAATGTTTTCATGGTCGTCGCCCCCAGTGGCGCCGGCAAGTCCAGCCTGGTCAAGGCCCTGCTCGACCACGACAAATCGCTCGTACTGTCGGTGTCCTGCACGACGCGCGCCCCGCGCAAGGGCGAAGTCGATGGGCGCGAGTACCGCTTCATCAGCCTCGAGCAGTTCGAGACCCTGCGGCAGAGCCAGGCCCTGCTGGAATGGGCCGAGGTGCATGGCAATTTCTATGGCACGCCGCGCGACCTGATCGACCAGGCCACCCGCGACGGCCGAGACGTGCTGCTGGAAATCGACTGGCAGGGCGCGCGCCAGGTGCGCCAGCGCTATCCCGACGCCATCGGCATATTTATCCTGCCGCCTTCAATCGAAGAACTCGAGCATCGCTTGAAGGCGCGCGGCCAGGATGCCCCGCCCGTGATCGCGCGCCGCCTGCTGGCGGCCGGCGGTGAAATCGCACACGCGCCGGAATGCGAATATGTTATTATTAATCAAGAATTTAGCGTAGCTTTGGCGGAACTTGCGCAGATCGTCAGCGCCGCCCGGCTACGCTTTTCGTCTCAGGCCGTCCGCCACGCGCCGCTGTTCGCGCAGTTGGGCATTCCGGCGGCCCACTGACGCCAGCAAACCTTTTCACTGCACGTTCCAGGTGTAATCCATGGCCCGAATTACCGTCGAAGACTGTCTGAACCAAGTCCCCAACCGCTTCAAGCTCACGCTGGCCGCCACCTACCGCGCCCGCGAGCTGGCGCAGGGCCACGCACCGCGCATCGACAGCAAAGACAAGCCCACGGTTACGGCCCTGCGCGAAATCGCCGGCGGCCACACTGGCCTGGAAATGCTGCGCAAAGTCCCGACCTGATCCGGGCCTGGGGGCGGCAACATGGCTTTTCCCCGGCTGAAGTATGCTTCCACGGGCCTGCTCGCCGCGTTGCGCGCGGGCTCCCGGCTGGGGCGCCGCCCCGGCAAGAAAGGTTCGCCCGCGCAACTGTCCGCTCCCGCGGATGACACCGGCGCGGTGTCATCGCCAGTAGCCTCGCTGGCGCCGCTGACCGAAATCATCGGCAGCTATCTCGACAAAAAAGACATCGAACGCGTGCGCGAAGCCTACCGCTTCGCCGACCAGGCGCACCTGGGGCAGTTCCGCGCCAGCGGCTCGCCGTATATCTCGCACCCGATAGCCGTCACTGAAATCTGCGCGGCCTGGAAGCTGGACGCCAATGCGCTGTCGGCCGCCCTGCTGCACGATGTCATCGAAGACCAGGGCATCGCCAAGCATGAGCTGGCCGAGAAATTCGGCACCGAAGTCGCCGAACTGGTCGACGGGCTGTCCAAGCTCGACCGCCTCGACTTCGCCACCAAGGCCGAGCAGCAGGCCGAGAGCTTTCGCAAGATGCTGCTGGCCATGGCGCGCGACGTGCGCGTCATTCTCATCAAGCTGGCCGACCGCCTGCACAACATGCGCACGCTGGACGCGGTCAACCCCGAGAAGCGGCGCCGCATTGCGCGCGAGACCCTCGACATCTACGCGCCCATCGCGCACCGGCTGGGCCTAAATGTGCTGTTCCGCGAATTGCAAGACCTGTGCTTCGCGGCCATGTATCCCAACCGCTACCAGGTGCTGTACAAGGCCGTGCTGGCCGCGCGCGGCAACCGGCGCGAAGTCATCAGCAAGATCGGCGACGCGGTGCGCGCCGCGCTGCCCGCGGCGGGCATCGAAGCCGAAGTATCGGGCCGCGAGAAAACCTTGTTCGGCATCTATACCAAGATGACCGAACAGAAGAAGTCGTTCTCGGAAGTGCTCGACATCTACGGCTTTCGCGTCATCGTGCACACGCTGCCCGAATGCTATCTGGCGCTGGGCACCCTGCACCAGTTATACCGGCCGGTGCCTGGCAAGTTCAAAGACTACATCGCCATTCCCAAGGTCAACGGCTATCAGTCGCTGCACACCACGCTGGTGGGTCCGTACGGCACTCCTGTGGAATTCCAGTTCCGCACGCGCGACATGCACCACATCGCCGAAGAAGGCGTTGCCTCGCACTGGCTGTACAAGGGGGCCGACGTCTCGCTGAACGACCTGCAGAAGCGCACCCACCAGTGGCTGCAGTCGCTGCTGGACATTCAAAGCCAGACGGGCGATTCAGGCGAATTCCTTGAACACGTCAAGGTCGACCTGTTCCCCGACGCCGTCTATGTGTTCACCCCGCGCGGCAAGATCATTTCGCTGCCGCGTGGCGCCACGCCTGTCGATTTCGCCTATGCCATCCACACCGATATCGGCAACCAGGCGGTGGCCGCCAAGGTCAACAACGAATTCGTGCCGCTGCGCACTGAGCTGAGCAGCGGCGACGCGGTCGAGATCATCACCTCGCCCGCCTCGCGCCCCAACGCGCAGTGGCTGAACTACGTGCGCACCGGGCGGGCGCGCTCGGAAATCCGCCACTACCTGCGCACCGTCAAGTATGAAGAGTCGGTGGCATTCGGCGAACGCCTGCTCGAACAGGCGCTGCAAGAGCTGCACCTGGACCTGCCCGCTTCCGACGACCCCGCCTGGCAGAAACTGGCGCGCAGCACCGGCGCCAGCTCGCGCGATGAAATCCTGGCCGACATCGGACTGGGCAAGCGGCTGGCCACCGTCGTGGCGCGCCGCTTCGCGCCCGAGCACCAGCTGGTGGCCACCACCGCGGCCGCCGTGGATGAAATCACCTCGGCGCGCAGCGCGCCCATCCTGATCCAGGGCAACGAAGGCCAGGCCGTGCAGTTGGCGCCGTGCTGCGGCCCGCTGCCGGGCGACCCCATCGTGGCCGGCCTGCGGCTGGGCCAGGGCCTGGTGGTGCACACCGCCGACTGCCCCATCGCCGTGCGCCAGCGCGCGCGCGAACCCGAGCGCTGGGTCAACGTGGCCTGGGATGCGCAAACCGCCAAGCACTTGTCGACCCGGCTCGACGTCATTACCCGCAACGAGCGGGGCGTGCTGGGCCGGCTGGCGGCGGAAGTCACCGCCGCCGATGCCAACATCGTGCAGATCACCATGCACGACGACGCGGTGGCTACCGTGTCGCTGCACCTGACCATCCAGGTCGACAGCCGCAAGCACCTGGCGCAGGTCATCCGCGCCATCCGGCACGTGCCGCAGGTGCAGAAAATCGTGCGGGTGAAGGGCTAGGCCAATACCGGCCCGGCCCCGCTATTCCACCTTGCCGATGCGCTGCACTGCCGTGGCCATGGCCTGGGCGTCCGTCTTCCAATAGGCGGCGAACTCGGGCGCGTCCATGTATTGCACCGGACTGCCGGCCGACAAAATGGTCTGCTGCAGCTTGGGATCATTCAGCACTTTGCGGGCGGCCTCGCGCAGGCGGTCGACCGCCTGCGCCGGCGTGCCGGCCGGCACGAACAGCGCCGACCATTGCACGAACTTGACGTCATAGCCTTGCGAAGCCAGCGTGGGCACCTGCGGCAACGCCGCCAACTGTGAGTCGCCCCAATGCGCCAGGGCGCGCAGCTTGCCAGCCTGGATGTGCGGCACGACGCTAGAAGGCCCGCTGGATATGGCATCGACCTGCCCGCCCAGCAAGGCCGCCACGGCCGGACCGGCGCCAGTGAAAGGCACGTGCGTCAGGTCGATGCCGGCCGCGCCCTTGAACATTTCCATCGGCACGTGCATCGAACCGTAAATGCCCGAACTGCCGTAATTCAAGGCGCCGGGGCGGCGCTTGGCGTCGGCCACGAATTCCTGCACGGTTTTCCATGGCGCATCGGCCCGCACGATCAGCACCGTGGGGTCGGCCGTCACGCGCGCAATGGGCACGAACTGGTCGAGCCGGAACGCGGCCTGGCGGCCCAGAATCTTGTCGGCCTCGGGCAGGATCGAGATCGACGACAGGCTCATCAACACCGTATAGCCATCGGGCGTGGCGCGCGCCGCCTGCCCGATACCCACCGAGCCGCCGGCGCCGGCCTTGTTCTCGATGACCACGCTCTGGCCCAGCTCGCGCGACAGCGCATCGGCCACGGGCCGCGCCACGGTATCGGCCACGCCGCCCGGCGGAAACGGCACGATCATGGTGACCGCCCGTTCGGGATACTGCGCCTGGGCGCAGCACGCCGCGAGGCCCAGCGCCACGCCACACCACCACTTGCTTGCACTCACAGCCATGTCTCCAACCCTCCAGATGGGCCGGCGCCGGCGGCGCCGGTTGCTTATTTATGAACCAATTGGATCGTATTTTTCTTCTACCCGCGTGGCCCGCCAAGGCGGTAGACAAGGCTACATGCCCTGTCTCGGACAAGCGCCACTCTAGAACCGTATGGGCCCCAAGGCAAGAATTTTCGGGTCACAATTTGACCAATTGGTTCAAGTACGCTACCCTGCCGCTATCACTGGAGAACGGCTGTGGATGATCTCGTGGCGGGCCGGGGCCTGCGCGCCGAGGGGGCCAAGGCCCTGGCGCATTTCCTGATGGAATCGATGGCCAGCGGCCGCCTGCGCGAAGGCATGCGGCTGCCGCCGGAACGCGCGCTAAGCGAGCGCTTCGGCGCTTCGCGCGGGTCTGTGCGGCGCGTGCTGGCCGAACTGCGCGAACGCGGCCTGATCGTCCAGGCGGTGGGCAGCGGCACTTTCGTGGCGCCGGGCGTGCACGCGGTGGCGCCCGCCGCGCCGGGCCAGGCGGGGTTGAACACCAGCCCGGCCGAGCTCATGCAGGCGCGGCTGCTCATCGAGCCGCTGATGCCGATGCTGATCGCCCGCAATGCCACCGGCGCCGACTTCGCCCGCATGGGCGAATGCCTGGAACGCTCGGAAGCCGCGGCCAGCATCGAAGACTTCGAACACTGGGACGGCGAATTGCACAAGGCATTCGCCGCGGCCACGCACAATACGTTCTTTCTGCAGATACTCGAACTGGCCAACCGCGTGCGCGAACAAGGCGAATGGGGCCGGCTCAAGTCCAATTCACTGACGCCCGAGCGGCGCGAGCAATACCAGCAGCAGCACCGTGCCATCGTGGCCGCCCTGAAAGACCGCGACGCCGGGCAGGCGCGCGTGCTGCTGCTCGCGCACCTGGAACAGATCCAGCAGAACCTGTTCGGCTGAATTGTCCTGGTGCCTGACTCCCGCAGGGTGTCAGACACCGAAGCAGGCAGCGGTTTCTTGGCAGTACGGTGTCTGACACCCTGCGGGAGTCAGACACCAATTGGCAGGCTGCCAGACACCTGGCCAATCTGGCTGGCCTGGCTCAGGCCACGTGCTGCAGGAAGTCGCGCAGCCGCTGGCTGGGCGGGTTCGACAGCAGTTCGGCGGGCGGGCCATCGTGGGCCACCTTGCCGGCGTCAATGAAAATCAGCCGGCTGCCCACCTTGCGCGCGAACTCCATTTCGTGGGTGACCACCACCATGGTCATGCCTTCTTCGGCCAGGTCACGCATGACCTTCAGCACTTCGTGGCGCAGTTCCGGATCCAGCGCCGACGTGGGCTCGTCGAACAGCATCAGCTTGGGCTTGATGGCCAGCGCCCGCGCGATGGCCACACGCTGCTGCTGGCCGCCGGACAGCTCGGCCGGATAGTGCCCCATGCGCTCGCCCAACCCCACCTTGCGCAACAAGGCCTCGGCCTGCTCGCGCGCCTCCTGGCGCGACGCGCCGCGCGTGTGGATAGGCCCGAACATGACGTTTTCCAGCGCCGTCATTTGCGGAAACAGGTTGAACTGCTGGAACACCATGCCGGCCTCGCGGCGGATTTCGCGCACCTGGGCCGCCGGGCCCTTGACGCTTTGCCCATCGACCAGCAGGTCGCCGCCCTCGATGGTTTCGAGCACGTTGATGCAGCGCAGGAAGGTGGACTTGCCTGAGCCCGAAGGCCCCACCACCACCACGACTTCGCCGGCGTCGATGTTCAGGGAAATGCCGTCGAGCACGGTGGAATCGCCGAAGCGCTTGGTGACGTTGTGGAATTCGACCATGCTCATAGTATGCGCATCCTTTTTTCGGCCAGGCGCAGCGCCAGGGCCAGCGCGCCGGTCAGGATCAGATAGATGATGGCTACCGCCGACCAGATCTCCACCGCCCGGAAGTTGCTGGCCATGATCTCCTGCCCCTGGCGGGTCAGTTCGGCCACGCCGATCACGATGAACAGCGACGAATCTTTCAGGCTGATGATGCACTGGTTGCCCAGCGGCGGGATCATGCGGCGAAACGCCACCGGCCCGATGATGTGCAACAGTATCTTGTAGAACGGCAGGCCCATGGCCTGTCCGGCTTCTTTCAGCCCCTTGTGCACCGACAGCAGCGAACCCCGCACGATCTCGGCGATGTAGGCGCCCGAGTTGATGATCAGCGTGGCGATGGCCGCCCAGATCGCATCTACCCGTAGGCCCGGCACCATCAGGGGCAGCGCGAAATAGATGAACATGACCTGCACCACGATCGGCGTGCCGCGGATGACTGCGATGTACACCTGCGCGATCGCCGACAGCAGCCACGGCCCATAGGCGCGCGCCACGCCGGCCAGCGCCCCCAGCACGAAGCCGCCGACCAGGCCCCAGAAAGTGATCTTGACGGTCATCAGCGTGCCGTCGAGCAGGTTGGGCATGGACGCCCAGATGACAGACCAGTCGAATTGCACGGTCTTCCCCTAATATGTGCGGCCTGCCGGGCCGTTACGGCTTGGAATGCAGGGCCGGCGGGGGGCTGCCCCCGCCGCGGCCCCGGCCTGCAGCGTGCGTGCGCTCAGGGCTGCTTGCCGAACCACTTGGTGTAGATGGCGTCGTACTGGCCGTTGGATTTCAGCGTGGCCAGGGCCTGGTTGACCTTGGCAACCAGGTCGCTGCCCTTGGGGAAGGCGATGCCGTAGAAATCGCCGCTCTTGACCGTGCCCACCACCTTCACGCGGCCCTTGCCGGCGGTATTGGCGTAGTACTGAACGTTGGGCGTGTCGTGCACGGCGGCGTCGACCCGGCCCGTGGCCAGCTCGAGATACGCGTTGTCGATGTTGGGGAACAGGCGCAGCTTGGCCTCGGGCACTTCTTTCTTCATGAAATCGACCGTGGCGGTGCCGGTCTTGACGGCCACGCTCTTGCCGGCGAGATCCTTGGCCGACTTGATGGCATCCTCATTTGCCGCCACCAGGATGGCCAGGCCGCTCTCGTAGTAGGGGTCGGAGAAATCGATGACTTGCTTGCGGTCGTCGCGGATGGTGATGCCGGCCAGCGCCACATCGATGTTCTTGGTCTGCAAGCCCGGGATGATGCCGTTGAAGTCCATCGGCTGCAGCTTGTACTTCAGGTTGAGCTCTTTGGCGATGGCGGCCCACAGGTCGATGTCGAAACCGGTATAGGTGCTGCCCTGCTTGAATTCGAACGGGACGAAGGCGGTGTCGGTGGCAACGATCAGTTCTTTGTCCTGGGCCGCGGCGGTGGACACGGCGCCGATCAGGCTCAAGCCCACCAGCGCGGCGGCGATTCTACGCTTAATCATCGAATTTCTCCTGTAGAGACAACGGGCCCCGGCTAAGCCGGAGCAATCTGTCAGCATGCCGCGGCGGATGGCTGGGCACGCTCGCCGGCTCATGTTAACTCATCTGTCCCCATGGCAAGCATGCGCCGGGAAATTACAATCGGATCATTCGCCGGAGATTATTCATGCCGTTCAAGCCCGTACGCATTGCAGGCACCCGCCGCCAGATCGGCCAGGCACTGGGCAAGCTGGCCCGGCCCCTCATGACTGTCTACCTGGACCAGAGCGCCACCTGGCAGGCGCTGCGCCCCTGGCGCGGCCATGCCTACCTGCAAGAACTGGCAGGCCACGCGCAGGAAGCCCTGCCCGCCATCTGGGAGGAATTCGAGGGCCTGGCCGAAGGCCTGCGCATACCGGCCGCCGACCTGCTGCTGTGGCACTGCCGCGGCGACCTGCTGCACAAGACCACCGATGGCTGCACCTCGGTTGCGCTACAGGCGGCTGACGGCGCGCGCTGGATCGCCCACAACGAAGATGGCGACCCATACTTGTACGGCCGCTGCCATGTGGTTGACGTGCAGCCCGACGACGCGCCGGGCTACGTCAGCTTCTATTACCCCGGCTCGCTGCCGGGCCATACGTTCGGCGCCAACCGCGCCGGGCTGGTGCAAACCATCAATAACCTGCGCACCCGGACGCGCTGCGCCGGCGTGCCGCGCATGTTCCTGGCCCGCGCCGTGCTCGACTGCGCCTCGCTGGACCAGGCAACCGAATTGCTGGCCCACATGCCGCGCGCCGGCGCCTTCCACCACACACTGGGTGCGGCGGGCGACCCGCGGCTGCTCAGCATCGAGGCTACGCCGGGCGCCTGCTCGGTGGAAACCGTGGCGCGCCGCTACGGGCACGCCAACCACCTCATCCACCACGGCACGCGCGACACGCCGCAAATCGTCACCGACTCGTCGCGCGCCCGCCAGAACCGCATCGACGCGCTGGTCGACACCTGGAACGACGCTTCGGGCGAAGCCGACCTGGTGGCCGCGCTGCACGACACCGAAGGCGCCCTGCCCATCCTGCGCCGCGCGCCCGACGACCCCGACGACGAAAACACCCTGGCCACCGCCGTGTTCGCCCTGGACGACGAACACGTCACCCTGCGCATCTACGACCGCAAGGCCCATCCCTCGCAAGAAATCAATATCAAGTAGAACGACGGTACGGTGTCTGACACCCTACGGGAGTCAGGCACCTGACCTCTGGCGCGACCATGCGTTGCCTGACGCCCGGGCGGAAACCAGACGCCTTGTATCCAGCCAGCCCCGCAAGCGCGACGAACATCATGCACTGCAGTCCCGCGCGGCCCGGGCCGGCGGCGGCGCGTTGGGCGGCGGGGCAGCCTGCGCCAGCAGGCCGAGGGCGCGTGCTTGCGCCCGAGCCCGACGCACGTGCGTCGCCGCCGGCCCGGGCCGCGCGGGACGACGCAAGAACTCCGTCTCTCTCTGCAAGATGACAAAGCAAAAACTCCCCCTTACGCCTCCCCGTATCCCCCTCCTCCCGGCGTCTCCACCACGAACACATCCCCCGCCCGGAGGCTAGCGCTGTCCTGCGGACCCAGCTCCTGGATGCTGCCGTCGGCGCGCTCGATGTAGTTGCGCCCCACCTGGCCGGCGCCGCCGCCCGCCAGTCCGAAAGGCGCATGAACGCGATTGTTCGACAGAATTGCCGCCGTCATGTCTTCCAGGAAGCGCACCCGCCGCACGCCACCGTCGCCGCCCCGGTAGCGGCCGCTGCCGCCCGAGCCATGGCGAATCTCGTACGACTCCAGCCGCACCGGAAAACGCAGCTCCAGCACTTCGGGGTCGGTGAGCCGCGAGTTGGTCATGTGCGCCTGCACCACCGAGGCGCCGGCGAAACCTTCGTCGCGCGGTCCGGCCGCGTCGATGCGCAGCGGCCCCGCCCCGGTGCCGCCCGAAATCGTTTCGTAATACTGGTAGCGCGCGTTGCCAAACGTGAAGTTGTTCATGGTGCCCTGGCTGGCCGCCAGCACGCCCAACGCCCCGTACAACGCGTTGACGATGCACATGGACGTTTCCACGTTGCCCGCCACCACCGAGGCCGGCGGATTGGGCCGCAGCATCGAGCCCTCGGGCACGATGATGTCCAGCGGCTTCAGGCAACCCGCGTTGAGCGGGATGTCGTCGTCCACCATGGTGCGGAACACATACAACACCGCCGCCACGGCAATGGCGCTGGGCGCGTTGAAGTTATTGTCCAGCTGTGCCGACGAGCCGGTGAAATCGACCACCGCGCTGCGCGCCTCGCGGTTCACGCGCACCGCCACCCGGATGACCGCGCCGTTGTCCAGCGGGTATTCGTAGTGGCCGTCTTTCAGCACCGAGATGACCCTGCGCACCGCCTCTTCGGCGTTATCCTGCACATGCCCCATGTAGGCGCGCACCACGTCCAGCCCGAAGTGGTCGCACATGCGCAGCAGTTCCTGCACGCCCTTTTCATTGGCGGCGATCTGCGCGTGCAGGTCGGCGATGTTCTGGTCGGGATTGCGCGCGGGCCAGCGCCCCGATGCCAGGATCTCGCGCGCGGCCTGGTCGCGGAACTCGCCGTCGCGCACCAGCTGGAAGTTGGTGAACAGCACGCCTTCGTCTTCCACCGTGCGGGAATCGGGCGGCATCGAGCCGGGCGTGGTGCCGCCGATATCGGCATGGTGCCCGCGCGACCCGACGAAAAACAGGATCTCGCGGCCGGCCCGGTCGAACACCGGCGTGATGACCGTGACATCGGGCAAGTGCGTGCCACCGTGGTAGGGATCATTGACCACGTAGGCATCGCCGGGCCGCATGCGCCCCGCGTTGGCCTGCATGACGGTCTTGATGGACTCGCCCATGGACCCCAGGTGCACCGGCATATGCGGCGCGTTGGCGATCAGGTTGCCCTGCGCGTCGAAGATCGCGCAGGAAAAGTCCAGGCGCTCTTTGATGTTGACCGAATAAGCCGTGTTCTGCAGCCGGTAGCCCATCTGCTCGGCGATGGACATGAACAGGTTGTTGAACACCTCCAGCATGACCGGGTCGGCCTGCGTGCCAACCGCGCGGCGCTCGGGCCGCGCCTCGACGCGCTTGAGCAGGATGTGATCCAGCGCCGTGAGTTCGGCTTGCCAGCCCGGCTCGACCACCGTGGTCTGGTTGGGTTCGGAAATGATGGCGGGGCCGGCCAGCACATCGCCCGGCACCAGATCGGCACGCACATATAGCGGCGTATCGCGCCAGGCGCCCTGCCCGTACATCTTGACCATCCGGCTCACCGGCGGCGCGCCTGCGCGGCTGCGCTCGACCGGCGCTTCGGCGGCGGGCTCGCCGCCGCCGGTGGCTTCGACCGAGAGCGTTTCCACCACCAGCTCGCGGCCGGGCATCAGGAACGAATAGCGCTGGCGATACGCGGCTTCGAAGTCCTGGCGCACCTGGTCCAGTTCGCCGTAAGCCACTTCCAGGGCGGTGTCGGTGCCGCGGTACTTCAGGTGCAGGCGGCGCTGCACCTGGATCAGCTCGCCCGGCACGTGCTGGCGGCGCAATTCACCGACTGCCTGCGCGGCCAGGTCGTCGAGCTCGGCCTGCAGTTCCGGCATCAGCGCCGCGTCCAGCACCTTTTCCACGGTTTTCTGCCGCATATCGGTCTGGTCGGCCAGCCCCATGCCGTAAGCCGACAACACCCCGCCCAGCGGATGGGCGAACACGGTGGTCATGCCCAACGCGTCGGCCACCAGGCAGGCGTGCTGCCCCCCGGCGCCGCCGAACACCGTCAGGGCGTACTCGGTAACGTCGTGGCCGCGCTGCACCGAGATGCGCTTGATAGCTTCGGCCATGTTGCCCACGGCGATTTCCAGGAAACCCTCGGCCAGCTGCTCGGGCGTCATCTCGCGGCCGGTGGCCGCGCGCACCTCGGCGGCCATGGCTTCGAAGCGCTGCTGCACCGCCTCGCGGTCCAGCGGCTGGTCGGCCGCCGGACCGAACACGCGCGGAAAGAAATCGGGCTGGATCTTGCCGAGCAGCACGTTGCAGTCGGTGACGGCCAGCGGGCCGCCGCGCCGGTAGCAGGCCGGCCCCGGGTTGGCCCCGGCCGAGTCCGGGCCCACGCGCAGGCGCGCGCCATCGAAATGCAGGATGGAGCCGCCGCCGGCCGCCACGGTATGGATGCTCATCATGGGCGCGCGCATGCGCACGCCGGCAACCTGGGTTTCGAATTCGCGCTCGAACTCGCCCGCGTAGTGCGAAACGTCGGTCGAAGTGCCGCCCATGTCGAAGCCGATGACGCGAGGCAGGCCGGCCAGTTCGCTGGTGCGCACCATGCCCACGATGCCGCCGGCCGGGCCGGAAAGAATGGCGTCTTTGCCGCGGAAGCGGTGCGCGTCGGTCAGGCCGCCGCTGGACTGCATGAACATCAGGCGGATGCCGGGCAATTCGCCCGCCACCTGATCGACATAGCGTTTCAAGATGGGCGACAGGTACGCGTCGACCACCGTGGTGTCGCCGCGCGAGACAAACTTGATCAGCGGACTGACCTCGTGCGATGCCGACACCTGCGTGAAGCCGATTTCACGCGCCAGCTCGGCCGCGCGCTGCTCGTGCGCGGGCGCGTGCCAGGCATGCATGAAGACCACGGCCACGGCGCGGATGCCGCTGTCGTAAGCCTGCCGCAGTTCCTGGCGCAGGCTCTCTTCGTCGAGCGGGCGCACCACGGCGCCAGCGGCGTCGATACGCTCATCGGCTTCCACGACCGATTCGTACAGCATCTCGGGCAGCGCCACGTTGCGGTCGAACAGGCGCGGCCGGTTCTGGTAGGCAATGCGCAGGCCGTCGCGAAAGCCCCGCGTGGTCACCAGCAATGTGCGTTCGCCCTTGCGCTCGAGCAGCGCGTTGGTGGCCACGGTGGTGCCCATTTTCACGCATTCCACCTGCTCGGCCGGCACCGGCTCGCCCGGCGCCGCGCCCAGCAGCTGGCGAATGCCCGCAACGGCCGCATCGCGGTATTGCTCGGGGTTTTCCGACAGCAGCTTGGCCGTGCCCGTGCTGCCGTCGGGCCGGCGCGCCACGATGTCGGTGAACGTGCCCCCACGGTCAATCCAGAATTGCCACTTCATAGTGTCCTCAACAGAAAAAGGAATGGCGCGGCGGCCGGCCCCAAGGCCCGCCGGGCCCGGAAGAATCAAAGCGAGGTAGCCGCGCGGGCCGCCTGGTCGTACAGCCCCGACAGCGCGCGCAAGGCCTTGGCGAGCTGGCGGTTGAATTCCACTCCCGCGCCCGCGCCGGCTTCCAGGCCGTCGATCAGGCACTGCTCGCGGATCTCGGTATAGCGCTTGATGAAAGCGGCGCCCTCGTCCGTGGCGCTGTAGAACACTTCTTTGCCGTTGCGCTCTCCGCGCACCACGCCCAGACGTTCCAGCTTCTTCAGCGAGTAGTTGACGATGTGCGTGTCTTCGACATTCAGCGTGAAGCAGATGTCGGCCAGCTTCTTGCCACGCTGGCGGTGGTACACGTGGTGCATCACCATGACGTCGGTGGCGGTCAGGTCGGGCAAGCCGGCCGCCGCCATGCAGCGCACGGTCCAGCGGTCGAAAGCATGGCCGGCGATCATCAGGCCGAACTCCACTTCGGAAAGATCGGGCGCGCGGTTACTGGCCAAATGGGCCGACGAGGCGATGAGATGAGAACTCACGGAATGCTCCGCAGAATCGATGCAGACGAAATACTAATAATTTATCTACATTTCATCAACAAAAAATTATCACGGACCTGCACTTTCAGACGCCACCAGGACTACTTTCGGTGGCATCCTCGCGCCCCACGAAAATGAGGCCGGCATGGCCCCCGTGCAGCGACGCCCGAAGCGCATTCGCTTTAAGCATCAAGCACTGCGCCAGCCGCTCGCGCCGCGTCGCGCAGATTGCGAAAAAGCCCTAGGAATTACCCCTAGCACCGCCCTTTCCAGGGCCTGCGACTGCCCCTTGCATCATAGAATTGCACGGTTTGTGACAGCCGCGGCAAAGCACCGCGGCGTTTCCGCGATGCCCGCAAGGCCATCCGTCCATGACTCCCTACGAAGGATCTCCCATGAACAAGAAACTCTCCCTGCTGGCCGGCAGCTTCGTGCTGGCTTTCAGCGCCGGCGCCACCGCACAGACGACCTGGGACCTGCCCAGCGCCTACCCCGCCAGCAACTTCCATGTCGAGAACCTGAACACGTTCATCAAAGACGTCGAAAGCCTGTCGGGCGGCAAGCTGAAGATCACGCTGCACAACAACGCCTCGCTGTACAAGGCCCCCGAGATCAAGCGCGCCGTTCAGGGCAACCAGGCGCAGATCGGCGAGATCCTGCTCACCAACTACGCCAACGAAGATCCGGTGTATGCGCTGGACGGCCTGCCTTTCCTGGCCACCGGCTACCCCGCCTCGTTCAAGCTGTACCAGGCCCAGAAACCCTACCTGGAAAAGAAACTGGCCTCGCAGGGCATGATGCTGCTGTACGCGGTGGCCTGGCCGCCGCAAGGCATTTTCGCCAATAAAGACCTGAAGAAAGTCGAAGACCTCAAAGGCCTGAAGTGGCGCGCCTACAGCCCGGTTACGGCCAAGATCGCCGAACTGGTGGGCGCGCAGCCCGTTACCGTGCAGCAGGCGGAACTGGCCCAGGCCATGGCCACCGGCGTGATCGACTCGTACATGTCGTCGGCCTCTACCGGCTACGACACCAAAACCTACGAGTACATCAAGAAGTGGTACGACACCCAGGCCTGGCTGCCCAAGAACGCCGTCATCGTCAACAAGAAGGCCTATGACGCGCTCGACCCCGCCACCCAGGAAGCCCTGAAAAAAGCCGGCGCGCAAGCCGAGGAACGCGGCTGGAAGCTGTCTGAAGAAAAGAACAAGTGGTACCAGCAAGAACTGACCAAGAACGGCCTGGAGATCATCACGCCGACGCCCGAACTGCAATCCGGCCTGACCAAGGTGGGCGAGCGCATGATCGACGACTGGCTGGAACGCTCTGGCGCCGACGGCAAGGCCATGGTCGAAGCCTACCGCAAGATGTAGGCCCGCATGCGCCGTTTTCTAGATACTTTGTACGGCGCGGCCGGCCTTTTGGCCGGCCTGTGCATGATAGGCGTGCTGGCCTCGGTGCTGGCCGCCATCATTGCCCGCCAGATGGGCTGGAACATTCCCGGCACCGATGCATACGCCGGCTACTTCATGGCCGCGGCCGGCTTCCTGGCCCTGGCCACCACCTTCAAGCACGGCGAACATATCCGCGTGACGCTGCTGTTGAATTCGCTGGCCGCGCGCAACGGCCGGCGGCTCGACATCTTCGCGCTGGCGGTGGGTGTCGTGCTGGCCGCGGCCTTCGCCTACTTCAGCATCAAGCTGGTGCACGATTCACGGCTCTACAACGACATTTCCACCGCCAACGACGCCACGCCGCTCTGGATTCCCCAGATCGCCATGGCGGTGGGCACCGTGCTGTTCCTGGTGTCCGTGGTCGATGAACTCGTGCGCCGCCTGCGCGGCCTGCCCGCTCCCTCTTCGCAGCAAACTCATGAATGAAGTCCTGGTCATTACCCTGCTGATCATCTCGATCTTCGCGTTGCTCGGCTGTGGCGTGTGGGTCGGCCTGACCCTGGCCGGCACCGCCTGGATCGGCATGGAGATCTTTTCCAGCCGCCCGGCCGGCGACGCCATGGCCGTTACTATCTGGGGCGCGGCATCCAGCTGGACGCTGACCGCCCTGCCGCTGTTCCTCTGGATGGGCGAGATCCTGTTCCGCACCCGGCTGTCCGAAGATCTGTTCAAGGGCCTTGCCCCCTGGCTGAACCGCCTGCCCGGCCGGCTGCTGCACACCAACGTCATTGGCTGCGCGATTTTCGCGGCGGTATCGGGCTCGTCGGCGGCCACCTGCGCCACCGTGGGCAAGATGACCATCCCGGAGCTCAAACGGCGTGGCTATCCCGAAGACAAGGTGCTGGGCACGCTGTCGGGCGCCGGCACCCTGGGCTTGCTGATTCCGCCGTCCATCATCATGATCGTCTACGGCGTGGCGGCCGACGTGTCCATCGCGCGCCTGTTCATCGCCGGCATCGTGCCGGGCATCATGCTGGCGGCGCTGTTCATGGGCTACATCGCCTGGTGGGCGCTACGCAACCGCGACAGCATACCCGCAGCCGACGAGCACATGACGCTGGGCCAGAAGCTGTACCAGTCGCGCCACCTGATTCCCGTGCTGGCGCTGATCGCCGCCGTGCTGGGTTCCATCTACGCCGGCATCGCCACGGCCACCGAGGCCGCCGCCATTGGCGTGGTGGGCGCGCTGATCCTGTCGGCCCTGCAAGGCTCGCTGTCGTGCAAGACCTTCACCCAATCGCTGATGGGCGCCACCCGCCTGTACTGCATGATCGCGCTGATCCTGGCCGGCGCGCAGTTCCTTACGCTGTCGATGGGCTACATCGGCCTGCCGCGCGCGCTGGCCGAATGGATCGGCAGCCTGGGGCTGTCGCAGTTCTGGCTGGTCATGGCGCTGATGGCGTTCTTCGTCGTGCTGGGCTGCTTCCTGGACGGCATCTCTATCGTGGTGCTGACCATGGGCGTGCTGCTGCCCACAGTGCAGGCGGCCGGCATCGACCTGATCTGGTTCGGCATCTTCGTGGTGTTCGTGGTCGAAATGGCCCAGATCACCCCGCCGGTGGGCTTCAACCTGTTCGTGCTGTCGGGCATGACCGGCCGCGAGCTGCCGTACATTGCACGGGCCTCGCTGCCGATGTTCTTCCTGATGATCGTCGCGGTGCTGCTGCTGTACTTGGTGCCCGGCATTGCGACGTGGCTGCCCCAGCATATGCGCATGTAAACAGAAGGCGTGCCGGACCCTCGAGGGGCCGGCGCATTGTCAGCCGGCTGCGCGGCAACCATCCGCTGCCGCGCCACCGGCAACCTGCACCGGCCACGAGCCGGACAAGTAAAAGTTGTACGGGAGGAAACACCATGAAGAAAACCGCGATCGCGCTGCTGGCCCTGAGCGGGCTGGCCGCGGGCACTGCCGCGGCGCAAACCAGCGTCACGCTGTACGGTATCGCCGATATCAGCATGCGCTATCTCAGCCGTAGCAGCCAGGACGACGGCAGCCGCTTCGGCCTGGCCAACGGCGCCATTTCCAACAGCCGTTGGGGTCTGCGCGGCACCGAAGACCTGGGCGACGGCATGAAGGCGTTTTTCCGCCTGGAAAACGGCTTCAGCATGCAGAATGGCAACGGGTCGGACCCCGACAAGACCTTCAGCCGGCTGGCCTACCTGGGGCTGGATGGCGGCGCGATCGGCACCCTGACCCTGGGCCTGCAGAACACCCCCATGTTCAACCTGCTGGCCGACCACTTCGATCCGCTGACCGTCGGCAACTACGACCAGAATGCCTGGCTGCCTGCCGCCATGTCGCGCGTGCGCACCGGCAATATGTTCACCTACTCGAATACGCTGGGCGGGCTGGCGCTGGTGCTGTCGTACGCCAACGGCGAAGACTACGACGACCACAAGGTGGGCTCGCAGTACGGCGCCTCGCTGCGCTACACGTTCGGCCAGCTCGCGGTGGGCGGCGCCTACCAGCAAACGTATTCGGACACCAATTCCGACGACCGCCAGCGCGTGTGGAACCTGAACGCCTCGTACCAGTTCGACAGCGCCAAGCTGTTCGCGGGCTACTTCAACGGCCGCGACGAAACCGGCTTCGTGAACGCCGTGATGGGCGGCACGCCCATGCCCGGCCTGGACCGCAAAGACGACGGCTATTTCGCTGGCGTGACCTGGCAGGCCACCCCGCGCTGGGCCGTTACCGGCGCCGCCTACTACGACCGCAGCAAGAACGTGGCGGAGTCGGGCGACAAGGGCAAGCGCTATGCCCTGGTGGCCGTGGCCGAATACGCCTTGTCGAAGCGTTCGCAGGTGTACGCCACCGTCGACTACAACAAGGTGAAAGACGCCGCCCGCGACGAGATCAACGGCGGCAGCAGCCAGCTTGGCGCGGCCGTGGGCTTCCGGCATATTTTTTGACCGGTACGGCCGGGAGGAAGCCGAAAGCAGAATGCACGGACGAGGTGTCTGACTCCCGCCAGGGTGTCAGACACCGATGTGTGCCACGGCCTGCTCTGCAGCACGGTGTCTGACACCCTTCGGGAGTCAGACACCTGAATACATCTGACGACACCTGGTGGCACCTGGCGGCACCTGAATAACGGCCTACAGCACCGCCATCCGGCTGTTGAGCAAGTCTGTCACCAGCATGTGGCCCGGCGCGTGGGTGATGCAGAACTTGGGGCGCACGGCTGCCACGACCGACTGCGGCGTGACGCCGCAAGCCCAGAACACAGGAATCTCGCCAGGCCGGATCTCTACCGCGTCGCCGTAGTCGGGCCGGTTGATATCGGCAATGCCGATCTGGGCCGGGTCGCCCAGGTGCACCGGCGCGCCATGCACCGAGGGAAAGCGCGACGTTACCTGGATGGCGCGGATGGCGTCGGCCGCCTTCAGCGGCCGCATCGACACCACCAAGGGGCCGCGGAACGGCCCCGCCGGCTCGGTGGGAATAGACGTGCGATACATGGGCACGTTGCAGCCCTGTTCGATGTGGCGCACCGGCAGGCCGTTGTCGAGCATGGCTTCTTCGAACGAGAACGAACAGCCGATCAGGAAGGCAACCAGGTCGTCGCGCCACAGGTCGCGCACGTCGGTGGGTTCGCCCGCCAGTTGGCCGTCGCGCCAGACGCGGTAGCGCGGGATGTCGCTGCGCACATCGATGTCGTGCCCCAGGCTGGACAGCGCGGGATCGCCAGGCTCGGACACCGCCAGCAGCGGGCACGGCTTGGGGTTGCGCTGGCAGAAACGCAGGAAATCGCCAGCCACGTCGGCCGGCAGGATCGCCAGGTTGGCTTGTACATGGCCGGGCGCCAGATTGGCCGTGGGGCCGGCCAGGCGGCCGGCGCGCGCCTCGAGGCGCGCGCGATACGCCGCGCCGGGTTGTGGGGTATGTGTCATGGTCGGTAGGTATCGTGCCTGACACCTTGTCAGACACCTATGGATGCGGGAAGCCCAGCAGGTCTTCGATGGCCATGCTGATCGACAAAATGCGGCGGTCGGCGCCGTTGGCGCCGGCCACCATCAGGCCGGCGGGCGCGCTGCCGGGCGAATGGCACGGCACCGACGCGGCGCAGCCGTCCAGGAAGTTGATCAGCGTGGGGTTGCGCAGGATCAGGCCATTGGCCGCGTAGTACGCGTCGTCGCTGGCGGTGACCTCGGCCACGGTGGGCGCCGCCACCGGCACGGTCGGCAGCAACAGCGCATCGTAGCGGGCGATGCGGTGTTCCACCGCCGCCACCCAGGCCTCGCGCGCATCGAGCAGGTCGAGGTAGTCGGCGGCCGACATCTCCTGGCCGCGCCGGATGCGCGACACCACGCGAGGATCGTAGCGGTCGGCCTTGCGGGCGATCAGGTCGCGGTGCCAGGCCCAGGCTTCCGAGGCGGTGAACCCGCCCTTGGCGTTGATGGCCGCCAGTTGGGCGAATTCGGGCACTTCGATTTCTTCGATGCGCGCGCCAGCCGCCGACAGGCGCGACAGCGCGTCGGCGAAAGCCTGCGAAACATGCGCGTCCATGCCGTCCAGCGCCAGGGTGGTGGGCACGGCCAGGCGCAGGCCGTCCAGCCCGGCCGGCTGCCATTCAGCCACTTCGTCGCCCGCGAGTATGGCGTCCAGCGTGGCGCAACAGCGCACCGTGGGCGCCAGGGGGCCGATCGAATCCAGGCTGGTCGACAGCGGCAACACCCCGGCCATGGACACGCGCCAGGCGCTGGGCTTGAAGCCGGCCAGGCCGCACAGCGCAGCGGGAATGCGCACCGAGCCGCCCGTATCCGAGCCGATGGCGCCCAGCGCCATGCCGTCGGTGACCGACACCGCCGCCCCCGACGACGAGCCGCCGGGAATGCGCCCGGTGGCGCGGTCCCAGGGGTTCAGCGGGGTGCCGTAGTGCGGGTTGATGCCCAGGCCCGAATATGCGAATTCCACCATGTTGGTGCGGCCGATGATGACGGCGCCCGCCGCCAGCAGGCGCTGCACCACCACCGCATGCGCGTCGGCCGCGGGCTCGCCCTGGCGGGCGACCGAACCGGCCAGCGTGGTTTCGCCCGCCACGTCGAACAGATCCTTGATGGAAACCGGCAGGCCGTCGATGGGCGAACGGGCCAGCCCTGCCGCGCGCAGCGTGTCGGAAGCCTGCGCGGCGGCGCGCGCCTGATCGGCATACACGCGCGTGAACACGCGCGCGCCCTCGCCGGCCGGGTCTTGCGCACGGGCCAGCGCGGCTTCGGTCAATGCAACGGAACTGGTGCTGCCTTGCTGCAAGGCGGCGGTGGTGTCGTTCAAGGTGGCAAGCATGAGATCCTCGTGCCGCGGCGCGGCGTGCAAATCGGTGGATGTCGTGGGCTGCCCAGGGGCCTCAGGCCACCTCGGGCAAGACCTCGACATCATAGCGGTGGCGCAGCACCCGCTGGCGGTGCGGGTCGGACAGCTCCATGATGAAAGCCGTAGACGGGCGGATGCCGCCGATGGCCGCCACGGTGCCGCAGGTCATGCCCGTGCCGTCGGGCAGCGCGCCGCCTTGCGTGTAGCCAGCGATCAGTTCGGCCGGCGTGCGCAGCGACGCCAGCGTGCCTTCCTGGTACAGCACCTGGACGCCGTTCTCGATGATGTACGCGCGCACTTCCAGGTCGTCCCAGTAGTCGGCCACCTCCGCCAGCCGCCACGCGGCGGTGCCCACCGGCTTGGCGCATACCTGCTTGGACAAGGCCACGCTGTGCGATTCCAGCTTGCGATCGGTGTGGTCCGAGGCGATGCTGACATACAACTCGCCGTCGACGGCGAACACGAAGGTCTCGACTTCGCCCGATGAAGCATCGCCCACGGCCTGGATGCGGGCGGCCTGCGTCAGTTGATTGTCGGCAATACGGTAGTACAGCGGCACGCTGCTGGGGCGCGGCACGCCGATGGCGGCCAGCTCTTCAATGTGATGCTCGATGGCGGCGCGGTCGCGTCCGGCCCAGCCCGCCACCACCAGGTTGCGAATATCGGTTTCCAGGCTGTGGACAGCGCCTTCGGACTCGACTCGGAATACAGCTTTCATGATGGTTCCTGCATGAAACTCGGTGAAGAAAACGGCCCGCGCGTCAGCCGAACACGCGCGGCAGCCACAGGGCCAGGTCGGGAAAGAACGCCAGCAGCGCCAGCATCAAGAACATGGCGAACACGAACGGCAGGCTGCCCACGATGACGGCGCCCATGCTGCCGCTCTTGCGCAAGCTTTGCACCACGAACAGGTTCAGCCCCACCGGCGGCGTGATCAGCGCGGCCTCTACCAGCACGATGATGACGATGCCCAGCCAGATCGGGTCATAGCCCATGGCGATCATGATGGGCGCCACGATGGGGATCGTGGTGATCATCATGGACAGCGTTTCCATGAAGCAGCCCAGCACCAGGTAGAACAGCACCACGATCAGCAGCATCCAGCCCGGCGACAGGCCCAGGCCGGTAATCGACCGGGTCAGCGCGTCGGTGATGCCGGTGGCGGACAGCACGAAGTTCAGGAAGCTGGCTGCGATGACGATCAGCATGATCATGGCAGTGGAGCGCATGGTGCCTTCGATAGCGTCGCGCAGCATGGCGAAGGTCAACCGGCCGAAGCAGGCCGCCAGTATCAGGGCGCCCAGCACGCCCAGCGCGGCCGCCTCGGTGGGCGTGGCCAGGCCGGCGTAGATCGAGCCCACCACCAGGAAGAAAATGCCCAGCGGCGGCGCCAGGTGCACCAGGCTGGCCAGGCGCTGCGCCATCGTGGCGCTGATCTTGTGCCCGCCCCATTGGGGCCGCAGCACGCAGGCCACCGCCACAGTCAACATGAACAGCATCGCCAGGCCGAAACCCGGCAAGATGCCGGCCAGGTACAGCTTGGGCACCGACGAATTGGTCAGCACGCCATAGATCACCAGGTTGATCGACGGCGGAATCAGGATGCCCAGCGTGCCGCCGGCGGCCAGGCTGCCCAGGAACAACGGCTCGTTGTAGCCGTATTTCTTGATCTGCGGCAGGGCCACCGTGCCCACGGTGGCCGCGGTGGCGACGCTGGAGCCCGAGGTGGCCGAGAACAGCGTCGAGGCGCCGATGTTGGCGTGCATCAGTCCGCCCGGCAACCACGACAGCCACAAGCTCATAGCGCTGTACATGCGCTCGGCAAAACCCGACCGCAGCAGCACTTCGCCCAGCATGATGAACAGCGGAATCGCCACCAGCAGGAATTCGTTGTTGGCGCTCCACGAGATTTCGCCGATGGCGCGTGTCAGCGGCAGCATGGAATACAGGGGGTCGAGGATCAGCCCCAGCACCCCCAGGGCGGCGCCCACGGGAATCGAAATGCCGATCAGCACCAGCAACAGGATCAGGGTCGTGGCGATCATGCGGCCTCTCCTTTCACCATGCGCTCGCCCGCGGCGGCTTCTTCATCGGCTTCTTCCTGCGCCGAGCGCACGCCGCAGACTTGCTTGACCAGGTCCAGGTCGCCGGTGACCAGCGCCAGCGAGGCGCGCACCAGCATCAGGGCCACGGTAATGCACATCCACAGCAGGCCCAGCATCCACAGCCCCTGGGGAATCCACAGTGGCGTGGCCAACGGCGTATTGGCCGCCGAGTCGCGCACCCATGAGGTCTGCGCCATTTCCATAGCGTAGTAGGTCAGGTACACCATGAAGACGCCCAGCGCCACCAGCGAGATCCAATCCAGCAGCGCCGACAGCCGCACCGGCAGGTACTGGTACAGCACGTCGACGCGCACGTTGGCGCGCTGCAGCGTGGCGAAGGCCAGCGCCCACGAGGTGCTGATGGCAAACGCGTAGCTCGACAGCTCGTCGGCCCCGCCGGTGGTAAAGCCGAAGAATTTGCGCGCCACCACGTCGAACGAGATCAGCAGCACGCTGGCCAGGGTCAGCGCGCCGCCCACCCACACGGCCACGCGCGAGAAGGATTCGGCCCGGCGCAATAGCGCGCCGAGGATCCGGAATTGTTCAGGTCGGGTCATGCTCTGTCTCCGCGGCCGCTCGCGCGGCGCGCCGGGATAGCCCGTGACGCGGCGCGCGGCGGACCGCCTGGATGATGTGCGGCGGATTACTTCTTGGCGACCAGGTCCAGTTCTTTGCCGATGGTGGCATTGAAGTCCTGGACGCATTGCGCCGAGCAGCGCGCCGCCCACTTCGGCAGCACCGATTCGCTGAGCACTTTCTTCAGCAGCTGGCGGTCGGCATCGGTGGGCTGCACCAGCACCATCTTGCCCTTGACCGGGTACGGGCATGCCGCGGCGCCGGTATTGCAGTCATAGCCCTCCTGGGTCTGGCGCGCGGCGGCGTCCCAGATGTCGTCGACCATTTTGTCGATGTTGGTCTGCAGGAAGGTCCGCACCTTGGGATCGAGCTTGTCCCACGCCTTCTGGTTGACCGCGTGGATCTGCTGGTTCCAGTTGATGGGCAGCGCGTACAGGTGGGTGGAGACCTCATACCATTTGGCCGAGTAGCCCGACAGCGAGCCGGTGATGGCGCAGTCCACCACCTTGTTCTGCAGGGCCGGCACGACTTCGCCGAACGCCATGGTGACGCTGGAGCCTCCCAGCGCCTCGACGAATTCGGCGGTGGTGCGGCTGCTGGTGCGCACCTTCTTGCCCTTCACGTCGGCCAGGCTCTTGATCTCGGCATTGCAGAACAGCACCTGCGCGGGGTAGGTGGAAATGCCCAGCAGCTTGACGTTGGCGCCTTCGCCGTACAGCTTGGCGTACACGGGCTCGAAGGCGCGGGTCACGGCGCGCGCCGTCTTCACGTCGGGCGCCAGGCCGGCCAGGTCGATCGCTTCGTTGATGGGGTTGTCGCTCGCGAAGTACGACAGGGTGGCCGTGCCGAACTGGATCACGCCCTGCGACATCAGGCGCAGCAGCTCGGGGCCTTTGAGGCCCATCTCGTTAAAGCCCTTGATATCGGCGGTGACCTGGCCCTTGGACAGCTCGGGCACGGTCTTGGTCCAGAACGGCTTTTCGTAGTCGTTGTAGGCGGTCAGGTTGCTGAGCCCGCCCACCACCGTCAGGTGGGTCTTGGGCAGGTCCTGCGCGTGGGCGGCAGTGGCCATCAATGCGATGGCGGCGACGATCAAGGGCTTCTTCATAGGGATTCTCCTTGCAGGCGGGGTTCGGTCGCGCGCCGGGCCCCGTTACCCTGATGGCGCGCTGCAAATCGGCCGGGCCGGCCGCCGCGATGCGCGTCCAGCCCCTCTTTGCCGCGCATTGCACCGGGCGGGCGCAGTCCTGTCCAATCGTAAGTTCGGATGCCGAGGTATAAATTATTTTTAGGTCTGATCCCGGCGCCCGCGCCGCACTACGCGCAATGCAGCAATCACGCGGCTTTGCGGGCCGCGCCCGGCATGTCTTGCCGGCTCTCGCAGCGCCCGGCCGCCAGGCGATTCAGCTGCGTATATCAGGGAAAATCCTAGGCCACCCGGCGCACGATAGATGCCCCTTGCCCTCCGGGAAAAGCCGCCAGCAGTTCACGCGCGCGGTCACGCGCCTGCGCCAGCGTGGGCACCGCCATGAACGGCAGGCCGAACGCGCGCGGGTCCGGCACGATGGATACGAAACCGGCGCAACAGCGCCGCAGCCTGGCCATGTTCGAGGCCTGCCACGCCACCATGTCGCGCCGGTCGGCGAGCGACATGTCTACATTCAGGTCGGTGCCGACCAGCACGAACGGCTTGCCGCTGGCAACCAGCATGTCCATCTCGTGCGCCCAGGTCTGGACGGCGCCCTGGGCCACGTTGGGCCGCCGCGTCAACACCAGGGGAAAGTGCGTCAAATCATGCAGGGCGTAAGCGTCCCGGTTCATTCGAATACTCCTTCTGTCTTGCGGGCCAGGCGCTTGAGACCTTTTCCGGCGAGGTTCGCGCGGCGGCGCACGCGCGCTTCGGACGGCCGCGCGGGCGGCCAGCCGCCCCTGTTTACAGCAAGGCCATTGCCGCAGATTGTGTTTGAGAATGCTATACATTTGTATCTGTTACCACTAACGCAATTGCGCCAACCAATGTCCCGGACCCGCCACTCCATGCTTGAGCAGGCTCCGCCAGCCGCCGTAGACCCGGTCCCGCTGCTGACGCCGTTCCAGGTCGTCCAGGCACGCCAGAATCGCGGCATTCCCGTGCCCGCGCACCGCCACGACAAAGGCATGCTGCTCGCGGTGCAGGAAGGGGTCAGCGTGGTGCGCAGCGACGGCGAGGTGCTGACGATGACGCCCGGCCGCCTGGGCTGGATGCCGCCCGGCATGCTGCACGAGGCGCATTGGTTCGGCGACGCGCGCGGCCTGTTCCTGTATGTGCGGGCCGACGCCTGCGACAGCTTGCCCGCGCAGGCGTGCGCCTGGGCGTCCGGCCCGCTGGTCGAGGCGCTGCTGCAGCGCCTGGCCGGCATGCCGCCCGACGAACAGAACCTCGCTCACACCTTGCGCCTGTTCGAGGTGCTGGTGACCGAGCTGCGGATGCTTCCCCAAGCCAGCCTGCCGCTGCCCATGCCGCGCGACCACCGCCTGCACGAGCTGGCGACGACGCTGCTGGATCGGCCCGACGACGCCCGCGGCATCGAGGCCTGGGCGCGACGGGTGAATATGTCGTCGCGCACACTGATGCGGCGCTTTCGCGCGGAAACCGGGATCACGCTGGGAAGATGGCGGCAACAGGCGCGGCTGCTGCGTTCGCTGGAATGGCTGGCGGCCGGCAAGCCGGTCACCGAGGCGGCGCTGGCGGTCGGCTATGAAAGCATCAGCGCCTTCATCACCAGCTTCCGCAATGCGTATGGCGTGACGCCCAGCCAGTATTTCGCGCGCCACTAGGGCGCGCGCCGCCGCTACACGCCGTGCGACAGCGGACCCAACCTGCCCACCGCGGCCTGCTGGGCCAACTGCGCGATCACGCGCGCCACATGGCTGTCGGGGCCCTGCACCCAGGTAGCGGTAAACGCCAGGTCGGGCAGCGGGTCGGCCTGCACGTCCAGCAGCCGCAACTCGCCGCTGGCCAGCTCTTTGTCGAGAAACACGGGCGCGATGACGCTGGTGCCGATGCAGTCCAGTGTCATGCGCACCACCATCGACAACGACGCGCTGCCGTACATGCGCGGGGCTTGCACGCCGGCGCGCGTGAGCATGTCGCGCACGAACTGGTAAGGGCTGCTGCTGGACGGGTACGTGATGACAGGAAGCGTGCCGATGCGCTGCAGCGTCAGGGGCTCGGGGCCTAGCGCCAGGCGCGGGCTGGCCACCCAGGCCAGCGGATAGGCGCAGAGCGGCAGGTTTTCGAAGCGAGCCTCCAGGACGGGGCCCATCAGGAAAGCCAGGTCGATCTGGCGCGCCGTCAGGTGGCTGCGCAATACCGGCGTGGTGTCCACCTCGATCTGCAGCACCAGGGCCGGATACGCGGCGTGCAGGTACTCGACCAGCGCCGGCAGCCAGGTCTGCACGATGGTCTCGGCCACGCCGATGCGCAGCGGGCCGCGCATCACGTTCTGCTCGCGCGCGGCCTGCAGCATGTCGCGGCGCAGCTGCAGCATGCGCTCGGCATGCGACAGCAGCTCGTGGCCCTTGCCGGTCAGCGTCACGCCGCGCGCGTCGCGCTCGAACAGGCGCACCCCCAGGTCGCGTTCGAGCGACGCGATACGCTGCGACACCGCCGGCTGGGTGGTGTTGAGTTTTTCGGACGCGGCCCGGAAACTGCCCAGCGTCGATACCCAGAAAAAAGTCTCGATGTTTCGTAGATCGATCATGGCCCGCATCCGTGTAGCGAGGATGAGCGTATCATGTGCCCGTTTCGCCGCGCCGGCCGCCTGCCGGTTCGGGCATATATGTTGACTGCCTGACAAGGAGCCCCGCATGTCCCGGGCCGCCGCCGGATCAGCCCCGGCAGCCACGCCGCCTATCTCTGCCGCCCACCCTGCGGCGCGCCCACTGATCGGCATCGTACTGTTGATTCTCTCGGCCTGGACACTGTCGTGTCTGGACGCCAGCGGCAAGTGGGTCATGGAAGCCGGCGTGCCGCTGCTGATCCTGTGCTGGATACGCTACCTGGCGCACCTGCTGCTGGTGCTGGCCCTGGTGTTGCCGCGTCGCGGCCTGGCCGTGCTGCGCAGCACGCGCCCGCGCGAGCAGATGCTGCGCGGCGGCTCGATGCTGCTGGCCACCCTCGCCTTCTTCACCACCCTGAGCTACATGCCTCAAGCCGAGGCCACGGCGATCAACTTCCTGGCGCCCCTGATCGTGCTGGCGCTGGCGCCGTGGATACTGAAAGAACCGCCCCGCGCCTCGCGCTGGGTGGCCGCGGCCGTGGCGTTCGCCGGCGTGCTGATCATTGTCCGCCCCGGCGGCGGGCTGCATCCGCTGGGTGTGCTGTTCGGCCTGCTGACCGCATGCTGCTTTGCCGCGCAGTTTATCGCCACGCGCCGCGTGGCCGGCGACGACCCCTACACCTCGCTGATCTGGAGCGGCGCGGTGGGCACCGTGTGCCTGACCCTCGCCCTGCCCGTCACCCTGCCGCCCGCCCAGCCCGTGCTGGCCCAGCTGAGCCCGGGCAACTGGCTGCTGCTGATCTCCACCGGCGTATCAGGCGCCCTGGGGCACCTGTTGCAGATTGGCGCCTACCGCAACGCCGCGGCATCGACGCTGGCGCCCTTCGTGTATTTGCAGATCGTCAGCGCCACCGCGGTGGGCTGGCTGGTGTGGGGGCACTTTCCCGACGCGCTGACCTGGCTGGGCATTGCCATCATCTGCGGCAGCGGCATCGTCATCGGCCTGATCGAATGGCGGCGCAGCCGCGCAAGCGCGCCGCGCACGCCATGACCCATAGCGCCGGGCGCCGCAGGCGCCTGGCGCGTTTTCATACCGATTGCCGGAATTCGCGCCGGTATGCCGACGGCGACACTTTCAGCGCGCGCCGGAAATGCTGCCGCAGCGACAAGGGCGTGCCGAAGCCGGCCTGCGCGGCAATCGTCTCGACCGGCGCGTCGCTGGTTTCCAGCAGCCGCTGGGCCAGCGCCAGCCGCTGCGACAACAGCCACTGGCCCACGGTGCCCCCGGTAGCCTGCCGGAAATGGCGGGTAAACGTGCGGCGGCTCATCGCCGCGCGCGCCGCCAGCGAATCGAGGTCATGCGCGCGGTCCAGGTGCGCCGACACCCAGGCCAGCACGCCGGACAGGCGGTCCGCGCCCACCGAGGCCGGCACCGGCTGTTCCACATACTGCGCCTGGCCGCCCTGCCGGTGCGGCGGCACCACCAGCCGGCGCGCCACGCTGTTGGCGGCTTCCGCGCCCCAGCGCCGCCGCAGCACGTGCAGGCAGCAATCGATGCCGGCAGCGGTGCCGGCCGACGTGACCACGTCGCCGGCGTCCACGTAAAGCACATCGCGGTCGAGCCGCACCCACGGATAGCGCGCCGAAAAATCGTCGGCCCACATCCAGTGGGTGGTGGCGGCGCGCCCGTCCAGCAGGCCGGCCTCGGCCAGCACGAAAGCGCCCAGGCACAGGCCCACCACCAGCGCGCCGCGCGCGTGCGCCTGCCGCAGCGCCCGCAGCAGCGCGGGCGGCGCGGGTTCGCTCGTGTCGCGCCAGCTCGGCACCACCACGATGTCGGCCCGCGCCAGTTCGCGCAGGCCATGATCGGCCTGCACCGTGAAGCCGGCGCTGGTGCGCAGCGGCCCCGGCTCGGCGGCGCAGACGCGCAGGTCGAAGGCCGGCAGGCCCGGCGCCTCGCGCTGCTCGAACACCGCACAGGGCACCGTCAGGTGAAATGCGCTGATCTGGTCGAAGGCCACCACGGCCACGGTGGCGGCGGCCGGTTCGCGGCGCGGGACGGAAAAACGGCTGGACACGGCAGGCAGGGAACGCATGGAATGGGCGGACGCGCGATGGGCGGCGCTGATCAGGGGCTTGGCCCGATTTTATCCAATATTGTCATTCAGGCCACTATCGGGCATCCCGGCCGCTGGGAATAATGGATTCATCCCCTCAACACAACCGGAGAACCGCCATGACCCAACCCGCAGCCCGGCGCGCCCTGATCGTCGTCGATGTACAGAATGAATATTTCGGCGGCAAGCTGCCCATCGAGTACCCCGACCCGCAGCAGTCGCTTGCCAACATCGGCCGCGCCATGGACGCGGCCCATGCAGCGGGCGTGCCCATCGTGCTGGTGCAGGACATCGAGCCGGCCGAGTCGCCGCTGTTCGCGCGGGGCTCGCACGGCGCCGAATTGCACGAAGGCGTGGTTTCGCGTCCCCACGACCACCACGTGATCAAGGGCATGCCCAGCGCGTTCGCCGGCACCGGCCTGGAAGCGTGGCTGGCCGAGCGCGGCATCGACACCATTACCGTAGTGGGCTATATGACGCACAATTGCGACGATTCCACCGTGAAGCACGCCGTGCATGCCGGGCTGCGCGTGGAAGTGCTGAACGACGCCACCGGCTCGGTACCCTACGCAAACAGCGCCGGCCAGGCCTCGGCCGAGGAAATCCACCGGGTGCTGACGGTAGTGATGCAAAGCCGCTTCGCCGCGGTGATGAGCACCGCGCAGTGGATCGCCGGCCTGAACGGCGCGCCGATGCCCACGCGTGACAACATCTACATGTCGAACCAGCGGGCGCGCGGGCTGGCCTGAGCCCTGCCCGCGGGAGGATCAGCCGGCCAGCCGGCCGGCCGCCAGCACCAGTTGCCGCCCACAACGGGCGGCAAGTTGCGGATCGTGCGTGACGAGCACCAGGGTCGTGCCGTGCTCGCGATGCAGGTCGAACATCAGGTCGATGATCGTGGCGCCGGTGGCGGCGTCCAGGCTGCCGGTGGGCTCGTCGGCGAACAGCAGGCCCGGGCGCACCACGAAGGCGCGGGCAAGCGACACGCGTTGCTGCTCGCCGCCGGACAGAGTGCGCGGATAATGGTGCAGCCGTTCGCCCAGCCCCACTCGCCGCAACATGGCCTGGGCGGCGTCGCGCGCCGGCTGGCCGGCCAGTTCCAGCGGCAGCATGACGTTTTCCAGCGCCGTCAGGTTGGGCAGCAGTTGAAATGACTGGAACACAAAACCGACGTGGCGCGCGCGCAGTTGCGCGCGGCCGTCTTCATCCAGCGAGAACAGGTCCTGCCCGGCCAGCCGCACGCTGCCGGCCGAGGGAACGTCCAGGCCGGCCATGAGTCCCAGTAACGTGGACTTGCCGGAACCCGAGCTGCCGGTAATGGCCACGGCGCTGCCGGCCGCCACCGTAAAATCGATTCCCTCCAGGATCGACAGCGTGCCGCCCGCGTCCGACACCTGCTTGCCCAGCCCGGAAACCTCGATCGAGACCTTGCTATCCATGCGTCTATTCTTCCGTTGGTTCGTTGCCGCCGCCATGTCCGCCGCCTTTGCCGCGCCGGCCGTCCACGCTCAGACCCGCGCCCCGGCGCCAGGTTCCGCGCCGCGCACCTTGCTGGTGGTGGGCGACAGCCTGTCTGCCGAATACGGCCTGGCGCGAGGCACCGGATGGGTGCCGCTGCTGGCCAGGCGGCTGTCGGAACAATACCCCGATTACCAGGTCGTCAATGCCAGCATCAGCGGCGATACTACCAGCGGCGGCGTGTCGCGCCTGCCGGCGCTGCTGCAGCGCCACCATCCGGCCATCGTGGTGCTGGAGCTGGGCCCCAACGACGCGCTGCGCGGCTTGTCGCTGAAAATGACCGAACAGAACCTGCGCGACATGGCCCGCCAGGCGCGCCAGGCCGGCGCGCGGGTGCTGATCGTGGGCATGCAGATTCCGCCCAACTACGGGCGCGATTACGCGCAGCGCTTCGCCGCGGTGTTTCCCGCGGTGGCCAAGGCCGAACAGGCGGGACTGGTGCCGTTCCTGATGGACGGCATGGCCACCGACCGCGCGCTGTTCCAGGCTGACGGCATCCATCCCAACGAACAGGCCCAGCCGCTGCTGCTGGATAACGTATGGGCTGCGCTGCAGCCCATACTGAAGAAGGATCAGCCGGCGGATTGATCCTGGCCCTGCAGGGCCGAGGCGGCTTCGGGCAGGATCTTCACCTGGTACTGCTCGCGCAGCACTTTCAGCACCGCGGCGTCTTCGGCCTGGCCCCAGGCCGCCCCCAGCTGGCGCGCCAGCAGGTCGCGGGCCGATGCCTCGGAGGCGCCGGCTTCGACTTTGTCCAGGCGCACCACCACGTAGTCGTTGCCGTCGCTCACCCCTGCGTAGGCGGGCAACGGCTCGGCCGGCAGGCGCATCGCGGCGTTCAGCACGTCTTGCGACAGCTGGCCGGGCTGCTGGCGCGACACCACCGCGGAAGCGCCGAAGCCTTCGGGCAGCGTGCCCGGATCGGCCTTCCAGTCATCCAGGGCAGCCATGCCGGCCTTGCGGGCGGCTTCGGCGGCGCGCTCGTCAAGCAGGCGCTCGCGGATGTTGGCGCTGACTTTTTCCAGCGGCGGCACATGTTCGGGCTGCACTTGGGCCACGCGCACCGCCAGCATGGTGTCGGGCGACAGTTCAATGACCCCGGAATTCTGCTTGTCGCGCAGAACGTCGGGCGAAAACAGCGCCTGGCGCACCCGCGGGTTGTCGAGCAACTGGGCATCGGGGCCGCTGGCGGCGGCGTCGGCGCCGGCCTGATCGGCGGGCAGCAGTCCTTCACGGGTAATGCCCGAGGCGGTGCGCAGCTTCAAGCCCAGCGCATCGGCGGCGGGCTGCAGGCTGTCGCGCTGGTCGTACACGATTTCGGTAAGCTTGGTGGCCATTTCGGAAAACCGGGTGGCCGCGATCTGCTTGCGGATTTCGGCGGTGATTTCGTCACGGACCTCGGCCAGGGGCTTGATGGCGGCGGGCTGGATTTCGGTAACCTTGACGATATGCAGGCCCGAGGGGCTTTCAACCACGCCCGAGACCTGGTCTTTGGCCAGGCCAAAAACGGTTTTTTCGAGCGGACCGGCCAGCATGCCCGGCGCCAGCCAGCCCAGGTCGCCGCCCTTGCCGGCCGAGCCGGCATCTTGCGAGTTGGCGCGCGCCAGCTCGGCGAACTGGGCGGGATCGGCCGCGGCCTGCTTGGCCAGCGCCTCGGCTTTGGCGTGCGCGGCCTTGCGGGCATCTTCGGAGGCGCCCGCGGGCAGCTCGATCATGATGTGGCTGGCGCGCCGGCGCTCGGGTTGACCGAAGCGGTTCTTGTTCTGCTCGTAGTAGCTGGCGATGTCTTCTTCTTTGACTTGCACGCCCTGCGTGGCGGCGGCTTCGTCCAGCACCAGGTACTGGGCGGTCACCTGCTCGGGCACGGTCAGCTGCTGCTTGTTGCCGTCATACCAGGTCTGGATGTCTTCAGGCGACACCGACACTTGCGCGCGGTAATCGGCCGCGGCGAAGCGGCGCAATTGCACGGTGCGCTGCTGGGTCAGGGCGGATTCGAGCGAGGCCACCACGGCATCGGGCGCGCCGGCCGACTGGTTGATGGGCTCGAGCACGCGCCCCACCGCCAGGTCGCGGCGCAGGCCGGCCTCGAACGAGGTAGGCGTCATGCCCTGCGCGGCCAGCACCTGGCGGTAGCGTTCGGGGGAAAAGCGGCCGTTGTCCTGCACTTGCGGAATGGCGGCGATGGTGTTGCGCAGCGTGCCGTCAGATACCGAAAAGCGGTTGTCGATGGCCACCTGGGCAAGCAGGCGCTGGTCGATCAGCTGGTTGAGCAGTTGTTCGCGCATGGCGGGGGTGTCGACCAGGGCGGGATCGAACTGGCTGCCCAGGCGCTGGCGGAATTGTTCGAGCTGGTTGCGGTGGGCCATGTCGAACTCGCTGCGAGTGATGGGCTGGCCAGCCACCGTTGCCAGTTCGGGCTCGCGGCGGATGAAGCTCTCGTAGCCCTGGATGCCCACCAGGAAGAACGACGGCACGATCAGGATCAGCAGAATGAACTGCATCCAACGGCGATGATTGCGTAGTAGTTCGAACATGGATTCCCTGTTTGCCGTGCGCGGCCCGCCCTGAGATGGACGCCGCGCCGCAAAAAAACGCATAAAAAAAGGCGAAACCGATTCGCCCTTGCCCCGCCCTTGCCAGGTGCCGGAATCGAACCCGGTAAGCCGCCGGAGTTTACCATTTTCGCCCCGTACGCCACAGTTTGGGGCGGGCGGGTTGCCTTCGACCGGCGTGGCGATGCGGGTACCGTGTTGGTGGATGCGGTTGCCGTGGCGGGGGGTTGGTTCTTGCCCCGTCTCCGGGCGTGCGGGCAGGCCGGGCGGCGCCCGTGCGTCGGGCTCGGGCGCATCCGGGCGCCCTCGGTCTGCTACGCAGACTGCCCCGCCGCCCAACGCGCCGCCCGGCCTGCCCGCACGCCCGGAGACTGAGTGCCGGTGAATTCGAACCCTTCAACGGCTCGGGGACTCCCCGTGTGAAGATCGGCTGCATGTCCATTGCATCGCGAGGCCTTGCCAGCCTGTCCGTGCGGCGCGTGGGGCCGGGCGAGTTGACCGGCGGGGAAGCCTGCGCAGCAGGCCTCGGGCGCCTGCATGCGCCCGAGCCCGACGGGCTTCGCCCGGCCCCACGCGCCGCACGGACAGGCGACTCAAGAATCCGATCACAAGCTCCGAGCGCCCCCACAACCCGAAACACCCCGCCCCGAAGGAGTATCCTTGCATCCTTCACCCTGGAAACGTCCCGAGCATGACCGCCCCCTGGCCCTATCCTACCCATATTGCCCACCGCGGCGGCGGCCGCCTGGCCCCTGAAAATACCCTGGCCGCCATGCGCGTCGGCGCCGAGCACGGGTTCCGCATGGTCGAATTCGACGTCAAGCTCAGCCGCGACAAGGTCGCCTTCCTGCTGCACGACGACACCCTCGACCGCACCACCGATGGCCGTGGCCCCGCCGCCGCGCTGTCGTATGCCGAGCTGGCCCGGCTGGATGCCGGCGGCTGGCATTCGCCTGCCTACGTGGGCGAACCCGTGCCCGCCTTCGACGCCGTGGCCCGCTATGCCATCGCCAATGGCATCGCCTGCAACATCGAAATCAAACCCAACCCCGGCCAGGAAAGCGAAACCGGCGCCGCCGTGGCGCTGGCCGCGCGGGCGTTGTGGCAAGACGCCCTGCCCGCCCCGCTGCTGTCGTCGTTCTCGGAAGCCGCGCTGGCCGCGGCCCAGGCGGCGGCCCCCGAACTGCCGCGCGCACTGCTGGTGGAGCAGGTGCCGGCCGACTGGCCCGCGCGGATGGCGCGCCTGGGATGCGTGGCGCTCAACATCAACCACCGCGACGCCAGCCGCGAACTCATCGACGCCGTGCACGCCGCCGGCTACCGCATCGCCGCCTGGACCATCAACGACCCGGCGCGTGCGCGCCTGTTGCTGTCCTGGGGCCTGGATGCCCTTTTCACCGACGCGCTGGCCGAAATCGGCCCGCCCGCCTGAGCCCAGGACTCCGCCTTGTTCAGCTACCGACACGCCTTTCATGCCGGCAACCACGCCGACGTCCTCAAGCACGCCGTGCTGATCCACATGCTGGATTACATGAACCGCAAGGACACTCCCTATTGGGTGGTGGACACTCATGCGGGCGCGGGACTCTACGCCCTGGACAGCGATTGGGCCGCGAAGAACGCCGAATTCGCCGATGGCATCGGCCGCCTGTGGCAGCGCGACGACCTGCCGCCGCTGCTGGCAAGCTACCTGGAGCGGGTGCGCCGCTACAACCCCGACGGCCGCCTGCGCCACTATCCGGGCTCGCCCTGGCTGACGCTGGACGCGCTGCGCGAGCGCGACCGCCTGCGCCTGTTCGAAATGCACCCCACCGAATCGGACGTGCTGGTGGGCAACCTGGAGCAACTGGACAAGACCGCGTTGCGCCAGACTACGATCTACGCAACCGACGGCTTCGAGGGCATGAAGGCGCTGCTGCCCCCGCCGCCGCGGCGCGGGCTGGTGCTGATCGACCCATCGTACGAAGACAAGCAAGACTACCGGCGCACGCTGAACGCCGTGAAAGAAGGCCTGAAGCGTTTTGCCACCGGCACGTATGCCGTGTGGTACCCGCTGGTGCAGCGCCGCGAAGCCACCGAGCTGGCCCGCCACCTGGATAACCTGCAGGTGAAAAGCTGGCTGCATGTGTCGCTCACCGTGAAAAAACCGGCCGCCGATGGCCTGGGCCTGCATGGCAGCGGCATGTTCGTGGTGAATCCCCCGTGGACGCTGCACGCGGCCTTGCGGGAAGCCATGCCGGTGCTGACCAGGCTGCTGGCGCAGGACGACCGCGCCGCATACACGCTGCAGCAGCGCGCCGGCTAGCGCGCCTGCGCAGCCTGAACGGGCCGCACCCGATGGGCGCCGCTCAGCGGCGCAACAGCGCGCGCAACGCCGCGATCACCAGCACGACGAACAGCGCCAGGCTCCACAGCACGTATTCCACGCCCAGCAAGTCGACAGAGGCATCCATGCAGCTGGCATAGATGCCGAACAGCCACGGCACGGCGCCATCCAGGCCCGAACCGCTCATGAAGCGGTCGGCGAAGGTCTGGCTGCACGAGAACATCTGCGCGGCCACGTCGTACTGGTACCACGCCGCCGCGATGCCGCCCACGCCCAGCAGCGCGCCCAGCGCCGCGCAGACGCGCGCGATAGCGCCCGCAAAGGCGCCCGCCAGCGCCACCACGCCGATCGCCAGGTAGATCAGGCGCTGCAGCACGCACCAGGCGCAAGGCGGCATATCGAACACATGCTGCGAAACGAGCGCCAGCCCCACGGCGGCGAAGCAAAGAACGGCAATCAGTAGCAGCAGTCGCTGGCGGGACGAAAACATGGCATGACCGGCAAAGGCGTTGAAAAAAAGGCCGGGCCGCTTGGACCCGGCCCGGACGGGATCAGGCGTCGTTGGACACGTATCCCATGTTGAACTGCAGGCCGCCCGACGATTCTTCGTCGCCCGAGCTGCCGCGCGACTGGCCCAGGCGTTCGAGGTATTCGGCGGTGATGTCGCCGGTGATGTACTGGCCGTCGAAGCACGAGGCCTCGAAGCGCGTGAGCGCGGGATTGAGGTCGGTGACGGCCTGCTGCATATCTTGCAGGTCTTGATAGATGAGCCCGTCGGCGCCAATGGTGCGGGCGATTTCTTCGTCGGAGCGGCCGGTGGCGATGAGCTCGCTCTGGGTGGGCATGTCGATGCCGTACACGTTGGGATAGCGCACCGGAGGCGCGGCCGAGGCGAAGTACACCTTGTTGGCGCCGGCGGCGCGGGCCATGTCGACGATCTCGCGGCTGGTGGTGCCGCGCACGATGGAATCGTCGACCAGCAGCACGTTCTTGCCCTTGAACTCCATGCCGATGGCATTGAGCTTCTGGCGCACCGATTTGCGGCGCACCGCCTGGCCCGGCATGATGAACGTACGGCCCACGTAACGGTTCTTGATGAGGCCTTCGCGGTAGTCCAGGTTCAGGCGCGCGGCCAGTTGCATGGCGGCCGGTCGCGACGAATCGGGGATGGGCATGACCACGTCGATGTCGCCCAGGCGCATGTTGCGCGCCACCTTGTCGGCCAGGTACTCGCCCATGCGCAGGCGCGCATCGTATACCGACACGCCGTTGATCATGGAATCGGGCCGGGCGAAGTACACGTATTCGAAAATGCACGGCACCAGTTGCGGGTTGTCGGCGCACTGGCGGCTGACCATGCGGCCGTCCAGGTCGATGAACACGGCCTCGCCGGGCTCGACGTCGCGCACGAAGGCAAAGCCGCTGCCTTCCAGGGCCACGGATTCCGAGGCGACCATCCATTCGACGCCCTCTTCGGTTTCCTGGCGTCCGATGCACAGCGGCCGGATGCCATGGGGATCGCGGAAGGCCAGCAGGCCGTAGCCGGAGATTTGCGCCACCACGGCGTAGGCGCCGCGCACCCGCTTGTGCACGGCGGCCACGGCGCGGAAGATGGTGTCGTCGTCGAGCGAGACTCCGTTGGCGGCCGACTGCAGCTCGTGCGCCAGCACATTGAGCAGCACTTCGGAATCGGAATTGGTATTGATGTGGCGCCGGTCGACCCGGTACAGCGACTCGCGCAGTTCGCGCCAGTTGGTCAGGTTGCCGTTGTGCGCGAAGGTGATGCCGAACGGGGCATTCACGTAGAAGGGTTGGGCTTCTTCTTCGCTGGCGCTGGACCCGGCGGTGGGGTAGCGGACGTGGCCGATGCCGCTGGCGCCCGGCAGCGAACGCATGTTGCGGGTGCGGAACACGTCGCGCACCAGGCCATGCGCCTTGAACATATTGAAGTGGCTGCCCTGGAAAGTGGCGATGCCGGCCGCGTCCTGGCCGCGATGCTGCAGCAGCAGCAGGCTGTCATAGAGCAGCTGGTTGACCGGCCCGCGCCCGATGACGCCGATGATTCCACACATGGTGATTTCCCGTTAAAACAATTAGTACGGCAGCCACGTCGCCAGCGACGGGGGCAGCCACAGTTTGATGTGTCTGATGGCCTCGGTGGCCGAATGCGAAAACATGGCGTCCTGCCACCAGGGTTCTTGCGGCAGCGGCGTATAACCCCCCAAGGCGACCAGCACCAGGACGATCAGCAGTCCCCGCGCCAGCCCGAAAACGGCGCCCAGGCCGTGGTCGGCGGGCGTCAGGCCGGTGGTGCGGATGAGGGCCGCCAGCGTCATGTTGACCAGCCCCACCGCCAACAGCACCACGATGAACACCGCCGCGTAAGACACTCCCATGCGCAGCATCGCCGTCTCGATATAGGGTTCCAGCCAGCCATATACGGTGGGGCCCCACCAGATCGCGGCAATGAATGCCAGCGCGAACGCCATCAGCGACAGCACTTCTTTCAGCAGGCCGCGCAACAGGCCCAGCAGGCCCGAGACCGCCAGGATCGCCAGCACGACGAAATCGAAGCCGGTCACTGGCTGGCGATGAAGCCGTTGTCGTAGCCCAGCGTGCGCAGGCGCGCCTGGGCCGCCTGGGCAGCATCGCGCGACGGGAACGGCCCCACGCGCAGGCGGTACTGCTGCTTGCCGCCCACGGAAGCCTGTTCAACGAAGGCGTTGGTGACGCCGGCCTGATGCAGCTTGGTGCGCCGCGACTGGGCATCGGCCTGGCTGCTATAGGAAGCGATCTGCAATACGAAATTGCCCTTGGCGGCGGGCGCGGCCGACGGCTTGGCCGCGGGCTCGCTGCCGGGCGCCCGGCCTTCGAGCAGGGCCAGGGCGCGCGCGCCGTCGTCGTCGCGCTGCGGCTTGGCCGGTGGCTGCTGCGCCGGCGGCTTGGCGGCCGGCGCGGGGTCGGGTTCGGGACGCTGGGCCTGGGCCTGGGCCGTGGCCGGAGGCTGCGCCGGCGGCGTGGTGACGTCGGGCGGCGCGGGTGGCTCGCCAGGCGGCTGAGCGGCGGGCGGCTGGGCCTGCGCAACGGTATCGGGCGCGCCGGGTTCGGCCGTGGCCGGTGGCGACACGGACGGCTGGTATGGCGTGTTGCGATCGGGGATGCGGATGGGGATGTCGTCGGCCACCGGCACGGGCTCGGAATCGAGCACCATGGGCAGCACGATGACCGCCGCCAGCACCAGCGCCACCGCCCCGGCCAGCCTGCGGCGAGCGCGCGCGCGCAGTTCCGCCGCCTGGGCTTCGCTGGAGACCGATGGACGCGGCCTGGAGGGCGATGCCTGCGAGGCGGAATCTTTGCGAGTGAACAATCCCATGGACAGGAATTCCTTGCGACCTGGGCGGGAGCCGGCGTCCCGCCTGCCCGCAGCCTACGCTTTGCGGCCCAGCGACTGCAAAACCGAGGCTACGGTGAGAAATGAGCCGAACACCACGATTCTATCACCCTCGCCCGCCCGTTCGCGGGCCGCGCCATAGGCCGCGGCGGGGTCTGCGTACGCCTGCACGGAAGGCGCTTCGCCACCCGCCGGCGCGGCTTGCAGGGCCGCCGACACGCGGCTGGCCAGGTCTTGCCCCGAGCCGCCGCGCGGCCCGGGCAACCCGGCGCAATACCAGTGGTCGACACGGCTGGCCAGCTTGGCGATGACGCCATTGGTGTCTTTGTCGTTCAACATGCCGAACACGGCGTGCGTATAGGGATGGAACCCCATATTGTCGAGGTTCTGGGCCAGCACCGCGGCCGCGTGCGGATTATGCGCGACGTCGAGAATGACGGCCGGCTGGCCGGGCAGAATCTGGAAGCGTCCCGGCAGCGAAGCCTGCAGCAGCCCGACCCGTACCGCCTGCTGGGGCACCGGCAGGCGGTCGCGCACCGATTCGAGCGCGGCTAGCGCGGCCGAGGCGTTGAGAAGCTGGTTGGCGCCGCGCAGCGCCGGGTAGGCCAGCGCGTTGCGGCGCTGGCCACGGCCGCCATAGGCCCATTGCTGGCGGTCGCCGGAATAATTGAAGTCGTGGCCGAAGCGCCACAGGTCGGCGCCTATGGCCTGCGCGTGGTCCAGCAGCGACTGCGGCGGCTGTGGATCGCTGCAGATGGCGGGCCGGCCGGCGCGGTAGATATGGGCCTTTTCCAGGCCGATCTGCTCGCGCGTGTCGCCCAGGTAATCGGTATGGTCAAGATCGACGCTGGTGATGATGGCGCAGTCGGCATCGACAATATTGACCGCGTCGAGCCGGCCGCCCAGGCCGACCTCGAGCACCACCGCATCCAGGTTCGACTGCGAAAACAAGCGCAGGATGGCCAGCGTGGTGAATTCGAAATAGGTAAGCGTGACCTCGCCGCGGGCGGCCTCGACGGCGGCGAATTGCTCGGTCAGGGCAGCGTCGCTGGCGATTTCGCCGTTGATGCGGGCCCGCTCGTTGAAATCGATGAGATGCGGCGAGGTATACAGCCCCACCCGGTAGCCGGCCGCCAGCAGCATGGCTTCGAGCATGGCGCAGGTGGACCCTTTGCCATTGGTGCCGCCCACTACGAACTTGACGCCGTCGAGCCGCAGCGCCAGGCGCCCGGCAACCTGCCTGACGCGCTCCAGGCCCAGGTCGATGGCCTTGCCGTGGATGGACTCGAGATACTGCAGCCACTGCGGCAACGGGGTCGTGGCATCGAGACGGAAGGCGGACATGACAGCGGACGAAAATGACAGACGCGGCAGTTTAGCAGCCGCCCCCCTTTTTCCCCCGGATATCCCACCCTCGCGTGATGCCATCAGGGAAAATCCGCTTGCCTGATTTTTTCCTGTGTATGAAAATAATTTCACAGACAGGAAATAAAGGAGCCCCGCATGTCCCGATCACCCAGCTGGCTGGTGCGCGAAGCCGAAGTGCCCGGCTACCACCCGGCCAACCACACCGGCACGCTGAACCGGCGCCTGATCGGCCCCGATACCGTCGGCGCGCGCCACGTGGAAGTGCTGCTGGGGGTCATCGAGAAAGGCCAGGGTGCACTGCCCCATGCCCACCCCGGCATCGAACAGGTCTGCTACCTGCTGTCGGGCACCGCGCGGGCCCAGGTGGGCGATGAATCCGCCGACATGACCGCCGGCGACTGCTGCTATTTCCCACCCGATATCCCGCATGTATTCACGGTGACCAGCGACACGCCCGCGCGGCTGCTGGTCATTTACTCGCCGCCTTACGAAGAATCGCCCGACCGCGTCATACGCGGCTTCGCGGCGCCTGCGGCGTCCGCCTGAGCGGCCGCCCTTTTCCCCAGGCGGCCGACAGACGCCGCCCCTTACCAGGAGACTGATCCATGTTCCTACGCTCTCTACGCGCCGCCGCCCTGGCCGGCGCCGCCCTGGCCGCCGCCGGCCCGGCGCAGGCCGCCTATCCCGACAAGCCCATCAGCCTGGTGGTGCCGTTTCCCGCCGGTTCGGGCACCGATGCAGTGGGCCGCATTTTCGCCGCCGAGCTGGGCAACATTCTGGGCCAGCAAGTCGTGGTGGAAAACAAGCCGGGCGCCAACGCCACCATCGCCGCCAACTATGTGGCGCGCGCCAAGCCCGACGGCTACACACTGTTTGTCACCACCAATACGTCGCATTCGGCCGCGCCCTTCCTGATGAAGAACGTGCCGTACGATCCCGTAAAAGACTTCACGCCCATCGCGCGCGGCGGCAACCTGCCTTTCATCCTGGTGGTCAACCCGCAGCGCCCGTACAAAAGCGTGCAGGACCTGATCGACTACGCGCGCAAGAATCCCGGCCGCGTCACGTATGCCACCGGCAACAGCACCGGCATCGTGGCGGGCGGCACGCTGGCCCGCCGCGCCAACATCGACATTCTGCACGTGCCTTATAAGGGCACGCCCCAGGCCCTGACCGACCTGGTCGGCGGCCAGGTCGACTTCATGTTCACCGACCTGGCTTCCGGCCTGCCCTTCGTGCAGTCCGGGCAACTGCGCGCGCTGGCCGTGTCCACCGCCGAGCGCAGCACCATCGTGCCCGACCTGCCCTCGATGCGCGAAGCCGGCGTGGCGGACTTCGACCTGAATTCCTGGAACGGCTATTTCGGCCCGGCCGGGCTGCCGCCCGAGATCGTGGCCAAGCTCAATGCCGCCATCAACCAGATCGTGACCAACCCCGACGTGCGCAAGCGCCTGGCAGGCCTGGGCTTCGATGCCTTCAGCGGCACGCCCGAAGACTTCGCCAAGTTCGTCAGCGCGCAGCGCGACCTGTGGGGCAAGCTGATCAAGGACGCAGGCATTCAACCGCAATGACGCCGATTCCCGAAACCGCCGGCCCGCTCGCCGGCGTGCGCATCCTGGACCTGAGCTCTGTGGTCATGGGGCCCTATGCCACGCAGGTGCTGGGCGACCTGGGAGCCGACGTGATCAAGGTCGAATCCCCGGCTGGCGACAATATGCGCGCCGTGGGGCCCATGCGCAACGCCGGCATGGGCCACCTGTACCTGCACCTGAACCGCAACAAGCGCTCGATCGTGCTGGACCTGAAAACCGAGGCCGGGCGCGAGGCCTGCCTGAAGCTGGCCGAAGGCTGCGACGCCCTGCTGTACAACATACGGCCGCAGGCCATGGCGCGGCTGGGGCTGTCGTACGACGCCGTGGCGGCGCGCAACCCCCGGCTGGTCTATGTGGGCGCCTACGGGTTCGGTGAAACCGGCCCCTATGCCGGGCGGCCCGCCTACGACGACCTGATCCAGGGGCAGACTGGCATCGCCGACCTGTTCAGCCGGCAAAGCGGCGATGTGCCGCGCTACGCGCCGCTGACCCTGGCCGACCGCGCAGTGGGCCTGCACGTGGCCATCGCGCTAGTGTCGGCGGTGTTGCACGCCCGCGGCCACGGTCGGGGCCAGGCGGTCGAGATTCCCATGTTCGAGGGCATGGCGCACATGGTGCTGGGCGACCACCTGGGCGGCGCGACCTTCGACCCGCCGCTCGGCCCCACCGGCTACACCCGCCTGCTGGCGACGCACCGCCGGCCCTATGCCACGGCCGACGGCTATCTGTGCCTGCTGATCTACAACGACAAGCATTGGCGCAACTTCTTTACCCTGATCGGCCGCCCCGACCTCGAACAGGACCCGCGCTTCTGTACGCACACCGCGCGCGCACGCCATATCGATGAGGCATATGCGTTCGTGGCCGAGATCATGCGCACCCGCGGCAGCGCCGAATGGCTGGCCGATCTGGCGCGCGCCGACATTCCCGCCGCGCGCCTGTACTCGGTAGACGATCTGGTCGACGACCCGCACCTGCAGGCTACCGGCTTCGTGCGCACGCTGGACCACCCCAGCGAAGGCCGGCTGCGCACGCCGGCCCCGCTCGGGCGCTACGACGGCACGCCCACGGCCATACGCCGGCCGGCCCCGCGCCTGGGCGAGCACAGTCGCGAAATACTGCGCGAAGCAGGCTGCACCGATGCCGAAATCGATGCGCTGATCGCCGCGCGCGCTACCCAAGAAGGAGCTCTTTGATGGATTTTGAATTCTCGTCCGACCAGCTCGCCTTGCGCGATGCCATCAGCCGCGTATGCGAGCGTTTTCCGGACGACTACTGGCTGGAGCGCGACCGCGACGGCGGTTTCCCGCACGACTTCCACGCGGCCTTGGCCAACGACGGCTGGCTGGGCATCGCCATGCCCCAGGAGTACGGCGGCGCCGGCCTGGGCATGACCGAGGCGGCCCTGATGATGCAGACCATCGCGGCCTCGGGCGCCGGCTTCGCCGGCGCGTCGGCCGTGCACATGAATATCTTCGGCCTGAACCCGGTCGTGGTGTTCGGCACCGACGAGCAGCGCCGCCGCTGGCTGGAGCCGCTGATTGCCGGGCGCGAGAAAGCCTGCTTTGCCGTGACCGAGCCCGATGCCGGCCTGGACACCACCAAGCTGTCGACCCGCGCCGAGCGCCAGGGCGACGAATATGTCGTGCACGGCCGCAAGATCTGGATATCGACCGCGCAGGTGGCGCACAAGATGCTACTGCTGGCCCGCACCACGCCGCTGGCCGAGGTGTCGAAGCCGACCCAGGGCCTGTCGCTGTTCTATACCGACCTGGACCGCGAGCGGGTCGAAGTCCGGGAAATCGAGAAAATGGGCCGCAAGGCGGTCGATTCGAACATGCTGTTCATCGACGGCCTGCGTATTCCGGCAGCCGACCGCATCGGCGAAGAGGGCCGCGGCTTCGAATACATTCTGCACGGGCTGAATCCCGAACGCATCCTTATCGCCGCAGAAGCGGTGGGTATCGGCCGGGCGGCGCTGGACCGGGCCGTGCAGTATGCGGGCGAACGCACCGTGTTCGGCCGCCCCATCGGCCAGAACCAGGGCATCCAGCACCCGCTGGCCCAGGCCTGGATGCAGTTGGAAGCGGCCAACCTGATGGTGTTCAAGGCGGCCAGCCTGTATGACGCCGGCCTGCCCTGCGGGCCGTATGCCAACAGCGCCAAATACCTGGGCGCCGAAGCCGGCCACAACGCCTGCCAGACCGCCGTGCTGACCCTGGGCGGCATGGGATACGCGAAGGAGTACCACGTAGAGCGCTTGCTGCGGGAAAGCTATATACCGCGCATTGCGCCGGTCAGCCCGCAGTTGATCATGTGTTTTATTGCCGAGAAGGTGCTTGGGCTGCCGAAGTCTTATTAGGCTGCGGGGTTCTTGCGTGGGGGTGTTGGTTCTTTTGCCGCCGGGGCGCGGGCCGCGGGGGTGGCCTGCGCCCCGGCTTGCGATGAGATCAATTTGTGATGACGCGGGGACGAACCGGGTTCTTGCGGTTGTTGGGGCGGCCATTTTTACAGAGGAAGGTTGTGCGGGGCCGGCCAGCTCGGCCGCCCTGCGCGGCCGGGCTGGCCGTTCGATTTGTGGCTGGCCGAGCTCCGAATGCACCGGGTTTTTCCCGGCATCATCGCGCGCGTCGCGGCGCGAATGGCAATTCAAGTCGCGCAGGGCGACTTGAATTGCCGGCCCTGTACACTTTTTTTCTTCTAAGAAACCCGCAGCCAAGCATTCAAGAACCCCGTCCTACCCGGCAACGGGGCTTTGAATCCGCCAGAAGAAAAAAAATCACCCCCGCTGCTCAAGCGCCGTACAAGCCGCCCGCAGTATCCGCGCGTATTCCTGCTGCTGCGGCTCGATCCGGTACACCGGGCCGCCCACGGAAATGGCATAGACCTCGCCTGACAACGTGACCGGCCAGGCGATGGCGCAGACATCGGGAATGGATTCCCCCAGGTTCATGAACCAGCCGCGCTGCCTGGACAGTTCGAGATCGGCGTCGACGGCCTCGGGGGTGACCAGGGTGCGCTCGTTGTGGCGCACCAGCGGACGGCGCGCCAGCAGGGCGTGGCGCGCGTCGGGCTCCAGCACGGACAGCAGCGCCTTGCCTAGTGAATTGGCATGCAAGTCGCGGAATTCGCCCGCTACCGGCGCATAGCGGATGGTGTGCGGGGAATCGAGCACGTCCAGGTACACCACCCTGCCATCGCTGCCCAGCTTGCCGAACACCACGGTTTCCTGGGTGGCGTCGCGCAGTTCGAGCAGGCTGGCATAGACCCGGTCCAGCACCGGATCGGCGCGCGCGATGCGCTGCGCCATGGCCAGCAGCCGGCCCGTGGGATAGTAGCCCTGGCGCCGGCCGGTTTCGTACAGATAGCCCAGGTCGGACAGCGTGCGGATCAGCGCCAGGCAGCTCGACACCGGCACCCCCAGCAGCCGCGCCAGCTCGGACAGCGGCAGGGCGCGCCGCTCTCGGGCGTAGGTCTCGATGATTTCGATGACGCGCAGGGCCGTCTTGACGCTCATGGGCTGATCACAAGTAGACAACAGAAACTGCCCGGCGGCGGATCGCTAAAGTTCCGACCCGGGGTGCCGTTATGGTAGCTGAGAAATTCCCGCCAACCTCGCCGGGCGCCTCAAAGCGCCCGCTCGACAGGAGTGACCATGGCTGTCAGCCCGCTCGCCCCCGCCCCTCTTGCGCTGCCCACCGTGAATGTCGCGCCGGTTCCGCCAGAACCGGCAGTGGCCGTGACCCCAGCGGCCGCGTCGACCGACAGCGGCGGCGCGCAGGATGCGGCGGAGGGCACCGGCCAGCCGCCCTTGCCGCTGGAGCGCGCCCTGGAAGAAATCAACCAGCAGCTGCGCGCCTGGAAGACCCAGCTGCAGTTCGACATCGACCCGAACGTCCACCAGGTGGTGGTCAGCATCATCGACTCGGAAACCGGCGACAAGATCCGCACCATTCCGTCCGAGGCGCTGCTGCGCATCGCCCGGATGATCGTGCAAATGCAGGGCAACGCCGTCCAGACCACCGCCTGAAAGCGCCAAACTAGCCCGCCCTTGTGCCCTTGCCCGGCCAATCGCGCGATGCGGCGTTTTGACAGAATCACATAGCTCGCAAGGAAACCACCATGGCCTCTATCACTTCGCTCGGCTCTGGGTCCGGCCTGACCAACCTGGAAGACATGCTCGACCAGCTGCAGAAGGCCGAAGAAACCCGGCTGACGCAGATCACCGCCCGCCAGACCAGCGTCAAGACCCGCATTTCCGCCTACAGCAAGCTGCAGAGCGCGGTCGAGGCCGTGCAGAAGGCGGCCGCCACGCTGGGCCAGTCCGACACGCTGAACGCGGTCAAGAGCTCGGTCAGCGGCGAAGGCCTGACGGTCAAGACCGCGGCCGGCGCCGTGGCGGGCAATTACAAGATCGGCATCACCTCCCTGGCGACCGCGCAAACCCTGAAATCGAATCTGGTTGAAGACCGCAAAGAGCCGATGGGCAGCGGCGGCAGCATCCAGATCACCCTGGCCAACGACGAGACCACCACGATCGAGCTGGGCTCGGACACCTCGCTGGACGGCTTGGCCAAGGCCATCAACAGCAATGACGACGCGGGCGTGCGCGCCACCATCATCACCGATGGCAACGGCGACAGCTACCTGATGCTGACCAGCAAGAACACCGGCACGCAATCCGCCGTGAAGAGCATCACGTCGGACAATACGGCGGTGCAGGCCGTGGTGGGCTACGAGGCTGGCAGCGCCTCGCCCATGACCGAACTGGAGCCCGCCGAGAACGCCGCGGTCACCATCAACGGCGTCCTCGTGGAAAGCCAGTCGAACACGATCGACAAGGCCATCGACGGCGTCACCCTGGAGCTGACCGCCACCACCGAGCCGGGCGAAACCATCTCGGTATCAATCACCAGCGACCCGTCGGTGCTGACTAAGGCCGTGAAGGCCTTCGTCGACGCCTACAACAGTCTGCAGTCGACGATTGCCGACCTGACCGCCTTTGACGTCAGCTCCGAATCGCAAAGCGCGCTGACCGGCGACGGCACCACCCGCAACATCCAGTCCACCATAGCGGCTGCCTTGCGCGTGGTGGGCGGCGAAGGCACGCTGCGCACGCTGAGCCAGCTGGGCATCACCAGCAACCCCACCAGCGGCAAGCTGGAGCTGGATGAAACCAAGCTGGACAAGGCCTTGGCGGACAATCCGGCCGACGTGGCGCGCCTGTTCGGCGGCGCGGGCGGGCTGGCCGAGAAGATGAAGACCGCGACCGACGGCATCCTGGGCAGCAACGGTTCGATCAAGACGCGCACCGAGGGCCTGCAGGAAACCGTGGAGTCGCTGCAGGACCAATACGATCGCACCAAGGTGTCCATCCAGGCCACCATGGACAACTATCGCGCTCAATTCACGCGACTGGACGCGCTGGTGGCGCAGATGAACAGCCTCAGCAGCTACCTCACGCAGCAGTTCGAGGCCATGTCCAAGCAAAGCTGACCCCATTTCCGCGCAGACCATGACATACGCCGCTCGCCGCCCTGCGGGCTATTCCGCCCGCTCTTATACCGACATCGGCCTCGAGACCCAGGTCTTGAGCGCCAGCCCCGAACGGCTGATCACACTGCTGTTCAACGGCGCGCGCGCCGCCATCGCCCAGGCCCGCCTGCATCTGGAAGCGGGCCGGGTGGCCGAGCGCGGAGCAGCCATTTCCAAAGCCACCCGCATCGTGGACGAGGGCCTGAAAACCGGCCTGGATATGGAGGCGGGCGGCGAGATGGCCGCCAACCTGGCCAACCTGTATGACTACATCGTGCGCACCCTGCTGCTGGCCAACCTGAAAGGCGACGCCACGCAGCTGGACACCGCCGACCGGTTGCTGGCCGAACTGGCGCAAGCCTGGCAGGCCGCCAACGATCCCCCCGCCAGCCCCGTGCCGGCCTGACCCTGACCTACTCGCCTCTTGCGCGAGCCCGACCTTTATGACGTCCCCCCCGCGGCCCGCCTGTGTCCTGGATATCTACCGGGAAATCGCCACCCTGACCGACGAGATGCTCGCCGCCGCCCGCGCCGGCGACTGGGGCGTCGTGCTGGCCTGTGGCCAGCGCTATTGCGAATCGGTCGAACAATTGCGCCGCCTCGACCCCGTGACGCCGCTGGACAATGCGGGCCGCGAGGCCAAGTACGAGCTGCTGGTGCGCATCCTGGAGAACGACGCCGCCACGCGCGACCTGGCCGTTCCACAAATGGCGCGCCTGAGCGACCTGCTGGGACGCATGAAGCGCCAGCAGTCGCTGCTGTCCGCCTATGGCGCGCGGACTTCGACCGCATGATATGGAAGCCTGGCCGCCGGCAGGTTGAAGCGAGGCGCGCATGAGCGTCGGCCCTTCGGCCCTGGGCACGGTTCTGGTGCAGCGGCTGGATGCCGTGCTGGGCACCACCATGGCGGCGCACGCCAACCTGGTCTCGGGCGCGCGCCCCAATGCCGTGACGCAGCCCGGCGAGGCCGTGCGCCCCGGCCAGACCGACGGCGCCGGCCGGGGGCCGCGCCAGCCGGTCGAATCGGCCGGCACGCGGGGCAACACGGTGGCCGACGCCAAGACCGCCGATTCGTTGACGCAAGCCGCCGGCAGCAACGTCACCCGCACCGACACCACGGCGTCGGCCCCCACCACCCTGGGCCAGACCGCCCGCACCATTCTGGCGCTGCTGGCGCTCTACCCCGAGCAGGCGCCGCCGGCACAGGGCAAGACGCCGCTGTGGCAACCCCCGCCGCCGCCCGGCCCGTCCGCCGCCGCGCCGGCTGCCGGCAACGTGACCCGGCCCGGCCCCGCCGCCGCGGGCACGGCTTCCTCTTCCGCCGCGAATCCCGATACCGACTCTGCCGCCGCGGGTAGCCGCAGCCCGGCGGCGGCCAGCCGGCCGACTCTCCCGGCCGGCACTGGCGCACAATCAACGCAAGCGACGCAAGCGACGCACGCCGGGGCGCCTGCCCTGCCCAGCGTCGCCGTGCTGGCGGGCGCATTGCGCCAGGCGCTGCAAGGCAGCGGGCTGTTTTATGAATCGCACCTGAGCGACCTGGCATTCGGCAAGCGCAGCATCGAACAACTGCGCGCCGAGCCGCAGGCGCAGTTGGCGCGCGCGGCTTCTGCCGGCGACCCGGCGTCGCCCGCCCGGACGTCGCCGGGCACCGCCGCGCCGTCCTCCAGCGCCGACACTGCCGGCGCCACTGGCGGCCAGGCGCCTGGCTCCGCGGGGCCGCACGCGCCGGCACCGGCGCCGGCGGGCATACATCCGGATGCCGTGCCGCTGGTGCGCCAGCAGCTGGATATCCTGGCCAACCAGGCGCTGGCCTGGCAGGGCGAAGCCTGGCCGGGCACGCAAATGGAATGGGAGGTGCGGCGCGATGCCCCCGAAGGCGCGGCGCAAGCCACGGCGCATTGGGCCACCCGCCTGAAGCTGGACCTGCCGCGCCTGGGCCTGGTGGAAGCCCGGCTCAACCTGGCCGGCGACCAGTTGGTGATGCAGCTGGTCGCGCCGCGCAGCGCGTCTGAAATCCACGGCGCGGCCCAGGCCCTGCGCGACAGCTTGCAGCGCGCCGGCCTGACCCTGAGCCATCTATCGGTGGGCGCCACGCCGCCTCGCCCCGACGAGCCCGCGCCATGATCCACAAAGACTCCGACCCGGGCAATCCGCACCGCGGCGCCGCGGTTGCGCTAAGCTACGGCGAGCACGATACCGCGCCGCGCGTGGTGGCCAAGGGATACGGCCAGATCGCCGACACTATCGTGCGTACCGCGCGTGAACACGGCCTGTATGTGCACGAATCGCGCGAACTCGTGAGCTTGCTCATGCAGGTAGATCTGGATGCGCACATTCCTCCGCAGCTCTACGCCGCCGTGGCTGAACTGCTGGCCTGGCTATATCGCCTGGAGACCGGCGTCGCCCAGCCGCGCGACAACGCCGCCACGCCCTGACACGCCACCGCGGCCATGAAGCTTCCAGCGACCGGCGCCCTGCTCAACCGCACCGACGAGATCCGCGCGGTGCTGCGCGAACTCATGCACCCCGACAGCCGGGTGCGCGTGCGCGCCGCCCGCGATGCCCACGACGACTCGTTTTGCGAGGCGCGCATACTGGGACCCGACTGGCAATTACGGCATTTCTTCTGGCGGCCTCACGACCTCGACGCCTTCCAGGCGCAGTTAAGCGGCAGTCCTGCGCATCACGAGGTCATCCTGGATTTCGCGGGCGCCACGCCTGACGGCACCGACATCCGCTTCCGGGTCGCGCGGCCGCTGGTCATGCATTTTGCCGACAGCAGCGCCGCCATGCTGTCCAGCTTCCCGGAGGCGATCTGGTATCAGCGCACGCCGGAGCCGGCCGACATCTGAGCCACGCGGGCTCACACCGACATGGCGGAAATTTCCTTGTATGCCGCCACCAGGCGGTTGCGTACCTGGACGGCAGTCTGGAAGGCGATCGAGCTCTTCTGCAGGTCGATCATCACGTCGTTCAGCGACACGCCGGGCGCGCCCAGCTCATAGGCCTTGCCCTGGTTGGTGGCGGCGATCTGGGCCGCCGATACGCGCTGCAGCGAACGCTGCAGTTCGGCGGCGAAACTGGCGGGCTGAGGGGCAAGCTCGGCGGGGCTCACGCCATTGTTCTGGGCAGCCTGCACCACGGCGCGCATCTGCTGCAGCATGCTTTCAATACCAGACAAACCCGATACCGCCATGGTCTCGCTTCCTCGCAGTCCAGAAAATAGAACAGGGTGCAAGATTACGCGCGGCCGCGCCCGCCCATAGCGCGCAATAACCGGCAAAACACCCGGCAGTTCCGCGCATGCGGCCTTGCGGCGCGGCCGCGGCGGCGGGTCGCAAAACGCGGGACACATAGGAGACAAGTAACGCCAAAAAACGGTTGTTTTCGTCGATTGGGATGGCCTGGGCGGCCGCCATAATTCACGCTCCCCGATACCAAGCACGTTGCATGCGTAACCTGCCCTATCCGCCCATGTCGTTCGCTTCTACGCTCCGCGAAGCTCGCCGGAGTTCCCGATGAACCAGCAGGCCACACTAGGCACATCACTGCTGGCAAGGTTCCCCGTGCTGGAGAAAGTCCGCGCGCTGCCCAAGCCGGTGCTGCTGGGCGCCGCCGCCGCGCTGGTGGCGATCGTGGCCGTGCTGGCGATGTGGAGCCGGGAGCCCGACTACAAGGTACTGTTCGCCAACCTGGACGACCGCGACGGCGGCGCCATCGTCAGCGCGCTGGGGCAGATGAACGTGCCGTACCGCTTCAGCGGCGACGGCCGCGCGCTGCTGGTGCCCGCCGACCGCGTCTACGCCACCCGCATGCAGTTGGCCGGCCAGGGCCTGCCGCGCGGCGGTTCGGTGGGGTTCGAGCTGCTGGACAATGCCCGCTTCGGAGCCAGCCAGTTTGCCGAGCAGATCAACTATCAGCGCGGGCTGGAGGGCGAGCTGGCGCGCTCGATCGAGGCCATGAACACCGTGCAGAGCGCCCGCGTGCACCTGGCGCTGCCGCGCCAGTCGCTGTTCGTGCGCGACCGGCAGGCGCCCACTGCGTCGGTGCTGCTGCACTTGTATCCGGGACGCAGCCTGGGCGACGCGCAGGTCGCCGCCGTGGCCTGGCTGGTGGCCTCCAGCGTGCCCGACCTGACCGCCGAGAACATTTCCATCGTCGACCAGAACGGCCGCCTGCTGTCTGCCCCGCTGGGCGAAGGGCGTGGCTTGGACGCCGACCAGTCGCGCCTGCGGCGCGACATCGAGCAGCGCACGGTTGAACGCATTCTTACCATCCTGAACCCGCTGGTGGGCCCGGGCAACGTGCAGGCCCAGGCCAGCGCCGAAATGGATTTCGCGCGCCGCGAACAGACCTCGGAGGTCTACCGCCCCAACCAGGAGCCCGGCCAGGCCGCGGTGCGCAGCAAGCAGACCAGCGACTCGCTGCAGACCGGCATAGACCCGGCCCAGGGCGTGCCCGGCGCGCTCAGCAACCAGCCGCCCGCCGCCGCCCAGGCCCCAATCGTGAATCCGCCGGCCGCGCCGCAAGCCGCACAGGGCGGCCAACCCGGCCAGCCAGGCCAGGCGGGCCAGAACGGCGCGCAAGGCGCCGCGACGCAGGCGGCCCCGCGCCTGCCGACCAGCAATCGCAACGACGCCACGATCAACTACGAAGTCGATCGCACCATCAGCCACGTCAAGCAGCCGGTGGGCATGCTCAAGCGCCTGTCCGTCGCGGTGGTGGTCAATTACCTGCCCGACAGCAGCGGCGAGCCCCAACCGCTTCCCGAAGAAGAGCTGACCAAGCTGACCAACCTGGTGCGCGAAGCCATGGGCTATTCCGAAGCCCGGGGCGACTCGCTCAACCTGGTCAACAGCCAGTTCAACGACAAGCCAGTCAAGCCGCCCTTCTGGCGTGATCCGGAACTGCTCGACCTGGTCAAGACCGTGCTTGCCTGGGTGTTCGGCCTGGCCCTTGCCCTGTGGCTGTACCGCAGGCTGCGGCCCGCCGTCAGCAACTACCTGAATCCGCCGGTAGACCCCGAAGAGGCCGAGGCGCGCCGCCAGGAAATGCAACGCGAAGCCCAGGCCGCGGCGCGGGCCAAGGAAGTCAACCGCTACGAAGACAACCTGCAGCGCGCCCGCGACATGGCCACCAAAGACCCGCGCGCCGTCGCGATGGTGATGCGTGCCTGGATGACCCAAGATGAAAAATGACGGAAAGCCCCTGGACGGCGTGACGCGCAGCGCCGTATTGATGATGTCGCTGGGCGAGGACGCCGCGGCGGAAGTCTTCAAGTACCTGTCGGCGCGTGAAGTGCAGCTGGTGGGCGGTTCGATGGCCAACCTGAAACAGGTCACGCGCGGCGACGTGGCGGTGGTGCTGGAGGAATTCCGCCAGGAAGCCGACCAGTTCATGGCCGTGACGCTGGGCTCGGACGACTACATCCGCACCGTGCTGACCAAGGCCCTGGGCAGCGACCGCGCGGCCGGGTTGATCGAAGACATCCTGGAAGCCGGCGAAGGCGCCAGCGGCATCGACGCGCTGAACTGGCTCGATCCGCACACCGTGGCCGAACTGATCGGCGACGAGCATCCGCAGATCATCGCCACCATCCTGGTGCACCTGGAGCGCGACCGCGCCGCCGGCGTGCTGGCCCTGCTGACCGACCGCCTGCGCAACGACGTGATGCTGCGCATCGCCACCTTTGGCGGGGTGCAGCCGGCCGCGCTGTCGGAGCTGACCGACGTGCTCAATTCCGTGCTGGCCGGCCAGGGCGCCAAGCGCAGCAAGATGGGCGGCGTGCGCACGGCAGCCGAAATCCTGAACATGATGAGCTCGGCCGAGGAAGAAGCCGTGGTGGAAAGCCTGCGCGAGCGCGACAGCGACCTGGCGCAGAAGATCATCGACGAGATGTTCGTGTTCGACAACCTGATCGATGTGGAAGACCGCGCGCTGCAGCTGATCTTGAAGGAAATCGACAACGACAGCCTGATGGTGGCGTTGAAAGGAGCCTCGGAAGAACTGCGCAACAAATTCCTGCGCAACATGTCCAGCCGTGCCGCCGACATCCTGCGCGAAGACCTCGAAGCGCAAGGCCCGATCCGCATGTCCAAGGTCGAGTCCGAGCAGAAGAAGATCCTGCAGATCGCCCGCCGCCTGGCCGAAAGCGGCCAGATCGTGCTGGGCAACCAGGGCGACGACGCCTATGTCTGAGGGGAAAACCCTTCCCCGAAACGCGGGGGGCATCACCGGCGCCGGCGCCCTGCCCCGCACCGCCTGGCGGCGCTGGCAGATGTCGTCGTTCGACCTGCCGGTGGAAGACGCCATCGAGATCGTGACGCCGCAGCCCGAACCCGACCCCGGGCCGGACCCCGAAGAACTGCTGCGCGAAGCGCGCGCCCAGGCCGAGGCGGCCGGACGCCGCGAGGGCCTGCAGCAGGGCCGGGAACAAGGATTGCACGAAGGCCGCCAGACTGGCCACGCCGAGGGGCTGGCGGCCGGCCGCGAAGCCGGCTACCAGGAAGGCCTGGCGCAAGGCCGCGAGCAGGCTCGCCAGGAAGCGCTGCAACTGCACGCGCTGGCCGAATCCTGCGGCGCCTCGCTGGCGGAGCTGGAAGCCCGGATGGGCCAGGCGCTGCTGACTCTGGCCCTGGATATCGCCGGGCAGATCCTGCGCACGACCCTGGCCGAGCAGCCCGAGAGCATGCTGGCCGCCGTGCGCGAAGTCCTGCACATCAATCCCGCCGCGACCGGCGCCATGCGGCTTTGGGTGCATCCCGCCGATCTCGAGCTGGTGCGCCAGCACCTGGCCGATGAACTGCGCGAAGGCCACTGGCGCGTGCTGGCGGACGAATCCATTGCGCGCGGCGGCTGCCGCGCCGAGACACCCTACGGCGATATCGACGCCACGCTGCAGACGCGCTGGCGCCGCATCGCCGCTTCGCTTGGGCGCAGCGTGTCCTGGGAGTCCGAGGCATGAGCGCCGCGGCCGCGCCGGTGGTCGAACGCTGGGAAACGCAGCTGCGCATCGGCTCGATCCGCGCTGCGTCCACCGAGCCGTGGCTGGCCAGCGGCCGCATCATACGCGCCACCGGCCTGGTGCTGCATGCCACCGGCCTGCGGCTGCCGGTGGGCGCAGCCTGCCGCATCGAGATCGCGCGCGGCCACGATCACTGGGCCGACGCCGAGGTGGTGGGTTTCGACGGGCACACGCTGTACCTGATGCCGCAAGCCGACATTTCCGGCCTGCCGCCCGGCGCGCGGGTCGTGCCCGGCGAGCCGCCTGTGCAGCGCGCCATTCCGTTGCCGCGCAAGGCCGAACTGAACGGCAACGCGAAACCCCAGCTGGGCCGCCACTTGCCGGTGGGCAATGCCCTGCTGGGCCGCGTGCTCGACGGCGCCGGGCGTCCGCTGGATGGCCTGGGTCCGCTGACTGGCGCCGAACTGGCCCCCCTGTCGGCCCACCCCATCAACCCCCTGTCGCGGGCGCCGATCGACACCGTGCTGGATGTCGGCGTGCGCGCCATCAACGGCCTGCTGACTGTCGGCCGGGGCCAGCGCATGGGCCTGTTCGCCGGCTCGGGCGTGGGCAAGAGCGTGCTGCTGGGCATGATGGCCCGCTATACGCGCGCCGACGTGATCGTGGTGGGCCTCATCGGCGAGCGCGGCCGCGAAGTCAAGGAATTCATCGAACACAACCTGGGCGCCGACGGACTGGCGCGCTCGGTGGTCGTGGCGGCTCCGGCCGATGTATCGCCGCTGTTGCGCCTGCAGGGCGCGGCCTATGCCACCCGCCTGGCCGAGCATTTCCGCGACCAGGGACTGGACGTGCTGCTGATCATGGACTCGCTCACGCGCTATGCCATGGCGCAGCGCGAGATTGCCCTGGCCATTGGCGAACCGCCCGCCACCAAGGGTTACCCGCCTTCGGTGTTCGCGCGCCTGCCCGCCCTGGTAGAGCGCGCCGGCATGGGCGCGCCCGGCCCCAACGGCAAGGCGGGTTCCATCACGGCGTTCTACACCGTGCTGGCCGAAGGCGACGACCAGCAAGATCCCATCGCGGATTCCGCGCGCGCCATCCTGGACGGGCACGTAGTCCTGTCACGCCATCTGGCCGAAGCCGGGCACTACCCGGCCATCGACATCGAGGCGTCGATTTCGCGCGCCATGACCTCGCTCATCAGCGAACAGCAGTACGCCGTGGTGCGCCGCTTCAAGCAGACCTTGTCGCGCTACCAGCGCAACCGCGACCTGATCGCCGTGGGCGCCTACAGCGCCGGCAACGACCCGCAGCTCGACGACGCGATCGCGCGCTACCCGCGCCTGGAAGCCTTCCTGCAGCAGGACATCGGCGACAGCGTGTCCTACGACGCCGCGGTCGACCAGTTGCGCGCGGCCTTCGAGACCAAGGAAGCCTATGCCTAGCCAATTGCCCCTGGATACGCTGATCGGCCTGGCCCGGGAAAGCACTGACGAGGCGGCGCGCGCGCTGGGCCGGCTGAACGCCGAGCGCACTCATGCCGAACGGCAACTGTCGATGCTGCAGGACTATCGCCAGGATTACCTGCTGCGCCTGCAGAATGCCATGCAAACCGGCATGTCGGCCGCCGACTGCCACAACTACCAGCGCTTCATCGCCACCCTGGACGACGCGATCGGCCAGCAGGCCGCCGTGCTGCGCCAGGCCGACACCCACTTGGCGCAAGGCCGCGTTCACTGGCAACAGCAACAGCGCCGGCTCAATTCGTTCGATGCCCTGGCCGAGCGCGAGCGACGCGCTCAGGCTGTGCTGGAGACGCGGCGCGAACAGCGCGCCAGCGACGAATTCGCCTCCCGCATGATGTTCCGCCAGGCCTGACCGCACTGGCGCCCAACGACCCGACCGCCGATCAGGATGCCCTCATGACCGCGACTCCTACCACCCCGCTGCTGGTTCCCACCGCGCCGCCCGTCCAGGGCAAGCGCGCCACGTCCGTGGCCAGCGACCCCAAGACCGGCAGCTTCGCGCAGCAGTTGGCGCGCCAGCGCGGCGCGGTGGCCGACGACGCACGGCCCGCCACCGGCGCGCAGGGTAAGCCAGCCAGCAATGCCAAACCCGGCAAAGCGCCCGCCGAAGACGCCAGCGCCGACACGGCCGCATCCCCCGCGGTGGACCCGGCGACCGCCGCGGCGGCCGGCGCCGCGGCCGCGCAGGCCATGGCGCCGGCCCAGCCGCAAGTCGCGCCACCTGAAGCACAGGCGCCCGCGCTGCCGGCCCAGGCGCTGGAAATCGCAGCGCAGGCCGCGCAGTTGCAGCAGCAGGCGCCGGCCATGACTAGCGAGGCCGCCACCGGCGCGCCCGCCATGCCGCCGGCGCCCCTGCCGGATGGTGCGGCCGGGGTGGCGTCGGCGGCCAAGGCAGGCGACGCCGCGCCGCCCTCGCCCGCCGCGGCGCTGGCGCTGTCGGCCGCGGCCCATGCCAGTACCCCGGCGCCACAGACGCAGGCCCCTGCCGCGGCACGGCCGGACACCCGCGTGCCCGCGCGCGAACTGCGCGGCGCGCCCGCGCCCATGCCAAACCCCAGCGTCGTAGCGGTCACCGCTGCGGCCGGAACCCCGGAACACCTCAAGGCGCAGGCTGCCGCCGAGGCCGAGCTTGCGCTGCAGGCAGCCAGCGCCGTCGCGCAACCGGCTGGCCATGGCGCGGCATCGCCGCATGCCGCCGACGCGGTTGCCAGCCTGGCGGCCGCCGCCGGCCCGCAAGCCTCGGCGCCCGCCCCGCTGCCGCAGGCCGGGGCGCTATCGCTGGCGGTGGCCACGCCCGTCGCCGCCACCCCGGCCTGGGGCGCCGACCTGGGCCGCCAGCTGGTCGTGTTGAGCCACGACGCCACGCGCGGCCAGCACACCGCAGAACTGCGCCTCGATCCCCCTGACCTGGGTCCCTTGCGCGTCACGCTCAGCGTCAATGACGGCGTAGCCAGCGCCAGCTTCGTGTCGGCCCATGCGGCGGTGCGCCACGCGGTCGAAGCCGCATTGCCGCAACTGCAACAGGCGCTGGCGCAGGCCGGCCTGTCGTTGGGGCAGGCCAACGTGGGCGAGCACGGCTCGCAATCCGGCTTCGACATGCAGCAGCAGGCGCAAGGCGGCGGCCATGGCCAAGGCGGCAGCACACCGGGCGACGGGGCAGTGGCCCTGGCGCCGGCCGCGGCCACCCGGGCCGCGCACGGCGACGGGCTGGTCGACACCTTCGCCTGACCCGTGCCGCGCCATCACACGACATGGGGCGCACCACAGCGGGCGGACGCCGCCCGCTGCGGCGCAATAGCCTGAGATACGCAGCTTTCGTCCTGTTTTTCGCCTGCAAACCGCGGCGGAGTTTGGGGCAGAATCCCTTCATTCCCTAGCATCGATACCCTGATGGCCACTTCCAAGAATCCTTCCATGCCGTCACGCAGCCTGCCTTTGCGCACCTCTGGCGGCAGCCCGATCCTGCGCGGCCTTTTCTGGCTGCTTGCGCTGGCCATCGTCGCCTGCGCGAGCGTGGCCGCCACCTGGTTCATCATGCACCGCCAGTACGCCGAAGCGGCGGCCCCCGTGCGGCTGGGCGTGGGCAAGGCCGACGCCGGCCCCGCGCCGGCCATTTTCGTCGAACCGCCCGCCACCCCGACCGCGGTGCCGGCGCCCATCTTCATTCCCCTGGAAGCCTTCACCGTCACGCTGCAAAGCGCCGAAAGCGAGCGCCTCCTGCATGTGGGCATCACCCTGCGCGCCGGCGACGAGCAGACACGGATGCGCATCGAGAAATACATGCCCGAAGTGCGCAGCCGCATCCTGATGGTGCTGTCGTCGCAATCGCCGACGGCCGCGCAGTCGCCCCAGGGCAAGGCCGACATGGCGCGCGCCATCGTCGCCGCCGTGAACCAGCCGTTCTCGCCCCTGCCCGATGGCCAGTACGTCAGCGCCGCCCTGTTCACCGCCTTCGTGGTGCAGTAAGCATGGCCTACGAGGCGTTTCTTTCGCAGGATGAAGTCGATGCGCTGCTGGCCGGCGTTACCGGCGAGAGCGACAGCGAATCCCGCGACGAGGCCGATGCGCGCGGCGCGCGCGCCTACGACCTGAGCTCGCCCGACCGCGTCGTGCGGCGGCGCATGCAGACGCTCGAACTCATCAACGAGCGCTTCGCCCGCCACCTGCGCCATCTGCTGCTGAATTTCATGCGGCGCAACGCCGACATCACGGTCGGGTCGATCAAGATACTGAAATACGCCGACTTCGAACGCAACCTGCCAGTGCCCAGCAATCTGAACATGATCCAGATGAAGCCGCTGCGGGGCACGGCGCTGTTCACCTACGATCCCAGCCTGGTGTTCTTGGTGATCGACAGCCTGTTCGGCGGAGACGGCCGCTACCACACGCGCGTCGAAGGCCGCGATTTCACCACCACCGAGCAGCGCATCATTCGCCGCCTGCTCAACCTGACCCTGGAAAGCTACGGCAAGTCCTGGGAAGCGGTGTACCCCATCGAGTTCGAATACGTGCGTTCCGAGATGCACACCAAGTTCGCCAGCATCACCGGCAACAACGAAGTCGTGGTGGTGTCGTCGTTCCACATCGAGTTCGGCGCGACTGGCGGGGACCTGAATATCTGCCTGCCCTACTCCATGATCGAGCCGGTGCGCGACCTGCTGACGCGCCCGCTGCAGGAAACGACCCTGGAAGAAGTCGACCAGCGCTGGACCCTCCAGCTGTCGCGCCAGGTGCGCAGCGCCGACGTCGACCTGACGGCCGAATTCGCGTCGATCCCCTCCAGCATCCGCGAACTGGTGCGCCTGAAAGTCGGCGACGTGCTGCCGATCGAGGTGCCCGAGACGGTTATCGCCAGCGTCAACGGCGTGCCCCTGATGGAATGCAGCTACGGCGTCTTCAACGGCCAATACGCCCTGCGCGTGCAGAACCTGTTTACCTACGAAAGCGATACACACGAGGCCCCCGACCATGACTGACACGAACGAGCCCGGCCAGACCGGTTCCGGTTCGTCCGCCACCCCGGCCGACGACTGGGCCGATGCGCTTGCCGAGCAATCCGCGGCGGCCCAGCCCCCCACCCAGGCCGACGGCCTGAAACCGCAGGACGATTGGGCCGGAGCCATGGCCGAACAGGCATCGGCCCCACCCTCGGCGCCTGCCGCGGCTGCTCCCGCCGCCGCGCCCGCCGCCCGACCGGCCGGCGGCTCGGTCTTCAAGCCGCTGGCCGACGCCGCCGGCGGCAACGGCAACGACATCGACCTGATCATGGACGTGCCGGTGCAACTGACGGTGGAACTGGGCCGCACCCGTCTCACCATCAAGAACCTGCTGCAGCTCGGTCAGGGCTCGGTCGTGGAGCTCGACGGCCTGGCCGGCGAGCCCATGGACATCTTCGTCAACGGCTACCTCATTGCCCAGGGCGAAGTGGTGGTCGTGGAAGAAAAGTACGGCATCCGCCTCACCGACATCATCACGCCGTCGGAACGCATCAACCGCCTGAACAACCGTCGCTGAGAACGCCATGACGGAATCGGCCGTGCTGCGCGTGGTGATCGGTCTGGTGCTGGTGGTGGCGGCCATCCTGGCTTCGGCCTGGCTGGCGCGCCGCGCCGGACTGGCCGGCCGCGCCGGCTCGGGGCCGATGCGCCAGGTAGCCAGCCTGCCACTGGGCCCGCGCCAGAGCGTGGCCCTGCTGCAGATCGACGACACCTGGCTGGTGGTCGGCGTCACCTCCACCCAGATCACGCCCCTGCACACGCTGCCGGCAGGCGTCGTCGCGCCGCCTGCGTCTGAACTGGGCGCCTTCGCCGGCAAGCTGTCGCAGGCGCTCAAGCGCCGCGGCTGACTCCCTTCCGGTTTTCATGATGCCCCATCGCATGCACCATTTCCGCTCGTGCCGCCGTGTGCCGCTCGCCCTGGCCGCCGCCGCGCTGGCGGGGCTGGCGCTGTTTCCGGCGGGCGTCGTGGCCCAGGCCACCCTGCCTGCCCTGACCGCCACGCCCGGCCCCGGCGGCGCGCAGACATATTCGCTCAGCATGCAGACGCTGCTGCTGATGACTTCGCTGTCGTTCCTGCCGGCAGCGCTGCTGATGATGACGGGCTTCACGCGCATCATCATCGTGCTGGGGCTGCTGCGCAGCGCCCTGGGCACGGCCATGTCGCCGCCCAACCACGTGCTGATCGGGCTGGCCTTGTTTCTTACCTTCTACACCATGTCGCCGGTGTTCGACCGGATCTACAGCGAAGCCTACAAGCCGCTGTCGGAAGGTTCGATTCCCTTCGAAACGGCCGTCGAACGCGCCGCCGCGCCCTTGCATACGTTCATGCTGCACCAGACGCGCGAGAACGACCTGACCCTGTTCGCCAACCTGGCGAACCAGCCGGCCCTGGAAGATCCGTCGCAGGTGCCCATGAAGATCCTGGTGCCCGCCTTCATCACCAGTGAACTGAAAACGGCTTTTCAGATCGGCTTCACCATCTTCATTCCTTTCCTGATCATCGACCTGGTGGTGGCCAGCGTGTTGATGGCGCTGGGCATGATGATGGTTCCGCCGGTCACCGTGGCCCTGCCTTTCAAGCTGATGCTGTTCGTGCTGGCCGACGGCTGGAACCTGCTGCTGGGGTCGTTGGCCAGCAGTTTCTACCAATAACGGAGCGCCGCCATGACCGCCGAAACCGTCATGTCGATGACCTACCAGGCGCTGAAAATAGTGCTGGCCATGGCCGGCCCGCTGCTGCTGGTGACCCTGGTAGTGGGCCTGGTCATCGCCGTGTTCCAGGCCGCTACGCAGATCAACGAAATGACGCTGTCGTTCATTCCCAAGTTGCTGGCCATGTGCGGCGTGCTGGTGCTGATGGGTCCCTGGCTGCTGGGCCTGATGACCGACTACATCCGCCAGCTGATCGGCCAGATTCCCTTGTTGGTCTCGTAGGCGGGCCCGCGCGCGGCAGCCGGCCTTGCAAGCCATGATCAACTTCACCCAGCAGCAGCTCGACGCGTGGCTGCTGCAATTCCTTTGGCCGTTCGTGCGCATGCTGGCGCTGGTGGGCAGCGCGCCGCTGTTCTCCGAATCCACCATCCCTATCCGGATCAAGGTGGCGCTGGCCTTCATGCTCACCGTGGCAGTGGTGCCCGGCCTGGAGCCCCCGCCCGCCATTCCGCCCGGTTCGTACGCCGGACTATGGCTGCTGGGCCAGCAAGTGCTGATCGGCGTCGCCATGGGGTTCACCATGCGCATCGTGTTCGCCGCGGTGCAGACGGCCGGCGAGTTCGTGGGCCTGCAGATGGGGCTGTCGTTCGCTTCATTCTTCGATCCCTCTACCGGCGCCAACACCGCGGTGCTGTCGCGGCTGTTGAATATCGTGGCCATGCTGGTGTTCCTGGCCCTGGACGGCCACCTGCTGGTGCTGGCGGCGCTGGTACGCTCATTCGACGTACTGCCCCTGGCGCAACTGACGCTCGACCCCAATGGCTGGGGCATCCTGGTGCAGTGGGGGCAGACCATTTTCGTATCCGGCCTGCTGCTCGCGCTGCCGCTGATCTGCGCCCTGCTGACCATCAACCTGGCCATGGGCATCCTGAACCGCGCGGCCCCGCAGTTGTCGGTATTCGCGGTGGGGTTTCCGGTCAGCCTGATCACTGGCCTGCTGTTGCTGGCGGCCGTGCTGCCGCATGCCGCCCCGTTCCTGGAAGGCCTGATGCGAGATGGCTTGCAGGCAATCAGCGACGTCCTGGGCGGACTGGCCGCGCGCTAGCGCCGCTGAGACAAAAACATATCTTCGGCCGGCCTCCGGCCCAGATCCGGCTCGGGTCCGATCCGCGCCCGTTCCAGGTGTCAGGCTCCCGCAGGGTGCCTGACACCGCCCTATGCGCAACAGCTTCTCCCACCACGGTGTCCGGCCCCCTGCAGGAGCCTGACACCAGATCCCGCCCGTCGCGCCGTCGGCACTGGTGGGGGCAAGACACCCCCCCAAAAAAAAACGCCGGCATGGCCGGCGCAATTGGGGGAGTCAGCGTTTTATGACTGGGCCACCAGGGGCGCAGCGTAATTGCCTGTCAATTGCTGGGCCGGCACTTCGATGACTTCGCCGGCGTTGATTTTGAACACCGCCACCGCCTCGGCCAGTCGCTGCGCCTGCTCCTGCAGCGAGCCCGCCGCCGCGGCCGCCTCTTCCACCAGCGCCGCGTTCTGCTGCGTCACCTCGTCCATCTGCGACACCGCGCGGTTCACCTGGTCGATCCCGCCCGACT
>Ga0182737_1000082_pt1 | contig 196421 bp, 222 predicted proteins | sample eDN5th30CBELigOP_FD_128878 | JGI IMG/M metagenome (GOLD analysis project Ga0182737, IMG submission 128878) | Enriched Organic Plus compost microbial communities from Emeryville, California, USA - eDNA 5th pass 30_C BE-Lig OP (version 2) (version 2) ... | reverse complement strand
CATGACATGAGTCAGCCCCCACACGTTGGCGCGTGTGAGGGCTGGAAGCTCTGATTCTCGAGCCGTGAACGCCTGGCAGCTGACCGGTTCGAGCTTGTGAAGTTAGGCCCCTGTCGGAGGGGGGCTTTGGCGTGCCCGGAAACAGGAGGTGAGACCCATGGTAGCCCGCACCACGGACACGAACACCGGCATGACTTTCGGCGTGTCGCCGTACACGCGCGAGGAAGCGTGGGCGATCGCCCGGCGCCTGTCGCCCCGGTCCGTCATCCGTATCGCCGCGCGCGCCGCGACCGGAGAGATCCTCAACCAGTACGACGCCGTCGCCGACCTGAACGGCCCGGCCGCCACCACGACCTGGGCAATGCTGCTGGCCGACGACGACCACCGGTTCGCCTACCTCTGCTTCGACTTCGACAGCGCCGCCGGCAACGCCGCCCGCGACGCCGACAAGATGTCCTACTGGCTGAACGAGCTGAACGTCCCCCACCTGGTGTGCATCTCCGGCCCCACCGGCGGCAGGCACATCTGGGTGCGCCTGGACGAACCCACCGATGCCACCGTCGTCCGAGAGCTCGCCCAGCTCACCAAGAGCCTTCTCCCGTCCCTGGACACCCAGCCGCTGCTGAACCCGGCCGCCGGGTGCGTCCGGCCCCCGTACGCGCCGCACCGTGCGCACGGGTACTCGAACCCGCAGGGAAGCCTCACGCTCATCGAGGAGCACGCGGCACCGGAGGAGTTCCCCCGGCAGCTGCGGGAGCTCCTGGAAGATCTCGGCGCCGAGCTGCCCGTCGTGGAGACGACACCGGTGCGCGGGATGGTCGTCGACGAAGACGGACACCCCCGCCTGCGGGGTGTGAAACGACCGCTCAGCATGAAGATGGACGCCGTCCTCCACGCAGCCCCCGGGCCGGACGCGTCCTACACGCTCGCTCAGGTGCTCGCCGCGTGCGCCGACGCCCACTGGTCCTACCGGGACGTGGCCGCGCTCGCCGCCACCGCACCGGCCCTCGAACACGTCCGCACCCGCCGCGTCGGCGACCGGCGCGAATCACGCAAACCCCACCAGGCCGAGAAGGTCCTCGCCGGCGCCTGGAAGTACGCGGTCACGTTCGTGGCCACGAACCCGCGCACAGGCGAAGGCGACGACGCCGGCTACCGGGAACGGGTCGCCACGGTCACCGAGACCGTCACCCGGGTCCTCGCGGCCGCCGACGCCCGCCCGGGCCTGTGGGCGACCGGGAACCGGCGCACGGAAGGATCCCACGCCCAGCGGACCGTACTGGACGCCCTGTGCCTCTACATGCTGCAGAGCGCCCGGCACACCGTCGAAGCCGACGTCCGTCGTCTGGCAGCCGACACCGGGTACGGGCGGAACACCGTCTCCGTCGCCCTCCGGGCGCTCGCCGCCGGGGACCGTCCGTGGGTGGAACGGGTCGGCGTGCCGGAGGGCATGCACGCACAGAAGTACAGGCTCCACACGCGGTTCTCCACAGGACCATCCGGAGAAAACCGGACACAAGCGCGTATGCGCGCCATCGAGAACCCGATGCCCTCCCAACAGGCGCTCATCCGAGAGATCGGAACCCGGCTGGGACTGCTACGCCACGATGTGTTCTGCGCCCCCGGAAGCCTGGGCAGGATGAGCGGGCTGCTCTACAAGACACTCCCCGAGCACCGCACGATGACCATGGCCGAACTGGTGATGAGCACCGGCATGGACGCGGACAGGGCACGGCACCGACTGCACGACCTCACCACCCACGGGCTGGTGGAACGGGCCGGCGGCGGGTGGAGGCGCCTGCCCCCCACTGTCCGCGACTTCATCGCCCGCCAGCTCGAGGTGAACGGGTACCTTGCCGACCGTCGAGACCGGTACGAGAACGAACGGCTGCTGTGGGCATGGTGGCAGGCGGAGATCACCTGGATGGAGAAGAAAGCGAAGCACCGTCGCGGCCGCGCACCCCTCCACTACGACCCCGACCGGCCCGACTACGCCCCGTTCCCTCGCGGGCCGACGAAGAAGTGCGACTACGCGCAGGCCCTCAAGCTCGTGAAGGCCGGGTACCTCGACCGGGGCCTCGCCCTGGCCGCTTGACGCGGCCACGGATCAGAGCGGAGTGTCGTCCGCGTCCCCTGACAGCTGCTCGTCGATCTCCCGGAGCCGCTCCTCCACCCGGAGCCGCTCGACGACCTCGGTCGAATGCTCGGCGCACAGCCACCGGCCCTCGTACTGCTCCCCCGTCCGGTTCGAGCAGCGTGCCGACAGCGTCACGTTCTCGCACCGTTCGTTCGCCGGCGGCCGCAGATGGTCGGGCGCGTTCCCGGCATACGGCGAGCTGCTGTAGTCGAACGGGTGACGTTGGCACCGCCACTCGTACCGACCACCCGAATCCGGCCCGTCCAGCTCCGGCTGCCACACGCTTCGCCGCTTCCATCGACGCACGACAACCACATCCCGAGAGTCGTACGGCGTGAAGTCCCCCTGAGCGCGACAGTAGGAGCACTGGCTGGTCTCCGGCTCCGACCAGATCCGCCGGTCCTCGATGCCCAGCAGCGGGTACGGGGTATCGATCAGCATGTCCCGGAACAGAACCATCAGTGCCTCTCCCCTGACTCGTCGGCCGCCTGGAGTGAATGTACCGTCAGCGCTGGTCGAGGATGAACTCGGTGAACCCGGGTACGGTGAACGACACCCGCCCGTGCCGGCTGGAGTCGATGATGCCGCGGCGGAGCAGCCCGTCCCGGGCGGAGGAGATGGAGGTGGTGGGCATGTTCAGCCTCTTGGCGATGTCCTCCCGCTTCACGTCCACTCCCCCGAGTTCGGCGACCGCGATAAGCAGTTCCCGCTGCCCTGCCGACGCGCTCCGCCACCTCGCCCGGAACAGAGACTCCATCAGGCGGTCCACCTCCGGCATCGCCTGGGCGACATGATCGGCGGTGATGTTGACGCCGGCGTCCGGGTAGCCGGCAGCGCGCCACGTCTCGTCGCCGATGAGCTGCACCTTGTGCGGGTACCCCTTCGCTTCGGTTACCGCCACACGCAGTGCTGCCTGGTCCCACGTGACTCCCAGCTTGAACGCGGGGTCCGCCAGCGCGGTGACCACTCCCCCGTCGTCGAGACCGAACAGCTCGGAGAAGTCGAACCGCTCGCTGAACGTGACAGCCGAGTTGATGTGCTCCTGGCTACCGGGAAGTCCCACCGCGAACAGTGCCGCCGGCACCGGTGCGGTCGAGCTCTTCATCTCCTGCCACGCGTACGCGATCGCACGCAGGCTCGGCTTGTCAGCTGACTGCACCTCGTCGATGAGGATGACCAGCCCGGCGCGCCCGTGCTCGAGGAGCGTGCGGGTCACCTTCTCGAACGCCGCGATGAAAGCCTTGCTCGCCGACGCCGCAGCTTCTGCATGCTTCTTCTTCGGGGATACGGTCACCGATCCCTTCACCGGGCCGGCGCCGAGCGTGAGGGTCGCGCTTTCGATGAGCTCGACGACCCCTGCCGCCTTCGATGGGGGCACGAGCTTCCGCATCTCGTCGAGAACAGTGTGGAGCAGGTTCTCGTCCTCGTTCGCTGTCACCCAGACGGTGGCGATGCCGTCGCGCTCGAAGATGCGCTGTGCCTCACGCAGCAGACTCGTCTTCCCCACACCGCGTGGCGCGTAGTCCACGCGCGGACGCCCGATGAACTCCCCCAGAGCTGCGATCCGTTTCGCCCTGTCCTCGTACAGTGCGAGCTGCACCGACCGGCCCGGCACAGACGCGGCGACCTCCCCCGGCGTGTACGGACTCTGCTGCATGACACTCTCCCTGCGGCCGGTTTGGATAACTGCTCGGATCTATCCATCCTGGCCGCGGCCGGCTGGTTTGGATAGATCGAGGAGAATATCCATTCCCGCCACACTCACATCAGTTGCTCATCGGCAGATAGGCGTCGTAGGCGGTGACCACGAGGAAGTTCCGCGATGGCGCGCCGAACTGCTCGGTGATCTCGTCCAGCAGCGCACGGTTGGACGCGGTGATCCGGATCGTGTGGCGGACCTTCTCCGTCTTCTCTCCGAAGTTGACGGGCATCGACAGCCGTGGCGACCGATCGAAGAGGTTCGTCTTCGGCGCCGTGGCACGCCCCGTGGCGTTCGCTATCAGCTCAGGCAGCTGCTCGTACGTGCTCTCGACTGCATCGAGCAGGGTGGCGGTGAGGCTCTTCCGGGTCGCCTGCCGGTAGGAGGTGAGACGTGCGTCCAGGTCAACCGGCAGCTCGATGGCGATGCCCACGTTCATGGCTTCCGTCGCCGAGACATCGACGGGCGCGCGCTTCGGGCCGGTACGCTTCCGCGGTTTGGGGGCCTTCGGGGCGACGGCCGTGGGCTCCTCCTCCTCGACGGTGTTCGCCTCGGCGGCGAGGGCGTCGGTCGCGTCGTTGGCCTCGGCCGACGCCGCAGGCGTGTCCTCGGCGCCCGTTTCGGGCTGAGGGACGGCATGCAGGATCCGCGGTTCCTCCGGAGCCGGCTTCGGAGAGACGGACTTCTTCAGCGCGGATGCCAGATCCAGCTGTGCCATCAGACTGCCTTCCTGTTCTCGGCCTGGTTCGCCCAGATGCTCGTCAGCTCGAGCGAGACCATCGTGTAGTCGTGGATGGCCGCCTGGCTGGCTCGGGTGTCGGTGTACTGCGTGACGACCTTGCCATCGAGCATCATGTCCTCGATGACGGCCGACATCCGGATGTAGTTCGTGAACCGGGGAAGCCCGATCATCCCGTCGATCCACTCCCCGTTGTCCAGAAGCTCCTTCCATGCTTCGATGCGCCGCTCCCCTCGGTTGCGGTTCACCTTGTTCAGCAGCAGCCGGTACGGCACGTCGTTCGGTATCACGAACTCCGTGAGTGTCTCCTGCACCGGCTCGATGTCGGCGAACGCCGGCGTCAACGGAAGGATGGCGAAGTCGGAGGCAGACAGCACCGCGTTCAGAACATCGGGCATCGCGTGGCTCCCCGGGGTGTCCACGATGATGACGTCGTATTCGAGCTCACGCAGCTGCGTGAGGATGGACGGGTCAGTGTTGCTAGCGAAGTCGAACGGAAGGTCCTCCCCCGCTCGCTCAGCCCACCTCGTGGAGGTCTTCTGAGGGTCCACGTCGACGACGAGCACTTTGTTGGCCCGCGCCAACGTCGCGCCCAGGTTCATCGCCGTATGCGACTTCCCCAGTCCGCCCTTCTGGCCGGTGACGGAGATGATCCTCATTGCCTACTCCTCTTGTGCAAATGTTGCGCAACATCTGTGCAGACGTACTGCAACATTAGCGCAGCCACTGCGGATGTGATGCCCTGCTGTCGTCCGAATGTTGCACTCAAGCGGTACAGATGTTGGGCAGCCCTGTCGCTACGTTCGCGCAGATGCGATGCCTACTGAGCGGAAACGTTATGCCGACCCAGATCAGATACAGCGCAACGGTCGCGGCGTGTCTGCGACGCAGTCGGTCACATTCGGCGCACACGCAGTAAGACGACAGCGCTACGTATGCGATACGTCGGAACAGACGCGGCGCGAGATAGGCGCAACAACAGCACGAAGGATGGCAACACGTAGCGCAGGTACGGCGCGAATGTTGCGCAACACTGGTGCAACATTAGAGCAACATTGTTGAGAGGTCAGCGAGCGCGTTTGGGGGAGGGGTCGACGTGGAGGTGGATCGCAGGAGGCTTCCAGCGCCGCTCTCACGCGCCTTCGGGGTGCGGGGTGGGGTGTTGCCCGTCCCGGGTCAGAAACGGGCCTCAAATCGGCGCACAGCGAATCGCCCTGTTCGCCGACTTCGGGTGGAGTTCACCCCTCCACTTGACGGCCGGCGACGTGTCCCAGGGTTGAGTCCGGGGGTGGGGTTCGCCCGAGGTGGCAGAAACCCTTCGGACATGCTGAACCTGCCACGTGCTGCCAAGCTGAACCAAGCTCTGCCAAGGTGACCTTGGCTGGAGTTTGCCCAGTGTTTTCAAGGGATCGAGAGCCCCTGCCAAGGTTGCCAAGTAGTAGAAGTGTTGTGTGAGAAGAAAAAGTAAGTAGTAGAGAGAAAAAGGCCGAAGAACACACTCTCTCCTCCCTTATACATACTCTCTCCGCACTTGGCAGACTTGGCTGGAGGACCAAAAACCGCTCCTGAACAGGGGAATCAGGCCGAATCGACCTTGGCAACGGGCTTGGATCGGCATTGGAAAGGGTGGATCCGGGGGTTGGCGGCGGTCGCCGCAGGGTACGAGGCACAGACAACCGCCCAACCCCGGAGCCACAACCTCATGAGCACTGCCGTCGCCACTCTTCCCCGTCGCCGCTTCCTCCTCGACGAGGGTGAGAAGATCCTCGTCTCCCGCGACGTCCTCACCGCCGCGAAGCGCCTGATGGACTTCGTCCACGAGACCGGCATCTCGCCGGAGGACATCGTCACCGACCCGGTGGTCGCCATCCCCGTCCCCATCCACGCCCGCGGGAAGCGGTTCGACACCGTCGAGCCGGACTCCCTGTGGAACCCGCTGTTCTGGCTGCCGGAGGACGTCGCCCTCCGCATCCGCATCCGGGAGACCGAGCACGCCGAGCCCCGCCCGGAGACCGACGCCGAGTGGGCCATCCGCATCGCACTCGAGCTGACCGGCAGCGGCCTGTACACCCCGGAGGAGGGGTGGGTGGACGTGTTCGCCCTCTACGGCATCAACCCCGACGACCCGGGCGACCTCGAAGCCATCCAGGCATGGCAGGCGGGCCTTCCGGAGGAGCGACTGGACGCCATCGACCTCCGACAGCACGTCACGTTCTCCGACGACAACGAAGCGTTCGAGGTCGCGCAGGAGATGTACCCGCTGCTGATGAGCGCGCAGTGGGCGTTCACCGCTGCCCGCCTCATCGGCGCCATCGAGGAAGACCCCGCCGAGATCGCATCGTTCGCCACGCTCGGCGCCGCGATGCTGGACGCCGAGCCCAGCGACGCCCCCGACCGTCTCGCCGAAGCAGCCGACGCCCTCAACGACGGTGGAGCACTCGCCGAGCACGGCCCTAAGGTCCTCGACGCGCTCGACGACGTCCTCCGCCAGTACGTGGACGCCATCGCACAGCTCGACCAGCTCTGAGAACGGCCCGCGTACATCGAGGTCATGACGCAGGACATCAAGGACCGCACACGCGATGAGCTGGGGCGCTTCGCCCACGAACAGTCGAACCCGGAGACCGAACTGACCGAGGTGTACTTCGAGGACACCACCACCACCGGCGACGACTTCGACATCGACGCGTTCTACGACGTTCAGGTCGCCGACGACACCGAGATGACGGTCACCGAGAACCTCGACGCCATCGACGAGTACTTCGCGCAGCCGGAGCCCGACTTCGAGCGGATGGCCGCGAACGTCGACCCGAGCGCATGGGAGAACACACCGTTCTGACAGGAAGAGAGGGGGAGCGCAGATGGCAGGGCTAGACCCCACCAAGATGAAGCAGGCCGTCAACGTCGGCCGCACCCTCACTCAGCCGAGCGCCGAAGGCGTCAAGGAGACCACCACCCAGGTCGCGAAAGCCGCCGCCAAGGGCGCCGCCACCGGCGGCTGGGTCGGAGCAGCACGAGGCGCCGCCGTCGCATTCGCGAAGACGAACGCCGGCCGCCGCATCATCGCGATCGTCGCCGTCCTCGCCCTCGTCTCCGCACTCATCGTCCCCGCCGGCCTCCTCGGGTTCATGCTGCTGGTCAGCAGCAACAGCACCGACTACGGCAACACCTACCGGTCCGGTCAGTCCGTCACCCAGTCCGGCCGTGACAAGGGCGACGTCACCGAAGGCATCGCCCTCGGGTCCCAGTACGGCATCCGGTGGGAGCTCGCTCTGGCCGTCCGCGAGGTCGCGGGGGAGGACACCGACCTGGAGCCGCTCGGTGAGATCCTCAGCCACGGCAAGATCCGCACCCTCGGCGCGGGCGCCACCTACGTGCAGGGCAAGGGCCTCGTCATCGGGAAGAACAGCTCCGAGCAGGACGCTCACAACACCGAGCGGGACTTCTACGAAGGCGCCCTCGCCGAGTTCGGCATGGACGAGCCGGACGCCATCAAGGCTTACGAGATGGCGCTCAAGTGGGCGCTCGGGGAGCTCGAGTCGTGCACCACCACCCCGGAGCGGGCAACCGAAGAAGGGGAGGGGGACATCACCCTCGACGACGGCACGAAGGTCGCCCTCGACGACGTCCAGGTCCAGAACATCAAGACGATCATCCAGCACGCGTCGAAGATCGAAGACGTCACCCCTGACGCCGTCATCATCTCCCTGATGGCCGCCCGCGTGGAGTCCGGGTTCCGCAACTACGCGAACAGCTCCGTCCCCGACTCCCTCAACTACCCGAACGACGCCATCGGCTCCGACCACGACTCCCTCGGGTTCTGGCAGATGCGGGTCGGCAGCTGGGGGACGGTCGCCGAGCTCATGGACCCCGCCTACCAGGTGAAGGCGTTCTTCGGCGGGAAGAACGGCCCGAACAAGGGCAGCCCCCGCGGCCTGTTCGACATCCCCAACTGGCAGAAGCTCCCCAAGGGCGACGCAGCCCAGAAGGTCGAGGTGTCCGCCTACCCGGACCGGTACGCCGAGCATGAGGAGCTCGCCGAGAAGCTGTTCGAACGGTTCGGCGCCGGGGTCACCTTCTGCAGCGGGGGACTGGGCATGACCGGCGAAGGCGGCCACCCCCTCGGCGACCCGTCCATCAAGATCGGCTGGGGCTACGGGCCCCGCGACGCGTTCTGCAACACCAACCCGCTCGCGTCCTGCAACCACAAGGGCCTCGACTTCGGGGTCAAGTGCGACCACCCGATCTTCGCGATCGCGGACGGGAAGGTCATCCACTCCGGACCGGAAGGCGGCTGGGGCAACTCCGTCGTCATCGACCACGGCAACGGGCTGACTACCCGGTCCGCCCACATGCCCAACGGTGGCCCCCGCGCGAAGGTCCGCGAGAACGTCACGAAGGGTCAGCAGATCGGAACGGTCGGCCAGACCGGCAACGCCTACGGCTGCCACCTCCACTTCGAGACCCTCATCAACGGCAAGTACCAGGACCCGGAGCAGGTCCTCACCGAAATGGGCGTGCAGCTCAACGCGAAGTAGGAGACCCAGTGAACCGGAACCTGATCATCGGCATCGCCGTCGTCGCCGCCATCATCGGCGGCCTGTTCGCCATGAGCGCCCTTCTGAACCAGAAGGCACCCGACCCGGACCCCACCCCGACATCCACCGTCGATGTCGGGCCGGCCCCGTCGGCGACATCGACCACCGCCCCCGAACCTGAGCCCACGGTCACGGAGACCCCCGACCCGGGCCACGACGACGAGAACCACGACCACGGCGAGTACGACAACGCCGACTGCGCCGCCCTCGGCCCCGATTACTGCCCGCAGGGCGAAGACGACCACTACGTGATCACCGAGCAGGACCGGAAGGTCGCCGACGCCGTTCGCGGCAAGGTGAAGGCGTTCGTCGCCGCGTTCACCACCGTCACCAACGCCGAGACCCCCGACGCCCGCACCGCACGGCTCAAGAAGGCCGGCGCGGACCCGACCGTCGCGGAGCAGGACACTGTGTTCGCCCGCACCGACAGCGGCCACACGAACATGACCCGTTCCGCCATCCCGCGTAAGGACCCCCGCACCCTGCTCATCGAACGAGAAGACGGGCTGCTGAAGTTCCAGGTGTCCATCACCGTCGACGCGAAGTACACGTTCCCCGACGACTCCGTCAGCGTCTACGCCGCCGGCGGCACCGTCTACGTGTGGGTGGACGACCGCGGAACGGTGAAGAAGCTCACCGAGGACTTCCCGACGATGAACAACCTGCGATAGCCGCGCACATAGCTGGCATGGCAGACGAGACCCAGAAGCACAAGCCCGCAGGCAGCCCCGACGGCGGCCAGTTCGCCACGAAGGACCAGTCCGCGCCGGACCCGGCCACCGCCCTTCCCGGCCAGTCCCCGGCTGCGATCGCGTGGAAGACCCGGTACGAGACGGCGGAGGAGGACGTCAAAGCCCTCATCCCGCTCGCGGAGCGCCGGTTCCGCGACCAGGTCCGTGACGTGAACCCGGACGCGAAGACAGTCGAGGTCGCCCTCAACTACGACGGAGACGGGAACGCGCTCGTCGCCATCATCGCGATCGACGGTGAAGACGCCGACGAGCTGGACGTCGAGCTCGAGCCGGCCATGAACAGCCTGCAGAGCTACGGGTACTGCTACGAGCGGCTCACCGACATGAACGCCACCCAGACCGACCGGGACACGTTCGTGTTCGACCTGGACACCATCGAGGGCGACGCGCTCACCGACCAAGAGTTCACCGAGGCGACCACCCAGGCGTGGTGGTCGTGGAACACGTCCGCGCACCTTGTCCACCCGCTCATCCAGGACGCCGCCCGCCGCCACGGCGCCGAGGAGCTGACGTTCCGGTTCGCCGACACCGGCGACTCCCGCCGGGTCACCCTCGAGATCGACGGGAAGAACGTCGAGGACGCCGAGCTGCTGGACGCGATGAACACGTACGTCACCAGCCTGTTCGACATGCACCTGTTCCACCGGGTGGAGCCCACCGACTCCCCTGAGGAGTTCGTGTACCGCGTTGACTGACGCACCGCGCATAGACAGACCAAGAACGAGGTGAGGGCCGGGCGGCAGCGTCCCCGGCCCCCACCCACCAAATCTCAGGAGTCACAGCGATGGCAGGCAAGAAGGCGCCGCAGGTCCGCAAGACCATCCGCCACAACGAGAACGCCCCAGGTCCGGTCCAGGCGGCCCAGATCGCGCTCGTGCTCATGCAGGCTGCCCGCACCGAGAACTGGGCCGGCGTCGTCGGCGACACCACCCTCCACGAGCGAGTCCAGCTCACCGACCAGCAGCAGGCGATCCTCGAAGAGCACCGCGGCATCCTCCCGTACCTGACCCGCGGCGGCCGTGAAGGCACCCTCCGGTCCATCATCTCGTGCCCCGAGTGCGGCCGGGTCATGTTCACGTCCGCGGGCGCCGCGCCCAGCAAGTGCCTGATGAAGCTCGGCTGCGAAGGGGTGCCTGTGAAGGCCCGCTCCACCCAGGAGCCCGCGGCGAAGGACAAGGATGCGGAAGTCGAAGAGCATCCCGTCGCAGCCTGACCCTGTTCGCCGCCCGTCCCGCGCCCTGTGGTGGGGGATCGGGTTCACCGTGTGCGCTGCGGCGCTGCTCATCTGGCAGCTGACGGCCCCAGCCTCCCTGGAACGGGCCGTCGGGGAGACGAAGGTCGCCGTCGAACAGGTCGTCGAGGACACGGTCGCCCCGGCGGAGTATCCGACCATCCGGCTTGGGGGAGTGGGTGGTCGCAAGGCCCTGGACCGGTGCAACGGGAAGTTCATCGAGATGCGCTCGTACCGGATGCGTGATGTCCCGCCCGTGTACGCCGCTCACAACGTCTGCGGTGGGGACGTCATCCTCCGCTGGAATGTGGGGGACACCGTCCGCATCGACGGGCGCGACACCCTGTACCGGGTGGTGGAGAAGCGGCACACCCCGAAGTGGAGCCTGGTCACCAAGCTCCGCGGGATGAAGGGTGAGCTGGTCGTGCAGACCTGCTACTACGGGCAGAACAAGATGCGGTTCCTCGGGCTCGAGCCCATCCAGCCTCCGCACGGGTCTCGCCCGATGCACGCCCACTGAACCGCTGTCCCGTCTTCTATACGCGGACCGCGCATATAAGGGTCATGCAGCGCTTCATTGTGGGACTTGCCGGTATCGCCATCGTCGTGTTCGCCTTCGTCACCTGGGCGAACGCTCAGGCCGACGGGCTGGACCTGGACCTGTCCACGATCGTCGCCTCGGAGAGCCCGGCTCCGTCCGAGCCCGCCTCCGCGGAGCCGGTCCAGCAGCAGCAGGACCCGGAACCGCAGGTCATCGAGACCGAGGGCGACGCGACCCCCGCGCAGAAGGCTCTCATGTCCCTCGCGTCCGTGGGCGTCACCCCCGCCACCCGCGTCCCCGCGTACGACCGTGACCTGTTCGGGAGTGCGTGGGCGGACATCGACGGGAACGGGTGCCGTCAGCGGGACGATGTCCTCGCCCGCGACATGACGAACGTCACCACTGAGGACGGGTGCAAGGTCCTCACCGGTGTCCTCAACGACCCGTACACCGGGACGACCATCAGCTTCACGTTCGGGGCGAAGACCTCCCAGGCCGTCCAGATCGACCACATCCACAGCCTGAGCGGCGCGTGGAAGGCGGGCGCGTGGGCGTGGACCGCCGAGCAGCGGAAGAGGTTCGCGAACGACTTCGAGAACCTCCTCGCCGTGTCCGGCAAGGCCAACGGCCCGAAGTCCGACAAGGGCCCCGCCGACTGGATGCCGTCCACCTCCGGGAACGCCGCCTACGACTGCACGTACGCGATCGACTACACCCACATCCTCGTGAAGTACGACCTGACCGCGCCCGCCGCGGACATCGCCGCCCTCCGCGACACGCTCACCACCTGCTGACCTCCGAGCGCGGCAACCGCGCATAGGCGCGACACACGCACAGTACAGCGACAGGGAGAGATGTGAAGAGGGAGACTTTGCTGCGGGGAGTTGCTCTGGGAGCAGCCGTCGCGGTGGGATCCGCCGGATTGAGCACAGCGCTCAGCATCGGCGGCGAACCGACGATCGGGTCAGTACCCGTGGCGACCGCCACCGGGAGTGCAGGGGCGGACGTGAACGGGCCGGTCGCCCAGGACTACCCCGAAACCATCGCCGAGGTCGACAGCAGCGCAAGGCGAGACCCGAGTTCCCCCGCGACAGCCGAACAACCAGATGGAACAGCCCGGGACTCGGCCACGATGACGATAGTCGTCACCATCCCCGAACGCCGCACCCCAGCCGGAGGTGACCGGTGATGGCGACAGCAGTCCTCGACCGAGTCACGAAGACATCACACGGGATGCCCGAGGTAGGCGAACAGCTCCTTCAGCGCTTTACGAGGGCCGGCGATACGGATGTCACGTCGTGCACCGTCGGCGGTTGAGCAGGACACATCCAGAATCAGGTTCGGACCCCAGATCCGTGTGGCTTTCCTTACGGCCAGGATGCTCCGGGCCGCATACTGCCAGCCCGTCACGCGATTGATGGTCAATCCCGGAGCGGATGCACGGAACTGCGCTGCTTCCATCGCATCGTGACCGTTGAACACCAGGTGCCGCTCGCCGTTCTGTTCCTGGAGGGCATACATCCACCAGCCGTCCTGCAGAGAGGAATACGGGCTCGCCGGGAGCAGGTCGATGCTCACGGACGAATGAGCTAGGACAGTGAGCGCCATGGCAGGAGAGTAGCGGACGATTCCGACAGGCCCACGAAGTGCCGGCACAACGAAATCCGGCAAGGGCCCTGCTGACTGTCCGCTGCCGATTCGGCGCCGACGACCGCGACGTAGCGGATCGCTTCGAGCGGTCAGGAACCGGGACCCTCAGTGCTCCGTGCGGGTCACCGGCACCAGGTCGAGGAGGGATTCGTCCACCTGGTCGTGGCTGGTGCCTGCGAGGTCGAGGATGGCGGCGACGGTCATCCCGGTCACGTCCAGGTCCGGGTCGGCGACGTACAGGTCGGTGAGCTTCTCCCGGAAGACCTTGTCGCCTGACCACCGGTGCGGGTAGTGGGGGAGCTTGATGGTCTTGCGGTGCCCATCCCACAGGCTCGCGTCACCGTAGTCCTCGAGGAACCGGGCTTTCACCTGCTCCTCGGCCTGCGCCTCCCACACCTTCTCGAGCTTCGACGCGACGGCGATGGCACGGTCGCGGGCCGCCCGGTGCGCGGCGGTCTTGTCGCGCTCGGCCTGCCAGACGGCGCGCGCCTGCGCGGCGATGTGCTCGTCCCGCCAGATGTCGAAGGCGGGACCTGCCTCACCGGACCAGCGGGTCTCCCAGTGCGGCTGGTCGTGCCCGTCCTGGGTGACCGTGTACATGCCGCGCCAGGTCTGGCTGACGATGACCTTCTCACCCTTGCGGGCGACGGTGAACGAGACCGTGCGCAGCCCGTCCTCGCGGTTCCACGCGTACGCCCGCCCGTGCGCGCAGGCGTCCTCCAGGTTCGGGGCGACACGGACCGCGAACAGGTCGTCGTGCTTCTCCCGGAAGCCGGTGGCGACGCCGTCGAGCTCGGCGTTCGTGTAGTGCTGCTGCGGGTCCGGATTGAACGTCCACGCCTCCCACGTGTCCGTGCGGTGCAGGACCGTCCACCGGGCCGTCTGCGCGCGGGACAGGGTCGCCCACTCGCGGGTCTCCTTCAGCTTCCCGGAGGGGGTGTAAACGTGCAGGGTGCAGAACACGGTCTGGTCCTGACCCGGGTGCACACGCGGCTGGGGGAGTGCGACGACGAAGTCGGAGGATCGGCGGGCGACGACCATCGCGTCAGGGTGCTCGACGAGCAGCGCGGCGACGCGTTCGCTGTCCGCTGTCGTCCCGCGGGCGCGCCGGCGCGCTTCGGCGAGGATGACCCGTGCAGCCTTCGCGTTATCAGGGTCGAGCGCACGGTGGTGCTGGTTCGCGGTCTTGTACCAGTCGATCAGCTCATCCGCGAGCTCCTCGGTGGCATCCAGGCCCGCCTCCCTGGCGAGCGCGTCGATGAGCGCCGCACGGAACGGCGCCTCCGCTTCACGCTCCGCGACCTTCACTTCGAGCGCTGCGCGGAGGACGGGGATCATGTCGATGTAGTCGTGCCGCTGGGTGCGGGCACCCAGGTAGTAGCGGATGTCGTCTTCGGTGATGGTGTCCAGCGGCAGCCACCATGCGGAGTGGTTCTGCAGGTACGCGGTCGCCTTCGTCTTCGGCTGCCGCCAGCCACGGATGTCGTCGTCCCAGATCTGATCGCGCCGGGCGAACGAGAACTCCCAGTCGTAGTAGGAGCGGGAGGTCGGCCGCACGTTGTACGGGACGAGGGACTCGGGGGTGTGGCCCTTCGGGCGGACGTCGGAGAGACGGTCGCGAGTGTCGTACGTCTGCAGGTGCGAACCCCACGACCCGATGACCCGCATCCCGGCGTGCATCCGGGCGACCCGCTCTGACCGCCACTTGCGGAACGGCGGGCGCCCGTCGGTGATCGCGTTCTCCCCGTCGAGGATGACCTTCACCCGGCCCGCGTCGTAGTGGGACTGGTCGAGGAACGACGCGCCGTCATGCGGGTGGAACACGGTCGTCCGGTCCAGCAGCCCCTGCAACAGCAGCGCGACCTTCATGTAGTGGCGGGTGCGCTTGTCCGCACGCTCCTCCGCCTTCATCCACTCGTCGCTGCCCGGCTCCATCGGGTGCGCCGGCCGGCCGAACCGCTCCGGGACCACGAACATGTCCGTGAACTCCTTCGGGGAGGGGACGGTGTTGTTCCCGACGACGAACTCGGTCGTGGTCAGCCACACCGCCTCGCCGTTGCGGATGAGCCACCATGTGTGCCTGTTCCCGGCGTCCGCGTTCATCTGCGTCCACGGGTCGCTGTACTCCTTCTTCGCCCGGCGGGGGATGATCGCGACGACACCCTTCTCCTCGGGGAGGAGCTGATCGATGTTGCCGGGGTCACGCTGCAGCCACTTCACGAAGTCGTCGATCTGGCGGAAGTCCAGGCCGCCCTTGTCCACGAACAGCAGGCTCTCCTCGTCCATCGCGAGCACGAGCTGGCGGACGGTGATGACGGTGTCGGCAGGGGCGTGCTCACCGTCGGTGACGGGGATGATCTCTTCGTCCCGGCCGAGGTAGATGTTCAGGGCGTCCACCCCGTCGCTGATCTTCTCCAGCTCCTTCATCGCCGGCTCGAGGAGCGCCATCTTCTCGGCGAGCTGGCGCTGCATCTGCTTCACCTGCGCCTCGATGAGCGCTTTCGCCTCGGCAGCCGCCTCCTGCACCGCCTGCTGCTGGCGCAGGAGGCTCGCGCGACGCTCCACCATGCCGGCCTTGACAGCCTCGGCCTGCGACACCCCGGCAGGGACAACCGCAGAGCCGGGCGCGGTCGCGAGGTTCACGGCCTCAGCAGCCAGTTCACCGATTCGTTCGATCGCGTCCTCCGGACGCAGCTGCTCGGTCACAGGCCGGCCTCCGGCTGGTAGACGACCGCGTACCGGGCGAACTCGGAGTGGACCTCGTCCAGTGTCCAACGCTCCCACTCGTAGTCCTGGGGCAACGCGGTCAGCACCGCCCACGGGGGAACACCCCGGCCACCCGGCTGGACACGGAAGATCTCCGGCTCCTCGCCGTCGTTGTACCGCATCGCCACGATAGTGCCCTCAGGCAGCACCTCGAGCTCTTCACGGGTGAACGGGCGGTACGTCAGGCCAGTCGTGGTTTTCATACTGTCGTCCATGCGCGGTGGCACGCATCGGCGTGACCATGAACCTGGACTGGCCTTCGTTCCTCATCGGCGTCGTCACGCTGCCCGCCCTGCTCATCGTGTCCGTTGTGCTCGCCACCGTCATCCGCCGGCTGGCGAGCAAGAACCTCGCCGTGCACGGCTGCCTCGTCTGCGACGACGGGTTCGTGTGCGAGAACGGGGAGTACACCCGCCTGGGCATCTGGCTCCGCAGCCGCCGGCACAACTGGATCCTCCGCAACCGCCGTGCGCGCCGTGACGCGTGGGCCCGGCACCGGTGGAACCCGTACCGGCTCCCCGGCTACCCGGAGGGCAACGGCCAGGCAGCCTTGGGTCGCCCGAAGCCGAACATCCTTGTCCGCGCCTGGTGGTTCATCATCGGCTGACGCCGCGCACATCCCAGGCATGGCACCCAGCAACCAGGCCCCCGTCAATGCCGTCGTCGACCAGAACGGCCAGGCGCACAAGCCCGCAGGCCCCGGCGGCGGTCAGTTCGTCGGGCAGGGGCAGCACAAGCCCGAGATCGCCCTCGGCAATTTCACGTTGACGGATGCTCGCGTGCTCGTCGGCCAGTTGCAGCCTGGCATGTCCGTCATCCTCACCGAGGACGGCCGCGATTACGCGTGCATCGTCCAGCGACGCGAGGAAGGGTTCGGGCACCCCGACTCGAAGAACGTCACCGTCGGGTACGGTCCGGGCCGCTGGAACCGGGAAGTCAACGCCGCCGGCCTCGCTGCCGGGAGCTACGGCCTTCGCATCGAGACGAACCGGGAGCGACTCGCGCGCGAAGCGGCGATCACCGACCCGAACCACCCGGACTTCAACTCGGACATGGACTGGATCATCCCCGGCACGACGAAGCGCCTCCGGGACGCCATCAACGCGGGCGTCGACACGGACGACCGTGACGCGTACGACGCGTACATCGAGCGCGAACAGCAGGCTGCCATCGGCACGTCCAAGCCGATCGACGAGCAGTCACCTGCCGAGCTGGTCGTCACCCTCCGCAAGGAGCTCCCTGCCGGCGCGACCCTCCTGCTGGAAGAGACCGACCAGGGTGGCCGCTGGTTGAACCCCATCGGCCTGCGCCTGGCCGACGGGACCGAGCTGCGCACCGCCGAGGCCGAAGAAGTCGCCGACTGGGAGTGGCTCGAGTGGGCCGCCTCCAACGTCCGCGGATTCGACACCGACGCGTTCGTGGCAACCGACCCGCACGGCGGGTACTGGGAACTCCCGCCAGCAACGAACTGAGCTCCTCGCCGCGCACATAGAAGCCATGACCGACAGCAACAACAGCGGCCCGGCGACCATCGACCAGAACGGGCAGGGCCACAAGCCCACAGGACCAGGAGGCGGCCAGTTCGTCGGCTCCAACAACTCCCAGCCGGACGACGAGGTGAACCTCCGCGCCGAGCTGGACACCGCGAACGCCCTCTACTGGGGCAACACCGAGCGCATCCAGGAAGAGGTCGCGCTCTACCTGCAGTTCGGGATGCCTGAGAAGGCACACCGAGTCGAGTTCGAACACTCCGACCAGGGCGACTACGCGTACGCCGCCCGCGCGTTCGACGAGAACGACCAGCCGATCGACACCGAGGACGACTACGACCGGTGGGCGACTGTGGACGAGGTCGTACAGCTCCTCGGCCACCCCGACGACAACCGAACCACCTTCTCGGAGCTGTTCGAGAGCGAGAACGGCCGCGTGTTCACGTGGACGCGCACCGACGAGACGAACGACGCCGACGAGCAGGCGATCCGTGAGCGCATCGACAAGCTCTGCGAGGTCCGCAACGAACTGAGCGCAGGCTCCCAGGCAGGCGCCATCACCGCCGTCCGCCGGATGCTGCCGGAGGGCGCGAAGGTCATCCTCACGTGGGGCGACCAGCCCGGCCCGGACTACCTGTCCGTCGAGACGATCGTCCTCGCCGACGGCACCGAACTCGACTGGGATTCCGCCGACGAGGCCGACATCGACTGGGACGACATCGACATGGCCGCCAGCGACATCCGTGACGTGAACGACCCGAACATCACGCCTGTCGAGGGCCACCGCGACCACTACACCCTCACCCAGAAGGCAGGTGCCTGACCATGTCCCTCATCGACGCACGCTCCCGTTTCGCCGCTCGCCGCGCCGCAGGAGAGGAGGCCCGCCTCGCGGACATCGAGAAGTTCCGCAAGGGCAAGGGTCAGGGTGGCGGCCAGTTCGGCAACCACGACCGGCTCGACCCCGACAAGGACGTGGCGCTCGTCACCGATGAGCCGCTGACCCTGGACGAGGTGTTCGCGGAGATGAACGAGCTCGGCGAGCTCGACGACGCCGCCCGCGACATCATCGACGCGCCCACGACGGACACGTACACCGGCACCGTCGAGGAGCAGGAGTCCCTCGAACGACGCCAGCAGTACAACGACCTGCTCCGCCGTGCCGGCATCGACCCCGACACCGTCCCCGAGGACGTCGCCGGTGAGATCTTCGACCGCCTCGCCGACCGCCAGCGGCAGAGGAAGGCCGCCGCCGAGTACGAGCTGCGCAACCCGAAGGTCCCCGACCACCCTGTCGGCACGCTCCCTCCCGCCACGACCGCCCGAGACCGGCAGCTGAACGAGGCCGTCACCGCCATGATCGCCGCCCGCGGGTACGAGGTCTCCGAGTACTGGCAGGACGGCATCGACCACATGCGCCAGTGGGCCGGACAGGAGCACGACGCCGGCACCCTCACCTCCTCCCTCACCGAGGAAGTCCGCCGCGCCACCGAGGAGCGTCTCGAGCGTGAGCGTGTGGACCGCGAGTTCCAGGAGATGAACCTCGGCCCCTTCAGCGAGCAGGCATGGGAAGAGGCCCTCGAAGAGGACCGTCTGCGCGCCCAGCAGGAGATCCGCAACCTCCGCAGGAACAACTACGTCAACCTGAAGGACACCAACAACCTCATCCGCGGGAACCTCAAAGAGACGTTCCCCGACGTGAAGTTCTCCGTCCGCGGTGACTCGTACGCCGGTGGCGCCTCCACCCGCATCACCTACGTCGATGGACCGCCGCTGGATGACGTCGAGCCGGCGGCGAAGGCGTTCCAGGGGTCCACGTTCGACGGGATGATCGACCTGAAGAGCCACGTGTCCGCCCCGGACTTCGACGCGAACGGCATCCCCGTCAGCACCCACTACGCCGCCGACCACGTGTTCGTCGACCGCAGCTTCTCGGAGGAGACCACACAGGAGGCGACCACCCGCGCCATCAAGGCGTTCCGGGACGCGGGCATGGACTTCGACCCGTCGCAGCACCAGTACCACGCGGAGCTCCCGCAGGCGCTGATGAAGGTGGACCGGATCAGCTCGCAGCTGTGGCGCGGGAACACCCTCTCCAACAACGACATCCTCCAGGCTCTGTCCACAGAGGTCGCCGACGAGAAGTGGGCGGCGAAGACCGCGAAGTGACCCAACGGAGGGCCGCCGAGAACCACCCCGGCGGCCCTCTGTCACATCCGCAGACGGGGCACCGCGCATAGACAGCGTGTGACTCCTGCTGCCCTTCTCACCCATGTCGGCACCGCCGAGCTCGTCGGCACCATCCGACAGCCGAAGCTGCTGCTGCGGTTCGGGTTGGGGATGCGGCACGCGCAGACCGGCCAGAACCTCGTCGAATGGTGCAAGGCCCTGCCCGGCCGCCGGTGGAACCCGGATGTGTCCGCGTGGGAGGTCAACAGCCTCGGCCCGAACCCGGACAGGGTCCTCGCCGCCGCCGGGTTCGAGCTCGTACTTCCCGAGACGGGCGAACTTGCCGGAATCGTCCAGCTCGAGCAGTTGTACATGCCGGTCACGATGCTCGCCTCCAACAAGCGGACCGTTCTCATCCGTACCCGGTTCTGTGGTTTCGAGGGCACCCAGGCGCTCATCGACAACGCCGGCACCTGGGACAAGGAACGCGAGTTGCTGAAGATGTCCGTCCTCGACGTCGTCAAGGGCGCATCCCCACGACCCGGCATCCTCTGGGACCAGGCGTCCATCGACCGGTCCTACGAGATGCACAAGATCAGCCCGTTGCTGGCCCCTGAGCTCGGCCCGCATGCCGCCGCGCTCGCGAACGCGCTGGAACCGAAGAAGGTCGCCACGCACATCAAGGCCATCCAGGCGCACCTGGGCGGACCCGTCGGGAAGTTCGGCGTCGACCTGTTCCCGTACCAGGTCATCGGCGCGTACGGTGTCGCCGCCGGGCACCGACTCCTCGCCGACAGTCCCGGTGTTGGGAAGGCGCACCCGCTCACCGAGCCGATCCTCACCCCCACAGGGTTTCGACCCATGGGTGACATCCGTGCCGGCGACAAGGTCATCGGTGCGAACGGCAAGCCCACCGAAGTGCTCGACGTGTACCCGCAAGGGGAACTCGACATCTTCAGGGTCGAGTTCAGTGATGGCTCATTCTCGCGGGTCAGCGGTGAGCACCTGTGGCAGGTCACTGACCGGAAGTACCGCCGCCACTCCACGCTCCACACACGCGTCCTCACGACTGAGGAAATCATCGCGGAGGGTCTCCGTCACGATGGAACCTCGCGCCGGTTCGCTATCCCGATGACGGCGCCGGTGCAGTTCGAGCAGGTCGACCTCCCCGTTGACCCGTACCTTGTGGGCGCCGTCCTCGGTGACGGCTCCACCTCATTGCGTTGGCAGCCGCACATCACCACGGACGACGAGATCGTCGCCTCGCTCCGGCTCCCGGAAGGCGGTTACGCGGTCAAGCGCGTCGATGTCTTGGCCGGTGTCTCGACGTACGGGCTCAATGGTTGTGCCGCTGCCTTCCGCAGCCTGGGCATCATGGAGTCGAAGGCCGAGGACAAGAAGATCCCGCCCGCCTACAAGCTCGGCAGCGCGGAAGACCGACTCGCGCTCCTCCAGGGCCTGCTCGACACCGACGGTTCACCTATCACGAAGCCGGACGGCAGCCCGAGGAGCAGCATCGAGTACGGCACCGTGTCGCGCCAGCTCGCCCGCGACGTCATGGAGCTGGTGCAGAGTCTCGGCGGTACCGCCAGTATCAGCACGAAGGTGCCCAAGTACGTGCATAACGGTGAGGTCCGGGAAGGCCAGCTCTACTACCGGATGGTGCTCTCGCTCCCCGAGTGGGTCGTGCCGTTCCGTCTCCGCCGGAAGCTGGAGCGGTGGACCCCGCGAACGAAGTACATGCCCGCGCGCCGCATCGTTTCCATCGAGCCGGACGGGCGCGAGGAGTCCCAGTGCATCCGGGTTGCAGCAGACGACCACCTGTACGTGACCCGTGACTTCATCGTCACCCACAACACGTTCCAGTCGCTCGCTGCGACCGCAGCGCTCCGCTGCGACGCCATGCTCATCATCTGCCCGCCCGTCGTGACCACGAACTGGGCCCGTGAGGTCGTGAAGTCCGGCATCTTCGCCGAGGACGAAATCGCCACCTACCGAACCGGCCGCAAGGAACCGAGCCTCGACAAGGCGAAGGTCGTCATCGTCTCCGACTCCACCCTCGCCGCACGCCCGCACCTCATCCACCACATCTCCATCTGGATGAACCGGTTCGAGAAGGTCGTCGCCGCGTACGACGAAGCGCACCGGTCCAAGACGATGGGCTCGAAGCGGTCCGAAGCAGTCCTCGACATGATGGCGCTCGCCCCGCACGTGTGGCGGGTCGCTATCACCGGCACCCCCGTCCTCGCCGGCCCCCACGAGCTGGTGCCCATCCTGGAGTTCACCGGGCACCTCGGCCCTGTCTTCGGCGGCGCCGGCCCGTTCCTTGAGGAGTACTGCACCAGGGACCGTTTCGGAGCGTTCCACCCGAAGAAGCGGAGCCTCGACAAGCTGCACCGGACCCTCAACGAGCACGTGTGGATGCGGCGGACGAAGAAAGACGTCCTCCCGTTCCTGCCGGAGAAGCACATCACCTCCATCGAACTGGACGTGGACCTCAAGGAGTACAAGCGCACCCACGCTGAGGTCGTCGACGAGATCGCGAAGTGGTTCGAGGCGTTCAAGACGCAGGAGGGCCGCTTCCCGAACGAGGGGGAGATCGAGGAGTTCTCCAACGACAACCTCCGGTACGCGTCAGCGCTGCGCAAGGCCGCGGGCATGACGAAGGTCCCGTACGCGATCGAGATGGTGTCAGAGTGGGTGAAGGGCAACCCGGACGAGCCGGTGCTCGTATGGGCCCACCACAAGGACGTCATCGCCGCCCTCCACGAGACCGCCAAGAAGGCGAAGGTGAACACCGGCGTCATCGCAGGCGGCATCTCCGACCGGGAGCGGATGCGGCTGGTGGACGAGTTCCAGGCCGGGAAGATCCCCGTCCTCATCTGCTCCATCACCGCCGCCGGTGTCGGAATCACCCTCACCCGCTCCTCCAACGCGATCTTCGTGGAGAGCGACTGGACCCCGGCTCTCATGCTCCAGGCGATGGACCGCCAGCACCGGATCGGGCAGACCCGTGACGTGCACGCGGAGATCCTTCTCGCCCTCGGCACCCTCGACGAGCACATGCAGGGCACCCTCGCGAAGAAGGGGGAGACGCTGGAGGTCATCCTCGGCGACGACTCGAACAGCGTCGCCGTCGGCCAGGACATGGACCGCGACTTGATGAACCTGAAAGAGGTCATGGCCGAGCTCATCAAGGAAGCGTGCCGGAAGCTGGGGCTGCTTGCACCTGCTGCCTGAGTGTCGCCGCAGGGTGATAAGGGACAAAGGGAGTCCCAATGGCGAACCCGTTCCTCGTGCTCGGCGGTATCGCAGTAGGAGTCATCACCGCCACCTTCGGCATCCTGCAGGTACCCGGCTGGGTCGCGTCCGCACAGGACGCCGCAGCGTTCAACGACCTCGCGAACATCCGTTCCGCCCAGGCGGTGTCCGCTGCGGACACCGGCAAGTATCAGACGACCCTCGCTGGGCTGATGGACGGTGACGGGGGAGTCTCGTTCCGCCTGTCGGGCAGCGTCACCGAGCCAACCCTTGCCGTGCAGGACGACGAATGGTGCAGCACCGTCCGCTCCGGCTCCGGCGCCTACTTCGCCGCGTACAGCGGCTCCGCCGACATCGCCCGCGCCAGTTCCCCGTCACAGGCCGCGGAACTGGCAGGATGCTCCCCGGCCCTGCGCTCCGGCCTCACGTTCGCCGGCGTCGGCGCGACCTTCACCCTCACCTGCCCCGAAGACACCACCGTCGAGCTCCCCATCCGCGGCGCACACGGCACCGTGACGTGGGACGACGACAACACACCCATCGAGGTGGACGGCACACCCCCACTCAAGAACGTCATCGGCGGACGCGAGTACCACGTCACCGTCCACGGAACCTTCGCCGCTCTCGGCGGTGAGAGCGGCGACCCGCTGGACCCGACGCTCCGCGACCGTGCCGACCGGGGAGCATGGTGCTTCACCAGCATGGGTGAGTGGGCGGAGGACGCCGGCACGACAACCGCCGCGTACGCGTTCTTCGACAACGCGAACCTCGTCTCTGTGCCTGACCGGATCCCGTCCACCGTCACCGACACGTCGTTCATGTTCATGGGTGCGTCCGCATTCAACGACCCCGCCGTCTCCAACTGGGATGTCAGCAACGTCACCACCATGGAGGGGATGTTCCTGATGGCGATGTCCTTCAACCGGCCACTCGACCGGTGGGACACCGCCGCGGTCACCAACATGGACTCGATGTTCCAGCACACAGCGTTCAACCGGCCCATCGGCAACTGGGACACCGGCAACGTCACCACCATGGCGTCGATGTTCTCCGGCAGCCCGTTCAACCAGGACATCAGCAGCTGGGACACCTCCCGCGTGGAGCACATGAACGACATGTTCATGAACACCCCGTTCAACCAGCCGATCGGCGGCTGGAACGTCTCCCAGGTGAAGAGGTTGGATGGGATGTTCTGGGGCGCCGGCAGCTTCGACCAGCCGCTCAACGAGTGGGAGCTGACGAGCGCGACCGAGGTGGCGAACATGTTCCTCGATGCCACCGCGTTCACTCAGGACCTGAGCGACTGGAACCTCAGCCACGTCCCGTACGCGACAGCAGCCCACATGGGCCTCAGCGGGCAGCCCGCAGGGAAGCTCCCGCAGGGCCTCGGCTGACACCCGCCGCAGGGTATGTCGCAACTGATTGGAGTTGCGATGGCGAACCCCTTCCTCGTGCTCGGCGGCATCGCAGTAGGAGTCATCACCGCCACCTTCGGCATCCTGCAGGTACCCGGCTGGGTCGCGTCCGCACAGGACGCCGCAGCGATCAACGACCTGGCCGGCATCCGTGCCGCCGAAGCCTTCGCGATGTCCACCCGCGGCACATACGTCACCGACCTGTCCCTGCTGGAAGACGGCGACTACGGGGTGGCACTCGCCCTGTCCGGCGGTGTCGAACTCATCGGGGTGACCACCACCGCAGACTCGTTCTGCGCGACCGTGAAGTCCGCGTCCGGGGCGTACTTCACCGCCCACAGCCGCACGACCGCACTCGGGAAGGGCACCACGCCAGAGGAGTCCGCGACGGACGCCGCATGCACGGGCGCTTTCCCGGGCGCCGGGAACGGGACCACCGAAGAGGAGCCCGTCGAGGACCAGATCACGTTCACCGTGAACAGCTCTACCGCGCTGGACATCGGGCTTCCCCTGGTCGATGCGACCGGGACGATCACGTGGAGCGACGGGCAGACGGACACCGTCGACCACGGCATCCCCGCGAAGCGACACGTTGACGCGAACGTCGAGTACAAGGTCACGTTCGAGGGAACGTTCCGAGAGCTCAACGCGAAGAGCGCTGGCCTCACGACCCCGGAGAAGCTCGGCTTCCGCAGCGTCGACTCGTGGACGGGTGACACCGGCACAACCAGCATGTCCCACGCGTTCGATGGGATGGAGAACCTGTCCGCGGTGCCGGAGAAGATCCCGTCCGGCATCACGGACATGTCGTTCGTGTTCTACAAGGCCACCCACTTCAACGACGACATCTCCAAATGGGACACCAGCTCCGTCACCACCATGTGGGGCATGTTCAGCATGGCGACGTCGTTCGACCAGCCGCTCGCCGGCTGGGACACGAGCGAGGTCACCAGCATGGAGCAGATGTTCGGCGGCGCGACCGTCTTCGACCAGCCCATCGGAGGCTGGGACGTGCGGAAAGTCGAAACGATGCAGCACATGTTCCTGTCCGCGCCCGAGTTCAACCAGCCCCTCAACGAGTGGAAGACCGACTCGCTGAAGAACGCACGCAACCTCTTCCAGGGCGCGCAGAGCTTCAACCAGCCGTTGGATAAGTGGCACATGTCGAACGTCACCACCATCGAGGGCATGTTCCGAGGGGCACTCGCGTTCAACCAGCCGATCGGGAACTGGGTCACCGGCAACGTGCTGTCCATGCTGAGCACGTTCAACGGGGCGGCGTCGTTCAATCAGGACCTGAGCGGATGGGACACGTCGAAGGTGACGAACGCCGGGTCGTTCGCCACCGGCTCCGCCCTCTCCTCACAGAACCTGCCGGCATTCCCACCGGGCGTGTAAGACTGCGCCCTGCCGCAGGGTGAGGGGGGACTACAAGGAGACCCCGTGGCCAACCCGTTCCTCGTGCTCGGCGGCATCGCTGTAGGCGTCATCACCGCGACTGCCGGCATCCTCATGGTGCCGAACTGGATCGCCTCCGCCCAGGACGCCGCAGCCGTCGCCGACCTCAATAACATCCGCATCGCGCAGGAGACGCGCATGTGGGACACCGGCACATACGCCGACGATGACACCCTCGTCACCGCCGCCGGTCTCGCCGTTTCGCAGCCGGTCGCTGCGGCCGCCGGTCAGGTGCTCGCATCCGCTGTCGATGGGGTCCAGCTGTCCGACGGCGTCACCCTTGCCGGGATGGTCGGCGACGGTGACGGGTGGTGCGGCGTGCTCCGGTCCGCGTCCGGGAAGTACTTCGCGGGGTCGAACTTCAACGGTGACGCATCCGGGGCTGCCCGAGTCGAACCGGCGGTCCTCGGCGCCGACTGCATCCCCTCCCAGGCGGCCGCGGTCATCACGGAGGCTGGCGGCACCCCGCCCCCTCTTCCCGACCCGGACCCTGCCCCGGCGCCGTCGCCGACCCCGACCCCGGACCCGGAACCGGAAGTCACAGGCCCGACGATCGCGTTCACGCTGAACTGCCCGGCGCCCACATCGGTCGGCCTGCCGATCTCGGGCGCTGACGGTCGCGTCCGGTGGAGTGATGAGAGCTCGTCCACTGCTGTGTCCGGCGTCACCGGCAAGCACCCGCTGACGGCGGGGCAGCCGTACAAGGCATGGTTCGTCGGTACGTTCTCGACCCTCACTGCCGACGCGCTGTCCCCAGCGGAACGTGCGTGCTTCCGCAGCCTCGACAAGTGGGAGGCCGGCACCGGCACCACCAGCATGAACCGGGCGTTCTACGGGATGACGAACCTCACCAAGGTCCCTGCAACCATCCCCGCCGGCATCACGAACCTGGCGGAAGCGTTCGCCGGCGCCACCTCGTTCAACGCCCCCATCGGCGGGTGGGATGTGTCCCAGGTGACCACGCTCGCATCCACGTTCGCTGGCGCCACGTCGTTCAACCAGCCGCTCACCGCCTGGAACACGGGCAAGGTCACCACCATGGCGAACACGTTCCAGGGCGCGGCCGCTTTCGCCCAGAACGTCAGCGGATGGAACGTGGCGAAGGTCACATCCACCACCGGGTTCGGGACCGGCTCGAACCTGGCCGTCCCCGCCTACCCGGCGTTCTACCCGAACATCCACACCAACCCGGAGCCGACGTCCACCACCGGGTACACGGTCGCCGCAGCCACCGGTGCCGCGCTCACGAAGACGACACTGAGCGGCGACAACGTGCTGCGGTGGACGACCGTGAACGGGCAGGCGAACTCCAGCATCTACGCGCAGGCGGCCCGGAACTCGAACGCGGCGACCGCAGGTGTCCACTACAAGGCGTCGTGGTGGTGGGCGTCCGCGGCCGCCCCGCGCACGGCGACCCTGTACCTCGAGTTCCGCAGCGGCACCAACGGGGACACCCTGCTCAAGCAGTACGCGAGCAGCACGCTCAGCCAGTCGGCCGAGTTCCAGCAGTTCTACGTGGACGGTGTCGCCCCCGCCGGCACCCAGTACATCTACGTCTACGCGGTCACGTACGGCAACTCCGGCGCCAACAACCACTTCATGAAGGACATCGTCATCTCCCGCCTGCAGTGACCCCGCCGCAGGGTATGAGACGCATTCGTCTCTGACTCTGGGGGTATCTGTTGGCGAACCCGTTCCTCGTTCTCGGTGGCATCGCCGTCGGCGTGATCACTGCCACGTTCGGCATCCTGCAGGTGCCCGGCTGGGTTGCGTCCGCGCAGGATGCCGCCGCGAAGAACGACCTCGCGAACATCCGCATCGCCGAAGCCGCGATCGCATCCGCCACCGGGTCCTACACGGGCAGCCTGATCGTCCTCGCCGACGGGGGGAACGGCACGATGTTCGCGCTGTCCGGGGGAGTGGAGCTCACTGGCCTTTCCGGCGGCCAGGACGCTTGGTGCGGGACGGTGAAGTCCGCGTCCGGCCGTCACTTCGCAGCGTCCAGTAACACAGCCAGTTTCGGGGAGGGTGCCAGCCCGGAGGAGGCGGCCACGGACGCGGGGTGCGCCGCCACACCAGAGCTCGGCCCGTCGATCACGTTCACCCTGAACTGTCCGGACCCCGCATCCGTCAAGCTGCCGCTGGTTGAAGCGAACGGCATCGCGAAGTGGAGCACCGGCACTGAGGAGGTCGTGTCCGGCGCCACCAGCGCGGAGCCGCTGGCCGCGAACACCGACTACACGGTCACGTTCGAGGGTACGTTCAAGAGGATCTCCACGCAGGAAGCGGGTGTCTGGCCGATGCAGGCTGCGTGTTTCCGGAGTGTTGACTCATGGACCGGTCAAACCGAAACGAACAGCCTCGCGGACGCGTTCAACAACATGGTGAACCTGACCAGCGTCCCCGCGGAGCTTCCCGACGGCATCACGATCACGAACATGTACGGGGCCTTCAACGGCGCCGAGAAGTTCAACTCTTCGCTCGCCGGATGGGACACCAGTGAGGTCGACGACATGAGCTACATGTTCTACCGAGCTGAGGCGTTCAACCAGCCGATCGGCGCCTGGGATGTGACGAAGGTGAGCGATTTCAGCTCCATGTTCGACGGAGCTACCACTTTCAACCAGCCGTTGCCATGGACCACGACCGCCGCGGAACGGATGGGCAACATGTTCTTCAACGCCATGTCGTTCAACCAGGACCTGACCGGGTGGAACGTCACAGGTGTCACGGACCACTCGCAGTTCGCGTTCGGGTCCGCGCTCACACAGGGGCACCTGCCTGCCGGGTGGCTTCTCGCCGACTGACCCGTCCCGTTCGGCGGCCGCGCCTCGTACATCGAGGGCATGAGCGATCTGACCCCGGAGCAGAAGAAGCGGCAGGACGACGCCCGTGTGAAGGGCCGCTTCGGTGTGCAGAACTTCAACATGCCGGACCCGTCCGTCCAGCTCCCCGGCACGGTGAGCTCATCTGAGGCCCGCGGCCTGGAACCGGGCATGGCGGTGCTCACCGAGACGAACACCGACCGGTCGCCGTTCGCGTTCGCTCTCAACCGCAGCCGTGAGCTGCGGCGCCGCTGGGCCGCCGCGGGCATGCCGCAGCAGCTCACCGTCCTGTCCCGCCGCCGGGCACCGGAGGACGGTCACACGGACGACGAGATCACCTTCGACCTGGGTGGGGAACCGCTCGTGCTCACCTTCCACCGCGACAGCACGTTCCGCCTCGCCGAGTAACCGAGCGCCGTACGGTGGGGCTTCCCGCACCCGCCTCATCGGAGCGTCATGGCCACACTGAGGCGCGCATAGGCGACCTGTTGAGCCCGGTGCCCGCCGGGTACCGAGGAGCTCTGTGAACGACCAGCTGACCAAGAAGACGCGCACCCGCCGGCGCCTTGTCGGCACCGCTGTAGCCGGTGCAATCGTCGCCGGATGCGCGTTCGCTGCAACCCCCGTCATCGACGTCCTCAGGTACAACGCCCTGGTCGCCGAACACAAGCAGCTGCGCACCGACATGGAAGCAGCCGCGGACACGGTCACCGCCTCACAGGACGCGTTCTACGACACCTCCACACAGGTCCTTCCGCTGTACTCGGAAGTCATCGAGTTCATCACCACCGTCCGTCCAGACTTCCTCACCGACGCCGCACCGTTGAACGACCTGATCGCGACAAAGTCGTCGCTCGAGAAGACGTCCTACATGCACGAGAAGCCCCACAAGCTCGGTGTGAAGGCCGTGTTCGACAAGGCCCCCGCTCCGCGACTTCCGGCACCCGTATACCCGACTTCCGTCGAAGGTCTCACGCTCGCCGTCGACCATTCCCGGGCTGTCGTCACCCAGTACACGGGCGCTGCGCAGACGTTCGACACGAAGACCGATGCGCTGCGCTCCGACATCGAGGCCGCGAAACGGCTGATGGAGAAGGTGCTCGACTCCGCATCGAAGTTCGGTCGCCAGCAGCTTGCGGAGTACGACAAGGCCGACCTCGGTTCGCAGGCCATGTTGAAGCTCGCGATCGCACACCTGGAAGACACCCACGTCACACCCCGTGACCGGTATATCGAGTTCGAGTCCGCGGTCGTGGACCTGCGAAAGTCGCACGCGGCAGCGGTTGCCGAAGAGGAACGCATCAAGCGTGAACTCGAGGAAGCGGAACGTGCCGCGAAAGAGGCAGAAGAAGCCGCACGTCGCGCCGCAGAGGAGGAAGCACGCCGCATCGAGGAGGAGCGGAACAAGCCCGCCCCGCCTCCCACCCAGGCGCCGGATCCGACCCCCACTCCGACACCGACTCCGACACCGTCCGAGGAGCCGAAAGAGGACACCTCGGCAGATTAGCTCCACACGCCCGTGTGCAATTCCGTATGGTGGAACGCGTGGCAAAGCGAACAGTCATTGTCGATGACCTCGATGGCACCGACAACGCAAGTACGATCCGTTTCTCTGTGGACAAGGATGTGTGGGAGATCGACCTCGCCCCGCACAACGTGGCCCAGCTCCGGGAAGCGCTCGCACCGTTCATCACCAAGGCTGAGAAAGTGTCCAGCGTGCCGCGTAAGCGGAGCCGGAACCCGCAGAGCCAGAAGGTCCGCGAATGGGCAGCCGCGAATGGTCACAAGGTGCCACCGCGCGGAAAGGTCCCCGCCGCTATCCAGGACGCGTACGCACGCGCGCACCGCTAGCTACCAGGCCATGCCTCGTACATGAGGGGCATGGAACAGAATCAGTTGAGCCCCGCGGTTCGCGCCGCGATGGAAGCGGCCCGCCGTCCCGGCGGCCAGTTCGGTGTCCAGCACACGAACCCCGCTGAGGTGACGGTCGCAGTGCCGAAGATGCTCACCATCGTCAACAGGGTCGAACTGTCGACCGATCCCGCCATCCCGTACCCGGGCAGCATTCCCGCTGGCGGTCAGGTCAGCGCCGGCCTCGAGGACTCCAACGGTCAGGTGTTCGTGTCCATCGACTGGGACGAGGACACCTCTCCGACGGGGCAGCCCATCCACATCTCCTGCGGCGGCAGCCGTGAGTTCGACAACATGTGGAGCACGGTCTACGACGAGGAGACCGGACTCGATGACGCAGTCAACGACACGATCCTCGACTACCTCCGCGAGGTGCAGGACCACGTGGCCGACAACCACGGGCGGCTGCAGTACGCCTCGTCCACGGACGCCATGCTCGCCTCCTTCGTCGCACAGGCGACCGGTGCCGGTGAGGGCGAAGACCTGTCCGACGAGGCCGTGATGAAGCGGACGATCGAGCGGGGTGAGAAGCTCGCGACCGCGTTCGGCAAGGACGACCTGGACGACGAGACGAAGGCCGCCGACGCCATCGCCGACATCCTCGAGTTCGCCCGTTCGAAGGGCATCGACCTCGACGAGCTCATGTACCGGGCGCGCGACTACGTCGACGGCGACTGAGCACACCCATCCCTGACAGAAGGCCCCGCCACGGCGGGGCCTTCTGCATCGCGCGCATAGGGCACCCATGCCCGCGCCCGCATCGTCCGAACCGCTCCGCTTCCTGCCGTCCTACAACGGTTCCAAAGCCCGATGGATTCGCCGGCTCGGTCACCTGGAAGGCCGGAACATCGTCGAGCTTTTCGCTGGAACCGCCGCAATCTCCGCGAACTTCGCGAACCGCGCCATCCTCGTCGAAGCAGACCCGATCGTCGCGAGAATCCTCGCCCGGTTCGACGAGCTCGACGTGCCCGAGGTGTTCACCCGTGACGACTACTACGCCGTCCGCGGTCTCGAGGACTGGTGGCGGCATGCGTACTACCTGAGCGCGATGGCGTTCAGCGGTCTGTTCCGGTACACGGACGCCGGCTTCAACGCCACCCACAAGGGCGGCGGGCCCGGCAAGCCCAGTCGTGACCCCCGCTACGACGTCATGCACCTGCGACCCCGCTACGAGGCGATGCTGAACCGGTGGTGCGAGCTGGCGCCGCACATCATCCACGACTCGTACCTGAACGTCACCGACGAGACGATCAGGGCGGTGGGGGAGAGCCCTCTCGTCATCCTCGACCCACCGTACGAAGGCGCACAGACCCCGTACAACAAGCGGTTCGGGGAGTTCGACTACGAGGCCTACTGGGCTCGCGCCGAGGAACTCGCCGACCGGTTCGACGTGATCATCTTCGACACCGCCGGGAACCTCGAACGTGCCGGGTACCCCGTGCACGGCACCCGGGGGATGACGATGAACGCGTCCCGACCCTCCGGCACCGAAGCCATCTGCTTCGTCACCGACGGCGCCAAGCCCACCGAACGACTCGCCGAGCTCGGGTTCGCCCTGTGAAGCGCCGGCTGACCCTGGTGGCGGTCGCGCTCGCGAACCTCGTCGCTGGCACCTTCCTGCTGCTCGGTGTCGTCGCCGTCACCGGCGCTGAGAGCGATCACCGCAACATGACGGGTGCCGCCCGCGCCGCTGAGGACAGGGTGACCGAGATCCGCAAGGGCCTCACCGACGTCGAGGACTCGCTCGCACAGTTGCGGGAGGACGACGAAGCGCAGCGTGCCGCGCTGGACAGCACGGAAGGGTTCCTGAAGTGAACGTCCGCATCCCCCTGACCGTCACCGCGGTCGCCCTCGCCACGGCGGCTGTGTTCACTCATGTGCAGGCGGCCGGCATCCGCGCTGAGCTTCCCGCTCTGCAGCAGGCCGTGGCCGAGGCGACCGCCCAGGCGGACACGCTCACCGCGGACCTGACCGCCGCGGAGGGCGAGCAGGCCCAGCTGGAAGCGGCGATCGCCGCCCGCCAGCCCATCCTCGACGCGCGGCCCGCGTTCGTCGCTGCCGTCGCGGGCGCCAAGAAGACTCTCGACAAGGCGAAAGGGCAGGTCCCGACCGACGCCGCCCGGAAGGCGGTCCTCGCCGCGCAGAAGAAGGTGATCGCCGCCACCTCCGCCGACCAGGTGAACAAGGCCACCGACCAGGTGACCAAGGCTGCTGAGAAGCTCGCTGCACAGAACAAGACCTGGTTCACCCGTGCCCGCGCGTTCCTCGACGCCGTCGGCGGGGAGGGCGTGTACCTTGCCACGTACGGCGGGAACTGCGGTGGGAAGATCGCGGTCGCCTGCAACGTCGGCGACGGGTCCATCCGTGTCGCCTCGTCCTTCCAGAACCAGTCGTACGACCGGAAGGTGTGGACGATGACGCACGAGCTGGCGCACACGTTCCAGCGGAAGGTGTGGGACGCCATCCACGCGTCCGGAACCTACCAGTCCATGTTTGGGTCGAACATCGAACTGCTCGCGAACTGCATGGCGTCCGCCCGCGGTGCGACCGCGCACGGGCACACCTGCACCCCGGCGATGGTGAAGTGGGCGGCGAACATCTGGAACGGTCACGTCCCCAGCTGACGCGCGCGTCGCCCGCCGGCCGCGCATGGGAGAGGCGTGACGACGACGACGAGCTGGAAGCAGACGTGCCGCGACTGCAAGCGCAGAGTGAACCCGGACACCACCGTGTACACGTCCCGCTTCGGTGGCGGCAGCTACCGCCGCCCCGGCCGCTACTACCGCGGGCACACGTGCGTGCGCTGCATCGAGCCGCTCATCCCGTACATCGCCCCGAACCGCGAGCAGACCGGCCTGGACACCCGCGGTGACACGTCCCGGTACCCCGCTTCGGGTCTCATCAGCAACCTGATCACGCTCATCAACCGCGGCCACAGCGACCTCGACGAGGACCGGTGGCGCGCGAAGTTCCCTGACGGCACGTTCTACACGTTCGCCGAGTGGTTCCCCGCTCCTGGTGGCAACCGTCGACGCGGAACGCAATCGACAGGAAGAGCGCGCACCCGGAATCCGGAAGGTGCTGCGGGAGATCCTCGACGAGACGGACTGAGCGCATAGGGGCTCCATGCCTCATCGCGAACTCGTCATCATCGGCGCGGGTCCTGCCGCGCTCACCGCCGCCATCTACGCTGCCCGCGCCGGGCACGCGCCCGTTGTGTACACCGGCGTCGAACAGCCCGGCGGTGACCTGACGACGACGACCGCCGTCGACAACTTCCCCGGCTTTCCCGCCGGCATCCAGGGCCCCGAGCTCATCGAGGCGATGACCGAGCAGGCGACCCGCTTCGGCACCACCTTCGAGTACGCGGATGTCACCGCCATCGACGTCGCCGGACAGACCCTCATCCTCAGCACCGGTGACGAGGTCACCTACGACGCGGTCATCTTCGCGACCGGTTCCGAGCACCGCAAGCTCGGTCTCGGCGGCGAGGAGGAGCTCACCGGCCGCGGCGTCAGCTACTGCGCGACCTGCGACGGCATGTTCTTCAAGGACGAGCAGGTCGTGGTCGTCGGCGGGGGAGACTCCGCGATGGAGGAGGCCCTGTTCCTCGCCAAGTACGCCACCACCGTCACCGTCCTCGTCCGCGGCACCACCCTGAAAGCATCCAAGGCGATGGTCGACCGGGTCGCCTTGGTCAGCAACATCGAGATCCGGTTCGACCGCACCCCGATGGCCCTGTACGAGGAGGACGGGCAGGTCGAAGGCATCGTCACCCGAGGCAGCGACGGACGCGACGAGCTCCACGAAGCGACCGGCGTGTTCATCGCCATCGGCTCCAACCCCCGCACCGACCTCGTCGCCGGCCAGGTGCCCCTCACGGACGCCGGCACCGTCAGCGTCCTCGGCCGCTCCTCGAAGGCGGACCATCCTTACTTCGTCACTCCCGGCTTCTTCGCCGCCGGAGACGTCATCGACCCCGTGTACCGTCAGGCGATCGTCGCCGCCGGCTCTGGGGCTGTCGCGGGAATGGACGCCGCGGCGTACCTCGACGAGCTCGGGGCGCACACGAACTGACACGGACCGCGCATGTAGATGAGGCAGGGCACGGTGCCCCGCCTTCATCTCATTCGGAGGACTCATGCGACAGCTCACCGACGGTGCCGCGCTGCACACCCGCATCGAAGAGGTCATCACCAAGCTCGACGACGGTCGCGCCGACGGCACCATCTACACCTACGGCCAGATTCAAGAGCTGCTGCGCTCCGCGCTGGCGGAGGCCGTCATCGACCTGCCCGCCGACACTGAGACCCATGAACGTCGCCGCTACACGCCCGCCGTCTGCTGGCTGTGCAGTGGGCAGGCCGCGTACTTCGTCGAGGACGAGAACGACGACCAGCTGCTCGCGTGCGACGAGCACAAGTGGCGCGCGTTCTCCTAGCCCCACGCGCACCCGTTTTCGGCTGCGCCCGCGTACATACCTGGCATGCCTTCAATCAGTGATGCATGGAACGAAGCCGACCACCCCCGCGGCGCCGGCCAGCGGTTCGTAGAGAAGACGCACAGCCCCGCTGAGGTTGCGCTCGCGGTCGCAGAACCTCCCGCACCCGCAGACCTGCTTGTTCCCGCCGTGGACGGTGTCCCGTACACCCAGCGTGTCGCTGAGGGCGCCAACCCCGTCCTGGCCGGGTTCCTTCGCGCACAGGCGGACGGAGACGCGTCCCCGCAGGAGTGGCTGGACGCGATCGACGCGTACTTCGACGACCCGGAGACCGCCCCGCGCGGTGACCTGCACACGCACGTCCGCGAACTGTTCGGCACGCCCCGCAACGAAGGCGACGTGGACGACTGGTACCGCCGCACCGCCGGGTGGCGGGCGCAGGCGGAGCAGGCCATCCGCAGCGCCGCCGGCGAGTTCGACGACGTGGAGATCGACGAGGTCCCCAACCACTCGAACGACTCCGGCGACTGGTGCCCGTACTCGGGAACCATGACGCAGGGCGGGGAGTGCCCGCAGGGGTGCCGGCAGGCATCCGACCCGGATTACGACTTCGACGACGACGAGGACTGACGCACCCGACAGGCGAGCACCGCGCATGTAGGTCAGGCCGGCGCAGCCGGTCTGACGAAGGGACCCGCCACATGTCGTACCGCAGCTCCGCCGACCGTGGCCGCGCCACCGTCAACGCCGCACTCAACGCGTACCGGCAGGTGCCCGGCATCCCCGTCGCAGACGCCCTCGAAGCATTCCAGCTGGCGGAGGACAGGAACGAGCTCGCCGCCGCCGTCCGACGCCACCCGTCCTGGAACCCTCAGCTCGAGGGCGACATCCGCTACCAGCCGGACCCGGAGTGGACCACCGAGGAGATCCGGTTCGCCCGACTCGTGCTCCTGCGCACCGTCCGCGCGTTCGGCCCTCACCCCGACGGCGGCGTCCGCCACCTCCGCACCGACGGACGGTGGGAGATCGCCGACCACGAGGACGGCAACGACCTGTACTGCGAGGAAGACGACTGGTGCATCCTCGAGCACGGCCACCCCGGCAACTGCGACGGTGACCGCGAACTCTGGTGCGGCCCCGACACCCTCTACCCGGCCGCCCCGTCCCTCGTCTCCGCCTGAAACTCATCCCGCGACCGTGCCGCGCACATGAAGGTCATGGCACCCACCACCGCCCCAGACCACACGGTCGAGCAGCCGCGCGCCCGTGACGGACGGTGGGCTCGCGACCACCGTGAGCCGGAGGTGTCAGTGGACACAGAGACCGAGTCGGAAGCCTTCGACCGCGGTGTCGCCGACGCGCAGGGCGCCCGCCCCGCGAACCCCGGTGTCCACATCGACGAGTACATGGCCGGTTACGAGAGCTGGCTGTTCGACAACGAAGACAGCTGGGAGAGCTGATGAGCACCGACACCATCATCCGTGAGGCCGCGACCGGCCGGTTCGCGGAGCACGACAACACGCTCAACGAGGTCGTCCTGCCCGGCGGGCTGGGTGACATGCATGCCATGGTCGCCGCGACCTCCATCCACCACGAGGCCCCGATCGGCGCCCGCACCGCATCCCTGTACGTGGACGCGGAGAGCGGCCACATCACGTTCGACCGGTACATCGACGCGGCCGGGAAGACCGTCGACACGGACGGCATCGCCGACTTCAACGACACCCTCCGTGGTGCCACCATCGACGGGTTCGCGAACCAGCCCGGCGTCCTCAAGCAGGACCAGGACGGGGAGACCTGGTTCATCATGGACGTCGAGGACATCTGACTTCGGCCTGCACGAACACAGGGCGCTGACCACCACGGTCAGCGCCCTGTGTCGTATCCCCGGCGTAGTGTTCCCCGCCACCGCCCGTTCGCCGCAGGGTAGGAGGCACACACGGACGCACGATACGGAACCAGGGTGAACGAGATGACTGCAACGACCCTCCGCGAGGAGCACCTCGCGACACGGCCCCGCCACTCGTTCAACGACATCCCTGACCGGCATGCCCGTCTCGCCCAGATGCTCGACGTCGTCGACGCGCGCCTGTCCGCGCTCGGACACACGGATCGGTGGGCGGAGTTCGCGGCAGGGCTCGCACGGTTCCCGCACCTGAGCCCCGCGAACGTCACCCTCATCCAGGACCAGCAGCCGGACGCGACCTGGGTCGCCACCCACCACGGGTGGGGCACCCGCGAGCGCGTCCCGGTCGAACGGGGCATCGCTGTGCTCATCCCCACCATCCGGTACCGCCGCGTCGACGGGCGCACCGTGTGGGACGGCGGCCGGCCCGTCGTCGACGAGGTGAGGCACCGACCCGCGACCGTGTGGGACTACACGTCCACCGCCGGCAGCCACATCCCGCCGCTGTGGGAGCAGCCGTCGCTGGACCCGCTGGACGGGTTCATCGACGACCTGCGTGCTGCCGCGGCGGCCGTCGGGTACGCGGTGGAAGCGCGCCGTGACGAAGCGCCCGCACACCGGAGGGTCCTCGCCCTCATCCACGGGCAGACCGACCGGGACAAGGCTCTCAAGCTCGCCCGGGACCTGGGTCGCGCCGCCGGTGCCGGTGACGGGACGGACCTGTTCGCGTACGCCCTGTGCGCGGCGAACGGTATGGACGCCCCAGCACCGACTGTTCCTGCCGACCCGCAGGCGACCACGGCTGCCGCCTCGATCGCGCTGCGCCGGATCCTCCGCCGGACGACGTTCCGTTGGATGCGGTAGCTACCGCACGAACCGCAGGTCAGGGGAGAGGACCAGCCACGCCCGGCCGACGAGCGTGTGCGCGTCGATCGGGCCGTTCTGTCGGGAGTCGGAGGACACCTCCCGGTAGTCGCCCATCACCCAGTACTCGTCGCCGGCGAGCGTCCGCGTGAACGGCGGCTGCTCGGCGAGCTTCCGGTACGGCTCGTCGAGCGGCACCCCGTTGATGAGGATCGTTCCGTCTTCGAGCCCTTCAACGGTGTCACCAGGAACACCGATGATCCGCTTGACGAGGTACCCGGTGGTCTCCGGCGCCAGGCCGAGGAGCTGCCACAGGTCCGGGTCGCTGTTGTGGCCGTCGCCCATCCAGTCGGACGGGTCCTTGAACACGACCACATCCCCGGTCTTGTACGGCTCGAAGTGCGGGGTGACCATCTCGAGGAGCACGTTGTCGCCGGTGAGCAGTGTCGGCTCCATCGACTCGCTGGTGACGGTGAACGCCCGGAACATGAACACCTTCACCGCGACGGTGAGGACGACCGCGGCAGCCACGATCGCCACGAGTTTGAGGGCCGGCGCCCACCACTTCCTCATCCGAGGTGCCGGTGCCGGGTCCGGCGAAGCCTGTTCAAGGTCCGGCACCGTCGGTTCGACAGGTGCTGGTCTCTCGAACGTCGGCGGGGTCGGGGCGAACTCGACCGTCGGCTCCGCGACGGCCTGCCCAGCGGCGAGAGCGCGCGCTTCCCGGCGGGTGCGGGGGACCGCGCCGGCAGGCGGGGTGAGCGGTGCTGTCTGCGGGTGTTCGCGTGGTGGCAGCCCGCGCGCTTCCCTCCGGGTGCGTGGCACCGTCGTCGCCTGGGCGAGCCGAAGCTCGCGGCGGGTGAGCGGCGGCGGGGTGTCAGACATGTGCGTGCCTCACACCTGGTGACGGTGTGAGGTGTCAGCCCTATGCGCTGAGCGCGTCCAGGTCGTCCGACTTCGCGTGCGGGTCACTGCCCGCGACGAGGTTCAAGGCGCGCGCCGTGCGGCACGGGTAGTGCTCCCCGTCCTCGACGCAGTCGCCGAACATCTCCGGCTGGTGGACCTTGCGGAGCGCGGCGACGAGGATGTCGGTCCGGTCGCTTCCCGGGGTCTGCTCGACGACACCGAGCTCGAACCCGCGGACCGCGCTGAGGAACATGAGGCGCGCAGCCATCTGAGCGGCGTCCCCGAACACAGCCTGCAGCTTCTCCAGCGCGCCCAGCAGCGCGTCCTGGTTCTGCTCGTCACGGATGATGATGGCGTCGGCGACCACCCCGTCGAGCAGGTCGTTCGCCTGCTTCTCGGTGAGGGCGGGGATGCTGGACTCGATTGCGTCGTGTGTCATAGCCCACCCATGCGCGGCGCCTGCCCGACCCGTGCGTCACCGGCGCCTCGTACATGGAAGGCATGACTTTCGATCCGCAACTGCACCCCCGCGAAGCAGCCGGCACCGGCCGGTTCGCCACCCGCCCCGACCACCTCTCGGAGGCCGGCCTGAACACCGACGGTGCCACCGACGAGACTGCCGGCTGAGCCGCGCACATGACGGATATGACCTTCGACCCGACCCAGCACCCGCGCATCGACGACGGGACGTTCACCCGCAAGCCTGACCACCTCCCCGAAGTAGGCCTGGACACCCGCGCCTCCCGTCTCGCCCGTGCGGCAGAGCTCGAAGCGCAGAAGCGGGCGATCGTCCGCTCCGGCCGGAACTACGACCGCGGGGAGGTCGAGAAGCTCGACACGCAGCTGCGCTCCCTTTACGCGCGTGAGGACCGCCAGGCCGAACCTGTCGAGAGCACGAAGCTCGCCTCCACGAACCGGACCCTCGATCACTACCTCGACCACGGCGCCGAGAAGTTCGACCTGAACCCGCCCTACCAGCGGGGGAGTGTGTGGACGCTTGAGCAGCGGCAGGCGCTCATCAAGAGCATGCTCCGTCAGATCCCCATCGGGTCCGTCCTCGTCAATGACCGGTGGGCGGTGAACGACTACCAGGGCGAGTTCGGGTACGCGATCGTGGACGGCAAGCAGCGCATCGAGACGCTCCGCGGGTTCGTCGCCGACGAGTTCGCTGTCCCCGCTGACTGGTTCGAGGACAAGCACATCGTCGAGACGAACGACGACGGCACGCTCGTCTACTCGCAGCTGTCCGAGGTCGCCCATCGGATGATCGGGAACTGGCCGGTGCCGACCCTCGAAGCGCAGGAGCCGACCATCGAAGCGGAAGCGGAGCTGTTCCTCCTCATCAACGGCGGCGGTACCGCCCAGGCGCCGGAGGACATGGCCCGCGCCCAGTCTGTCGCACGCGGCTGACCTGGGCTGCGCATAGAGAGGCCATGCCGCGCACCTCATGGAAGTTCACCTCCGTCCCTGAGAGGAAGCTCCGTGCCCTCCGTCAGAACGCCGGCACCGTCTACCGTCAGCTGCTCGCGCAGGGGTTCACCCCGGAGGGCATCGAAGCTGAGGCGACCGACAGCGCGGAGCTTCGCCGCATCGCGCTCATCAGCGCCCGGCAGGACGGTACCGACGTGCCACTCATCGGGGTCGCCTACGGTGGTGACTTCCGTGCCGAGGAGGAGTACGGGCTCCCCCAGATCAGGAAAGCCCTCCGTGACGGTGACGGCGCCCGCCGAGTGTTCACCGGCGAGGTGGAGGGCCGGTTCTACCTGGGTGTGCACGCCGACGCCGGGCTGACATCCTGGCACCAGGACGAACTCATCGCCCGACGTGCCGGAGAAGCGCAGGCACGCGCCCGCCGTGAAGCCGAATGGCGTCGCGGGTATGAAGACGACAGGAAGACCGTCCACCAGCTCCGGGCAGGGCTCCGCGAAGCCGGCGTCGAAGGTTCGCTCCCGCGCACGAAGCAGGAGCTTCGCGACCTCCACTGCCGGCATGTCCGCGGCGGTGTCCCCTTCCTTGGCGTCGGCGAGTTCCACATGGGCGACACACTCATCATGCTTCCCGCGACCCCCGTCCTCGAAGCTGCCCTCCGCATCCTCGCGACCTCCGGGAAGCACCTGCGGATGGGTGGGTCCGGGTCCCCGTTCTCCCGGTCCGCGACCCTGTTCGACGACCGTGACCTGACCGGCGACACCATCGAAGCCACCCGCGCCCACGAGGACTACATCCGCCGGATGGACCAGAAGGCTGAGCCCATCCGTCAGGAGCTGCGCAAGCACGGCTTCCTGTACGCGCTGAACCCGGGCCGCCGGCAGAACGGGAAGGACCTGTTCTGGCTGAACTACTCCCTGCGGGATCCGTCGTTCAAGCAGCAGTGGGGGTGGTTCACGCTCCCCCAGCTGGCCGAGCTGATCCGAAGCAACGGCTGGGAGCGTCGCGGCGCCGCATGAACCGGGCGCGCGCCGCGCACATGACGGCTATGAGCGACAACATCAGCGCTGAGGCCAAGGCCGCCCGTGAGGCCGCCCGTGACAAGACCACCATGCAGTTCGGCGAGCAGGTCCACACGGGTCCTGCAGTGGGTCTGCTGAACATCCCCACCCCGCCGGAGGAGACCGTCTACGGGGTCTACCGCGACGGTGAGCTCGTGTCGGCGGGGGAGAAGGGTGCCGGCATGGACGACGCGATCCACCGCGCCGAGGTCGCCATGAACTTCTACCGGTACGACCGTGAGGGCGACAAGCCCGTCTGGACCATCCGCTCCGAAGGCAGCAGCGTTGAGGTCCCCGTCCCGTACGGTGACCAGGGCCGCATCGTCGGCTGGCGCAACGGTGACGCGATCGCCGCGGAGGAGATGGACGAGCGGGGTGTGTCCCTCACCCAGTTCGAGCAGGTCAAGGTGGAGCCGTACATCGACCTCGGCCCGGACAACGAGGGTGACCTGCTCTTCCTCGAGCGGTGGTGCAACGAAGGCGACTACCACGTCTCGAACGTCTACGCGACGCGGGACGACGAGACAGGCGGCCGCCGCATCGACGTCGCCACCTACGAGAACTTCCTGTGGAACGCGGACACCCAGTTCCCGGACGACGAGCACGACGGTGACGGCGACCTCGACCCGGACGACGACCGCCCCGCATCCGTGCAGCGGTACGAGAAGTGGCTGGACGCGAACGAGGACATCGTCCGCGCTGTCTACGCAGAATGGTTCAACGCCGAGCTCGACGTGTCCAACACGTGGGAGTACGCGAACGTCACCCTCCGCACCACCGTCCCCTACGAGCGGTTCACGGAGTCCCTCGTCATCGAGGACGTCTACCCGCTGCTGGCGAAGCACCGCAACGAGACGGACCCGGGCACATTCGGCGCCCCGTACGTGATGGCCGAGGTCCGCCGCCGCGCGGAGAAGCGTGACACTCTCCGTGGCCTGATCGCCGACCGGGCCGGCGTCGCCGCCGACACCACCCTTCCCGTCCCCACCCAGAACGCGACACTGCGCAGCCTCGACAACGAGATCGCCCGCCTGCAGCGCGAAGGAGTCACCGCGTGAACCAGCTCAGCCCGGAGGCGAAGCGCCGCCAGGACGCCGCCCGCGTGAAGGGCCGGTTCGGTGAGCAGCAGCACACCCATCCCGACCCGACGCTTCCCTCGGCGGACGAGTCCCGAGGCTCCGCGAACGAGCTCCTGGTGAACCTCGCGGACAAGTACGGCGAGGACTCCTGGACGAGGTTCCAGGGTGCATCCCCTGTCACGACCACCGACGATGAGGCCGGCAAGCTCGCAGGCCGCTTCCTCTGCCAGTTCGGGCTTGCCACCACCGAGAACACCCGCTCTTGGCTGGACGCCGCCTACCGGAAGGGTCAGACCGGCAACAGCTTCCGCCCGTACGGCGCCACACCGCTTATGAGCTTCGAGGAGGAGGACGACCTGGTCGCATCGGTCTACGGCGACGGGGCCACCCTCGGGGGAGCACTGCAGAACGACCGGACGGGAGTGCTGCTGCTTGACCTACTGGCGGCCGCGCACCGTAGGGGCCTGCGCTCTCGTATCCCGCAGTAGCTCGCGCATAGGCGGGTGGACGGCGACTGCCGCCGATGTACTCAGGAAGACCACGCCCTATGAAGACCGCCGCTCCCACCGTCACGGACGTGGTTGACCGTCACCTCCGTGCCGGCACCATCGAACCGATCGCCACTCACCTGTACGGGTTCACCGTCCCCTCCGCCGGTGTGGAGGCGACCATCCGGGTGCTGCCGGGGCGCACTGTCGTCGACTTCGGCGGCCCCATCCCAGAGGCAGTTCCGGTGTCGCTGCTGCTGCGCGCACAGTCCGAGAAGTTCGGCGGGTCGTTCTACGCGAGCGCGGAGCAGCTCGACGGTTTCCTCAAGGAAGCCTCAGCTTCCGCCTGAAACTCTCATAATTCTCCGCCGTTTCAAGTTGGGAATCGCAGCATTCCTGTGATATGCCGCGTACATCGTCGACATGGTTCATGTCCCCGAAGATGCGCAGCGACGCCGGCTCAACGAACGACGCCGGCCGAACGGGCAATTCGGGAACGGGCCCCCGAACACCTACCCTGACGGTGTGCTCAACAACAGCGACCTCGTCCCACTGGATGTGATCGCGAACCTGTACGCCGACGCCGGCGACCTGCGCGACGAGAAGGCAGACGCGATCGTCGCGTACATCGACGCGGCATTCCCCAGCGAGGCGGACTTCGCGAACTACGAGACCAAGCCCGGACACAACCACCTGTCCCTCCGCGGCGTCTACGACGACTGGGGCGACGAGATCCCCCTCACCGGCCTGGGACACATCGACGACGCACTCGCCGAGCTCGGCGAACCGTACGTCGACTACGACGCGCTCGCCCTGGTGAACAGCCTCGACGACTTCGGATGGGAACGGCAGCCAGGCGCGGGGTTCTCCGCAGAACGACTCGAAGCTGCGACGAAGAAGCGAGACGAGGTGACCTCCGAGTGGGCGGCCGCAGTGAACCGCGCCCAGGACGTCGCCATCGACATGCTCCGCCGGCAGATGGGGGATCACATCGAAGCGCTCGAGCTGGAATGGGACGAGGAGCACCGTCGAATGTGGGTGTCCGCCGCCATCCACTTGAACGGGCGGGCGGAAGCGACCAGCCGGGACACCGGACCATGGGCGGCATGCAACGAGTTCACCGCGTTCATCCGCCACCCCGACATGGCCGGGCAGCTGCAGCGCAGCGACCTCACCGGCCTGTACCGCCTGGAGCGCGCGTACTGATCGTGTACGCCTGAGCCTCGCGCATAGGCCCCTGTGACGCCGCAACCGTGCGGCGCGGAAGGGGACCTCATGTCCAAGGCCACCGCGTGGCGCCGTGCACGCAAGCTGATCTTCGCGACCGCTGTCGTCGCACTCACGTTCGGTGTCGCCACCGGCGCTGACACGACCGCGTCGCCCGCACCGGTCACTGCCACCGTCGAGGGAGCAGACACGCTTGCCCTGTCCGGCGCCGGCGTCGTCACCGCCAAGAAGAAGGCGAAGAAGCAGGACTGGTTCACCGAGATGCGCAAGATCATGAACCGGGTCGGTGGCAAGCACGTCAAGCTCGTGAAGTTCGACGGGAAGTGCGGCAAGAAGAAGGCCGAGGCGTGCACGTTCTACTCCGGCACGAAGTCCGAGGTCGCTGTCGCCAAGCGCATCTCGAAGTGGTCGAAGTCCCGGAAGGTGTGGGCGATGACCCACGAGCTCGCGCACACCTACCAGGTGAAGATCCTCCCGAAGCTGAAGAAGTCGAAGAACTTCAAGAAGATGTTCCGAGGCAACCTCGAACTGCTCGCGAACTGCATGGCGTCCGCGAAGGGCGCCACCAACCACGGCCACTACTGCTCGAAGAAGATGGTCAAGGCCGCCAAGAAGGTCTGGAAGGGCAAGACCCCGTGACGGGTGTGACGTGCGGGGGTTGAACGACTTCTACGAGTTCCGCATCGACGGCTTCGTCGACCAGATGGGCGCCATCCGGTGGGACTGGGCGGGTGACACCTAGGACTGGAACGCGGTCAGCGTGAAGCTCGAGGTGTCGCCCTCGAGCTGAGGATGCCTACCGGGGGACCCCGGTGTGACCGTACTCGTACCGCTTGAGGCGCAGAGTCTCTTCGTTGGCGTCCTGGTGTGTCTCAGCGCCCGTGAAGCGGTCGTCGGAGCGCGCCTTCAGCGCGCCGAGGACCTGCTCGCCGAAGTGGTCGTTGATGAACTCCTCGAACCGCCACAGCAGCGCGATCGTGGGCTGCTCCCCGTCGGCGATGGTGCCCCAGAGGTCGGCGAGGTGTTCTGCGTCGTTCGTCTTCGTGACGTGCACACGGTCGCCGGTTCGTGCCGGGTTGTCGCCGACGCGGAACAGCGAGCCGGGCGTGGTGTACTCGGGGAGCGTGCTCGCGTCGGCGAACCCGCTCACAGGCCCAGCTCTGCGGCGAACTCCTCCGGTGTGACGATGCGGACGCCGAGGTCGAGTGCCTTGACGGCCTTCGACGACGTGTTGTCGCTGGACACCAGCAGGCCGGTGTTCTTGGACACGGACCCGGACGCCTTGCCACCGAACCGCTCGATGAGCTCGTTCATCTGCGTGCGACCGTACGCGGCGAGCGGGCCGGTCATCGCTCCCGTGACGACGACGCTGAGCGGCTTGCCGTCCGCGGTGACCAGCGGCTTCGGAGCGGACGTGTCCTCCTCGATAGCGCTGGTGACACCTGCCTCGATGAGGCGGCGGATGACGTCGGCGTTGCGCTGGATGCCTGCGTGGATGACCGTCGCGCGCTCGGGGCCGACACCCTCGACCTCGAGGAGGTCGTCGATGCTCGCGTCCAGGAGCGCCTGCAGCGACTTGAAGTGTGCGGCCAGGCGGCGACCGAACGTGCGGCCCGTGAGGCGGATGCCGAGCGCGGTGATGACACGGTTGAGGGGCTGCGCCTTCGCCTTCTCGATGCCTTCCACGAGCTTCGCCATGCGGTCAGCGCCGATGCGGCCGCCGTTGCCGAGCGTGTAGTTCGCGATCGCGTCCGCCTCAGCGGGGACGACGGTGAACAGGTCGGCGAGGTCACGGACGACGTCCGCGTCCACGAGCGCGTCAGCGACCGCGCCGCCGAGGCCGTCGATGTCGAGCACGTCGCGCGATGCGGCGTAGCGGATGAGCGCGGAGACAGAGTCAGCGGGATTCGTGGACGTGAGGAACTTGCCGCGCTGGACGTACGGGAAGCCCTCCGCGTCCTCCGTCGGCGGGGTCCACGGTTCGGTGTCGGGGCCGTTCACGACCGAGAGCACCTGGGGGATGATGTCGTTCGCCTTGTACACGACTGCGCGGGACCCGATGCGGATGTCCTTCTCGGCGATGAGTGCCGTGTTGTGCAGCGACGCGCGGCTGATGGTCGAACCGTCAACGCGCACCGGGTCGAACACGGCGGTGAAACTGAGGTTGCCGGTGCGACCGACCTCCACGATGATGTCGCGGATGACAGTCTCAGCGGTCTCCGCGTCGTACTTGTACGCGACCGCCCACTTCGGGGCGCGTGAGCCGGTTCCGAGCTCGTCGCGGACCTTCTGGCTGGTCGCCTTGATGACGGCGCCGTCGGTCGGGTAGTCGTACGTCGCACGCATCTGCCCGAACTGGCTGATGGTGTCGATGACGTTCTCGAAGTAGAGGGCGAGCACCTGCGCGGCGCCCGGCAGCTGGTCAGCGTAGATGAACTCGTCGGCGGCGTCCGGGTCGGCGGGGATGCCGTCGTGCTCGTAGGTAACGAACGTCATCTGCACGCCGTAGTCGAGCGTCTCCGCGCGGGCGGTTCCCGCGGTCGCGTTGCGGGGGTTCTCGAAGCCCTTCTTGCCTGCGGCGACGCGGTTGGCGTTGCTGACGGTGAAGTCGGCCTGCGACATGACCAGCTCACCGCGCACCTCGAACGCGACCGGAGCGGTCGACCCGATGAAGCGGGGGAGGCCGTTGATGGTCACCTGGTCGCGCAGGAGCCGGTCGGTGATGTCCTCACCGGCCTGGCCGTTGCCGCGGGTGACGACCTGAACGAGCTTGGCGTCGCGGTAGACGGCCCGGATGGCGATGCCGTCCAGCTTCGGCTGGACGCTCACGACCGTGTCTGCGGGGTTCACGCCTGCCTCGGCGATGCGGGTGAGGAACTTACGGATGTCGTCGTCGGTCTTCACCTTCTCGAGCGACAGCATCGGGGTCGGGTGCGGCACGTCACCGAGTGCGGTGCCGGCGGCGACCGCAGTGAACAGGCCATGGTCGACGGCGTCACCGGGGTTGGCCTTCTCGAACGTCTCGATGTCTTCGAGGAGCTGGTCGTACTCCGCGTCCGTCATTAGCGGGTCGTCGCCGTTGTAGTAGGCGGCGGCCGCGGCGGTCGCGACGTCGATCGCGTCGAGGTAGGCGGTCTGGTCGGTGATGGTCGTCGTCATGCTTCTTCCATGCGCGGTGAGGCCCCCGACGTGTGACACCGGGGGCCTCAAGCGTACGGTCGAACCCCGTCAGCGGAAGATGCCGGTCACCAGCACCGGGTGATGGTCGGAACCGAGCGGGGTCACGAACTTCCCGCCGCTCATCTTCCCGGCGTTCGCCCACGAGTACACGATCGTCTTCGACGGCTTCACGAACACGTGGTCGATGTGCTCACCCCACGTCACCCCGACCACCGGGGCGGCGCTCCACCCGGGGTTGGCGGAGTTGAAGTGCTGGCCGGTGAGGGTGCGGGCCTGGTCGAAGGCGTCGTACCAGCCCTTCGCCTTCATCGTCGCCCGTGTGCTGTCCCCGGCCCGGCCCTTGGACGTGTTGAAGTCGCCGAGGACGATGATGCCGGCGCTCTTGATCTTCGCGCCGTACTTCTTCCGCAGCTTCGACACGGTCGACGACATGTACTTCGTCAGCTGGGTGGCCTCGTACTGCCGCTGCTTGGTCTGGCTGGCAGACGTGCCCGTGGGCATGTGGACGTTGAACACGATCAGGTGCTGCCCCGACCGGTGCTTCAGCGCCGCCCACGTGACCCCGTGACCGGGGGTGCCGTACTTCCGGGCGAACTTCTTCGACCCGGTCGTGGGGGTCTTCTTCTTCTTGGCGACCTTCGAGAACTCGCCCTTGCGGACGAGGATGTCGTTCTGCCCGTTCACCACGAACGCGTACCCGGCTGGGGCCTTCTTGTACTTCGACGCCTCCTGCAGCCCGACCACACCGGGTGCGAGCTCACGGATCCGGGCGTCGATGATGCCCTTCCGGCCGGCGATGTTCGCGCAGGCGTTGGAGCAGATGTTCCAGGTGACGATCGAGTACGGCTTCGTCTTCCCGGCGCTGGTCTGCCCGGCGATGGTGGCATGCCCGACCCGCTGGGACCTGGGTCCGTTGTCGGCACTGTTGACGGCCCGCACCTGGACGAAGTAGTCCGTGCCCTTCCGCAGACCGGTGACAGTCGCCTTGGACCCTTCGACGACCGCAGCAGGCTTGGTGACCGACGGGAGGGTGTTGTAGTTCGTGTGCGTGAACACCTCGTACCGTTCGGCGCCGTCCACATCCGGCCAGTCGACGGTGAGGGACGACATGCTCGCCCCGGTGAACGTGATCAGGCCCACCTGCCCGGGCCTGTCACCTGCGGCGGATGCGGCGGTGGTCGGGGTGACGAGCGCGGCGGTCAGCAACACCACCAGCCCTGCCCGGGTGAGACGGGCGCGTGTGTTCTTGGTCATGGTGCCCCCAGCACTGGTCGGTGGCGACCACGGTGCGCGGCGCGCCTAGCAGGCTACCCTGCGACGCTCGCTCCGCACCTCTAACGGATGGGGGCGGCCCCGGTGACGGCTCCGGCGGTGAGGAGCTCCTGCCGGCGAGCCTGGTACTGCGCGTACATGCGGCTGACGTAGCTATTCGACTGTGCCTTGCTCCACTCGCCGTCGCCGTGGACCTCCTCGGTGGCCAGGGCCCACATCACAGCCAGCTCGGCGTCGCACTGCGCGTCAGCGAACTGGTTCCCGTCGAGGACGGTGGGGATGCCGGCGGCGCCAGCCTGACGGATGGCCCCGCACCGGTTGATCGCGGACCAGTCCAGGTACAGGGCGTCGATGTACTCCTTCCCGGCGCGTTCGCGCTTCCAGATCTCATCGACCTCACGGAACGTGTGCGCGCCAGCGAACACCTCCGGGGTGTTGTCCGGGTACGAGTGGAAGATCGGAGCGAGGTCCCTCATGTCCACGTTCATGCGCGGCACGCCCCGCAGCCGTGGACACGCTGCCGGCAGGAGTACATGCCCCGGAACACTCCCGATCGCCTCCACTGTCGTTACCGGCTCGCAGAGCACGTGTGGCATGGCTTCCTTGTGTGCGCGGCATCACCGCAGCGTGTCGAGCACTGCCTCCCAGGCCGGCAGCAGATGGTGCGCGGCTGTGTTCTCCCGCAGCCGGTCGGCGAGCACAGGGAGAAGCGGCGCGTACTTGCCGCGGAGCTTCTCGTACCGGGGATGGGTCGGGCCGAGCGATAGGGCGTTGTGGGTGACGTCGGAGAGCTTCACGATGAGCACCGGGGCGTTGCGTGTCGCTTCCGCCACATGGTCGAGGTACGGGACGTCGTCCCGGTTCGTCAGCCCGGACACGACTTCCGCGATCGCCGGGTTGAACGTGTGGGCGATGCCGGCAATTGCACCTTCGACGGTTGGTCCGAGGTCGGAGCCTGGGGGAGGGGTGGTGCTCTTGCAGACGATGGCCGGGGCGTCTTCGACGGTGTCGTGAAGGAGCGCGGCCGCCAGGATGGTCTGGTCGGTGACACCCCATGCCCGCAGTCGGAAGAACACGTTCAGCGGGTGCAGCAGGTACGGGGTGCGGCCTGCCGGTGTCCACCGGGTCTGCTTCCGGTGGGCAACCTCGGCGAGGTCGAGTGCAGCGTTCAGGACAGGGTCCTCGTCGGGTCCGGGGGACAGGAGCGGGTACAGCAGCTCGGTGCGGAGGCTGATCCGCGGTTTGGTGTTCATCGCTGGTCGATGAGGACGACGGTGATGGGGGCGGTCTCCACCTTCTGGACCTGGTCGCCGACGATGAGGGGGATGACGGTCGGCTCGCCGACACGGATCGGGTTCAGACTGTCGACGGGGACGCGGGTGAAGTCTCCGGGCAGTCGTAGCGGCTCGGTGTGCCCATCGCCCTGCGGGCGACGCATCCCCGGCTTACGGGTCGCGTACCAGCCGTCCTCCGCGTGCTCGAGGAGGATGTCCGTGCCTGCCGCGGTCTGCACGAGGAACGTGCCGGCGGACTCGGGGGCGATGACGATGGGCGCAGCGTTGTCGGTCATGGTGACGCTATGCGCGGTCGCGTCCAGCTTGCGTACTGCGGGAACCGGCTGGGCCGTGTCGGGCGGCACGTCTAGGTTAGACACGTCTAATCTGTTCCCAGCACTGTAGGAGTCCCCGTGCGTTCGTCCCGTGTTGCCCTCGCGGCCGCCGTCACCCTGTCCGTCATCGCCCTCGCTGGCTGCGCGCCGCAGTCCCCGGAGGAGAAGGCGAAGCAGATGTTCCGCGACTTCGTGAAGTCGACCACGCAGGAGGGCCCGGAGATCCTCTACTGCGACGACGGGGAGCACGGCGGGGGCACGGTTCCGTTCGAGCTCGTCGAGGGCGCGGAGATCACCGTCAAGGACGCGAACTTCTACGGGAAGACCCCTGGGAAGCTGGACGTGAGGGCAGTCGCCAAGAACCTGGAGACCGGTGTCGAGGATGAGGTCAGCATGTTCGTGATCATCCGCGACGGTGAGGAGCCCTGCTACGAGGCCACCTACGGGATCTGATCCTCAGTGCCCCCCCCGTCGTCCGGTCATGATGTCGCTCTGCACGGTCCGTCCGCCGGTCACCCTAGGGTGTTAGACATGTCCAACGATCGGAGCCTCGTGAACCGTCCCACCCACACCGCCCTCGCCGCCGTGATCGCCGGCGTCGCCCTCTTCGCTCTCACCGGTTGCGCCTCGCCGACACCGGAGGGGGCCTCGCCGACACCGGAGAAGGTCGCGGAGTCCAAGTTCCTCGAGTACCTGGACAAGGGCGAGGACATCGACGCCATCAAGTGGTGCGATGTCGCCTCCGAGCGCAAGCTCAAGCCCAGCAAGCTGGCCGAGAACGCGAAGCTGACCGTGGAGAAGCTTCCCTTGGAGTCGGAGGCGGCCGACAAGGACGGGGTAGGCACCGAGAAGATGTCGGTCACGGCCGATGTGGTCACTGACGACGCGAAAGAAGCCTCCGAGCTGACGGTCGTCGTCACTTTCACGACGAAGACGGACGAGGCGGACAATACGACGTACGAGTTCGAGTGCATCAGCTCCGTTGCCGGCAGGGCCGTCCGGGGTACCTGATCAGCGGCCCAGCCACTCCTCGTCGTCCTCGGTGAGGTTGATGCGGAGGATGACTTTCGGGAACTCGTCCGAATCGAACGAGGTCTCGTCTTCCCGGTCGAAGCCCTCGACAGCGGCGAGCTGGTCGAGGGCTTCGTCTGCGTCCATGCCGCGCGCACCGGGCGCGAGACGCCCCTCGCCGATGAGCAGCTCGACGAGCTCGTCCGGGCGGTGGTTGTCCGCACGGTACGTGTAGCCGGCGATGTCGCCAGTCGCACCGACGCAGGTAATGGGGTCGAGGATGCTCATGCGGGGTCCTTTCGAGGTCTCCACCTACATGCGCGGTGCCGTCACACCCAGCGGCCCTCGGTGTCCGGACGCTCCCCGAGGGTGGCCTTGTCGATCCCGAGGTGTTCCAGGTCGGCATCCGTTGCCGGACGCGTCCACGGGCTCTCGCGGGGACCGCCCAGGATTCCCCAGACGGTCACCCACGGCCACGGGCGCAGCTCAGGCACGGTCGGCGCCGCATCGGTCCAGACGCTGCTCGATGAGCTCGATGTACGGCTGGTGTGACTCGAACCCGATGACGTTCCGGCCTTCGAGGATGGCGGCTTCGAGGGTGGTGCCGGAGCCGGAGAACATGTCCACGACGGTGCCGCCGTGCGGTGCGACGAGCTTCACGAGCCACTGCATCACGGACAGCGGCTTCACCGTGACGTGCTTCGTGCCGTCCTCGCCGACCGGACGCTCCTTCACGGGTGCGCGGCCTGCGTACGCGAACCGCTGCTCGGTGAACTCGGCGTCCGTCTCCGCGAGCTCCTCGTCCACGATCGGGAAGAACCGGGACGGTCCGCCGATGTCGTTGTGCTCCGTGTCGCCCTTCGTCTTGCCCCACCCGTCACCGGCAGCGCCGGAGCGGGCCTTGCCGGCGCGGGACTTCGACGCGGGGTACGCGCCGTCCAGGCCCTCGGCAGCCTCGGGGGAGAGGAGCGTGTTCGACGGCCAACGGCCCGGCGGGTTGTAGTCGTCGCGGAGCCCGTCACCGAAGTTGCCGAACACGTCGTTGCCGCCGTGGCGGGTGCCGAACTTGCCGTGCGCGTTCTTCGCTTTCGTCTCAGCCTCGTCCGCCTCGTTGCGGTACTCGACCCGGCAGTCCTCGATGTTCAGGCCACCGGTGCCCCATGCCGCGATGTTCTGCTCGACGGTGCCGTCCAGCGGCTTCTGCCCCATGACGATCGGCTCATGGCCGGGCTTGAGGCTCTGCGGGGTCTTCGCGAACGCGTCCGCCCTAATCCAGGCGATGATGTCGCGGACCCGGAACCCGCCGAGACGGATGGACAGGCCCATCAGGTCCACGGTACGGGCACCGGCGAACGACACCAGGTAGCCGCCGGGCTTGAGGGCCCGGTATGCCTCAGCCCACAGCGCGGGCGGCGGGACGAACTTGTCCCACGAGTTCCCCATGAACCCGCGGCCGGCGGGCACGTACTCCGTGTCCCCGGTCACCCAGTGGGAGAGGGCGTCGGCGAGCTTCTTCGCGGAGATCTCCGTCAGGCCGTAGGGCGGGTCGGTGATGATCGCGTCCACGGAGTTGTCGGGGAGCGCGCGAAGGCCGGCAAGGGCGTCGGTGTGTGTGATCGAGGCGGTAGGCATGGGCGGCCTATGCGCATAGGCGGCACATGCCCGCCGAAGCCCTCCGCCGTGAGCTCGCCTCCCTGAGCGCCACCGTCCACGTCTCCGACACCGATTCCGGTGTCGTCAGCGTGGACCTCCTCAGCGTGCCCGCGGAGCTTCGCGGTCGCGGGTGCGCTCACGCCGCGCTCGATGCGATCGCCGAATGGGCGGACAGGACCGCCACCACCCTGACGCTGACCGCCACGTACGCGCTCGGCGCGAACGTGAAGGGACTCCTTGCGCTGTACACGCGGCACGGGTTCACCCCGACGGAGCTGCTGGAAACCCGCGAAGTGCGCATGCGTCGCACCCCGACGAAAGCGGGTGCCTGACATGGCCCGCGGGGTTTTTCGCGGCGCCGCGTACATCGACGGCATGACCAAGACAAGCACTGCCGTCCCGACCGTCGTCCCCCGTGAGCTCGACGGGAAGTACCGCGCGTACAAGAACTCGGGCCCCGAGGTCGAGGAGCTGAGCGTCGCCCAGATCGAGGCGGACATCGAGCGCCGTGAAGCGGCTGCCGCTGAGCGTCAGATGTTCGCGGAGGTCCTGGACGGCGTCGAGGCCGCCTCCTACTTCTACGCCTCCCGCCGCGGGCAGATGAACGACGTCGACGACATCATCGGCGACACCCTCGTGGACGTCATCGCGCAGCAGAAGCGCGGCACCACTCACATCAACGACGGCGCGTTCAAGCAGGCTGCCGCCGGCGCCGTGTCGTCCCGGTACGTCGACAAGGAGGCGCACCACACCGACCTGAAGGGCCGCCGCATCTTCAACGCGAAGGTGGAGGAGCTCATGCAGGTCCTCGGCCGCGAGCTGAACACCCGTGAGCGTCGCCTGCTCGCCGACGAGATCCGCATGTCGTTCCCGGCAGGCCGCCGCCCGTCCATCGGGTTCGAGCACAAGAACGTCGCCGTCTCCCTCGACATGCAGGTCGGTGAGGACGGTGGCACCACCCTCGGTGACCTCATCGCCGCTGACGAGTCGGGCAGCGGCTACGCCACCGCCACCTCGAAGGCTGCTGCCGCGAACGAAGCGCTCGAGCAGGGCGGTTCGTTCAAGGCCGCTGACGCTCGCAAGAACATCTGGAACATCCTCGCCGACAACGGCCCGCAGGTGGCCGTGATGTCGATCCACGACGACCGGGAGCTCCGCGCTGTCGTCGAGGAGTTCGGTGGCCCCGTGGCGGTCGCCCGCGCCTGGCAGCAGGGGGACACCGCTGAGGACGACCCGGTGAACGAGGCGCTGTTCGCCCCGTTCGGGAAGCTCGACGAGCAGGGCAAGGAGCGCGTCACCAGCATCCTCCTGCGCAACGCGACCTACGCCGAGAAGGTCTGGGACGCCGCGATGAGCGCCGCGCTCGACAACCAGAAGAAGCGCAACAAGATGCGCGCTGAGTCCCGCGCTGCGGCCCGCAAGAAGGCCGCGTAACAACTCACCCCGTTCGCCGCAGGGTATGTGCCGAGCGCAGCCTGCGCTCTAGAGGAAGGAAACACACTCATGGGAAACCAACTCGTTGACGGCTGGGAGAAGTTCTGGGGCTCCCTGGGCCCCCAGGTCGGCGGCATCTCGACCCTGCTCGCCATCGCCGGAGGCGCCATCATGGCGTTCTTCCTCGTCAAGTGGTTCTGGCAGAAGACCCGCGGTGGCGGCGGCGGCAACGCGCTCGCCGGCTTCCCGTGGTGGCCGATGGCCGTCGGTCTGCTGTTCACCGCACCGACGTTCCTCATCCCCGCCGTCCTGCGCGTGGTCCAGGTGCTCATCAACATCGTCGACGCCATCCTCAAGATGGTCGTCCGCACCCTCGGCGGCTGAGTCGGAAGGGGCAGGCGCCCATGCCCAGCGACGACACCAACCTCGGACCGGCAGCGTATGACCTGACCGCGTTCACCGGACGCAAGAAGAACGCCGAGCGCGTCTTCTTCGTCCGCAACTACGAGGTCAACCTGTTCACCAGCTTCGTGGTCGGCGGCTCCGCAGCCGCCGGCCTCGTGCTGACAGGCGTGCTGTACCTCATCCTGCTGCCGTTCATCCCGCAGTACGCGATGGTGTCCCTCGTCATGCCGGTGTTCACCGTCATCGCCGGGCTCATCCTCGTCGACCAGCGCTCCAAGCGCGGTCTGCAGCTGCGGAACTACCGCGCACTCATGGACCGCCGGAAGGCAACCGCAGAGAAGACCACCCTCTACATCTGCGGTCAGCCCATCGAGAAGCCCCAGGTCAGCTTCTTCACCCCTCAGTACGTGCTGGCAAGCTCCGGCACCCCGTTCTCCGCGCCAGCCGTCGGCCGCCAGGTCACGCAGGTCACGGACACCGGAAAGGCCAGCATTCTCGATGCGTAAGCTCCTCGTCGCGCTCATCCTCCCCATCGTCGCCCTGCTGTCGGTGGGGACCGCCTCCGCTGCCACCGCCGCGGAGCCTGCCGCTGTCGTGCAGACCGTCGCCGTCGGCGACATCGCGCACACGAACATGATCCCCGACGGCTGCTCCCGCGCCGCCGGGTGCAACGGCGTCTCCGTCGATGAGCGCGACAACCAGTACTCGCAGAGCTTCTACCTGCCGATCAACCGCTGGCAGGACATGGCGTTCCACAGCCGTGTGAACTGGTGGAACCTGTACGAGGCAGGCAACGCTGTCACCGGCCGCGCGCTCACCGGCTCGCTCATGAACGCGGGCAACGGTCTGTGGAAGACGTCCACGGACTGGTCCCGCATGGCGATGGACTTCAAGCCGCTCGAGACCGACCTCGGATACACCGTCGACCGGATGTCCGGGGTGATCGGCAACGCCCTCAAGAACCAGCCGGTGCTGCTGGCCAGCATCTTCGTGCTGCTGCTTGGCATCGTGTTCTGGCGGGCGATGCGAGGTGCCGGCTCTCGCCCCATCGGCAAGATCATCCGCGCTGCGTTCGTTCTCGCCCTGGTCGTGTTCATGGGCACGCAGGCGTTCAACAGCACCGCCAAGGCGCCGACCGGTTCGTACAAGCCGCTCCCGTTCACTCCCGTCTACCTTGCCGGTGCGACCACCGGCACGGTCGAGAACATCGCTGGCGCTGTCGTCGGCGGCATCTCCGGGGGCCTTCTGCCGATGGTCACCAGCCAGGCGGGGGAGATCAACGAGGAGGGTACCGGCAAGTGGTCGTGCAGCGCCGCGATCGACGCGGCGTTCACGTACGCGAAGCTGAAGGACGCTCCTTCCGCTGGCGGTGAGGCCGTCATCATGGCGATGAACTCCATGTGGATCGCCACCGGATACAACATCTACACGGTCGCGCAGTTCGGCGACTCGAACCCGTACGCGAAGGAAGTCGCCTGCCGTCAGCTGGAGCGGACCACCTCCGCCGACGCGTTCACCCGCGCCCGCATCATCTCGCAGGCGACCACCGGTTCGCCGTACACCTACTCGCACACCAAGTCCGGCCAGACTCCGCTGAGCAACATGACGTACCCGGTCTGGCAGAACAGCGAGGACAACGAGGTCAACGACGCCGCGATGATGTTCTGGGCTGCCTGCGCGCCGAATGACAGCGCGACGAAGTTCACTCCGCGCGGCGGATGGAGTGAGTTCATCAACGATGAAGACTGCAAGGGCGCGTGGAACGCGAAGACCGGCGACGAGCTGAAGCGGACGAAGTTCAACATCGCCGACACCGAAGCGCTCCTCAAGCAGACCGACAACCCCGCCGTGTTCAACTTCGTGAACACGCTGCAGGGCCGCGACCTGAAGGTGTCGATGGGCGGGTCGCTGGCGGCCGGCATCATCTACGTGATCGGGTCGTTCGTCGCGTTCCTCATCTTCGGCGTCCTGGCCCTCGCTGTCGTCGCCTCGAAGCTGTTCATGCTGCTGCTGACCGCGTTCATGTTTGTGGTCCTCCTCATCAGCCTGTTCAAGAACGACTCGATCGCGGAGACCATCCAGAAGCCCGCGTACCAGTTCCTCGGCGTGACCGTCTTCGCGTTCGGCTCGTCGCTGTTGCTGGCGCTCCTGTCGATGATCACGCTCATGTTCGCGTCGCTGAGCACCGTTGCAGGGTCCGCCGGGTCCATCGGCGCCCTGCTGTGGGTGTCGTTCTCCCCGGTGGTGGCCATCATGGCGATCCACTTCCTGTTCACGAAGATGTTCAAGATGCCGTCCCCGGTCACCCCGAAGGGCGCGCTCGCTTGGGGTACCGCCGGTGGCGCGATCGGCGGCGCTGTCGGCGCGGGCCTGATGAACCGCATCCAGAGCGGCGGGAAGCGGATGGCGAAGGGCGCCGGCGAGAGCGTGCTCCGCCGCACCAAGGCCGGCCGGTTCTTCATGGGCGAGGTCGGCAAGGAGCGCAAGGGCGCCGGAGACGCAGGCACTCGAGGCGGTCTCGGCAAGCTCAGCAGCGACACTGTCAGCGAGCAGACACGTCAGCGGGACGACCAGGACCGTATCGGCACGGGTGAGACGTACACGAAGGACAACGGTGCCGAGCTGCTCGCGGCAACGCAGGAGGAGCTGGAGAGCAACACCCGGTACCTGTCGAAGGGCGCTCGCGCGAAGCTCGAGCGGGAGGCGAAGGACGAGCTCCGCGCCACCCGCCGTGAGGCGAAGGATGCCGCACGCGACGCCTCCCGCCAGGAGAAGCTCGACGCGCGCACGGAGCGACAGCAGGCACGTGCCGCGCTGCTCGCCGAGCACGTCGCCGCCAACGGCGGGGACGCGAGTCTGCTCAGCGCCAAGGCGCGCGAGGCGATGGGTGCGGCCAATAAGTCCGGCCTCGACGACATGTCCGCCGCATCCTGGAGCGACCTGTCCGCTGCCGGCAAGCGGAAGGCTGCGATGCTCGCAGCGAAGAACGCCGCGAAGAACACGACGGCCAAGGTCGGCGGCGCCGCAGGCGCCGCGAAGGAAGGCGTGAAGACCCTCGGCCAGCGCGACACGTGGCGCGGCGCGTGGACAGACATCAAGAACGAAGGAGCTGCCGCGAAGAACACCGTGGTGGGCGCCGCCAAGAACCCCCGGCAGGCTGCACGCGCCGCCGTGGACGCGACGCGTAACGCCGCACGCGCGACGGCGGACGCGCCGCGGAAGGCGGCAGAGGCGATGCGCAGCGACAAGTTCCGCACGAACGCGCGCCGAGCGGTCGCTGTCGCCGGTGTCGCCACCTCCATCGTCGCCGCCCCTGTCGGGGTCGCCATGGTCGGCGGTGCGGTCATCAGCAAGGTCCGTGGGTCGAAGGCCAGCCGTGCCGAGGCGAAGCAGCGCGAGCAGGTGGAGATGAACCAGCTCATGCTCGTGAAGCTCGCCGAGAAGCGTCAGCAGGCCGCGCCGGGTACATCCACTGTGAGCGATGCGCCGCCCAAGACGGCGAAGAAGGACTGAGCACCATGGAGGACGACGCGATGCAGGACCAGCCGCGAGAGCAGAACGGGCAGTATGGTTTCAAGAACCAGAGCTACCCGGAGGTCGCACCCTTGGCTGAAGAAGTCGACGGCTCGTTCCTGTTCCCGCCCAACGAGTGGCCCGGAGGTGTTCAGCAGTACCTCGAGTTCTGGCGGACGCAGCCGATCTCGGATGACGCTCTGACGAACTTCGTCTCCGCGTACGCCGCAGACTGGGACGAGTGGGCCGAGCCCATCGTGCAGGATCACCTCCACATGTGGGGCAATAGCCGTGAGGGGTACGAGCTCACGAAGCGGACCACGACCGCCGACGAGCTCCGCAAGGCCCGGCTCGCCGAGATGGACCGGTTCATCGCCGAGCTGGAGCACACCCGCCCACGGCGCATCAAGAGCGGCCTGGCCCGCCACGTCGCGCGCGCCGCACAGATCGTGCAGAACAGCTCCTCCCTCCGCACCGACGAGGACCGCGAAGTCGCCGGAAAAGCGGTCATGTACCACAATGCTGACGGCGAGCCCTGGACAGCCGGTGAGCTCTGGGACCGCTACCACCTCCGCGAGATCATGCCGGACGCGTTCTACGCCCGGGAGAACAAGCTCGAAGAACGGCTCCGCGTCCTCACCGAGACGCTCCTCGATCGCTGACCGAAGGCCCCGCTCAGGCGGGGCCTTCTTCGTGCGTGTCACACCTGTGAAGGCCCCGCCGCGCATAGAGGTCCCATGAGTACGCTCGCCGCCGCCAAGGCTCCGACCCGTGGTGCCCGGATCAGCCCGGACCGCCCCTTCGTCGGCGTCATCGTCATCCTGATCGTCCTCGCCGTGATGATCGCCGCGATGGCGTTCAGCTTCATCGGCCTGTACGAGTCCGCCGCCTGGACCCACAACCCCCGTGAGTTCTGGTGGCTCGCGCCCGTCATCATCGACGGCCCCATCCTCGTCTACACCGCCTCATACGCCATCTGGCGCTGGCGGGACTTCGAGCACTACGCCCACCACGCCATGCGGGTGCTCATCTTCTTCACCGGCCTGTCCGTCACCATCAACGCCCTCCACGTCGGCAGCGGCTGGGAATGGCAGTGGGCGACCCCCGAACTGTACGGCGGTATCGCCATGGCCGCCGTCGCGCCCGTCGGTGCGCTCCTCGCGGCGCACGAACTGACCCGCCTCGTGTTCATGAACCATGACCCCGGCGAGACGGTCGAGCACGACGACGAGTTCCTCGCCGACTACCACGACCTGAAAGCCCGCGTGGAGGACCTTCACGGCAAGCCCGACGCTGAGTACGTCACCGCCGAGGCCCTCGACACCCGCCTGGAGCAGTTCAGCGCGGACCTGACCGAGAACCCGCCCCAGTGGGTCACCGAACTCGAAGACCTGCGCCCCACGCCCGACCCGGATATCGACCCGGAGCCGGCACCCCGACCCACCACCAGCCTGCTCGTACACCACCAGGAGGTCCCCGCATGAGCGACGCCAACACCATCAAGGTCACCGACCTCGTACAGAAGTCCCTCGACGCGCTGACCGCCGCCAACCAGGCCCTCGACCCGCAGACCGCGTCCCGGCACATGCAGAGCGCCCGCATCTTCGCGGACCTGTCCGAGTCGCAGGGCACGAAGACCGCGAACATCATCGCGTACCTCAACAGCGACCGCACCAAGTGGTCGGAGACGGACGAGCAGGTCGTGCGCACCATGCTGGGCCTGCACTCGCTCACCCCCGGGGATGACGACGGTGGCGAGTTCGTCGCTGACCTCGGCATCGACGTGGACCCCACCCCGACCGCGACGGTGACCGAGCCGGAGCAGGCCGCCCCCGCACCGGAGCTCGTGTACGACGACGTCGAGGAGCCGACCTTTGCTTGACCGGAACGTCCTGGACGCCGCCGCCGACGCGCTGACCTTCGGAACCCGCCGCCCGACCGACGAGGAGGTCTCCGCGCGGTACCTCGGCAAGTACCGCACCCGCGCAGACCTCGCCCGCGCCCTGTACGCGATGGGCAACGCCCACCTGGACCTGGACACGTGGCCGCTCAGCCACATCGACTGGGAGCAGGCCGCAGACGACCTGTTCGAGGACGGGGGAAGCCGGTCCCTGCTGAACGTCGGCGCCCACTGGTTCGACGCCCTCGCCGCCCCGCCCGTCGTCGCAGCCGCAGGATGAGCACCGGCTACGAGGTGGCGACCGTTGACGACCTTCGTGTGTCGAAGGCCGCCGTGATCGCACGGTCCGGGTTCACGGAGCAGGAGATCCGCGACCAGGCTGCCGCGCACGACTTCCCGAACCTGCACGCGAAGCTCGCGTGGTGGGTTATCTCCGCGCTGGACGAGCTCGAACCCGTCTAGACACGACGAACGCCCCCAGGGTCGCCCTGGGGGTGTTTGCGTTGGGTGGGTCAGGCGAACAGGTCGCGGACCTCGTCGAGGACGTCGTCCAGCTTCGCCAGGTTCGCGCGGACGACCGACGCGGACAGCCCGGTGACCTTCGCGAGGTTCGCCTGCGACGGGCGCTCCGCCGCGGCGATGCACCCGATCCACGCCTCGACGACGTTCATCAGGTTCGCGTCGTCCGCGAACATCCGCTTCGCGACCTCACGGACACGGCTGAGGGCCAGCTGCGCCTCCGACGCGATCTCCGCCTCACCGTCGCTGGTCGGGCCGGCGAACGGGGTCTCGTCCAGCGACACGGGCCGCATCGACGCGGTCGCGAAGTCCTCCTCCGACAGCAGCAGACCCTGCTTGCGGGCGTCCTTGTGGTGAGCGAGCGCCCACTCGTTCGCCGCAGCGATGATCTCCGCCTGGGACGGCTCACGACCGGTGGACGCGAGCAGTTCCTTCGCGGTGCGGGAGATGATGTCCCGCCGCTTCATGACGCCGCTCATCTTGGAGGCGACGGTCATCTGCGAGGACGCGAGGTAGTCCTTCACCGCGTTGACGGACAGGCCGTACAGGAACCGCAGCCAGTCGGTGATCCGGTTGCTGTTCGCCGGTGTCGCCTCACGGAGGGAGACGAGGATCTTCTCAGCGATCACCTGCTCGATGTCGTTGATTCCGTGCGCGTCACGGTAGCCGCGGCCGGAAGCGATGTTCTGCGCCCACACCTTCAGCGTGTCCGCCGCGAACAGCATCGCGAGAGCCTCGTTCACCCCCTTCCGGTTTTCTTCCGGGGTGTCTGCGTTGATGGCGCGGACGACGATTGCGTTGAACTCAGCGTTGTTGATAGCGGTCATTCGCTGCCCCCTCCTGCGGGCAGGGGGGCGTACGGGAAACCGATCTCTGGCTGGGTGCGTTCGGACAGCACGTCAGCCAGCGCGCGGACACGCCGACCACCGGCGCGGGCATCGAGAAGCCACGCGACCGTGAGGCGGCTGGTCGGCTCTTGTCCGAGAAGTGAGGTGAGGAGGGACAGGGCGCGCGCGGTCCGGGCCCTGCCCCAGCCCTCCTGGTTCATCAGGAGCTGCCGGAGCGTCAGGCGCCGAAGCGCGCGGCCTCCCTCGGTGGATGCCGCTTCGAGCAGGTCGGAGATCGAAAAGACCCCCACCTGCAGCGACTCGATATGGACTTGCCGGGTGCGCGCCGCTTCCTCTTTCGCGGCATTCGCCAAAGCGAGGCTCATGAGGCGGCCTCGCCTTCGTCGGATTCCTCCAAGGCGTCGGCGGCGAAGACGTTCGAGACCAGCGACAGGGAGTGCGAGACCGCGTCGAGGGTCTTGTCCGCAGACAGGGCCGCGATGACCCGGTCACGTCCGACGGACTCCTTCGGGTTCGCGCGCCGGTACAGCTCGAGCAGCTCGTCGATGGAGCCGGGCTGCATCTCTCGTGCGAGCCGGCGGATCTTCCGTCCGATGTGCGGGTCGCCGATGTGCCGGCGGATCGCTTCCTCAGCGCGGGCGCCGAGGTTCTTGTCGAACCAGGAACCGAGCGGCTGGTTGTTGATGTGAGTGGTCGCCGCCCGGTCGACCATGCGGAGCACGACGGAGTCGTTCTGGCCGTCCCCGCCCCACAGCAGGCCGGAGGCGATCTGGTCGAGGGCGACCTTGTCGAGCACGCCGTGGTTGACGGTCGGCGCCCAGCCCTCCGCGTCGTCGCCGAGGCGGCCTTCGAGCTCGCGGGCGATGAACCGGTTGCTGGCTTCGAGGAGCGTGGTGACGTGCCGTTCGAGGGCGGACACCAGCTGGAACCGGGCGACACGGCCTCCGCGGACGAGCGCGTGATGCTGCGCAGCGCGCGGGGCGGGAGCACCTGGCGGGTAGTCGCCGTCGATGTCGGCGGCCGAGTAGGCGGTGAACGTGCCGGTGGTGTCCACGCGCCGTTCGGTGACACGCCAGGACACCTCGGTGCCCGGTTCGACGACGATCGACGGGGTCCAGTGGATGTAGGCAGGCCCGCGGCCGAGGTCGGCGCAGTGGGGGAGAGCGAGGAGGTCCCCGCCCGCGGCGTTAGCGGCGGCGTGGCCCCACGCGACCTGGGTGACGAGGTCTCGGAGCAGGCGCGGCTCGGGGAGCGTCCGCATCGCGGCGGCCCTCACTTGCGACCCCCGAACAGGCCGCGGCGCTTCTTCTTCGTCGGCTCCGGGTCGGGGGCGAACACGGGGTTGCCGGTGACCCGGTACAGGAGCGCCTTGACGGCGGGGGCGACGGCGGGGGAGCCGACCAGGAGGTTCCCGATGGACTTCTGCGCGTGGACGTTCGGGTCGTCGGCGACGAACCCGACGAACGTGCCGTAGTGCCCGAACTGGGAGACGAACTTGTCGGTGTCGGCGTCCTGCTCGGCCCACCGGGTGGCGATGACGAGCGTGCGCTGCGGGGTGACGCCCAGCGCTGCGAGCTCGTCGAACACGGCGAACGCGTTGCGGATGGCCGAGTAGTCGTAGAGGGCGATCCCTGCACACCAGGCGCCGGAGCGCAGCTCGGGGATGATGAACCCGAGGTGCAGTTCGCTCTTGCTGGCCTCGACGATCTGGGTGTCGACGATGACGAGCTGGTACTTCTGCTTCGCCCAGCTGAGCAGGCGGGAGTACACGTCGGCGGACGCGTACGTGTCACCGGCGTACTCGCGCGGTGGGGCGAGGACGACGTCGAACTCGATGTCTTTCGACGCGGTCGGGCGGACGGCGTTGATCTGCGCCTTCGTGACGACGGCGTCCTCGGGGCGTCCGTAGATGGACTGGAGGACGGTGGGCAGCCCTGCCTTCTCGATTCGCAGGGACGAGCCGATGTCGCCCTGGTCGCGGTTCGCGTCGATGACGAGGACCCGCATGCCGGCCAGGCCCGCGGTCTGCGCGTACATGAGCGTCTGGGTGGTCTTCCCAGCGCCGCCCTTGCCGGCGACGGAGAAGATGACCTGGCAGCCGCCGGCGCTGAACGCGTCGGTGGCGAAGAAGTCGGCGTCGGGTGCTGTGGAGGTGGGGCGGACGTTCTCCCACGGCGCCGGGGCGGCCGCCTGCTGAGGCGCAGGCGCGGGGGCAGGGGCGTACTGCTGAGACGGCTGCTCGATGTGCGGAGTGGGCGCGGGTGCGTACTGCTGAACGGCGGGCTCGAACGGGGCCGGTGCCGGGGTCGCGTACTGCCGAGGTGCCGGGGTGGGAAGCTCGACCGGCTGAGGGGCAGGTGCCGGGGTGAACGGCTGCGGGGCGGGTGCGGGAGCTACTGTCGGGTGCGCACCCCCGGTCGCCTGGGCGAGCATCTGCTGGAACTGGTCCGGGGTGTCGTCGCCGCTGATGGCGGACCCGGCGAACGGGTCGGCGACCGCCGGTGCGGCAGGGGCGACCGGGTTCGGCTGCGGGGCGGGCGCGAACGGCGGTGCCTCCGGCTCCGCGGGGGAAGGGGCGGTCGCTCCGGCGGCGGCGAGCATCGCCGCGAACGCGTCCGGGGCCGCGGCAGGCTCAGGCGCGGGGGCCGGCTGCGGTGTCGGGGTCGGGACGGGGGCAGGGGTAGTGGCGCCTGCTGCGTCGAGCATCGCCTGGAACGGGTCCACGGCGGCCGACTGGGGGAACGGCTCGGAGACCGGCTCCGGGTGCGGGAGCGGGTCGGAGACCGGCTCGGGCTGCGCGAACGGGTCGGACACCCGCGGTGCCTGCACGACCGGTTCCGGCGCGGCCGCAGGAGCCCGGGAGAACGGATCAGCGACAGTGGGCACCTGCGCGAACGGGTCGGACACAGGTGCGGCGCTGCCAGCCGCGGGAGCCGGGACAGCCGCGAAAGGGTCCGACGGCGCCACAGGAGCGGCCGGGAACGGGTCCGCCGACGGCGCAGGGGTCTGCGCGGCACCATCGAACGGCGCGGCAGCATCCAGCCCCGCGATGACGAACTCGCCCGCCGGAGACAGGGCGGGGGAGTGACCCAGACGGATCAGCAGGTCGTTCACCGTCGCCGGCAGCGGCAGGCGCGGGACGTCCGCGATCAGGTCCCCGAGGTCCACCGACGGGTCCGTGGGGAGCAGGACGACGCCCAGCGACTTCGCGTGGTGCATCTGCACCCACTTCTGGAAGCCGGGCTCGTGCAGCGACTCGACGACGAGGTGGAACGAATCGGACTTCAGACGGGTGGCGATCGCGATCGCCGACTCACGGAACGTGGAGCCGGTGACGACCTCGAAGCCGATCTCGCGCAGCGCGGACGCCACGGCGGGAACACCCGCCACGCCGATGACCGGGGTGGGAGTAGCAGACATGGCTGCCCTATGCGCGCAACCGCCGAGAACGACACGAGTGCCGCAGGGTGCGCGCCCACGCGCGCGCGAGAGGTCACCAGCCGGTCACAGGGCCACCGCGACGAAGTGTCAGACCTCGCGCATAGGCCCACCCATGACGACCGTTTCCACCCACACCCCCAACCCCTGGTCCGCTTCCAGCTACGGACCGATCACCGGCTCAGGAGCACGCAAGCTCGCCTCGTCCCGCGTCGCACCGCTCGTCGCGCTCGCCCGCAACTACTGGAGCTTCCAGGACAAGGAAGGCGCGACGAAGTTCGCGAACATGTACCGCGGCGCCGCCGGCGTCGGCACGCTGAAGAACACGCTCGTGCGCCTGGTCACCATCGACGACGACGAGGACATGCTCGTCATGCCCTGGTACTCGGCGAAGGCTGTCGCCGAGGACGGCACCGCCGCGAAGGCGTCCACGTACCAGTACCGTCCGGCCACGCCCATCCCCAGCGAGGACGGCAAGGTCGCCAAGTACAAGTTCTTCCCCGGCCAGAGCATGGTCATCGACCTGCACCCGGCCACGCCCATCGAGTGGCTGCAGGAGTCCAAGCAGGTGCTCACCACCGAGGGACTCCTCAAGGGAGACGCCGCCCTCACCGCCCAGCTCGTCGAGTTCGGACCCGACGGCATCGTCGAAGAGCTGTCGAAGGTGTTCGAGGCAGACGGGTCGCCCATCAGCGTCCCCGACGCCCGCCTGCGTCTGCAGGAGCTCATGCTCAGCGTCCCCGCCCAGCTGCGCACCGTCATCGCCACGTCCGCGTCGGTGACCACCTGGCAGGGCAAGGACTCCGACTGGCGGAAGGTCGGCCTGCGCGGCAAGCGCGTCATCGTCGCGTTCGACGGCGACCTCGACCAGAACCTCATGGTCTGGAAAGAGACCGACAAGATGTTCAAGTACGTCCGCTCCGAGAAGGGCGAGCCGACCCTGCTGACCCTGTTCAGCGCCGAGGTCGCCGCCGCCCAGCTGGCCGCCGGCATGGACCCCGAAGACAAGCTCGGCATCGACGACTACTTCGACAAGATCGGCACCTGGCAGTCCCTGCTGGACCTGCAGACCCCGCAGCTTCCCGCGAAGCCTCAGACCGCGGAGGCCAACGCGCAGCACGGCGACTGGCGTGTGCACCCGCAGAACGACGCCATCGTGGAGGAGTACGTCGAGCAGACCCGCCCGGACGGTTCCGTCCACGGCCAGTGGGTCACCCGCAGCCGTGTCGGCGGCCGCCTCATCTCCCACGTGGAGTCCCGCCGCCCCACCGAGACGGAGATCTCCTCCGGGGTCGTGGACGACAACCAGAAGATGAGGCTCGACGACGCGTCCTGCGAGATCGAGATCGCGATGCTGGACCGCAACCAGGACGTCGAGGACACCCCCGAGGTGTTCCGCGTGTACGGGCCGTCCACGCTCATGTCCATGCCCCCGCAGGACTGGGCCCGCCACGCCATCCAGCTGCCCAACGAGGTGCTCGCCCACCCGGACTGGCCGCCGCGCAAGGGCCTGGACTGGCTCGGTGCCGTCAAGGCGAACAAGCGCGACCGGGTCGAGTCCGCCGTCGCCTGGAACACGATGGGCTGGGTGCCCGTCCCCGGCGGCACCCCCGCGTTCATCGTCGGCGAACAGATCATCGCCGCGTCCGAGCGTGACCGCCTGCTGACCCGCCGCGGCGTGGACGAGCGTCTCCTGCCCGGCGCGTCGAAGTTCGGCGTCATCGACGAGTGGGACCAGAACGACATCGACGGGTACAAGGCGCAGGTCCGCGACGACATCCGCAAGGTCCTCCAGGCGTTCGTGGAGAACGGGTTCTGGAAGAACCGCGCGATCGCCGTCGCGGTCGTGTGCGCCATGTTCCGGCCCACCATCCCGAAGCACCCCGGCACGACGCTGTTCTTCGTCGGCCCGAAGGGCGAGGGCAAGTCGTACACCGCGTCGTTCATCATGAAGGCGTGGTCGGGCAAGCTCGGCACCTGGTCGGCGAACTCGCTGCCCGGCTCCGCCGGTGACACGTTCGGCGCCCACGAGTCGTCGGTGGCCCTCGCCCCCATCTGGATCATCGACGACCTCGCCCCGCAGTCGGACCGCCGCAAGGCCGAGCAGCAGCTCAACGACCTGGAGCAGATCGTCCGCGCGATGTACAACAACTCCGCCAAGCGCCGCCTGGACGGCCGCACGATGGAGCAGCGTGACGTCGCCAACCCGATCGCGATGCTCGCCGTCACCGGTGAGAACGCCCCGTCGCTGCCGTCCATCCAGGACCGCACGCTCACGTTCCACATCAGCAAGGCGTTCAACGACACCGAGGACGGCTGGCGTGAGAAGGCGCTCCTCGAGGTGTGCGACATCGACGGTGCGCCCGCCCGCCTGGCCGCCGCGATGATCCGCTTCTGGCAGCACGACGACACCGGCTTCGGCCACTCGTGGGTGGACCGTCAGGAGGCGCTCGAGCGCACCTGGCGTGAGCAGAAGGATGTCGCGTTCGAGATCCTCAACGACGAGCACGGCATCCCCGCCGGGGAGGCTGCCCGCCTGGTCGGTCAGATCTCGTCCATCGGCCTGACGCTGAAGATCATGTACCAGCTCGCCCAGTGGGCCGGCATGGAGCCGGACGACAAGTTCGCCAAGCTCCTCGGCCGCGAGGACGGGTACATGCGTGAGCTGTACGACCTGGCCGCGGAGGGCGTCAAGCGTGCCCGCTCCACCACGCCCGGCACCGCACTGCTCAAGGCGCTCGGCGGGCTCATGGCCACCGGCAAGGCGCACCTGCGCAACGCCACCACCCCCGGCGCCCCGCCGTTCTCCGTCCGCTCCGGCGACGAGGACGAGGCAGGCACCGACGTGGCCACCCTCAACCAGGCGCTCGGCTGGGAGTTCGACGCCCGCCAGTCCACGTGGGTGCCGAAGGGTCCGGCCATCGGGTACTTCGGTGCGAAGAACGGCGAGCAGATCGCCCTGTTCGACACGAGCGCAGCGTTCAAGGAAGCGCAGCGCGCGTACCCGGAGCTGATCCCGCACGGTCAGACCGGCACCCAGTCGTGGGGTTCCGTGTACACCGAGGGGCTCGCCCTCGGCGGCGGGAACCGCAAGGAGTCGGTCGCCGCCCGCACCACCCTCACGTCCACGGACGAGAAGGAGAAGGTGTCCGGACGCCTGTCCGGCATCCCCGTCCTCGCCTCGAAGCTGTTCGAGCTGGCAGGAGGAGACACCGAGGAGGAGTAACCCTCGGCACCCAGAAGGCCCGCCCCATCCGGTCGTCAACCAGGGGCGGGCCTTCGGCTTTCCTGAGAGTTCGCCGCAGGGTGTCCTGCGGAGGGTCCGCCGCCCATGGCCCCCCACAGCACGAACCGGCGGCAATGCCGCACCAGACCAGAACGGACGGCACTTTGACCATCTCCACGAGCGCACTCGGCCAGAGCATCCTCGCGTTCCTCGCTTCCGGCGCCGTCGTCGCAGCCGGTGTCGTCGCAGTCCCCGCCGCAGTCGGCGCGATGACCCCCGACACCACGGCAACCGCCCCGAAAGTAACGGCCGCATCCGCCTCCGACACACGTGAGCCGGCCCTCGACACCGGGGACACCCTGGACGTCGAAGGTGTCCTGCAGGTCGTTGCCGACGAATCCGGCAGCGGAGGCCACATCGTCTCCGTCCTCACCGACACGGGCGCCGCGATCGAAGTGACCGGGCCAGCTGTTGAGGACGCGCAGACCGGCGCCACGTTCGAAGGGTCCATCGTCATCGACGGTGATGTCGCCGAAGCGGTCGAAGACGCAGCCACAGAGGAAGCCGCCGCCTCCGCGGTAGCCGAGACGCAGGAGGCGCCCGTCGAGATCGCCGAAGCGGACATCACCCCACCGGTGGCCGCATCCGTCGCCGCCAAGCCCCACTACGTGGACGTGCTGTACGCCGCACCGTCCGGGCACTGGACCCCCAGCGTGTCGGACGTGGACTCGATGGTCAGCCGGCTCGGGGACTTCTGGTCCACCCAGAGCGCCGGACAGGTGTCCTCCATCACCCGGGTCTCCGAAGTGAAGTACGCCGCCATCTCCTCCAGCTCGCAGCTGTGCACCGCGCAGACGATGTGGAACTACGCGGCCGGCCCGAACGGGTTCAACCGGCCCGGCACGAACCCGCAGACGTACTACTACGGCGGGACCACCCAGACGCACCTGCTGGTCATCGTCCCGGGCGACATCTGCCCGAACGGGTCGGGCCTGGGTACCGTCAGCAGCGTCCACGCGGGCGGTGTCACCTGGTCGTCCGTCCCCAACGACCAGACCCAGTGGGACCAGGTCATCTTCCACGAGGTCGGACACAACCTCGGGCTCGGCCACTCGAACCTCACCCAGTGCACCCTCCCGAAGGTGGAAGGCACCGGATGCACGCAGAAGGAGTACTACGACTTCTACGACGTGATGGGCGGCGGGTTCATCGCCGGATCCGTCAACAACTTCCACGACCTGGCCGCGCTGAACGTGTCCCAGAAGGTGAACCTTTCCGCGCTCGAGGAAGGCGTCGGCATCAAGACGGTCACCAAGGACGACGGTGAGGAGCAGGAGTTCACCATCCAGGCCAACGGCACCGACGCCGGCCTGCGGGGACTGGCGGTCGTGAACCCGAAGACGGGGGAGCGGACGTTCGTCGAGTACCGGTACGCGACAGGCCGTGACGCGAACGCGTTCTACAAGAACTACTCCAGCCCCACGTACGGCAACGGCGTCCGCTTCCACCGGCTCTCCTGCGCCACCGAAGCGTGCGCGGGTGCCACTTCGACGCTGCTGCGCAGCACCACCGGGAACCTGTTCCACACGACCGGTGAGTCGTACGTCGCCCCGTACACGAAGGGGAACCCGCCGGTGAAGGTAGAGGTCCTGTCCACGAGCGGTTCGACCGCGACCGTGAAGGTGTCCTTCGACATCCCCGAGCCGCTGACCGTCGGCGACCCGACCATCACGGGCACCGCCGCGGTCGGGCAGAAGCTGACGGCGAAGCCGGGCACGTGGACGGCGAAGACGAAGTTCAAGTACCAGTGGCTCGCGGACGGTGAGCCGATCGCGAAGGCGACCGCCGCCACGTACACGCTCAAGGCCGCCGAGCTCGGCAAGGCCATCAGCGTGAAGGTCACCGGCACGCTCGACGCGCAGACCGACACGAAGACGAGCGACGAGACCGACCCGGTGGACATCGGGCAGCTCAAGCACGGCCTGCCGACCATCTCCGGCACCCCGAAGGTCGGGAAGGTCCTCACCGCCGGTACCGGCAAGTGGCTGTCGAAGTCCGAGTTCACCTACCAGTGGATGATCGACGGGGTCGAGGTGGCAGGCGCCACCGACAAGAAGTTCACCCTCCGTGTGGAAGACCTCGGCAAGACCGCGACCGTCCGTGTCACCGGCACCCAGCCCGGGTACACTACGGAGACCGACACCAGCCTGCCGTCGAAGGTCATCGGCCTGGGCGTGCTCACCGGCACCACCCCGACCATCACCGGCACCGCTATGGTCGGGTCGGAGCTGACCGCGAACCCGAACGCGGCGAAGTGGTCGGCCGGAACCACGTTCACGTACCAGTGGGCGGTCGGGAAGGTCGACATCGCCGGGGCGACCGCGGCGACGTACACGCCCGGTGCGGACCTGGCCGGCAAGACCGTCACCGTGAAGGTCACCGGCACCCTCACCGGGTACGCGCCGCTGACAAAGAGCCGCGCCTCGGCGAAGATCAAGGCGGCCGCTGACGCAACCGCCCCGCAGCCGACCATCACCGGCAACGCACAGGCCGGGGCCACCCTCACCGCCGTCCCCGGCGACTGGCCTACCGGCACAACCCTCACCTACCAGTGGGCTGTCGACGGGGAGGATGTCCCCGGCGCGAGCGCGCAGACGTTCAAGCTCACCGACGCGCACATCGGCAAGGCGGTCACCGTGTCCGTCACCGGCACCCTCGGCGGAGTCGCCACCACTAGCCAGGCATCCACGGCAACCGCCGCGGTCGCCCCCGCACCGCTGGCCACAGGTGTCCCGTACCTTGCCGGCACCGCAACCACCGGCAACAAGCTCATCGCGTACTCCGGCAAGTGGGCTTTCGGCACCTCGTTCACCTACCAGTGGCTCGCCGACGGTGTCGCACTCCCCGGGGAGACCGGCGTCACACTCGCCCTGACCGTGGAGCACGTGGGCAAGACGATCACCGCGGAGGTGACCGGCACTCTCGCCGGCCACTCGCCGGCCACGGTCGTCACGCCCGAGGGGCTGCTGGTCGAAGCGCCGCTGCTGAAGGTGAGCGCGCCGAAGATCACCGGTACCGTTCAGGTGGGGAAGACCCTCACCGCTGACCCGGTGACGAAGACGGACGGCATCACCCACATCTACCAGTGGGCTGCTGACGGGGTGGCCATCCCGGGAGCGTCGGAGCGCACGTATACGCTCACCGCTGCCGAGGTCGGCAAGAAGATCACCGTCACCGTCGACTACTCCAAGCCTGGCTACCTGTCCACCTCCAAGACCTCTTCGGCCACCGCCGCAGTCCGGTAACCACCCCGGCCCCGCCGCCAACAGCAGCGGGGCCACGTACATGAATGGGCATGCACATGAGCAGCACCGACACCCACACGTTCCGACGTCGGATCCTCGCGATCTTCGCCGCCACCGCGGTCGTCGCAGGAGGGTTCGCCGCAGCCCCCGCTGTCGCTGCGGAACCGGAACCAGACCTCACCGTCGAGCTCGAAGGTGTCGTGCGGGTCCTCCCGGACGAGTCCGGCAAGGGCGGCCCGAACCTCGTCACGCTCCACACCGAGTCCGGTGCGGAGATCGAGCTGACCGGTGCGGACGTGGACGGCATCGCCACAGGCTCCACCTTCCAGGGGACCGTCGCCGTCGAAGCGACCGTCGCCGACGCGGTCGCCGAAGCCGACACCATCCAGGAGGTGGAAGAAGCGGTCGCGCAGGAGCAGACCGAACCGGTCGAAGTGATCGACGCGGTCATCGAACCGCCCCTCGCCGCAGCCGTCTCCGCGGCCACCCACACGGTCGACGTCATGTGGCTCGGGCCCGCAGGGACCGCGCCGGCCCTCGCGGATGTGGACGCGTTCGTGGCCCGCATGTCGGACTTCTGGAAGACCCAGTCCAACGGGCAGGTGGCCGCCATCACCCGCCCGCAGACATACCGGTCCGCGGTCGTGTCCGACTCCGTCTACTGCAACGCGTCGGCCGCGTGGGACTACGCGGCCGGCAAGAGCGGGTTCAACCGGACCGGCCTTTCCGGACAGGGTGCCCAGTCTTACTACTGGGGCAACGGGAATCGCACCCACCTGCTGGTCCTCGTGCACGGCACCGTCTGCGGCGCCGGGTCCGGGCTCGGAACGGTCGGCACCGTCCACGCCGGCGGTGTCGTCTGGGCGAGCGTGGCGGCGACCCCGACCTGGTGGGACCAGGTCGCGTTCCACGAGATCGGCCACAACCTGGGTCTGGGCCACTCGAACATGCTCGACTGCCCCCAGCCGAAGGTCGAAGGCTCCGGCTGCGCGATCGCCGAGTACGAGGACTTCTACGACGTGATGGGCGGCGGGATGACCTTCGGGGGCATCTCCAACTTCCACAACATCGCGTCGCTGAACATCTCCCACAAGGTGAACCTGGACGCCGCCCCACGCACCGGCACCCCGGCCCTCAAGACGGTCACCACCTCCGGTGGCGGGTCGCAGACGTTCACCATCAACGCGAACGGGCTGGACACCGGCCTGCGCGGACTGGAGATCATCAACCCGGACACAGGCCAGCGCACGTTCGTGGAGTACCGCGGCGCCGTCGGCCGCGACGAGACCACCTGGTACAAGCGGGTGCGCACGAAGACCGCCGAGTTCCCCGAAGGCATCCGCATCCTCCGTCTCGACTGCGCCACCCACAGCTGCGCCGGCAAGACGTCCACCGTGCTGCGCACACCGAACGGCCGGTACGCGTACACGGCAGGGCAGACGTTCACCGGGGCCGACTCGAAGGGTGACGCGCTGTTCCAGGTGAAGGTCATCTCCACTGAGCCGAACACCGCCACCGTCGAGGTCGTCTTCCCGAAGGTGCTCGGCCTCACCCTGGAAGGGCCGACACCCACCGTCACCGGCGTCGCGAAGGTCGGCCTCCCGCTGACCGTCATCCCCGGCGCATGGGAGCCCGGGGTCACGCTGAAGTACCAGTGGCGGGTCGCGGGGGCCGCCGTGTCCGGCGCGACCGGGACGACGTTCACCCCGCGCGGTGCGGACGCCGGCAAGCAGGTGACGGTGACGGTCACCGGAACTCTCGACGGGATCTCCGGGTCGAAGACCTCCGACCCCACCGAGCTGGTGCAGGTTGGTGACCTGGCTGCGGTCATCCCCTCCATCACCGGCACCCCCGCGGTCGGGGCGACCCTGACCGCGAACCCCGGCGCGTGGACGACCGGCACCACGTTCACCTACCAGTGGGCTGTCGGCGGCATCCCGGTGTCCGGGGCGACTGCGAAGACGTTCGCGCCGCGCCCGGCGGACATGGGGCTGCCTGTCTCGGTGACGGTGACCGGCAAGCTCGCCGGGTACACGTCGGTGACCCTCACCTCCCCGGCTACACCTCTGGTGGAGATCGGCACGCTCACAGCACCTGTTCCCACCATCTCCGGGACCGTCAAGTACGGGTCCACCCTCACTGCCGTTCCCGGCACGTGGACGAAGGGTGCTGCGCTGAAGTACCAGTGGGCTGTCGCGGGCGCGAACGTGACCGGGGCCACCGCGTCCACGTTCAAGCCGACGGCCGCTCACGTGGGCAAGTCGGTCACCGTGACAGTCACCGGCACCCTCACCGGCTACACGAGCGCGTCGAAGACCTCGAAGGCGACCGGTGCTGTCGCCGCGGCCGCACTCACTGCCCCGACCCCCACCATCTCGGGCACAGCGAAGGTCGGCACGAAGCTGACCGCGAAGCCGGGCACGTGGACGAAGGGCACCGCGCTGAAGTACCAGTGGTACGTCGGCGGGAAGGCTGTCTCCGGGGCGACCGCGTCCACGTTCACCCCCACCGGCTCCCACGCGGGCAAGACGGTCGTGGTGAAGGTAACCGGCACCCTGTCCGGGTACACGACCACCACGAAGGGGTCCAAGGCCACCAAGGCGGTCGCGAAGGGCACGATGAAGCCGGCGGCCCCGAAGATCAGCGGCACGAAGAAGGTCGGGAAGACCCTGACGGCGAAGCCGGCCGCGGGCACCGGGCTGAAGTACAAGTACCAGTGGTACGTCAGCGGCAAGAAGATCTCCGGCGCCACGAAGGTGACGTTCAAGATCCGCAAGGCCGACAAGGGAAAGACCATCCGCGTGAAGGTCACCTACTCGAAGACCGGGTACACCAGCGTCACGAAGACCAGCGCGGCCACGTCCAAGGTCAAGAAGTAGCCGAGCGTCACACGACAGAGCCCGCCAGGGCAATCCTGGCGGGCTCTGCTGCGCATGGGGGAGGGTATGGACACTCTGCCCACGACCCCTGGCTCGATCGTGACGTTCGACCTGCCGCCGGACAGCGACGGCACGACCTACCGCGGGGTCGCCGCCTTCATCCCCGGGCACATCGACGAGGACGGTGTCGCGCACGACATCGTGTGGGCGTCCGCGGAGATCACCGCGCCGGACGACGCCGCCTGCGTGTTCGCTCCCGAGCTCATCCTCGCCGGCAACCCGGAACTGCTCGTACCCACCGAACCGGCCGCTGGGCGTGCCGTCGAGGAGCTCCGGGAGCCCGGAACGGTCATCCAGGTCCCTGAGTGGGAAACGTGGATGACCTACACGTTCGCGCCGTCGTTCCTCTACGGCGACGAGATGCAGGAGCTGTTCTGGACCAACTCGTACGGCGGGTACCTGCCCTCAGGTGACCTTGACGAGCACCGAGTCCTCTACATTCCCGCGCGCCGCGCATAGGGACAGTGCAGTCCCGCGGTCTCTCCCCGCGGGCGAGCAACGACATGGGATGACGACCACATGACTCAGCAGTTCACGCACCTTCACGTGCACACCGAAGCGAGCCTGCTCGACGGTCTCGCACGCCTGAAAGAGATCTTCAAGGCAGTCGCCGAGAACGGGCAGGGCGCCCTCGCCGTCACCGACCACGGCACGATGGGCGGCATCTGGAAGGCGAAGGAAGCGGCCAAGGCCGCCGGTGTGAAGCTCATCCCCGGCATCGAGCTGTACCTCGCCCTCAACGAAGACGGCACGTTCGGGAACCGCCACGCGCCCGGGAAGATGATCACCCAGGGTGACCTCGCCGACGACTCCGACGAGAACGAAGGCGCAACCAAGAAGAAGAACTACTACCACCTGACGCTCCTGGCCACCACGAGCAAGGGCTGGAAGAACCTCATCCGCATCACGAACGCGTCCGAGCAGACCCGCTGGTCGAAGTACCCGATGGCGGACCTGCGCCTCATCGGGGAGGACACAGAGGGCCTCGTCGCCCTGTCCGGTTGCCTCGGCGGTCCCGTGCTGGGACCGGTCGCCGGCGGCGACCTCGACCTTGCCCGCCGGAACCTCACCGAACTGGTGAACACGTTCGGCAAGGACAACGTGTTCCTCGAGGTGATGGAGCACGACATCCGCGTGGAGACCGCCGCCCTCCCGAAGATGTGGGAGCTCGGGCAGGAGTTCGGCATCCCGCTGGTCGCCACCAACGACTCGCACTTCACGCACGACGAGGACGCCCACGCCCACGACGCGTGGCTGGCGCTGCGCACCCTGTCCGGGAAGACCACCCAGGACGACGGCATCCGCCCCCTCGACAACCCCAAGCGGTACCGGTTCACCGGCCACGGCTACCACCTGCGCTCCACCGAGGAGATGTACGGGCTGTTCGCCCCCGACCGAAAAGGCACCGGCACGCTCACGATGAGCAGCGCCCAGCTGAACGCGCTCAACAAGACGCTCGGGGACCCGAAGCTGCTGGCCGCGATGCTCCGCCCCGCCCAGGTGGACCCGGACCTGGTGACCCGCGCCCTCGAATGGGTGAGCAAGGGCGGCGAGGTCACCGACGAGCGTCTGGAAGAGTTCATCCTCCGTGTCGAGCGGGAGACGTTCTACCTGAACACTTTCGGACGCCCGGCCCTCACCCCGTCGCACCCCCGCCACTGGTGGGCGGAGGCGTGCGCGAACACGCAGATCATCGCCGACCGTGCCGAGGACAACATCGTCCCCGACGGCAACGCGCTGCTGCCCGTGTACCCTCTGCCGGACGGGGAGACGAACAGCCGCAAGTACCTGCAGCGTCAGGTCCTCGCAGGCGCCAAGGCCATCTACGGCGACACGCTCCCGCAGCCTGTCCGTGACCGACTGAACACGGAATGGGAAGTCATCACGTTCATGGGCTTCGAGGACTACTTCCTCATCGTGTGGGACGTCGTGTCCTGGGCGAAGTCGAACGCCTGCATCCACCGTGCCGCGACCTCCGACCCGTCGGCGTGCACTGTGGACGGCTGCTCCCGCACGAAGGCGCCCATCCTCGTCGGGCCTGGCCGCGGTTCCGGCGCCGGCTCGATGATCGCGTACGCGCTCACCATCACCGGCCTCGACCCGCTGCGCCACGACCTGCTGTTCGAGCGGTTCATCGAGCGCGGCCGCGCCGACTGGCCCGACTTCGACATCGACTTCGAGCGGAACCGCCGCGACGACATCCTCGACTACCTCACGAACAAGTGGGGTGAGGGTCACGTCGCCCAGATCGGCAGCTTCGGTGTCTCCAAGTCCCGTCGCGCGGTGAAGGACGCCGCCCGTCTGCTCGGGCACGGGAAGATCGGTGCGCAGCTGACGAAGGTCATCCCCGTCGAAGGCGGCAACCCGCTCGGGTTCGACCAGCTCCTCGACCCGGACAACGCACAGACCGCGGAGTTCCGCCGCATCATGGAGAAAGGCGGGCAGGAGGCCCGCGAAGTCGTCGAGCTCGCCCAGCAGTTCGACGCCATCATCAACGGCGCGTCCATCCACGCGTGCGGCATCATCATCTCCGACAAGTACCTCCCAGACCTCATCCCGCTGCGCCAGAACAAGAAGACGCTCCCCGACGGGACCGAGCGTGTCCGCCTGGTGTCCCAGTGGGACTCGAAGGACTGCGAGAAGTTCGGCCTGCTCAAGCTCGACATCCTCGCTCTGCGCAACCTCGACATCATGCACACCGCGTTCGACTACATCGCCGAGCAGACGGGGGAGCGCCTGTCCATCGAGACCATCCCGCACCCGGCCACGAAGGGCGACCCGCGCGTGGACAAGGCGTGGCAGCTGCTGCGTGAGGGTCGCACCGCCGGCATCTTCCAGGCTGAGGGTGCCGCGATGACCCAGCTCATCCAGGACGTGCAGCCTGAGAACGAGGAGCACCTCTCCGCCATCTACGCCCTGTTCCGCCCCGGCCCCATCTCCGCAGGGATGCCCGAGCACTACGGCTTGCGCAAGAACGGCAAGGAAGCGGTGTCGTACGACCTGTACACCAGCGACAAGACCGAGCAGGAGTGGATCGCCACCCGACTCGGGAAGACGTACGGGATCATGTCCTACCAGGAGCAGATGATGCTTCTCGGCACGACCATCGCCGGGTTCGACGCCGGCCAGCGCTCCGGGTTGCGCCGCGCGATCGGCAAGAAGGACAAGGTCAAGATGGCCGAGGTGAAGGAGATCTTCTTCGCCGGAGCCGAGAAGGAGTTCCGCGACGAGAACGGCGAGGTGTACAGCCCCGTCTTCCGCCGCGACACCGCCGAGCGCATCTGGGCGATGTTCGAGGGCGCCGCCTCGTACGCGTTCAACGCCTCCCACTCCATGGCGTACGCGTACCTGGGCTACTACACCGCGTTCCTCAAGGCCAACTGGCCTGGTGCGTACGGTGCCGCCATCCTCGCGAACACCACCGAGAACGACCGTCGCGTCGAAGCGCTCCTGGCCCTCCCCGCCGAAGGCATCGAGGTGCTCGCGCCGGACGTGAACCTGTCCGGCACGCACTCGAAGCCGGAGGGTCTCGACAAGGTCCGCATCGGCCTTGCCGAGATCGCGGGTGTCTCCGGCGCAGGGCAGTACGTCGTCCAGGCGCGCGAGGCCGCAGGCCCTTTCCGAAACCTCACCGACCTCGTGAATCGGGTGGACGTGGAAGGCAAGTCCCTTCCCTCCAACCAGGTCGTCGGCCTTATCGAGGCTGGCGCGATGGACGCGTTCGGTCCCCGGTACGGTCAGGCGATGGTCGCGCGCCTCGCGTCCCCGGCCCTTCCCGGCCCGGTCCCCGACATCGAATGGGGCGTCATCGAACGCAGTGCCCGCCAGCGTCAGCGTCTGGGTGTCAGCCTCGGCACCCACCCGCTAGTGGTGTTCCGTGAGCAGGTCGCGAACTGGCGCAAGCTCGTGGACACCAGCTACGGCGTCACCGAGGAGAAGGGCATCCCCATCTCCCGCATCCCGAACGAGGGCGGCGCGTTCGTCACGGTCATCGGGCTGCTCGCGCAGTTCACGGAGGGCTCCTACAAGGGAGGCCGGAAGGCCGCGATCGTCCTCGAAGGGTCCCGTGGCCGCGTGGACGGCATCATGTGGGACGACCAGCTCACCGAGCAGCGCGAGATCGGCATCCCGCCCATCGGGTGGCCTGTCGCGGTCACCGCGAAGGTCGGTATCCGCGAGTACGAGCAGGAAGACGACGAGGGCAACATCACGCTCGTCAAGGTCCGCCAGCTCACCGTCCGCCGCATCGACGTCGTCGACATCCACGACCCCATCCAGGGGTCCCTGCCCACCGACGTCGTCGTTCCGCAGCTGAACCGGACCATCGTTGTCCCAGAAAGCCCCGCGGAACCGGACGCAGAGGAGCCTGAGCCGGCAGCCGACGATGACGAGCCGGACTTCGGCGCCCCCGTCCCGGAGGGGTTCGTCCCCGACGACACGCTCGAAGCCGATGAGGCCGCGATCGAAGAGACCGAGGACCAGTCCGGGCCGCCGACATTCACCCGCTCCCGGGAGAAGCACAACGACCGCAACGACCTGCTCAGGTCGCTGCCGGAGTACCTGAAAGAGCCGAAGGCGGAGATCAGACCGGGTGGCCGACTGAGCACCCGCACCGAACTCACCTACGAGCGTCGCGACGGCAGCGTCATCTGCCGGATCCTGCTGACGGACTAGGTGACCCCAGGTGGGGCGGGCAAGGAGAGAGGCCCGCCCCACCGTTTTCTCGTCGCGCCTCGTACATGTCAGGCATGACAGGGAAGAAGCCGATGACACCCGAAGAGCGCCTGAACGCGCTCAACGCCCGTCGCAAGGTCGATGGCCGTTTCGGTGAGCACAACCACGGGCAGCCGGAGACGCCTGCCCTGGTGACCACCGAGTCCATGCTCGAAGCTCGCCGCCAGCAGCTTGCCTCGCTCGGGTTCGTGCCCGCACAGCCGCAGATGAAGCTGAACGACGCCCCAAACGCAGCCATCTGGTGGAAGCGTGCGGAGTCGATCGCTGAGGGCGGCCAGTACGACCTCATGCCGCAGTTCGCAGCGGACGGGAAGCGGCACCTGCTGCGCACCTACCAGGGTCACGGCACCCAGGTGCGGATGCCGTCCGTGTCCGCCATCCGCCGGTACGCCGCCGAGCTCGGGAACACGTTCGACGTGCCCGTCGAGGCGGTCACCCCGCACGGGCCGGTCACCGGCCACGTCCGCGTCACCCACAACGGGAACGGCCGCTACTCTGTGTCCCCGGTCCACCCGATGCCGATCGAGCACGGTGAGTACGTCGCCGAGTCCGTCCTCGCATCGCTGGAAGCCCGCCGCCCGTCTCGCGCCCTGTCGGAGGTCCGCGACATCCTCGCCCGCCGTCGTGAGCGTCTGGCCGCGCAGGGCGTGAAGGTCCGCCCGGTCGAGTCCGGCTGGATCCGCGGTGTCGGGTACAACGCGAACGACGAGCAGCTCGTCATGAACCTGCAGGGCCGCGTGTACGGCTACCACGTGGACCGTCAGACGTTCGAGAAGATGATGCACGCGCACAGCATCGGCTCGGCCTACAACCACCTCGTGAAGAAGGTCGCACCCCGGTTCGAGGTCGAGCAGCACGAGGAGTGCGGGAACTACTACTACGCCGGTCGTGAGCACCGGTGCCCGTCGTACCACTTCAAGCCCACACGCGGGGCGGCTGTCGCCAACGCCTGAACCTTGGGCAGACCACCCCCGCGCGTGAGAAGAGGCCGCCATCCTCCGGGCGGCCTCTTCAGCGTGTGTCAGTCGGGTTTGTTCGCCTCGTACGTCTCATGGTCGCCGTACCCGGTGTCCTCCAGCCACTGCACGTACTCCCGGCCACCGCGGTGGATGTACAGCCCCGGGTCGTATGTTCCCGTCACCGGGTAGTGCGGCGCCGGCCGGTCGAAGTAGCCGCCACCGTCCTCAGGTGAAGGTTCCGGGGTCACCGAGTCCACCAGGGCCCGCCGGGCGGCGGCCGCACGTTCGCGAGCGTTCCGGTTCTCCGGGAAGACGGTGAAGATCGCCACCCCCGCGGTGGCGAACATCGCCACAATGACAGCGATAGACAGTCCTGTCGCAGCGGGGGAGGCGTTCACGACGGCGACGACGGCCGCCGCGATCAGGAGCGCCACCACCGCGGACCCGCCGATGAATACCGCCAGAGTGGCCGGCATTTCCCTCAGCTTGGGGTTGTTGGCGGCATCGGTGAGCCGCACGTACTCCGCCCACTCCTCGGCGGTGAACCGCGACTGCAGGCTCTGATCGGCCGTGTACCCGTGAGCACCCATGCCCCACCCCTCCCTGATGCCGTCAGCGTAGCGCCCACCCCCGCCACCGGCCGTGGTCACCGAACAGGGACAGACCGCGCATGTAGATGTCAGCGCCCGCCGAGGCGCTACTCAGCATGCCCGACAGCACCATCAGAAAGACCACCAGATGACCCGCCCCGCCTCCCCGCTCCTGTACATCGACTTCGAAGGTCCCGGCGTGAAAGACGGCGCCACCCCGGACGAGGTCGCCCACTCCGCGATCTTCGAGGTCGCCGTCATCCTCCTGTCACCGGACCTCAGCCACGAGTACGGCCGATACGAGACTGTCGTCCGCCCGACGCAGGAAGCGCTCGAGGAGCTGCGGTCCATCCCGTTCGTGCTCGACATGCACAAGGCATCCGGCCTGTACGACATCCTCACCGGACCGGACGCGCAGAACCTCCCGGAGCTCGCCGAGGCGGAGGACAGGGTCCTCGCGCTGCTGGATGAGCACTTCCCGGCCGACCAGAAGGTCACGATCGCCGGCTCCGGTGTCGCCCGCTACGACCGCCCGCAGATCCAGGTGCAGATGCCGCGCCTGGCGGCCCGTCTCACCTACGACGAGCAGGACATCTCGTCGGCTCGGAAGCGATACGAGTTCATCGTCGGCATGCCGATCGTTCCGGCCAAGCCCGCGAAGACGCACCGGGCGATGGCGGACATCGAGGACGACATCCGCTACCAGCGCGCGTTCGACAACGTGTACGCCGGCTCCATGTCCGAGGGCGGGAGCACCGACCCGGTCGCCCGGCAGCTGCTGGCCCTCGCCCTCACCGAGCAGTACATCCAGCACGACACGTTCCTGAACGCCGACGGTACGGAGTTCCACACCGTCCGCCCGCCGAAGGTCATGCAGTCGCTGCTGGAGGGCGTTCCCGCCCTCGAAGTCGTCTCCGGGTACATGTCCCTCACCGAGCAGCTCCTGCGCCTGCTGGCCGGCTCCTACGGCATGCAGCCGAGCGTTGCGCTGGGTCTGGTCCGCGAGTCGCTGCTGGATGCGGCGAACTCGTAACCGGCGCGCCGGGCGCGGTCAGCAGTAGTCTGGCGAGAAGAATTCCTGGCCGACGCTCAGCCCCACGATGATCCCGCTCGAGGACTCAACCATGGCAGCGAACTTCTGGCCGTCCTCCTTCCAGGTGTAGATGGAATAGTCAGGCATCATCTCCCACGTCCTGCTGGTCGCACCGAGCGGAACCAACTCGGACGCGTTGGAGCCGAGGGTGACACCGGTGCGTGTCGCGGGCGCGTCGTCAGCGGGTTCCCCAAGGACCATGATGCCGACGACATCCGGGTCGGGCCACCAGATGACACCCCAGGGTTTGCTTGTACTGCAGACCCCGTTCTTCTCCGCCGCAGCATCGGCCTGGTCGGAGCTCGCGCCGATCTTCACTGGCCCCACGCCGGTCGCGTCGATGAGCCACCGGTCAGGCTTCGGTGGAGTGATGTAGATGGTGTAGCCCTCCGGACTCGCCATAGTGGCCGCCGCCGCTCCGAAGCCGTTCAGTGCGGTGCGCACGCCAGCCACCAGCCAGGCGAGGCCCGCGACTGCCGCGGTGCCGAAGAACGCCAGCCCCGCCCTCTTGAGGGCCCCGTCCATGCAGCCGAGGACGGTGCCTACGGCGTCATTGAATACGTTCGAGGCCTGCGTGACAGTCTCCACCTCGGAGGTGACCATGCTACTGAAACCAGCGATGCACGACTCCCACTGGAACAGCTTGGCCACGGCAGCCTTCGACAGGCCACCTTTGCCCGCGAAGGGGAGGATCATCGCCAGCGTGTCGACCGCGTACTGTCCGGCGGTGACAAGGTACCCGGGAACGGATGGCTTGAACCTCACACCCATATCGGAGTCGCCTGCCACGTCGTACTCGATAGTGCTGCCCGGGCCCACGAGCGTTACGGTGTTCCCTCGCTTGGACGGCACCTCTTTGATGAGGCTCGCGAAGATCCCCACGAGGTCGTTGGGTTCGCCCGCGGTGACCGTCATTCCTGGGGTGTGCTCAGCGGCGACCGTGTACCCGCGACCGTTCACCGCTTTGAGCGCCGCCGTCTCCGTGGTGCCTTCACCCAGGCACCAGTAGACACTGGAGCCTGAGTCCGATTTGACCGAGTACCCCGCGGCGCGCACCGCGTCCTCGCTGTTGCAGCTGGGGGGTTTGCCTGCATCACGGTAGATCCTGTCAAGGCCCGCCCGGGCCTTCTCCATCAGCTCGTTCCAGCGCAGCTCAAACCAGTTGGAAAAGTGGGTCGTCGTCACGACGACGACGTCGCCGTCCTGGGCGACGTTCTCGGCGACCTCGTAGTTCACACCGTCGGACGTGGACGTGTACACGGGCAGAGGCTCGCCGCCCTTGAGCTTGGTCGCGAACCGGATTTCCGCTGGGCCGACAAGCTCGGCGCCCGACATCTCGATGCTCCAGCCCGCCACCCCGTCGGGGCCCTTGACTGCCGCGGCTGTGACTTCCCCCTCGCCTTTGATGCTGGTGCCGGGGATGCTCACTTCCAAGCTCGATCCAGCCGTGAGGGTGGCGTCCTGGCCGGCACGGACCTGAACCGCGCCAGACCCAGACGTTGGCGCAGGCGTGCAGGCCACGAAGCACGCGGCCAGTGTCGTCGCGATGGCGCCGAGCGCCACCGATCGCATCATCGTCCGCCCCATTGCAGCCCCCAGCCCTTACGGTGGCACCCATCTTGGCGTATCGCGGTGCTGACGTCACCCCCCAATGGTGTCCCGAGCTATTCCTCAGACCCACGCGCATAGAGGCTTCGTCGAACCCGCTCCCGGCCGACAACGTGAGTGTCACACCAAACCGGTAGACACCGCGCATAGAGGGAGTAGCGAATCCCCACCCCGGGAGGAGCACCTCCGGAACAGGGCCTTCCTGAACCGGAATCGCCGCCCGCAAGGGCACGAACGGAAAGATATACGGAACCAACTATGGCTGGCGAAACCATCATCAACGTCGTCGGAAACCTCACCGCGGACCCGGAGCTCCGGTACACGCAGAACGGTCTCCCCGTGGCGAACCTCACCATCGCGTCCACCCCGCGCACGTTCGACCGTCAGTCGAACGAGTGGAAGGACGGCGAGGCGCTCTTCCTCCGGGCGAGCATCTGGCGTGAGGCCGCCGAGCACGTCGCTGGTTCGCTGACGAAGGGCATGCGCGTCATCGCGACGGGCGCCCTGAAGCAGCGCTCCTACCAGGACAAGGACGGCAACAACCGCACCGCGTACGAGCTCGAGATCGACGAGATCGGTCCGTCGCTGCGCTACGCCACCGCGTCGGTGACGCGCGCCGCGGGCGGCAACGCCCAGGGCGGTCAGGCCTCGGCCCCCGCCGCCCAGGCGGCCACGGCCCCGGCCGCTGCTGCGGCCCCCGCTGCGGCTCCGGCCGCATCGGCCCCGGTCGAGGACGACATCGCGTTCTGAGTCGACCCGCAGACGCAGGCGTCGCCGCCTGCTGACGCAGCACGCAAGGCCGGAGAGGTTCGCCTCTCCGGCCTTTGCGCATAGAGGCCGTATGGGACGACGACGGGACCCTGCGGTCAACCTGAAACGAACAGCCCTCGGCACGTTCGGCTACTACGCACGCACACGCACCAGCAAGGCACTCGCCACCGTCCTCACCGCGGGCTTGGTCGCGGGCGCCGGCATCTGGCAGTACCCGGCCGTCACCGCTACCGTCGAAGCGTGGGCGGCAGGGCTCAGCGGACGAGACGAGCAGGTCGCAGCCCAGACCGCGCTCGGCGACGCGCTCAACGACGCGGAGGACGTCATCGACGACGCCCCCGAGTCCACCATCGTGAACCTGGACACGCTCGCCGCCCTCATCGACGACTGCACCCAGACCCGCCGCAGCGGCGACATCGCCGCGATGCAGGCGTGCACCACCGACCTCTCCCGGATTGCCCGCACATCCGGGGTGCAGCTGGAGCGGGAAGCGACCGCCACCCAGATCGTCGCCCTCGAAGCGCAGGCCGCCGAAGCGCAGCGGCAGCGGGAAGCGGAAGCTGCCGCGGCCGCTGCGAAGGCTGAGGCGGAACGGAAGGCCGCGGAGGAGGCAGCGAAGCGGAAGGCGGCCGAGGAGGCGGCGCGGAAGGCTGAGGAGGCCCGGAAGGCGGCGGAGAAGGCGAAACCGCCCGCCGGCGGCTCGAAGGGCGGCGGCGACTCCAAGAGCGGCGGCAGCAAGGGCGGCGGCGGTGGTGGCGGGTCGCGCCTGTCGACGACTGTCACCTGCAGCGCGAAGCAGAACGTCACCGCGACCGCGAAGGGCGGCGGGACGGTCACCGTCACCATCAGCGGGGCCGGTTCCGCCTCCCACTCCGGGAAGGGGTCCGCCACAGCCACCGCGACCGGGAAGGGGAAGTTCACGATCGTGGCCACCTCCACAGGGGGAGGGCTCTCCCTCAACCCCAGCTGGACGGGCGCCTGCCTGTGAGCCGAACCCTGGCCGTCCGTGCGGACGGCTCTCGCGTCAGACCTCTCGTGAGGTCGCTGCCGCGCACGTCCGCCACGAAGACGCAGCGCCGTCGTGCAGCACACAGGGCCCGGCTCCTCGGCGCCCGGTAGCCCTCGCTCGCTGCCGCTCGCGACCCGTGAACGCCGGCCTGCGCCGGCTTTCACGCTGTCCCCATCGACCCGGGCCCGCGCGCCCGTCACGTCACGCTGAGCACCCCCGACACGCCGTCACACGAGGATGACTCCGGCTGCGCCTACATCATCCTCGCGCGCCGACGCGCCGGCCGCACTCAGCTCCTGCCCTCAGAACCTGTCGGCTGCGGCGTTGAAGATGACCTCGCTGGTGACGGTGGTCACCACACGCTCGATGATCGGGTTCCACCCGGCCACGTCGTCGTCCGCGGCGAGCTCGCGGGCAGCCTGCTCGCTGTGGCGGGTCTTCCGATGGTCGCCGTCCGGCGCGAACAGGTGACCACCCACTTCTCGGTGACCCGAGATGTCGGCCCGGCAAGCATCATGCCTCCGTGACCGTGACGGGGATCCCCGCGGCGCGGGCGATCTTGATCATGTCGTCGGTGCCGCGGTTGGCTGCCCCGATGGCACGGAAAGCGAGGCATTCGTCGGCGCCCGCGGCGAGCATCGCCCGGTTGCGTTCCGGGCCAGCCCCACGGAAGTACGGCGCGCCCTTCGGTGCGTTCACGGGCCGCATGCGAAGCGCCTCCGCCCGGTCGTACCCGCCGCGTACGGTGCCGTCCTCACGGCGCCACAGCGCGGGCCATTCCTCGGTGTGGACGCCGGATCGCTCGGCGAGGAGCCCCGACAGTCGATCGGCGCCGTTGGCAGCGCCGTGCACGATCAGCATGGGGCGATCCCCTGCACGCTGACGGGCGCCGCGGAGAGCAGCGATCATCGCGTCCCTCTGCGGCGAGGGCACGGTGGTCCAGTCGTCCCGGAACCGGGACTTCGAGCCGGGCCGGAACAGGTCGGACCCGAACTCGCGGGAGCCGGTGATGAGCACACGGTAGGGGGAAGGGGCGTCCAGGAGCGCGTCGATGCACTCGCGGAGAACCTCCGCCCATTCGACGGCGGTGGGGGAGACGTTGCAGGTCGCGCTGCGCTGAGCGTGCTTGTACCAGAACGCCTGGAATCCGGTGCGGTGGTGGGTGAAGTTCGGTGGGCACCCGTCCTCGTGGCCGGCGGCTTCGCCGTCGCACCAGCAGTACGCGCGCATCTCGAACACGTCGTTGACGATGGGCTCGCCGCCGTGGTTCGCGACCCGGGCGTGCAGATCCTGCCCGCCCTCGAACCGCTCAGCGTAGAGCGCGTCCAGGATGGTGAACCCGTCGGTGACGTAGTGCGGGGTGGAAACGGTCGTGAACGTGGCTCCCGTGGCCAACTGGCCGAGTTCCGGGGTGAATGTCATGGGTGAGTCTCCTGGGACGGGAACAGCCCGCACAGCGGACTGTGCGGGCTGTTCACGGTGTCGGGTCAGGCCGCGACGGCGACGCGCGGGTAGAAGGTGAGCTTCTCCGCCATGCGCTTCTTGTCGTTGTCCTTGTAGTACACGGGCTGGTACTCCGCCTTGGTGGCGTCGTACTCCGGGTCCACGCCACGGTCGGTGACCGAGCGCAGGACACGGACCGTGTGGCCCGAACCGTCCGACTTCTTGACGCGGTCGAACGAGACCTGCACCTTGTGGCCGATGAGCCCGGGGACAGCCTCGATGCCCTTCTCCGGGTCGCCCTTGACTCCCGCGATGAGGCGCATGAGCGCGGTGGCCGCGCCACCCTCCTCGAGGAAGTCCGTGCGCAGGTGCTCCTTGGCCTCCGGCGTGTGGGTGGTGACGCCCGAGCGGAACATGACGACGCCGCGGTTGGAGGAGGCCTCCTTAGCGAAGCCGATGACCGTGGCGATGAAGCCGGCCGAGCTGACCGTGTTCGCGGCCTCCTTGTCCAGCTGGACGAACGCACGCTGGACCTCGCTGTTCGGGTTGAGGTACCCGGCGATGCGCTTGACCTCGTCGGCGACCTCACCGGGGGCGGCGCCCTTGCCGGCGACGATCGCACCGGCGATCACGAGCTGCTGCTTGACCTCGTCCGAAAGTGTTTCTGACATTCTCTGGTTCCGTATCTGTATCGGGGTGGGTGGGGGTGAACTTCCCGTCGCCTCTATGCGCGACGACGGGACGTTCGTGAGGGTCAAGCCAGGGCAGGCTCGGCCTCGACCGCAGCGGATGCTGCAGACGTGCTCTTCGGCTCCGGGATGGTGGTGTTCACCAGGAGCGCGTCGAAGTTGGGGGCGCCGAAGTCGGTGACCTCGACGAGCGGGATGGCGATGCGCAGCTTCGCGGCCGTCAGCCCGATGAGCGTCTGGCGCCACTTGTCCCACGCCTGCGCGTCCTGACCGAACGGGGCGGGGCGCGAGCGCAGGGACGCGTTCAGCGAGTACGCGACACGGCTGGCCGAGTCGAACGACCAGTCGAAGCCGCCCGCGAACACCTGACGGTGCACGGCCTCCGCGATGCCGCCGAGGACGGTGGCGAGGGCGTTGATGGTGGCGGGCTTGAGGGGCTGGCCGTAGATGTCGAGGTGGGTGGCGGCGCTGTCGGTGAGCGCCGCGGTCGCCATGACCGACCACTTGTTCGTCGGCATGGTGAGCAGGTTCTGCTCGGTCTGGGTCACGATGGTCTCCTGAGTGGTTGTGGCGGGCGACGGGGAGCCGTCCACCGTGTTCATGCGCGGTGCCGCGGCGAACTCGCGGACAGTGGGGATTCCGAGCGCGACGGGACCCTCCGGGCCGCCGTGCATCTTCCGGGCGTTCGCCTTCGCCTTCTCGGACTTGACTGATGCGACAGGGCAGCTGTTGACCGCCGGGCACCAGCCGCACAGGTTCGATGGGGTGGCCGGGAAGACGGCCGCGTCCGCGGTCGAGTTCATGTAGTCGTAGGACCGCTTGAACGCGGCGAGCGTGGCGCGCTTAGCGGCGGGGGACAGGTCGGCGGGGACGAGCTGCTTCTGGCGCGGCCAGATGAGGGTGGCGGAGCCTGCGGGCTTGCCGAACACCTGCTCGACGGCGTCGTCGTACAGCCGCATCTGGTCGCCGTAGTGGTCCCCGAACATCGGGCTGGGGCGCTTGACCTTGCCGCCGAACTTGTAGTCCTTGATGAGCAGCGTCGCGTTCTCAAGGTCGTCCGGATCACCGTCGATGTCGGTGCGGTCGAGGTATCCGACGAACGGGACCCCGTTGGAGAGCAGGATGCCCTTGAACTCCATCTCCGTCTTGTAGACGTTCACCTCGGACGGCTTCTCGAGGTCGAAGATCTTCTCCGCCCACTGGCCGATGGTCTTCGACACCTCAGCGAAGTAGTCGTCGTACTGCGGGGTGCCCTCGAACGCGGCGAGCTGCTCCCGGGTGACCGGTTTGACGAGGCGGCGCAGAGCGGTCATCGTCCGCTTCTCCGGCTCACGCTCGTAGAACCGCTCCAGGATCAGGTGTGAGCCGCTGCCGAGCTCCGCAGGGCCGAGCGGGTTGGCGACAGACGGGAGCATCGACTCGATCGCGAACCGTGCCGCACAGCCGGTGACGTTCTGGGCAGTGGACGCGGACATGTTCCGTCGACGGATCGCACGGATGCCCTGGTCCCTGTCACCCTCGATGCGGGTGCGGTCGCCCACGACCAGGCTCTTGCCCACCCAGGCGGTCTCCGCGACAGCGCCCTGGATCTGCTCGTCGCTGACCGCCTGCGTGACGGCGGATGGCTTGGAGCCTTTGCCAGCGGCGGGCGCGGCGTCGGTTGCCGGCAGAGTGGTTGTCATACAGGTTCCCTTTCAGGGGTCATCAGCCGTGCACGACGGCTGCTATCCCTATGCGCGGTGGGTGGTCTGCAGGTGTGACACTCAGCCGGGGAACGGCTGGACGTCGTGGCTTGCCAGCCACGCGCTCGGGTTCACGGGGCCGTGACCGGGGAGATGGATCTCGAGGTGAAGGTGGGCGCCGTAGCTGCGTCCGGTGTCGCCGACAGCACCGACCAGGTCGCCGCGCTGGACCCTCTGGCCCTCGCGCACGTGGATGGCGCTGAGGTGGCTGTACGAGGTGACGAACGTCTCCCCGTTGATGTGGTGCTTGACCATGACGTGGTGGCCGTGGTTCCCGTCGTCCGGGGTGGCGACCAGTACGACACCGGAGGCCATCGACTTCACAGGGGACCCTTCACCGGCGGCGAGGTCGATGCCCTGGTGGTCGGTGGTGCAAGGCCCGTCGCCGGGGCAGGTGCGCTGCCCGAACCCGGAGCTGACCGGGGCGGGCGCGACGGGCTGGGAGATCTTCGGCTCGTACGCGACGGAGTAGCCGCCGCGGTCGAGAGTCTGCGTCTGCACCTCAGCGGGCGCCCGGAAGGTCTGCGGCTCGATGGCCCGGACCTGCACGATCGGGCCTGCTGCGGCGGCGGGGGAGACCTGCGCGGCGGCCGCCGGGGTGGACGCGAGGGCGATGCCGGCCAGGCCCATGACGATGAGCTTCGAGTGTGTTCTCATGGCCCCGGCTATGCGCCGAAACAGTGGGAACGCTCGTTCTCCACCGAAAATGGCAAGCAGAACCAAGGTCTGCCAAGGTCACCTTGGCTGGAGTTTCCCCAGTGTTTTCAAGGGATGGAGGCGGGTTGCCAAGCCTGCCAAGTAGTAGATGTCTCGTGTAAGAAGAAAAAGTAGGTAGTAGTAGCTAGATCCGGGAAAAGCACACTCTCCTCCCCTTATACATAGACATTCCTGCACTTGGTTTCCTTGGCTGGAGCACCATTCGCCCACCCTGACCTGGGGTTTTTGTGTGGTCTGACCTTGGTTTCGACCTTGGCAATACCTTGGCAGAGCTGGCGTAAGCCCCCGCGCGCATAGCGCACGGGTGAAGAACCGACCCCTCGTCGTCGCCGCGCTCGTCGGCGTGCTCGCGCTCGCGGGGTGCACCCCACAGGCCCCGGCCCCAACCCTGACGCCGGCCCCGACACCCACCGTCGCCTCTATCGGTGGAGCGCTCGCGGGGGAGGGATGGACGGTCACTGTCAACAGCGTCCAGCTCGACTCGGACACAGAGGTCATCGGGACGAACGAGTTCAACCCGGCCCCCGGCGACGGGAAGCGGTACGCGCTCGTCAACCTCACCCTCGAACGCACGCGAACGCCCGCGGCCGCACCCCTGGATGTGGACGTCGCCATCGACGTGGACGGCGAGCAGTACCGTGAGGCCGCCGCACAGGCGCCCGCGCAGCTTCGCGTTCTGTCCCCGGTGGACAGCGGCGCGACCGTCACCGGGAACCTCGCCTACCTGCTCCCTGCCGACGCGAAGAGCATCGCTGTCGTCGTCACGATCGCGGACAGCCCCGTCCCGTACCTCGTCGCCATCGAGTAGCGCGCGCACTTTTCTGCGGCGCCGCGTACATGCTCGACATGACCACCACCGCTGCTTCCGCTGCCCTCAACGACACCGAGCTCGCCCGCCTCACCGACCTCGCCGACCTGACCGTCGAGAACCCGGTCATCGTGCAGGGCAACGCCCGCGAGCTCATCCGCAACGTCCCCGCCGAGTCCGTGCACGCGATCGTCACCGACCCGCCCTATGGACTGGACATCGGCCGGCAGACCGGCAAGAAGTGGGACCGCGCCGAGGGAAACCCCGCGTTCGACCCCGACTTCTGGGAGGACGCGATGGCCGCCCTCAAGCCCGGGGGCATCCTTCTCGCGTTCGGCGCGTCCCGCACTGTCCACCGCCTCACCGTCGCCATCGAGGACGCCGGGTTCGAGATCGAAGAGTCCATCCTCGCGTGGACCCGCGCGGACAAGAAGCTCGTGGACATCAACGTCGCCCGCGAGTTCGCGAAGAAGGGCGAGACGGACCTGGCTGGGCAGTACGCCGACTGCCACTCCATGTTCAAGCCCGCCTACGAGCCGATCGTCGTCGCCCGCAAGCCCTACGCGAAGGGCCTCAACCGCGTCCAGAACATCCGCGAGCACGGCGTCGGGTTCCTGAACTTCTCCGACGCGTACACGCCCACCTCAGAGGACCTCTCCCGCAAGCCCGGCGCCCCGTCGAAGGACGGCGTCATGTACTACGTCCGCGGCGGCATGGAGAAGTCGAAGCCGCACGCCGGCGGCCGGTACCCGCACAACATGGTGTTCCTCCACACCCCTGAGTGCGACCCGGAGAACGGCTGCGCGTACGACTGCTCGGCCGGGATCTACGAGCATGAGCACAAGGGGAAGACCCGGTTCTTCCGGTCGTTCTTCCACACCGGCCGCACCCCGCAGTCAGAGCGCATCACCATCGACGGGGAAGCGCACCTGACCGTGAAGCCCCAGTCCGTCATGGAATGGCTCGTCGGCATCGCCACCCTCCCCGGCCAGGTCATCCTCGACCCGTTCGCCGGCTCCGGCTCCACCATGGTCGCCGCCGCCACCCTCGGGCGTCGCAGCATCAGCTTCGAGCTCGGTGAGAGCCACACCGCCATCATCCGCTCCCGCGCCCCGCAGCAGTAATGCGGGCCGCCTCGTACATGGCTGGCATGAACGTGACACAGTTCGACGAATCCAAGGTCAACCGCGACTCCCTGAAGCGGTTCGACTTCAAGGCCCACACCAAGCCCGACATCGACCCGCTGGGCGGCGCACAGCCGGTCATCATCAACAGCCCCGTCACCGGAGAGCGACGCGCGAACCTGTGGATCGTCATCCCCGACGGTCAGGCGGTGGAGATGAACGTCTTCGAGGCCGGCATCGGCCGCCCCGAGGAGGAGACCTGGCGGGAGGACACCATCACGTTCCGCCGCACCGACGAGGGCGTCCGCGCCGTCTACGAGGTCATCGACGACGACATCAGCGCCCTGTTCGGCGAGGCAGCAGCCGAGCTCGACGAGGCGGAGTTCGACGCGATGATCATGGAGCTGCGCAACGAGGTCCGCGACCGCAGCCGCGGCAACACCGACGTGTTCTTCCAGGACGGCCACATCCAGTTCCGCCATGTCTCCGACCACGACGTGAATGAGGACGGCGGGTTCTTCACCGCCAACGTGTTCGGCACCCTCGAGTCCGACCAGACCTACGTCCTCACCCGTGACGGGGTGCTGTTCCCCGCCGCATACCGCGTGCTGAGCGAGTACGGGTTCGGCGACGAGCCGACCTACCACCAGCAGTAGGGGTACCACCCCACGAAGAGCCGGACCAGGTGTCCGGCTCTTTCGCTTGACCGCGCATGAACGTACGAGAAGAACTAGGAGCCGGGTACATGGATGGCATGAACGACAACAAGACCTGGGACGAGTCGAAGGTCAACCGCGACTCGAAGAAGCGATTCGACTTCAAGGACCAGTCCCAGCCGGAGGGCATCACCCTCGGCGGCACCCGCATCATCCAGCCGAACGGCGCTCCCGTGAAGGTCGTGTTCCTCGCCGACCAGGGCGACGGGTACGACGGCCTCAGCATGGCCGAAGCTCGCGAACGGCTCGGCATCCCCGCCACCGAGGGCGACGACGTCGTCGTCGAAACCATCCGGCTCATGGCCGAAGACCGCGACGACGACTACGTGCCGTTCATCTCCGAGGAGCCCGGCTACGAGCTCCCCGGCGACGACGCAGTCCTCTCCACCGCCGAGTGGTACAACCCCATCCCAGGCATCACCTGGGACGAGTACGCAGACACGTGGGAGCCGGACGGTGACGACGAAGGCGTGTACGTGCGCGCCAAGGCCGTCATCGACGCCGAGCAGTGGGGCTGGGAGGACAGCGTCACCGCCCTGGAAGCCGTCGTCGCCAGCCACGCCGCCGAGAACGGTGACTGGGCCGGGCAGGACCACGACGTCGAGGGCCAGGACGGGAAGATCTACCTGCCCGTCGCCGACCACTTCCCCACGGACGCGTTCGAGCCTCGCATCGTCACAGACCGGCTGAACAAGCGGCTCACCGACATCGACCCCGCGCCCGTGATCCGGGAGGTGAAGCGCAAGGGCGTCATCCTCACCGATGCGGCGCTGCGCGAGTCCCGCGAGAAGGCAGGCCGCCCCACCCTGTACGCCGTCGCGAACGGGCGGGTGCCCTCTGACGCGGAGATGGTCGCCATCTGCCGCGAGTTCCGGGTCCGCACGACACTCCTCTCCGGCTACCTCGTCGGCCAGTGGGCGGGCGAGTTCCCCGAGGGCATGGACGAGGCCGAGAAGGACAAGATCATCGCCGCGCTGAACGTGTGGATCAAGAGCCGGAAGAAGGACTGACATGCCAGACACCATCAGCGCCGAGAAGAAGAAGGCCCGCGAGGATGCCCGGAAGCGCACCGGCCAGTTCGGGAAGCAGGAACACAGTGGCCCCCAGGCCGTCGTCGTAGCGGTCACCCCGAAGGAGGCCGCCCTCCACAGCCTCCGCGGCGTTCTCGAAGGCCACCCCGACCTGATCGCGCACGCCGAGGACTTCATCCGCACCGCCCCCGGCGACTTCTGGCGGCCAGACCTCGCGTACGTCGAGTACGACGACAAGCTCATGGAGGAGCAGCTCGACGCCTACCTCACCGGCGACGACGACACGCTCGACGGCATCGACGAGATGTTCCGTGAAGGCGAAGGGTACGAGGACGCGATCAACCGGTATGCCGAAGACCTCATCGGCGTGGAGCTGAACGACCTCGAGGACTACGACCTGCAGGATGAGGTCCGCGAATGGATCCAGGGGATGGACGAGTCCGCTGTCATCCCGAAGCTCGTCGAAGGCAACGGTGACGTGCTCATGCAGCTGCCGGCAGCCGCAGACGACGACGCGTTCGGTGCCGCCCTCCAGGCAGCCACCGAGGTCGACGGCGAGGACGAGCGGTACGAGGCCATCGAGAAGGTCTTCCACGACGTGCTCACCACCGCCGGCATCGAACTGACCGACGAGAACAAGGCCGCGGTCCGATCTCTCATCGACGAGAACAGCCTCGACTTCGGCCCGCAGTCCTCGGAGCAGTGGCGACTGCGACTGGTCGTGAACGCCGCACCGAAGACCGTCGCGATGTCCTCTTACGGCGAGCACCGCGACAGTGCCCGCACCCTGAACATCGAGGACCCCTCGCTGCTGCTGGTGGACCCGTGGAACGGCCGCTCCCACGACGTGCAGCTCACCGGCACCTACAAGACCGCCGTCAGCACGGACCGGCCCGCACGCCTGGACGCCGTTCTCGGCTACGGGTCGCTCGACAACATCGCCGGCGTCGTCCGCTCCGCCTACAGCGCTGACATCACCATCGAGGAGACCGCATCATGACCATCAGCAACGCAGCCGAAGCCGCCCGCGAGGACGCCCGGAAGGTCACCGGCCAGTTCGGTGAGCAGGAGCACTCCCAGCCCGGGTTCGAGCTCGGCGGCGGTCTCGACCTGAGCAGCCACACACCCGTCGACATCGACACCCGTCTGGCAGAGCTGTACGAGGAGCACTCCCGCATCCTGGCGCCGCTCGGCTGGCGGGAGGACGACGCCGAGAAGAAGCGTGCGGCCGTCGAGAAGGCAGAAGCTGAAGGCGAGCGGTACGAGGGCCAGCTGGACTACCTCGAGCAGGTGGCCGACGAGGCAGACCGGAAGGTCGCGGAGATCTGGGCGGCCGCGGACGCGAAGAAGCGCGAAGCGGCCCCGTACGAGGCGGAGTTCACCGCCCGGGGCGGGTGGACCCGTGCGTTCCTGACCACGGGCACGAACGGGCACGTGCACTCGTCGATGGACTGCTCCACCTGCAACCGCGAGGGCAAAGTCACTCGGTTCGCGTGGATGACGGACTACTCCGGAGCCGACGAGCAGACCATCGTCGAGGACGCGGCTGAGAGGGCGTGTACAACGTGCTACCCGTCGGCACCGGTCGACGTGCTCAGCCGTCCGACGAAGATGTTCACGCCGGACGAGAAGCGCAAGCAGGAGGAGCGGGAAGCCCGGGAGGCTGCGAAGGTCGAACGGGAGCGGAAGAAGATCGAGAACGCCCTCACCCCGGACGGGTCCGAGTTCGTCGTCTACCCGGAGCCTGCCGGTTCCGGCTTCCGCACGTACGGTGAGCGGTTCAAGACGGAACGTGCCGCCACCATCTGGGCCACCGACCAGCTCACCTGGATGCCGACTATGCAGGACCCGGAGCGGGTGGAAACCCACCTCGCCGCTGTCCGGAAGGTCGCGGAGGCCATCGCTGTCAAGCACGGCCGGCCAGTCGAGTACGTTCTCGGTGAGCTGCAGGTGAAGGCGGACCTGAAGACGAAGGTCATCACGAAGAAGGTCGCCGACCAGCGGATCGCAGAGCTCGCAGCGAAGTACGGCGTCAGTTGACCGGGTCGCCCGTCATCGCGCGGACGCGGACCACCTTCTCGATCGTGGCCACCGCGTCCTCTGACGGGGTGCGGATGTCGCGGACGCCGTGTGCGGCAGCCTCCTGACCGGACGCGAACAACGGCACATCCGTCTCGTACTCGGCACATGCAGGGTCGAGGTGGCCCTGGCTGATCCCGATGCGCACCGCGAGCAGTTCGGACGGGTCCGCGTGCCCCAGCCACCCAGCGCACACGTGCGAGTCGCCCTGGTGGCACATGAAGACTTCGATCGGCTGTTCGAACGTCTCCGCGTCGTACCGGGGGAGTTTCGCATACTCATCCTGATGCCATACGCCACTGGCTACGGACTTTCTGTAAGGGCAACTCGCGCACGGGCGCGGACGCGGAACCTTCATGGGCTCCTCATGCGCGGTCACCGTTCGAGGTTACGACGGCGCCGCGCACATGAAGGACATGACCACAGCAACCACCCGTCCTGCCGCCTTCGATGAGACGAAGGTCCGTCGCGGCCAGCCCGGCAACGACGGCCAGTTCCGCGCCTGGGACAACGCCCAGCCCACCGTGAACGTGGAGGCGGTCACCCCCGCTGTCCTCGACGACCTGTGGGAGGGCCGGAAGGCCGCCGCCCGCGCCGTGGAAGAGGCGACCGTGAACCGAGCGATCGCGAACATTCCGGAGAACATCCGCGGCATCCGGTTCATCGAGAAGGACGGTCAGCTCATCGCCGCTGCCGTCATCCCGAGCACCCCCGGCGGCCACATCGCCGGCTCCGACTTCCACGAGCACCACCGCCCCGTCATCACCGCGTACGCGAACAACCGCAGCGAGTTCGTCCCGCTCGAGCCGACCTACGAGAAGTACGGCCGTGAGGCATGGGACTGGATCCCGACCGCCGAGCAGCGTGCCTCGCTCGCCACCGAGGACACGGACACCGCCCGCGAGGAAGCGCTCGCCGCGTTCCGCGAGACGAACTACGCATACAACCAGGCGTCCGCGACGTACCTCCGCGACAACATCCCCGAGGGTGTGGAGACCGTCGAGGTCGCATACGGGCCGGTGAAGACCCACCGCGGTCGCTACGAAACCGTCCCCACCGTCATCGGCATGTACGACAAGGACGGCGAACTGTTCACCAAGCCCATCGCCCACCGCGACTTCGCCGACTACCGGGTGAACATCGCCCGCACCGACATCGCGAGCCTGTTCCCTGTCCAGTACAACGACGCCGGCGGCGCCGTCTACACGATCGCCGCAGGGGAGTAGGTATGAGCACCAACACCTGGGACGAGTCGAAGGTCCGCCGCGGGCAGCCCGGCAACATCGGGCAGTTCGCCGAGAAGGTGCAGAGCGACACCGAAGCGGCTGTCGTCGTGCCCCCTGACTTCCGCAGCGACCGTGCACGGATGATGGACGACGAGATCGCCGACATCGAGACACGGCTGGGGAAGATGAAGGAAGCCCGCCGCGACCAGCACCTCCTCGACCTTGCCCGGTTCCTCCCGGCCGAGGTCACCCGCGTCGTGTTCCGAGCCGACCACGACGAGGACGGCAACGAGGACTCCCTGTCCTTCGACCACGCGGATGACATCGAAGACATCGACTTCGCCGACCTCGACCCGGCGATGCGGGACAACCTGTACGCGGTGGCGTGGGACTGCGGGAAGCCGGGAGACTTCGTCGCCGGAGACTGGATGGACGGCGAGGACGGCTACTACTGGGTGAACGTCGACGAGGAGACCGCGCTCGGCCACGCCGAGGACTTCGAGCGCGCGATCGCCGCAGAGCAGGAAGCGAACGGGTTCGCGTCGCTGCGCGTCGCATTCGGCCGCAACGCCTGGGTCGAGCGGGCCGCCCGCTGCCGCGCGCACGCCGCCGGCATCAAGAACATCCACCTCCACCTGCCGGAGGACAAAGCAGGCGTCGAGGTCGTCTGGTTCGAGGACCGGGACGGGAACCTCGTCCGCCCTGACGAGGCGAACAGCGACCACCGGTTCATCCAGGCGCAGGTCGAACGTCTCGCGCACGCCACCGAGTCGATGAAGCCCAGCGGCAACCCCGACGCACCCCTGACCTTGGAGGTCTGACCATGACCAGCGCCGACACGGGGGTCATCCTCGCCGTGAACCCCGCCACCGGGCAGTTCGAGGAGTACCCGGTCGACGACCCCGACTTCGACGAGCAGCTGGACGCACGGGTCGGCCCCGTCTGCTGCGGCGTCTGCGACGTCTGCGAGCTCTGACCGCCATGGCCGCCGACCCGACGTTCTTCGCCCCCGAAGGCGGCATGCGCGACTTTGAGCTCGACGTCGTCGACACCGTGGAAGGCTTCCACGACGTCGTCGCCTGCCGGTAACCTCGCAGGCATGGGGAAGCGGACGACGAAGCTGGCCGCGACCGCCGCCGGCGCCCTGCTGCTGACCGGCTGCTACGCGGCCCCGTGGTACGACACGAACCCCGCGCCGGGGGAGCAGGACTTCGAAGTGTCCCTCCCCGATGAGGGCCCGGGCACCGTCGCTGACGAGGAAGCGTTCCTTGCCGACCTGAGGCGGCAGGACCCCGCCGGGTATGCGGCTGTTGAATCGGACCGGACCGCCATTGCATACGGGTACGGCGCCTGCAAGCTGTTCGATGACGGTGAGACCATCCAGGACGCCGTCGCGCGCGCTGTCTCCGCGGGCGGGGATGGTGATGAGGCCCTCGTCCAGTTCTTCGGGTTCGCTGCGTTGGCCGCCGCCAAGCACCTGTGCCCCGAGCATTGGGATGACGTTCGGGAGCAGCTCGGAGGCTGACCGCGTACATGTTCAGCATGACCGATGCGAACACGTTCGACCCGAAGCTGCACCCCCGCGACCCGGCCGGCACCGGCCAGTTCACCCAGCGCCCCTACCACCCCGCCGAAGCCACCATTCCCGACGCCACTGAGACGCCGCTGACCGAGGGCATCGCCGACTACCTCCGCGCGTACGACGAGGCGCAGGAGAGCTACTCGGAGGCCGGTGAGGAAGACGACGATGCGTACGAGTACTGGGAGGACTTCCAGACCGACAACTCCGGCCACGCGTACGATCTGCTCGCGAAGGCGAAGTCGGAGATCGAGCGGCTGCAGGCAGAGCTCGCGCAGCGTGACGTCCCGCAGGCACTGCGCGACCGCATCGACAACGACTACCGTCACGGCGACGAGCCCCTCATCTTCATCCCCGAGGGCGGGAGCCCCGAGGCCGGGTACGCGGACGCGATCGCGGTCGTCGACGGCCAGCACGCCGTCAAGTACACCCTCGACCCCGACGGCGACATCACGTCCTACACGGTCGGCTGACCCCGCTAGGCTCATCTCACTTCGCAGGGGAGAGGGAGACCGATGGGAAACGCAGCCTGGGGCAACGGCTACCACACCGGCTACGACAAGGGGCAGAAAGACGGCGCGGCAATCGGCGCCGCTGTCGTCGGCGGCATCGTCGGGCTGATCGCGCTGGGAAAGCTGGGGGTCGACAAGATCAAGCAGTGGCGCGTCACCAAGCTCGAAGCCGCTGAGCTCGAGGCGACCGAAACCGACGAGACCGACGCCGACGAGGCCGCATAGCGGTCGCGCGCCTTTGAGAGGTGTCACACGTCGCCGCCGGCACCGCGCATGAAGGGGTACAAGCAGCCGTCGGGGCAACCCGCTGGACTGGTTCATTCATGAGCGGAGCGTCAACACGAACCCTTTCTCCGTGAAGGACTCCATGACCCGCGAAAGCGGCGAGAACACCCTGCGTCCCCGTTCACAGAACCCCAGGCCCGAAGACCTGGGGTTCTGTCGTTGTGCGGCTAGATGCTCGACACGCCCCAGAGCGTGATCCACAGCAGGGCTGTGTTGATCACTCCGACGAACAGTTGAACGGCCTTGCGCTCCTTGTTCTTCTCATCGGTGATCCCCAGGAAGATGAGGAACCCGCCGAACACGACGGCGATCGCCAACGCGATCCAGATGGCACCCTCCCCGACGCCGGTGTTCTTCGTGATGAAGTTCAGGATGGTGCCGCCGACGACCGCGACACCGGGGAACGTGAGCGTCTTCGCGGTCAGGAACAGCGGCTCGTTCTCTTTCACCACCGCTGGGGCATCCACCTTGCCATTCGGCTGAGCAGGTGGCTGCTCATCCACCGCCACCGGCGCTTCCGCGGCCCCGTCCGGTGCGGGCGCAATCACAGGCGGCACCTCCACCGGAGCCGCCATCGGCGGCGCGGGCCGGCGCTGTCGCCTCCCTTCCGGTGCCGCCGGAAGCACGACTTTCTGCACGCTGAACAGCTCTCGAACGCCCATGGTCCCCAGACCCCTCCTCCGCACCGTTGCGGATGTTGGCGCCGAGCATAGCGACGCCCACGTCCCACCGTAAGAGGGGTCGCGCACGCGCATAGGGGCCATGTCGTCGCGGGCGTGAACGCGAACTGTGCCCCTCTCCACCGCGAAGGGCCCCATGAACCGCCTGCAGGCGGGGAGGTCACCCTGCGCCCGCGACGGCACGGACTGAAAGGACGACATGTCGCTCACCATCGCCACCGACGGCGCCTGCAAACGCAACCCCGGCCCCACCGGCTGGGCATGGGTCACCGACGAAGGCCGTTGGGAGTCGGGGTCGCTGCGCTCCGGGACGAACAACATCGGGGAGCTCCTCGCGCTCCTCAACGCCCTCGACGAGCACCTGTACGTCGAAGACCTCACTCTCCTCATCGACTCGCAGTACGTCATCGACTCGTACGCGAAGTGGATGGACGGCTGGGCGCGCCGCGGCTGGGTCACCGCCGCCGGCGCCTCGGTCGCGAACGTCGACATCATGAAGCAGCTCCTGCAGGTCCGCGACACCCGCCGTGCGCACGGGCTGCCGGACGTGAAGCTCGTGAAGGTCAAGGGGCACTCCGGCAACGTCCTGAACGCGTGGGCGGACATCCTCGCCGTGAGGGCCTCCGAGCGAGGAGCTGCCGGCATCGAAGACGTCCGAGGCACCGACCAGGGCGACCTGCCGGCTGATGTCACCCGCCTTCCCGAAGGGGCCACCATCCGCACGCCCGCACCCCGCCGCCGGTACCGCCGCCGCTGAACGGAGAACCATGACCCGCCGCATCCTTGGACACATCGCCGTCCCCTACACCGACGAAGGGGCTGTCCGCAGGCAGACCGTCGCCGTGGACCTGGCGCTGACCGACCGCCGCGACCCGGACGCCGTCTACACCGCCACTGGGCTCCCCGCTGACGCGGACGACGCCGCCATCATCGAGTACCTGTGGGCGCTCGCTGACCTGGACACCACCCCACTGCGCCGCGGTGACGCGATTGCGCTCTCCTCCCGCACCATGGGCGCCGACGCCAGCCGCCTCACTGTCGCGGACGGACAGATCCTCATCCGGGAGCGGTGATGCCGCGCACATGACCGATGTGACCGACATAGCCACACGTATCGAGGGCGCCCGCGACAAGCCCACCGGACGGTTTGGGAAGCAGTCCCACACCCAGCCCAGCGTCAGTGTGCCCGGCGGTGAGCTCCGCCCGCACCACCGGGGTATGAGCGGGACCATCACCGTCCCGTACACGGAACGCCGCGGGCTGTTCCGCCGCGCGAACGCCGCCACCATGGACGTCCCCGTCGTCCTCAGCCTCCCGTGGCTGTGGGGCGAGCAGGCCCTGGACGGCGAGGGAGGGGAGAGGATCGTCAGCGGCCAGGCGCGCAGGCCCGCCGGCCTGGAAGCGGCCGCACCCGACGAGCAGGTCATCGCTCTGCTGTGGGAGCACACCGTGGTCGAGACCGCAGGGCTCAGCCAGGCCGACGCGAAAGCCGCCGCAGTGTCGGCGATACGTGAGACCACACGGCGGTTCGAACTCATCGACGACCAGGTGTGGGGGCCAGCGCACCGGTTCCCGCCGACGCCGCGCACATCATCAGCATGACCATCGTGAATCCGCAGCCGCGCCTGTCGCCTGAGCAGCAGGCCGCGCAGGACGCCGCACGCAACAAGATCACCGGACAGTTCGGGGAGCAGCACCACAGCCAGCCCGGCTTCGAACTCGAGCCGTACCCGTACCCGGCCCTTCGGAACGGCCTCAGCGCCGACCAGGTGGACCTGAACGTCTACGAACGGGAGAACGACGAGGGCGAGCTCGTCTGGCATGTCATCGCGCACTCGATCGTGAAGGACGACGAAGGGTTCGAGGACACCGACTTCGGCACCGAGCTGTTCGAATCGTTCGAGCTGCCCCTGTCCGACAAGACCGCAGGCACCCTCGATGAGGACAACTGGTACAGCCTCGACACCGCGCCGGCATGGCTACGTGACGCTGTCCTCCCGTCCCTCGTCGACCACGGCAGCACCGGCACCGAGAACGCAGTGTGGCGGCGTGCCCGCCACGACCAGCTGATGGCTCAGGGCGCGTTCGCGACCGCGTACGACAACGACTACATCGCCGCGTTCGAAGCCGACCACCCGACCGCCCTTCCCACCGACGCCGCATGGGCGCTCATGGACCTGCCCGAGCTGGACGAGCACATCGACGACGACCCGGAGCGGGAAGCTGCGGCCGCCGAACTCAGCCGCCGCGCAGCGGCCGGTGTCGGCGGGCTCCTCGCCGATGCCCGCGAGCTCCGCGCCGGCGACCAGGCCAGCCTCACCCACCTGCGCAAGCACCTGCCCTCCCGTCACGAGTGGGCAGCCGACCAGCACATGACGGTCACCGGCGTCACCGGTTCGGGAACCGACGGGCAGATCGCTGTGGCGTTCGACGGCGGGCTCACCCTGTACCTGCCGGCTGGTTCCCGCCTTCCCGCCGTCGGGTTCCAGCGTGGTGACAAGCAGCTCTCCGGCGCGGACCTCGTCGCTGAGCTCGTCACCACAGGGGAGACCTCCTACCGGTCGTCGATGGAGCTGACACCCGCGCAGATCGCCGAGAAGTTCAACACCCTGCGCGAGCTGGACCCCAGCGACCCCGACTACATCGACACGCTCACCCCGACCCTGACAGGAGCACGACTGTGACAGATCTCACCCCCGAGCAGAAGCGCGCGCAGGACGCCGCCCGCGAGCCCGGCACCCAGCGTTTCGGTGTCCAGCACACCCGCCCGGCCGAACAGCCGCTGCCGGCCCCCGTGGAGCCGGAGAAGTCCCACGCGGACGTGCTGTGCGAGCTGTCCTACGTGCACGCCTCGGACGCGTGGCAGGCGGACCAGAAGACGATGCAGACGCGTGTGGAAGCGTTCGTCGCCGACGCGCGTCAGTACGTCCCGGATGCGGTCGCCGCCCAGTTCTCCTGGGACTACGACCTCGAAGCCGGCACCCGCCTCGTGTTCGACTACTACGTCGGCGAGGGCGGAGTCCTCGTCGACTCGGACGACTACCCGGACATCAGCGACTTCCACGTCGAGGACCGCAAGCACGCCGCCACGTTCGGGTTCGACGAGAACGAGGATGGCTACGCCATCCTCGAGTTCGACAACGTCGCCGTCCGGGATGAGGCGAAGGCGCGGGCGGAGCTCGCAGCTTCCAAGAAGCTCGACGGGTTCCCGCAGGCGGCGCAGCTTCGTGGGCTGCTGGTCGCTGCGATGGGCGGTGAGAACGGCATCGACCCGAAGTGGGTGGAGAACCTCACCGACAAGGACCGGGACGAGCTGCTGCTCATCTTCGCCGCAGCCATCGACCGCACCCACGAATACCTCGCTCAGAGCGCCTGAGACGCCCTGGAAACGCAGAACGCCCCGTCGGAGCTCCGACGGGGCGTTCGCTTGTCTCAGCGGGCCTGACGGCTTGCCAGCGCCTTCAGCAGCAGCGTGCCGGCATCCTCGGTCGCGTGCGCGGCCTCCGTGTTCTCCGCGGACACCGCATCCACGATCTCCGCCCGCTGAATCTGCGTCGAACGGGGCGCGCTGATCCCGAGACGGATCGCGTCGCCCTTCACTTCGAGCACGGTCAGTTCGATGTCATCGCCGATGAGCACCCGCTCACCGGCCTTCCTCGTCAGTACCAGCATCCCTGCCTCTTCTCTCTTCTCTTCCCTGAGTTACGCCACCCGGGCAACGGGCGGGTCGTTCGTCACGCTGTTGATGACTCCGACGGTGTCGATCGCCAGCCCGCTCGCGGTCGCCTCGTTGTACGAGAGGACCGGGATGCCGTCCACCTGCGAGGACAGGAGCCGGCGGACCGCCTGACGAAGCGTCGGGAAGCACACCAGCACCGGCTCCGGGCCGGAGGCCTCCGCAGCCTGGGCGACCGCCTGCTTCGCAGAAGCGATGACAGCCTCCATCTGCTGTTCCGGGAGGACGACCACAGGGCCGTCCTCGCTGGGTCGGAGCGACTCGAGCATCGTCTGCTCGAGACCGGGGTTGATCATGACTATGCGCAGCCGCCCATCCTCCGCGTACCGGGACGCGAGGGCGGGACCGAGTGCGGCGCGGGCCGCTTCGATGAGGCCCTCCGGGTCCGTGGACACCTTCGCGCGCAGTGCCAGCGCCTCGTAGATGCGGACGAGGTCGTTGATGGGCACACGCTCGGCCAGCAGCCCCTGTAGCACCCGCTGGATCTCCGCGAGGGACAGCAGCGCCGGGGTGAGCTCCTCCACCGCAGCGGGCGACGACTGACGGATGCTGTCGGTGAGCTGGCGGACGTCCTCACGGGACAGGAGCCGGGCAGCGTTGGCCTGGATGACGCTGGACAGGTGCGTGATGATGACGGACGCACGGTCGATGACGGTCGCCCCGGACATCTCCGCGGTGTGTCGCATCTCGAACGGGATCCACTTGCCTTCCAGCCCGAACACGGGGTCCACGCTCGGCGCGCCGGGCAGCATGTCCAGGCCCTGGCCGAGGGCGAGCACGTGCCCGCGGGGCGCAGTGCCGCGGCCCGCTTCCACACCGGCGACACGGATGACGTACTCGGACGGGGCCAGGTCCAGGCTGTCGCGGGTGCGGACCTTCGGGACCATCAGGCCGAGGTCACCGGCGATCTTCCGGCGCAGGGACTTCACCCGGGCCATCAGGTCGTCAGGGCCCCGGACCAGGTCCACGATGTCGGCAGCCAGCTGCAGCTCGAGGGCGTGCACCCGCATCCGCTCGATGAGGTCCTCAGCGGTGTCAGCCGCGGCGACCTGCATCTCCGGGGCGTCCTCGGCGGCGCCCTGCTCGGGGACCTTGTTCTTCATCCGCTGCGCGAACAGGATGAGCGTGGCGCCGGCGGCGAGGAACACCAGCATCGGCATGCCGGGGATGAGCGACATCGCGACCGCGCCGCAGCCGGTGATCATCAGGGCGCTGCGGGACTGGGTGAGCTGCTTGGCGGCCTGCGCACCCATCTCCATGTCGGTGTTCGCGCGGGTGACGACCATGCCGGTCGCGACACTCATCAGCAGGGCGGGAATCTGGGTGACCAGGCCGTCACCGATGGTGAGGATCGCGAACGTGTTCAGTGCGTCCATCACCTCCATGCCGTGCTCGAGCATCCCGATGGCGATCCCGGCGACGAGGTTGATCACGATGATGACCAGACCCGCGATCGCGTCGCCCTTCACGAACTTCGAGGCACCGTCCATTGCACCGTAGAAGTCGGCCTCCGCGGCGACCTCCGCGCGGCGCTTGCGGGCGTCCTCCTCCGTCAGCAGTCCCGCGTTCAGGTCCGCGTCGATCGCCATCTGCTTGCCGGGCATCGCGTCGAGGGTGAACCGGGCGCCGACCTCGGCGACACGTTCGGCACCCTTCGTGACGACGACGAACTGGATGACGACGAGGATGAGGAACACCACGAACCCGATGACCAGGGAGCCGCCGACAGCGATCTGACCGAACGCGTCGATGACCTGTCCGGCGTGCGCTTCGCCGAGCACGAGTTTCGTGGAGGCGACGTTCAAGCCCAGCCGGAACAGGGTCGCGACCAGCAGGAGGCTGGGGAACACGGAGAAGTCCAGCGGCTTCTTCACGAACATCGTCGTCAGCAGGATCGTCAGCGCGAACAGGATGTTCACGATGATGAGCACGTCCAGCAGGAACGGCGGCACCGGGACGATGAGCAGCATGATGATGCCCACCACCAGGACGGGCACGGCGCCCTTGGTCATGATGTTCTTCACTGGTGCTTCCTCGGGAGTGTGTGGATGCCGCGGGCTGCCCCACGGCGTTTGAGGCTGTCGACGAAGACGAGGACTGCGGCCACTGCGTTGTACAGGTCGGCGGGGATTTCGTGCCCCACTTCGCATGCCTTGTGCAGTGTCCGAGCCAACGGGATGTCCTTCACGAGAGGGACACCGGATTCCGTCGCCCTATCTCGTATGCGCTCCGCGATGATTCCCTGGCCTTTCGCGACCACGCGGGGTGCGGATTTGCCCGGTTCGTACTTCAACGCGACAGCGATGTGGGTCGGGTTGACGAGCACGACGTCGCTGTCGGCGACGGCGGCGATCATCCGGTTCCGGCTCATCGCCATCTGCCGGGCACGGCGCTGACCCTTGATGTGCGGGTCACCTTCGCTGTTCTTGTGCTCGTCTTTCGCTTCCTTCTTCGTGGACCGGGTGTGCTTCCGGTTCCGTTTCATCACCACGAGCACGTCGATGGCAGCAAGCCCCAGTCCGACCGCGATCGCGGTCAGCAGCAGGCTGGTGATGCCGCCGGAGGCGACCTCGAGGATGAACGACAGGGGGTTCGCGCCGCTGTTGGTCAGCAGCGGCATCAGGTTCGAGACGACCAGCCACAGCGCCATCCCGATGGCCGCGGTCTTGAGGAGCGCTTTCGCGCCCTCCCACAGCGCCTTCATCCCGAAGATGCGCTTGATGCCCTGGATGACGTTCAGGTGCTCGAACTTGACCTGCGGGGGCCGCAGGTGCACCCCGCCCTGCACGGCGGCGCCGGCGACAGCGACGATGGCGACAGCGATGAGGGTGGGCAGGATCATCGCGGGGATGATCGCGAACCCTTCCACGAGGACACCGAGCGCAGCCTGCGGGTCCGGGTGCCGCATCACGGCGCCCGCTTTCACCAGCAGCGCCTTGCCTTCGCTCTCACCGACAGCGATCATGCCGGGCATGGTGGCGGTCGCCGCGGCGATCCCGAGCCACGCGGTCACGTCCTGGGACTTGCCGATCTGGCCCTTCTTGCGGGCCTTGCGGATCTTCTCCTGGGAGGCTTTCTCGCTCCGCTCACCGGAGTCGTCGCTCATGGCCTGGCACCCCCTACGACAGAGCGGAACGCGTCGTCGGAGAGCGCGTCGATGACGTTGGGGAGGACAGCGAGGACGGTGCCGACGAGGGTGAAGGTGAGGAGGATCTTCAGCGGGAAGCCCATCGCGAACGCGTTCAGCGCGGGGGCGACCCGGGTGATGAGGCCCAGGCCTGCGTCGGCGAGGAACAGCACGAGGATGAGCGGTCCCGCGATCTGCAGGGACGCGACGATGGCCTGGGAGGTGGCGGTGACCAGCATCTCGATGGGCTTGGACATGTCGAGGGCCCCGTCGACGGGGACTGCGTCGAACGAGCGGACCAGGCCGGCGAGGACGAGCTGGTGACCGTTGGAGGCGAACAGGAGCGCGAGGGCGAGCATCTGGAACAGGCGGGTGAACTGGGCGCCGTTGATCTGCATGCCGGGGTCGAACCCTTGGGCGAGCTGGAACCCCCCGAAAGTGTCGATGAGACCTCCGGCGGACTGGACGGCGGAGAAGATGACGGACACCAGGAACCCGAGCAGCGCCCCGATGAGCACCTGCATGACCAGTGCGCCCAGGAACCCCCACGTGCCGAGCACCTCGTACCCGGGGGCGACCTTCGAGGACACGACGACGGCCAGGCCGACGGCGAGCATCGCCTTGATGCGGGCCGGGAACCCGCCGTACGAGAACGGTGGGGCGATGAAGATGAACGCGGTGAAGCGGACCGCGGCGAGACCGGTCGCTTCAATCCACGCGAAGTCGAGGGGGATGTTCACAGGTCACCCGCCGAGCAGCTGCGGCACCTTCGCGAACAGCTCGTTCACGAACAGGATCGTCTCCGAGATCATCCACTGGCCGCAGACGATGAGGGCGATGGCGACCCCGATCGCTTTCGGGACGAACGACAGGGTCACCTCCTGAATCTGGGTGACCGACTGGAACAGGGAGATGGTGAACCCGATGGCCAGCGCGGTGATGAGCAGGGGTGCGGCGAGCTTGGCGGCCAGCATCGCCGCCTGCATGGCGATGTCGAGGACCGCTTCGGGGCTCATCCGCCACCTCCGTAGGACTGCAGCAGGGTGGTGAGGATGAGCGCCCACCCGTCCACGAGGATGAACAGCAGGATCTTGAACGGCAGGGAGATCATCACCGGCGGGAGCATCATCATGCCCATCGACATGAGGGCGGCGGACACGACCAGGTCGATGATGAGGAACGGCACGAAGATGACGAACCCGATGATGAACGCGGCCCGCAGCTCGCTGATCATGAACGCGGGGATGAGTGTCTGGAACGGCACGTCGGCGGGGGAGGCGGGGTTCTCGAACCCGGCGAACCGGGTCATCAGAGCGAGGTCTTCCTCACGGGTGAACCCGAGCATCCACTTCTGCAGTGGTTCCCAGCCGAGACCGACCGCGTCGGTGAACGTGACTGTGCCTTCCACGTAGGGCTGCACGGCGACGGTGTTGATGTCGGTGAGGACCGGCCACATGATGAACATGGACAGGAACAGCGCGAGACCGGCGATCACCTGGTTGGGTGGGATGGTCTGCAGCCCGAGGGCGTTGCGGGTCATGGCGAGGACCACGAAGATCTTCGTGAACGACGACATCATCAGCAGCAGCGCCGGCGCCACACTGAGCAGGGTGATGCCCAGCAGCGTCAGGATGGACGACGACGGGGTGCCGTCGATGCCGTTGATGTCCACCTTCACGTCCGTGTCCGGGGTGGGGATCTCCGGGATGGTGGCCGCATGCGCGGCCCCACCTCCGAACATCACGAACAGGGTGATGAGCGCGAAGACGACGGCGACCAGGCCCAGGGTCCGTGCCCAGGGCCGTGCGAGGACGGTCACGAGATCGGGCTCCGACGGCCGAGTCCGGTGAACCGGCCCAGCATGTCGGAGGGGAGGGTGAGCCCGCCCAGCAGCGGCATGGGGGAGCGCTTGCTGTTCGCGGCGGCGCGGACCATCGCCCGCTCGAAGTCGCCTCCGGTGGCGCGGACGAGCTCCCCGTCGGTCGGGGCGGCCTTGCGGGGACGGTCGCTGCGGGCGGTGGATGTCATGGTTCCTGTATGCGCGCCGGCGTCCGTGGCCGCCTCACCGGGCTCCGGTTCAGGCGTAGGCTCCGCGTCGAGGGTGTCCACGACACTGACACCGCGTTCGGTGACACCGAGGACGTAGCGCTTGCCGCTGGTCTCCACGACCACCAGCTGCGCTTTCGCTCCCAGCCCTTGACGGCCGATGAGCGTGATGGGCTCTTTGGCGGCGCGGTTGCCCTGCCTCTTCGCGAACCGTCGCTGGAAGTACCAGATGGCACCAGCGACAGCTGCGAGAGCCACGACAACGCGCAGCGCCAGCATGATGTCGTCCAGGACTAGTCCTCGGGGTTGCTCTCGATGATGTGCGTGATGCGGACCGCGTAGTCCTGGTCCACCACGACGATCTCGCCGCGGGCGATGAGACGCCCGTTCAGCTTCACGTCCGCGGGTGCGCCCGCCGAACGGTCCAGCTCGACGATGGCGCCAGGCTCGAGGTCCATGACGTCACGGATCGACATCTGCGTGTTCCCGACCTCCACGGTCAGGTTCATGTTCACGTTCGCGATCCGGTGCAGACGCGACGGGAGCCCCTGCACACCGCCGTTGCCGTTGCGGGAGACCCGGACGGCGAAGCGGGCGATGACGCGGGCGCTGTCGTCGAGGATGTCGAACACCTCGGAGGCGGGGGACGAGAACACGTCGGACGCGTCACCGACCGTCGGGGCAGCGGACACACCCGGACCGAACGACGATGCGGCCGCTTCGAGCGAGTCGTGCAGCAGGTCGACGATGGTGCTGTTCGGGTCACCGGAGACGAGCGCGTCGCTATCGAGGATGATGACGGCGATCTCCGCGCTGGTGTCACCGATGGTGGTCACCATCACCGCGTCGCCGGTGTCGGCGCCCGGCTTGCTGGGACGCGGGGTGGCGGGCTTGGCGGTCGGCAGGCGGTCCACGAAGGCGGCGGCGGCCACGGAGCCCTGTGCGGTGATGCTGGTCATTTCTCGTCCTCAGAGGTTGCGGGGGTGGTGTCGGTGGAGGTGATGACGCAGGCGAGGCGGGAGCCGTTCGCTCCGGCGCTGGCGTGCGCGACGACGTGACCGTCGATCGCGACCTCCATCGGCTTGGTGCGACTATGCGCGAGGCGGATGAAGTCCCCCTCGCCGAGGTTCAGGACCGCCTCAGGGAGCACCGGAAGCGGGGACAGGCGCAGGGTCAGCTCCACCGGCACGTCCTCGATGCCGCGGCGCAGCGCGTCCGGGTCGGTCGAGTTGCCCTGGTCGTCCGTACTGCGTCGCAGACGCTCCAGCAGTCCGTTGGCGGGGATGACGAAGCTGGCGGTCACCTCGTCCTTGTCGCCGAGCTTCATGGAGAACCGGGCGACGACGACCATGTCCCGCGGGGACGCGATCTGAGCGAACGCCGCGTTCATGTGGATGGTGCCGACCTCGAACGTCTTCGGCATGAGGGGACCGAGGGACCCGGCCAGGTGGGTGAGGGTGTCGTTGACGAGCGCGGTCAGAAGCGCCTGCTCCACGACGGTGAGCGCTCGCGGTTCGAGCTCGTGCTGGACGTCACCGCCGACCATCCGCACCAGCCAGCCGAGCGCGGTGGACAGGGGGAACTCGACGATGCCGCGCTCCCCGGTGTCGTCCCCGTCACCGCAGACGATGAGGGTCGTGGTGGGGGCGACGGTGGACACGTACTCGTCGTAGGTCTCCAGGGTGACCCGGTCGAGGAAGATGTGCGCGCGCTGACGGATCTGGGTGGTCAGCTGCATCGCCCACTGGCGGGCGAACGCGTCGAACGAGGATGCGAGAGCTCGGGTGTGCTCGCGGGACAGAGCCGCGGGCCGACCGAAGTCGTACCGCTCCGGCTCGGTGGTGGGCGCAGCGTCCTGCGCGGTGGTCTCTTGCTTCACGAGGTCCCCTATGCGCTCAGTGGTTGCTGTTCGACTTCTTCTCGCTGGTCTTCGTGTCCTTCTTGTCCGACTTCGCCTTCACATCCGGCAGGAGGGCGCGGACATCCTCGGGGGCGTTGGAGAGCACGACGATGTCCACCCGGCGGTTCTTCGCCAGCGCAGCGTTCGACTTGCCGTTCGCGATCGGGCGGGTGGAGCCGAACCCGACCGCTTTCGTACGGGTGGCTTCGACACCGCGGACCTCGACGAGGTTGCGCAGCACACTGGTCGCACGCCCTGCGGACAGCTCCCAGTTCGTCGCGAACCGCTGCCCGTCGGTGGGCCGGTAGTCCGCGTGCCCTTCGATGGACAGGCTGTGGTCGTCGGCGGCGAGGACCGGGCCGATCGCGGCGAGCACCGACTTCGCCTTCCGGGACAGTTCGGTGCTGTTGGTGACGAAGAACGTCTCCGTGGACACCAGCCCGACCGTCAGACCCCGCTCGTCGATGTTGAACGAGGCGGCCGCTTCCAGCCCCGCGTTGGACAGGGCGTTCTGCAGGTCGGCGCGCAGCTTCTCCATCGACTGGCGCTCCTCCAGCGCCTTCTGGAACATCTCATCGACGATGCCGTCACCCTCGGACGGGTCGATGACGAGGACCTCCTCCTTGGGGACTCCGAAGCCCTCAGCGAGGGAGTTGCGCAGCTCGTCGTACTTGCCCTTGTCGATGCTGGACATGGCGAACAGCACGATGAACAGACACATGAGGACGGTCACCATGTCCGAGTAGGAGACGGCCCACCGTTCGTCCGGCCCGTCGTGGCCGCCTTCCGCGTGTGCGCCGGCAGCGCGCCGGCGTCCCCGTCGCGCGGTGCTCATGCGGACTCGCTGACAGGTTCGTCGGCGACGTCCTTGCTCTTGGACTTCGGCGCCGGCTCACCGGAGAGGGCCCGCATCCGCTCTTCGACGATGTGGGTGGGGCTGCCGGCCTGAACGGCGAGCATGCCTTCGGTGATCATGTTCATCCGCTCGTACTCGACCTCGGCGAGTCGGGTGAGACGGCCGCCGATGGGCAGCCAGATGAAGTTCGCCGACAGCAGGCCCCACAGGGTGGCGACGAACGCGGCCGCGATGAGCGGGCCGAGCGTCTCGGGCTGTTCGAGGTTCTCGAGGACGTGGGTGAGGGAGACGACGGTGCCGACGATGCCGATGGTGGGCGCGTACCCGCCGAGGGTGGTGAACCACTTCCCGGCGACACGGCGGCCGGAGATGGTGGTGGCGATGGTGTCCTCCATCGTGATGCGGATCTCGTCCGCGTCGGTGCCGTCGGCGATGTTCTGCAGCGCCTCCGCGATGAACGGGTCCGGCTCCTCGGCGACAGCGGACTCGAGGGCGAGGAGGCTCTGCGAGCGGGCCATCTCCGCGTAGCCGACGATCTTCGCGATGACGTCGTTCGTCTTCGGGCCGGAGACGCCCTTGAACGCGCGAGGGAGCGCCTTCACCGCGGTGAGAAAGTCCTTGAACGTGCCGGTGGCGATGCCGACACCGATGGTCGCGCCGAGCACCAGCAGCATCGGGCCGGGCAGAAGCAGCGCCTCCACGTGCGCGCCCTCGATGTTGATGGTCGCGTACAGCGCGCCGAACGCGATGATGATGCCGAGGATGGTTGCGATGTCCATTTACTTCTCCTGCGTCCCGAGGGTGGCCGCAACGAGGACGCGGGCACGGAACTGGACGATGCGGTCGATGACCTCTTCGACGTGCTCCTTGACGATGTAGGTGGCGCCGTCGATCATCAGCACGGTGGTGTCCGGGGTCTCCTCCACGCGTTCGATGAGGTCGGGGTTCAGCGCGATGCGCGAACCTTTCAGTCGTGTGAGAGTGATCAAGGTGGGTGTCTCCCGTCGGGTCATGCGTCCCGCTCGGGACGGAGGAGAGGCGGCGTGCGCCTCCCAGGTATGACTGTCGGCCGGGGCGGTGGGGCAGTAAGCCGTCCCGGCCGACAGGGTGCTGTGAGAGCGGGTGGGCTGCCCGTCTCACGTCATCGTCAGCGCTTCAGGTTGGTCACTTCCTGGAGCACCTCGTCGCTGGTGGTGATGACGCGCGCGTTCGACTGGAACCCGCGCTGGGCGACGATGAGGTTCGTGAACTCCTCGGACAGGTCCACGTTGCTCATCTCGAGCGCACCGGAGATGAGGCGGGCTGCGCCGTCCTCGCCGGGGACGCCGATCACGGGGACACCGGAGTTCACGCCGACGCGGTACTGGGAAGAGCCGACCTTCTCCAGGCCCTCCGGGTTGTCGAAGTTCGCGACCGCGATCTGGGCGAGCACCTGGGTGGCGCCGTTGCTGAACGCGCCGACGAGGGCACCGTCCGCACCGATCTGGTACGAGGTGAGGGTGCCGGCAGCGGAGCCGTTCTGGTTGTCGATGACGACGGTGCGCAGGTCCGCGTAACCGGTGATGTCCGACAGGTCCACGGTGATGCCGTCCGCGGTGGTCAGCGAGGACGCTGCGGTCTGTTTGCCATCGGTGAACGCCAGCGACGTCGTCACCGCACCGTCGGTGACATCCCAGCCGGCGGCGGTCTTCGTGAACGTGAGCGTCAGCTGCGTGGAGGCGCCGGTCTCGTCGTACACCTCGATCTCGCGGACGATGCTCTCACCGTCGGCGACGTTGCCGGGGAGGTTCCCCTTCACGTGCGCGCCGGTGGTTGCCACCGCTGGGCTTGTCGCGTCGACAGGCAGGCGGATGCCGCCGAGCGGGCCGCCGGTGTTGACGACGCCGTTCACCGCCGACCAGCCCTGCACGAGCGCCCCGTCAGCGGTGGTGAGTCGTCCTGCCGAGTCGAAGCTGAACGCTCCGGCACGCGTGTACGTGGTCTGGCCGCCCTTGGAGACGACGAAGAAGCCGTCACCGTCGAGCATCAGGTCGGTGGGGTTGCCGGTGGACTGGGCGGACCCCTGCGCGAAGCTGGTGCGGATCCCGGCGACCTGGACACCCAGTCCGACCTGGGCGGGGTTGGTGCCGCCGGCCTGCTCCTGGGGGAGCCCGGAGTTGCGGAGCACCTGGGAGAGGGTGTCCTGGAACTGGGTGGACGACTTCTTGAAGCCGGCGGTGTTGACGTTGGCGATGTTGTTGCCGGTCACATCCAGCATGGTCTGGTGTGCGCGAAGTCCGGAGATTCCGCTGTAGAGGGAGCGAAGCATGGGTACCTTTCGGGGTCTTAGCTGGCGGTGATACCGGAGACGGCATCGAGGGGGATGGAGGTGTCGCCGATGAACACTGTCGGCACGCCGGTCTCGAACGTCACCTTGGTGACCTTCCCGGTCTGCTCGGTGCCGTCAGCGTCGATGTAGGACACCTCGTGCCCGATGATCTGCGCGGCGGCCTGCCGCATGCTGAGCGCGAACTGCTCGCTCATCGTGTTCGTCAGGTTCGTCATCTGCTCCATCTGGGCGAGCTGGGCCGTCTGCGTCATCATCTGGTTCGAGTCCATGGGGCTGGACGGGTCCTGGTTCGACATCTGCGTGATCATCAGACGGAGGAACATGTCCTTGTCCATGGTCTGCTTCGGCTTGCTGGCCTCCGCGGTGGCGCCGAACACCGTGTTGTTCACGGTGCCTACGGGTGGAATTGCTGTCACTCGGGTTCCTTCGGTTCAGGCGTACAGGTCGATCCGTGCGCCGGGCACGGTCGGGGCGATCGGGGGAGTCGGGGTGGGCACGGTCACCGCGGGCTTACCGGCCGGCTGGCCAGGCAGACCCTGCTGCTGGTGCTGGTCGCGGGCGCCGGAGCCGTTGCTGTTCGCGTTCAGGAGCGCGGACTGCTGACCCTGCGAAGACTGACCGCCGGTGGCCGTGTCACCGGTTGCGACGGTGAGTGTGGACTGTGAGGAGATGCCGGCAAGGTCACGACGCAGGTCGGTGAGCACCTGGCGGAGCGCATCACGGCCCGCGTCGGTAGCGGAGGCGAGCTCGATGTGGACGGTGCCGTTGATGATTTGGGCCTTCAGCGTGATGGGGCCGAGGTTCTCGGGGCTGACACGGAGCGTGAGGGTCTGGTCGCCCTTCGCGTTCTGGGCGAGGTTCACCACGGGCGCGGACACCTGCTGGGTGAACTCGGCCTTCACCGCGGGGCTCAGCGTCGTGGTGGCTGCGGGGGCCGCGGCGTCCACCGTGGAAGAGCTGGCTGCCGCCGCGGCGGCCGCGGCGGCGAGAGCGGAGGTGCCCTGGTCGCCGAGTGCGGACGCGACCGCCTGCGCGGCGGAGCCCGCGAATCCGGCGACAGTGCCGGTCTCCGCGCCGATGCCGGCCGCGGCCTGCACAGCGGTGGCGGACTGGGTAGTGATGAGAAGCTGCGCGGCCAGAGCCTGCGACTGCTGGACCGGCGGGGAGGCCTGCACAGAAGCGGTCGGCTGGGCGGTGGACGCGGGGGACGCGGTGGTGGCCGCGGGCTTCTTCTGACCGAACGTGCCCTGGTCGGCGCCGGGAGCGGCGGCCTGGTTCACGGTGCCACCGAACGTGTAGTGGTCGGGGACGATGCGGCGGATGGTGGCGAGGGTCTGGTCTGTGAACGGGTTGTCGGTCTTCACGACCTTGCGGCCGTCCTCCGGCGCGTGGATGACCTTCCCGTCACCGGCGTAGATGGCGATGTGGCCGTCGTTGCCGACGAGCAGGTCGCCGGGCTTCGCGTCAGCGAGCGAGCCGACCTCGAAGCCGATGCCAGCCTGTTCCTTGCCGGAGCGGGGAACCTTCACGCCGAGGTCGGCGAGGACCCGGTGGACGAGACCGGAGTCATCGACGCCCTGGTAGGAGTCGCCGCCGTCGACCTTGCGGACGCCGACGTACTTGTCGGCAAGGTCGACGATGTCCTGGCCGACGACCTCGGTCGTCAGGTACGGGCCGGGCTCCGTCTCCGTCTCCTGGATGCCGGCGATCGCGGCCGCGAACGTGGTGGCGTTGGCCGCGTTCGTCTTCGTGTCCGGCGCCGTGGTCGGCCAGAACGTCTGCTGGATCTCGTCGATGCGCGCAGCGGCAGCGGCGATACTCATTTCGGCTCCTCGTCTCGACGGCGGACTGCGATCTCATCCAGCTCGCTCTGTTCCGCCTGCAGTGCTCGGGCGAACTCCTGACGCGCGTGCGCGTCCGCGAGCTTGGTCAGCCCGTGTTCCTCTATGCGCGCCGCCTGATGTTCGGCCTTGGCGCGGTCGATCTCCGCGTCCTGCTGTTCGGCGAGGATGCGCAGGTCGCTGAGTTGGGAGCGGGTGGCGATGCGGGTCGCAGCGACCGCGGCGAGAGTTCGCACGTCGTGGGGGTCGTCCCGGGTCGCTGACAGCGACATCCGCACTCGCCGTTCACGCTGCTCGGTCTGCTGGCGGGCGATGTTCGCTCGGCTGAGGTGGTCCGCGGCCGCACGTTCCTTCATGGACTTCACGCGCAGGAGCCCGGCGAGGGAGAACTTCTTGCTCATTCGAGACCTCCGAATCCGGCGACGAGCGCCTCCAGCTGCTGCCAGGACTGGTCGGCGGGGACGACCTCGTCCTGCGACTGGGTGAGGAACCCGCGGATGGGCTTCTCGTTCGCGATGGCCGCGTCCACCCGCTCGTCCGCACCTGCCTGGTACGCACCGATGCTGATGAGGTCGGTCGCGTCCTGACGGGCGGCCATGACGGACCGGAGCGTGGTGGCGAGCTCCCGTTGCTCGGGTGTCGCGATCTTCGACTCGAGGCGGGACACGGACCCGAGCACGTCGATGGCGGGGTAGTGGCCCTTGATGGCGAGGGACCGGTCAAGGACCAGGTGCCCGTCGAGGATGGAGCGGGTGGTGTCGGCGACCGGTTCGTTGTGGTCGTCACCGTCCACGAGGACCGTGTAGACGCCGGTGATGGACCCCTGACGGTCGGTGCCGGCACGTTCGAGGAGCTTCGCGAGGACCGGGAACGTCGACGGCGGGTAGCCGCGAGTCGCAGGTGGTTCGCCTGCGGCGAGCCCTATCTCCCGCTGGGCCATCGCGACGCGGGTGAGGGAGTCCATCATCAGCATCACGTGCTCGCCACGGTCACGGAACGACTCCGCGATGCGGGTGGCGGTGAACGCCGCCCGCAGACGCGCCATCGCCGGCTGATCGCTGGTCGAGACCACGACGACCGAACGGGCCAGACCCTCCGGTCCCAGGTCGTCTTCGAGGAACTCGCGGACCTCGCGGCCACGCTCACCGACAAGGGCGATGACGTTCACGTCCGCGGTGCACCCGCGGGCGATCATCGACAGCAGGGACGACTTGCCGACACCGGACCCCGCGAACAGGCCCATCCGCTGCCCGCGACCCATCGGGGTGAGGGTGTCGAGGACACGAACGCCAAGGGACATCGGCTCGGTGATCCGGGCGCGGTCCATCGGCTCCGGGGCGGTGTTGTCCAGCGACACCTGCGGGGCGACGATAGGCCCCTTCCCGTCGATGGGGCGCCCGAGACCGTCGATGACCCGACCGAGGAGGGTGCGTCCGGTGGGGATGGACAGGCGTCCGTCGGCTGCGAACACCTTGTCGCCGACACGGAACCCGTGAGCGGGGGACAGGGGCATGCATTTCAGGTGGGTGCCGCGGGCGGCGACCACCTCCGCGGGGGTGTCCTCACCGATGGTGACCAGCCCGCCGACGACAGCGTCCACACCGCGTACCTCCACCGACAGGCCGAGGATCTCGGAGACGACACCGGAGCGGACCGGGGCGGCGGCGTCCAGCACCGCACCCCAGCTCACGAGGTCACCTTCCCGATGAGGTCCTTCACGCGTGCGATCGCTGTCGTCACCCGCAGGTCCACCTCACCGTCCGGGAGCCGGACGGCACTGTCCCCGGGGGCAATGGTCGGGTCCGACTCGAACGTGACGTTGCCGGGAAGCTCCCCGAGCCCGTCCAGGGTGGCCAGGTCGCCCGGGTTGAGAGTGACGACCGCGTCCGTCAGGGACACTGCCTCCCGCGCTGCGCGGGACGCGGCGTTGAGGGCGGCCTGCACCGGGTCGGACAGCTCCGCACCGAGGATCGCCTCAGCGAGCTCGACAGCGAGAGCGATGACACGGTCCTCGGCCACGTGGGCGAGGGAGCGGGCCTTCTCGTCCAGGGTGTCCTTCGACGTGTGCATACCGTCCAGGGCGCGAGAGACAGCGTCCGCGTAGATGCGGGACTGCTCCGCACGCCGCTGCACCGCAGCGTCCTCGGCGGCACGGGCTTCCTCCGCCGCCTTCCGCATGCCTTCCGCGTACCCGGTGGCGTGCGCGCGACGGCGGACAGCCTCGTACTCGTCCACGGTCGTCGCCTTCCCCACCTGGGGGAAGGCGACCGCGGCGAACCCGTCACGAGACATAGACGTCCTCGTCGCCACGCTGGACACGGATGTCGCCAGCCTGCTCGAGCGCGCGGATGAGGCGGACGATCTCCGAGCGGGCCTCCTCGACCTCCGACATGCGGACCTTGCCCAGCGCCTGCATCTCCTCGTCGAGGGTGGTGCGGTTGCGCTCGGACATGTTCCGGCGGATGGCGGACGCGACCCGCTCCTCGGCGCCCTTGAGGGCCAGGGCGAGAGTCTTGATCTCGAGGCTGCGCAGCACCCGCTGGGTGTCCCGGTCGTCCAGGGCGCCGATGTCAGCGAACGTGAACATGCGGGAGCGGATGTCCTCGGCCAGGTCGGAGTCGCGGGCTTCCAGGCTCTCCAGCAGGGCCTTCTCCACGGACGCGTCGGACCGGTTGATGATGTCGACCACCGACTGCACACCACCGAGGGTCTCCGGGGTGTCGCGGGTGGCGAGCAGGCCGGAGCGGGCGCGGAGGGCTTCGGCGACGATGGTGACCGCCTCCTGGGAGGCGCTGCTCATCGTGGCGATGGAGTGGGCGACGTCGGTGCGCACGCTGTCGGGCAGCTCTGCGAGCACGACGGCGGCCTTATCGGCGGGCAGGTGGGCGACCACCAGCGCGATCGTCGCCGGCATCTCACCCTCGATGACCCCTGCCAGCTGGGTCGGTTCCACCGAGGAGAGGAAGTCGAACGCGGTGCCGGACATGGCGGAGGCGACCTTCGACAGTACGCCGGCGGCACGCTCCGCCCCGAACGTCTCGGCCAGCAGCTCCTCCGCCAGGTCACGGCCACCCCGCGACGGGGGCAGGTGCCCGCGGGCGACACTGTGGAACTCGTTCAGAGCCTTCGCGGTGTCGTCCGCGCTGAGGTGACGCAGGCGGATGATCTCCGCGGTGATGGCGGCGGCCTCCGGCTCGGAGAAGTGCTTGAGCACCTCCACTGCCTGCGGCTTTTCGAGGTTCATGATGACGACCGCGGCCGTCTGGGTTCCGGTGAGAGTGGTCATGCGTGGTCCCTGATGACGCGGCGGAGCAGGTCGGCGGTGCGGGCCGGGTCACGGCGGGCCAGGTCGCCCAGTTCCGCACGACGCACGTCGAGCAGCTTCTGGGTGGACTCCGGCTCCTCCGGCTCCGGCACCTCGCCGAGGTCCGCGGGGGTGAACTGGATGGCGGGGGCGGTCACGCCCTGCATGACGGCGGTGAACGCGTCCGTGGGGGCCTCCTGGGCGGTGTTGGTCGTGTCCGCCTCGTCGGCGGGCTCGGCGACCTCGAGGATCTCCTCGATGGTGGTCGTGGTCTTCTTGCGGCGGCGGAAGAACAGGAACGCGACGACAGCGACGATGAGGACGGCGCCGGCGATGATGCCGGTGCGGATCAACTCGTTCATCTGCTCGGCTTCCGCCTGACGGCGCGCTTCCTCCAACGCCTTCTCCGCAGCGTCAGCGGCACCGGCGGAGAACGGGACGACCTCGACTGTCACCTCGTCCCCACGGTCCGCGTTGATGCCTGCGGCGGACGCGACGAGCGCTTCGATCTGCTCGACGTTCATCTCCTGCGCCGCCTCACGGTTCACCGCGACCGACACGGTCTGGCGGGTGAGGGTGCCGGCGGGCGTGTTGATGGACTCGGTGGTCTTGTTGGCGAGGTTGTTGCGGGTCTCGCTGGTGTTCTCGTACTGGCCGTCGCCGTTCGCGCCGACGATGTTCTGGGTGCCGAGGACACCGGCCTCACCGCGGTTGCCGGTGTACGTCTCCCGGGTGCTCTGCTCCGATGCGGGCGGGACACCCTCCGCAGGCGTGTACGTCTCCTCGAGCCGTTCGCTGGTGGACTTGTTCATGTCCGCGGCGACGGTGACGGTCGCGTTGCCGGTGCCGACGACGGTGTCGAGGATCTTCTGGATGTTCGCTGCGACACGCGTCTCGTACTCGGATGCCTGCTTCTCGGTGCCGCCGGATGCGCCAGCACCGACGGTGGAGAGGGTCTTGCCCTCCTGGTCGATGACAGCGACGGACTCCGGCTTCATGCCGGACACGGACGCGGACACCAGGTGGATGATCGCTTCCACCTGGTCGGTGGTAAGGGACCGGCTGGTGGTCTCCACGAAAACGGACGCGGTCGGTTCCTTCTGTTCGGACACGAACACGCTCTCCTCTGGGATGGCCAGCTGCACGGATGCGGCCCGGACCCCGTCCATGGCGGAGATGGTGTTCGCCAGCTCGCCTTCGATGGCGCGCTTGTAGGTGACCGACTGCTGGAACTCGGACGAGGTGACACCCATCGAGTCCAGGAGCGTGTACCCGTTGCTGTCCCCGGAGGGCAGACCGTTCGCGGCGGCCGCGAGACGCTGCTCGTACACGTCGGCCTGAGCGACCATGACGGTGGAGCCGCCGTCGGCGAGCTCGTAGGAGACGCCGGCGGAGTTCAGCTGCTCCACCACCGCGGACGCATCCTTCGCGTTCAGGCCGGAGAACAGCGGGGTCAGGGCGGGCTTGGACAGCCACGAGGACAGGGCGACAACGCCCAGGGCGAGCACGGCGACACCGATGATGGCGATCGTGCGCTGGGCGATGGAGAACCCACCGACTGTCTCTTTGACTCGGGTGAAGGTCTTGGTCAGGACCGGAGGCATCAGGCTTGCATCCTCATGATTTCGTTGAACGCGTCGACGCCCTTGTTGCGGACCGCCGAGACGAGTTCGAGAGTGACGGCTGCCCGTGTGGAGGCGATTGTTGCGTTGTGGATGTCGTTCAGGTCGCCGGTGACAGCCTTGACTGCGAGCTCACTGGATGTGGACTGCAGCTGACGCAGGTTGTCGATGGCGCCGGTGACGCTATGCGCGAAGGTCTCACCTCCGTCAGCGCTTGCCGGGAACGACGGTGCCTGAATGTCGGGGACGGAGATCGTGGGGGCGGTGAGCGAGCCGGAGACGGCTTCGATTCCGGTGACGGCCATCAGCTTCGTCCAATCTGCAGAGCGGCTTCGTAGGAGTTCTTCGCACGGTCCACGACCGCGGCGTTCGCGGCGTACCCGCGCTGGGCGAGGATGAGGTGGCTCATCTGCTCACCGAGGTCGATGTCGGGGTAGCGGACGTACCCGCGCTCGTCCGCGAGAGGGTTCGCCGGCTCGTACACGAGACGGCCTTCCGGGTCACCGAACAGGGCGCCGACGACTTCCACACCGGGGCCGTTGCGGTCGGCCTGCACGGCGACATACCGCTGACGGAACGCCTCCTCATTCGGGGAGACAGCCGTGTTGATGTTGGAGATGTTGTCGGAGAGGGAGTCCAGCCAGATGCGATGGGTGGACAGGCCGGAACCGGCGATGGCGATGGCGTCGAAGGTCATTGGGTCCTCATTGCGGTGCGGAGGGACGAGAACTGGCCGTTGATGGCCTGGGTGGCGAACTGGTACGCCAGGACGGTCTGGATGTTCGCGAGCGTCTCCGTGTCGAGGTTGACGTTGTTCCCGTCCAGCCGGGTGGGGGACAGGGACTCGCGTGAGGTGGCGGTCACCTTCCCGTCGCGGCGGGCGACCGAGGAGCGCAGAGCATCCTCGAAGTCGATGACCTTCGCCTTGTAGCCGGGTGTGTTCACGTTCGCGATGTTGTCCGCGATGGCACGCTGACGCAGCGAGAGCCCGTCGAGGGCGCTGGTGAGCGCGGCAGATGTCACTGATTCGAGCACGAAGACCGTTCCTTGTTGAGGGGCCAATCCGTGGCGACGTGCGAGCTATCCGTGCTCTTGTGTGTGACCTATCGGCCACGTGCCGCCGGATGTCAGGCGACGACGTCCAGGTAGGCCGCGGTGGTGCCGCGGTCGTCCGGGACAAGGTCGAGGATCGCGAGCTGGTCGCGGGTCCTGTCCGCCTCTATGCGCAGCGCGCTCATCCGCTGCTGCTGGGCGGCGAGAAGGTTCTGCGCACGTTGGACGAGGTGGACCGGGATCGGGTCGGAGGGAAGCTCCTCAGCCCACGCAGGCACCTCGGCGATGGGTGCGAACAGTTCCCGCTCCATCTGCTCGAGCGCCTGCTCCCAGGTCCGGTTCGTCACGCAGCACCAGCCAGTGCGGCGGCGGCCTGATGGAACGCGTCACGCAGCGGGGCGATCAGCTCACGGCACTCCTCGCTGACGGTCACGTCCCGGCCGATGTTCGCGCGGATGAGCGCAGCACGCAGGTACGCGTACAGGCCGCGGAGCTCGTCGGCGCCGTCCCACTCGTCGGTCAGGGACGTGGTCAGCTGGGTGATGATCGACTGGGCGTGCTGGAGCAAGTCGTTCGCTTCCAGCCACTTCTCCGCCTTCTGGGCGACGATGGCGCGGTCCACGTCCAGCAGGAGCCGGTCGAACAGCATCGTGACGATGCGTTCGGGGCTGGCAGAGAGGATGGCCTCTTCGCGGTACCGCTGCTGGGCCTTGATCATGTCGTTCACTGTGGGCTCCTAGTGAGAGGGTCAGTCGTTGTTGTACTTCGGCAGGCCGGCGATCGAGGACGCCAGCTGCGCCGACTGCGCCTGCAGGCGGCCCAGCATCGACTCCATCGCCACGAACTGACGCTCGAGGGTGGCTCGGCGCTGTGTCAGCCGTACATCCATGCGCTCCACCTGCGTGCCGAGCGTGCGCACCTCGGACTGCTGACCTTCGATGCGCTTGGTGAGGATGCCGTCGTACTTGTCCGCGTACGTCTTCGTGACGCCTTCCACCCGGGCGGCGACACCGGCGAAGACGGCCTCCACCTTCTCCGGGTCCGCCGCCAGCGCCTCGTTGAACTTCTTGCTGTCGAACGACAGCACCCCGTACCGGTCGATGGAGATGCCGATCTCCGACGGCGACGAACCGTCCACGGGGTACTGGATGGCGTTGCTGAGCGCAGACTGGAGTGCACGGACGGTGCTGTCGCCGGTGAACACCCCAAGGGTGGTCGTCTCACCGGAGCTGGTCGCCGGGGTGGCCTTGAGGCCCTTCTGGATGCCGGAGAGCATCGAGGCGAGCTGCTTCACGAACGTCTCCGCGGTCTTCGTGCGCTCCTCCGCGTTGGAGGAGACGGTGACAGTGACCGGGGTGGTGGATGCTTCCTTCACGGTGACGTCGATGTCGGGGAACAGGTTCACGAACGTGTTCGTCTTCGAGGTGATCGTCTGCTCGGATGCGGTGCCCGCCCACAGGCGGACGCTCGCGTCCTGAGCGGTCGAGACGACCGCGCCGCCGGCAGCTGTCGCCAGGTTCGTGGCGGTGTTCGCCTCCACCTGGGCGGCGTCGCCGAGGAAGATCTCGAACGCCTGGTCGGCGCCGGTGTCGGAGGACGTGATCTGCAGCCGGTACAGCTTCGCGCCGTTCACATCGGTGCCGGCGGCGACCGCGGCGGCGGTGACACCGGCAGCGGACGCGGTGAGAGCCTTCGCGACATCGGCCGGGTCGCCGGAGGCGGGACGGATCTCCACCAGGTCGCCGTCGCTGTTGCGGACGGTGAACACGAGCGGGGACTCCCCGTACTCCTTCACGGCGCCGGTGACGACCGAGTGGGCCTTCGCGACCTGGTCGACGACGATCTGCGAACTGATCGGGGTCGCCTTCGCCCCGGCGGTGACGGTGACCTTGTCGGACGAGGAAGTGGCCACGAACTTCGCCAGCGCACCGGCGGTCGCGTTCGTCTTCGCGAGCGTCCCCAGCTCCTGCAGCGCAGCGTTCAGGTTCTGCAGCTGGGTGACCTGGTTCTGGACGACCTTCTGTTTGCTTGCCATCAGGTCGCGGGGGATCTTCTGAACGTCCATGAGAGCGTCGATGATGTCGGCGCTCTGGATGCCGGACGCGATGCCGCTGAACGAGATACCGGCCATGGGGACTCCTTCGGGTCAGGTGCGGGCGCGCGGGCAGTCGCGCTGAGGGGATCTATCGGCAGAACGGGGGAGTAAGTAAGCGGTCACGGCCCGCCGACGGCCTCGTCCACTCGCGCGAAGTACGCCTCCCGGGCGGCGGCGGACACACGGGAGGTGACCTCCCCGTCCTCCCCGTGCTCGAACCGGTTCATCGCGTCCCGCAGCAGCCGGACAGCTTCTGCTCGCTGCATGGAGATGGCCGCGTGGGTGACCCCGAGCTCCTCGGCGACATCGTTGACGGCCCGCTCCTCCACGTACACGGCCTGGATGATGTACCTCATCCGTTCCGGCAGCGCCTCCACCGCCGACTCCAGGTGCCGGCGGCGTTCGGCGAGGACGACGGACTCCTCCGGCAGCACGATGTTCGCCGACAGGTCCTCGACCTCCGGGTCCTCGAAGTTCGTGATGCGTCGGCCCGCGTCATCGAGAGCTTCGGTGACCGCAGCGCGGGGGACACCCATCGCCGTGGCGATCTCATCGACGGTCACCGTTCGACCGAGCTTCGCAGTCAACGCCTCCCGCTCCTCGGTGACGTCCTTCACCCGGCGGCGGGCACCCCGACTCATCCAGTCCATCGACCGCATCTCGTCCGCGAACGCCCCCAGGATCCGTCGGCGGGCGTACGCACCGAAGGGGACGCCACGACCCGGGTCGAACGAGTTGGCCGCGTTCACCAGGGCCACCATGCCTGCGCTGGTCAGGTCCTCTTTCGCAAGATGGGTGGCTCGCGCATGGGTGTCACGAGCCAGATATCCGACAAGGGGCAGGTTCTCCTCGATGAGGCGATCGCGCTCTTCACGGCTCAGCTTTGTCAATTAGGGGTCTTCCTTGCTCTCCGCCGCGGCAGAGAGCACGCAGACGGTTCGGGGTATCGCAAGGCCCCTATGCGTGTGCGCGTGAGGAACGAACCTGGGCCGACTCATTACGTGTCGGCCCGACCAGCCGATAGGGGTAATCGGCACCGCACCTGCCCGGGTGCGGTCGCCAGATTTGGAGCACGAGGGTGCTCAGGAGGAAGACATGGGAGCGAACGAGCTGTCGAACCATCTGTGGCGCGAGCGGGAACTGCTCGAGCTGCTGCTGTACAAGCTCGAAGTCCAGCGACTGCTGCTGGCGAACGGACAGACACGGTGGATCAAGCAGGCATCCGGCGAGGTGGAGCAGGTGCTCGGCCACATCCGTGCGATGGGTCTTGCCCGGGCGGTGGAGATCGCCACCGTCGCCGAAGAGTGGGGAGCGCCGGAGGACGCGACACTGCTGGACCTCATCGAGAAGGCACCCACGGAGGTGTGGCGTGACATCCTCACCGAGCACCGCGGCGTGCTGACCACGATCATGACCGAGGTCGCCCACTCGAAGAACGTGAACGAAGCACACCTGCAGGCCGTGTCACGCGCAGTGGAGGCCACCCTCCACGAGCTGGGAGCCGGGTCCGGCGAGTACACCACCCATGGTTCCCGTGCGCGCTACGACTCCGCGCGCATTGTGGACACGGAACTCTGACGGGAAGAACACGACATGTCGACATTCAGCGGGCTGAACGCAGCCGGAACCGCCCTCCAAGCCGCACGCCGCGGCCTGGACATCGTCGGGCAGAACATCGCGAATCAGAACACCGCCGGCTACACCCGCCAGCGGGTGGACACCTCCGCGGTCGCCCCCGTCGGGGTCACCTCGAAGTTCACCGCCGGCGCCCGCGCCGGGGAGGGCGTCTCCATCGACGGCATCAACCGCATCGGTGACGCCGTCCTCGACTCCCGCGTCCGTGACGCGCTGGGGGTGTCCGGGTTCTGGACCACGAAGGCAGCCGCCGCGTCCGCGGCGGAGAAGGCGCTTGCCGAACCGACCACCGACGGCCTCGCCCACAAGCTGTCCCAGTTCTGGGCCGGCTTCCAGGACCTCGCGAACTCGCCCGACTCGGTCGCAGCCGCCTCCACCGTCCTCACCAGCGCTCAGACCATCACCACCCAGATCGCGGAAGGCTACCGGGCTGTCTCCGACCAGTGGTCGCAGGGCCGGGTGACGGTGGACCGGACGGTGGACGCCATCAACGCGGCCGCCGACCAGATCGCAGCGCTCAACGGCACCATCCGCGACGTCATCAACGCCGGGGGCACCCCGAACGAGCTCATCGACCAGCGCAACCTCCTCGCCCAGAACGTCGCACGCCTGGCCGGCGCGACCGGCACCGTCGAGAAGGACGGCACCCTCACCCTCCGTGTGGACGGGAACGCGCTCGTGGCCGGCGACAAGACCCGCCATCTCGTCGCGAACGGCCCGGTCAGCATCGAGGACGGCCTGCCGACCACCATCTCGTGGGAGAACGGCACCCCTGCCGCCATCCGCTCCGGCGAGCTCGGCGGCCAGCTGGAAGTCATCGCCCCGGACGGTGTGCTCGCGAACCTCGCTGACACGTACAACCAGGTCGCCACTGCCATCGCCGGGAAGGTGAACGCCCTGCACACGACCGGCGTCACCGTCGACGGGACCCCCGGCGGGCAGTTCTTCGCGCTCGCCGCCGGTGTCCCCGCTGCAGTGGGACTGTCGGTGGTGCCCACCTCCCGTGACGAGATGGCGCTCGCCGCCCCCGGTGCCGGACCCCTGGACGGGTCCATCGCCGACAAGATCGGCGCCATCGGCCTCACCGACGACGGGCCGGACGCGATCTGGTCTGGGGGAGTGGCAGCACTCGCGGTGTCCACGGCTGCGGAGGTCGCCCGCGCTACCGCAGCGGAGACCAGCGCGGTCGCCGCCGCCAGCGCGCAGCAGTCTGTCGCCGCGGTGGATGGCGACGAGGAGGCCATGAACCTCCTCACGTTCCAGACCCAGTACCAGGCCGCCGCACGAGTGGTCACCGCCATCGACGAGACGCTCGACGTGCTGCTGCGCATGGGTGTTGTCGGGCGATAACGAAGGAGAACCATGATCACCCGTACGACGAGCTCGATGATGCAGAGCGCCGCGCTGCGGAACCTGCAGGCGGGTATCGGCAACCTCGCGAAGATGCAGGATCAGGCGACCAGCCAGAAGGTCCTGTCTGCGTCCAGCGATGACCCGGTCGCTGCCGCGAAGATCCTCAGCGTGCACGCCGAGCAGGCGCGCAACGACCAGTACGCCCGGAACGTGAACGACGGCCTGACATGGGTGACCACCGTGGACACCGCCCTGTCGTCGGTGACCGCCCTGCTGAACCGTGCCCGCGACCTCACCTTGCAGGGTGCGAACTCCGGTGCGATGGGGCAGGAGTCCCGGGAGGCGATCGCCACCGAGCTGGACAGCATCCGTGCGGAGCTTGTCGGGCAGGCGAACTCGAAGGTGATGGGCCGGTACGTGTTCGCCGGCACCAGCCAGGACGCCGCGTTCAACCCGACCACGTACGCTTTCTCCGGCACCCCGGGGTCCGAGGTCGTCCGCCGGGTCTCCGACGGGGAGACCGTCCGGGTGGACGTGGACGGGGCCTCTGTGTTCGGCGAGGGCGCAACCAGCGTCTTCGCGCTTCTCGACCAGATCTCCTCGGACCTGCGGGCGGGGGTGAACATCGGCTCCCACGTCGGTGACATCGACGCGACCCTCAGCAAGGTCCTCGGCGCCCAGGGCACCGTCGGCGCCCGCCAGGCCCAGATCGAGCGGGCCCGGGACGCGACCGCGGGTGCGCTCGTGGACCTGGAAACCCAGCGCACCGAGCTGGAGGACGTGGACGCTGTGGACGTGCTCGTCCGCCTGCAGTCCGCTCAGCTCGTCTACCAGACCGCCATGCAGGTCACAGCCCGTGTCCAGCAGACATCCCTCATGGAGTACCTCCGATGACAGACACCGTCACCTTCGTCACCCCGCCTCTGGGCCTGGGTGAGCACACCCAGTTCGAGCTGGACCAGGTCGCCGACTCGGGCAGCCTGTTCTCCCTGTCCGCGCTCACCGACCCGAACACCCGCCTGTTCGTGGTGAACCCCGGCGATGTCCTCCCCGACTACGAACCGGCCATCACCGGCGCGCAGGCGGACGCGCTCGGGATCCAGTCCGCGGACGACGCGGTCCTGTTCGTGATCGCTCGTCTTGCCGATGACGGTCTGGGCGTGAACCTGCTGGCTCCCATCGTGGTGAACCGGCACACGGGCGCGGCCGCGCAGGTGATCCTCGACGGTCAGGGTTACCCCGTGCGTGCACTCCTGTCCTGACCCGAGCCACTGTCTGAGCAGCTCTCCTCGCGGACCGCGAGGAGGGCTTGTTCGTGATCAAGAACGGCGACGGTGCCGCGCACATGATCGGCATGACCGACGTCGAGTTCGAGAAGCAGCACCCCCGCCAGGACGGCGGCCAGTTCGCGCGCAAGGACGACCACCTGCCGGACGGGGAGGTGACCCTCCGCGCGGTCCCGTCGCTGTACGAAGCGATCAACGAGTCGTATCCCGTGCCGCAGGCGAACAGCCTCGAGACGGTCTCCGCCGCCGTGTCCGCGGTCGCCGCCGACGTGAACACGGTCTCCGCCGTCGCACAGGCCCTCGACCTCGACGCCCGGCAGGGCTCCTACTACCTGAACGCCGCCGCATACCTGGGCCTCGTCGAGGTGGAGCGGGACGGTGAGAACGGCGCCGGCATCTGGCACCTGACCGCCCTCGGGCAGGAGATGACCTACCTCGCAGACGCCGAGCGCGCACAGCTGGTCGCAGAGCTCGCCGAGTCCACCCCGGCCGTCGCCGCCTACCGTGAGGGCGGCATGGAGGGTGCGGAGAACGCGATCGCCGAGCTCGGCGAGTACGGCGACGACACCGTCGCCCGCCGTGCAGCGTGCGCATCCAGCTGGGCGAACACGATCGCTTCCGGCGAGTTCGCTGCGGGGGAGGCCCGCATCACCAGCATCGCCCGCGACCGGTTCGAGGTCGCCGCAGCCGCCGCACGCGTCGAGCGGGAGCAGATCATCGCCGCCCGCACCCCGAAGGCCCCGGACGTGTGCCCGGAGTGCTTCACGGAGATCCCCGCCTCCGGTGTCTGCGGCTCGTTCGCCTGCGCCTGACACGCCGTCGGCGGCCACGCCGCGCATGGATGGGTCATGGATCTGAATGCTGCCCGCGCTCTCGCACTGGACCTGATGGCCGAACACGGTGTCACCGCGCCGTGGACGTTCGAGTTCGACAACGCGAAGAGCCGCATGGGTGCGTGTAACTATCAGCGCCGCCGCATCAGCATCTCACGCTACTTCACCGAGCACGCCACCGAAGCGCAGGTGCGGGACACCATCCTCCACGAGATCGCGCACGCGCTCACCCCCGGCGCCCACCACGGGACCAGGTGGAAGGCGGTCGCACTGCGCATCGGGGCGACCCCGCGCTCGTGCGGGGAGAACCCTTTCTTCACCAGCGACGGCCAGGTCGCCGAACGGCTCGCGAAAGTGGAAGGCAAGCCGTTCTACCGCGTCGCCGCGGCCAGGGACCGCGGGAAGCGGTACCGCATCCTCACCGACAACGAGAAGACCTACACGCTCATCGACGAGAACGGAGATGTGCTGCGGGCGTCCAAGGGACTCGTCTACCGTGACGGGGACCCGGAGCCGACGCCGACGCAGATGATGCAGACCGAGCGGGACACGAACCTCGCCCGCGCGAAGGGCAAGCCCCGGGTGCGCGTGACCATCCCCGGGTACGAGGACAAGCGGTACGCCCTCCTCAAGGCCGGGCGAACGTCACGCCAGCAGCACACCCTGGTGAACCTCGACAGTGGACAGCTCGCCAAGGTGTCGCAGAGGTTCGTCCGCCCGGAGAACGTGAGCGAACGACTGGGAAGCCGCCTGCTCACCGGGTGACGCGGCATTCTGCGCGCGGCCCGCGTACATGAACCGTATGACCACGACAACCTGGGTTGAGGCCGACCACACCCGCGACAAGCAGTCGGGGCGTTTCGCGCGCGACCTCACCTTCCCCGACATCAGCCTCGACAGCGCCGACTTCGACCTGGCCACCTTCATGCAGGAGCCTCCGACCACCCCGGCCCCGCTCACCCTGCACCAGCCCGTCATCTACACGAACGTGAACGGTGACGACGAGCACGCGCTCATCGTCGGGTTCACCGAGCACGGCTGGCCGAGCCTGGTCACCCGCACCCCCGGCACCCTCAACGACACCGACGACTTCGAGTTCACCGTCGACCCTCGCTATGTCGGACCCGACCTGGACGTGTCCCCGGACCTTGTCCGCCGGCAGACCGCGGCCGCCACCAACGGCGCCGACGTCGCCCGCAAGCTCACCGACATGGACGCCGCCGGGATCAACGCGTACCTCGGCTCCCTCCGCGTCCGCGACCGCCTCAACGTCGACGGGCGAGGCGACCGGGAGCGCACGTTCGAGATGAACGTGAACGAGGCCTCCCGTGCGCTGGACGACCTGGTCGCCCGTGACCTCATGAGCCACGAGATGCACGCGTGGACCGACGTGGACGGGTACAGCGGCCAGCCGCAGGAGTTCGTGGACGTGGCCAACACGTTCGAAGACGAGGGGCACACTGTCGCTCGCGCCGTCATCCTCGGCGCGATGATCGACTCGTACGGCCCGTGGGCGGACAAGTCGAACGTGGACACCGACAGCCTCTCCGAAGTCATCGACGACGCGAAGGACCTCGCGGAGCGGATGGCCGCGTCCCGGACCGCGTCCGAGGCGATCGACGCTGAGGTGAACCAGGTCACCCTCGACGAGTCCGACAGGGTGTTCGGGGAGCAGGTCCGCAACCTGCCCGTCCGCAAGGCCGCCTCGTTCGAGCGTGCCCGCACCGTCGTGGCGACCGCGTTCGCCGCGCTCTCCGACAACGACCTCCTCGACTGGGAGCAGAAGGAATGGCTCAAGGACGTTGACGAGGACGAGGACGACGCGAAGCTCGTCCGCGCCGCCGGCCAGGCAGCCATCCTCCGCCACTTCCAGGAGGAGACCGCCGTTTCCGACAAGCATCTCGACCTCATCGACGGCATCTACAAGGCCGCCATCACCAAGTGGGCGAAGTCGGTCGCGTGAGCACCCTCACACAGCCCCGCGGCGCCGGCGGCCGGTGGGTGAGCGACAACCACAACCCGGAGCTGGAACTCGGCCCCGCGAACGTGGAGGCCCTTCGCGGCACCCTCGTGGACTTCCTCGAGAACGCGCTTCCCGGCTTCGGTTTCCACGTTGAGGACGTCGAGGGGCCGGTGGACCGGCTCGTTGAGTCGCTCGTCGCAGCGCACACCGCCCGTAGCGCATAGGGGCCGCATCCCCGTTTTTCGCGACCGCGGAATCGGCCCGCCCAGGGCGCGCACTTCGCCGTTCCGCCGCGCACATGATTGCTATGACAGGACTGATCATCGACCCCCGCTATATCCGCGACCGGAAGCCGGAGCGGATCACGGCGCCCAGCCACACCGCGCCGATCAGCGACGATTTCGAGCTGCTCCACCCCCGGGCAGCCGACGGCAGCGGCCAGTTCACTGAGCGTGCGTTCGGGCTTCCCGGCGACGACATGCTCGTCACCGGCACCGACGAGCTGCTCGACCCGATCGACGAAGCGGCCCTGCGCGCCGCCGACTACGAGGCCGAGGCGGTCTCGTCCCGGGTGGGCGCAGCCATGATCGACGGTCGGCAGCTGGACGCGGACGAGTCGGAAGTCTCCGACCAGACCGCCATCCTGTTCGCCCGCGACGCGCTGCAGAACCTCCCGGAAGGGCACACCCTCGACGAGTACCCGCAACTGACCGAGTTCGCCTACCAGCCGTTCACGTACGCCGACGGCGCCTCGGTCGAGCAGGTCGATGAGCTTCACGCAGAGATCGCCCGGTTCCGCCGGGCCCACAACGACGGGTTCGCGCTGTCCCCGCGCGCCCGGGAGCGCCTGGACCACTTGTTCACATACTCCCTGCACGCAATCCCCGGTCACCACTGACCACCCACCCTGAACCCCGCCGGTGCCGGCACCGGCGGGGTTCTCCCACCCCTGAAATGAGGAACCATGACCAACGACAAGCCCGCCCTTCCCGAGGCCACAGAGCTGACCCTGTGGAAGAAGCCCGCCTGCCCGCAGTGCATCGGCGCTGACCTCGGCTTCAAGGCCCAGAAGATCACCCCCGTCTACAAGGAGCTGCTCGCCGACGAGAACGCTGGCGCGGTCGCCGCGTTCAAGGCGAACGGCTTCCAGCAGGCGCCCATCATCCAGTTCCCCGCCGTCATCGACGGCGACGAGGTGCTGTTCGAGGAGCGCACCGTCACCGGAAACCAGGTCGACGACATCGCCGCGTACGCGGCTGCCGTCCGCGAGCTCGCCGCCCGCCAGGAAGCCCTCATCGCCGCCTGACAACCCCCGTCACGACAGACCCCGCCGGACCCTTCGGCGGGGTCTTCGTCTGTGCGCATAGGGGCGGTGCGGCCCACACCGGGTCGCGATGAGAACACCGGAGACTGCACCACCATGCCCACGACAGAACCTCTCGACCTGTCCATCGACCCGCTCACCGGCAACGTCCCCCTCGCCGTGGGCACCGCCGTGTTCATCGAGGACGAGTTCGGCAAGAAGCACCGCGGGTACATCACCGACATCGACCACTCCACGTTCACCGTGCTGGTGGACTGCAAAGGCCAGGACCGGGAAGTGACCGTCAACGAAGCGCAGATCCTCGCTCGCGTCTCCGGCGGGTACGAGGGATGACCGACGCGCTCACCCGCTGGTCCATCTCCCTCGGCATCGGCGTCTTCACCCTTCTCGGCCTGGTCGCCGGGTTCCACTTCGCCACCGGCGACGCCCTCCGGGAGAGCTTCAGCTCCGCCGTGGACCAGCTCGTCCCCGAACGTGCCGTACTGGACGCGGCCATCGAGTTCGACTCGTACGACACCGACGAACACGTCCACCTCGCCCAGCTGCTGCAGGACGCGGACGTCGAACGCGAGGTCGGCTGCGGTCCGTACTTCTACCACGGGGATGTCGGCCACCCCACCCACGTCTGCCAGATCGACGCCTATCTGCCCGAAGCGCTCAACATCTTCGACGCGAACGCGAACGTCCACCGCGACGACTTCACCCTCACCGTCGGGGAGTACCACTCGAAGTACGAGGACATCCTCCTGGCCGCCGACACCATCCGCGTGCAGACCGACAACGGCCCCCAGAACGCCACCTACGAGGGCGGTGGGACGTTCACCCTCTCCTTCCTCGACCAGGTCCGCACACCTGCTCACAGCGCACCGTGGCAGTTCGCGCTCGCCGCGGTGCCGGCCGGTGTCGTGTGGCTGGCGCTGGCAGGGGTGGCCGGGGTGGTCGCGATCGTCGCGTCCGTGCTCATCCGTCAGCGCCCGACCGAGCAGGTGGAGACCGTCGGCGTGGAGTTCTTCGACGACAAGCTCTAGCCGGGCAGGACAGCCCCCGCACGGCGCGCAACAGCCGTCAGCGCGGCGTACTGGCCCTCCGTCAGGTGCGGGCGCCCGAGAACGCCCACAGCGGCGTGCTGAAGGCCGATAGGCGCGTTCTGAGTGGCGCGCATCACGTACACGTACCGCTCCATGCTGATACGCCCGTCGTTGAACACGTGCAGCAGGTGCTCAAGCGCGTCAGCCGCCTCCGGGGACGCAGGCTGGTGCAGACGTTCCTTGTTCTGCCGGGACAGCTGCTTCGCGGAGACGAGCAGCTTCGCGATGGTCGTCTCCATCGCCAGGTTCGCCTGGTACTCCTCCGGGGTCTCCGGCATCGGCTTCACGTCATCACCGGTTGCGAGCACCTTCCCGCCCTCCGGTGGCCGCAGCACCAGCAGGTCCCCGTCCACACCGATGACCCGGTGCCCGGGGATGCCCTGGTACGTGCAGCGCAGGCCCTGTTCGACGGCGGGGCCGACGGTGACCTCCGGGCTGGTTCCCGTCGCACGCCACCTGCCGCCCCGGTCACGGGGCTGACCGTTCACCGCCGGCATCAGCCCTCGAGCGCCTTGTACGTGGCGTACGCGGCGTCCGTAGCCGCCCGCGCGTCACGCAGCGCCTGGAACTGAGCGCTCGTCGGGCGCATCTGCTGGTCCACGGCCCGCTGCGCCTTCTGCTGCTTGCCCTGCGCGACGTACCACTCCTCACGGGCGAGGTCCTTCGCGGTGCGACGGTCCGGTGCCTCGAACGCGTCGAACGTGGCCTTGGACACCTTCATGACGCCGTTGCCGCCGTCCTCGAGGTAGAACTGGCGGGTGCCGGTGTCGGAGACGATGACGCGCTTGCCGGTGATGTGACCCTGCTCGATCTGCTGGCGGAGCGTCAACACGCGGCCATCGTCCAGCCGCCACCGCTTCCCGAGGTCCTCGTCGAGCTTCTTCGCGGCGGCCGCGGTCAGCCCCTCCGCCGTGGGGACGGTGGTGAACACCGGCTTCGGGGGCGCCGGCTCGGGGCGCGGCTGCGGCTTCACGTCTGCGGGCACACGGAACCGGTAGGTAGCACCGGGCTCCTCGGCGGCAATCGCCTTCGCCTCGTCGTACTGGGCGGGGGTGAGGACGAACCGGTCCTCGTCGCCGGTGGACTCACGGCGCGCGGTCACCAGCAGCAGCCCGTCCTCGATGGTCTGCACGGCGCGGGAGACGTACTCGTCGGCGTTCTCCTCACCCCACACCCGCTCGTCCTTCGTGCTGGACTCACCGGGCTCGAGCTCACGCTTGTTGACCTTCTCCCACTGGTCCGGGAACCAGTCGCGCAGGCTCTCGTCACGGGAAGCGATGCTCTCCGCACGCTCGGCGCCCTGCCGGTCCGGCCACACCGCGTCGTGGTGGTAGAACTCGACGATGTGGCGCTCGCAGTCCTCCTCGTACCAGCCGGAGCTCTTCCGGTAGGCGGGCGGGATCGCGGCGTTGCGCTCGGGTGACAGCTTGTACCCGCCGTGTCCGTCCGTGGGGACGAACACGATGCCGTCCGCGACACGCTCCCCGTGCTGTGCGGGGCCCCACGGGGTGCGCGCACCGTACGCGACGTCCACCTCACCCCACTGTCCGGTGTAGTGGGTCTTGCCGAGGTCACCGGGCCAGGAACCGTGCTCGAGGTTGAGCTGTGGGTCGGAGTGGATGTGCTCGTCCCACTGGCCGGTGGTCTCCCGCGGCTGCGTGCGCCACGACTGCTGCTGAACGTTAGGTGCCATACCGATGATGTGCGCGGCGCGCCGCGCACATGGAAGGCATGACGAAACTGACACCGGAGGAGCAGGCCCGGGAGGACGCCCGCAACCTCGACAACGGCCAGTGGGGCAAGCAGGAGCACTCCGACCCCGAGATGAGCCTTCCCGACACGCAGGAGGAGGAGTGGGTTCCCAGCCCACCCGTCTACGACATGCCGAAGGCCCGGCTCGGCGAAGCGGTCAAGCGGATCGACCGCGCGAACCGGCGGCTCGAGCGTGCCGGCATCGAGGAACGGTTCACATACGAGACCGAGGAGTACATCCACCAGGAGGACGGCGACCCCATCGGAATCCCCGCCGTTCGCCTCACCCTGAGCCACCCCGTCATCAGTGTGGTCGGCTGGAAGTTCAGGACCGCGCATGAAGAGACTGCCGACGGTCACATCGTCAACTACGGACCCGACAAAGTAGACGAACTGCGATGCGACCACTGCGGGCACAACCGCCGGCGCGGGAAGGTCTACACCGTCACCAACAGCGACGGTGAGACGAAGGTGGTCGGAAGCAACTGCCTCGCCGCCTTCCTGGGTGTGCGTCCCGAAGGACTGTGGACGCTCACGTTCGACATGGAGAGCCTGGGGAAGGATGGGGAAGAAGATGACAGCTGGGGAGCTGCCGCCCGCACCGGCGACGTCGTCCTGCCCGCCGTAGACCTCATCGGTGCGGCGCTGGCGGCCAGCCGTGACGGGGAGCAGTTCGTCCCGAAGTCGCGGGCGACCCTGAAGGAGCCGTCCACCGCGTTCCTGGTTGAGCGGGACCTGCGCGAGCTCGTCGCCGCCGGTGAGCAGCCGGAGCGTCGCGAGCAGGCAGAGAAGATCCTCACGTGGGTGAACACGCAGCCAGAAGGGGAATCCGACTACATCGACAACCTGCGCTCGATCCTCGCCGGGAAGGAGAGGTGGGTCTCCCGCAAGCACTTCGGGCTCGGGGTGTCCGCGATCAGCGCATACCGGAACGCGCTGGAGCGGACGGTCCGGGACCGTGAACGGAAAGCGGAACACGAGTCGCTGTACCAGCCCGGCCACGTGGGGAACGTGGGGGAGCGGTTCCGGGACCGGCCGATGACCGTCATGGTCGCCGACATCATGGACGGCGGTGACTACGGCCCCCGCACCCGCGTTGTCCTCCGCGACGACGAGACCGGACGGCAGGTCATCTGGTGGGCCAGTGGCTCACGCCCGTGGGAGGTGGGCGACAAGGTGCAGGTGACTGCGACCGTGAAGGACCACGGCGCGTACCGGGACATGGACCAGACGGTCGTCTCCCGTGCGATGCTGACACCCCTCGAATGACGATGTGGAGGGGCGGTGTCTCACTATTCGCATTGCACCGCGCATGTACGAGTCACGGTGCCAGGGCGGCACCCCCGAGATGCCTCGGGAGCACAGAAAGCATCAGCGCGTAGACCCGGCGAGCTGAACGAGACAAATGACCGACAACCTCAACGCAGACCTGTTCAAGAAGGTCCTTCCCCTCGTTGAGTTCGTCCAGAAGTATGGGCGACTCCCCAAGCAGAGCGGCGCCGACCTGCCTGTCGACGAAGAGAAGGCAGGCAACATCCTCCGCGCGCTGCGGCGTCGCGCGCGGACCGGCGAACGCTTCACCGCCGAGCTCGTCGCCTACCTGAACGAGAACGTCCCCGGCTGGCTGACCGAGAACATCCGCCCCGCCGCGCGCGGGATGCGTGCGATGCACGCGTTCAAGCACCAGGCGTACCAGGCGCACCGGTTCTACGAGCGTCACGGGAAGCTCCCGTCCGCACGATCGGCCAGCTCGCGCGAAGCAGCGCTCGGCCGCTTCCTCCGCAACCACCGTCAGGCGGTCGCCGGCCGTGGCACCACCAGCTGGACCCCGCAGAAGGAGCGTCTGCTCGACAAGCTCCTGCCCGGATGGGACCTGGGTCTACGCACCCGACTGGCCGCGCAGCTCGTCGCTGCGGCGATGTGACATCCGCCCCTGTGGGAGGGGCGCACTCAGCAGAAGAGGCACCTGTGGGGACAGGTGCCTCTTCGTCGTGCTCTCAGGCGGCGACCAGGGCGCCGCGCCGGGCGCGGAGCCACTCGAGGGCGGTGTCCTCGTTCGACAGCTTCACCCCGAAGTACCGCAGCGGCTTCATGTACGTCTGCCGGGTCGGCTCCGCGTACCCGGGGAACGACGACCGGTTGTACTTCAGCAGTCGAGGGTCGAGGACTGCGACCATGCCGCGGTCGGAAGCGGACCGGATGAGACGGCCGACCGCCTGAGCTTCGAGGAGTGCGGCGTCCCCGGCGTACACGATGCGTTCCGCGCTGTACTTGTCGATGCCGCGGGCCATCAGGTCCTCCACCCGGGCGTCGTCCTGCGCGTTCGCAGGCGACCGGGGGATGCGGTCGAGGATCAGGCACGACAGCGTCTCACCGGGCGCGTCGAGGCCCGTCATCAGGGAGCGGGTGCCGACCAGGACAGCGGAGTGGTCCGCCTTCCAGTCGTCGACGCTGGACGTGGCGGTCGGGCCGTCCCACTGGCTGTAGATGTGCAGCTGAGGGAACTGGCGGCGCAGCTGCTCGACGTAGAACTTCCCCGACGACGCGGACGCGGCCAGGATGAGCGCGGACCCGCCGTTGGCTTCCACGAGCCGGCGGGCGAGCTCCGCGGCCCACTTCCGGTGCAGGTTCGTGTCGAACTTCCGGCGGCCGTTGTAGCCCGGTGACGTCAGCTGCATCATGTGCGGGACGCCGTTCGGGATGAACAGGGCCGAATGCTGGTAGGCGTCAGCGAACGGGGACTCGTACTCGGCGACCTGCGCGGCAAGACCCGCCTGGAACGCGAACCCTTCCGGGAGGGTCGCGGAGACCGCGGTGACACCGAGAGCGAACTTCTCCTCCGTGGCCGGGTCGGTGAGCACGTACAGGTTGTTGAGGAGCTTCTGGCCGACGTTGACGGGGCTGGCGTTCGCGGCCGCCCACGAGCGGCGGGCGTTGCCGGTCGTGCCCTCGGGCACCTCCACCCAGCGGGCGTCACCAGCACGGAACTTCGAGCAGGACGCGATCGACGCGATCAGCTCCTCGCACCGCTGGCTGGTGCGCTTGCCTTCCAGCATCACCCGGATGTTCGAGGAGTCGGTGGCGGGCTTGATGAGCTTCTGCGCGTCCTTCACCCAGTTCGTCAGCATCAGGCCGATGTCGCCGAGCGGGTCGTCGTCCTTTTCTACCTTCTTCTGCGGGGCACCGCCGAGGAACTTCCGCAGCTCCCGGTCCAGCGCGTCCGCGAGAGCTTCACCGTCGGACTTCCACCGGCCGGCACCTTCGATGAGCTTGTCCACCTTGTATATGAGGGACATGATGACCCCGCCGGACACGACCGACGCGCCCTGCTTGCGGACCTCGGACGGCAGTGCGTGCGCCTCGTCGATGAGCAGGTGGTCGAAGTCCCCGTATGTGGAGTTGCCGAGGACGATGTTGATGCCCTTGGCCGCCTGGATGGCCAGCAGCGTGTGGTTCACGATGACGATGTCGGCACCGGCGGCGCGCTCTTTCGCCTCGATGGCCTTCGGGAACAGCCAGTGGTCGTCCGGGCCGCACGCCTCAGCGGACGACGCGGACACCAGCCGCCACTCGGCCTCCGTCACCTTCAACGGGCAGGAGTGGCGGTCACCGATCGCGTTCGAGTCGTCGTACTGGGTGAAGCACCACATGACGAGCTTCTTCGTCAGCTCGAAGTCCGCACCATCGAGCGCGGTCACGATCTCACTGGTCGGCTTCGCCTTGTACAGCAGGTCCTGCCATTCGCTGGTCTTCCGCTTCATGTCCGCCGCTCCCGTCAGCAGCGCCGCGGTCGCGGTCAGCTGACGCGGGTCGATGTAGTTCGCGGTGCCCTTGAGGACAGCGAAGGTCACCTCCTTGCCGGTCAGCTTCAAGGTCGCCTCGGCGAGCTTCGGGAAGTCCTTCTCGAAGATCTGCTTCTGCAGCGTGAGGGACTCGGTGGAGATCATGACCCGCTCCCCGTGCAGGGCGGCACGCTCGAACGCGGGGGCGCCCAGAGAGTAGCTCTTCCCGGACCCGGTGGGGGCGACGGCGGCCGCATGCAGGCGCTGGTCGAGGGCTGCGGCGGTCTGCTTCGTGAGAAGCACCTGACCGGGGCGCGGTTCGGCCTTGTCGCCGACGGTGAGCCGGACGGTGGCCTGGAGGATGTCCAGGGCGGTGGGCATGGGAGACATACCCTTCCCATGCGCGGTCTGCTCAGCGGGGTGCGTCATCACGCGCTCGCGACGGCGACGGACGAGAGGAACACCAGGTACGACGCCCACACGACCGTTGTCAGGAGGGCGGCGGTCAGGTCGAACCGGTCGCCGGGGATGCTGAGGGCCTTCCGGGCATGCTTGCGCACCCGGGTGGCCCGCAGGCGCGCGTACTGGGTGCGGGTGACCCCGACGTCGCCAGGGCGACGCTCGCGGGTGTTCCCGTTGCCGTCGATGTGCGCTCCGAGGTTGTATTCGGCGTATTCCGCAAGGGCCCGCGCCCGGATGGATGCGGGGAGCACGAGCACCCATGCGACGATGAGCGCGACGAGAGCGAGGACCCCGAACAGGTCGAGCAGCCCGAACGCGAACAGGACCGTGCCGGCGCACAGCAGCGCACCCTGCGCGAGGACGCCGGTCAGACGGAGGACATAGAGACGGAAGGCAGAAGTGGTCACGCTGTTCTATGCGCGCGGCAGGTAGTCCTCGACGAGGTGGAGGACGTCGCTCAGCATGAGGACGTGCCAGCCGGGAGTGGCCACGGCGACAGGGGTGGTGGCGTCAGCGGCCGCACGGTATGCGTCCGCGAACGCGGTGATGCCGCGACGGGCCGATCCGTCGTCGTCGAGACCGTCGAGGACCGCTGCCAGGTGGTCACGCAGCAGCGGGAACCCGAACGCGCGGGCGATGACCTCGGTGTCGTCATCTGACTTCTTGAGGAACGTGCGGGCACGCTCCGGCGCCACCGCCTTCTCCGTCGCGACCCGCAACCGCTCGGTGAACGCGGCATAGCAGGGGCTGCAGTAGTGCACCTGCCCGTCGATGGCGCGCGTCGGGTTCGCGAACCGGGACTCGGGAACCCCGACGATCGCCGGCTCCTCCGGGTGGTGGACGCACACGAGCGGGAAGTGGTCGACACCGTCCTCGGTGAACTCGTTCGTGCGCCGGTCCCGCTCCGCGCGCGGACCATCGGGGGAGACGGCGGGGCGCGCCCACGGGTGGGCGATCTGGAACCGGGTGACCGCGACGGCACCGGCACGCTCGTGCGGCGTGTACGAGTACGTCCACCGCTCACCGTCGAGCTCCGGGTCGTAGTCGTCGCTGTCGAGAGGGTGCTCGGTGCGCCACAGGTGCTCGATCTCGATGCCGAACGTCGGGCACTCGTCGTAGCTGCCCTCGTACAGCTCCTGGGCGACGACATCGGCGAGGAAGATGTCCGCGTCGGTCGGGTCCAGGTGCCCGTGCGCGTCGATGGAGACGATGCCGCCGAGGTCACCGTCGAAGCCCATCTCGTAGGTCGTGTCGTAGCGGGTCGTCATGGTGGTGTTCACGCGCGCTCTATGCGCCGCACACGCGAAGACCCCCCCCCGCCCGTACGGGCGGGGGCTCTCAGCGCCGTCAGGCGACCTGGCGGCGACGGTACGCGACGATGAAGAACACCGCGGCGACCGCTGCGAGCACGGCAGCGCCGGCGCCGAGGGCGATCGGGCCTGCGGTCGTCTCGAGCTTCGCGCCCTTCAGGCCGACCGTCTCGTCCGCGTCGCCGCAGTCACCGCGGGCGACCTCACGGTCCACCTCGTCGTACACGACGGCCACCCAGTACAGGGTCGAGTCCACCGACGGGTTGTACTGGTGGTGGTCGCTTTCCAGCTCGAGCGGCGCCTCCTCCGGGTACAGGCCGCCGTCAAGGTCGATGGCAGGGCTCGTCCAGGCGAGGTTGTCGGCGGTGCACGCCTCAGCCAGCGGGGTCTTCGACTCGGTCGGGACGACGTACCCCTCGAAAACGAGCTTGCCGTTCTCGGGCACGTACCCGGTGATGGTGGCGGTGTCCCACGTGTCCACACCGTGCTCGATGCCCTTGCGGGCCCCGTTGTCGCTCATCGCGTACGTCTTCACGTCCAGCATGAACGTCGTCTCGCTCTTCACGCCGGCCAGGCCGCGGTGGATGGCCTGACGCTCCTCGCCAGCGTCGGTGGGCACGGACCACAGGGTCTCGATCCACAGCACCTTCGAGTACTCGGTGTGCGCGAACTCGGGGGACTTGTACTCGCCCGGTTCGGTGACGATCTCACCGTTGTCGAGGTTGTCGCCGACCAGGTTCTCCTCGTTCACGACCCACTCCCAGCTCTCCGGGACCTCCGGGGCGTCGTCGCCGCCCTCCTCGAACGTGACGTTGCCGTCCGTGTCAGGCTCGCCCTCACCGTCGCTGCCCTCGTCGTCATCGCCGGTGCCGTCCTGCGGCTCCGGGTAGTCGATGACCCACTTGCCGGATGCGTCCTTCACCATCGGGATCTTGTACGCCTCGAAGGTGAGCTCCGCACCGTTGTAGGGGAGGGTGCCGGTGATGTAGGCGACGTCGTAGATGTCCTCACCGAACTTCGCGCCCGGCATCGCTACCGAGGTGACGTTCGGGACCAGCAGCACCTGCGTCTCGGAGGGGACACCGTAGTCGTCCACCCACTCAGCGGTCATCCCGGCGAGCTCGGCAGACTGGTCGGCGTCCGCGATCTCCCACACCCAGGTGAGGAACCCGGAGCGGTGCGTCTCGCCGCGGCCGGCGGGAAGCTCGTATGTGCCCGGCGCCGATGCCTCGAAGTAGACGGTGTCGATCGCGGACGCGTCGTCCGGGACGGTGGCCGACTGGGTCGGGTAGACGGGGGAGTGGTACAGGGTGCCCTTGAACCGGACGGGGATGTTCTCACCGTCACGCTGGATCCACTCGCCGTTGGTGACCTCCACGGTCATCGTGTCGATGGACGGCTCACCGAGCGCGACGTTCGGCTTGGTGACGGCGGTGGTCACACCCAGCTCCATCTCGCGGATGCTGGTCTCGTTCTCGAGCCCGTACTGGTCAGCGAACCGGTACCCGTCCGGGAGCGCCTGCTGGGTGCCGGCGCCCTGGTCGGATGCGTCGATGGTCCACACCCACGTGTAGTGGCCGGCCTCGGTCGGCCGGAACGACGTGTCGGTGGTCTGCGTGCCCTGCTCGGTGAACACGAGCGTCGCGGTGTTGGCGACGGGGGCGTCTGCGGGCACGTCGTCAGAGACGGCCGGGTTGTTCGCCAGCGGACCGTACAGGGTGCCGCGCGCGACGATGGACGTGTCCTCGATCCAGTGGCCGCCGCCGAGGCTGATGGTCACCTGGTCGTCGAACGAACCGTCCGGCAGCTGGTCGGCCTGCGTGGTGATGGTCGGGACCATCTGCACACGGGTGGTCTCCGTCGGCAGACCGAACTGATCGGCCCACGCCCACCCGGACGCGAACATGTTCGGCTCGTCCTGGTTCGCGCGGACGAACCGCCACACCCACACGACCGCGCCCGTGTCGTCGGGGACGGTCACTTCCTCGCTGTACTTCGTGCCCGGCTCGGTGAACGTGAGGGTCTCCGTGTGCAGGGCGACGGCGTCTGCGGGGACGGTTGCGGAGGGGGTGATGTTCTGGCCGTGGGGGAGTCCGTACGCGGTGCCCTCGAAGGTCGCCTCGGTGCCGGCCAGCCATGCGCCGTTCGTGTTGGTGACGGTGAGGGAGTCCTGCACCGTCTCACCGGGCGCTGCCCACTCCTTGTTGACCTGGCTGACTGCCTCCGGCTTCATCGGCACGACGGTGGTCTCGGCGGTCAGGCCGAACTTGTCCCTGTACACCCAGTCGGCGGGAATGAAACCCTGCGTGGCGAGAGACTGCTTCGCCTGGTCGATCTCCCACACCCACGTGTAGTAGCCGGACTGGAGTGCGGTGCCCGCGTCCACCGTGTAGGTGCCAGGGCCCACGGCGGTCGTCGTGGTGACGGTCGCGGTCGCCGCGACCGGGGCATCGGCCGGCGCCTCGTCGGCGACGGTCGGGCGCTCAGCGAACGGACCGTACAGGGTGCCCTCTGCCATCACAGGGTAGTAGCTGCCACCTTCCGTCTGCGCCCACGAGTTGTTCACGTCATCGGAGTCGGCGACGGTGAAGAACGTCACCTGGTCGCGGAACGGCTGACCCTCCTGCACGTAGGCGGTGGCCGTGGTGGACAGGGCGGGGAGGAACTCACCGGCGCGCAGGAACGGGTCCGTGCCGCTGAAGCTGAACGTTGTGGTCGGCTTGCTGCCGTAGCCGATGGTCTTCTGCCCGCCGGGCGTCTCGTACACGCGGACGTTCGCGGCGTACCCGGAGCCCTCGGCCTGGAATGTGCCGGAGGCGCTGATCTTGTACGACTTCGGGTTGCTCACCGGCGGGATGCCGCGGATGTTGAACACCTGCCCGTTGCGGACCCCGGAGCGGGTCTTGAGGCCGGTGTCGGCGAACACTCCGTTGGTGAGGGTGACCGTGCCCGTCGCGTTCGCGGGGTTGACGTTCACCCGCAGGGTGCCCTTGTAGTTGTCCTCCGAGTCGACGTTGAAGATGAAGGAGCCCGTGCCGTTCGAGTTGGTGGACGGGACGATCGTCTTCGCCTCGTTGACGAACTGGCGGGCGCGGCTCTTGATGTAGCTGAGGTTCGCGCCGTCGCCCACGAACTGGGACATCTTGTAGTGGATGTGGCCTTCCAAGTCGGCCGTCTCGTACCAGCCGTTCGCGATGAGCGCGTTGTGGTTGATGAGGTCCTTGATGGCGAACGACAGGGCGGCGGCCTGGTTGTTGTTCGTGGTGGACCCGTACGTGTCGATGAGGTAGCTGACCCCGGCGAGGATGTTGCCGGAGGTTCCCTCGACGCTGTTGCGGAAGCCGAGGCTGCTCGTTGTCCCTGTCGGCAGGGTGACGCCGGGCTCCACGCAGAAGATGAAGGTGTTGCTGCCTGCGGACAGACGGAACGAGCCGAAGAACTGGTCGCTGGAGGACCAGGTGCCGAAGCCGTACCCCTTCGCTGCGGCGCTCGCGTCGGTGGACGTGGCGATGATGCCGGCGACGGCGAGGACGAACGCCAGCAGGGCGGCGACGATCGCGTTCAGGCGTGCGCGGGGGCGGCTGACGGGTGCAGACGTGGACATGAGGTTCCCTTCTCACCGGCGACCCTCATCACGCGGTGAACGCCGGACGGCGCACCACATACCCTGCGGCGACACGTGTCACCGGAAACGGCACCGCATACCCCTATGTGCGCGGCGCGCAACCCATCCGTGTTGACCCGGGAACGGTGGCGGGCCGCGCATGTATCAGGTACGGGCGAGAATGCCCGAACACCCCGCACACTGACCGATGGGATCCACCATGCGCTGCCAGTTCCTGCCCACCACTCCCTTCAACTCGAGCCGTTGACCGGGTACGACGAAGCCGCCCCCGTTGTCGTACCGGGAGCGGCCTCGCATCGTCCTGCGTCAGAGGCAGATGTAGTAGTAGACGGTGTCGCCCTTGACGGTGGCCGACCACTTGCCGAACCGGCCCATGTTGCCGCCGTCGCGCGAGTTGCCGCCCCAGCCGACCTGGTGCGAGTGGTGCACCTTGCCGTCACACTGGCTCATCGGGACGTAGCCGCCACCGACCGTGAACGTCGGCGGGGTCTTCTGCGTCGTGTTGCTGCCGCCGGTCGAACCACCCGACTTCGAGCCGCTGGACTTCTTCGACGTGGTCTTCTTCTTGGTCGTCGTGGCCTTCTTCTTCGAGGTCGTCGACTTCTTCGCAGCCGTCGACTTCTTCGAGGAGGACTTCTTCACCGTGGACGACTTGGACGAGTTGCCCTTCGACACCTTCTTCGCGGCCTTCTCAGCGGCAGCCTTCTCGGCGTCCACCGCAGCCGTGTGCGACTTCTTCAGACCATCGAACGCTGTCACGTAACCCTGGAACTGCTGGAGCGGCGAACCGTCCTTGCCGGCCAGGGCCTCCACCGACTTCGTCAGCGCAGCCTTCGCCGCCGCGGAGCCCTTCTCGTAGCCGGTGAACTTCGCCGCGAACGCCTTACCGGAAGCGACCACACCATCCACGCTCGTGTTCACCGCGTCGATCGCGTCCTCGACAGCGTCGGCCTCCGCCGCGGCGGTCTTCGCGTCCGCCGACAGCGACTTGGCGAGCTTCGTGTTCTGCTCGGTCTGCTCGACGATGCCCTCGATGGAGGAGGGAGCCGAAGCGAACTCGATCGTCTCCGCGACCTGCGCCTCCGGGACAGCGACGTTCGCACCCGAGACGGTGACACCGGACACCTCGACAAGCTCGGTGCGGGCCGTGTTCAGAGCCTCCACCGTCTTCACGTCCGCGATGAGCTCCGGGCGGGCGAGAGCGGCAACCTTGCCGGACTCGGTGTACACGGCCGGGACCTCGGCGATGACCGAGCCCTTCTCCTCGTACGCGGCAGCCAGCTGAGCGTTCGCCTCCGTGACCGCCTCCTCCGAAGCGGTGAGGGCCTCGATGGCGTTCCCGTGCGCGATGTTGCTCGCGATGACGGGCGTCGCGATCGCGGCAGCGACGACGATGGCGCCGGCGCTGACAGCGAGGGTAACCCAGCCGCGCTTCGTGATGCGCTTGGCGGGCGCCGCCGTCTCAGCGGCGACAGTGGTCTCGGTCTCGAGGTTCTCGGTGGTGGTCATTTCGACTCCTTGTTCTGGGTACGACAAATAACCCGTTCTCGCGGGCTAACAACTACATGCGCGGTCCGATCTGAAACGTGTGACACCGGTCCGTGCACGTGAAGTCGCACGCATCGAAGGCACGCCGAACACCGGTAGGGGCACGAGCACCCTAGGCGGCCATCAGCGAATCTTAGACATGTCTAATGTACGCGACACTGGGCGGGAGAAACTGCGGAAATGGCCGATAGGGCGTATATCGGTAGACTTGTCGTGGCGGCCAGAACCGGCTGCGCGGTGGAAGTCATCCCGGAGGCATCCGGCCGCGAGCAACACCTCGGCAGACCATCCCCACACTGCCGAGAAGACGGGACGAATTATGCAGGTCCGCGCCTTGCGCGCGCAGGCGCATAGCGGATCCACATAACGACCCCCGCGGAGGACACCTTGGTAGCTATCGTCGCTCAAGACGCCATCCGGCAGCCGCAGCACCCGGAGAACCGGCCCTGGCTCGTCGTCTGGGTAGGAAGCAACGGCGACGCCGTGTTCGCTGACTCGCTCAGCGACATCGTCGGCGTGCTCATCGACGGGTACAACGAGCTCGACGACGAGCACGAAGACGACCTGCACCTGCAAGCCCGCATCGACTACCTCGCCCCGCTGGCCGCGAACGCCCAGGTGATGGTCCTCGCCGACCTCGCCGAGCGTGGCATCCAGCTCACCGAGCAGGAGCTGAACGCGGCACTGGCACCCAAGGAGCAGGCCGCCGGAATCACCCGGTGGAACCCCGCCGAGCCGGTCATCCTGCTCACCACCGCGTACGACCCGTACACGGACGAGCCCCGCCCCGACGGTTCGGTGCTGTGGATGGACCCGACGAACGAGTCCGCGTTCCTCAGCTCACTGAACAAGCTCGGCCTCGGCGAGCTGTGGGTCACCGGGAACTGACGCGGCCCGTGCCGGAGGTGTGACCGGCACTTTTCGAAACGGAGCGTCCTTTCACCTTCGAGGGTTACCCTGTTGGAGGTGCGGGCTCCGGAGGGCGGGCGGGGACGCACCCGATGACGTCCCCAGCTATCCCGCCAGCTCCCCATGCCTTCACACAAGAAGCTGCTGATCAACGTCATCGCCGCCATCGACGGCAACATGAACGTTGACATCGTCGGACCCCGGATGAGCGGGCGCAGCACCCTCGCGCACGGCATCCACCGGCACTACAAGTCCCTCCGCCGAGACGTGCTCGTCCTGTCCGGCAAACCGATGCTGCGCACCTCAGCGCTCGCCGGCGCCGGAATGGCCGGGATCCGGGCGACCACCGTGCTCGGCGTCGCCGAAGAGGTCGGCGCCCGGCTCGGCGACGGCCGCGGGCTCGTCCTCGTCGACGACTGGGACCACCTGGACTCGGAGACATGGGCGGCCATGCTGCACGCCCATGAACGCCACAGCGTGCCCCTCGTCACCATCCGCGGGCTGGACCGGCGGGCCGCCGGGCCGTACGCGGCACCCGGGGTCGGACCCAGCCGCGTGTTCGAGGTGCCGCCGCTGACGAACGCGTCCATCGCCACCGTCATCAAGCGCCGGTTCAACTTCAGCTTGGACCCCAGCGCGCTCGCACTCGTCGTCGCGTACAGCAGCGGGGCGCCGGGCATCGCGATCGCCGCCGTCTCCGCCGCCATCGACCAGGGCCTGCTCCACGTGGAAGGGGAGTGGGCGGTCATGCGCGGGCAGAGCCTGTGGAGCGACGGGCTTGCCACCGTCGCGCACTCCATCCTCTCCGGCATCGGCGAAGAACGCCGGCGCACCCTCGAGCAGCTGTCCGTGCTGGGGACCGCCACCCTCCCGGACGCAGGCGCCCAACTCGGACAGGAACGGCTCGCCGCTCTCGCCGACGTCGACCTCGTCCACCTTGAACGCACCCAGGACGGCACCCCGGTCGTGTCCATCAAGAGCGCGCTGCTGGACGAGTACCTCCGCCGGCAGCAGGGGCAGCTGCGGTTCCAGCTGCAGAGCTGGGGGCTCGGCGGGGCGGAGGAGACCGCTCACCCGTACCCGATCCCGGTGCTGAACAGCGACACGGAGAACGCGCTGCTGTCCACCACGTACGTCCACTACGCTCACGCGGTCGAAGCGGCCGGGAAGCAGTGGAAGGAGAACCCGAACCTCGCCAACGCCATCCGGTACATCGAGACGGTGTGGGCGACGACCGCCGACCTGGAAAAGCTCGAGCGGGCTTTCGCCGAGTCCGGTTCTCTCCCGGGGATGGCTGCTAGCGTCGGACGGTGGGGGCACCTGTACTTTGAGTACCGCACCCTCATCCACGGTGACGTCGACCGGGCTCTGGCCCGTCTCGACCAGGTCGTCACCGAGTTCCCCGCCACCTCCGGCATCCGTCAGGTCGCCCTGGTCAGAGCACGATTGTTCGCGGGGGAGGACCCGCAGCTGGAGACGCTGCCGGCCAAGTTCGACGGGCTCGTCCCTGAGACCGAGGAGGCCGTGGACTGGTCACGGTTCCTTGCATATGTGATGACCGGGCGGCTGGCCGAAGCGCGGACGATCCGGCCCCGGCTCGGGGACGTGGCGACGATGAACGCGGAACAGTTCCTCACCGTCGGCATGTTCGACATCGCCGAAGGGGACATCGAAGGGGCCGCACGCCGTGCGGACGAACGGTTCACGAAAGCACGCGCCAGACGCGAATGGCAGGACCTTCCTCAGGTGATGCGGGTCGCCGGTCTCGCCGCGCTCCTCGGGTACGGGGCGCACCGGTTCCAGGACCAGCTCGTCGAGTACTGCAACCTCGGCGCTCCCGCCCCGCACGTTCACGCGTACCAAAGCGTGCTCAGCCTGTGGGCGGCCATGTCCGTGTGGAACCCGGTCACCTTGCCGGTCCAGTTCTCCGCCACCGACCCCGCCCGCATCGAGACGTTCATGCCCGCCTCCCACCCGGACTGGCAGCGGGCATACCACCTCGCTGAGTCCGGGAACCGGGATGCCGGCGCAGACATCCTCTCCGCCCTCGCAGACCGGCAGTGGGAGAAGGGGCACCGGCTGGCCGCGTCCGTCGCGTACATGCTGGCCGCGTACACCGATCCGACCCGTGCCCGGCTGCAGCCGTTGGAGACGCGGGTCCGCGCGCTCGGGGCACCCGGCCTGGACAGCGTGTGCGAGTTCGTGGGGCTCCTGTGCCGGGGGATGCTGGATGCGGCAGAGGAGCGGGTGAACGAGCTCGAGGCGGGGAAGATGCGGCCGGAGACCCGTGGGCACTGGCTGGCGATCGCGCACCTGTGGCGTCAGCGAGGGAACCAGGCACGCGCGCAGACGGCGGAACGTCGCGCGGAGGAGTCCACGCAGACGATCGCGCGACCGGCGCGGAAGCAGATTGTGATGCCGGCGGAGTTCAACGCGCGCGAGCAGGAGCTGATCCACTACCTGGCGGCGGGGATGACCTACCGGGAGATCGCGGAGGTGTTCGGGGTGTCCGTGCGGGCGATCGAAGGTGCGGGAGCGAGAGCGATGAAGAAGGCGAACGTCAACAGCAAGGCTGACCTGGTGGCGGCGGCCGGTATCGGTTAGGCAGCGACGACCAGCGCCTCAGCCTTCGCGACGGCGGGGGCTGCCTCCCGCTCCGCGGCGGCACGCTGCAGTTCGGCGATGAGGGTGTCGATGCAGTCGCTGCACTGCAGCGCACGGGTGACGCGGACGTCCGCGACGGACGACTCGCGGCCCAGGCCCGGCAGCTCCCGACGCTCGACAGCGAACGCGCGGGTGGCTTTCACCTGGGCGAGCTGCTTCGCGTGGCTGCGGATCTGGGAGATCGTGATCTGGCGCTCACGGAGCGCCGTGGTGAGGTCCGTCATCACCGCCGCAGCGATGGCGTCGATTGCGGGGGAGTCAGCCCCGAGAACTCGTTGGGCCACCTTGCGGACGAGGGTGTTGATGTCGCTCATGTCCTCCATTAGACATGTCTAATCTTTCGCTCGCAACCATGCACCCGAATGCGTGTATCCTCCGCGCGAAAGCGTGTACCCCTCACCCGGGAACCGTGTACCTCTACCCGGGAAACCGGGGATTGGGACCCACCCGTCCGTTCACCTGCCCGTCACCTGACCCCTGAACTCGAAGATGAGAAGCTCTCATCTTCGGCGGTCAGAGCGACGCGACCAGTTCCCGGGCGAGCTTCGCCGCCTCCTGGTTGCGGGGGTCGCTCGCATCCCGGGTCCGCAGCTTGGACGCCGCCTCCGTGGTCGCCGGTGCGTACAGGCGACGGAACAGGTCCGGGCCGCCGGCGTCGATGACACCGTGCTCATCACGGATGATCCAGTCGCCCCACACGAGCTCCGCGCGCCCGCGCGGGGTGCGGACGATCACCCACCGCAGGTCCCGCACGTCACCGTCCAGGTGCCCGACCGAAGCGGAGTCGCCGGCGAACTGGCGGATGTCGTCGGCGGATGTGACTCCCTCGACGAGCTGGAACGCTTCCAGGCGCTCGCTGCGTGGGACAACGGGGATGGTGTAGCTCATGCGGGGACTTCCTGGTCGTGGGTGAGGTCGCGGTCCATCGCTTCCATCGTGGTGAGCTCGTCACCTGAGGCGAGAGCGCGAAGGTACGCGAGGACACGCTGGCGCGGGGTGGACTGCGGGTAGCTGGGGTTCTGCCCGTCGTTGACGGGGTAGATGGCGTAGGTGGTCGCGTACGCGGACTCGAACCAGTCCCACACCGCTGACGCGAATACGTCCTGCGCGGTGAGGTCAGGCCGGCGCTCACGGAAGAACGGCGGGATGCTGTCGGCTGCCAGGTGGGCAGCTCGCTGCGATGCGTAGGCATGCAGGTGTCCGAAGAAGCAGTTGCGGGACCCGTCCTCGGAGCGGACGACGTCCACCTGCCAGGCGTCCTCGGCGGTCGCCTCCACCATGCCGATGATGTCGTCGAGGGTGATGGTGACGCCGTCCCGGTCGAACACACTCACTGGGCTGCCTCGAGGTTCGCGAGGCGCGCACGGAGCCGCTCGACGTTGCTGGCGGTGCGCTTCACCTCGTCGAGCGCGTCACGGTGACGCTGCTCCTCGGTCGCGAGGTCGTGGCGGCAGTAGTCGAGTTCGGTGAGCTCTGGGACGTCGGCGCGGACGTAGCGCTTCACGTAGCTGCCGTGCTGGCGGGTGATGCGGATGACCTTCTCGTCGCCGTACACCTCCGCCTGCGCCTTCGTGATCTCGCGGTGCTCGGAGGGGATGAACGCGACGACAGCCGTCGCAGCGGCGGCAGCGGACAGCTCGTCCTCGGTGTCACCCCAGTACGTGTCCACCAGCCACCGGCGGTTGAACGCCTCGATGATCACCGCCTTCCCGTCACGGCACCAGTCCCTCGGGCGGTCGTAGGTGAACAGCGTCCCGACCTCGTACTGGTACAGGTCGATCGGGTAGGTCGGTGTCGGCATCGCGTTCTCCTCCGTGGCGGCGGGCTTCACGAAGTACATGCGCGGTGCAAGCGCGCGCGGAGTGCACGAGCCTGCCGACGGGCGGTGATACCCCCGTCGCCGTGACCTGCCCACAGCGGGCAGTACGGGTCGTTCAGCAGCCTGTTCACGCACGCTTTCGCCAGCGGCGTCAGCTCCTCCGGATCTCGGAGCGCGCCGGCAGCGCTCGCCGCGCGCGGTTCTGCGCCCGGGTCGACGGCTTCCGCGACCACAGCGGCGAGCACGTACTGCTCGATAGCGAAGTCGGCGTCGGAGCCTGCGTGAGCGTCGAGGATGCCTTCCAGGTCGGACTTCGGGAGGCCCACGACCAACTCGACGAGGAACGCGGCGCCCGTCTCCGTGGTGAGCGGGCTCATGCTCCCATCACCCGCGGGGCGAGAAGAGCGCGGGCCGCCTTCTCATGCCGGAGGCGGCGTGCGGCGGCGTGGCCTGCGGACCAGCCGTGCTCGCGGTACGCCTCGGCCTCATCCTCCGGCCAGGTGCGTACGTCGTTGCCACGCTCGGGGAGAAGCTCCTCGAGGACGGTGGCGAGCGACTCGACATCATGGCGGGGCGGCTCGATCGCGGCGAGGACAACGTCCGCCTGCCGGTAGACCATGTTGCGGTAGTGGGCGGGAGCGTCCTCGAACGGGAACGGACGAAGGGTCAGCTCGCCGCGGCGGATCTCTTCGTAGAGGGCACGGGCGATGCGCTCGCGAAGGTCGTTGTTCACGCTGGGACCACCTTCGCTTCGAGGGCGGCGAGCCGGTCGCGGACCTCACGGTACGGGCCGTCGGTGGCGTCGGGGTCACCCGCAGGGAACGCCCAGTCCCACGACTTGTCGGAGTCGTACACGGTGTCAGGAAACGCGAACTCGTGCAGACCGCCACGCTCCCATCGGGACGCGTAGATCCGGGCAAGGGTGCGGTTCAGGACGCTGATGACACTCTCGCAGCCGCTCCACCCGCCGGTGACGAACGTGACGGCGACCTCCTCGCGGCCGAAGCCGTTGTCTCGGCGTACGGTGCGGACACCGGCGCCGCCACGCCAGATCGACTCGACGTACTCCATCAGCTCACGGGCAGTACCGCGGAACGCTGCGAGGTGCAGCAGCTCGTCCTCAGACGGGTAGCCGTCGTCCGGCCCGAGCTCCTCGCCCTCCGCAGCTGGACGGCTGAGGTTGCCTTGGACGATGTCGGTGAGCAGCGCCACCCATGTGCGGTGGTCGTGGACGTGGGTGAGCTTCGTGTCGGGTTCGTCGAGGGCGTCACGGACGTCTCGGAGGATGATGCCGCGTGCGCTCAGCGAGAGCTCCGGCCAGGCGCCTCGGACCGCGTTGGCCACGAGGATGGTCATGCCGTGGTGGCCCTCCAGGGCGTACCTGACGGCGTTGACGAGCAGATGCTCGTCGAGGGGGATCTTGTGGCTCACAGGCCCTCCGTTCAAGTCAGTGGTCGATGTGCAGGCGTTCTGCCGCTTCCAGGCACACGGGACACTTAGGCTTCCCGCGGTGCCCCCGCTCCCAGATGTCCGGGCCGGACGCGGACGCGTGGCAGAGGGTGTCGATGCCGCCCTCACGGACCAGGCGCAGCGTCCGGCCGATGGCCGGTTCCACCTCGACGGTGCACGTCACCCAGATGTGGGGGAGGAGCGAGCTTGCGGCGAGGGTCATACGGCGCCCACCAGTTCGGTCGCGACCGCGTCGATGGTGAGGGTCATACCGGTCGCGATCGCCAGCTGTCGCAGCTGGGTGAGGGTCATGTCCTCGTCACCGTCGAGGCGACGGCGGAGCGTCAGCGTGTCGGTGTCGAGCAGCTCGGCGACGTACTCGTAGCCCAGGTCGAACGCGGCCAGGTCGAGGGAGCGGAGCATGCCGTTGACGGCGGTGCGTGCGTTCTCAGCGGTGGTCAGCATGTCGGTGGCCATGAGGGGTCCTTTCGTCGCGGCCGGCCAGAACTACATGCGCGGTCGCCGTCGGCTCGATGGTCAGGCGGGGTCTGGGACGGTCGTCTCCACGACGACGCGGCGGACGACACGGCCCTTCATCCACGGCTGCAGCACCGCGCGGGCGTCCTCAGGGGTGTCGAACGTGCCGTCCGGCACCCAACCGCCGTCATCGGCGGCCAGCGCGTACGTGACGGTCGCCTCCAGGTAGTCCTGCTCCCACACCAGCTGGGTGATGTCGGCGGCGACGTGCAGCGGGACGTCCTCCTCGCCGATACGGGAGAGGATGTGGCCGAGCGCGGTGTCGGGCTTGCGGAACTCGGCGAGGATGCGGTCGAGCTCCGCGAAGTCCTCCACGGTGCCCTGTTGCGCGTGGCGCCAGACGGCGACAGCCTCGTGAAGCGGGCTGGTGGACAGGTCGATGGTCGTCATGGTCAGCACTCCCTGGTGCAGTCGTAGTCGGCGGCGGCAGCCTCGGCCGAGGTCATCGCGCAGACGGAGCAGCGCCCGCCGACACGGAAGTCCTCCCACACGTCCGTGTGGGCGGTGGCGAGCAGCCGGATGAACGGCCCGCGGTCCTTACACATCGTGTTGATGGCGTCGATGTCCGCCTGCGTGGTCACCGAGGCCTGAGCCTGGTGGCGGTTCTCCCAGTCGGCGAGGGCCGCGTGCGCGCGACGGGAGAGCAGATCATTCAGGAACACGGTGTCCTCGGCGTCGCGGGCCGCCTGCTCGTCGAACCAGTTCAGGAACGCGGCGATGACGCGCACGTCCGCTTCGGTGGCCTCATCCGTTCCGAGGCGGACAGCGGCAAGGCGCTCCTCTGCCTGCGCGCGAAGCTCATCCAGGGTCATCAGAAGTCCTCCTCCGTGACGGGTGCGGAAACGTCGGGGAGGACGGCCTCGGCGGGGATGATGGTGGTGACGGTGCGGGTCACCTCAATGACCTGACCGGCGGTCAGGTCGTTCGTGAGCATGTAGGCGGAGAACTCGGCCTCGTCCATCTGGTCGGTGTCAGTGCCGTCGTCGCCGACGACCTGGTAGCTGAGGGTGACGGACGCGGTCTCCGGGACAAGATGTCCCGCCTGCTCGAGCGCCCGCAGCGCCGCGGTCGCTGCGACCGCGGCGGCGCGTTGCGCGGTCATGAGCAGGGAGCTGTGCTGCCCGTTCTCGAACCGTTCGAGCGCTTCGGCGATCGCCTCCTCTGCGATGCGCTGGACGGTGTCCGTGTGCGCGCAGCCAGCCGCGTCGAGCGCGAGATCGAGCATGATGTCGCGGCCCTCGTGGTCCAGGGTGGCGGTCGGGGTCATGGTTGCCTCCTTCGTTCCGTACATGCGCGGTCACCCGCGACGCAGCCGCCACCGAAGTCGGGGAGGGCGATGAACAGCGGTTCGCGCCCGCGGCTGTTGATCGCGTTCATGTGAGTGCACCCTGGTTCTCGGTGATGACAATGAGGGGCGGTGGTGTGTAGGGGTTGTGCAGGGCGAGCGCGTCGAGGTCGTGGCGGACGTCGTCGGCGAAGACGACCTCACTCCCGTCGATGTGCGAGGTGACGTCGAGGATCTCGTTGCGGGCGTCCTGGAGCGCGCGCTTGTACGCGTCCGCTGCTTCCGGCCGGTGCAGGAGCGTGCCGAGGAGACTGTCCACGGACGTGTTCGTGCCGGCGACGGCCTGCGGGAGCAGCGCGGCGAGGTTCTCGCCGAGGCGGACAGCTTCCGGCTCGTCAGGCAGCCACCCCCACACCTCGCACAGGTGCTCGGTGATCTGCCGGGCGTGGTCGCTCATGCCGTTGCCGTCTCCTTCTTCTCAGCGCGGGTCGCCGCGGCACGCAGCGTCGCCGCCAGGCGACCTCCGGAGCCGGCGTCGTCCCAGTTCGCGGCCGCATCACGCAGCGCCGCCGCACGAGTCGGGAACCAGGCGCCGTGCTCGACGAACGACTCGTCGTCGACCAACTCGGACCACCGGTAGCGGAAGGCGGACTCGTCCGCGTTCGCCTCGATCGTGTAGCTGCCGGCCTGCGGCAGCTGGGGGATGTAGCAGTAGAGAGTGGCCATGGTGCTCTCCTATGCGTGCGCAGGGCAGAGGGCACGACCGTCGCGGGTGAACTTCCACCCGAGCTGACGCGCACGGGCGCGGGCTTCCGTCATCGGGCGGTCACCGGACACGGTGAACTCGAGCCCCTGGTGCACGGCACCGTCGCAGTACACGTTCACTGTGGTGCGCAGGCGGATGGGCATGACGGGGGTCCTCTCGAATCGCCCTCTACATGCGCGGTACGACCTGGTCAGCGTGCCTTCGCGGCGCGGTACGCGAGGCCCTGGACGACCTGCTGGGGGAGAGGCTCCGGAGTGTGAGACACCTTCGCCTTCTTCGCGACTGTGATCCTCCCGTCCTCATGGACCCACCACATGCCGCAGTTGTGCGGGGACATGAGCCCGAGCTCGGCGGGCGCGACGTACACGAACCGGTGGACGACCTGGAACCACGGGCGGCGCTTCGCCCACGTGTCCCGGTTGAAGTCCGCCTTCGTGACCTTGATCTCGATGGCGGTGCGGACCAACGACTCGAACATGAGCGCGTCGATCCGACGGTACGGGGTGAGCTTCTCACCGGTGAGCTTCTCGCCGCCCGCCCAGTAGGCGGGGTCGTCCATCGTCACCTCGGGGACGATGGCAGCATCCGGGTACTTCCGGCGGATGGCGTCGAGGATGAACTTCGCGTCCATCAGCGACCCGTCAGCAGGTCGACGACGCGGGACAGGCGGAGGACGATGGTCTCGTCCTCAACGGCCGCGGCGAGCTTCACCAGCTCCGCGATCGCCTCCTGCTTGCCCGCGTCCTGCTGGAACACGTAGTCGGTGCCCGTCGTGAGCGTGCCCGGCTCCAGCTCGGTGCGACCCTCGTCATGCATGACGGTGCGCATCTTCTCGATGTCGCGAGGCTTCGCGCCCAGCACGACGATGGGTGTGCCCGGGTGGACGCCGGCGGCCGTCAGGACAGCGTGGGCGACGTGCGCGGCCATCTTCCCGCGACTCATCTCGATGTTCGTGTTGTAGAAGACGCGGATGCGGCCGTCGTCAGGCGTCGTGGTCATGGTTTCGCCTATGCGCCGCGCATGTAAGGGGCAACCAGCGAAGTGAATGGAGACCCACCGTGCGTAACACCCAGCCCGTCCAGAGCGAGACCATCGACCAGGGCGCTCGCGGCAGCATCGTCCGGGAGAGCCACCCGGCGTTCGGTGTGGCGACCGTCACTCGCGCGATCGGCTCCAACCGCGCGCTGTTCCAGAGCGACGTGGAGCACCACCACACGATCACCCTCAGCATCCACCGTGCGACCCGTGACCGGGAGCTGAACCGCGACCGGGTCCACCCGCGCGAGGAGCTCATCGAGATCGAGATGAGCCTCGCCCAGTGGGGTTCGCTCGTCTCCTCCATCGGCCTCGGCTCCGGGGTCCCCATCACCATCCGCGCCACAGAGACCGACCGCATGGTGGACGGCCTCCCGTACCAGCCCCGCCTCGCGGAGAACCTCGACGAGGTCGCAGCGACCGTCGAGAAGACCCTCGCGGGTGTGCGGGAGAAGCTCGACGCTCTCACCGAAGCCATCGAGCAGAAGCAGGGCGTGAAAGCCATCCGCCAAGCCCTTGACAGCCTGAACGCGGCCGTGAACAACGCCCCCGCGAACTCGAAGTACGCCGTCACGTCGCTGCAGGAAGCAGCCGAGAGGGTCGTCTCCCAGGCCCGCGCCGACATCGAAGCGCACGTGCTCAGCGCCGCGCAGGCGACCGGCATCGAAGCGTCCGTGGCCGTCCCCACGTTCGCTCTCGAGGACTGACCGATGGTGCGGTGTGAGAACGACGTCATCAGCTACACGCCCACGTCGCTGTTCCGCAGGGACGGGTACGCGGTCGTCCGGTACGACGGCAGTGCCCGCGACACGTTCGACGTGAACGACACGCGCCTCAACGACGAGGAGCTTGCGACCGGCACCGTCCTGTTCAACCTCGACGACTTCGAGGAGCGCCCGTACCTGCCAGTGGAGGACTACCGGGCGGAGGACGTGCACGTCATCCCGACTCGCAAGGGCATGAATCACGTGAAGTACCTTCGCCGCGGCGCGGTGCGTCTGTCTGAGAGCGAGGCGGCGAAGCGTCACCGTGAACTGCGCGCCGCGAAGGAAGCTCGTGCCCGCGCGGAGCTGCTCAGCCCAGCCGAGCACCAGGAACTGGTCTCGTCACCCATGCCGCGGATGACGATCGAGGAGACCACCGAGCTCATCGAGATCATCCAGTGGGTACAGCGTGCCTCCCGCGAGTTCCAGAGAGCGTTGGGGCACGTCATCCGCGTCCAGGACGGTGGCGAGGGGAACCTGCTGTTCGCCGTGACCGTCGCCGACGAAGACCACTACGAGCTGTACCGCGCACGCCGCGCGCTCGACAGCAAGCTCGAAGCCCTGCGGGGCTGAGGGCCCCTCTCGGCCGTTCCGACTGTGCACGCACAGTCGAGGAAGGGTTACCGTGCCTGCGCCGGAACGGCCGAGAGGAGGGAAGGGACACCGGAACGCGAAGCAGCGCGGGAACGAGCAGTGCTCAGCATGAGGGCCTCCAAGGTGTCGCTGGATACCCTGCGGCAACACCTCGCGGTCCTCGGCGTCGGGCTCACACGCGACGCCGCCGCGCTCTCACCGGCGACTCGGAGCTTCGCTCCTCGTCGGGCTCGCACGTGACTGCGTCACGTGCTCACCAGCGACCGCCCTTGAAAGACGAAGCTCCCTGCCCGACCTGTCGGGCAGGGAGCAGTCGAAGGGTGTCGAACGCCGTCAGGCCGAGACCCCTGTCGATCCGAAGCCGTGCACGCCCCGGTCGGTGTCGTCCTCGGTCACCTTCGCCTCGACGAACGTCGGCGCAATGAACGGGGTGATGACGAGCTGGGCGATGCGGTCGCCGGGCTTCACCTCGAACGCGTGCGGGCCGTGGTTGATGAGGATGACGCGGGTCTCACCGCGGTAGCCGGCGTCGATGACACCGGGGGCGTTCAGGACGGTGACGCCGTTCTTGCCAGCCAGGCCCGAGCGGGGGCAGACGAGACCGGCGTAGCCCTCAGGGAGCGCCATCGCGAACCCGCAGCGGACGAGACGGTACTCGCCGGGCTTGAGGATGACGTTCTCATCGGCGTGGAGGTCGAAACCGGCGTCCGTGGCGTGCGCACGCTTCGGGGCGACGGCGGTGGACGTGAGCAGCTCGAAACGGAGCTCGGTGGGTGTGGTCATCGTGGTCTTTCGTGGGTCGAGAGCTCGCCGCTGCGAGCAGGTTCGATGACCTATGCGGCGCGGAATCGTTCAACCAGCCCGTCGGCAGCTGGGATGTGTCGAAGGTGGCCAACGCATCGTCGATGCAGGGTGCGGGAAGTCGCGCACGCACTGCCGCCACCCGTCGAGCTCGGCGGGAGCTGGTGCACTGCAGAACCGACCGGCGAGACTCACAGCGAGTCCTCCTGCACCGTCGGGCCGGTCCACTACGCGTGGCGGCCCTCCTCGACGTGCTCACCGTCGTTCAGGACGGCGCCGCCGCAGGACAGGCAGACCCCGTCTTTCACGAACTCGCGGAGCAGGTCAGGGGTGGGCATCAGGCGTCCTGCTTCGCGATGTGGAACTCGGCGAGGAGGGTGTCGGCCGTCTCAGCGCCGACGATCTCCGCCAGCCGCCTCTTCACACTCGGGGAGTTCCGGGTCACCCATGCGGCGTACGCCGGGGTCATCTGCGCGACGACGTCACGGGTCGCATCCAGCACGACATCCGGCGACGGCTGGTCGAGCTTCACATGCAGGGTGACGAGCACCTCACCAGCAGGGAGGAGCGCGTCACCGTCGGTGATGTCGAGCGTGCGGATGACGCCGGCGAGTGTCACGGTGTCGCCGAGGCGCAGATCGTCCAGCTTCATGGTTCCCCCATGCGCGGCACCCGGCGCCTGCGGGTGACACGACGTAGCCGCCCGCCCCACAGGGGGAGCGCGACGGCTACGTCGTCGTCAGGGGAGATGACGAGTCAGGTGGTGCCGAACAGATTTGCCATGGTGATGTGGGCCGGCAACTGGGAAGCCCACTTGTCGAGCGGCTGGTCGAACGACGTCGTGCCCTTGAACGCGTCCGCAGCGGAGTACACCTGGGACACGTCCCAGTCGTTGACGGGGTGGTTGAAGGACGACGCATTGTGGAACAGGCCCGCGATATCGGTCACCTTGCCGGTATCCCAGTGGCCGACAGGCTGGTCGAACGCCGCCGCGTCCTTGAACATGTTCGCGACGGTCGTGACGTTCGACACGTCCCAGCCATCGAGCGGACGGTTGAAAGCGGCCGCGCCCTGGAACATCGAGTTCATCTTCTTGACGTTCGACACGTCCCAGCCCGACACCGCGCTGTTGAACTCCGTCGCGAACTGGAACATCATCGACGTGTCCGTGTTCAGCGGCATCTTCCAGTCCGTAAGCGGCTGGTTGAAGGCGGTCGCCCAGCGGAACATCTGCTGAGTCGTGGTGACCTTCGTCACGTCCCAGTTGAGGGGCTGGTTGAACGCCATCGCTGCGGCGAACGTGCCCAGCATGTTCGTCACCTTCGAGGTGTTCCAGTTGCCGATCGGCTGGTTGAAGTTCGTCGCCGAGGCGAAGGTCTGCTCGAGGCTGGTCACGTTGCGGGTGTCCCAGTCCACCACACTCGGGTCGTTGAAGACCGAGGTATTGGCGAACGCGGCCTTCAGCGTTGTCACGGTAGACGGCAGGCGGTCAGGAACGGAGACGAGGTTCACCATCGCGGAGAACGCGTACTCGGCACTCGTGGTGCCGGCGTCCTCAGCCCACTCGTCCATGCTGCGGAAGCATGCGAGCGCGTTGATCGAGGGCGCGGTGTGCCCGGCACCGGGGACGGTGCTCAGCTTCTCGAACGTGCCGTCGAAGTGGACCTTGTACTCGACCCCCGCCGTGAGATGCTTCGGGGTGGTCATCTGGCCGGAGATCTCTGTGGTCTCGTCGTCGCTCCACGTGACCGTCCCGTTCGCCCCGTAGAGGGGGAGGATGACGTTCGCGTCCGCCGGGCAGTTCAGCGTGAACGTGGCGGCGTGCTCAGCGATCGCCGTCTCACCGGCGGCGACGATGACCTGGTTGGCGAGGGTGGGCAGGCACTCGGCGCGCTGCACGGTGGAGGTGACGGTGGCGTCGCCGGTGCTGGTGACGCCGGTCTCCGAGCCGGCGAAGTAGCGGCCGGACGCGGACTGGACCACACCGCACCAGCCCTGGTCGGTGCCGGCCATCGCGACCAGGTCCACACCGCCGGACAGGGCCACGCGCACACCCATCTCGGGCGCGTCAGCGGTGACGACAGCTCCTGCGGCGACAGGGTTCGAGACCGGGGTCAGCCAGCCGGCATCGGACGGGGTGAGCTCGCTTGCGTACGTGCCTGTCTCCGCGGCGTGGATCGCCTGCGCGGCGCGGATGTTCGCGAGGTCGTTGATCGCGGCGGCATCCTGCGCGGAGGCCACCCAGCCGGGCACCTGCAGGACACCGAAGGTTGCGGTGATGACACCCACGGCGATACCGCCGAGGACGAGGAACGGGTTCGCCATGATTTCTCCCCAAGTTGACGAATGCTGCCCATTACCCTGCGGCAACTTGCGCACAGCGCATTTTGGGGAGTGGTGTTAATCCTGCTCGTCTTCCGCGCCCGGTGGACGCCAACCGCGGGCGATCATCCTGTTCACGAAGATGCGGGCCAGGCCGAAGCCGGTGTCGCGGCCACGGTAGGAGATGTCGGACAGGGCTTCGATCGTCGCCTCAGGTTCAGTGGGCACGGAGGTCTCCAAGTCGTTCCTGCCACTGCGCCCACGTAAACCCGTTCACCGTCACCGTGTTCACGGCGGCGCGGGCCACGTCGAGGGCTTCCTCGAGCGTTGCCCACCGGTAGTGGCGTTGCAGGCGCGGTTCCGGGTCGTACCGCCACTTCCCCGCACGGGACAGGTGGCGGCCGGACGAGGAGACAACGGCGTAGCCGCCGCGGCCCGTGTCGGTGCGCGGGCCACGCCAGCGGACCGCCAGCGCGAAGTGGTGCCTGTCTTCATCGTCGAGAGCCATCCCGTCGGGCAGCACCATCACTTCGGTGACCAACTCCACCATCGCTTCCTCCTCTGGAAGCCCTATGCGCAGGTGGCGCCGTACCGGCCATCCCACGGGCGGCGGATGTACGGGTTCCAGATCCCGGTCGACTGCGGGTGGTACCGGACGTTGATGAGAGTGTCCTCGAACGCCTCGGCGCCCTCCCGGAACGCCGCGTCACGGATTTCGTTCAGGCACCGCAGGCGGGTCGCCTTCACGATGTCGCGCAGCAGCGACACCGGCACCTCCACCGTGTCGTCGGCGCCGTCGAGGAGGCCCTTCAGCTCAGAGCGAGCCCGGGCGATCCCTTCGGCGGCGACATCAGCCCGCTGGCGGGCCTGGCCGTCGTCGGCGATGCTCGTCATGCTGCGGCTTCTTCCTCCTCGACGGCCTCACGGGCGAGGCGCTCACGGTACGCCTCAAGCTGGTCACTAGCGAGGTCCGGGTAGAACCCCTGCGCGTCCAGGACATTGCCCAGGCGCTCGAACAGCTCGGTGCCCCGGTCCCACTTCCCCGCGGTGAGGACGATGCCTTCCAGGCGGGAGACGAGGTTCAGGTAGCGCTGCGCCCACTCATTCGAGGCGCGCTCCTGCCCGTCGAGGGCAGCGTTGTGGATGCTGGCGGACCAGCGGGCGTTCTGGCCAAGGATGTCGGCGATGAACTTGACCTGGTCGCCGTTCAGGCCATCGCGCTCAGGCGCTGATGCCGACACGGGTCTGGTCCTGGTACAGGCGTCCGGTCTCGTCGTGCCACTGGGTGGCGACAGCACGGAGTTTCGTCTCGTACTTGCGGGAGTGGTGCGCGCAGAACAGCAGCTCCGTCCCGTTCACCGTTGCACCGACGTACGCCTGCGCACGGCAGCTGTCACAGCGGTCCACCGCCGTGAACCGGTACTCCTGCGGCACGGGCAAGGGGGCGGCGGGCTTGGTGGGGGAGAGCGCGGGGGCGGCGGGAGTGGGCCTCGGCTCGGGCGCTGTTGCTGTCGTCATGAGTCCTTCCATGCGCGGCGCCACCGCGCCGCGTGACCAGCCTCTGGACGGCTCGGCTCCCAGATGTCGTGACGGAGCATGGTGACGGTCTCCTCGCCGTGCGGGTCGAGCATGTCAGCGACGTGCTGGACCATCGCCGCGTGGATGTCCGTGACCTCGGTGAGCGCGACCTCGGCGCCCGTCGCGAGGCGGTGCTGCTCCCGGGCCTGCTCCGCCCACTCCAGACGGCCCTCGGTGACCATCGCGTCCCGAAGGATGCAGGCAGCCTTGAACCGGGTGGTGTCGTCGACGTCGCCGATGACGAACTCGTCCAGCGGCCCCTTCGGGGCTGCGGCGCCCGACTCGATCCACTTCGCGCACAGCTCGTTCGACGCATCCAGCTTCCGCCGGCGGGCAGCGCTGAGCACAGCGAACACGGCGATGTTGACCGCGCAGCTGAACGCGAACGTCAGCCAGGCGGCCAGCTCGGACACGTTCCCGACGGCCAGCGACACGAACATGAACACGGCCACGGCGACCAACAGCGCGATCCGCCAGTTGTCGATGACCTGCGCACGACGGTCGAGGGCGTGCATCTGCTCGTACTCGTCACCGAGCACCTGGTCGTCCGGGTCGAGAAGGTAGTGCCCGCCGCGGTACAGCGACGGCTCGTGGTAGAACTGGCGGGCGGTCACGGTCATGCTCCGCGGAGCTCGCGGGCGATGCTGGTCGCGTCCGCGAAAAGCTTGTCGATGCCCTCGGTGGCCCCGTCCATGACGAAGTGCTCCGGGTCGAGGTCGGGGAAGGGCTCCCCGGGCGCCAGGACGTACACGACGGTCGCCTCGTACCCGTGGAGACCCAAGTCGTAGTTCAGCTCGTTCAGCCACTCATCGGTGGCGAGCTCGAAGACGAACGGGGCAGAGACCACGACGTGGGGGACACCGGCGTCCACCTGCGCCCACAGGGTCCCCAGGACCGCCTCCGTCTGGCGCGGGGCGACCAGCATCCGGAACGTGGCGCTTGCCGTGTCGGACGGGTCACCGGTCACGTCCGCGACGATGTGCCGCACGAACGAGCCGGTCAGGTCATCCACGTTCAGCAGCGGCCAATGGTTCTCCGCGGCGATGACGCGAGCGACCGCGGTACGGTCGCCGGCGTTGCGGCCGGCGACGAGGGTGATGGTTCCGGTCATGGGGTTCCGTTCAGTCGTTGCGGTCGCCGGGGATGGCGTTGGCCATCGCGGCAGAGACAGACAGGGACACCGCGTTCAGGGCGCGGTCGAGCGCGTCCGCCCACAGGAAGAAGCCAGTGGCCCCGAAGAAGAGGGAGAACACGGAGAACACCGTGCCGAAGACCGGGTTCGCGAACGCCGCCTCATGGCTGGCCCAGATCGCGTAGGCCACAGCGATGTACAGGCCGATCGTGATGACCAGGCCTTCGGTGGATCCGTAGAAGCGTGCGATGAGTTTTCTCATGGCACCTCTATGCGCCACCCCACGAGAAATTTGGCCGCCCTGGACGGAGAAAGTGAAGGGCGGGTTCCCCACCGATTGGGGAACCCGCCCTGCGGTTCCGGGGTTCTTGCGCTCCGCACGCGCTCAATGAAGGCCCACTCTCAAAGTGCCTTGCCCCTCGCCCGACCCCCGTTCGGGGTTCTGCCGGACTAAGCCTCCTGGCTTTCTGGATACCCTGCGGCAAGTGCTTCCAGCCGCGCTTCCTGCTCCGCGACCGCGGACGGATCCTTGTGGCAGACGCAGTCGCACAGGTACCCGTGGTCGCGGCACCAGGCGTGCGAACCGGGAGCCGGGTATTGGCAGAACCCGGACTTCGTCATGTGCTCGCCGACGCGGGTGGTGGACATGTGACGACTATGCGCGACACACGACAAGACCGCCACACACTCGGTGTGACGGTCTTGCTCGGGTCAGGTCAGCGACCGAACAGGCGCTTCCACCCGGACTTCTTCTTCGACGCTTCTTCGACAGCACGCTGGCGTTCCGCCCTCACGTCGTCCTCGATGCATGTACGCGGCCTCAGTCGCGTGGCGCCTGCCTCGCCTGGACCGTCAGCAGGTGCTTCGCCCGGTTCGCAGCCTGCATCGGGTCGAGCTTCTCACCCGTGTTCGGGTCGATCTGCCAGTCCTGAACCTTCTGCGGACCCGCACCGTACTTCTTCTCGTCCAGGGCAGCCGACTGCGCCGCGGCGAACGACTCCGGGAACGCGTCCTTCACCTTCGCCGGGTCAGGTCGGGTGATCGAGTCCAGCTGGTTCTCGTCGTGACCCTTGATGCCACGCTTGCTCAGCTCCTTGATGAAGTCCTTCTCCGACGCGTAGAACGACTTGAACACAGCGGGCCGCTGCGCTTCGAGCTCCGCCACGCCGACACCCTTCGGGATGAGACCCTCCGCCTGCTGAATGTGCTTCGGGATCTCCGGCGCGCTGGACACGTCCGCGAGGATGAGCTTGCGGTTCCCGTCGGTGGCCCGCGCACCCAGGAGCATCTTGTTCCCGAGGTTCGTGCGCAGGGCTGTGCCGATACCGGTTGCGGTGGACGCGACCTGAGTGGCGAGCACCAGCTTGTAGCCGACGAACCGCTGCTCCGCTGCGATCTTCTGGATGTACGACTGGATCATCGCGCTGGCGGTCGCCTTCGCCTCAGCCTCGATGACCAGCGGGTGGTCGGACGGAAGACCCTTCGGCGGGCGCTCGTTCGCTGGGGCGAACAGACCGGTCACCTCGTCGCAGACGATGAGGACCGGCGGCATGGTCGCCAGGATGTCCGGCGGCAGCTCAGTGAGCTTCTTCGCACCGTACCGCTTGAGGGTGTCAGCGCGACGGATGCCCTCGTTGTAGAGCTCCTGCAGCATGACGGCGTTCTCCTCGAACGATTCGCAGCCCCAGCCTCCGGGGCGCACGAACGGGCGCCACAGCTCGTAGTCGACGGCCTTCGCCGGAACGTCCACGACGGCGAGTTCCGCGCCAGCGGCGAGAGCGCCGGCGACGATGCTGTTCAGGGTGACCGAGTTGTGGGTGGGGACGAACCCTTCGACGAGGTATGTCGCGTCAGGGGAGTCCACCTGGATGCAGCGCGCCGGCACCGAGTCGATCGGCTCGATGCTCTTGATGTACAGCCACTGCTGCGTCTCGCGGACGCTCTCCGGCAGGAGGTCGTACTTGCGTCGCAGCTCGAACACTGGCTCGGTCGTGGTGAAGCCGATGCGGTATCGGGTGCCGGTTACCACGCGCTCCCCGTACCTTGTGTAGCCGGCGGAGGCCTCGCGGAGAGTGGCCTTGATGCCCAGGCTGCGCACGAGCTCAAGGGCGTCGTAGGCGAGGTCGCGGTTGGTGGAGGTGAGCTCACAGATGCCGCCCTCACCGATGGTCCCGTCGGTGTCCATCAACCCCTGGAGGAGGGCGAGGCGCTGGTAGAAGGACGCGCGGAGGTAGGCCGCTGGAATACGCTTGGCCAGCTTCCGTCCATCCTTCGACTCGGCACGGTCGAGGAACTTGCTGATGGCGTCCCAGAGCCCAGCGAAGTGGAAGGTGGATGCGCTGTTGCCCGGCTTCTGTTCGACGCGATGGATGGCGAACCCGTCTCGGCAGACCCGCTGTACGATCTCGTCGTCCTCAGTGGTGATGCCGGAGTTGCGCGCAGTGCCGTCCCCCAGCCACGCACCGAAGGTGTACGGGGCGACCGGGAGGTCCGCGTCAGGAAGTGTGAGGCCGGCGGCGCGGCGGATGGCGAACCGCGCCTGGTCGCCCGCGTCGAGAAGCCCTTCGGCGAGGAGTTCACCGGTGGTCATGATGCGCTCGTCCGGGTCCAGGGTGCGCTCCTCCCCGGCAAGCCAGTGGGCGCGCTCAGCGAGGCGGCTGAGGGCGAGCTTGGTCGGGTAGGCGACCGGGTGGACTCGCCGCGAGAAACCGTCACGCGCGGTGGTGACCAGTTCGACCTTGCGCGAGGGAACCTCCATGAACAGCAGGGCGCTGCGGACGCTTGCGGAGATGCTCCACGGGCATCCGTGCAGGTCCTTGAGGAGCTCGAACAGCTCCACCTCAGTGTTCTCCAGCCCGGCGTCGACGGCTTCCGCGAGCTCGCCGAGCGCGTGAGCGAATGCCGTCATCCGCTCCCACTTCTCGATGGAGCGGAGGTACTTCTTGGTGCGCTTCCGGTTGCGCTGGGACAGGGTGGACACAACCCACTGGTGGTCGAAGTCGGCTTCGATGACCTGGCCGTCGCTGAGGGTGACGGCGTAGAGATCTGGAGCATCGTCGATGTCACTCATCGCGATGACTCGGGTGGGCTCTCCGTTTCGGGAGAGCACCTCGTCGCCGACCTGCAGGTCGCCCATCGTGGTCCACCCGGTGGGGGTGGCGATGCGGGTGCGCAGGGACAGGGCCTTACCCGAACCGGAGGTGCCACCGATCTGGCTGTGCGGAGCGTCCTCGAGACGGAGCCAGATGACCTCGTTCTCCTCGTCGCCGCGAGGCGCGAGCGCCATGCCGAACGGGATGGGATTGACCACGCCGGGAGTCGCCTTCGGCAGCAGTTCCATCGGGTACGGGATGGACGGCGGGAACGTCGGCGGGACCGACGGGACGATGTTGCCCTTGAGGGTCACCGGGTCCGCCTCCCAGTACCAGCCGAACTCGCCGGCGACGGTCTCGGCGACCTCCTGGATCTTGTCGTCGTGCTTCGACTGCATGTAGGTGGAGGGGAGCTTCACCTGGTAGCCGGCGGTCTTCGAGCCCTTGACCTTCAGGTCCCACGCCTTCACCCCGATGGCGGTGGCGATCGCTTCGCGGACACGAACCTCGTCGAGGGTCATCTTCGACAGCTGGGCGCGACCCAGGTGCGGGTTGAACTCCGACAGGTAGTAGCCGGGGTACATCTCCTGCAGGCGGGCGGCGATGCCTTCGGCTTCGGTGGCCTTCGTGCCGGCGGGGATGGACACGACGCGGACGCCGCGGCGGTCCTCGTCGATCTGCGCGATCGCTGTCTGTCGGTAGATGGTCAGCTTGTTGGTGTTCGAGTCGTAGGAGAGCACCTTCCAGTCGGAGCGGTTCTCACCCATCTCCTCGCTGGTGGACGACGCGCCGGCCTTCTTCCGCTCGGCTTCGACGACACGTTCGAGCACGCGGGCGACGTGCTGCGAGTTGTTCGGGTCGAAGCCCTGTGGGGGCTGCAGTTCGAGGGTCTGGATCGACATGATGAGAGTGGTTCCCTTCCGACGCTGGTTACCCTGCGGCGGATGGGGGACTCTCGCCTGCGTTCAGGCAGGGACGGCAGCCGCCTCCGCGAGCTCGATGACCCGGGCGGTGCCGCGGCCGCCGACGACATTGGGGTCGTCGCCGAGGGCGCCACGGATCTCTGCGGCGAGGACACGCTCGCCGTCTTCGCCGATGTTCACCCACTCGCCGTGCTCGTCGAACAGCTCCACCGGGTACTTCGGGTGGTCCAGCTGAACGGTCACGAGCTTGGCGTCCGGGTAGGAGTCGAGGACGATCTGGCGGATGACCCGCTCCTCAGCCTTCTCCTTCTCCTCTTCCAGGTCGGCGAGCTGGCGGCGGAGGTTGTCGATGTCGTCCTGGCGGGCGGCGACGACCGCGGCGAGGTTCGCGACGGACGGCTTCGCTTCCGCGGCGATCGGGTCGTGCTGGCCCCTCAGCTGCCGGTAGTCGGCGTACGCCTCTACGTCGCCGAGGTCCAGGTCGAGCGGACTGACCGCGGCATCCGGATGCGTGAGAGCACCGTGCTTGCGCAGCGTGTCGACGATGTCGTCCGAGAACGCGTACGGGTTGTCGCGGAGCTCGATGACCTCAGCGAGCGGCTTGGTGTCGAGGATGGAGGCGATGTCCACCTTCTGGTGGGCGATCGGGCCCGTGTTGTCGAGGTTCTCGCGCTCGTGGAACTCGACCCATGCGCGGATGGGCTGGCCGGGCTCGTAGCTGAGCGGGCTGTCGTCCTCGAAGGCGTCCACGTTCAGCTCGACGCCTTTCGGTGGCGACTGGGGCTTCTCGGTGAACCGCTTGAGGTGCGGGTCGCGGGGGTGAAGGGACTCGTCGAAGGCGTGTGGCATGTCTGGGATGTACGCGGCGCTCAGGAGTACTGAAGTGCGTGGTACGCGTCGTTCTCGACGACGCCGGGAAGGGGCACGAAGTCCAGCTCGTCGGAGTAGCCGTCCACGTCTCCGCGGAACGCGCCTGCTACCCGAAGGCTGTCGATGATGTCGTGGTCACCGCCGCCCTCGTCCTCGTCCTCGTCGCCCTCGTCGTACCGGTCCTCGAACTGCTCGGCGGCCCGTTCCAGCGCCTCGTCCTCGGACGCCGCCTCGACCTTCACGAACTCGTGGTCGTCACCTTCGATGAGCCACACGAGGACCTCGCCCGGCGCCTGCGGCTCCGGGAACCGCTCGATGCTGCCGCCGTCCGCCGCCATCTCCGCAGCGTGCACCTCGCACCAGGCCGACTCGGACTGCGGCGCCCGGTACCCGTTGGGGATGTTCCCCGAACGGTACACGGGTGGGCGGCCGCACCCCTCAGTGCAGGTGGCGGGGTAGCCGAGCATCTCAGGGACACTGCCGATCGTCAGCTCGGCGGCGTGGTCCGGCTTGCTGCCGAACTCGCCATTGGTCTCGCGAGGCTGGTCGATGTACGTCATGCCCATCATGTACCCGGCGTCTCACAGATCATGACGTCGCCGGTGAAGATCGGGTGGCCGGTCAGCTCACCCTCCTCCACGTACTCGAGACCGCCGGTGCGGCGGCAGCGGCGCAGGCGCGCGTTCTCGAACACGGCGTACGTCGGGTCCTGCTGGCGCAGCCGCTGCAGGACAACCGTCCCGTGCAGCTCCTGACCGTCGGGGATGTCGTCGATGGTGACCTCCCGGCCGCCCGCGTCACGGAACGCGTCCACCTGCTCGCGGACGACGTCGAGCTTGCGGAGGTTCTGCAGCATGATGATGACGTCACGCTCGTCCGCTTCGGACGCACCCTGCAGGCCGGGGATCTTCCCCTTGAAGTCCTCGTTGTACACCCACCCGCTGCCGGGCTGTTCGAGCTCGCCGTACACGCGGAGGAAGTCGGCCATGAGCGGGCGGACCTGCTCGAGGTCGTAGAAGTTCTTGTTGTACACGAACGGTGCCGACGCCTCGGGGGTCGTCTCCGCCTCGAACCAGACGGTGTGCTCACGGCCAGTGCGCTCGGTCAGCAGGTCGGCGACATGCTTCGCCGCCTCCAGGTCTCCCTCGAACCGGTAGCACAGGTCGCAGCGCTGGATGCCGTCTGCGGAGTCCATCGCCAGGGCGACACCGGCGACGGTGGCGCACTCGCAGTCCGGGTCGCCGAGCGCGGCGCCGAATGTCGCGGCGGCCGCGGCGAAGAGGTCGACCGGCTTCCCATCCGCCTCCACCCACGGGTTCGTTCCGGACGCGATGATCACGCCCTCCTGCCCGGTCCACTGCGTCACGGTGTCGTCCGTGACGGGCAGTGGAGCGGTGTCAGGGGTGAGCCGGTCGTGGGCGCCGAACTGGCCGCCGTCCGGGCTGCCTTTCGGCTTCCGGTGCTTCTCGATCTCGATCTGGGCGGGCGTCGTCGCCGCGGTGCTCTGGGTGACCATGACACTCATGTACGCGGCACTGTCGCCTGGTCAGTCCTCGCGGAGCATGACCTTCCCGCCGTAGATGCCGACGCCGGTGCGCTTGCCCTTCTCGACGTACTCGAGCTCGCCGGAGCGCGAGCTCTTGCGCAGGCGGGCGTTCTCGATCACCTGAAAGCCGGTGCCGTCCACATACCAGCCGTAGCGGACGACGGTGCCGCGAAGCTCCTGGCCACGGGTCAGGTCGTGGACAGTGATCTCCCGACCGCCAGCCTGCGTGAACTCCTCCACCTGCTGGGCGACAATGTCGCGGCGACGGAGGGACTGCAGCATGTAGATGGCGCGCTCGTACTCACGCGGCTCCGCGCCCTCCAGGCTGGGGATGCGGCCGACGAACTCGCTGTCGGGCACGAACCCGGCCTCCGGGCGCTTCAGCTGGTCGTAGACGGTGAGGAACTCGTTCATGTACGGGCGGACCTGCTCGAAGTCGCCGTGCTTGCGGTTCCACACGAACGGCTTCGGCTGCTCGACGAGCTCACGGAGGGATGCGACGAGCTCGGCCGCGGCCTCCACGTTCTCGTCTGCGGTGTCCGCTTCCCAGGCAGCCAGCGCCGCTGCGGCTCGCGCCTCCGCGACTGTGTCGCCGTCACGGGTCTGGAGGATTGCGGCGGTCACATCGGCGACCTCGGCAATCGCGTCCACGTTCTCGTCGTCGACATCCGTCTCCCACGCGGCGACCGCGGCGCGAGCGCGAGCGGCCAGGGTTGCGGTGGAGGGCCCGACCGCGATCTCGGGGAGCTCGCGGTCGTGGGCGCCGAACTGGCCGCCGTCCGGGTTGCCCTTCGGCTTGCGGGGCTGGGGATCTGCGGTGAGTGCCATGACACTCATGTGCGCGGCGAAGCGCCGCACCCGTTGAGCACGGTGGGTGCGGCGCTTCGCGTGAGCCGTTCGCGCCAGCAGGCGGCGAACAGCCTCAGTCGAGACCCAGGGAGTAGATGGCGTCGTCGAACATCTCGCCCAGCTCGGCGGGCGAGGAGAGCTTCGGCGCGGCGGCGTGGGCGATGACGGTGGCCGCGGCCGCCTCCCACGCTGCGCTGTCGCCGCCGCGGCGGAACTCGTCGTACTTCACGACGGCCGCGGCGACCAGCTCGTTCAGGTCCTCGACGTCCGCGATACGCTTGAACGCCTTCGTGATGCGCAGCTTCGTGGCCGCGTTCATCTTCTCCGGCACCGCCAGGACACCCTGGAGGACCTTCGCGAGACGGCCGGGGTGCCCGCCGACGATACCGATCATCGCCTCCGTGTCGTCCTCCGTGTACGGCGCCCACAAGCTCAGCCACTCGTCGGAGATGGTCTCGTCCTCCTCCGTCGACTCCCCGAACATGAGGTTGTCCCAGGCGATGAACGACCGGTACGCGAGCGACTCGTCGTCGGTGAGCTCAGCGAGCAGCTGCTGGCGGACGTCGACACCAGGAAGCGCCGGGGCCGGCAGGCCCGTCTGCGTGAAGAACATGCGGGCGACGATCGCGGCCTTTTCCTGCGCGCGGCGGGAGCGGACCTTCCCCTGCGCCTCACGGGCGTCCTTCACCGCGTCCTGCTCCGCGTACATCGCCTCGAGCGCGGCGATGGCGCGTGCGTCGTCGTCACCCTCGATGGCCTCCTGCTCGGCAGAGCGGGGAAGCTGCTCGGGGGCGAGGTCCGCCACCGGGCGGCGGTACGCGTCGTCCTCACCGACAGGGGTGTCCAGCGTGGTCGCCAGTTTCTCCTCCGTCTGGCGGATGCGGTTCATGATGGGGCGGACGCACCCGTCGAGGGTCTTCACCATCCACCCGACGACGTTCACGCCGCGGACCAGGTCGTGCAGGTCCAGGCCGGAGCCGGGGTTCTGCAGGACCTTCTGCTCGATGATCTCGTGCAGGCGGATGTTGAGGGCGACGCGGGTCTTGTGGGGCTCGCGGGCCATCGCGTTCCACTGGGTGGTGGTGCGGATGACGTACTCGACCACGTCGAGGGACGGGTCCAGCAGCAGCCACGCGATCTGACGCTTCGCTTCCACGACCGGGTCGTGGCAGTCGCGGACGTGGTCCAGCGCGAGGTTCATCAGGCCGGTGCCGGACTGGGAGGGGACGGGGGCGGTGGTCTTGTACTGCCCGTCGACGAGGTACTCGCGGATTGTGGGACCGTACGCGAACTCGCCGTGGTCGTCCACGGTGTCACCCGTGTACGTCAGGCGGATGCCGTTGCCCTCCCACGAGTACGTGGTCCGGCCACCGGTCGCTTCGAGCGTCTGCTCGGCGATGGCGCGGGCGACCGCGTTCACGCGCTCGTGGGTGGCGTCGTAGTTCGGGGTGACGGTGGACTGGCGGAGGGCGTCGGCGACGAGGGTCGCAGCGTTGAGAGTGTTCATGCCGGGCATGTGCGCGGCGCGGCCGAAGAACTCGTTGTCGGTGGACGGGTTGCTGTGAGGCGTGTTCATGACGCGGCCCATGCGCGTCTCCGACGAAGTGGACCCAGGGGTGTGCGTCACCCCCACGGCAAAGGGCCGGTCAGACGGTGAAAATCACCGACTTTCCGGCCCTTTGCATAGACACACTCGCGGCCGTGTGCCTCACCCGCTATGCGCTTGGAGTTCCCGCATCCGGCGTGCGACGTCCTCCGGCGTCGTGGACGCCTGCTCGAGGAACTCCGGCGGCATGAGGATGGTCGTCGCCGCGAACCGCTGCTTCAGATCCCCGTACAGGAACTCCGACCCACGCAGCAGGTGACGTTTCCCGAACTGGTCACGGCCCGTCCACAGCGCCTTCAGCGAGTTCCAGTTCGCACCCTGGTCGCCGGCGAGGGTGTCCGGCGCGATGACCCGGGCGTGGGTCTCCGGGCGGCGGGCGCCGTACAGCTCGAGCGCTGCTTCCGCCTCAGCGGAGTCGGAGATGTGACCGATGAGCCCACGGGAGAAGTAGCCCTTGAGGCCCATGTTCAGCGGACCGGTCGGGGTCTGCGTGTAGAAGACGGGCAGCACCTGCATCGAACGGGCCAGACGGCCAACCTCGTTCAGCTCGTCCCGTGCGGCACGCTCGAGCACCCACGCCTCGTCCATGTGGAGGACACCGCCGCGGCCGCGGAGGGCGATCATGGACCCACGCACCAGCATGCGGAGCAGGTTCACCGACTGCCGCATCACACTCGACATCTGGTCCGACTCGATGTCCCGGCCCTGCGGGGGCAGGGTCAGGGGAGCGGAGCCACGCATGAACAGGGTGATGCTGTTCGAACGGGCCAGGGAGTTCCCGCCCTCGCGGGGCTGCATGCCGAACGTGGCTCGGAACATCGGGAACGTCTGGGCGACCTTGAACACCGGCTCGATCGCTTCGCGGGACACCTGCCCGGCCTGGTAGGCGAGGGCGAGTGCCTGACCGGTGACGGTCGCGCCGTTCGCGACGCCGTACCGGATGGCGTTCGCGATCTCCGCCTCGTACTTGCGGCGGTCGTCGTTGCCCCACGGGTTGACGTTGAACAGCATGTCCGCTGCCAGCGGGATGCCCTCCTCTGCCGTCGGGTAGAGCGTGAGGGGGTCCAGGCCGCCGTCGGAGGAGATGAAGTCGTCGAACGAGCGGACCTGGAAGCCGGGGACATCCATGAACGCTGCCCGCAGGTCCGAGCCTTCCTTCGGGTCGATGATGACCGTCGGGGTGCCCATGAGACCGTGCTGGCGGGCGATCCACTGCAGCAGGACCGTCTTGCCGGAACCGGTCGCGGCACCCACCAGCATGAGCGGGGCGGCGTCACCGGAGGAAGCGGCGACCGGCGACAGGTACACCGGCTGCTTGTCGCGTGTCAGACCGAGGAACGCGCCGTCGTCGTCACCGACACGGGTGAGGTTCGAGAACCCGGAGTACGCGAGGGAGGTGGCCGGCACGTCGTGCAGGTGCGGGTTGCCGCGCACGTTCGAGCAGATCATCGTCTCGTGCCACGCCTGCAGCTGCCGGTTGCTCATGATGAACAGGCGGCCGGAGCCGACCTGGATCGCTTCCTCATCGCTCCACATGCCGGCAAGGCCGGCGATGACGGACAGGTCGACGATGGTCGGGGGCATGTCGTCCTTGGCGATGTCGTACTGCGCCTCGATGGAGCCGATCTCCGCTTCCCGCTCCTCACGGCGGGCCTGATCCTTGCCCTTCTGGTAGCCCTCGCTGAGGTCCGCCCGCATCTTCCGGCGGGTGGACTTCAGCTCCTGACGGGTGATGTTCGGCGGCTCCACGAAACCGCGGGCGCTGACCACACGGGCACCGAGGTCGACCAGGTCGGACGCCCACCAGGTCTTCGAGTCGGAGACCGGCGTGTACCCGAGGTCGAACTCTGCGAGGGACGCGAACGTGATGGCGCGGTGCGCAGGCATGTCCGCCCACGGCTCGCAGTCCAGCAGCCCCTCGTCTTCCGCGTGCTCCCAGGAGGCGCGGCGGGAGAAGAAGTGGATGTGCTCCGCATGGCGCAGCTCCGCGACCGGGCGCGGGTCGCCGAGGTTCCACCAGCCATCGATCGCTGCCCAGTCCTCGGAGGTGGGGTATCCGAGGCCGGCACGGTCCATGGCGGCAGCGACCTGCTTGAAGTCCTTGTCGTAGTCGGACTCGAGCACGCCCCCGAAGAACAGGGTCTGCTGGATGGACTCGATGAAGCTGCGCACACCGCCGGAACCGGTGGTCGGGACCAGTCGGACGCCGAGCATGACGCGACGGTCGTAGACCTCCGTGTCCTGGAACCAGGTGTTCAGCTGCCCCTTGATCGGGTTCGTCTCCGGCGCCTCGTACCACTTCGGGTAGTTGGTGAGGATGAGGTGGAACTCCCGGTACGCCTTGCGGGCGAGTGACCGGTTGATGCCCCGGGTGGTCGCCAGCTGGGAGAGCTCGTTGAAAGCGAACGCCAGAGGCCCGGAGATGTTCAGGGCCTCCTGGACAGTCTTCGCGTCACGGATGCTGCCGAGCGGGACGGTGCGGTACAGCCACACGGACTTGTCGATGCCGGTGACCCGCCCGTCCGGGCGGGGCTTGCGGGCCCGGGACTCGAAGACAGGAGTGGCGGGGATGTCGTTGTTCGCACGCTTGGCCATCAGTTCCCGTCACCGCCTTCCGGGGACGTCGGCTCGTCGGTGGTGACCGGGACACCGGTCTCCTCCGGTGTGGGGGTCGGGGTGGGAACCCCGGTGTTCGAGCTGGTGGTCAGCTTCGTGGCAGTGATCGCGTTGCCGAACTTCACCAGGGTCGGGCCGGTGCCGGCCGGGCCCCACGCGACGACCTTCGGGGAGGCGGTGTGGGCCTGCTCGATGAGCACGTCGTACGTGACCGTGGAGCCCTTCTCACCGGTCGCGAACCAGGACAGGGACAGTTCGACACGGGCGATGATGGTCTTCGGCTTGTCCTCGGCGCCCTCCACGGGGATGTGGCCTGCTTTCGCGATGGACGCCTGCAGCACGCGGGCGCCCTGCAGCGGCATGTACGCGTGGTCGGCGTCACCGTCCCCGACGTACAGGCGCAGCGCGTCTGCGGACTCTGTGAACGACTTCGCCCACTGGATGACGGACTGCTGGGAGGCGTCGGACGGGGCGACGCTCTTGTACCCCGGCCACAGCTCACTGGACCAGCCCTGGTTCGCGTCGGGAACGCGGGGCAGCAGCGACGGGTCGGCGCTGACGTACGCGCCGAGCTGGTCGGACACGGACACCAGGACGGTCGCGTCGTAGAAGACGGTCTTGTCGCCGACGTCGGTGGCGAGGGTGAAGAAGTGGATCTCCGCGTCGTTGGCCGGGTTCTCGGTCGAACTGGTCGCCTTCTCCCCAGCGATCGACTCGAACCCGTCCCAGGAGACGATGTACCCGCCGGGCAGCGGGGACGGGTCGCCCGCGAGCCACTGGGTGAGGCGGGTGTGCGCGGCGCTCTTGCCGACGGACGAGTTGACGGCGACGGAGTCGACCGGGACGATGCCGGCGGTCGGGTCCACGGGGTTGACCAGGTTGTTGAGGGTCAGGCCGATGCATGCGGTGCCGGCGACGATGAACACCCACGCGAACGCGCGGCCCTTGAGCCGGCGGCTCTCGTAGAGGCGCTCAGCGGGGGAGTCCAGGTTCGTGCGCAGCAGGCCGTCGCTAGGCTGTGCGGCGCCGAGCATGTCCGGCTGCTGTGCCTGGTTCTTCTTAGCCTTGCGGGCCATGGTTTCAGCTCCAGATTCCGGCGCGCTCGTGCAGTTTCTCTGCGGCGGCGGCCGAGGTGATGTAGTCGGGGTCGGAGGTCAGGTCACGCAGCTGCTGTTCGGTGAGCCCGTCGTGTTCGACGAGTGCGCGCCGCACCTGAACCTCGGGGCACAGGATCATCGCGGCCACGCACTCGTCACACCACGCGCCGCGGCTGGGCACGCGTGCCCGGCACGGCGACCAGACCTTGTGGTCACGGCCGACCGGCAGGATGCGGTTCAGGTCTCCGACGTCGGTGAACCGCCAGGTTGCGCACCTGGCCACAGGTCACGCTCCGAGCAGCTCGGTGACTGTGGCCAGCGCGGTGAGGTCCTCGAGGTCGAGCGCGTCGACGGCCTCAGCGATCTTCACGCCGGCCTGTGCCTCCTTGGCGGGGATGGAACCCTCGACCTTGCCGAGCGCGCCGAGCAGGCCCCACACGCGGCGGGCGCTGTCGCGGTCCGCGGCGATGCCGATGGCGGCGAGAGCCTTCTCGTACGGGTTGGTGACACCGGCGAGAGCCTCCAGCTCGGTGATGGCCTCGGCGGGTGCCTTCGTCGCAGTGAGGGTCGCGACGACCAGCTCGTCCTTGTCGGCGGTCACACCGAGGACGGCGGCGAGCACGTCGAGGACGTTCTCGTCCTGCTCGGAGATGAGCTCCTGCTGCGCGAGGACGCGGCGCACCTGCGCGGGGGTGAGCCGGGTGGTGCGGGCGGGGGCCTTGCGGCGCGAGCTCTTCTTCGGGGCCTCGGAGGTGTGCTCCTCCTCGACCTCGACGTCGTCGGTGACGGGCTCGTCGAAGGAGACGGGCTCGGGGGCTGCGAAGTCGACAGGGTCAGTGGTCTGACCCTCGAATGCGGGGTACGTCATGAGTGTGGTTCTCTCTGTGGGCGCGTGAGCGGTTGTCGCCCGATACCCTGCGGCGGACGGGCGCAGGGCCCCTATGCGCTCAGGTCCACGTGATCGTGACCGGCCGCCCGTCACGGCGATACGTCGGCCCATCGGACCCATCGGTGATGGTGGTCGTGTCCGGCCACTCGTCCAGAGGGGCGTTGGCGTACGTGGCGAACAGGCTCATACCGACCGCGGCGCCGCGGCACGCGATCAGGTCGATGCCGCGGGCCAGCAGCATCGACGCCTGCCGGTCCAGCTCCGCGCTGGACCCGTCCTCGCCGCGCGGGCCACGGCTGGGGGCGAGAAGCTGCTCGACACCTTCGAGGACGATCACCACCGGCGGTTTCGCATCGTTCGGGTCAGCGTCCAGGCGTTCGTCGAGCTCTGCGAGCAGGCCCCGCATGATGGCGGCCGATTCGGGGAGCGAGTCGGTGACGGTGTGTTGCTCGTAGATGCCGGCTCCAGCGAGGATGCGGGTGCCTTCGGCGGTGAGGACGGCGTAGTCGACGTCGTCCTCCCAGTGCAGGAGCATCTGCTTCGCGTGCCGGACCGCGGTCCCCACCAGGCGGAGGTGCCCGTGCGCGCCGGGCGCGTGGGTGACCAGTCCGGTGTCGCTGAGGCCGATGGCGTAGGAGGTGACGGTCATGGTCACCCCCAGATGGGCAGGATCAGGAGGGCGGACACGACGATGCCCCACATGCCGTACATAGTCAGGGGGATGGCGAGCATCGACTCCCGCCAGCTTCCGGTCAGACCCAGAATGGGTGCTGCCCAGTACCCGTTCTTCATCCAGATGCGCTTGAGGATGGGCGTGTGCTGGATGGCCTGCGGGGGACGGAAGTTCTTCGGCCATGTGAGGGGGAGACCTCCCACGGTGAGGAAGTCGCCGGCCATGTGGGTGACCCAGCCGACAGCGATCGCCCACGGCAGCCACGACCACTGATCGGGAATGAGGAAGGTGATGGCGGCCGAGGACACGATGCCGACCAGCCACGCCATGCCCCACTTGCGGACGATCTTGAGGACCTTCAACGCGAAGCACAGCATGGCGGCGGCGATGATGCCGCAGATGAGCACGTACGGGCTCATCGAGTCGGTGGTGACGATGCCGGGCACGTTCGTGAGGACGGCGGCGAGGAGGACGACAGCGATCGCGGACAGGCCGGAGTGGGTGCCGTGCCGGTGCCCGCCCGCAGCCGCACCGACAGCGGAGGTGACAGCCTTCCCGACGCCGGGGATGGAGTACGCGATGGTGGCGTTCGGGTGGTCGGCGTCGGGCAGCAGCGCGGCGCCGGCCGCGACGAGACCGCCGATGGCGACCGCTGCCGGCTCCATCGGCATCACCGAGAAGGCGGGGATGAGCGGGATCCCGATGGTGGCTCCGGCGATGTTCAGCTTCGTGATGATCGGGGATGTGGCGGTGAGAGCGACCCACGCGGCGGCGCCTGTGCCCGCGTGGTGTGCGCCCATCATCGGTGGGCCTCGTCGAAATCGAACATGGCGGCCCTATGCGCCACATGACGAGGGGCGACCCCGCCGGGGCCGCCCTTCGTGTCAGAACCCGATGTCGGGGCTGTCCGGCACGTTCACCTTCCGGGGCGCGAACAGGTCGTCCGCCTCCGAAAGGTCGGGAACCTTCGGCTGTGGCCGCTCGAACACCGGCTCGGGGAAGTCGTCCATCTCGAACAGCGCCGGAGTCAGATCCTTCTCCGCCAGCGGGGACGGTGCCGGCGTCGGCTCAGGCTCAGGCCCAGGGCTGTGAACCGGGACCGGCTCAGGCTCCGGGGCGGGTTCGCTGGTGAGAAGCCCGGTGTCATGCCGGCGGCAGATGTCCCGGGCGATGTCCTCACGGGGGATGCCGATGTCGTCGAGCTCATCCAGCAGCGGGTCATCCCACACGACCTCGGTGATCCGCGGGTTCGCGAACAGCAGCCCGTTCAGCGCGTCACCTTCCGGCCACCCGGTCAGCGACCCGTCACCGGTGGGGGCATTCACCCCGAAGACGATGTCACGGCCGATGACGATACGACCCTCCAGACCGAACGGGGTGTCGATGAACTGGCCCTCGTGGAACAGCAGCTGGCTGGACGGGTCCGCCACCGGCTCGGTCGCCTCATCCTCCGGGACAGCGTCCTCCACCAGGGGAACATCGGTGGGCGGCTCCTCGAGGGTGAACTGGTCGCCGGGAGCGACAGGGTGGTCCACGAACGGGGCAGGGGGCGGGTCGTCGAACGAGAAGTCGTCATCGAACGACAGGTCACCCAGATCCAGACCGAGGTCATCAGCGGACAGGATGATCTCGTCGTCGTCTTCGTCCTCCACCTCGAACTCGTCCACGACAGCGCCGAACGCCTTCGGTGCAGCGGATTTCACGCGGTCTTCCAGCTGCCCGACGTCGATGCGGCGTTCGTCCGGGATGGGAGGGACCAGCTCGAGGAGCTTGCGCTGCATCTCCGGCTGGCCGCCCGGCTCGTACCAGGACTGGATGATGAGGGGCTCACCAGACGTGCCCTCGAAGATGCCGCGACCCTGGGGGACCTCGGTGCCGAGGTTCGGGAGGGTGGTGACGTCCTTGAACGCAGACGCCATGTCGCCCTGCGTCATACGTCCGAGGGCCACGCGGGAGAAGTTCGTCTTCATGCCCTGCAGACCGACGGCTTCCAGCTCAGCAGCCTTGATGCCCTGGCCGGCGAGGACGACAGTGATGCCGACAGCGCGAGCCTCTCGGCCGAACTTCCCGACCCACATGGCGAGCTTCCTGACGCCGTCGTTGATGTTCTTCCGCTGCTCGAACAGGGCCAGCTCCACCTCGTCGGTGGTGTCGGGAGCCTTGAGGTTCCCCTTCGAGACCTCCTTGATGAGGGACTGGAACTCGTCGATGATGACGAACATGTGGCGGGGGCGAACCTCATCGGGGAGGTCGCGGTAGTTCCCCACACCGTACTGGCCGTTCAGCCGCTTGCGCTCATTCATCTCCATGCCGATGAGCTGGGTGAGCTCGCCGGCGCCGAGGTGCTGACCTTCACGGGCGAACCCGCGGATCCACGGGGTCGCGAACTCGAAGTCGGTGGCACCCTTCGTGGGGTCCATCACGAACAGGTCGCAGTTGCGGAGAATCGCACCGACGGTGAGTACCTGCATGAACGACGATTTTCCGGAGCCGGAACCGCCGAGGACCATCATGTGGAAGTCCTTCATCCAATCCAGGGAGACCGTCGAACCGTCCGTCGTGTACGCGAACGGGATGGCGTGCGAGCCCTTTCCGTCGACATCCGCGGACTCCTCCCAGTCGAGGAGGGCGGGGAACGGGATCGGGTTCACCTCCGATGCGAGGACGACGAACTTGTCCGGGGTCGCGTACGGGCGGATGTCGACGTAGTCGTTCGCTGTCGCGGAGCGCAGCTTCTGCGTCGCTTCGATGACCTTGCCGAGGTTCAGGCCCTGCGGCATGGTGAACACCATCCGGGTGATCTTCGGGTTCGTCTCGTGCGGGGCGTTCTCCACCATGAGCGGCGAGGACCCGTCTGCGACGGAGCGGACACCGGCGTCCTGGAACGCCTGCGCCCAGTCGAGCTTGTCGCAGTAGGCGAGAGCCTTCGGGTTCGCGAACTTCACACCCTCCGCGTGGGGGAGGGCGCCCATCACCATGTAGCAGCCGACCTCGGACTCCTCGAACCGGAGCCAGCGGACACCACCGAGACCCATTGCGAGCTTCACGGCGTTCAGCTTCAGCGTGGCGGTGGTAACACCGTCGTACAGGCGCAGGTGCACCTTCCACACGTGGCCCTGCGACTGCGGGCGGGTGAGCGCCTCCGCCTTGATGACCTCCGGGTAGGGGAGCTTCGCGTCCTCGAACGCCTTGTTGATGAGGCCGCCGAGGACCCACTTCGCGACCTCACGGGCGCGGGGGCCAGGGGAGGCGATCTCGGCCGGGTTGCCGGGGATGGGTGTGGGGGAGTGGACGACCGCGAACCCCTGCGGGTGGCGGACACCGTCGCCGAGGTGCCCGGCTGACGCGGCGATCGCGCCGGTGAGGCCGATCACGGTGACGAACGGGGCAGCTTTCAGGGTGGTGGCGAGCTTCTCCCGCATCTCCTTGTAGAAGTACCGCATCGGGGAGATGCCCTGCAGGGTGAGGAACGGCTCGTAGGACAGCTCGATGTTCGGGGCGAGCCGCTCACGCTTGATGGCGCCGTACTGCAGCACCGGCTGCTTCTCGCCCATCTTGAGGGCGTCGGACCACCGCTGCGACCAGCGGGCCGTGTACGCGGCGCGTTCCATCCGGGCCGGCAGTGTCCGGTCCTGGAGGGTGGCGGACTCGAAGTCACCGAAGAACGCGGTGGTGCCCTCCGCGAACGCACCGGATTCCGGGTCCACGCCCAGGTGCCATGCGACAGTCCCCGGAGACTGCAGCGGGGCGGTCCACTGGGTCTGCCAGACAGCGGCCTGCGAGTCCGGGGTGTGGGCGGGTGCGACGTCGAGGAGGACGGGGACTGTGTCGTGCCATTCCTGGGCGGCGTAGAACGCGCCGACCTCCGCGGCCAGTTTGAGCTCCTCGAGGTCCACATTCGGGTCGAGTGCGTTCAGCTGCGCGTCGGCGGGTGCGACGACGACCCGGAACTGGGTGGCGTGCGCGGTGCCGGGGGACGGCTGACCCTGGGAGTCGAGGGCGGGAACGGTGAGCATCGCCACGTTCATGTCGCCACCGCCGGCCAGGTACGGGACGACGGTGTTGTACAGGTTGATGGCGGACTTCGACCCGAGCGACGGAGGGGAGTCGAACGTGTCCACGACGAACGCGCCCACCCGCTGGTGGGAGACCATCGTCACTTCCGGGTACTTCATCGCCTCCCAGCGGGTGACCCATTCGGCGCGGGCCTTCACCTGGTCCCGCCACGGTTCCAGGGCTGCCTTCCGGGCGACCCCGTGCAGCGCGCCGCCCGCGGCGGCAAGACCGAGGCCGAGGCCGAACAGCCACGGCGGGACGAACAGGTAGCTGGCGCTGAGGGACAGGATGGTCAGCAGGGCGCCGGCGGCGATGGCAAGGCCCAGGAACCCGAAGCCGATGAACGCGCGCCACGCGCCCCCGTCGCCGGAGCGGGCACGCTCGGTGAGTGTGGAGATGGGGACGCCGGGTGACGGGTCGGAGACGGCGGCGGAACGGCGGATGACAGCGTCGGCGGCCATGACGATGCCGTACGCGTAGATGCCGTTCACCCATGCCAGGTCAATCCCGATCGCTTCCTTCGGGACGAAGTTCGCGATCGCGACCAGGTTCGAGGGAAGGGTGAGCGCAGCGAACCCCACCCCCAGCGCGACCATCCCGACGAACCGGGACGGGAGGATGAACCAGCCGACCAGACCGAACACCTCACCGATGAGCCCGAACAGCGGCCGCAGCTTGGCGGGGAGCTTGGTGGAGAGCTTCTCGAACCCTGCACGGCCTGACTGACGGAACTGCGGCAGCTCGGACGGCTGGTTCAGAAGCCAGTCGCCGGACGGGACGAGGGTCCGCCACCGCATCTCCGACCACCGGCGCTGCTGCTGCTGGACCTTGTCCGGCTGCGGGTCTTTCGCGTTCAGCGGCGGGGGCGCGTTGAAGAAGAACCCGGACACGGCGAGGCCGACGGCAGCGATGACGGCGCCGGGGAGCTGGAAGAAGGTGGCGACGACGGCGCCGACAACCGCGGCCGCAGCGATGAGCGGCGCGAGGTTGGCGGGGGTCTGCTGTGTCGCGCTGGTGCGCTGAGCCATTCCGGGTCCCCTAGTTCAGTAGCTTGACGAGTGCAGCGACTATGCGCGCGGACCCTGCCCCGGCGGTGAAGTTCAGCTGCGTCTCCGTGATGGCGCGGACCCGGGCGCCCGGGTCGGATGCCGGCCGGTACCCCCACAGGCGGACCGGGTGACCCTGGCGGGAGGAGCGGATGACCAGAAGCGGTCGCTGCATCTCCGGGCTGGTGTGCGACCCGTCGAGGTAGTCGCGGATCCGTTTCTGCGCGAACGGCAGCCCACGCTTGTCGGTGTGGGGAACGGGTGTGAACCCGCGGTAGGTGCGACCGAACACGGTGATGTACGTGCCCGGCTGCCACACCTTCGTGTCGATGAGCCAGACCTTGTTGCCGGAGACGACGACATGGTCGATGTTCGCCTTGGACCCGGGGATGCGAAGGTCATGGAGGACGGTGACCCCGGTCTTCAACGCGATCTGGTCCAGGCGGCGGCCGACAGCGATCTCTCCTGCGCGGCCGGCGCGCGCGGTGTCCGCGTTGACGGCGAAGTGTGCGTCTTCGAGGGACCCGCCGGCTGTGCCGTGCGAGCTCATCCGGTGGCCTGCGCGATGGTGTCGATGACGAGGGTCACCACGAACCAGACGACAAGGCCTGTGAGGAGGAGGCCGGAGACGATGACTCCGGGCAGGGAACGGAACCAGGCCGCGATGTCTTCGCGCTGGGCTTTGGCGTCGTCGAGGTACTTGCTCATGCCGCATACCCTGCGGCGACTCGGGGCTACGCCCTCGTCGAGCTCGCGCCGTCTGCGACGACGCTCACGAGCGACCCCTCACGATGTTCAGGGCTCGGGTTCGCACGGCCTGGCGGCGGTCACCTGCGACAAGATTCAGTCGGCGGCGGGCATGACGGACCAGATCGCGGACGGGTCGGAGGCGTCACGCTGCAGGATGTCGTGCTCGACCTCGGGGTGCTCCGCGATCCAGCGGCGACACTCCTCGAGCGGCATCGGATCCTCAGGCAGCGGGCGGCCGAGTCGGTCATCCCACCAGTTCCGGTACTGGACCATGTACTCCATCACGTGCGCGCCGCCTTCCACCGTCGGTCGCGAGCGGCGGACACCAGGCGTAGGCGACGAGCCCGACCTTCGTGCTGCGCTCAGCGGCCCTCGATGTCGATGGTCTCGTCCGGGTCGAGGTACAGGTACCCGAACTCGGTACCGACCGACCAGAAGCCGGGGACGACGTTGACGGGGCCGGGCTGTTCCTCGATGCGCAGCCGGTTCGTCCCCTGAACGAGGACATCGCCCACGTCGAGGTCGGCGACCTTCTTCGTGACGATGGCGCCGGGACCGGCGGCCACCAGGAGACGCTGCGCCTCGTCGAGGGCCTTCGCGCGCCGCTCCCTGTTCGCGTCGAGGACGGCGGCGGCGAGGATCTCGTCCGCGTTCTCGTACGGGTCGGCCATCCCGTTGTTCTCGCGGTGCTCGATGTAGTCGTCGAGCTCGTCGGGCTCACGGACCGTGAACGGGCCGTCATGGGCCTCGACGAAGCCGGCGGTGATCGCCTTGTGGAACAGCCAGTCCACGTCGTTGTCGAACGCCTCGCGAACCTCATCGAGGCTCATCCCATCGAAGATGGCACGGGCGTCGAACTCGACGGTGCCGACCTCCTCCGCCTCGTCGCGGTAGTTCCACCGCTCGAGAACGACCGTCACGGTCAGCGGGTAGGCGGGGTCGCGGAAGCCGTTGCCGTCGGCGTCGAGCCCGATGGCCGGCTGGCTGTGCACGTGGCGGGGGACACCCTCGCGCCACTTCCCGTCAGGGTTGCGGTTGTCCACCTGCGCCCGCTGCGCGTCGGTGAGGTCTGCCATTCGTGCTCCTCGGTTCGGGGGTGGGATCGTCCCATGCGTGCTCGAGCATGTGCTCTGAAGGTGATGCCCCTCATGTGCGCGGCGAGCGACCGAGGCCGCTCGGGCTCGTTTCCGATGCCGGCATCGGACACTCGCCGTCACGCGTAGCTGCGGGTCTCGGCGTCGCGTGCGATGGTCTGCTCCTCGACCCGGCTGATGGTCAGGTGCGACGAGTTGCCGAACACGTTGAACGTGGCGCCCGGCTCGACGCGCTGGTAGCCGCGCACCCCCTCGCCGCCGTGGAAGTCCACCGTCGAGCCCGGCTCCGCGGTGACGCTGACCTTCACGCCGGGGCGGGCGATGAGCTCGACGTGTGCGCCGCCCTTCACCGTGATGGGGTGGCCGGAGACGCTGCTGGCGAGGATGATGACGTGGCCGGAGGTGACCCCCAGGTCATGGAAGCCGGACTGGACCTCGACGATGAGCGGGCGGCCATCCTTCGGGCCGACCACCTCGATGGCGCCGGCGTCGGTGCTGGCCGGGACGGATGCCCGGGAGATGACGACCGAGCGGATGCTGCCGTCCTCCTCGCCGCGCGCGTTGCGCAGCGCGCGGCGCGTCTGGGTCAGTCCGCGGGGCTCGACGATCTCCATCTGCCGGCCGTCGAGCGCGTCAGCGAACACGTCGCCGGGGGTGCGCGCGGGTGCCGGCGCGTCGAGGGTCAGTTCGGGTTCGGTGAGCTTCCGGTCGAATCGGCCGCCGCGGTCGCGGACGACAGATGTCTCATCGAATGTCATGGGTGGCTCCTGTCAGCGGGCGGGGCGGAGGACTTCTTCCCAGCCGAAGCCGGGGTCCTGCTCGTGGCGGAGGACGATGTCACCGTCGCGGTCGAACACGTCCACCTTCGACATGTGCAGGGCGCGGACGGCACGGTTCGCTCCGCGGCCCGGGCCGGTCAGCTTCAGGTACCCGTCCTCGCGGACGTCGACGGTCACCTTCCCCTGCAGGCCCTCAGGCACCCCGTCGGTGCGCTCGTCACCGAACTGGGACCGGGAGACCACCACCGCGTTCGGGTAGACGGCCAGGCGGTGCATGGCCTCCTCCCACTCGATCGGGGTGTCGTACTCGTGGCGGTCGATGAACCCGTCGCGGTCGGAGTGCAGCATCCCGGCCGGCAGGCTCAGTCGCGCGGAGTGCATGCGGCCGTCGTCGGCGAACATCGTCGCCCACAGGTCACCGGGCTCGTGGGAGCGGACGACGACCTCGCGGTGCTCGGCGAGCTCGCCCCACACGGCGTGCCCGTAGCGGTCGTCGTGCTCGAGCACGAACCGGCGCTGCTTGCCGACCTCGGTGGACAGGACGAGGTACGAGCCCTCCGGGGCGTCGAAGAACTCGTCGTCGTCGGCGGGGGTGAGCGGGAGGTACGGGCGCAGCGGGCGCCACTCCTCACGGTCGAGCGGCTCCGCGAACACGTTCTTGGATGTGGGGCCGAGACCGATCATGCCGAGCTGCTTCGGGGAGACCTTCGTCTCGGGGTCGGCGTGGTGCTGTTCGCCGAACGTGCCGTCAGCGTGGCGGGCGTCGGCCTGGGCCTTCCGCTGTGCGGGGGTGAGGGTGGTCATCAGCTCTCCTCGATGCCGGGCTGCGTGAGCGGGTACGGGTCGTGGTCCGACGCGGTCTGCTCGCCGGTCGCCCAGTCTTCGAGCTCGTAGGCGGTGTGGTTCTCGTCCGCGTCGTAGTCGACGCCGCCGCGCGGGTGGATGTGGAAGGTGACCTCGTTGTGGTCGCGGGCGAACGCCTCGCCGCAGCGGTGGCAGTAGCCGGCGAAGCCATCTGCGTCTTCCGGGGCGGGCTCGTCGCCGGTGCGGACGATGAGCACGCGCTCGTCGCGGGACAGACGGATGTCGCCATCGTCGGTGGCGGCGATGCGGGTCTCCGGTTCGATGTTCAGCACCCACGTCTCGTGGACGGTGAGCTTCTTCCCGTCGATCAGGATGGTGTCGCCGGCGTTCAACTCGTCGACCGGGCGGTCGTATGTGGGGACCTCGACGAGGGTCGCTTCGGCGACGGGGCGGTAGTGCTCACCGAACTCGCCGGTGGTCTCGCGGGGCTGGGCGCGCCAGCTCTCGTTCTTGGGGGTCATGCCTCCCATGTACGCGGGAGGCAGCCGACTTCAGCCAAGACACCTTGGCAGAACGCGAAATCCCCTTTGACCTGGGGTTCTCGTTTCACCCTTGGCTGACTGCCAAGGCGCCGCCAAGGTCAATTTTCGAGAAAAGCCCTGGTCAGACAGCGAGAATCAGCCTCCAGCCAAGTCTGCCAAGTGCGGGGAGAGTATGTATAAGGGGAGAGAGGGTGTGTGGTTTCCCCCGATCCTTCTTCTACTACTTACTTTTCTCTCTCATGTAATACAACTACTACTTGGCAACCTTGGCAGAGCCCCTCGATCCCTTGAAAACACTGGGCAAACTCCAGCCAAGGTCACCTTGGCAGAGCTTGGTTTCCTTGGCTGAAGTGGGGTTGTTGGACCGAGTCCAGCACCATTCAGTTTCTTGGACTGCGTCTAACAATGAAGAATGTGGACCGAGTCCAGAAACGCCAGGGTCGACGGCGAAGGGTCTTCAACTGAGGGTACCCGAGCGCATGGGGAGACAGGAACCACCTACTTCACGTCGGCGAACTCCTCTGGTACACAGCATCCGGCGTCGCCGGCGTCGCCCTCATCGTCACCGCCATCGTCATCGTCCGCACCCACGAAGACGGGTGGCTCTGCCTGCTGCCCGAACCCACGGCACAGGTCGACCCGCACATCCCCGGCAACGGCCCGCGGCTCCTCCCGAGCCCCTTCCACGTTCCCGACGATCGCGGCGCCGCGGCCTTGGGCTCTGTTGTCCTTGCCGTGTTCGCCCTGTTCGTCTGCGTGTGGGGGCTGGCCCGCACTTGGACGGCGCAGACAGAGGCCCGCCACCACCAGCTCGAGAGCACCTACGGGGTGTCGCTCACCGACGGCCAGTTCGACGACCTCCGTTACCCGCTCCTGCCTCCCACCGCGAGCGAGGAGATGTTCGGGCCCACGAACGTCATCCACGAGGACCTGACGGTCTCCCCACTCACGCTCACGTGGGACGGGAAGCAGCTCCTGCTCGTGGGCCCGGACGGCCGCGAGCTCCCACACCGCTGACACGAACGCCTCGGCTCCGCGATGGGCCGGGGCGTTCGTCGTTCAGCGCGAGGCGTGGCCTCGCAGGGCTCGTTTGAAGATGCTCTCCGCCGGCCACATCCGGTTGTTCTGGATCCAGTCCTCGGCAGCTTCCGGGCCACGCAGCTGCAGCTCTGCGAGGACGTCCGCGAGAGCCTCCTGGTACCCGCGCTGCCATTCGGTGAGCTCCGTCCGCTCCCGGTACCGGTCGCGGCACTCGTCACAGAAGTCGAGGGCGCTGCTGCTTGTGGCAACGGCTTTCGTGCCGACGTTCACGAGCGTGGAGTGCTCGTCGCACACCACGACCCACTTCCCGCCGTCGGCGTCCAGGCTGAGCTCGTCGGCCGTTCCGATGGTGAGGGTCGCGCCCGTCAGGCGCTCACGGCGAGTGTGCATCACAACCACCTCGTGACCTGCTCGGGGGTGACGAAGCCGCCGTACTTCGGGTCGACCCACTGGTAGCAGTTGCGGCAGCCGACGCCACCGAAGTCGTCGTCGAGGCCGGAGTCCATGCCTTTGCCCGTCGCATGGCAGCAGGGGGTCAGCGGGTAGAGGAACTCTGTCTCCCCGGGCACGGCCCAGTCAGCGGATGCGACCAGGTCGCCGTCCTCATCCACACCGACCACGGCATCAGCCAGGTGTGCAGGGAACGTCACCTCGGTGCCGTCGGGAAGGGTGCGGGTCATGGCGTCTTCATGCGCGGTGCCCGTCACCGGGCGGGTCAGTAGGCCAGTCGGGGAGGCAGCGTCGGTGCGCCGGTCGCCCCACGGCCGCTCACGCCCCGGGTGAGGTGACCCCACCCGTGCCGGCGGACGACGAGGTCGTTCAGGTGCGGGCGGTTCTCCTGCTTGCGGAGGTGGTGCGGGATCCCGCGCAGTCCCCGGCTGTTCCCGATGACCGCCGTCATCCACGCCGGGTCGGCCGGGGCGAACGGGGTGGAGGTCTTGTCGAGGAAGAACCCCTTCGACCATGCCTTGTCGTCGTCCGGGTCACCGACGTAGTCGCGGCCGGCGGGTCGTTCGACAGGGAGCTTCCAGAAGTCCGAGACGGCGGTCCTGTCCGAGGGGAACAGGTCCACCCACGACACCACTCCGATGCGTGCTGCGGTCGGGTCGGTGTACGTTCCGGGGAATGCGTCCACCGCCTTCTGCACCGCACGCTTGACGGTGCGGACAGCTTCGGCGTCGGTGACGTTCCCGTCCCTACGGGGTGCGACGACGATGAGGTAGCACAGGCCGGAGTCGGCGAGCGGCTTGCGGGACAGGAGTGTGACGAGCCGCTGGACCTTGTTGAAGAATCCGGTGGATCCGCCGGCCAGTGACGCGGTCATCTCCACTGCGATCCGCAGCCCGTCGTCGCGGACGATGGTCAGGTCGGAGGAGCCGTGCACGCCTGCAGGTGTCGGCAGCCCCAGCCCGGAGTACGCGAGCAGGTCGGTGGTGGACAGCTTCTCGCCGAGGACCATCGCAGCAGGGGAGTGCTCGGCGACGCGGAGCCCGAACTCGACGGCGAGGACGTTGTGCCGGGAGAACTGCCGGTCCGCGTCCATCGCCAGGCCCGCGGTCATCGACACCCACTCCGGGTACGAGAGCGTCGCGGTGAACTCGCGGAGCGCGTCACCGGGCCGGGCGGGGCGGACGAGCAGCCCGTCACGGTCGCGGATGCCGGTGCCGAACCCGGCGCCGCCGAGCTCGCAGATCTCGATGAGTCCCGCGTTCCACATCACACTGAGCAGTGACACGGACCCTTCGGTGAGGTCGAGGATCTGGGTCATCGCACGCACCTGCTGGACGGTCGCGGTCCGCCACTGGTCGAGGACGGCGAGGACTGTCATGATGAGCTCCCGGTTGCGGGGCAGCAGCATCCGTCGGCGGGCTTCGTCCTCGGTCATATCCAGCCACTTCGGGGCTTTCGCGTACCCGATGTCACGCAGCTCCCGGAACTGCTGCGCCGAGTACCAGTCGCCGGAGGAGCCGGCACGCCAGATGCTCGTCCAGTACGGGTCGTTCCGCTGCGCCGTCCGAAGGTCGTAGCCGGGGGTGACGGAGGGTAGGTGCCCGATGGGGACGACGGTCACGAGCTGGCTCCCGGGTCGTAGGTCGCGAACTTGATGCCCGCGTCAGCGTGCGCACGCCCGTCGTTCTGGGCGGCCACGAACTCGGCGCCCCGCATGCCGCGGAAGTACGCGACCCGTGCGGTGAACGCGGTCAGCGGTGTCCCGCCGTCGTGGGTGCGGACGATCGCGTGATAGTCCGGGAGCTGGGACAGGTCCTTCTGCTCCCACCCGGTCCCGTCGACGGAGATGTTGTCGAGGACGGCGCGGATGACGGACGCCTCCGACTGGCGGAACGCGACGAGGGTGCCGAGCCCCATGACGGTCTTGCGGACGGAGTCTTCCAGTTGCTCCGGCTCCTGGGTGGCGACGATGAGGCGGACACCGAACGAGCGTCCGTCCTGACGGGCCCAGTTGATGACGTCCGGGGAGTTCCGGGCGATGTGCTTGAGCTCGTCGGCGTAGACGGAGACAAGCTTGTTCTGCTCCTGCCAGCCGATGCAGTGGAGTTTGATCTCCTCGTGCAGCGTGTACAGCATCAGGCTCGCGAGCTGCTCCCGCTGCTCCTCGTCCATGAGGAACCCGTCCACCGCACCGAAGTCGACGATGACGGACGCGTTGTGCTCGAGCAACGACTTCCACGTCGGACGGGTCGGACGCGACCACCACTGTTCGGCGGCGAGCATCTGCTCCATCTTGTTCTGCGGTGCCTGCGTGAGTCGGGACCGTGCGGAAGCGGTCACGTTAGGGGCGTAGATCGGGGCGAGGACGGAGTGCGCTTCGAGGGCGTCCGCGTTCTGGTCACGCTCACCTGCGGTGCGGAGCGCGTCCGCGAGACGGACACCGGTCTCGTCGCCTCGGGTGCCCAGCAGCAGGCCTGCGTAGAAGAACGGGGAACGCCCGGTCTCCACCTGCGCTTCGACGGCGATCGCGTCGTTGACAGCGAACGCTCCGACCAGCACGCGGGAGAGTGTCGCGAACGACTCCGGGCCGATGGACTGCGCACCGAACGTGTACTTGAGAGCGCCGACCGCGCGGCGGGCGCGGTTCATCGAGTCGCCGGTCCCGGGGAACAGGTCAAGGCCCAGCGGCATGTCGGCGACGTTGTCGCGCACACGGGAGTCGGCGACGGTGAGGACGACCACCGGCGGCCGGCGCACAGGGCCGGAGTTCATCCACCCGGTGAAGTCCCGGGCGGTGCGGATGACAGGCAGTCCCGCCGCTTCCGCCCATGCGATGTACTCGGTGGCGGACGCACCGTCTTTCGTGTCGAACGCGACCTGCGCGTTGAACCGACCGGACGGGCGGATGACCTGCCCGGACTTGCGGGCGGAGTCGTATCCGAAGATGCCTTGGAGGAGTGCGGACTTGCCGGACCCGGCGGCGCCGAGCGCCATCAGCCCACGCCAGTCTCCGTCGTCGGTGAGGTGCACCGGGCGCTCCCCGTCCGCGTACCCGAACAGGGGACCTGTCGCGTTCAGCAGCTGCGGTGGGACTGCCCGGACAGCGGTCTGCCCGCCGCCGGACTGTGCGCCCGCGTGAGGGGCGACGAGGGTGAGCGGGGTGATTGCGCCGACGAGGTACGCGTCGTTGTGGAGGGGGTACGCGGCAGCCCGTGCCTGCTGTGTGATGTTGCCCTGCTCGTCGGTCTTCTGCGGGCGGGCGCCCGCGGCGGGAACGATGCGCTTCGGGGGTGCGGGAACGAGTCCGACGGTCAGCTTGGAGCGGACCTTCTTCGCGCGGGATGGGAGCTTATCGAGCGCGGACAGGACGAGGCCTGCGACCCCGGCGCCGGCGACGCACCAGCCCGCCCACGAGTACGGCAGCGCCAGCTCCACGAAGTTCGGAACGAGCGCGTACGCGGCACCGGCGGCAGCACCGGCACCGAACAGGAACCGGGTGGACTTCGCGTTGATGGGAAGCGCGCGGCGGGGCATGTCGAACCCGGGCAGTGCACCGGCGACCTGCTGCAGCAGAGACTGTGCCTGACCGACCGAGTCCGCGCCCGACCACAGGGACATGAGGACCGCGTTCGCTTCCTTCGAGTGGTGCGTGTGGACGCTGTACTGGGCCAGCCACTTCCCGTGCGCGGCGACCTCACCACCGGTCGGCTTCCGGATCGAGCAGGCCACCCACTCGCCGTCACGTAGCGTGGACGACGCGGCGTCGACGACTGCTGCGATCTCGGCGTTCATCTGCGGGTTGGAGCCGGGCTGACCGTCCGCCGGCATGTGCAGAACCGCGAGAGCGCCGGCCCCGGAAAGGTCGGGTGCGTCCACGAGCTCCGCGCGCGCCGCGACCGCCTTCGCCGCGTTGATCGGTTCGGCATCCGCGGTCCCTGGCATGACGAGGTAGTGGGCGAGCATCGCACCTTCACGGCGGGTGAGGAACGTCGTCCCCGTCGGGGCGACAGACAGGGCGACGGACGCACGCTGACGCAGCAGTGTCGGGTTCGCTTCAAGGGAGCCGGCGGTGGTGAACCGGTAGGCGGTGGACTGCGGGATCTTCGACATCAGGTCGCTCTCAACGGGGGCGTTCAGGTGCGCCCGGCCGCCGCCACGATCGGATGTTCGATGCGGGCCACGCGCCGTGGGCACCGTCTGAGAAATACAGGGGTTCCAGACGCGAAATACCCTGCGGCGAAGTGCCGTATTTCGCCCATACTCGGTAGCGTCACCCCGGCCCGCCCGCTCCCCTTTCTGGTCTTCGCCCTCGCCGTCCCGCACTTCTGTTCGATGCATGCTGCATCAGCCCGCCGCTGTGTGCCTCCAGACCGTGCCTTCCACTTACGCAGGTGCGTGCGTGTCAGTTACGGTGTCGGCACCGTCGGTCTGCTGCATCCTGCTTCTCACTGTGCGTGCCGTCGTGGGCTTCGACCGTCAAGGCTCGACCCCTGCTTCGCATGGGTCTCGTCGCCTGCGTGGACCGTGCGGTCCGTCGCATGCGAGTTCGCTGTTCGACCCCCATGGGAGGGGGTCTCACGACGCCACCTTCGGTGTCGTGCTTCGCATCTGGAAGGTGCGGTCCGGTGCTGTCCATGTGCGCGGCCCGGGGCTGGTTTCGTTCACCCCAGGTGGCGTGGCGTTTCACATCGTCGCAGCCTGCCACGTCATGGGCTGGACGATCGTCTTGTGCGCACCGCACAGTCTGCTCACACCGCCCACACGCGCCAACCACCCCGGCCACCGGCACGGACCCCGGCAACGTCACCATGAACGCGAGAGCCCGAAGGGATCGAGCATGCGCCGCGAAGCGTCGCATCACGCCCCACCTCGCCGCAACACGACGAGAACAGCCACCCACCCGACCGACCCAGCCACAGATGCGAGACGCCGCAGGCGGCGAGCACAGAACGAGAACACCACGTCACAACCAGACCCAGCATGAGCAGCACGACACAACGCACGTCACGACCCAGCACGGCGCGGAACGCAGACCGAGCGAAGCGAGGAGCGAACGACCGACCGCCGACCAACCGACCAAGCGAGCGGCGAAGCCGCGAGCGACGGGAGGGCAGGGAGAAGGGAGGGAGTGAGCTCTCTTACTATGGGTCCTCGCTCCGCTCGTCCCCCGATGCTCGAACGACTCGCTGCGCCTCGGCGCTGTCGCGCGCTGTGGTCGAGCGGAGCTCGGAGCGGCTGCCGCCGGTGTTGCTCGACGTCGGTGCCCCTCGATACGTTCTGCAGCATGAGCCGACACCGCCTTCATGCTGTCGCAGCGATCGCTGCCGCAGCCTTCCTGTTCACCGGGTGCTCCGCACCGTCTGCCTCGGACGCGGGGAGCACGCCGGCCCCGACGGCCACCCCGTCGCCGACACCGACGATTGACCCCGGTCCGGTGGAGCTGACGAAGGAGGAGGCGGGGGAGCGGTACCTGGCGATCGTGTGCGCGTCGAACGCGCTCGGTGCGCAGATGAACGAGCAGCTGGACGAGAAAGAAGCCCAGTGGCTGAACGGCAAGGAGCCGAACATCTCGAAGATCAAGTCGATCGCCGCGCAGTCCATCGCTGTTGACCGGCTGGGGATCGAACTGTTCGATGACCCGTACTACATCTGGCCGTCGTCGGTGGCAGCCCACATCCGCACTGTCCGTGACGCGTTCGTCGCCGAGCAGGGGACGCTGGACACGATCGCGAACGCGAAGAACTTCAAGACCATCTACAACGTCACCTGGCCGGACTCCGGGTCCGCCCCGCAGGAGATCCGCTACCAGCTGGGACTGTCCACGGACACGACAGCGTCCTGCGCCGGGAAGGACAAGCTGCTGGACGGGCTGCACGCAGAGATGGTTGCCCGCACCGAGTATCTGGCCCAGTTCCTCGAACCTGACGAAGACTGACCCGCCGGCGTGCGCTCCTCGGCTGTCGCCGGTCGACGTTACCTTTGTGCGGTGACCCGTGACCTCGAACAGACCGCCCTCGAGCTGCGTGCCCGACTGGGGGACGCCGGCGTCGTCATCGCGCCCATCTCACCGACCGCGCACCGCAAGCCGGACGTGTTCCTCGTCGACCCGGACGTGACCGTGGACGGCGCTGTCGCGCTCATCACCGCGGTCCGTCCCCGGTTCGTGTTCCTGCCGGTGGACTTCTTCGACGCGGACGAGTTCGACACGGACTCCGAGCTCGTCCGCGACGCCGCCCGCACCCACGACGGGAAGGCGTGCCGGGTGTCTGCGCTGTGGGCGGCGGACGGGCTCCTGTACGAGTGGAGCACGTCCGCCGACTGGTACGACCGGCTCACCGACGACGCCGAGATCGCGGAAGTCAGCGAACGGGGCGTGGACCAGATGGAGTACGACCTGCGAGTGCAGGCGTCTGCGGCCGCGGCCCGGAAGCTGAGCGAGCTCATCCTCGCGTCGCCGGAGTTCCGTCGCGCACGTCCGCGCCAGCGGAACCCGCACATCCAGATCGTCCTCGATGAGCACCCTGACCTTGCCGGCGACCTCATGTTCGTGGAGCACTTCAAGAAGACCGTCCGCGACCAGGCGGACACCGAGATCGCGAAGTGGGAACGTCAGCTCGACTCCGACGAAACGCTTCTCACTGACCTTCCCCGCGAGCTGCGCGGCGCCAGGACCATCGCCCGGCAGAAGGAGATCACCGCGGGGTTCGTTCGGGAGGTAGCGGACGGGTGGACGCTCACCGACACGTTCCTCGAACGGGTGCGGCAGGACGCGCTCCGCCTGCGCTGACGCACGAGCGCCGGGCGCCCGCGCATATACGTGCCATGAGCCTGACCCGCACCGAGAACCTCGCCATCGTCCGCCGCACCGAGTCGCTGCGTCGGTTCCACACCACCGTGAAGACGATCGCAGGCGGGTTCGCCGGCGCCGCCGTCATCATGTCCCCATTCGCGCTCGCGTTCGTGTTCGTCGGCCCGCAGCTGGGGTGGGAGCCGCTGCGCCTGTTCGTGATGTCGATGGCGGCCTCCTGCGCGGCGGTGGCTGTCGTCGCTGGGGCAGCAGCCACGTTCATCGTGAACCGGATGCGGGCGATGGAGGAGCGTCGCCTCCTCAACGCCGCCTGACCGTCGCGCGCTCGCCGGCTTCTCCATGCCTCACGCATGGGGGAGAGGTGACTGACCTTCGCGACTACGTGACCCGTCGCCTCATCGACGTGCACCGACGCGCCCGAGAGCGCGCACGCACCATCACGTTCGCCGGGTTCGGCTCCACCCTCCTGCAGGCCCTGTTCCTTCCGACGTACGACCCGTCCAGATACCAGCTCGGCGCGGCAGCCGGGCTCGTGTTCCTCATCATCACGATCGCAGCTTCCCTGCGCGCCATCCATCACGACCAGCAGGTCGGCTTCCTCGCCACCCAGCTCCGCACAGACCTGTGACACATACGCGCGAGGCCACCGCGCATGTAGTGGTCATGGGCCACTACATCGAGAGCATCACCATCACCGCCGAGCACGCCGAGCGCATCCGCCGGTCCCTTCCCGAGCGTGCCGATCACCGTGGGTCCTGGGGGCGGCCGTTCACGTTCGAGTCGGAGATGGTGCACGCCGCCCTCGGCATGTGGGAGCCGGACAGCCAGTACGCGGACCCCCGTGCCGGTAGCGGGTACCTCGCCCCGGTCCTGGCCGAGGGCAGCGTCGGCGCCTACATCAACCAGAACCTCGACAGGGTCGCGAACGAGTCCGTCGTCATCCCCGTCGTCCGCGACGAGGACCTGGTCATCCGGACCGTGAAGACGACGATCCCCGTCACCGCTGAGCAGCTCGCGGAGATCCACGCGACGGAGAACACCAGCGGCATCACTTCGTTCCTGCGGAACGAGCTGAACCGCATCCACGGGCTCAAGATCTGGGCCGCGAACCTCTCTAAGTCGCCCGCCCGCCGGAAAGCGAAGGCGCGCGCGACCGCAGGCGCAGTGAAGACCGTGTACGACGTCATCAACCCCGGCCAGTTCAACGAGCAGCGCCTGACGACGAAGGACACGATCGCGGAGGCGCGTGCCGCTGCCGTCGAGCTGATGGAGATGGACCGCTACCGGCACATCGTGAAGCTCGCTATCCGTGGGCGTGTTGTCCGCGTCACGGAGGACGGCGACGAGAACTCGGACCTGGTCGTTGTCGGGCGCCCCGCCCCGGAGAACGCGACTGTCACCGTAGACGTGGACCTGTACGAGCCGAAGCCGGACGCGAAGATCGACCACTACGTCGTCGCGTTCGACTACCACGTGTGAGAGCGTGCGGAGCCGAGGGCCCTCGGGCGGGGTTAGTATCGCTGTGCTCGCGACGGTGCGTTCACGTTGATGGGACAGGAACAGCACCGCTGGGGCTCACCGTCGACCGGTGAACGGCAACGCACGGGTCCCGCGACGGTCACCTCCCCCGGATGAACCGAAGCCTGACACGAAGCACCAACACGTGTGAGGAAGAT